>Ga0193699_10000009_pt1 | contig 235222 bp, 228 predicted proteins | sample L3c2metaG_FD_160095 | JGI IMG/M metagenome (GOLD analysis project Ga0193699, IMG submission 160095) | Soil microbial communities from a riparian zone of the East river system, Colorado, United States - L3c2 | ecosystem: Environmental > Terrestrial > Soil > Riparian zone | place: USA: East...
CTGCCCGCGTCGGTCTGCGACTGCTCGCCCTGTCCGCCGCGCTGTGGCACAACCAGCAGATCGGCCAGCCCGGACGCCACCTCGCCGCCTACGGATACTGACCGCGATACGGAATCAACCATCTAGGGGTGCCGTAGGCGGCCAGCGAGGCCGAGGCCCACGACGGCCAGCCGTCGCCGCCGGAGGTGGGTCCCCAGTCGCGATAGCGACACAGTCTCCTAGCCGGGCGCGAAGCGGTCGGGCGCGAAGGGCGAGAGGTCCATCGGCGCCGGCTCGCCGGCGATGGCGCCGGCGATCACGCGGCCGGTGATCGGGCCGAGCGCGATGCCGGCGCCCTCGTGGCCGGTGGCCAGCCACAGGCCCGGCGTGCGGTCCGACGCGCCGATCGCGGGCCGGTGGTCGGGGAGCCACGGCCGGAAGCCGACCCACGCGTCGTCGCGTTCCAGGGGCGCCGTGGCCGGCACCAGGCGCGCGGCGCGCTCGCGCACGGCGGCCTCCAGCGCCGCGTCCACCGCCGGGTCGAAGCCGCAGCGCTCGCGCGTCGAGCCGACGACGAGGTGGCCGTCCCAGGTGGTCTCGACGACCGTCGAGACCTGCGCGCCCGCCTCCGCGCTGGAGACCGACAGCAGGTAGCTCCCGTCGACGATCTTGTGGCGCAGCCAGCGCTCGTCGGGCCGGTCGAGGCGCAGGCGCAGCAGCTGGCCCTTGCGCGGCTCGAGCGGCAGCGGCGCGCCGGCGCTCTCGGCCAGCGGCCCGGTCCACGGGCCGGCGGCGAGGACGACCGCGCCGGCGAGGATCTCCTCGCCGCCGGCCAGCCGCACGCCGGCCGCGCGGCCGTCGCTGCCGACCAGCACCCGCTCGACGGGTGCGTGCGTCCGCACGGTCGCCCCGCGGTTCGCGGCGTCGGCGGCCAGCGCGCGGGTGATGGCGCGCGGGTCGCACTGCAGGTCGCCGGGCACGTGGAGCGCGCCGTGGACGTCGCCGGTCAGCCGCGGCTCGAGCGCGCGCACGCCGGGCGCGTCGACCAGCTGCGCCGCCACGCCCGCCGCGCGCAGGCGCCGCGCCCGCGCCGGCTCGGCGTCCCACGTGCGCGCGTCGGGATGGACGATCAGCGCGCCCTTGCGCCGGATCCGGGCGACCTCGCCGAAGCGCTCGTCGAGCTCGTCGTAGAGCCCCATGCCGAGGACGGTCAGGTCGAGCTCGGGCCCGGCGTCCTTGTCGGAGCACAGCACGTTGCCCTCGCCCAGGCCGGTCGTCCCGCCCGACACCTCGCCGCGGTCGACCAACATGGTGGTGATGCCGCGCAGCGCCAGCTCCCAGGCGGTCGCCGTGCCGACGATCCCCGCGCCGACCACCACGACCTCGGGGTGCGTCATCCCAGGACGAACCCGGCCGGGAACGGATCCTCGGGGTCGAGCAGGTACTGGCCCATGCCGGTGATCCACGCGCGGCCGGTGATCTCGGGGACGATCGCGGGGAGGCCCGCGACCTCGGTCTCCTCGACGATGCGCCCGGTGAAGCGCGTGCCGAGCACCGACTCGCTCACGAACGGCTCGCCGACGCCGATCGCGCCGCGCGCGTGCAGCTGTGCGAGCCGCGCGCTCGTGCCGGTCCCGCACGGCGAGCGGTCCAGCCAGCCGGGGTGGATCGACGTCGCCGCGCGCGCATCCGAGCCGTCGCGCCCGGGCGCGTGCAGGACGACGTGGTGGCAGCCGGAGATCCGCGGGTCCAGCGGATGGACCGGCCGGTCGACGGCGTCGATGGCGGCCATGATGTCGGCGCCGCAGGCCACGAGCCGGTCGGCCTCGGCGGGCTCGACCTCCACGCCCGCGGCGGCCGCATCGACGATGGCGTAGAAGTTGCCGCCGAAGGCCATGTCATAGGGAATGGTGCCCCAGCCGTCGACCTCGACCTCGCGGTCGCGCGCCGCGAGGAACGCCGGCACGTTGCGCAGCGTCACCGACCGGGCCTTGCCGTCGCGCACGTCCACGCGCACCTCGACCAGCCCGGCCGGCGTGTCGAGCGCGACGACCGTCTCGGGCTCGGTGACCTCGACCATGCCGGTCTCGACCAGCACGGTCGCGACGCCGATCGTGCCGTGCCCGCACATGGGGAGCAGACCCGAGACCTCGATGAACAGCACGCCCCAGTCGGCGTCGTCGCGCGTCGGCGGTTGGAGGATCGCGCCGGACATCGCGGCGTGCCCGCGCGGCTCGTTCATCAGCAGCAGCCGCAGGTCGTCGAGGTGCTCCTCGAAGTGCAGCTTGCGCTCGAGCATCGTGGCGCCCGGCAGCTGCGGCACGCCGCCGGTGATGACGCGCGTCGGCATGCCCTCGGTGTGGGAGTCGACCGCGGCGAAGTAGCGCGCGGCCCTCATGCCGCGACGGGTGCGCGCAGGGCCGCGACGGCGGCGTGCAGCACCTCCCGCTCGGCCTCGTCGAGCGCCAGGCGCGGCGGGCGCGTCGGGCCGCCGCGCAGCCCGACGGCGTCCATCGCGCCCTTGAAGTGCTGGACCAGCTTCGGCGTCATGTCGAGGCGCGCGAGGGGCAGGAGGCGGGCGTAGATCATGCGGGCCTCCGCCAGCCGGCCGGCCTCGACCAGCGCCTGCAGGGCGACGCAGTCGGCCGGCGCGACGTTCGCCACGCCGGAGACCCAGCCGGTCGCGCCGGTGGCGAAGCCCTCCAGCGCCCAGTCGTCGCCGCCGACCAGGACCTCCAGGTCGGTGTCGTTGACCAGCGCCGCGATGCGGCGGGCGTCGCCCGAGCACTCCTTGACGGCGACGACGGCGTCGACGGCGGCGGCGACCTCCGCCACGACCGCGGGCGTGAGGTCGATCCCGCTGGCCTCAGGGTTGTTGTAGGCCATGATCGGCTGCCCGCCGGCCTCGGCCACCGCCGCGTAGAACGCGATGACCTCGCGCGTGGTGCCCCGGTAGTTCAGCGGGGGCAGGCACATGACGGCCGCGGCGCCGGCCTCGCGCGCCGCCGCGGCGTGGCGGCAAGCGGCGGCAGTCGAGCCGGCCGACACGCCGGCGATCACCGGGATCGCGCCACCGGCGACGGCCACGCAGGTCTCGACGACGGTGCGCCGCTCCCCGTCGCTGAGCTGGCCGGCCTCGCCCATGGTGCCGGTGGCGACGAGCCCCGCGACGCCGGCTCCGACCAAGGCCTCCAGGTTGGTCCGCAGCGCTGCCTCGTCGACGCGGTCGTCGGCGGTGAAGGGCGTGATCGCCGCGGGGATGATGCCGGGGAAGTGCATGAGGTCGGGCCTCCGGGAGTGGGTCAGTCGAGCGCCATGTAGCGGCGCGCGCGGTCGATGTGCTGGGCGGCGTGGTGCCGCGCGGCGTCGGGGTCGCCTTCGGCGACCGCGGCGGCGATGAGGCGGTGCTCGGCGAGCTGCAGCGTGGTGCGCCCCGGCACGGCGATCGCGTCGTCGCGCAGCCGCTGCCACAGCGGCTGGTCCATCAGCGCGGCGAGGTGGTCGGCGATGGCCAGCAGGACGGGGTTCGCGGTGGCGACGGCGAGCTGGCGGTGGAAGCGGCGGTCGGCGTCGCTCCAGCGGCGACGCTGGTCGGGATCGGACGGATCGGCGGAGGCGGCCATCGTGTCCAGCAGCGCGTCGACCGCCGGGTCGGCGCCGCCGCGCGTCGCCGCGAGCGCGACGATCTCGGGCTCCAGGATGCGGCGCGCCTCCAGGAGGGCGACGGGGCCGGCGTCGGCGGGGAGGTCCAGGCCGCCGGGCAGCGCGTCGGCGCCCGCGAGGCGCTCGAGCGCGTCGGCGGTGACGAACGATCCGGCGCCGGGGCGGGTCTCGACCAGGCCGCGCACCTGCAGCGCGCCGAGCGCCTCGCGCACCGACGCGCGGCCGACGCCGAGGCGCTGGGCCAGCTCGCGCTCGGCGGGCAGGCGCATCCCGGCGCGCAGGGTGCCGCGGCGCACGTCGCCGGTCAGCCGGTCGGCGATCTGCTCGTAGCGCTGCCGCACCGCGGGGCGCTCCGAACCGGTCTCCAAGATTGGTCCTGTAGCCAAACCAGTGGTAGCGTAGCCGCCATGAGCGCGTCCATCAAGGCCGTCGATCCGCGGACCGGCGAGGCGGGGCCGGAGTACGTCGAGGCGACGCCGGTCGACGTCGACGCGGCGGTAGGTGCCGCCGCCGCTGCGGCGGTCGATCCGGGGCTCGCCGATCCGCGGGCGCGTGCGGCGATGCTGCGCCGCGCGGCGGTGCGGCTGCGCGCCCGCGAGGACGAGCTGGTCGCGCTGTGCGAGTCCGAGACCGGGCTGCCGCCGGCGCGGCTGCACGGCGAGCTGGCGCGGACGACCGGGCAGCTCGAGGCGTTCGCCGGCGTGGTCGAGGCGGGCGAGCACCTCGACGCGATCCTCGACTCCGCCGACCCGAGCGCGGTGCCGCCGCGGCCCGACCTGCGGCGCTCCGTGGTCCCGATCGGACCGGTCGCCGTCTTCGGCGCATCCAACTTCCCGCTGGCCTTCAGCACCGCCGGCGGCGATACGGCGTCGGCGCTGGCGGCCGGGTGCCCGGTGGTCGTCAAGGGCCATCCGGCCCATCCGGGGACGGGCGCGCTGGTGGCGGAGGAGCTGTCCGCCGCGGTCGCTGACGCGGGCGTGCCGGTCGGCACGTTCGCGCACCTGCCGTCCGGCGGGTTCGCGGTCGGGGAGGCGCTGGTCGACCACCCGGCGATCCGCGCGGTCGCGTTCACCGGTTCGGGCCGGGGCGGCCGGGCGCTGATGGACCGCGCCGCGGCGCGCCCCGAGCCGATCCCGGTCTTCGCCGAGATGGGGTCCGTGAACCCGGTCGTGGTGACGGAGGCCGCGCTGGACGCGCGGTCGGCGGCGATCGTCGCCGCCTTGACGCGCGCGGTCGCCGACTTCGGCGGCCAGCTCTGCACGAAGCCCGGTCTGGTCCTCGTACCAGCGAGCGCGGCGGGCGACGCGTTCGCGGACGCGCTGACCGAGGCGCTCGCCGCCCGCGCGCCGGAGGTGCTGCTCAGCGAGGCGATCCTCGGCGGCCTGCGCGGCGGTCTGCGCGCGCTGGACGACGAGCCGTCGGTGGTGCGCCTGACGAAGCCCGACGGCGACGGCCATCCGGGCTTCCGGGCGCGCCCGGCGGTCTACCGGGCCGACGCCGCCGACCTCGGCCGGGTCGTGCCGCTGGCCGAGGAGCACTTCGGGCCGGCGGTGATCCTGTTGACCTACACCTCGCTCGGCGAGGCGGCGGCCGCGCTGGAGCGCGCCGGCGGGCAGCTCACCGCCACCGTCCACGCCGAGCCCGCCGACCACGCCGCGCTCTACGCGCTCGTCGAGGCCGCCACGCGGGTGGCCGGTCGCATCGTCTTCGACGGCGTGCCGACCGGGGTCGCCGTCCGCTGGGCGACGCACCACGGCGGGCCCTACCCGGCGTCCTCGGACGGCGCCCACACCTCCGTCGGCATGACCGCGCTACGCCGCTTCCTGCGCCCGGTCGTCTACCAGGACGCCCCACCGTCGCTGCTGCCGCCGGCGCTGCGCGACGGCAACCCGCTGGGCATCTGGCGGCGGGTGGACGGGGAGATGACGCGGGACTGAGTAGTGAGCGGCACCTGGACGTTGCATCTCGACGTCTAAGTGCCTTTCGTCTCGCCGAGGGCACGCCTGACGTGCGCGATCACCTCGGCCGGCCGGCGCGTCACCTGGCGCCAGGTCAGCGAGATCACTCGCCAGCCGGCGGCTTCGAGGGCCAACCGCTTGTCGTGGTCGTCCTCGAAGGTCGCGCGGGTGCGGTGGAAGGCGAAGCCGTTGGTCTCGACGACGACCCGCTGCACAGGCCACCGGAAGTCCAACTCACGGCCGTTGTCATGGTGATTGACCTGCGGGCGCGGGACGCTGTGGTCGAGGCACAGCTGCAGGAACAGGGCTTCCAGGTCGCTGCGCGTCACAGCCGCCGTCCCGTGGTCCTGGAGGTCGTCGAGCAACGCGACGAGGGGCGCCGACCCGCGACGTCCCGGGTGGGCCGCGAGCGTCTGCATGACGGCTCGGTGGTCGTAGATCTCGAGTCGAACGGCGTGCTCGACGGCCCGGCGCAGGTGGTGCGGCGGGACGACGGCGGCGAGGTCGAGAAGGGTCCGCGCCGGCGTGGTGACCGGGATGCCGTCTTCTTCGGTGACTTCCCAATCCGCGAGGTCCGTGGATCGGTGGATGCGCAGATCCTCCTTCGCCTTTTGCCCTCGGTCGGCGCGCACGGTCAACTCGATGAACGCGCCGCTCCACGGACGCATCCCCCACAGCCGCGCGGCGCTGCGGTGACTCAGCAGCGCGTCGTCGCCGAGCGAGAGCACCGCCGCCAGCACGAACCCCTCGCGCCGAAGCTCGGCGTGCCCGAGGGCGTACACGCCACGCCGAACCGGCACGAGCCTCCCGTTGCGCACCCAGTGATCGATCCCTCCCTCGCTGAGGCCGAGCGCCCGCAGCTGACGGCGGGCGATCAGCCCGTGTTGGCGACTCGCGGTAGCACGAACGGCACTTTGACGTTGCATCTCAACGTTTAAGTGCCTTTCGGCCCGAAACTCGCCCCCCGGGCCCCCCTACCCGCCCAAGTGCGCCGTGTCGTTGAAGCTGCGCAGCAGCCAGCGGCCGTCGCCGAAGACGACGATCCGGGAGATCGAGGTGTTCTCGGAGTGGACGAAGGTCAGGGCCGGGGCGGAGGTCGCCTGACGGCAGAGCTCGCCGATCACGCCGCCGTGGACGACCGCGGCGGCGACGCGGCCGGCGCCGGTCTGCTCGACGACCTTCAGGAAGCCCACACGCACCCGCTCGGCGAAGGCCTCCATGGGCTCGGCGCCCGGGATGACGTCCCAGCGCTGCTCCTCGAAGACGCGGCCGAACAGCGGGTCGCCCTTGGCCGCGCGAACACGCATCTCGCCGCCCTCCCACTCGCCGAGGATCACCTCGGCCAGCTCGGGGACCACCACGGGTTCGAGGCCCGTCGCCTCCACCAAAGGCGCCGCCGTCTGGGCGGTGCGCTGCAGGTTGGTGATGAACAACGCGTCGGGCGGATCGGCCGCCAGGCGCGCCGCGACGGCCTGCGCCTGCGCCTCGCCCTCGGGCGCCAGCGGTGGGTTGCCGTGTCCTTCGAGCATCTCGAACGACTCGCCCTCGACAGCCGCCTGCGAGGCGCCGTGGCGCACGAGGAGCACCTCGGTCGCGTGGTCCGGAAGGGCCCAGGCCCGCTGCGGGTAGGTCTCGCTCACCCACGGCACCTTGCCAAACCACGCTCCGGCATGCCGGATTGCAGGCCGGCGGTCCGCGGTGTACTGTCCGCGCCGTTCAAGCGATGGTGCGGGAAGTCGGTGAGAATCCGACGCGGTCGCGCCACTGTGACCGGAGGTCGTCCTACAGGGCGGCACTCCGGCAAGCCAGGAACTTCACCCGGCCATCGCGACAGCCCCAATCGTTCGGGACGCGGATATCCCGAAGGAGGTTCCTCTGATGTGTGACCCCGCAGCACCCCGTTCGCGCCGCCTGGCGTGAGCCTCCGGGTACTCCTCATCTGCCACGCGGCGACCGCCGGCACCCGGCACGCCGTGTTCGGTGGCGACGGACCACTGCTCGACGGCGCTGCGCGCCGGCTGGCCGACCTGCGCCCGCACCTGCCGAAGGCGCGTGCCGTACTGCGCAGCGAGGCTCAGTGTGCAGCCGAGACGGCGCAAGCGCTGGGCCTCGAGGCCGCGGTGCCCGACCCCGCGGTCGCCGACTGGGACTTCGGCACGTGGCGCGGCCGGCCGCTGGCCGACGTCGAGGCCGAGCAGCCCGACGCGGTGCTGGCGTGGCGGACCGATCCGGCCGGCGCGCCGCACGGCGGCGAGTGCCTGCAGGACGTGCTGGGCCGCGTGCGCGGCTGGCTCGACGGGACGGAGGGCGAGGGGACGCGCACCGCCGTGACGCACCCCGCGGTCATCCGCGCCGCCGTGGTCTGCGGCCTCCGCGTGCCCGACGAGGCGTTCTGGACGATCGACGTCGCGCCCTCGTCGGTCACCGAGCTGCGCCGCCGCGGCACCCGCTGGCGCGTGGCCCGCATCAACTGGGAGCCCGCGCTGTTTCGCGACCCGCGGCCGCGAGCGCCGCGCCCCGTTGCACCGGCGGAGGTGCCGTCGTGACCGCCGTCGCGCCCGGCGCGCGCCTGGCCGTGAGCTTCCTGACGATCGTCCCGGCCGGGCGCGTCGAGCTCGACTCCAGTGACGCGTGGCTCTCCCGCGCCGCGATCTGGTTCCCGGTCGTCGGCGCGCTGGTCGGCGGGATCGCCGCGGGCGCCGTCGCGCTCGCCGGGACCGTGCTCGACGCGCCGGTCGCCGCGGCGCTCGGCCTGGTCACGGCGATCGTCGTCACCCGCGGCCTGCACGAGGACGGGCTGGCCGACACGGCCGACGGCCTCGGCGTGCACGGCAGCCGCGAGCGGCGGCTCGCGGCCATGAAGGACTCCGCGGTCGGCGCGCACGGCGCGCTCGCCATGGGCTGCGCGCTGCTGCTCGCCGCCGTGGCACTCGCGGGGCTCGACGCCGAGCATGCCGCCCGCGCGCTGATCGCCGCCCACGTGCTGGCGCGCACGGCGATGGTGCTGGTCGCCGCGGCGCTCGGCCACGCACGCGACGGCGGCCTGGGCCGCAGCCTCGCGGTCGCGCCCGGCGCGGCCGTCGTCGCGACCGCGCTCGGCGTCGCCGCGGTCGTCGCGATGTGCGGTCCGGCCGACGGAGCGCTCGCCCTCGCCAGCGCCGCCGGCGCCCTCGCCGCCGCCCTCGTCATCCAGGTGCGCGCCTTCGGCGGCCGCACCGGTGACACCCTCGGCGCGACCGGCAAGCTCGTCGAGGTCGCGACCCTCATCGCCCTGGCCGGAGCGTGGTCGGCATGAACGGCGAGCAGCCGCGTCGCGGCGCGCTTCTGGTGTGCGGGACCGGCTCCGACGCCGGCAAGTCGATCGTCACCGCCGGGATCTGCCGGTCGCTGGCGCGCCGCGGCGTGCGCGTCGCGCCGTTCAAGGCCCAGAACATGGCCAACAACTCGGCGGTGACCGCGTCCGGCGCCGAGATCGGGCGCGCCCAGGCGATGCAGGCGGCCGCCTGCGGCATCGAGCCCGAGGCCGCCATGAACCCCGTGTTGATCAAGCCGGCGGGGGAGACCTCGTCGCAGGTCTTGCTCATGGGCCGGCCGTTCGCCGACGCGACCGCGCGCTCCTACCAGGACCTCAAGGCCAGGCTGCAGGCGCCGGTGCTCGCCGCGCTCGCCACGCTGCGCGAGCGCTTCGACGCCGTGATCTGCGAGGGCGCCGGCTCGCCCGCCGAGATCAACCTCCGCGGGCGCGACCTGGCCAACATGGGCCTCGCCCGGGCGGCGAACCTGCCCGTCTTGCTCGTCGGCGACATCGACCGCGGCGGCGTGTTCGCGTCGCTCGTCGGCACGCTCGCGGTGCTCGACGCCGACGACCAGCGGCACGTAGCAGCGTTCCTCATCAACAAGTTCCGCGGCGACGGCAGCGTGCTGGCGCCGGGCCTCGACATGTTGTACGGGTTGACCGGGCGCCGCGCGATCGGCGTGCTGCCGTGGCGGGAGGGCCTGTGGCTGGACGCCGAGGACTCGCTGGCGCTCGAGGCGCCGGCGCTCGCGCCCGCGCCGCCCGTCGGCCGCGACACGCTCGACGTCGCCGTCCTGCGCCTGCGCTGGATGTCGAACTTCACCGACGTCGACGCGCTGGCGGCCGAGCCCGGCGTCGGGGTGCGCTTCACGCGCTCGCCGGTCGACCTCGAACGCGCCGATCTCGTCGTCGTCCCCGGCACGAAGGCGACCGTCGCCGACCTCGCGCGGATGCGCCGCGACGGACTCGACGAGGTGCTGCGCCGCCGCGCGGCCGCCGGCGGGCCGATCCTCGGCATCTGCGGCGGCTACCAGCTGCTGGGGGAGCGGATCGACGACGACGTCGAGAGCCGCGCCGGCGTGGTCGACGGCCTCGGGCTGCTCCCGGTCCGCACCGTCTTCGCGCTCGACAAGCTCCTGCGCCGCCAGGCCGGCACCGCGACGTGGCTGGGTGGCGCGCCCGCCACGGGCTACGAGATCCGCCACGGCGAGCCGCGGCCCGGCGGGGGCGAGCCGCTGCTCACCACGGACGCCGGCGCGCCGGAGGGTTGCGTCCGCGGCGCCGTCCTGGGCACGAGCTGGCACGGCCTGCTCGAGGGCGACGCGGTCCGCCGCGCGCTGCTTGCCTGGGTCGCCGTGGAGCGCGGGCGCGACTGGCGCCCCGGCGCGGTCCCGTTCGCCGCCGTGCGCGAGCGCCGGCTCGACCTCCTCGGCGACCTCGTCGACGAGCACGTCGACCCCGGGGCGCTCGCCGACCTCCTCGCCGGCGGCGTTCCTGAAGGACTTCCCACCCTCGACCTCCAGAGGACCGCATGCTCCGCGTCCTGAGCCACGCCGACACCGACCTGCTCGCGATCGCCCGCGCGCTGGGCGACCTGCCCGCCGGGTTCCCCGAGGTCCGCGTCGCGAACCCGGCCTCGCTCGACGGGCTCGACGCCGTCCTCGACGGCGCCCGCATCGTGGTCGTCCGCCTGCTCGGCGGGCGGCGCGCGTGGGAGGACGGCGTGGAGGAGCTGCGCCGCCGCGCGAGCGCCGGCGACGGCACGGGCTTCGCGCTCCTGCTGCTCGGCGGCGAGCCCCAGCCCGACGCGGAGCTGGCCGAGCTCAGCCACGCACCCGCTGGTGCGCTGGCACAGGCCTTCGAGTACCTGCGCCACGGCGGCGTGCCCAACGCCACCAACATGCTCCGCTTCCTGGCCGACACGTTCCTCCTGGAGGGCTACGGCTTCGAGGCGCCGGTCGAGCTGCCGTCGCACGGGTCCTACGAGCCGGCTCTCGGCCCGCCCCCGGCGTCGAGGGACGACTCGATCTCGTACAGCGAGATTCAGTCGTCCCTCGACGCCACGGGGAGCGCCGGGAGCGCCGGGAGCGCCCGGAGCGCCGGGAGCGCCGGGAGCGCCGGGAGCGCCCCGCGGGTCGGCATCGTCTTCTACCGCTCGCACCTCGCGGCGGGCAACACGGCGTTCGTCGACGCGCTCGCCCAGGCCGTCGTCGATGCCGGCGGGATCCCCACCTGCGTCTGGGCGCAGTCGCTGCGGCCGGACGCCGAGGGCCGCGTCGCGCTCCTCGAAGCGCTCGACGGCGAGGTCGACGCGCTCGTCGTCACCGTGCTCGCGTCCGGCGGCTCGACGGTCGCCGACAGCGATCCGACCGCCGCCTCGGGCTGGCGCGCGGACGCCCTCGCCGCCCTCGGCGTGCCCGTGATCCAGGCCGTCTGCGTGACGCGCTCGCGCGCCGCGTGGGACGAGAGCCCGAGCGGGCTGAGCCCGATGGACGTCGCGATGCAGGTCGCGATCCCCGAGTTCGACGGGCGCCTGCTCGGCGGCGTCGTCTCGTTCAAGGAGCCCCACGGCGCGTTCGACGGCGTGTCGCTGTACGCGGCCGACGCCGAGCGGTGCGCGAGCGTGGCGCAGCTGACCGTGCGCATCGCGAAGCTGAGGACCACGCCGCCGGAGCGGCGCAAGGTGGTGGTGATGCTCTCGAGCTTCCCGACCAAGCACGCGCGCATCGGCAACGCCGTCGGACTCGACACGCCTGCGTCGGCCATCGCGTTGTTGGAGGCCTTGCGCGACGCCGGCTACGCGGTCGACGACGTCGCCGCCGACGGCGACGCGCTCATCCACGGCCTGATCGCCGCCGGCGGCTATGACCCCGACCACCTGACCGACGCGCAGCTCGGCGCCGCGGTGGCGCGCCTGCCGGTAGAGCGGTACGAGCGGTGGTTCGCCGAGCTGCCGGAGGCGCTGCGCAGCTCGATCGTCGACACGTGGGGCCCGCCGCCCGGCACGCAGTGGCGCGACGGCGACGACCTGGTCCTCGCCGGCCTGGACCTCGGCGGCGTGTTCGTCGCGATCCAGCCGCCGCGCGGCTACGGCGAGGATTCGGGCGCGATCTACCACGACCCCGAGCTGGCGCCGTCGCATCACTACCTCGCCTCGTACTGGTGGCTGGACCGCGTCTGGGGTGCCGACGCGCTCGTGCACCTCGGCAAGCACGGCACCCTGGAGTGGCTGCCGGGCAAGTCGGTGGGGTCGAGCGCGGCGTGCGCGCCCGACGCGGTGCTCGGCACGCTTCCGGTGATCTACCCGTTCGTGGTCAACGACCCGGGCGAGGGCGTGCAGGCCAAGCGGCGCGTCCACGCGACGATCGTCGACCACCTCATCGCGCCGATGGCGCGGGCCGGCACGCACGACGAGCTGGCGTTGTTGGAGGACCTGCTCGACGAGTACGCGCGGATGGAGGCGCTCGACCCCAGCAAGCTGCCGGCGCTCGGCGCTCGGATCTGGGAGTCGTTGTTGGAGGCCAACCTCCATCACGACCTCGGGCTCGACGGCGGCGCCGCGCCGGCCGGCGACGGCGCGATCGGCACCGTCATCGAGCACCTCGACACCTACCTCTGCGAGGTCAAGGACCTGCAGGTGCGCGACGGCCTGCACATCCTCGGCGCGGCACCGGTCGGCGAGCCGCTGCGCAACCTCGTCGCCGCGATCATGCGCCTGCCCAACGCCGACGTCCCCGCGCTGCGCCGCGCGATCGGCGCGGCCCGAGGGATCGACGAGCTGGCGCTGATCGAGTCGGGCGCGCGCAGAAAGCTGGCCGGCGACGAGGGGCCGTCGGGCGTGCGCGGCGCGCGCGAGGAGCTCGACCGCCTCGACGCCGCGCAGGACATGGTCCTGGACGCGCTGTCGGCCCGCGGGTGGTCGTCGGCCGACGTGCCGGACGTCGCTCGCAACGTCCTGGGCACCGAGGATCCGGCCGTGCTCGCGGCGCTGCGCTTCGCCTGCGACGAGCTCGTCCCGCGCCTGCGCGCCTCGACCGGCGAGATGGACGCCGTGCTGACCGCGCTGGACGGGCGCTACGTGCCCGCGGGGCCGTCGGGCTCGCCGACGCGCGGGCGCGTCGACGTGCTGCCGACCGGCCGCAACTTCTACGGCGTCGACCCGAAGGCCTTGCCCTCGCAGCTGTCCTGGGACGTCGGCGTGCGCCTCGGCGACGCGCTGCTGGCGCGCCACGTCGAGGAGGACGGGCGCCATCCCGAGACGGTCGGGATCGTCGTCTGGGGAACGGCCGCGATGCGCACGCACGGCGACGACGTGGCCGAGATCCTGCACCTCCTCGGCGTGCGACCGGTGTGGGATCCCGACACGCGGCGCGTCACCGGGACCGAGGTGGTGTCCTTGGAGGAGCTGGGCCGCCCGCGCATCGACGTCGTCGTCCGCATCTCGGGCTTCTTCCGCGACGCGTTCCCGCACCTGGTCACGCTGATCGACGACGCGGTGACGACCGTCGCCGCGCTGGACGAGAGCGACGACGACAACTTCCTGCGCAAGCACGTCCGGGCTGACGCGGACCGGCTCGCCGAGGAGTTTCCGCCCACCCACCCACCCACCCACCCGAGCGGCTCGTGGCGGCGCTGCACCGCGCGCGTCTTCGGCTCGGCCCCGGGCTCCTACGGCGCCGGCCTGCTCGAGCTGATCGACGCCCGCAACTGGCGCGACGACGCCGACCTGGCCGCCGTCTACGAGGCGTGGGGCGGTTACGCCTACGGCGCCGGGCTGGACGGCACGGAGGCCCGCGGCGCGGTCCGCGACTGCTTCGCCCGGATCGAGGTCGCGGTGAAGAACATCGACAACCGCGAACACGACCTCTTCGACTCCGACGGCTACTTCCAGTACCACGGCGGGATGGTCGCGGCGGTGCGCGCGCTGAGCGGGCGCGACCCGAAGGCGTGGGTCGGCGACAGCGCCGACCCGGCGCGCGTGCGGGCGCTGTCGCTGGCCGAGGAGGCGCGGCGCGTGTTCCGCTCGCGCGTGACGAACCCGCGCTGGATCGGCGCGATGGCGCGTCACGGCTACAAGGGCGCGTTCGAGCTCGCGGCGACGGTCGACTACCTCTTCGGCTACGACGCGACGACGGGCGTCGTCGACGACTGGATGTACGAGGCGGTCGCGGAAAAGTACGTGCGCGACCCGGACGTCGGCGCGTTCCTGCGGCGTTCGAACCCGTGGGCGCTGCACGCGATGGCCGAGCGCCTGCTCGAGGCGGCCGAGCGTGGCCTGTGGGCGGAGCCGAGCCCGGAGACGCTCGACGCGCTGCGCGGCGAGCTGCTCGATGTTGAAGCACAACTCGAGGAGGCTGGGGAGCCCGCATGACCATCACCAACCTGATCCCGGCGATCCGGCCGATCGACACGGTGGCACGCAACGCGGCGCTGGCGCGCCAGGCGCAGCTGCTCAAGCCGCCCGGCTCGCTGGGGCGCCTGGAGGAGGTGGCCGGATGGGTCGCCGGCGTGACCGGGCGTGAGCGGCCGCGGCCGCGGACCCGGATCGTCGTCGCGGCGGCCGACCACGGCGTGGCCGCTGAGGGCGTCTCCGCGTTCCCGCAGGAGGTGACCGGCCAGATGCTGGGCGCGTTCGGCGCGGGCTTCGCCGCGATCGCGGTGCTCGCGCGCCAGGCGGGCGCGGAGCTCGTGCTGGTCGACGCCGGCGTCATCGCCCCGCCGCCGGACGTCGCGCACGAGGACGTCGGGCTGCCGGCACCGTCGGGCAACCTCGCGCTGGAGCCGGCGCTGCGGGCCGACGAGGTGCGCAGCGCGCTGCGGGCGGGGCGCGCGCTGGCTGCGCGGGCGGCGGCCGAGAGCATCGACCTGCTGATCGCGGGGGAGATGGGGATCGCCAACACGACCCCGGCCGCGTGCCTGACGGCGGCGCTGACCGGGTTGAGCGCCGACGCGGTCGTGGGCCGCGGAACGGGTGTGGACGACGCGGGGCTGCGGCGCAAGCGCGCGGTCATCGAGCGCGCGCTGGCGCTGCACGGGCCGTTCGTCGCCGACGATTCCGTGGAGCTGCTGCGCCGGCTGGGCGGCGGCGAGCTCGCGGTGCTGTGCGGGCTCGCGCTCGGCGCCGGCGAGCACGGTCTCGGCCTGATCTGCGACGGCGTGATCGCGACCGCGGCGGTCGCGGTGGCCGTCGCGATGGCGCCCGAGCTGCGCCACCGGCTGCTGGCCGGCCACCGCTCGGTCGAGCCCGCGCACGAGCACCTGCTGACCTGGCTCGGGCTGCGGCCGCTGGTCGAGCTGGAGCTGCGGCTGGGCGAGGGCTCAGGTGCGGCGACGGCGCTGCTGCTCGTGCAGGCGGCGTGCGCGCTGCACGACGAGATGGCGACGTTCGCCGAGGCTGGAGTGGCGTCATGACTCGCGCGGGAACCCGAGCGCCCTGCGCGAGTGGTTTCGCGGGCGCTTCGCATGACGGGCGGCAGCTCGCCCAGGGGCTCGCTCCCGCGGCCGGGGAGACGCGGGCGTGAGCGGCTCGGTGCGCTTCCCCCTCACCGCCATCGTCGGCCAGGAGGACCTGGTCGAGGCGCTGCTGCTGTGCGCGATCGACCATGGCCTCGGCGGCGTGCTCGTGCGCGGCGAGCGGGGCACGGCGAAGACGACCGCGGTGCGCGCGCTCGCGGCGCTGCTGCCCGAGCAGCACGTCGCGGCGGGCTGCGCCTACGGCGTCGCGCCCGGTGAGGCGTGCCCGTGCGATGTCCACCATGATGGTTCGGCCCGCCGCGACGCGCCGATGGTCGAGCTGCCGCTCGGCGCGACGATCGAGCGGGTGGTCGGCGCGCTCGACGTCCGCCGCGCGCTGCAGGAGGGCGCCGCCGTGTTCGAGCCCGGGCTGCTCGCGGCCGCGCACCGCGGCGTGCTCTACGCCGACGAGGTCAACCTGCTGCCCGACGCGGCGGTCGACGTGCTGCTCGACGTGGCGGCCTCCGGCGTCAACGTCGTCGAGCGCGACGGCCACGGCATCCGCCATCCGGCGCGCTTCCTGCTCGTCGGCACGATGAACCCCGAGGAGGGCGAGCTGCGGCCGCAGCTGCTCGACCGCTTCGGGCTCGGCGTCGAGGTCCACGCGCCGTCGGACCCCGCGCTGCGCACGGAGGTCGTCCGCCGCCGGCTGCGCTTCGACGCGGACCCGGCCGGCTTCGTCGCCCGGCACGCCACAGGCGAGCGGACGCTGGCCGAGCGCCTGCTCGCCGCGCGCGCGGCGCTGCGATCAGTGCGCCTGCCCGACCGCCAGCTCGTCCGCATCACCGCGCTGTGCGCGCGGCTGGAGGTCGACGGGCTGCGCGCCGACCTCGCCTGCACCCGCGCGGCGCTCGCGCTGGCGGCGCTGGACGGCGCCGACGAGGTCGCCGATCGCCACGTCGAGCGCGCCGCCGCCCTCGCGCTGACCCATCGCCTGCGCCGCGACCCGCTCGCCCCACCACCGTCGCCCCAGACCGTCACCGACGCGCTCGCCGATCAGGACGCCGACGGCCAGCCGGAGCCGCCCGACGCGGGGCCTGACCCCGCAACGAGCTCGTCACAAGACCCCGCGGACGCCTCCGCGGGGCCTGACCCCAGTGTTAAGGGGACTGACCCCTTAACACGGGAGCCCAGTCAGTCCGCGGGATCGCGTGTTAAGGGGACTGACCCCTTAACACGCGCAATGAGCTCGTCACAAGACTCCGCGGAGGCCTCCGCGGTGCCTGGTCCCAGCGCGGCCGCCGTGGACGCGCAGGACGGCGTCGCCCCTCCGTCCGTCACGCTCACGCGCTTCCGCGGCCAAGGCGCGGCGGGCCGGCGGGGGCGGGCTCGTGGCACGGGCGTCGTGGTGGGATCGGGGCCCGGCGACGACGACCTCGCCATCGTCGCGACGCTCGTCGCCGCCCGCGGACGGCCGGTGAGCGCGAGCGACCTGCGGTCCGCCCAGCGCGAGGGGCGCCAGGGTGCGCTCGTGGTGCTCTGCGTCGACGCCTCCGGATCGATGGGCGCGCGCAAGCGCATGGCCTTGGTCAAGGGCACGGTGCTCGCGCTGCTCGGCGACGCCTACCAGCGCCGCGACCGCGTCGCGCTCGTCACCTTCCGCGGCACCGGCGCCGAGCTCCCGTTGCCGCCCACCGGCGCCGTCGATCACGCCGCCGCCGCGCTGCGCGCGCTGCCCACCGGCGGCCGCACGCCGATCGCGGCGGGCCTCGCCCTGGCCGCTGACGTCGTCCGGCGCGACCGCCTCCGCGAGCCCGGCCGCGCGGCGATCGTCGTCCTCGTCTCCGACGGCCGCGCCAACGCCGGCGGCGACCCGGTCCTCGCCGCCGCCGCGCTGCCCCGCCGGCAGATCCAGCTCGTGGTGGTCGACGGCGAGCAGGGCCCTGTCCGCCTCGGCGGCGCTCAGCGCATCGCGGCCGCGGCCGGCGGCGAGGTGCTCGACCTCGACGCGCGGGACCCGCAGGCCGCCCAGCGGCTCGCCGGCCGGCTGCGAGCGATCACCACCACCAGGAGCGCCGCATGAGCGACACCACGCACACGACCGAGGACCGTGGCTCCGCCGAGCCGATCCGCCGCAAGCCCCGCGATCGCCCGCTGCTGATCGTCGTCACCGGGCACGGCAAGGGCAAGAGCACGTCTGCGTTCGGCATGCTGCTGCGCTCCTGGGCGCGCGGCTACCGGTGCGGCGTCTTCCAGTTCCTGAAGTCCGGCAAGTGGAAGGTCGGCGAGGCCAAGGCCGCCCGTGCGCTGGGCGGCATCGACTGGGAGAAGATGGGCGACGGCTGGTCGTGGATCTCCCGCGACGTCGAGGAGTCGGCCGAGCTCGCGCGCCTCGGCTGGGAGCACGTCAAGCAGTGCATCGCCGGCGAGAAGTACGAGTTCCTGCTCCTCGACGAGCTGACCTACGCCATCAAGTACGGGTGGATCGACGAGGACGACGTGGTGGCCACGCTGCGCGACCGCCCGGGCTTCCAGCACGTCGTCGTGACCGGGCGCGACGCGCCGCCGTCGCTGATCGAGATCGCCGATCTCGTCTCCGAGGTCCAGAAGGTCAAGCACCCGATGGACGAGGGCGTCCGCGCCCAGCAGGGGATCGAATGGTGAGCGTCACTCCGCGAGTCCTGGTGATCCTCGACGGTGCCGCCGAGCCGATCTGGCCGTGGCCCTCGTCGCTCGAAGACGCGCAGATGCCCGCGCTCGACGCGCTCTGCGCCCGCGGGACCGTCGCGCGCGTCGCCACGACGCCGGCCGGCCTGAGCCCCGGCAGCGAGGTGGGGATCCCGACGCTGCTCGGCGCCGCGCCCCGCGGCCCCGTCGGCCGCGGGCGCATCGAGGCCGCGGCAGCGGGCATCGAGCTGCCCGACGGCACCAGCGCGTGGCGGATCGACCTGCACCACGCCGAAGGCCGGCGCGCCGTCACCGCCGAGGCGCTTCTGATCCGGCCCGAGCTGACCGCCCGCCTCGCCGACCACGAGGTCACGCACCTCAAGGGCCATCGCTTCCTGGCCGTCGGCACCGAGCCCCCGGAGATCCGCGAGGTCGCCGCCCTGTCGGCGCACGTCTGGGACGACGGTGAGGAGCTCGCACGGGCGCTCGACCCGCGCACGGTCGTGATCGCCGCTCCCGGCGCGGCCGCGGGCTGCGGCCGCCTGCTCGGCGCTCACGTCGTCACGCCCGCGAGCGCGACCGGCGACGTGGGCAGCGACCTGTGGGCCAAGACGCGGGCGGCGCTCGCCGCGCTGCGCAGCGCCGAGACCGTCGTGGTGCACGTCGGCGGCGCCGACGAGGCGGCGCACCATCGCGACCGCGTCGGCAAGACGGCGATGCTCGAGGCGACCGACCAGGACGTCATCCGCCCGCTGGCCCGCGCGGTCCGCGCCGCCGGTGGCGTGCTCGCGGTCACCAGCGACCACGCCACCTGCGTGGAGACCGGCCGCCACCACGCCGAGCCCGTGCCGCTGGTCGTCGCCGGCCGCGGCGTGGGCCGCGCCGGCGCGGTGCGCCTGCACGAGCGACTCGTCACGCGCGCGCGAGTATGGGAATCGCCGTGGGCGCCCGTCGGGGTGACCGCGTGACCGCCGGTCGCATCGTGATCGCCGGGACGCATTCCGGCGCGGGCAAGACCACGGTCGCCTGCGGGGTCATGGCGGCGCTGTCGCGCGCGGGCCACACGGTCGCGCCGTTCAAGGTCGGGCCGGACTTCATCGACCCCAGCTACCACCGCCTCGCCTGCGGGCGGCCGGGCCGCAACCTCGACGCGTTCCTCAGCGGTCCCGAGCTGATCGCGCCGCTGGCGCGCCACGGCTCGGCCGGGGCCGACCTTTTGGTCGTCGAGGGCGTCATGGGGCTCTTCGACGGCGCCGGCGGCAGCGGCGAGCTGGCCTCCACCGCGCAGGTCGCCAAGCTGCTCGGCGCGCCCGTCGTGCTGGTGGTCGACGCCAGCGCGATGGCGCGCTCGGTGGGCGCGATCGTCCACGGCTTCGCGACGTTCGACCCCGGGCTGCGGCTCGGCGGCGTCGTGCTGAACCGCGTCGCGTCGGACTGGCACGAGGAGCTGCTGCGCGCGGCGCTCGCGCCGACCGGCGTCCCGGTGCTCGGCGTGCTGCGGCGCAACGCGCAGCTGACGACGCCCGAGCGCCATCTCGGCCTCGTGCCCGCCGCGGAGCGCGAGGCGCACGCGCGCGGGACGCTGTCGGCGCTCGCCGAGACCGTGCGGGCCGGCGTCGACCTTGACGCGCTCGTCGCGCTGGCGCGCACCGCGCCGCCGGCGGCCGGCGAGACCTGGAGCCCGGAGCCCGAAGCGCCGGTCACCCGCGCGCGGATCGCGGTCGCCGCCGGGCCGGCGTTCTCGTTTCACTACGAGGAGAACCACGAGCTGCTGGCCGCCGCGGGCGCCGAGCTCGTGCCGTTCGACCCGCTGACCGACGAGGAGCTGCCCGCCCGCTGCGGCGCGCTGCTGCTGGCCGGCGGGTTCCCGGAGGTGTTCGGCGCGGCGCTCTCGGGCAACTGGGCGCTCAGGGCCGAGATCGCGGCGTTCGCCCGCGCCGGCCGGCCGGTCCTCGCCGAGTGCGGCGGGCTGCTCTACCTGGCGACCGAGCTCGACGGGCGCCCGATGTGCGACGTCGTCGGTGGCCGCGCGCGGATGGGCGAGCGGCTGTCGCTCGGCTACCGCGAGGCCGTCGCGGGCGCCGACCACCCGGTGTGGCCGGCGGGCACGGTCACGCGCGGGCACGAGTTCCACTACAGCTCGCTCGACCCCGCCGCGGGCGACACCCCCGCGTGGACGCTGCACGCGCGCGGGACCGAGCGGGTCGAAGGTCACGTCGTCGGCGGCGTGCACGCGAGCTACCTGCACACGCACTGGGCGGCGACGCCGGCGGTGGCGGCGCGCCTGGTGGCGGCGGCAGCGCCGCGCGCCCACCACCCGTCGAGGGACGACTCGACCGCGACTGTCGCGGTTCAGTCGTCCCTCGACGCCTCTCGCGCCGCCGCGGGGGCTGACGCATGACCGGCGTCGGCGCCCTCGTCGGCGTCGGCGTCGGCCCGGGCGATCCCGAGCACGTGACGCTGAAGGCCGTGCGCGAGCTGCGGGAGGCCGATCGCGTCTTCGTCCCGGCCACGTCGGCGAGCGCGGGCGGCGCGGGCCGCGCAGAGACCGTGGCCGCCGCGCACGTCGCACCCGAGCGGCTGATCCGGCTCGGCTTCGCGATGGCCGACGAGGATGGGCGCGACGCGCAGTGGGACGCCGCCGGCCAGGCCATCGCGCGGGTCGTCGACGCGGGCGGCACCGCGGCCTTCGCCACCCTCGGCGACCCCTCCGTGTACTCGACCTTCGCCTACGTCGTGCAGACCGTGCGCGCGCTGGCGCCCGGCGTGACCGTCCGCACCGTGCCCGGCATCACGGCCATGCAGGACCTCGCGGCCCGGACCGGCGCGATGCTCGCCGAGGGGACCGATGGCGTCGCGCTCATTCCCTGGACCGCCGGCGAGGCCCGGGTGCGCGCGGCGCTCGACGCCTTCGAGACCGTCGTCATCTACAAGGGCGGCCGGCACCTGCCGCGCCTGCTGGAGGTCGTGCGCGAGGCCGGCCGCGAGGACGAGGCGACGGTCGGCACCCACCTCGGGCTCGGAGGCGAGGTCGTGACCGCGGCCGGCGCGGCCGACGGACCGGTGCCGTACTTCTCCACCGTGTTGGTCACGCCGGCCCGCGACGCCGCGGCGCGCGGGGGTCGCCTGTGAGCGGCCACGGCCCCGAGCTCGTCTCCGAGGTCCGCACGGCGCTGCACGACGCCGCGCCCGAGGCCAAGGTGGTGGCCGTGCTCGTCTTCGCGCTGAGCGTCGCGTTCGTGCCGGCGGGCACGTGGTGGCCGTTCGCGGTCGATCTCGTCGTCGTCCTCGCGCTCGCCGTGTGGGGCCGCGTGCCGCCGCGCGGGCTGGCGCTGCGCCTCGTGGTGGAGGTGCCGTTCATCGCGTTCGTGGTCGTGCTGCCGCTCGTCGCAGGGCACGAGGGCCTGCTGCTGGCGGGCGCGATCGCCGCCAAGGCGACGCTCGTCGTCCTCGCCACCGGCGTGCTGAGCGCGACGACGCCCGCGCCGGCGATCGTGGCGGGGCTGGAGCGCCTGCGCGTCCCGCCGACCTTCACGGCGATCGGCGCGCTCGCCGTCCGCTACCTGCAGGTCGTCCTCGACGAGCTGCGCCGGGTCAACACCGCCCGCATCGCGCGCGGCCACGACGCCCGATGGATCTGGCAGGCGCGGGCCGTCGCGCAGTCCTCCGGGACCCTGGCCGTCCGCTGCCTGAACCGCGGCGAGCGCGTCCACGGCGCGATGCTCGCCCGCGGCTGGAACGGGCGGATGCCGAACGTCGGCGACGGCGGGCCCGCGGCCGCCGGCGGCGCGACCCCGGCGATCACGGTGGCCTTCGCGCTGCCGGCGCTGGCCGCGACGCTCGCAGCGCGGGGAGGTGCGTGGTGAGCGCGGAAGACCTCGCCCAGGGGGCTCGGCTTCCGGGCGCGAACTCGCCCAGGGGCTCGCTCGCGCATCCCGGGCAAGGCGCGCGCGCCGCCGCGCCCGCGCTGCTGATCGTCGGCCACGGCACGCGCGACGCCGACGGCCTCGCCGAGTTCCACGCGCTCGCCTCCCTCGTGCGAGAAGCGGCCGGATCGCTGCCCGTCGAGACCGGGTTCATCGAGCTGGCCGAGCCGCTCGTCGACGAGGCCGTCGATCGCCTGATCGCGCGCGGGCCGCGGGACGTCGTCTCGGTCCCGCTCGTCCTGCTCGCCGCCGGCCACCTCAAGAACGACGGTCCCGCCTCGCTGGAGCGCGCCCGCGTGCGGCATCCGGGCGTCACGTTCCGCCTGGGGCGCGACCTCGGGATCGACCCCGCCGTGCTCGCCGTCGCCGAGGACCGGATCCGCTCGGTGCTGCCGCCCGACCACGACCCGGCGACCACCGGCGTCGTGCTCGTCGGCCGCGGATCGAGCGACCCCGACGCGTGCGGCGACCTGTACAAGGTCGCCCGTCTGCTGGCCGACGGCCGCGGCCTCGGCATGGTCGAGCCCGCGTTCGCCGGCGTCGCGCAGCCCGACGTCCCCGCCGCGCTGGAGCGGCTGCGCCGCCTCGGCGCGACCACGGTCGTCGTAGCACCGCTCCTGCTCTTCACCGGCGTGCTCGTCGGGCGCCTGCACGCGACGGCCGCCGCGTGGGCCGAGGACCATGCGGACCTCGACGTCCGCGCGGCGCCGCACCTCGGGCCCGATCGCCGGCTCGCCAAGCTCGTCCTCGAGCGCTACCGCGAGGTGCTCCAGGGCGACGTGCGGATGAACTGCGACCTCTGCACCTACCGCGTGCGGCTGCCGGGCTACGAGGACAAGGTCGGCCTGCCGATCTCGCTCACGCCCCACGGCGACGCGCCCGCCGGCGGCCGCCGCCGCGCCCGCCGGCCGACCCGCGCGCCGCGACCCGCGCCCGCGGCGCTCGCCATGCCCGCGCGCGAGCGCGCACTGCACCCGTCGACCCCGACGGCCGCCGCCGACCCCGCCGCGCCGCCCGCGGTCGCGCTACGCCGGTTGTCCTACGCCTACCCCGACGGCACCGCCGTGCTCACGAACGTCGACCTGACCATCGCGTCCGGCGAGCGCGTCGCGATCCTGGGGCCCAACGGCGCGGGCAAGACGACGCTCGCGCTGCAGCTCAACGGGATGCTCGACGGGGCCACCGGCGACGTCGAGATCGGCGGGACGCGCCTGGGGCCGTCGACCCGCAGGGACATCCGCCGGCGCGTCGGGCTCGTCTTCCAGGACCCCGACGACCAGCTGTTCCTGCCGACGGTGCGCGCCGACGTCGCGTTCGGCCCCGCCAACCTGGGGCTGAGCGGCGACGCGCTGCGCGCGCGGGTCGACGAGGCGCTGGCGCGCGTCGCGATCGCCGAGCTTGCCGACCGCCCGCCGCACCTGCTCTCCGCGGGCGAGCGCCGCCGCGCCGCGCTGGCCGGCGTGCTGGCCATGGAGCCCGACGTGCTCGTGCTCGACGAGCCGTCGTCGTCGCTGGACCCGGCCGCGCGCCGCGAGCTGGCCGACGTGCTGGTCTCGCTCTCGCTCACCACGCTGCTCGTCACGCACGACCTCCCGTATGCGCTGGAGCTGTGCCCGCGGGCGATCGTGCTCGACCAGGGCCAAGTTGTCGCGGATGGTCCGACGCGCGAGGTCCTCGCCGACGAGGGCTTCATGCGCGCGCACCGGCTCGAGCTCCCCGCCGGCTTCAACCCGCTCGCGGCATGACCGCCGGGACCCTGCACATCGTGGGCCTCGGCCCGGGTGGCGTCGAGCACCGCACGCCGGCCGCGGCCCGCGCGGTCGCCGAGGCCGAGGCGGTCGTGGGCTACGCGAGCTACGTGGACGCGTGCGCCGACCTGCTCCACGACCGCCAGCGGATCGTCCGCGGCCGCATGGGGGAGGAGGACGCGCGCGCCGACGAGGCGCTGGTCCTCGCCTGCGAAGGGGCGCGCGTGGCGCTGGTGTCCAGCGGCGACGCGGGCGTGCACGGCATGGCCGCCCGGACGCTGGCGCGCGCCGCCGAGCTCGACGAGCACGAGCGTCCGGAGATCGTCGTGGTGCCGGGCGTCAGCGCCGCGCAGGCCGCCGCCGCCGTCGCGGGCGCGCCGCTCACCGACGACTTCGCCGTGCTGTCGCTGAGCGACCTCGCGATGCCGTGGTCGCGGGTCGAGCATCGCCTGAGGGCACTGGCGGGAAGCGGCCTGGCGCTGGCGCTCTACAACCCGCGCTCCTCGCGGCGCACCGAGGGCTTGCACCGGGCAGTGGCGATCCTGCGGGCCGCGCGGCCGGGCGCGACGCCCGTCGTTCTCGCCCACGACGTCACGCGCGCCGGCGAGCTGGTGGAGCGCACGACGCTCGCCGGGCTCGACGCCGAGCGCGTGACGATGCGCACCGTCGTGCTCGTCGCGGGCGACACGGCCGTCGATGCCGGACCGTGGCTCGTGGCGCTACGCGGGGCGGTGCCGGCATGACGGTGACCCTCGTCGGCGCCGGGCCGGGCGACCCCATGTGGTTGACCGGCGCCGCCCGCGCCGCGCTGACGTCGGCCGAGGTGGTGGTCTACGACCGCCCGTCGGCCGGCGCCCTCGTCGCCCTCGCCCCGCCGAGCGCCGAGCGCCGCTGCGTCGGCCGCTCGCCGGGGCGCCGCGCGCTGTCGCAGGACGCGGTCAACGCGTTGTTGGTGGACTTGGGACGCTCGGGTCGCGCCGTGGTCCGGCTCAAGAGCGGCGATCCGTTCGTCGCGTCGCGTGGGGGCGAGGAGGCGCTGGCGCTGCGCGCGGCGGGGGTCGCGGTCGCCGTCGTGCCGGGGGTGTCCAGTGCCCTCGGCGCGCCCGCCGCGGCGGGCATCCCGCTCATGCTGCGCCAGCTGAGCGTGACCGCCACGATCGTGGACGGCAACGACGACCCCGAGCACGGCACGCCGCCGGACTGGGAGCTGCTCGCGCGGCTGGGCGGCACCCTCGTGATCCTCACCGGCCGGGGCCGCATCCGGCGCATCGCCGCGCGGCTGATCGCCGGCGGGCTGCCCGCCGAGACGCCCGTCGCGGCGGTCAGCGCCGGGTCCCGCCCCGCGCAGCGCGTGGTCCGCGGCACGCTCGGCGCGCTGCCCGCGCCGCTGCCGCCGCCCGTGACGTTCGTGGTCGGCGCCGTCGCCGCGCTGGACCTGACCGCGCCCGCGTCTCCCGAGGAGGCCGTCCGTGCACATCCCTGATGGCTTCGTCTCGGGCGAGGCGGCGCTGCTCGGGGCCGCCGTCGCGGCCGGCGGCCTCGCGGTCTGCCTGCGGCGCGTGCGCGCCGAGGAGCGCGAGCGCGACCTCCCGATCGCCGGCCTCGCCGCGGCGTTCTTCCTGGTCGGCGACGCGCCGATGTTCCCCATCACCATCGGGACGCAGGGCCACCTCCTCGGCGGTGCGCTGGCGGTGTGCCTCCTGGGCCCGTGGCTCGGCGCGATCACGATCGCCGTCGTGGCGGTGATCCAGGCGCTCGCGCTCGGCGACGGCGGGATCAGCACGCTGGGCCTGACGGTCGTGACGCTGGCGCTCGTGCCGGCGTTCCTCGGCTATCCGCTGGCTGTCGGGCTGCGCCGCGTGCTCGGCCGGTCGGCGAAGGGGCTGGCGATCGGCTGTGGGATCGCGGCGGGGATCGCGGTGGAGCTGTCGGCGCTGACGTTCGTCGGCGAGTTCGCGCTGGGCGCGTCGGTCGACCTCGACCTCTCCAAGATCGCCGCGTCGACCCTCGGCGCCTACGCCGTCATCGCCGTGATCGAGGGGACGATCACGGGGCTGATCGTCCGCGCACTGCTGTCCGTGCGGCCCGATCTCGTGCGGATCGCCGAGCCGGCGCGACGCGGGTGGGCGCCGGCGCCCGCGCCCCGGGCGGCGCCCGCGCCCGCGCCGACGCCCGCGCCGGCGCCCCCACCGGCGTCGAGGGACGACTCGATCTCGTACAGCGAGATCCATTCGTCCCTCGACGGCCCCGGGGCCCTCTATGTCCCCGAGGCCGTCCGGTGAGCGGGCGCGTGTCGTTCGTCGGCGCCGGCCCGGGCGCGCCCGACCTCCTCACGGTCCGTGCGGTGCGGATCCTCGGGGTGGCCGACGTGATCGTCTGGGCGCGCAGCCTCGTCGATCCCGCGATCCTCGAGCACGCCAGGCCCGGCGCTGAGCTCGTCCCGTCCGACGACCGGACGCACGAGCAGGTGGTGGAGATCTACGCGCGCGCGGCCGAGCAAGGCCTCCATGTCGCGCGCGTCCACTCGGGCGACCCGACGGTCTACGGCGCGCTGCACGAGCAACTGCAGGCCTGCCGGGCGCTCGGCCTGGCCACCGAGATCGTGCCCGGCGTCTCGTCGGTGAGCGCCGCCGCCGCCGCGCTGGGCCAGGAGCTGACGATCCCCGACGTCTCGCAGACGCTCATCTACACGCGCCGCCCGACGCGCACCTCGATGCCGGCCAACGAGCAACTGGTCGAGCTCGCTCGCCACGGGACCACGTTGGTGTTGTTCCTGTCGGTGCGCCGTCCCCGCGAGCTGCAGGCCGACCTGCTCGAGGGCGGCTACGCGCCCGAGACGCCGTGCGCGGTCGTCTACCGCGCGAGCTGGCCGGACGAGCTCGTCGTGCGCTGCCCGCTGAGCGAGCTCGCGGTGCAGATCAAGGCCAACAGGATCACGACACAGGCGCTGGTGCTGGTCGGACCGGCGCTGCAGGCTGCGCCGTGCGCCCGGCGCTCGCACGTCTACGACCCCGGCTACGGCCACCGCTACCGGCCGCTCGGCCGGCCCGACCGCTACAAGAAGGCGGCGGCGCCCGATGGCTGACCTCCGCGAGCCGAACCTCCCCGCGTCCGCACGCCGCGTCGCCACCGGCAAGCTCCGCTTCGGCTGGACGACCGGCACCTGCAGCGCCGCCGCCGCGAAGGCCGCGACGCTGCTGCTGCGCGACGGCGACCCGCCGGCCGACGTCCAGGTCCCGCTGCCTAAAAGCGAGCAGCGCCCGACGTTCTGCGTGGAGCGCTGCGAGCGCGACGGCGACGGCGCGGTCGCCGTGGTGGTCAAGGACGCCGGCGACGACCCCGACGTCACGCACGGCGCGCACCTGACCGCCCGCGTGGCGCTCGTCGCGGAGCCGGGGATCGTCCTCCGGGGCGGCGAGGGCGTGGGCACCGTGACGAAGCCCGGCCTCGGCCTGGAGGTCGGGGGGCCGGCCATCAACACGGGCCCGCGCGCCCAGATCGCGGCCGCCGTGGGCGAGGTGGTGGACTTGACCAGCGTGGGGGTGGACGTCGAGATCAGCGTCCCCGGCGGGGAGAAGATGGGGCGGCGGACGTCGAATCCACGGCTCGGGATCATGGGTGGCATCTCGATCCTCGGGACGACCGGGATCGTGCGGCCGTTCTCGACCGCGGCGTGGCGCGCCAGCGTCGGCCAGGCGATCGACGTCATGGACGCCCAGGGCGCCAAGACGGTGGTGTTGACCACCGGCGGGCGCACCGAGAAGGCGGCGCGCAGGCTGCTGCCCGAGCTCCCCGAGGTGTGCTTCGTCGAGGTCGGCGACTTCACCGGCTACGCGCTCAAGCGCGCCGCGAAGCTCGAGTTCGAGCGGTGCGTCTTCGTCGGGATGGCCGGCAAGCTGGCCAAGCTCGCGGCGGGCATCATGATGACCCACTGGACGCGGTCGAAGGTCGACCCCATGTTCTTGGCCGACGTCACGCGCGAAGCCGGCGGCGGCGAGACCCTCGCGGCCGCGGTGGCCGAGTCCAACACCGGACGCCACGCGTGGGAGCTGTGGGAGGCCGCGGAGCTGTTCGCCGCGAGCGACCTGCTCTGCACGAAGGTCGCCGACAACCTCACGTCCTACATCAAGGGCGCGTTGTTGGTGGACTGCGCGATCGTCGACTTCGACGGCGCCCGCCTGGCGGGCGCGTCGCCCGGGGCGCGCGGGCGGCTGAAGGTGGAGGACTTGGTCGGATGAGCGAGTCCGTCCGCCCAGGGACGGCGACCGTGGCCGTGCTCGGGGTGCACGGCGGCCGCGTGCCGCCCGGCACGGAGGAGCTGCTGGCCGGCGCGGCGCTGGTCGCCGGGGGCGCGCGGCAGGTCGCGGCGCTGGCTCCGGCCGGCGCCCGGACGCTGCGCGTGGGCGCCGGCCCCGACGACGTCCTCGCGGCGGTGGCCGCCGACGACGGCCCGGCCGTCGTGCTCGCCTCCGGCGACCCCGGCTTCTTCGGCATCGTGCGCGCGCTGCGGCGCAGCGTGCCGCCGGAGCGGCTGCTCGTCCACCCGGCACCGTCGTCCGTCGCGGTCGCGTTCGCGCGGATCGGCCTGCCGTGGGACGACGCGCTGCTGGTCTCCGCGCACGCGCGCGACCCGCGGCCCGCGCTCCACACCGCGCTGCGCCACCCGAAGGTCGCGATCCTCACCGGCCCGGACGCGCCGCCCGCGTGGTTCGCCGAGCGCCTCCGCGGCAGCGGCCGGACGCTCGTGGTGGCCGAGCGCCTGGGGGAGGCCGACGAGCGGGTGGTGACGGGAGCCCCGGAGGAGCTGGCCCGCGCCGCGTTCGCCGAGCCCAACGTCGTCATCAGCCTCGGTCCCGAGGCGCCGGCCGCTTCGACGCCATCATCCTGGGCGCTGCCCGAGTCCGCCTTCGACCACCGCGCGGGGATGATCACCAAGCGCGAGGTGCGCGCGCTCGCGCTCGCTCACCTCGGGCCGCGGACGGGCGACCTCGTCTGGGACGTCGGCTGCGGCAGCGGCTCGGTCGCGGTGGAGTGCGCGCGCCTTGGCGCGGCGGCGATCGCGATCGACGACGACCCCGACGCGATCGGGCGCACCGCCCGCAACGCCGGCGCGCACGGCGTGCCGCTGCAGACGGTGGAGGGTCACGCTCCCGCGGCGCTGGCCGATCTGCCGGACCCCGACGCGGCCTTCGTCGGCGGCGGTGGCGCGGACCTCGACGCGATCGTGGACCGCTGCGCCGCCCGGTCACGACGAGCCGTCGTCGTGACCCTCGCGCTGATCGAGCGTGCCGGCCCCGTCGTGGAGCGCCTCGCCGCGGCAGGCCTGGAGACCGAGGCCACCATGATGCAGTCCTCGCGCCTGTTGCCCCTGGCCGGCGGCCACCGCCTGGCGGCGACGAACCCGGTCATCGTCGTCGTGGGACGGCGCGCGTGATCGCCGTCGGTGTCGGCGCCAGCCGCGGCTGCCCGGCCGCCGAGCTGGCCGCGCTCGTCGACGCCGGGCTGCACGCGGCGGGGGTGCGTGGCGCCGACGTGCGGGTGCTGGCCTCGGCCGACGTCAAGGCCCGCGAGCCCGCCGTGCTCGCGCTCGCCGCGGCGCGCGGGTGGCCGTTGAGGACGTTCGCCGCCGGCGCGCTGGCCGCGGTCGACGTCCCGACGCCGTCGGCGACCGTCGCGCGCCACGTCGGGACGCCGAGCGTCGCCGAGGCCTCGGCGCTGCTGGCCGTCGCCCCCGCGGAGTTGTTGGTGGCCAAGCAGCGCTCGGCCCACGCGACCTGCGCCATCGCTCGGGGCGCAACCGGCCGCCCACCGGCGTCGAGGGACGACTCGATCTCGTACGGCGAGATTCATTCGTCCCTCGACGCCCCAGACGGCCTCGACGCCCCAGACGGCCTCGACGCCCCCACGGTGACGGGACCGAGCGCGATCGTCTACGCCGCCACCGCCGACTGCAAGGGCTGCGGCGCGTGCCTCATGACGTGTCCGGAGCGGGCGCTGCGGCCGTCTCCGGCGTGGTTCGACGGGCCGCCGCTGCTGACGCTCGTCGACCTCTGCACGGGCTGCGGCGAGTGCCTGGAGGTCTGCCCCGCCGACGCCTTCGTCGCCCTGGCGCCCGAGGAGGCCCCGTGGCCCGCGTAGCCCATCCCATCGAGGTCGAGAGCATGGGGATCCTGCGCGCGCGCTACGACTTCGGCCGGTTCGCCCCGCTGTCGCGCGCCGTCGCCGAGCGCGTGTGCCACGCCTCGGCGGACCTGTCGTTCGCCGACTCCCTGATCCTCGACGAGGAGGCGCTGCGGGCCGGCCGCGCCGCGCTGCGCGACGGCGCGCCGATCTACGCCGACGCCCGGATGGTCGCCGCGGGCGTGACCTCGCGCGAGGTGATCGTGCCGCTGGCCGACCCGCGCGTCGGTCCGCTGGCTCAGCAGCTCGGCTCCACGCGCAGCGCGGCGGCGATGCGGCTCGCGGTCGCGGAGGCGCCCGCCGGCGCCGTGTGGGTCGTGGGCAACGCGCCGACGGCGTTGTTGCAGCTCCTGGCGACGCCCCCGGCCGCGCCCGCGCTGATCGTCGGGCTGCCCGTGGGCTTCGTCGGCGCCGCGGAGTCCAAGGAGGCGCTCGCCGCCTCGGGCCTGCCGTGCGTCACCAACCGCGGCGAGCGCGGCGGCAGCGCCGTCGCGGTGGCCGCGGTCAACGCGCTGCTCTACGCCGGGGACGACCGGTGAGCCAGGCGCTCGTGGTGGACTTCGGTGGCCCGCGCCGCTGCCTCTCCAGCGCGGTGGTCGGCGGCGGGCTGCGCACCGCCCGCGCGTGGCTGAACCTGCAGGTCGGCCACGGCTACGCGCGCACGGATCCCGACGTCCACCTCTGCGAGGAGATGCTCGCCCGCGGCCTCGACGTCGCGACGACGCTCGGCGCGATGACCGCCGCGCACGTCGACCGGGCGACCGAGCACGCCGAGGGCGGCACCCGCGCCGTCGCGACCGTCGGCATCGGCGTGCCGCTCGCGGCCGCGGGCCGGCTGGTGCGCGCGCTGCCCAAGGTCAACACCATCAACATCGTGGTCCTGACCGATGCGCCGCTCACCGACTCCGGCCTCGTGTACGCCGTGCAGACCGCGACCGAGGCCAAGGCCCAGGCGCTGGCCGACGCCGGCATCGGCGCGCGCAACCACGCCGGCCCCGCGACGGGCACGGCGACCGACAGCATCGCGATCGCGGCGCTGCCCGGCGAGTGCGAGCCCTTCGCCGGCCCGATGGCGCCCGCGGGCGCGGCGATCGCCCACTGCGTCCACGCAGCGGTCCTGGCCGGCGCGCTGGCCTTCCGGCAGGGGCAGCAGGACGAGCGGCAGAGCGCCGTCGTCGGAGAGGACGCAGCCGGTGCCGGCCGCCCGTAGCGCCGGGCTGCTGGCGGCGGCCGTCCTCGACGCGCTGCTCGGCGACCCGGCCCACTGCCACCCCGTCGCGGGGTTCGGGCGCAGCGCGGCCGCGCTCGAGCGGGTCAGCTACCGGCCGTCGCGGCGCGCGGGGGCCGGCCACGCGGCCGTGCTCGTCGCCGTCCCGACGCTGCTCGCCGCCCGTGCCGCGGGGCGCGGGAGCGCGATGCGCCGGACGGTGGCCGTCGCCGCGTGCGGGTGGGCGGCGCTCGGCGGCCGCTCGCTCCGGCGCACCACGTCGCGCATGGCCGATCTCGTCGATGCCGGCGACCTGCCCGCGGCGCGGGTTCTCGCGCGGTCGCTGGTGGCGCGACGGACCGACACGCTCGACGGCCCCGAGCTGACGCGCGCCGCGCTCGAGTCGCTGGCCGAGAACACGGCCGACGCCGAGGCGGGCACGCTCGTCTGGTGCGCCGCGGCGGGTGCGCCGGGGGTCGTCGCGCACCGCGCGGCCAACACGCTCGACGCGATGGTCGGCTACCGCAGCGAGCGCTACGACCGGTTCGGCTGGGCCGCGGCACGCCTCGACGACCTCCTCGGCTGGCCCGCCGCGCGGGCGTGCGCGGCCGCGACCGTCGCCGCCGCGGCGCTGACCGGCGAGGACGCGCGTGGCGCGCTGCGCGCCTGGCGCCGCGACGGCGCGCGCCATCCGAGCCCGAACGCCGGACGCGTCGAGGCCGCGTTCGCGGGTGCGCTCGGCGTCACGCTCGGCGGCACCAACGACTACGGCGGGCGCGTCGAGCACCTCCCGCGCCTCGGCGACGGTCCGCCGCCCGACACGGCGGCGCTGCGCCGCGCAGTGCGCCTGAGCGCGACCGCGAGCAGGCTGCTCACCCTGGCGGCGGCGGTGGCGGCGTGGCGCTGACGCTCGTCCTCGGGCCGCGGCGCTCCGGCAAGAGCCGCGTCGCCGAGCAGCTCGCCGCCGGGTTGGGCGCGCCGGTCGTCGTGATCGCCCCGCTCACCGTGACCGACGACGAGCTGGCCGCGAGGGTCGCCGCGCACCGCGCCGCCCGTCCGGACGGGTGGACCACCGCGGAGACAGCGGACGTCGTCGGGGTCATCGACCACGCGGCCGCCGGGGCGACGCTGCTGCTGGACTCGCTCGGGACGTGGGTGAGCGAGATCCTCTGGCGTGCGGGCGCGCTCGAGGAGGGCGCCGACGGGCGCGCGGCCGCCGCCGAGGTCCGCGCCGGCGCCACCGCCTTCGTCGCCGCCGCACGCGAGCGCCCCGGCGCGACGATCGTCGTCGCCGAGGAGGCTGGATGGGGACCGGTCCCGCCGAGCGGCGCGACCCGCCTCTGGCTCGACGCCCTGGGCGACGCGACGCAGACGCTGAGCGCCGCCGCCGACCGCGCGCTGCTCGTCGTCGCCGGACGGACGCTGGAGCTCCCATGACGCCGCCGGGTCCCGATCTCCACGGCGACCACTGGGCCCGCGGCGCCCGGGCCGATCATGCCGTCAACGTCGCCGCCGGCGGGCCGCCCGACTGGCTGCGCCGGCTGCTGCGCCAGGAGCTCGACGGGGCGATCCGGGCGTATCCCGACGAGGCGGAGGCGACCGCGGCGGTCGCGCATCGGCATGGACGCTCGGCGGACGAGGTCGTGTTGCTCAACGGCGCTGCGCATGGCTTCGCATTGATCGCCGAGACGCTGGCGCCGCGGCGGCCGGTCGTGGTCCATCCGCAGTTCACCGAGCCCGACCGGGCGCTGGCCGCGGCCGGCTGCGCCGCGGCGCCCGTGATCCTGGGCGAGCCATGGGCGCTGGATCCGGACGCGATCCCGGTCGACGCCGATCTCGTCGTGGTCGGCAACCCCACCAACCCGACCGGCGTGCTGCACCCGCGCGCGGCGATCGAGGCCATCATCGCGCCAGGACGGACGGTCGTGGTCGACGAGGCGTTCATGGACTTCGTCGGCGGCGAGGCGAACTCGCTGGCGCCGGCGACCGACCACGACGACCTGGTCGTCGTCCGCAGCCTCACGAAGATCCTCGCCGTCCCCGGGCTGCGCGTCGGGTACCTGCTGGCGCCGTCGCCGCTGGCCGCGCGGCTGCGCGACCGCCGGCAGGCCTGGGCGGTCAACGGACTGGCGCTCGCGGCGTGCGCCGCGGCCTGCCACCACCCGGCGCGCCTGGCGCCCGCGGCGCTCCGCGCGCGGGCCGACCGGGACGCGCTGGCCGCGTCGCTCGCCGGCGTCCCGAGCCTGCGCGTGCACCCCGGCGCCGCGGGCTTCGTGCTGGTCGAGGCGGCCGGGCGCGACGGGCGCGCCCTCGCCGAGACCCTGCGCCGCGGCCACGGCATCGCGGTGCGCCCGGCGGCGACGTTCCCCGGCCTGGGCGCCGGCCACCTGCGCCTCACCGCTCGCGGCGGCGACGCGGACGCACGGCTGGTCTCCGCGCTGCACGCGCTGCTGCGGTAGACCTCGTGGCCGCAGCGCCGGGGCCCACCGTCAGCCGGGATCCGCACCCAGCGCCCGCTGCACCGACGCCACCTTGTCCTCGAGGGTCTGCGCCTTGTCGCGGCGCTCGTCGAGCTTGAGCACCGTGTAGACCCGCGGCAGCCCAAGCTCGAACGGCACCGCGTGCAGCTCGCCGACGAGCGCGAGGATGTCGGCGGTCTCGCCCTCCAGCGACGTGCCCATCGCATGCAGGAGGTACTTCACGCGGTCCTGCTGCGCCAGCCGGCGCTGGATCGCGGCGATGTAGCGGCTGGCGCTCGGGTCGCTGCGCCCCAGCCCGATGATCGTCACGTCTGCGGTCGCCATGGCGCGAAGCTACAGCCCTGCGGGTTTCGCTTCCTGGGCGAACACCCGCGTCCGAACCTCGCCCTCTGGGCGAGCGTTCGGCGAGCGTGCGGGTTTCGCCCCCTGGGCGAACACCCGCGTCCGAACCTCGCCCTCTGGGCGAGCGTTCGGCTACCAGGCCTGCGCGGTCCCGCAATGCGGGCAGGACACCGACGTCGAGACCGGCGCCTGGAACTGGAAGCCGCAGGAGCAGCCGTAGTGCGCGTGGTCCTCGGGGGCGACCGAGGCGCGGTGGCGGCGCTCGGCCTGCAGATGGTGATCGCCCGCCGGCGGGGCCTCCGGAGCGGCCTCGGACGCGTCGGGCTCCTCCTCCGCCGGACGTCCGAAGACGTGCGGGCGGCGTTCGGCGAGGGGGCGGCGGTCGGTGGGACGGAGAGGTCTGACGCGCATATGGGGTCTTCCACCTCAGACACCGTGGGATGCCAGAGGTTTCGTTCCGGGTCGTCGTCGGGGTCCGATGGCGCTTGAGCGCGCCTGGACGCCTGGCCTAACCCCGGTTGGGGCTCGGTCTCGGCGCCGAGGCTGCGATACTGGCTGGCGATGGATCCCGCACGCAAGCGCCGCGTACGCCTGGTCGTGGCGTTGAGCGCCGCCGTCCTGCTGGCAGGCGCGCTCGTCTACACCAGCTTCAGCGCCTCCTCGGAAGCGCGCTCCCCGAGCCAGCTGCTCGCGGGCGCCAGCGCCGGTCGCTCCTACCAGCTGACCGGCCGAGTCGTCGACGGCTCGATCCAGAAGCACGGCACGACGTACCGCTTCGAGGTGCGCGATCGCGACGGCAAGGCGGCCGTCCCGGTGGTCTACACCGGCTCGGTGGCGGACACGTTCCGCGCCGGCCGCGAGGTCATCGTCACGGTGAAGCGCGAGGGCGATGCGTTCGTGGGCGAGAAGGACTCGCTCGTCACGAAGTGCCCCTCGAAGTTCACCGAGTCCAAGACCCAGAAGACCTGATCGCGGCATGGCTGACCTCGGCCGTGGCCTGACCTTCCTGGCGTTCGCCATCGCGGTGTACGGCGTGTGCGCCGGCCTGTACGGCGGTATCGCCAATCGCCGCGACTGGGTCACGTCCGCGCGCCGCGCGGTCTACGCGCTGGCCGGCCTGACGACCGGCGCCTTCATCGTCCTCGAGCTGGCGTTCCTGCGCTCGGACTTCTCCTTCAGCGTCGTGCAGTCGCACTCCTCGACGACGACGCCGACGTTCTACAAGGCCGCCGCGGCGTGGTCCTCGCAGGAGGGCTCGCTGCTGCTCTGGCTGTGGCTGCTGTCGCTGTGGTCGGCCATCGTGCTGTTCGCCACGCGCCATCGGATGCGCGACATCCAGCCGTATGCGATCGCGGTGCTGCTGGGCTTCGCGACCTTCTTCGCCGGCCTGATGGTCTTCGCCGTCTCGCCGTTCGACACGCTCGCGATGGCGCCGCAGGAGGGGACCGGCCTCAACCCGCTCCTGCGCCACCCGAGCATGATGATCCACCCGCCGATGCTCTACTCGGGCTACACGCTGTGGGCGATCCCGTTCGCCTTCGCGGTCGGCGCGCTGGTCGTCCGGCGGGTCGACGCCGAGTGGATCGGCGCCACGCGCCGCTTCGCCCTGGGCGCCTGGTTCTTCCTCGGCATCGGCATCATGCTCGGCGCCCGCTGGTCCTACGCCGAGCTCGGCTGGGGCGGCTACTGGGCCTGGGATCCGGTGGAGAACGCGTCGCTGCTGCCGTGGCTGACCGGCACCGCCTTCTTGCACTCGATCATGGTGCAGGAGAAGCGCGGGATGCTGAAGACGTGGAACGCCTCGCTCATCCTGGCGACCGGGACGCTGGCGATCCTCGGCACGTTCCTCGTGCGCTCGGGGATCCTCGACTCGATCCACGCGTTCGGCGCGTCGACGCTCGGGATCCCCTTCGTGATCCTCATCGGCCTGATGATCCTCGGGTCGGTGACGCTCGTCGTCAGCCGCCGCGACGCGCTGCGCTCCGAGCACAAGCTCGACTCGCTGCTGTCGCGCGAGGCCATGTTCCTCGGCAACAACCTCGTGCTCGTCGGCATGGCGTTCGTCGTCTTCTGGGGCACGTTCTTCCCGCTGATCTCCGAGGCGCTGACCGGCAAAAAGCAGTCGCTCGGGCCGCCCTGGTACGACAACTACACGGTGCCGCTGGCGCTCGCGCTCGTGCTGCTGTCGGGCGTCGGGCCGGTCATCGCATGGCGCCGGGCGACCCCCAAGAACGCCCGGCGCAACTTCACGTGGCCGCTGATCACGGGCGCGGTGACGCTGGTCGTGCTGCTCCCGTTCGGCGTGGCCGGGCGCCCGCTGGCGCTGGCGATGTTCACGATCGCGGCGTTCGCGATCGGGACCGTCACGCAGGAGTTCGTCCGCGGCGTGCGGGCTCGGCGAGCGATGACCGGCGAGGCGCCGCCGCTGGCGCTGCTGACGCTCATCCGCCGCAACCGCCGGCGCTATGGCGGGTACACGATCCACCTCGGGATGGCCGTGCTGTTCATCGGGGTCGCCGCCTCGTCGGCGTTCCAGCACGTCAAGGTCGTGCAGATGAAGCCGGGCCAGACCCAGAAGATGGGCAACGGCTACGCGGTGAAGTACGAGCGGCCGACGTCGCGGATCGTGGTGACCAAGCAGGGCGTCGAGCGCCTCGTGTTCGGTGCGCGCCTGACGCTGACCAAGGACGGCAAGAAGATCGACGTCCTGCAGCCCGAGCGCGGCTACTACCCGATCGAGGGCGCGCCGTTCGCCGGTGCGATCGGCCGCTATTTCAACGGCGAGTCGACCAGCGAGATCGCGATGAAGGCGGGGCTGGGCCGCGACGTCTGGTCGGCCGTGACGCCGAACCTCGATCCGACGCTCAAGACGGTCAAGATCGGCGACGACACGTTCCGCGACGCGGCCGGCAAGCTGCCGCAGGCGCAGTACGACCAGGCGCTGGGCACCGCGATCAACGGGCTGGTCACCAGCTACCGCAAGAACGCGCCCCCGGCGACGTTCCGCCTGATCGTCTCGCCGATGGTCACCTGGATCTGGCTCGGCGGGCTGATGGTCTTCCTCGGCGCCCTGATCTGCCTGTGGCCGACCGCCGATCTCGCCCGCCGCCGTGCGACCGCGAGCTACGCCGCCCGCGTGGCGCGCGAGCTCGGCCGGGCGTAGGCGGTCGCCGATGGACGTCTTCGCCGTCCTGCTCGTGCTTCTGGCGGCCTTCGCCGCGGCCTACGTCGTGGCGGGCCCGCTGCGCCGCGGGCGCTTCGAGGCCGACGACCAGGCCCACCAGGCCCAGCTTGCCGACCTGGAGACCGCCAAGGAGGCGCGCTACCGCGAGATCCGCGAGGCGGAGATGGACTTCCGCACGGGCAAGCTCTCGGAGGCCGACTGGAAGGCGATCGATCGCCAGCTGCGCGCCGAGGCCGTCGAGCTGCTGCGCCGGCTGGACGCGCTGGGCGCGGCCGAGGCGCAGCGGATGCGCCAGGGCGCCGAGGCCGCGGCTGCCGAGCAGGCCACCGCCGCCGGCGATGCGGACGCCGCCGCGCCGCCGCCCGCGCGCAAGCCGGTCGACGTGCCCGGAGAGCGCTGAGCGGATACCATCAGCTACGACATGCTCGAAACGGTGCTCTCCATCGTCCAGGTCGCGATCAGCGTCGTCCTCATCTTCCTGGTGCTCATGCACTCGGGGAAGGACGCGGGGCTCTCGGGCGCCTTCGGCGTCGGCGGCGGCACGGGCCCCCTCGGCGGCGGCTCGCTGGTCGAGCGCAACCTGAACCGCTGGACGGTGGCCTTCGCCATCCTGTTCGCGGTCAACACCATCATCCTGCTCAAGCTCTCCTAGGGCCGAGCCCGACGCGCAGGCGTCGGACCCGGCGGCGCGGAGCGCGCTAGCGCTGCGGCACGACGACCGAGTTGGCCATCTTGTCGTGCCAGGTCTGCTTCTGCGGATCCCACAGCATCCAGAGGTAGCCGAGGAAGACCACGAGCGTCGAGATGATGCGGCCGACGTAGCGGATGAACGCCCGGCCGTAGCCGATCGGGCCGCCGCCGTCGATGTCCACGACGCGGATGCCGACGGCGCGCTTACCGATGGTCTGGCCGCTCTCACCCTCGAAGTACGTGTAGTACGCCACGCCGACGAGCAGGCTGAGCGCGTAGCCGCTGGCGCCCATCGCGATCTGCAGGATCGAGCTCACGATGCCGAGCAGCAGGCCGTCGACGATGGCGGCGCCGAAGCGGATCCAGAACCCCGCGCGAGCATCGGTGACTGCTCCAGCGGGCGCGGGTGGTGCGAACGTCTGATCGGTCATGTGCCTCTCATCCCTCGGTGGTGGTGGTTCCGGCGGTGCGCGGTGCTGTACCCCCGCCGCGCCAGATCCACCGGGTTCCGCCAGATTGGCACATGTCAGCAGGCGACCCTGCACGCCCACGCCCTACGAGGTCACCGACGGCGCCTCGCGAGGTCCCGGCGCCGCCGCCCGGGCCGGCCTGGAAGGTCATCGTTCGCCCACGAACGGCAACGCATGCTGGATTGACCCCGTATTTCGGGGGCAGTCCGACATGGATCCCTGGAAGGCCCCTGAAAATCAGGCGGCCTACCCGGTCACGCGGAAGCCCTGCGCGCGGAGCGCCGGCGCCACGGTGCCCCAGGCGAAACGGCGACCGTAGTACTCGCCCTCGCTGGTGAGCCGCGGGGTGGCCGAGAGCGCTTCGGTCGTCTCGAGGAGGCGCAGGACCGAGTCGGTGAAGCGGACGTCGCGCAGCGGCCGGGCGATCCTGCCGTCCTCGATGAGGAAGGTGCCGTCGCGGGTCGTGCCGGTCAGCAGCGTCTGCTGGGGATGGACGACGTTGAGGTACCACAGGCGCGTTACGTAGATGCCGCGCTCGACGGGCGCGGCGAGCTCCGCGACGTCGGCCGCGCCGCCGCCGACGAGCACGAGGTTGGTCGGCGTCGGCCCGTGGTGGTCGCCGCCCGGCGTGATCGCGTGGCCGGTCGACCGCGCGCCACCGCCGGCCAGCGCCGCCGAGCGGGTGTCGTGCACCACGCGGTGGGCGACGCCGTCCTGGATGAGCGGGATCGGCGCCTTCGGCACGCCCTCGAAGTCGAACGCCCGCGGCAGCGTGCGCGCGTAGCGCGGCGAGTCGCTGAGGTTGATCGCGGGTGCCGCGACGCGGGTGCCGAGCCTGCCCTCGAGCGCACCGCGGCCCTCGGCGTGCGCCTGGCCGTTGAACGCCAGCGAGCCGAGGAACTCCAGCAGGCCGCCGACGGCGTCGGCGTCGAGCACCACCGGGTACTCGCCGGGCGGGAGCACGGTGGGCTCCTCGGGCGTGACCTTGGCCGCGGCCCGGCGGGCCCCGGCGGTGGCGTCGAGGTCGCCCACCTTCGCCGCCGACTGCGCGTCCCAGCCGGTGCGCCCGCGCGCGTCGCGCAGGATCGTCTTCAGGTAGGCGTCGGTCACCCGGTCGACGGCGTGCATGCCGGCCGTGGAGGTCAGGGCGGTCTCGACCGCGCCCGAGGTCCAGGCGCCGAAGGCCTCCAGGCCGTGCTCGGCGGCGACGTCGAACGCGGCCTGCAGGGCGGCGCCTCCGGGCGCGGGGTCGATCCGCGCGGTGACCGGGTCGTAGCCGTCGTGGGCCCGGTAGCCCTCGGGCGGCGCGGGCAGGCCGGGGTGGTCGCCCGGGCCGGCGGCAGCGCGCGCTGCGGCCTCGGCGGCGGCCATCGCGCGCCGGGCGGCGTTGCGCAACGCCTCGTCGGTCGACACGTTGGTCGTGGCGGCGCCGACGTGGCCGTTGCGCAGCGACAGCAGGTGGATCGACGTGTCGTCGAGCTCGGTCGCCTGCGTCGGGGCCGAGCTCGCGTAGCGCAGCAGCAGCGAGCGCTCGCGCGTGACGGTCGCCTGACCCTCGCCCTGCAGGAACGCGAGCGCGCGCTCGGAGAGCTCGAGCGGACCGTTCACGCCGGACCCCCCTCGCGCGCGCGAGCGAGCCCCTGGGCGAGTTCGCGCGCGGAACCCGAGCGCCCGGGCGAGGCCGTCCGCCTCACGCAACACCGACCTGAACGTCGCGGAATCGCGCGGGCGCGGTGCCGTGGGAGACCTGCATGATCTGGCCGGGCTCGCCCTTGCCGCAGTTGGTCAGCCCCCAGAGGCCCCACTCCTGGCGGCCGCAGACGGCGTCGAGCGACCCCCAGAACTGCGGGGTGATCCCGGCGTAGGACGGGTTGCGGTACAGCCGCCCGAGCTCGCCGCCGCGGATCTCGCGCGCGACCTCGGTGGCGAACTGGAACTGCCAGCGGCGGTCGTCGATCGACCATGACCGGTTGGACTCCAGGTACAGCCCGTCGTCGGTGTCGGCGATGAGGTCGGCCAGCGAGCCGGCGTCGCCGGGCTCGACCGACACGTTGGTCATGCGCACGATCGGCTGGCGCGCGAAGCCCTCGGCGCGCGCGCAGCCGCCGGAGCGCGGCAGGCCGGCGGCGGCGGCCGACTGGCGGTCGCTGAGCGCTGCGCGCAGGATGCCGTTCTCCACCAACATGGTCCGGGCGGCGGGGACGCCCTCGTCGTCCCAGCCGAACGTGCCCAGCCCGCCGGGCAGCGTCGCGTCGGCCGTGACGTTCAGCCGCTCGGAGCCGTAGCGCAGGGATGCGTCGAGGTCGCTGGGCGCGACCCAGCTCGTGCCCGCGTAGGAGGCCTCGCCCAGCAGCATGCGGTCGAGCTCGAGCGCGTGGCCGATCGACTCGTGCAGCTGCAGCGCGAGCTGCTCGCCGTGGAGGATCAGCGTGCGCCGGCCCCCGGGCAGCTCGGGCGCGGTCAGCAGCTCGACGGCCTCCTCGGCGACGCGCGGCGCGTGCGCCAAGAGGTCGAGGCCCAGCACGTGCTCCCATCCCGCCGCAGCGACGTTGCCGCCGTGCGAGCTCGGGTACGTGCGCGTCTGGATCTCGCCGCCCGCGGCCGCGGTGGCCTCCAGGCCGGCGCCGCACTCGGTCGCCGTGTGGGTCACCGCGGTGCCGTCGCTGGTGACCAGCGCCTTGCGCGTGCGGACCATCGTCGCGCTGGCCTCGGCGCGGATGATGCGGGCGTCGCCGCGCATCGCGGCGACCGCGGCGAAGAGGTGCGAGAGCCGCGCCTCCAGACCGACCGCGAACGGGTCGATCGCGCACGGGCCTTCCCAGTGGCCGACCGACGGCATCACGGGAGCGAGCGGGCGGGCACCCGCGGCGGGCTGTGCCGCGGCCACCGCCAGCGCCCGCTTCAGCGCCGCATCGGCACCCGCGGAGCTCACGTCGCGCGTCGCGGCGAAGCCCCACGCGCCGCCGACCAGGACGCGGATGCCGAGCCCCGCGCTCTCGTCGGCGTCGACGGCGTCGACCAGGTCGTCGTGGATCGCGAGATCCTCGCGCAGCGCGTGGACGTGGCGCGCCTCGGCGTAGGCGCAGTGCCCGGCCGCGCGGTCGACGGTCTCGCGGAGCAGGTCCAGCACGGGCTCGCGGGCCCCCACTAGAACGCCTCTGCGTAGATCGCCCGCAGCTCGTCGCGGTCGGCCGCGGGAGGCGTGTAGGACAGGTCGGGCCGCTGGGCGGCGGCGTCGGCGGCCGCGTCGAGCTGGGCCTCGGTGACGCCGAGGCGGTGGATGCCGTCGGCGCCGGCGCGGCGAGCGAGCCTGCGAGCCAGCTCGCCGAGCGAGCCGTCGGGGTCGACCCGGCCGGGGAAGCGGCGCTCCAGCGCGGCGATGGCCGCGGGCAGGACCGCGGCGTTGGCCTGGCCGTGCCCGACGCCCGCGACACGCACGAGCGTCTGGCTGAGGACGTGGGCGAGGCCGTACTTCGCGGCGTCGATGCCGTAGCCCGACAGCAGCGAGGCGAGCGCGAGCTGCTCACGGCCGGTGTGGCTGGGATCCTCGCCCTCGACGAGCCAGGCGACGTCGATGAGCCGCTGCGCCTCGCGGGCGGCGAGGCTCGGGACGGGCGACGCGAAGACGGTGATCGTGGCCTCGACCGCATGCGACAGCGCGTTGGCCGAGCTGGCGGCGAGCTCGGAGACGGGCTGGGAGGCCGACAAGTCCGGGTCGTTGATGACGATCGCGGGGCGGACCTGGCGCGCCCGCTGCTCGTGGCCGGCCGGGCGGCGGTGGACGGAGGTCATCTCGGCGGCGCTGAGCGTCGTCGGGATGGCCGCGGCGCGGGCGCCCTCGCGGGCGCCGACGACCGCCTTGGCGGTGTCGATCACGCGGCCGCCGCCGAGCGCCACGACGAGGTCGCCCTCGACGTGCAGCAGGTTGGCGGCGAGGTGGTCGACGAAGCCCGGGTCGACGAGGTGGACGGCCTCCGCGTACTCCACGAGCGCCGGCGCCATCTCCTGCGCCCGGTCGGTGGTGAGCAGGATGTAGGGCTCACCCAGCAGCTGCTGCGCCTCGCCGACGGCGCCCCGGCCGAAGCGGACCGTGCGCTCGCCGTCCTGCCACGTGAAGTCCATGTCCTTCACCCTATGGGGTGTGACGGGGTGGGGACAGTCCCTGAGCGCCGGCGCTGGCGGTCGTCCGCCGGACGGCGGTGGGGGACAGTCCCCGGTCATCCCTCGTCGCGCGTGTCCCGGGCCAGCGGTCTGAGGCGATGGTCGGCCGTGAACAGGCGGCGCGTGCCGAGCAGCGCGACGACGGTGGCGGTCGTGGTCACGGCGCCGAGGATCACGTACATGAGCGCGAGCTGGACCCGCACGGCGTCCAGCGGATCGACGCCCGCGAGGATCAGGCCGGTCATCGCGCCCGGCAGCACCACGATCCCCAGCGCCTTGATGCGCTCGACATCGGGCGCGATGCCGGTCCGCAGCACGTTGCGGACCGTCGGGCGGACCGCCTGCTGCCACGGCAGCCCGAGCGCCAGCCGCGCCTCCAGGTCGGCCCGGCGCTCGGCGACGGCGTCCACCAGCCGGCGCACGGTGACCACGCCGGCGGCGAGCGAGTTGCCGACGACCATGCCGGCCAGCGGGACGACCGTGCGCCCCTCCACGGGGAAGATGCCCAGCGCGAAGAGCAGGCCCAGGCCGATGACCGAGCTCGCGACCAGCGCCGCGAGGGCGACGCCGAAGACGCCCGGCAGCTGCGGCGCGCGCTGGCTCACCGTCGCGGCCGCGAAGAGCACCATGCCGGTCAGCCACACGAACGACCAGCCGATCCACGTGTCGGGGTCGACGATGATCCCCAGCGCCGCGCCCACCAGCAGCAGCTGCGACAGCGAGCGCAGCACGGCGACCGCGAGGTCGCGCTCCAGCCGCAGGCGCTGGCGCCAGCTCACGAGCGCGACGCCGGCGATCATGATCAGCGAGCCGGCCAGGCCCCACCAGCTGACGTCGCCGCTGCTGCTCACGCGGCGAGCACCCGGCCCTCGTCGAGGTCGATGATGCGGTCGCCCAGCCGGCGCGCCTGCTCGCGGTCGTGGCTGACGAGCACGATCGGCACGCCGTCGGCGGCGAGGCTGCGCGCAAGCTGCTCGATCAGCCGCGAGGCGGCCGGGTCCAGCGCCGACGTCGGCTCGTCCATGAGCAGCACGCGCGGGCGCGTCCCCAGCGCCCGCGCAAGGCAGGCCCGCTGCGCCTCGCCGCCCGACAGCGTGCCGGCGTCCCGGGCCAGGAACTCCGCCGGCAGGCCGGCGCGCTCCAGCAGCGCGGCGGGTGGGTCCTGCGGCCGGGCGACCGCGAGGTTGTCGGCGACCGTGCCGGGGAAGAGGACCGGCGCCTGGAAGACCATGCCGACCTCGCGGCGATGGGCGAGGACGTCGCGCGCCGCGAGATCCTCGCCGCGGTAGCGGACCGACCCGGCGTCGGGCGCCTCGAGGCGGTTGAGCAGCCGCAGCAGCGTCGACTTGCCCGAGCCCGACGGTCCCTGCAGGACCGTGATGCCGTCTGTGGGCACGCTCACCGAGACGTCGTGCAGCCGCGGGCGCAGGACGCCCGCGACGGTCACCGACTCGAGGTCGAAGAGGGACACGAGCGCGGCATCATCGCGCGCCCGCGTCCGTGCGTCACCCGGTGGCCGCGGCCGCCCGGTCCGGATTCCACGAGTACGCGTACTCCGGCTTGTCGTGATCGCGCCACAGGGCCGCCAGCTTCAGCGGCTTGAACGTGTCCCACATGATCGCCAGCTCGTCGGTGCGCTTGGCGCCCAGCGCCTTCTCGACCGCACCGGGCTGCGGGCCGTGCGGAAGGCCCGAGGGGTGCAGCGTCAGGCAGCCGACGTCCACGCCCTTGCGCGCGGCGTAGTCGCCGTCGGCGTAGAACATGACCTCCTCGGACTGGATGTTCGAGTGGTGGTAGGGCAGGGGAACCGCCTGCTCGTCCCAGTCGAGCATCCGCGGGGCGAACGTGCAGATCACGAAGTTCTGCCCCTGGAACGTCTGGTGCGCCGGCGGCGGGAGGTGGAAGCGGCCCGTGCGCGGCTCGAAGTCGTCGGCGTTGAAGGTGTAGGGGAACACGTAGCCGTCCCAGCCCACGACGTCGAACGGGTGGCGGTCCAGCATGTAGGCCTGGACGCCGTCGCGGACGCGGACGGTCAGCAGGAACTCGCCGGCCTCGTCGTGGGTCTCGACCTCGATCGGGCCGTGGAAGTCGCGCTGGGAGTACGGCGCGTGCTCCAACAGCTGGCCGTAGCGGTTGCGGTAGCGGCTCGGCGTCTCGATCTCGCCCGGCGTGTGGAAGCACACCCAGAACTGCTCCAGACCCGGATCGGCCTCGAAGCGGTAGGTCGTCCCGCGCGGCACGACGAGGTAGTCGCGCTCGCGGAACTCGACGGGGCCGAAGTTCGTGCGCAGCTTGCCGCCGCCGCGGTGGATGTAGAAGACCTCGTCGCCCTCGCCGTCGCGGTGGAAGCCCTCCTGCGGCTCGGTCGGCTTGGCGATCGCCACCTCGATGTCACCGTTGTACATCAACAGCTGCCGCCCGCTGAGCGGGTCGCCGCCGGGCGGCATCGCGTTGGCGTCGGCCAGCCGGTGCACGTGGGTGTCGGGCACCCACTCCTCGCGCCGGATCGGGGCGAACGCGCCGACCTCCGCGATCCGGCACGGCGAGTGCAGGTGGTACAGGATCGTCTCGTTGCCGCTGAAGCCCTCGTAGCCGAGGACCTCCTCGGTGAGCAGCGCGCCGGACGGGCCGGCGCCGTTGCCGTTCCCTTCTGCGCGGAACTGCACGTGCCGCTTGGCGGGAACCCGGCCGAGGCTGACGTAGCGCATGGTGTGACCGTACTCCTAGAGGTTGCCGCGACGGTCCTGCTCGCGCTCGAGCGCCTCGAACAGGGCCTTGAAGTTGCCGTCGCCGAAGCCGCGGGCGCCATGGCGCTCGATGACCTCGAAGAAGACCGTCGGCCGGTCGCCGACCGGCTTGGTGAAGATCTGCAGCAGGTAGCCGTCGTCGTCGCGGTCGACGAGGATGCCCTGGGCGCGCAGGTCGGCCAGGATGTCCTGGACCTCGGGCACGCGCGCGGGGACCTCGTCGTAGTAGGCGTCCGGGATGTCGAGGAACTCGACGCCGCGGCGGCGCAGCTCGGCCACGGTGGCGACGATGTCGCGGGTGGCCACCGCGAGGTGCTGGGCACCGGGGCCCTCGTAGAACTCGAGGTACTCGTCGATCTGCGACTTGCGCTTGGCCTCGGCGGGCTCGTTGATCGGGAACTTCACGACGCCGTTGCCGCTGGTGACGACCTTCGACATCAGGGCCGAGTACTCCGTCGAGATCGCCTCGTCGGTGAAGTGGAGCATCTCCTTCATGTCGAAGACGTCCTCGTAGTACTTCACCCACGGATCCATGTGCTCGACGTTGCCGACGATGTGGTCGAGCGCGAGGAGCATCCCCGTGTCCTCGCTGCCGTCCGACATCGCCGTGTAGCCCGGCAGGAACGCGCCGGCGTACTCGCCGCGCTCGACGAAGGTGTGGACCGTCTCGCCGTAGGTCTTGATCGTCGCGAGGCGCACGGTGCCGTGCTCGTCGGAGATCGCGTGGGGCTCGACGACGCCCTCGGCGCCGCGCAACGTGGCCTCGCGCCAGGCGTCGTCGACCGACGGGACGCTCAGGGCGATGACCTTCACGCCGTCGCCGTGCTTGTGCTGGTGCTCGGCGATCGGGGAGTCGCTGCCCAGCGCGCCGGTCAGCACGAGGCGGATGCGGCCCTGGCGCAGGACGTAGGACGCGCGGTCGCGCGCGCCCGTCTCCAGGCCGGAGTAGGCGACGAGCTGGAACCCGAACGCGCGCGTGTAGAAGAAGGCGGCCTGCTTGGCGTTGCCCACGAAGAGCTCGACGTGGTCGATGCCGTTGAGCGGCATGTAGTCCTCGGTCGCCTGCGGGGTCGCGGCGGCCTGGACGGCGGTCTGGGGAGGCATGGTGGAATGATCCGCTTGTTTGGACGTCGCAGCAATCGCGATTCGTTGCGTCCACGGCGGTATGGTGGCTGAATGGACGACATCGACCGCAAGATCGTTGCGCTGTTGCGTCAGAACGCGCGCCGGTCGTTCCAGGACATCGGATCGCAGGTGTCGCTGAGCGCGCCGGCGGTCAAGCGCCGCGTCGACCGCCTGGAGGCCGGCGGGGTCATCAAGTCCTACGCCGCGGTGATCGACCCGGCGGCGATGGGCTGGCACACCCACGCGGTCGTGGCGCTCTACTGCGAGGGGCGCATGTCCGGCGGCGAGGTCCGCAGCGCGATCGAGCCGCACCCCGAGGTCGAGGCCGCCTATACGGTCGCCGGCGAGGCGAGCGCGATCATCCACCTGCGCGCCGCCGACACCCAGCACCTCGAGGAGGCGCTCGAACGGCTCCGCGACACGCCCGGCGTCCGGCGCACCCACACGCAGGTGGTCCTGTCGACGCTGTTCGAGCGGCCGGTCGCGTAGGAGCCGGTGGCGCCGGGGCGGCGCGGGCGTCGGTGGCGCGCAGCTCCGACGCTGGTCGTGGGGCAGGGTGGTCGGTCGGCGATGACGACCGGATGTCACGGGCACGCGCGCGCCGCGGGCCTGCCGCCACCGGCGCGGGTGTGGCCCTGCCTACGCCGCGACCTCCGGCGCCACGCCGATCGCCGCGGCCTCGAGCTCCTCTTCGAGCGTCGGCTGCACCGCGGGGCGTGCCAGGGGCCCGACCGCGACGAAGGCGAGGGTCGCCCCGACCGCCGCGGCGACCATCAACCACCAGGCGTCCTGGAAGGCGTCGACCGCGTGCGCGGGCGAGGGCGTGCCGACGACCGCGACGAGCAGCGCCACGCCGAGCGCCGAGCCGAGCTGGCGCGACATCGTCAGCACGGCGCTCCCGGTCGCCAGGCGCGTCGGCGGCAGCTGCGCGGTCGCGGCGCCCGCCAGCGCCGGGTTGACGAAGCCGACGCCGGCGCCGCCGACGACCATGCCCGGCAGGTAGTCGGCGACGAAGTGCGGCTCGGCGCCCAGGCGGGTGGCGAACAGCACACCGCCGGCGGCGAACAGCGCCGTGCCGATCGCGCCGACGGCGCGCGGTCCGATCCTGCCGCTCAGGATCCCGCCGAGCACGGCGAACAGGGCGGCCGTCGCGGGCCCGGGCGCGATCATCAGGCCGGCGGTCAGCGCGGTCTCGCCCCACACCTCGGTGAGGAACAGGACGCTGCCGAGCAGCATCGCCGAGAAGCCCACGAAGAACAGCACCCCGGCCGCGTTGGCCGCGGCGAACGCGCGGACCCGGAGCAGCTCGGGCTCGACCACCGGCACGTCCACGCGCCCCGACCGGACCGCGAACGCCAGCGACAGCCCGACCGCCACGGCGAGCAGTCCGAGCACGCGGCCGCTCGTCCAGCCCCAGTCGGGCCCCTGGACGATCGCGCCGATCAGCGTGCCGACCGCGCCCGTCAGCACCACGGAGCCCAGGGCGTCCGGGCGCGGCGCGCCGGTCTCGCGGATCTCGGACAGCACCCGCGTGCCCGCGACGATCGCGAGCACGCCGACCGGCAGGTTGACCACGAACACCCAGCGCCACGAGAGCTCGACCAGCAGCCCGCCGATGACCGGTCCGGCCGCCGCCGCGGTCCCGCCGACCGCCGCCCAGAGCCCGAGCGCCAGGCCGCGCTTCTCGGCCGGGAACTCGGGCAGCAGCAGGCCCAGCGACGCCGGCATCAGCAGCGCGGCGCCCGCCGCCTGCACCACGCGGGCGCCGACGAGCACGCCGACCGAGGGCGCCGCGGCGCAGGCCGCCGACGCGAGCGTGAAGACCGCCAGCCCGCCGAGGAACGCGCGCTTGCGCCCGGCGCGGTCGGCCCACCGGCCGGCCGGCACGAGCAGCGCGGCGAACACGATGGCGTAGGCGTTGAGCACCCACGAGAGGCTGGCCAGCGACGTGCCGGCGAAGTCACGCTCCAGGTCCGGGAACGCGATGTTGACGATGAACAGGTCGAGGCTGGCGACGAAGACCCCGACCGACACGATGGCGGCGACGCGCCCGCGGCGGCTCATGATGCGAATGGCTCCAGTGCGGCGTGGATCAGTTGCGTGACGAGACCGCGACCACCGTAGCGGCCTCGGTCTTTTCATGCAACTGACTCGGACCGCGGAGGTCCGCCGGGTCGCCCGGGGGCGCGCGGCGCGCCTCGCGCCGGACGATCACCGCCACCGACGCGACGACGAGCACCATGCCCGCGACCGTCGCCGCCGCGATGCGCTCGTCGAGGAAGATCGCGCCGAGCGCGACCGCGATCGCCGGGTTGACGTACGCGTAGGTCGACACCTGGGAGATCGGCGCGTGCCGCAGCAGCCAGGCGTAGCAGGAGAACGCGACGATCGACCCGATCAGCACCAGGTAGGCGAACGCGGCGATCGACCTGCCGGAGAACGCGCCGACGTCCACGTCGCCGCCCTCGCCCAGCAGCAGCCCGCCGAGGCAGGCGACGAGCCCTCCCGACAGCAGCTGCCAGCCGGTGGAGACGATCGGGTCGGAGGGCATCTCCACGCGCTGGGCGATGACCGACCCCAGGCCCCAGAACGCCCCGGCGAGCACGATCAGCAGCGCCATGCCGAGCGGCACGCTGTCCGGGCGGCCGCCGGGGAGCAGCAGGATCGCGACGCCGACGAAGCCCAGCGCGACGCCCGCCAGCGTCATCGCCGCCACCCGGTCGCCGCCCACCGTGCGGTAGAGCACGATCCACAGCGGTACGGTCGCGACCAGGAGCGCCGCGAGGCCCGACGGCACGTCCTGCTCGGCGACGGTCACGAGGCCGTTGCCGCCGGCGGCCAGCAGCGTGCCGACCCCGACGCACCCGAGCAGCTGGCGCCCGGGGAGCCGGATCGCGCGCCATCCGCGGCCGCGCACGGCCAGCACGGCAAGCATCGCGCCGCCCGCCAGGACGAAGCGCACGCCCGCGCCGAGCGCCGGCGGCACCGTCTCGACCATCAGGCGGATCGCGAGGTAGGTCGATCCCCAGATGACGTAGATCGCGCCGAGCGCCGACCACACCCGCCACACCTGAGGAGGGGGATGGATCGCGGCGGAAGGGCCGGCGCTTCGGCGCATCTGACCCCGGGGACTACCCGCGCGCGAGCGCGGGGCGCCTCCGGGGGTTCGCTGCCACACGCCGGAGGAGCTCCCGGCGCCGGCCGGAGCGCGCCGCCGTGGGGGCGGCGTGCAGCCGGAGGAGGGCGACCAGGTCGGCGGTGGGGGCGAAGGGGTCGGCGACGGTGCGGCCGTCGCGTCGCGCGAGGGCGGCCAGCGGGCGGCCGTCGCGCGCGGCGAGCAGGATCGGGCCGCTCAGCGGGCGGCGGCTGTCGAGCGCGGCGAGGCGCTGCAGCGCGGCGGCGTCGTCGGGGTACGCGGGGCGGATGACGACGGCGTCGGAGGAGGAAGGCAGTGCGGGGGAGGGGGAGCGGGTGCTACCGGGCATGACCAGCATGATGGTCTTCCGGGGCCATCAGCTCAAATGACATTTGGTGACCGACGGAGTAAGTTCCGCTTATGCTTGACGTCCGCCGTCTCCGGGTCCTGCGGGAGGTCGCCGCGCACGGTTCGTTCTCCGCCGCCGCCGAGGCGCTGTCCTACACGCAGTCGGCGGTCTCCCAGCAGATCGCGGCCCTGGAGCGCGAGGCCGGGTCGCGCCTGGTCGAGCGCAGCGCTCGCGGCGTGCGGCTCACGGACGCCGGCCGCGCCCTGGTCGGCCACACCGACGCGATCCTCGCCCGGCTCGCCGACGCCGAGGACGAGCTGCAGGCGATCGCCGGCCTGCGCGGCGGCCGCCTGCGCCTGGCCGCCTTCCCCAGCGCGTGCTCGACGCTCATGCCGCTCGCCGTCGCGCTCTTCCGCGAGCGCCACCCGGGCGTGGACCTCTCGCTCCATCCCGCCGAGCCCGACGTCGGGCTGCGCCTGCTGCGCGCCGGCGAGGCCGACATCGCGCTGTCGATCGAGGCCACGTTCTCGTCGCGCACCGACGTCGACGTCGACGCGATCACGCTGCTCGACGACCCGATGTACATCATGCTGCACCGCGACCACCCGATGGCGGGTCGCGCCCGCCTGCGCCTGGTCGACCTCGCCGACGACTCGTGGATGATCGGCACGGCCGGCAACTGCCCCGACGCGAGCATCTTCCTGCGCGCCTGCCAGGCCGCCGGCTTCGAGCCGCGCATCGCGTTCAACCTCGACGACTACAACGCGATCCAGGGCTTCGTCGCGGCCGGGATGGGCGTGTCGTTCATCCCCGACCTGGCGCTGATCGCGGTCCGCGAGGACGTCGTCGTGCGGTCGCTCGGCGCGCGGCCGCCGGTGCGGCGGATCATCGCCACGACGCTGGCCGACTCGTTCCGCTCGCCCGCGAAGCAGGCCATGCTCGACGTGCTGACCGAGGTGTCGGCCGCGTTCGGCACGCGCCGCACCGAGCTCGCACTGGCATCCTGACGTCCGTGCCCGGCACGATCTTCACGGTGGGACACTCGTCGCACCCCCTCGAGGGGCTCGTCGAGCTGCTGCGCGCCCACGGGATCGTGCAGGTCGCCGACGTGCGCCGCTGGCCGCGCTCCCGCCGTCATCCGCATTACGACGACGACGCGCTGGCGGTCGAGCTGGCGCCGCGCGGCATCAGCTACGCGCACCTGCCCGAGCTCGGCGGCCACCGCGATCCGGTGGACGGATCGCGCAACGACGGCTGGGAGCTCGAGGCCTTGCGCGGCTACGCCGACCACGTGCTGTCGGCCGAGTTCGGCCGCGGGCTGCGGCGGTTGGAGGCGCTGGCGACCGCGCGCCGCACGGCGGTGATGTGCGCGGAGGCGTCGTGGGAGAAGTGCCACCGCCGATTGCTGTCCGACGCGCTGGCGATCGGAGGCTGGGAGGTCCTGCACGTCGGCCCCGACGCGAAGCTCATCACGCATGCCGTCACGGACTTCGCCGTCGTCGAGGACGGGCTGCCGCGCTATCCCGCGGCGCAGCTCGGGCTGAACTTCTAGGAGACTGTGTCGCTGTCGCGACCGGGGACCCACCTCCGGCGGCGACGGCTGGCCGTCGTGGGCCTCGGCCTCGCTAGCCGCCTACGGCACCCCTACACGATCGGCGCGCGGAGCGTGCCGAGCCCGTCCGCCGAGATCGTCACGTCGTCGCCGGGCGCCAGCCAGCGCACCGCGCCGTCGACGCCGCCGTCGGCGTTGAGCTCCAGCAGGCACCCGCGGTTCAGGGTGCCCGAGCCGAGCACGTCGCCCGGGCGCAGGCGCGTCTCCTTGGCGGCGTGCGCGACGAGCTGCGGCCAGCTCCAGTACATCTCGCCCGCGTCGGTGCGGATGAGCTCTTCGCCGTTGAGCGACGCCGTGGCGGTCAGCCGCAGGCGGCCGTCCCGCATCGGCAATTCGTCCGGCGTGACGAGCCAGGGGCCGATGGACGTGGCGAAGTCCTTGCCCTTGGCGGGGCCGAGGCCGACCTCCATCTCGGCGCGCTGGAGGTCGCGCGCGCTCCAGTCGTTGAGCAGCGTGAAGCCGGCGATCTCGCCGCCTTCGCCGATGACGGCCGCGATCTCCAGCTCGAGGTCCAGCCACTCGCAGCCGGCGGGCCGGCGCACGGGCGTTCCCGGCCCTTGGATCGACGCGGGGTTGGAGAAGTAGAACGTCGGTGCGGCGTACCAGGCCTGGGGAATCGCGTCGCGGCCGCGCAGGCGCGAGCCGGTCGCGACGTGCTCCTCGTAGGCGTAGAAGTCGCGCACGCTCGGCGGCTCGGGGATCGGCGCGAGCAGCAGCACGTCGCCCAGCGCGTGGTCGCGACCGGTCGGCGCGTGGCCGTCACCGCGCAGCCAGTCGAGCATCGTCGGCGCCGAGAGCTCCACGACGCGGACGTCGTCGTCCTCGCCGTCGAGCCGACCGGTGCGCAGCGTGCCGTGCGGATCGTGGAACGTGACCAGGCGCATGGCCGCGGACGGTACTGGCATAGTGCTCGCGGTGGCGTCGACCAACGTCGAGATCGTCCAGCGGATCTTCGCTGCGTTCGAGCACCGTGATGTCGAGGCGGTCGTGGAGCGCTGCGCGCCCGACGTCGTGTTCGAGCCGGTGACCGCGCGCGTCGCCGCGGGCGGCGAGCCCTACCGCGGGCACGACGGCATGCGCGCCTACATGGCCGACGTCGCGCGCGTGTGGCAGGAGCTGCGCCCCTCGCCCGACGAGTTCCGGGAGGGCGAGGGCGGCATCGTCGTGGCGACGGGCCGCGTCTACGCCTGGGGCGCCGGCCGCGTGATCGACTCGCCCGCCGGCTGGCTGTTCCGCCTGCATGACGGCCAGATCGTCTACGGCCGCATCTTCGAGACGACCTCGGGCGCGCTCGAACCGGCCGGCATGGCGCGCTAAGGCCGCCGTCCGGCGTCCGCAGTCCGACGAGGGGCTCGTCGCCGACGGGCTCGTCCCGCGGGCTCCGCGACCAGCTGCCGTCGCTGGGGGAGGACCGGACGCGCTGACCCGGCGCCGCGAACCACCGGGATACGGACCGACGCGGGAGGTTCGATCCATACGCAACGGGGTCGTCGTGGAAACGGCAAACGCGCAGACATGCAGGCCCCGGGCACCTTGACACGCCGTCGCCGCCCGGCAGAGCATGCGCTGCGGACCTCTCACGACCGGGGATGGAGATCACCGTGAGCGACGCACGGAAGCGATGGAGCAGGCGACGCGCGACGGAACTGCGCACGACCCTCCTGGCGGTGGCGGCCGTTGCCGCGGTGGCCGTCGCGGTCGCGGTCGCGGTCGCGTCGGCCGCGACCCCGGGCACGCCGGGGCCGGGCCAGCGGATCGACGTGAAGGTCCTCCTGCTGTCCGCCGACGGGACGGAGCCCGGCTTCGGCGCCTGGAAGGCAGAGCTCGCCCGCGAAGGCGTTCCGTACGACACGTTCGTCGCCTACCAGGGAGCGGCGCGGACCGCGACGCTCACCGATGACCGGCTGGCCGACTACGGCGCCGACCACGCGAAGTACAGCGCGGTGATCCTCTCGACCGGCGACCTCGGCCGTGCGGTCACCAACCCCGACGCGACGACCTCGTACCTCTCGGCCCTGACCGATCCGGAATGGGCCGCGCTCGCGAAGTTCGAGCGCACGTTCGGCATCCGGCAACTCAGCGACTACACCGCGCCAGGACCCGCTCACGGTCTGGCGACCGTAGGGGGCGCGGCGCAGGACGGCATCACCGGGACTCTCACCGACGCCGGCCGCGCCGCGTTCCCCTAGAACCAGTCCCACGTGCAGCTGCTGCGCCACGGGATGCTCAACTGGGTCACCCGCGGCGTGTTCCTCGGCTTCCAGCGCAACTACCTCGAGATCCAGGCGGACGACCTCTTCCTCCCCGACGACGCCTGGGATCCCGCGACGCACACCACCAACTACGGCCCGGGGACCGCCAGCCGCATGACGGCGGCCGACGTGCGTCAGGCGATGACGTGGTCCAAGGCGCACAACGTGCGCCTGGACTTCGCGTTCAACGGCGGAGGCAGCCAGCTGTGGCTCGACGAGGTCAACTCCGACGCGGATCCGGCCAACAACGCGACCGCCGACCCCCTGGTCACCGCGCTGCAGGACCCGACCGTGCGCAACGCGTTCGGGTTCATCAACCACACCTTCGACCACCCGAACATCGACTGCTCGACGGCGCCGTTCATCACCAAGGAGATCGCCGACAACGTCGCGTGGGGCACCGCGCACGCGCTGCCGCTCGATCGCGCCGAGGTGATCACGGGTGAGCACTCGGGCCTGGCCAACTCGCGCCCCGGCAACCCGGGGACCATCGACCCGCCGTCGCTCAACGACGCCGAGCCGGCCACCGTGACCGGCGGCGCCGTCCCGGCCGGCACCTACGACTACGCCATCACGGCACGCTCGGCCGCGGGGGAGACGATCGCCTCGACCGTCGCCGGCGTCGCGGTCGCCGCGCCGCAGAACGCGGTCACGGCCACGTTCAACGCGGTCTGCCACGCGGTCCGGTTCACGCTGTACCGCGCGCCCACGGGGACCACGACGTGGTCGGTGGTCGGGACGCTTGACCGGGCCGCCGACGCGGTCACCGACGACGGGACCGCGCCGCTGGTCCTGTCGATCACCGACGCGCAGGCCGCCGGCACGGCCGGGACGCCGCCGGCGGTCAACGGCGCCGCCATCGCGCCCTACCCGCAGAACCCGAACTACCTCGCCGGCCTGAACGCGGCGGGGATCGGCTTCGTCGCCACCGACGCGTCGAAGGCCTACCCGTCGGTGGCCACCAGCCTCGCCAGCGCGCCGCTGGCGGTCGGGGCGACGTTCCGCCAGGGCACGCCGGGCGCCGGCTTCCAGGCCGTCCCCCGTTACCCGAGCAACGTGTACTACAACGTCTCGCGCCAGGGCCAGCAGCTCGACGAGTACAACTGGATCTACGTCGCACCGGCCAACGGCGGCGGCTGCGTCGCGATTCCGCAGGTCACCACCTGCCGCACCGCCGCGGCGACGTGGGACCAGTACGTCACGAGCGAGAACAACGTGATGTTCCGCCACGTCATGGGCAACGACCCGCGGCCGCACTTCATCCACCAGAGCAACCTGGCCGACTACAACCCGGCGCTGCCCGAGACCGACCCCAACCAGGGCGGGATCGCCTACTCGGTGTTCGGCGCACTGCTGCAGCGCTACGACACCGCGATCGACCGCGCGAGCACGCCGCTGGTGCAGCTCACCAGCACCCAGATCGCCCAGACGCTGTCGCGGCAGGAGACGTGGGCGGCCAACCTCGCCGGCGGCAAGGTCACGGCCTGGCTGCAGGACGGCCGCCTGCACGTCCAGAACGCGGGTGCCACCGCGGTCGATGTGCCGATCACCGGGACGACCATCGGCGAGCGCTACGCCAACCAGCGCTCCGGGTGGACCGCGATCCCCGCCGGGACCGAGCGCGAGCTCGCGCCCGACGAGCCGGTCAACACGGCGGCGCCGGGCGTGTCGCCGGCGCCGTCCGCCTCTGGCGCCTCGGGCCGGCCCGGCGCCGCCGGCGGGACGTCCGCGCGGCTGAGGCTCACGAACGTGCGCATGAGCCCGCGGCAGTTCCGCGTGGCCCACCGGCGCCCGCGGCCGGGGACGCGGCTCGACGGGTCGCGGATCACCTGGCGGCTCAACCAGGCCGCCAAGGTCCGGCTGCGCGTCGAGCGGGTCACCGGCCAGGGCCGCAACCGGCGCTGGGTGACCGTCGGCACGCTCACGCGCTCCGCGCGCAAGGGCAACGGCGTGGTCCGGTTCACCGGTCGGTTCGGCAAGCGGATCCTCACCCCGCGGACCTACCGGCTCACGGTGAGCGCCACGGCGGGCGACCTGAAGGCCGGCCCCCGGCGCATCACGTTCCGGGTGATCCCCGCGTGACCGTGGACACGCTCCAAGGGTGACCTCCGTCCCAGCGGCGGGTGACCCGCAGGCGCCCCGGTCGCGGCGCAGATGACGCGCGCTCGAACGATGGTCGAGCACGCACCGACAGACGGTCCATAGGCACCGCGCCGCCGCGCCAATAGCGTCGCGCCGCCTTACCAAACCCGAAAATGAAGGTCGTGTCCCACCGTGAAGTACTCGTCTTCACGACTGCAAAAGCAGTCGTTGCCTGCTGCGCCGAGGAGAGCTGGATGGAGGAGAGCGGGCCTCCCCGGCCTGCTGGCCGTGGTGCTCACCCTGGGCGCCGCCCAGGCGGCAGCCGCCGACAACAAGGACTCCAAGGACCGGCAGGGTCGGAGCTCCTTCCAGATCGAAGAGGCGACGATCCCCGAGATCCAGGACGCGATCCTGCGCCACCGGGTGACGACGACCGAGATCGTCAACGACTACCTCGCGCGGATCAAGGCCTACAACGGCACCTGCGTGAGCCAGCCCGCCGGGATCCTGGGACCCGTCACGATGATCCCGAACGCCGGCAAGGTCAACGCGCTCATGACGCTGAACCTCCGGCCCAAGACGCGCGAGGCGATGGGTTTCGACGCGCGCAAGGCGCGGAGCATGACCGACGCCGTCGACGCCGACCCCAAGATGCCCGACGCCCTCGAGACCGCAGCCCGGCTCGATCAGCAGTTCGCCCGGACCGGCAAGCTGGCCGGACCCCTGCACGGCGTGGTGATGGCCATCAAGGACCAGTACGACACCGCCGACATGCGGACGACGTCCGGCGGCGACGTGCAGTGGGCCAACGACCGTCCGCCGGACGACGCCACCGTCGTGGCGCGGCTGCGCCAGGCCGGGGCGATCATCCTCGCCAAGGCCAACCTGGATGAGTACGCCGGCGGACCGGCGCGCAGCTCGTTCGGTGGCACGCAGTGCAACCCCTACGACACCGAGCGCGACCCGGGTGGCTCGAGCGGAGGGTCGGCGACCGCGGTGGCCGCGAACTTCGTGACGTGCGCCATCGGCGAGGAGACCGGCGCCTCGATCGTCAAGCCGTCGGTGTTCAACGACGTCGTCGGCGTCGCGCCGACGCGTGAGCTCGTCAGCGCCGACGGGATGATCCAGCGCGGGATCGCCACGCGCGTGGGGCCGATGTGCCGCACGGTCGGGGACGCCGCCCGCATCCTCGACGCCTATCAGGGCTTCGATCCCAAGGATGAGCTGACGGCGTTCGGCACCGGGCGGGTTCCGACCGCGCCGTACCAGACGTCGGTCAAGAAGCCGCGCCTGGACGGCTACCGGATCGGCGTCATCCGCGAGTACATGGACAAGAGCCTGTTCCCGGTCGTGGACGCCGAGAGCATCGACATCGCCGAGCGCGCGATCCAGAAGCTGCGCGACCTCGGGGCGACGATCGTCGACCCGGGCCCGCACGGAGCGCTGTTTCAGAGCTGCGTCGACAAGTACGTGCCGAAGTGGATGAACCAGCAGTTCGTCCGGCAGTTCGCCGCGCAGTTCCCGGTGGACGGCGCCGGCGCGCCGGCCACCGACCACGTCAACACGCTGCTGGACATGTACTTCAACCCGTCGTCGGTGCCCCACACCGCGACCGGGCAGCCCAGCATCCGGAACCTCGGCGGCAGCAGCACGGATGTGGGCGACGCGAAGTACAACTTCGACGCGTACATCCGGGAGCGTGGCGACGCCGCGATCCACGACCTCACGGAGCTGATCCAGAAGTCGACCTTCTGGAACGACCCGAACCCGATGATGGGCAACCGCAAGGCGAGCCTGACCAACGCCGACAAGGCGCAGACGCTGGCGAGCGCCAGCACGCTGCAGGCCCGCTTCACGTGGCAGACGGTCGTCTACGACTGCTTCGCGGAGATGGGGCTCGACGCGGTGGTCTCCCCGACCGGCAACGTCCCGCCGGGGATCCTGACCGCGCCCGAGGAGCCGTCGGTCAACGACCGCGGCCTGGTCTGGGACAGCATCAGCAGCAAGGGCTTCCCGGCCATGACGGTCCCGGCCGGGTTCACGACGCAGGTCTACGATCGCGCCCAGGACGGCTCGCTGCTGCCGCCCAAGGCCGCAAAGCTGCCGGCCGGCATCCAGCTGCTCTCGCTGCCCTTCAACGAGCAGAAGCTGTTCGCGATCGGCGCGGCGTATGAGGCGGTGACCGACAACCGGGTCCAGCCGCCCGGCTTCGGGCCGCTCCCACAGAAGTAGCACCGGGCGCACGCACCACACGGGCGACCGCGGCGCTGCCGCGGTCGCCCGGCGTTCGGGCGCAACCGCGGTCGCGCGGGCGGCTGCGCATCACCCCCTTCGGGTGATGCGCGGGCCGCGACGACACCCCAACGTGGATCGGGTACTCGTCCTCAGCTGACCCGACCGAGAGGAGCTCAGCGATGAGTGACAACCCCGTATTCGTCTACGGAGCCGTGTATGCGGATCGCGCGGACGCCGAAGCGGACTACGACATGCTGCTCGACCTGCACTCCGCCGACCTGGTCGGCAGCTACGACGTCGCGCTCATGTACAAGGACGACGAGGGCAAGGTCCACGTCACCAAGCACGAGAAGCCCACCCAGCACGGGGCGTGGACGGGCGCCGCGGTCGGCGCCCTCGTCGGGATCGTCTTTCCGCCGGCAGTCCTCGGCGCGGCGGTCGTCGGCGCCGCTGCGGGCGGCGGGATCGGGCATGCCCTGGGCGGCGTGTCGCGCAAGGACGCCAAGGAGCTCGGCGAGCGGCTCGACGAGGGCGAGGCCGCGCTGATCGTGATCGGGAGGTCGCGCGTCCGGGAGCAGCTCGACAAGGCGCTCACGCGGGCGCAGAAGAGCGAGGAGCGCGAGCTCGACGCCGACGGCAAGGAGCTCGCGAGAGAGCTCGACAGCGTGCCCGGCTAGTAGCGGGCCCCGCGCTCATGCGATCCGGGTGATGACGCGGGTCGCGCGCGCCGGTTTGATCCGCGGCACGCACGCGTCCACCCACACAGATGCGGAGGTCGACCTCCGGACCGCCGCGCTGCGTCCGGCGGGATACCGCTACGGCGCGGTGTTCCTGCTGACGGTCGCGCTGGTGGTCTTCATCATCGTCGCGCCGGCCGCCGACTGGTCTCGCGCCGTCGGGGTCGCCATAGAGGGCGCCGCGCTCGTGGTCGCGTTCGGCACCTCGCGCGCGCGGGAGGAGGTGCGGCGCGCGCGGGCGACGGCCGCCGGCGTCGCGGCCGCGCTGATCGTCGTCGGCGTCGCCACGGAGGTCCTGCCCGGCGCGGCCGACTTCGCACTCGCAGGGCTGCTGGCGGCGGCGATCCCGCTCAGCCTGGCCGGCGGGCTCGCGCGGCTCGTCGCGGGACAGGGAGTCACGCTCCAAGCCGTCGCCGGCGCGCTGGCGATCTACCTGCTGATCGGGCTCATGTTCGCCTGGAGCATCGGGTTCGTCGCACGCGTCGACAGCGCTCCGTACTTCTCCCAGGGGACCGACGGCACCGCGTCGGACTGGGTGTACTACAGCTTCGTCGTGCTGACGACGACCGGGTTCGGCGACCTCACCGCCGCGCGGCCGGTCGGACACGCCCTCGCCGTCATCGAGATGCTCGTCGGACAGCTCTATCTCGTCACCGTCATCGGCGTCCTCGTGGGCAACTTCGTGCGCCGGCGATGACGCCCGCCCCTACGGCTGGGAGTCCGCGTAGCGGCCGCCGGCGGCCTGGCTCCAGACCCGGCGGTTCATCATCTCGGAGACGTAGTCGATGTGTGCCTGCACGGGCCACGTGACCTGCTTCCAGCTGCCCATCACGTAGGTCATGTTGTACGGACCGTCGTCGGGGGAGGTGAGGTAGGTCGGGGCGGCGGACTTGAAGTAGTCGTCGAGCTGCGGCGGGAGCCTGCCGGCGCTGTCGGTGAGCAGCAGCGGCGAGTGGAAGCCCAGGTGCGACAGCGGCGCGGAAGCCACGGCCCCCTGCCAGTCGTTCTCGTTGACGAGCGTGAACCCGTGGCCCGGGCCGGTGATCTTCCAACCGACCTGGCCCGAGACGTCCCACATCTTCGAGAACGCGATCGACGTGTCCACCGGCGTCTCCTTCGGCGGCGCGTTGAAGTCGACGATGTCGTCGTTGGACACGCGCATCACGGTGCCGTACTGAGCGAGCTGCTTCGCGACGGGGCCGGAGATCTGCTGCGGGCCGCCGAACAGGTAGATGTGGGCCCGGCCGTGGCGGCGCTCGAGCGCGTCGATCGTCGCCTGCGGGACGGAGCTCGCGTTGACCCACAGCAGGCCCGAGGCCATGTGCGCGACCCAGTGCGTGGCGGGGAGCATGTACCGGTAGGACTGCATCGAGCCGACCATGACGTCCTGGGCGCCGTTGTCCATGTTGGGCACGCCGGTGTCGGGGTTCTCGATCCTGCCGTACAGCTTGTCCACCGTGTTGGCCAGCGCGGGCACGCTCGGCGCCGTGACCGTGGCGTACTTCAGGCCCATCGCCTTGAGCTGTCGCTCGACGCCGGGGTTGGCGGCCGCGCCGACCAGGAAGGCGTCCACGTCGTGGTAGCGCGAGATGCCGGTGTCGCCGAGGCGCTTGATCTCGTTGGCCGTCACCTTCGGGATCCCGTGCCTGGTGACGTAGAGGACCGGCGCGTCGTTCGGGAAGTGCAGCAGCGGCAGCGCGGTGATCGCGGTGAGCGGATCGTCGGGCGTCACCAGCGTGAGCCCCCACGGCCGGTCGGGAACGTTGTTGTTCTCGTTCGGCGCGTTCTCCGGCAGCGCCGAGGTCCACACGTGCTGGGTGACCGACACCGCCTCCTGGAACGGATCGGCCCCGTAGAGCCGCTGCGTGGACTTGGTGCCGAACGTGGGCACCATCGTCGGCTGGCCCGGCGGCGGCGGGACCGAGTAGTCCGGCTTCGCGCTGGGAGCGCCGAACGGGTCGGTCTGGGGGTTCGGCGTCGGGGGCGCGACCGTCGGAGCGGTCTCGAGCTTGACCTGGCCGATCGCGCTCGAGCCGCCGTTGTGGATGTGAGCGGCGGCGAGCAGGATCAGGGCGATCGCCACCGCGGCGACGAGGGTCGCGACGACCACGGGGCGGGGGCGACCCGCGATTCGCCTGGGTCCTACTCCTGCCAACGCCGTGCCCCTGTCATGAGTGCTCCTCCGTGCAATCCGCGGGCGGCCCGCAGCGAACGTAGATCCGGACGGCCGCGCGACCAACACGGTTCCGCGCGCGGGCGATAGGCGTTCGCGCTCAGTTCCCGGCGCCGGCCTCGACCCTTGACATCCGCGGCGGCCACGGCGTAGGGTGGCTTTGCAATAGCAAATAGCGATCGGGGTTGTTGGAGTCGGATGCAGGAGATGACGTACATCGCGGCGATCGGGGCGGTCGGGGCCGGAGTGGATCCCGATGCGCTGTCGGCTGCGCTCGCCGTCGGGCCGCAGTTCATCGCCGCCGATGCCGGCACCACCGACGCGGGGGCCTTTGCCCTGGGCACGGGGGCCACGGCCTTCTCGCGCGACGCCGTCAAGCGCGACCTGAGCGTCATGATCGCGGCGGGTCTCGAGGCCGGTGTCCCCGTGATCGTGGGGTCGGCCGGCACGGCGGGCGCCGACGTTCACGTCGACTGGGTCGTCGGGATCGTCGACGAGATCGCCCAGGAGCTCGAGCAGACGCTGCGCGTGGCGGCGGTGTACGCCGAGCAGGACCGCTCGGTGCTCGTCGAGCGCCTCGCGGCCGGCGACATCCGGCCGCTGCGCCACGCGACCGAGCTCTCCCGCGACGTCCTGAGCGGGTGTGAGCGCGTCGTGGCGATGATGGGCGTCGAGCCACTGCAGCAGGCGCTGGCGACCGGCGCTCAGGTCGTCATCGCGGGACGCTCCAGCGACGCGGCGCTCTTCGCGGCGCTCCCGCTCGTCCATGGCTTTCCCGAAGGCCTGGCCTGGCACGCCGGCAAGGTCGTCGAGTGCGGGACCATGGCGTGCGAGACGATGGGCCGCGGCGTCATGGTGGTGACGCTCCGCGAAGACTCGTTCTCCGTCTGGCCGATCGGAGACGGACTGCGCTGCACGCCACAGAGCGTCGCCGCGCACAGCCTGTACGAGACGGCCGATCCCTATCACTTCGCCGAGGCTTCGGGCACCGTCGATCTGACGGGTTGCACGTACGCGCAGGAGGATGCGGTCACCGTGCGCGTGCGCGAGAGCCGGTTCGTCGAGGCTGCCGAGCACACGCTCAAGCTCGAGGGCGCCACGCTGCTGGGCTACGAGGCGATGATCGTGGGCGGCGTGCGCGACCCGCTCATCATCGCCCAGCTGGACTCGTGGCTTGGGGTCATCGACGAGTACGTCCGCGGGTCCGTCGCACGCCTGATGGGTGTCGAGATCGACGACTGCGACTACCGTCTCGGCTTTCAGGTCTACGGCCGCAACGCCGTCATGGGCGCGTTGGAGCCCGCGCCCGGGCCGGCGCACGAGGTGGGCATCGTCTGCACGACCTTGGCGCCCACGCAGGAGGAGGCGACGGAGATGATCAAGCTGTGCCGGCAGCCTCTCCTGCACGCGCCGATCCCGCAATGGAAGGGATCGATCACCGGCTTTGCCTGCCTGCACAACCCGGCGTGGGTGGAGCTCGGCCCGGCCTACGGATTTGCGCTCAACCACGTGCTCGTTCCCGGCGACCGCGATGTCTTTCGCCTGCGGGAGCAGACGGTGGGCACGCGCGGGAGCCGCCCGGCGGTGGCCGAGGTCGCCTGATGAAGCTGTGGGAGAGCGCCAGCCTCATCCGCAGCAAGAACGCGGGGCCGTTCGTCTTGACGCTCGACATCATGTTCTCCGACCGAGGGACCTACGAGATGGTGCGGGACTCCGGAGCGCTTGATCGCACCGCGGTCGCGGCGATCTACGGCGTGCCGCTCGCAGACGTCGACGGCTACGCGTGCGACAACGCCTTGGCGTTGAAGTTCTCGATGCCTCGCCGGCTGTCCCAGGGCGAGTTCGGCGACGGCGACATGCATGGCGGCCAGCAGTACGCACCCCTGCTCGACATCGAGGTGACCGCGTGACCCAGCATCAGGATCGTTCGCTGTCGACCGGGCCGACGCTGGCCGACCAGGCCTATCGCGCCCTGCGTGAGGACATCATCGAGGGACGTCTGCAACCCGGGGAGCGGATCACCGAACGGCAGCTTGCTCAGCGGTTGGGAGTGAGCCCGACGCCCGTGCGCGAGGCGCTCGGGCGGCTCGAGCACGAGCACCTCATCGAGCGGTCCGGGACGCGCCGCATCCAGGTGGCCGAGCCCTCGCACAAGCGGCTGTTCGAGCTGACGCTGGTCGAGGCCGCCCTTCGGGGCGTCGCCGCGCGACTCGCCGCCGAGAACGCGACCACGTCGGAGATCGCCGCGATGCGGCGGCTGTATGAGGGGTTCACCGAGATCTCGCTGGCCCCGGAGCGCGCTCTCGCGCTGACCCGTGAGCTGCACGCCAGCATCGACCGGGCCTCGCACAACGAGACGCTGATCAGCATGATCGCGACCGCGACGGCCTTCGACTGGGACTTCCGCCTCACGACGGTCCGCGACATCTTCGGCCCCGACCGCCGCCGAGTGATGGACCGACACCGCGAGCACGGGGCGATCATCGAGGCGATCGCCGACCGTGACGGGCCCCGAGCCGAACGGCTCATGCGGGAGCACATCTCAGTGGTCACCGACGCGTTCCTGCAGGTCAAGCCCGACAAGGCAAAGACGTAGGCGCGGAGGCGGGACGCTCATGGGTCTGACCGGGCCCTGACTAGCTATAGCAAATGGCAAAAAACCAGAGGAGAGAGAAGTGTTGAGGGTCAAGTTGGGCATCATCGCGCTCGTTGCAGCGTGCGTTCTCGCGGCGATCGCCGCCGTCAGCCAGGGCAGCGCCACACCTGCGGCCAAGCCGTCCGTCACCGCGACAGCGGCGCGCGACAACTCGCTGGTCATCTACGGCAATCCCCCTCCGGCTCAGATGAAGCCGGTGCTGGATGCGTTCCAGAGGGCCAACCGCGGCATCAAGGTCAAGTACACCGACCAGGACGACAACGTCTCGTTCTCGAAGTACCGCGCCGAAAGCGCCCAGCGTGCGAGGACCGCGGACGTGATCATCGCCAGCTCGCCGATGAACTGGTACCAGAACCGCGGCATCGCGGCGAGGTGGACCCCGCGCGACGTCGGCGCGTTCCCGAGCTTCATCACGCAGATGCCGGGCGTGTTCGTGCTCTCGCCCGATCCGGCCATCTCGCTGTACAACAAGGTCAAGCTCCCCGCCAACCGCGTCCCGCGCAGCTTCCGTGACCTGGAGACCTACGTGAAGAAGTACCCGGGCCTGTTCAAGAAGAAGATCGCCACGTACACGGTGGACAACCAGTTCGGATACTCGGCGCACTGGGGCTTCGCCAAGAAGCACGGCTGGTTCGGGCTCAACCTCCTGGGACCGGCGAGCAAGCCCCAGGCCGACGGCACGGCCATCGCCAAGCAGGTGCTGACCGGCGGCTCGAACTTCGCGTTCTTCGAGTCGGGGCTGATCCGCAACGCGCTGACGGGCGACTACGGCAAGGTCGTCGGCTGGACCTACATGAAGGACTTCACGCCGCTGATCCCGCGCGGGATCGCGGTGACCAAGGGCGCGCGCAACGCGCCGGGGGCCAAGGCCTTCGTGAACTTCCTGTTCAGCGCCGCGGGCCAGCGCGCCATGTGCGGGGCTGGATTCACCGCCTACCGCCGCGGCGTGAGCTGCAGCAACTCGCTGGCCAGCATCCAGCGTTCGACCAAGACCTACCTCGTGCCCATCACCGGCGAGGTGGCCCAGGCGCACAGGGGCTTCGTCGCTCGCTGGCACAAGGCGTTCCGGTAGGCACACGCGATGAGCGCGGGTCCGATCTCCTCCGTCGGCGCCCAGCGCAGCGTGCTCCCCGCCCCGCGGGGGGCACGCTGGCGCGGGACGGGACTGCAGGGCGCCGTGTGGCTGGTCACGGCCGGGCTCATCATCCTGCCGCTGCTGCCACTGGTCTACGCCTCGGTGCGGAGCCGGCCGCTGTACGAGGCCGGCGGCACGCTCACCCTTCAGGGCTATCGCGATCTGCTGTCTGACCCCGCATTCTGGCGGGCGGCGAGGAACACGCTCGAGTTCGCCGTGACCGTCACCACCATCTCGGTCGTGTGGGGAGCGGCGCTGGCCGTCCTGATCGAGCGCACCGACCTCCCCGCGCGCAGGCTCCTCGGCCACCTGGCGCTGCTGCCGATCCTGCTGCCGCCGCTGGGGCTGATCATGGGCTGGACGACGCTGTACGGCGACGGCGGCTACCTGACCGGCACGATCACCGGAACGCTCCACCTGCCATGGGATCTCGGCACGCCGTGGGGGATGGGGGTCATGGGCGGGGCGGTGGCGATGCCGGTCGCCCTGATCACGCTCCGGTCGGCGCTGCGGGGCGGCGACGCCTCCCTGGAGGATGCCGCGCGCAGCGCGGGCGCCTCGGCGCCGCTCATCCTCCGGCGCATCACGATCCCGATGCTGCGCCCGGCATTGGCCAACGCCGCGTTGCTGATCTTCACGATCTCGCTGGAGCAACTGGGCATCCCGATCTTCCTCGGCGCCGAACACGACATCAACTTCTTCGCCAGCTATCTCTACGACACCTGGAGCAACTCCGAGACGCCGGATCCGGCCAGCGTCAGCGCAGGGGCTGTCCTGCTGCTGCTCACGGCCACGGTCCTGATCATGCTGCGGCAACGGCTGGTCGGTGCCGGGACGCGCTTCATCGCGGAGGCGCGGGTCTCGGCGAGCCAGCCGCTTCCGCTCGGCCGTTGGAGGCTTCCCGCCGCGGCGGTGGCGACGGCGCTGTTGCTCGTGACCGTGATCGGGCCCGTCGGCGGCGTGATCCTGGCGTCCTTCGTCACGCTGCTCACGCCTCTGCTGTCGCCGTTCTCCATGCTGACGCTCGACAACTTCCACACCGCCGTGAGCGACCCGGCGCTGAAGACGTCGATCCGCAACAGCGTGGTTCTGGGAGCAGCCGGGGCGGTCACCACGACGGGGCTCATCGCCGTCGCGACCCTGGTCGCTCACCGCTCGCAGTTCGCGCTGCGGCACTCGCTGCGCTTCTTAATGCTGTACCCACGCTCGATCCCCGGCATCATCGTCTCGCTCGCCTTCTTCTGGTCGTACCTGTTCTTCGTGCCGCCGGGAGACTGGCTGCGCAACAACCTCGTCGGCGAAGGGGTCGCCCTGGTCGTGCGCGGAATCCCGTTGGCGTACATGATCATGGCGCCGTCGCTGGCGCGGATCGCCGAAGAGCTCGATGGCGCGGGCCGCGTGGTGGGTGCGAGCTGGTGGACGACGAGCCGCAGGATCGTGCTGCCGTTGCTGCGCCCGGCCATCTTCGGGTCGCTGACGATCTTGTTCGTCGCGATGCTCAACGACTACGAAGCCGCGATCTTCCTCGCCAAGCCCGGCACCGAGCTGATGGGCGTCGAGATGGTGCGCCAGTACATGCAGGGCACCGAGGGCCCGGTCGCCGCCATGGCCGTCATCCAGCTCGGCATCACCGCGATCGTCCTGGGGATCGGCGCGCTGCTGATCCGACTCAACCGTGGAGCACCCCGTGCCTGACATCGTCCTGGATCGCGTCTCGAAGAGCTACGGCGCCACCGAGGTGCTCAAGGACGTCGGCTTCACGGCCGCGTCCGGAGAGCTCTTCACCCTGCTCGGTCCCAGCGGCTGCGGGAAGACCACCACCCTCCAGTCGATCGCCGGCTTCGTCGCCCCCGACAGGGGCGTCATCCGCTGCGGCAGCGACGTCCTGGTCGACGTGGCGCACAAGGTCTCGCTTCCGACCGAGCGGCGCGATCTGGGGATGGTGTTCCAGTCCTACGCGGTGTGGCCGCACATGTCGGTCGGCGAGAACGTGGCCTTCCCGCTACGAGTCCGCGGGATCTGCAGGGCCGAGCGCAAGTCCCGCGTCGAGGAGATGCTGGCGCTCGTCGAGTTGGACGACTTGGGCGAGCGCTACCCGCACGAGCTTTCGGGTGGACAGCGTCAGCGCGTTGCGCTGGCCCGCGCGCTCGTGTACTCCCCTCGCCTGCTGTTGCTCGACGAGCCGTTCTCCAACCTCGATGCGAAGCTGCGTGAGCGCGCACGGTCGTGGCTGCGGCAGCTCCACCACCAGTTGGGACTGACGACGCTGTTCGTCACGCATGACCAGGACGAGGCGCTGGCGATGAGCGACCGCATCCTCGTGATGGACCGCGGCGTCGTCCAGCAGGTGGGAGCTCCCGAGGAGATCTACCGGCGGCCGGCCAACGAGTTCGTCGCGACCTTCATCGGCCAGTGCAACGTCCTTCGCGCAATGGTCACCGAGCGGATCGAGAAGGGCAGGTACCGGCTCAAGCTCGACGGCGCCGGCAGCGCGCTCGACGTCCACGCAGACGCGCTGACGATCGGCGACCGTGCGGTGATCGCCATTCGGCCCGAGTCCCTGCGGCTCGCGCCGCGAGGACGAGGTGAGCTCGTCCCCGCCGCCAATGTGCTGGAGGGTGAGCTGCGCAACCTGGCCTTCCTGGGAGACCGCTATCGCTACGAGCTGACCTGTGGCGGGATCGACCTCGTCGCTCAAGGCGGCCAGGCGATGCAGCCCGGCAGCGTCAGCATCGTCATCCCGCCCGACGCGTGCGTGGTGCTCTCCGGCGCCGCCCCGGAACAGCCACGCCAGAGCGGGACGCCCGTGGGCGCGCTGGTCGGATAGCCGGCCCGGGGTACTCCTCGAGGCGTACTCGGGTGCGTCCGCATGGCCGATGGCGGACGGCAGGACCACCGGTACCTTGCGGTGATGGAGTTGCGCCGACCGCGCCTGCCGGATGTCGCCCTCGCCGTCGTGGGCGCGGCCGTCCTGGTCGCCGATGGCGTCAATCGGAGACACGGTGCATCGCTGCCGGCTGCGGACTACGTCTTGGCCCTCGTCGCCTGCGCGCCGCTGGCGTGGCGCTCGGTCGCGCCGCTGACCGTCCTGCTGGCGATGTTCGCCGGGCTGATCGCGTGCCTGGCCGCGTTCGAGCCCTACGACACGGCGATCGTCCTCGTGATGATCCCGCTCTACACCGTCGCGGTCGTCGGCGGTCGTCGGCGTTCGATCGCCGTCGGCGTGGGAACCGCGGTGGTGCTGGTGGCGATCATCGCCGCCATCGAGCACGACGAGGGCGGCATGGTGCAGCAGGCCGGGCTCCGGCTGCTGCTGGCCATCGGAGCGCTGGTCGTCGGCGACACGGTTCGCTCGCGCCGCGCGCTGGTAGCGGCCAATCTCGAACGGCTCGCGCGGGCAGCCCATGAGCGCGAGGAGGACAGCCGCCGCCGGGTGGTCGGCGAGCGGCTGCGGATCGCGCGGGAGCTGCACGACACGCTGGCCCACGCGCTGGTCGCGATCAACGTGCGCGCCGGTGTTGCGGCGCACCTGGCCGACGCCGGTGATCAGCCCGCGGCGCTGGCCGAGATCAAGGATCTGTCGGCGGAGGCGCTGCGCGATCTTCGCTGCACGCTGAGCCTCCTGCGCCAGGAGGGAGACGTCGCGCCGACCGGGCCCGCGTTCGACCTCTCAGAGGTGCCGGGGCTGGTCGAGCGCGCGCGGGCGACGGGAGTCGATGCCGTCGCCGACGTCCGGGTCATCGGCAAGGCGATCCCCTCACCGGTCGGGCAGGCCGGCTTCCGGATCGTCCAGGAGTCGCTGACCAACGTCCTCCGTCATGCGGACGCTTCGACGGCCCGCGTCCGGGTGTCGGTGATCTCCAACATGTTGGACATCGAGGTCATCGACGACGGTCGCGGCGGAACGCTCCACGCGGTCGACGGGCACGGGGTCCGCGGGATGGTCGAGCGGGCCGGCGCTCTGGGCGGCAACGTGGCGGCCGGACCGGCGGCCGGCGGCGGATGGCGCGTCCACGCGCAGTTGCCGCTCGCCCGGGCAGACCGGTGACGAGCGCCGCGACCCGCGTGCTGGTGGCCGAGGACCAGGCGATCGTCCGGGCGGGGTTCCGCGCGCTGCTGCAGTCCGAGGCCGACATCGAGGTCGTCGGCGAGGCGGCGACGGGCGTCGAAGCGGTCTCCGCGGCTCGCGCGGTGCGGCCCGATCTCGTCCTGATGGACGTCCGGATGCCCGAGATGGACGGGTTGGAGGCGACGCGCCTCATCACCGGTGACCCGGCGCTCTCGGCCACGCGCGTGCTCGTGCTCACGACCTTCGAGCTCGACGAGTACGTCTTCGGCGCACTGCGGGCCGGCGCCAGTGGCTTCCTGCTCAAGGGCGGCGAGCCGACGGACCTGCTGGGCGCGATCCGCGTGGTGGCGTCCGGCGAGTCGCTGCTGGCGCCAAGCGTGACGCGCCGCCTGATCGAGGCCTACATCTCGGCGCCCGCAGCGGCGGCCTCGCCGTCCTTCGAGGGCCTGGACGAGCTCACGGCCCGTGAGCGCGAGGTGCTGCTGCTCGTCGCGACCGGCCTGAGCAACGGCGAGATCGCCGCCGCGCTGCACCTGAGCCCGCTGACGGCCAAGACCCACGTGTCGCGGATCCTGACCAAGCTCCGGCTGCGCGATCGTGTGCAGCTCGTGGTCATGGCCTACCAGAGCGGTCTCATCCGGCCATCGGCGGCCGGCGGCGACTCCTGAGGTACTCCGCGAGCAGTACGGCGTGCTCCGCGAAGTGCGTCTTGGCGGCCGACGACAGGGCTGGAGGCCGCCCGTAGCTTCGATCGCATGGCCTCCATCACCCGCTTCGCCCTCGCACACCGGCGCCTGGTCGCGGTCACGAGGATCGTGCTGGCGGTGGTCGGCGCCTACGCGACCTCCTCGGCGACGAGCCGTCTCACGCACGACTTCTCGACCCCCGGCAACGCCGGGTACGACACCAACCGCCAGATCCTCCAGCGGTTCGGCGTCGACGGCAACGAGCAGCCGACGATCGCCGTCCTGCACCTCCCGGCGCAGCACGGCATGCGGACGGCGGCCGGCCGTGCCATGGCGGCCAGGACCTTCGCGGCTGCCCATCGTGCCGGTCCTGTCGCCGTGGCCGACTACGCGTCGACCAAGAACCCCAAGTTGATCTCGGCCGACGGGCGGACCACCTGGGCGCTCGTCAACATGCCCAACCCCGACATCCCATCGGGCAAGGGCGTGATCGACCGGATCCCGGCCGTGCTGCACGGCGCCGCGCCGCAGGGCGCCACGGTCAGCGTCACGGGCTTCGAGCAGCTGCAGTCCGGCGGAGGCGGGAGCGGCCCGAGCGTCTTGGTGGAGACGCTCATCGGCGCCGCCGGCGCGCTGGTGATCCTGCTGCTGGTCTACGGATCGGCGATCGCCGTCGTGCCGCTGTTGATGGCCGTGCCGTCGATCTTCATCACGTTCCTGCTCGTCGGTGGCCTGACGCATCTCACCGATGTCAGCTTCCTGGTGGAGTTCCTGGTGGCCCTGATCGGCCTCGGTGTGGCGATCGAGTACTCGCTGCTGATCGTCACCCGCTGGCGCGAGGAGCGCGAAGGGGGCCTCGACAACCATGATGCGATCCTCGCCGCGGGCGCCTCGGCCGGACACGCCGTCGTGCTCAGCGGACTCACCGTCGCAGTGGGCCTCTCGTCGCTGATCGTCCTGCCGGTGCCGTTCCTGCGCAGCGTGGGGGAGGGCGGGTTGTTGATTCCCTTGGTCGCGATCGCCGCGGCCATCACCCTGCTGCCGGTCACGCTCGCGGCGTGGGGTCCGGCCCTGGACCGCCGCCGTGTGCGCCGGACCTCCACCACGTTCAGCCGCACGTGGGAGCGGTGGGGCGAGCTCGTCGTCCGGCGCCGTTGGATCGCCGGCGGCCTGGGCCTGGCGATCGTCCTGGCGCTCGCCGTGCCGGCGCTGGGCATGAACACCGGGCAGCCCAGCACCAACGCCTTCTCCAAGACCACGCCCGCCGCCAGGACGCTGACCGCGCTGAACCGCCAAGGCGTCCCCCAGGGCGTGGTCTTCCCCGTCCAGCTCCTCGCCCACGGCGGCCCTGCCGCCGCCGCGCAGGTGGCCCGCATCGCCGACCACACGCCGGGCGTCTACACCACGCTCACGCCCGCCGCCCGCTCGGGCTCCGACGAGCTGGTGAGCGTCATCCCGCGGGCCCAGGGCAACACGAACGCCGGCAAGGCCCTGATCGGCACCTTGCGCTCCCGGCTGTCGTCGGTCCCGGGCGGCGTGGAGGTGGGCGGCAACACGGCCCAGAACGCCGACTTCGTCCACGCCGTCTACGGCAACTTCCCGCTCATGCTGGGGGTCATCGCGCTGGCGACCTTCCTGCTGCTGGCGCGAGCGTTCCGGTCGATCGTGCTGGCCGCGAAGGCGGTCGTGCTCAACGTCGTGTCCCTCGGCGCGTCCTACGGGTTCCTGACGCTGTTCTGGCAGCACGGCTTCGGATCGAAGCTGATCTACGGCGTCCCGGCGACCGGCTCGATCCGCGACTTCATCCCGATCATCGTCTTCGCGTTCCTGTTCGGGTTGTCGATGGACTACGAGGTGTTCCTCCTGGCGCGCATGCGCGAGGAGTACGACCGCACAGGGTCGACGGGGGAGGCGATCGTCGGATCGCTCTCGCGCACCGGCCGGCTCGTCACGTCGGCGGCGATGATCCTGGCCGTCTCGTTCCTGTCGCTCAGCACGAGCCCGGATCTACCCGTGCGCGTGATCGCCACGGGCCTGGCGTTCGGGATCCTGCTCGACGCCTTCGTCGTTCGCACGCTGCTGGTGCCGGCCCTCGTGGCGATCATGGGCCGATGGAACTGGTGGATGCCCGACGGCTTCGCGCGACTCCTGCGGCTCGAGGGCAGGACGGTGCAAGCCGCTCAGCAGGCGCAGTGACGACCGCGCCGCCACCCGGACACACCCGTCGGAGCCGCCCTTGGGAGCGCGCTCATCGCGCCAGCGCCTCCAGCAGCGTGCCCGCGTCGTAGCCGCCGCGGTGCACGACGCCGTCGATGAACAGGGTCGGCGTGCCGAGGACCTCGCCCGACGCCATGCCGCTCTCCATGTCACGGCGCACACGGCGCAGGACAGCGGCGCCCGTCCGGTCGCGGTGGAACCGCTCGACGTCGAGGTCGAGCATGGCTGCGTAGACCCCCAGGTCGTCGTCCTCGAGGGCCCGCTGGCGGTGGAACAGCAGCTCGTGCATCTTCCAGAACCGGTCCTGGAGCGCGGCCGCCTCGGCCGCGGCGGCGGCCGCGAGCGCGTGCGGGTGGATCTCGGTCAGGGGGAAGTGCCGGAACGCGAAGCGGACGCCGTCGCGCAGTCGTCGCTCGACCTGCTCGATCTCCCGGAACGCCCGCCGTGAGTACGGGCACTCGTAGTCGCCGTACTCGACGACGAGCCGCCCGGTCGACCTGCCCCGGACGTGATCGACCGCCTCGTCGAGCGGCTCCATCTTCGCTTCGGAGTTCTGCGGTGTGCTGGTCATCATCTTCTCGAGGAGGTTGGTCAGAGCCGGGCCGGACGTTCGGCCGCGCCGCCGAGCGCACGCGCGGACGCGACGCGCTCCCGGACCTGCGGCGCGACGTCCTCGATGAACGTGCGCAGCATCCGAGGATCCGGCTCGCCCATGATCACAAACGTGCCGAACCCCTGGTCCAGCGCGAGGTGGGTCAGCACCTCGGTCCAGTGGTCGGGCGGCCCGATGATCGCGTCGTCGGTGTCGCGGGCCGGCGCGGGCGCCGTCGCGGTGAACGCGCCGGCAAGGTTGTAGATGCGCCGGATCTCACTGGGGTCGCGGCCGGCCTCGCGGGCTGCGCGGTCGATGAGGGTCTGGGCTCCGGCGGCGGCGGCCGGAGGCAGGTAGTTCATCAACGGCGCCGCCCAGCCGTCGGCGACGCGCCCGGTGAGCGCCAGCGCGCGGGGCTTCATCGCGCCGAGCCAGATGCCGATCTCGTGCGCGGGCACCGGACCGGGCCGCGCACCGTCGAGCCGGTAGTGCGCGCCGTCGAAGCGCAGCGTGGGCGCGCCGCTCCAGCTCGCCCGGAGGATCGCCACGGCCTCCTCCAAGGCCTCCAAGCTCTCCCCGGCGCTGAGCGGCGGCGCGCCCATCGCCTGGGCGGCGCGCAGGAAGCCGCCGCCGCCGAGGCCGGCTTCGAAGCGCCCGCCGCTGAGGACGTCGAGCGTCGCCGAGGCCTTCGCGAACATCGCGGGCGGGCGCAGCGGCAGGTTGCCGACGTCCTGGAAGACGCGGATCTGCGTGGTCTGGCCGAGGATCACGCCCAGCAGCGCGAGCGTGTCGAGCTGCGCGGGTTGGTAGGGGTGGTCCTGGACGGCGAGCAGGTCGTAGCCGAGCTCGTCGGCCAGGCGCGCGGTCTCGAGGACCCCCTGCGGGTCAGCCGCCTCGGGGATGAGGAAGTACCCGAACTCGAGAGGATGGCCGTAGTCCATGGGAGAACGTCAACGCCGGCCGACTGTCGTGCTCATGTCCCTGAGGATCTCGGCCGTCATGCGGATCTCGCATCCGCCAGTGGCCAGTCGTCGGCCAAGAGCTCGCGGACGCGTGGGATGACCTGCGTGCCGTACAGCTCGATGTTGGTCATGAGCGCGCCGTGGGAGAGACCGCCCATGCCGTACTTCAGGTCGAAGCGCGTCGCGCCGACCGCGCCAACGACGTTACAGGGCGGGCCCAGCGGCCGGGCTCGCGCGACATGCCGGATCACGCCGCGTGGCGCGTCTGGAACAGCGCGCGGACCACCGCGCGAGACGCGAGCTGGTCAGAACATCCCGCCGCCGGCGCCGATGCTCTGGCCGGTGAACCAGCGGGCCTCGTCCGAGACGACGCGAAAAAGACTCGGCCCCCCAAACAACGGAGCCCCGCAATCGTGACGCTAAGGCGCCTTGGGCACGATGACGACCGGACGGTCCCCGGCGGCGACTGCCTCGACCTCGAAGGTGGGGGCATCGAGGCGCTGGGCATGGCGTGCCAGGTCGGTGAACGCGTCCACCGGTTCGAGGAAGTCGATGCGCTCGGTCCGGTAGTGCATCGGGACGATCACGCGGGCGCCGACGGTTGCGGCGATCTCGGTGGCCTGCTCGGGGCCGATCGTCGGGCCGTTGCCGACGGGCACGAAGAGCAGGTCGATGGTCCCCAGCGCCGCGGTCTGCTCGGCGCGGAGGGCGCGTTGGCCGAGGTCGCCGAGGTGCGCCACGCGCCAGTCGCCGAGCGTGAACGCGAAGAGCGTGTTGGGTCCGCGCTCGGTGCCGGCGGCCTCGTCGTGCTCGGAGGCGATGGCGAGGATCTCGCCGATCGGCGACGGCAGGCGCCCGGCCGTCGAGCGCAGCGTGACCGGGTTGCCGCCGATGGCCTCGACGCCGTTGTGGTCGAGGTGCTCGTGGGTCACGAGCAGGAGGTCGGCCTCGACGCCGGTGATCGCGGGGTAGTCCCAGCGGCGGCCGCTGGCGGTCAGCGCCGAGACGTCGGCGAAGGGGTCGATGACCACGGTGTGTTCGCCGTCGGTCAGACGGAACGCGGATTGTCCGTACCACTCAACCTGCATGCTGCTCCTCTGGCTCGGCCGTCGGGCGACGGCTGGGGATGGGCGCGGGACGGAGGTCGTCCTCGTCGACCGTGCGGGCGCCGCGCATGAGCGATGCGGCGGCGGCGACGAGGCAGGCGACGATCGCGAAGAGGAAGGCTGCGTGCAGCCCGGACCGGAACGGCTCGGAGATCAGGGCTGGGAAGAACGAGTTGCCGGTGAGGGCGGCCTGGTCGTGGGCCGACAGCGCCATCAGCGCGTGTGGCCCGAGCAGGTGCTGGATCGGGTTGTAGCCGAGGAAGGCGGCGAAGAGGATCGATACCGGCGGCAGCGTGGCGACCTGGTGCGCGGTCGCGGCGTCCACGCCGTGGGCTTGGAGGCCGGCGCTCAGCGTGTGCGGCAGCGTCGCCGACAGCCCGATGATCATCAGCGTGAAGAAGATCCCGATCGACAGGACCTGGGCCGAGTTCTGGAAGGTCTGGTTCATCGCGCCGCCGGCGCCGCGATCTCCGCGAGGAAGGCTGTTCATCACCGCCGCGCGGTTGGGGGAGGCGAACAGGCCCATCGAGGCGCCGATGAGCAGCAGGATCGCGCCGAAGACCGGGTAGGAGAAGTCGGTCGGCAGCAGCATCAGCAGGCCGAAGCCGACCGCCGTCAGGACCATGCCGGCGGTCGCGAACGGCCGGGCGCCGAAGCGGTCCGAGAAGTAGCCGGAGGTGGGCCCGGCGATCAGCAGCCCGACCGTCAGCGGCAGCATGTAGATGCCGGCCCACAGCGGCGTCTGGGTGAAGTCGTAGCCGTGTTGGGGCAGCCAGATGCCCTGCAGCCAGATGATGAGCATGAACATCAGGCCGCCGCGCGCGACCGAGGACAGGAACGTGGAGAGGGTGCCGAAGGTGAACGCGCGGATTGCGAACAGCGGCAGGCGGAACATCGGGTCGGCCGATCGTCGCTCGACGATCACGAAGGCGACGAGGCACGCGACCGAGGCGGCCAGCAGGCCCAGGACCCGCGGGCTGCCCCATCCGATCGCGTGCCCGCCGGCTGGGCGGATGCCGAAGGTCACCGCGGTCATGAGCAGGATCAGCCCGAGCGCGAAGGCGAGGTTGCCGGCCCAGTCGATCGGCGCCTTGCGCGGCGTGCTGAGCTCGCGCAGCCCGACGTAGGCCCAGACGGTTCCGAAGATGCCGACGGGCACCGAGACGAGGAACACCAGCCGCCAGTCGATCGGCGCCAGGATCCCGCCGAGCACGAGGCCGATGAAGGTGCCGCTGACGCCGACGATGTTGTTGATCCCGAGCGCCATGCCGCGCTGGTGGGAGGGGAAGGCGTCGGTGATGATCGCGGCCGCGTTGGCCAGCAGGCAGGCACCGCCCACGCCCTGGACCAGGCGCATGACGATGAGGTAGACGGCCCCGTTGCGGCCCTGCATCCAGTCGAGCGCGAGCAGCAGCGACGCGACCGTGTAGATGACGAAGCCCAGGTTGTAGATCTTGACCCGGCCCACCATGTCCCCGAGTCGGCCGAGGCTGACGATCAGCACGCTGGTGACCACCAGGTAGCCGAGGATCATCCACAGCAGGTAGAACGAGTTGGCCGGGACGAGCGGGTCCAGGTGGATGCCCCGGAAGATGTCGGGCATCGCGATGATCGTGATCGATCCGTCCAGCGTGGCCAGCAGCACGGCCAGCGTCGCGTTGGACAGCGCGATCCACTTGTAGCGATCCGGGGGCGCGGCACGCACCTCTGACACTATACAGGCAACCTGTACAGTTTCCCTGTCGCCGGTTGATCTACACTGCGCGCATGGCTGCCCGGGCGCCCTCCAGCTCGCTCCTCGCCCACGAGCTGCGCGAGACCCTCGGGCGTCTCATCCGCCGGATGCGCGCCGAGCCAGGGCCGCCCGCCCCGCAGCTTCTCGTGCTCGGCGCCCTGGATCGCGAGGGGCCCGCGAGCATCAGCGACCTCGCCGCCGCCCAGCGCATGCGGCCGCAGTCGATGGCCCAGACCGTCCGCGAGCTCGAGACCGCCGGCCTCGTCTCACGCCGCGCGGACCCCGCGGACGGCCGCCGCGCCTTCATCGAGCTGACCGCCGCCGGCGTGGAGAAGCTCGCAGCCACCCGCGCCGCCCGCGAGGACTGGCTGACCGGGACCCTCGACGCCGGGCTCGACGCCGAAGAGCGCGAGCTCCTGCGCAGGGCGCTGGTCCTGCTGGATCGGATCGCGGACGCCTGAGCGCGGCGGACGGCACCTCCGATCGTGCGGACGATCGGACGGCATCGGCCGGCTCGAAGCCGCGCAGGTGTCAGCCGGCCTCGGCGGCACGCTTGATCGAGGCGGCGAAGTCATCGGCGCCCTTGCGCGCTGACCGCAGGGCGAGGCCGACGATGACCTTGCCGAGGCCGTGTCCCTCGAGCTCGTTGAAGACCGTGACGCGCGTGCCGGGGCCCTCGGTCGCGAGGTCGTAGCCGCCGACCGGGGCGGTCACCGCGTTCTTGGAGCGCTCGGCCCAGCGAATCTTGGTCGGGACGACGAACTCGGTCAGCTCGAACTCGCGCTTGGTCGTCATGCCGGCGTCCTTGACGGTGCTCGCGAAGTGCGTCCCGACGCCGGGCGGTCCGTCGGTCGTCTTGCGGATCTCCTGGACGCGCGGGCTGAACTTCACGTCGTTCTCACCGTCGGCGAGAAACGCGAAGACCTCCGCGATCGGGCGATCTACGACGGTGGTTCCCTCGAAGCGTCCGGCCATGGATGTCGAGCGTAGACCTGTGCGGTTGGTGGCGCAATCGGACGTCTCGCGCCGGGCCGCCGGCCGCTAGGCGAGCAACGCACCGAAGGCCGTCACCAGCGCGGCGACGTGGATCCACAACACCATGTCGTAGAACCGTACGGGGCGACCATGGCGTGTTACTTGCGCTTGTTGGCCACGACGGTCTTCAGCGTGGCGCCGGCGGTGAACTTCGGCGACTTGGAGGCCTTGATCTTGATCGTCGCGCCGGTCTGCGGGTTGCGGCCTGTCCGGGCGCCGCGCTTGGCGACCGAGAACTTCCCGAACCCGGTGATCGCGACCTCGTCGCCCTTCTTGAGGGTCTTGCCCACCGTGGCGATCAACGACTCGACGGCCTTGCGGGCATCGGCGTTGGTCAGGCCGGTGTCCTTGGCCACGGCTTCGATCAGCTCGGTCTTGTTCATGCGGGCAGCCTAGGGGACGCCGCTGACCCGTGCTGCCGCGACGAGCGGCAACCGCGCACGTCGCTTCGTCGCTTGGCGTACCGGCATCGATCAGTCCTGGCCAGAGGTGCACCGCGGTGTTCATAGACCGGCGCTGCGATGCGCACCCAGCGCTCCGCGCGTGCAGACGACTGACGACCTCGCGCAAATTGGCGGGCCCGGGTGACAGTTGCCCATCGGGCTAACCGACCGCGGGTGGTCAAACGCGCGCGCCGCACCGACCGTTGTCCTACAGTTACACCAATCATGAGCGCAACAGTGACGACCCATGAGATCACCGAGAGCCTGCGGAGCCGCATCGATGCGGTCCGGGAGGAGCTTGAGCGCTTCGACGCGCTGCGTGAGGAGCTTGCGCGACTGGAGTCAGCGCTTGCCGACCTTGAGCCCAACGGGCCCGAGCAGCCGCGGCGTGCGCGCAACTCGAAGTCGTCGGCCCGCGCGACGCGTGGTGCGGGTGTTGCCCGTCCGGCGCAGACCCCGTCGGCCGCGCCTCGACGAGCACGCTCGTCGAGTAAGGCCGCGCCGTCGCGAGAGCGGATCATCGAGTTTGTTCGCGCGCAGGGCCCGGCGACCGCCGGCGAGGTCGCGACCGGCCTGAACCTGAACCGCAATTCGGTGGCCACGCGCCTGACGCAGATGGCCAGGGCCGGTGAGCTTGAGAAGGCGGAGCGGGGCTACGCGGCGCCCGCCGCCAATGGAGCCTCGAAGTCCTAGCGCAGCTGTGGACTGAGCCGCAGGCTCAGTCGCCTCGAGGTCGGTGCGTGACCGGCTCAGCGCCCGAGTGCGCTGCGTCGGCCACGGCCCGATCGCCGAGGCATGCCGGACACAAGCAGGCCCGATAGAGCCGTGACAGCTCGCGTTGCGCTGGCGGCGGGACCGCGAGCTCTGCGCACCAGCAGCCTCGGTCGGCCGCTCCGCAGCCGAACTGGACACCACAGCGTTCGCACGAAGATGATTCGGGCATCAGCTGGCTTGACGGTACTTCAGAGGCCGAGCGCCGGCGCCCCAACCGTGACGGTGTAACGGTCTTGGGCAGTGCCTTCGTTCTGCTCGATATGGCAGGAGCACCTCGCGATTGGGCATCGCACTTCTTCGACGGGGCACTCGTCCTGCGCCTCGCCGAGGTTCGACGTCGTCGACGGCGACGCGGTTCGAGGAGGGTGCGCTCGTATCGCGTGATGCATGCCAAACTGAGAGCGTGAGCTCGGTCATGTACGTCAAGCCGAACTGCCCCTACTGCCAGGCCGCGCGCGAGCACTTGGCGGCCGAGGATGAGGCCATCGAGGAGCGCGACGCGACGCAGAACGCTGCCTTCAAGGCAGAGCTCATGCGCTACACGCGCAACACCGGCGTCGTCCCGACCATCGTCCGCAGCAACGGCGCAGACGTACAGGTCGGCTTCCCGCCCGGCCGTGGCTGACGCGTGCACTGAGCGGTCGGTCGCCCGCTGAGATCAACTCGCAGAAGGGTCGCCGCGCACCGCCAACATGGCCCTCTCGACGGTCTCGAGCATCCTGAGCCGGATCGGGATGGTCAAGCTCGGGCGCCTTGGGACGGCCGCATCGGCGACAAGGGCCCCGGCCATCGCGTCCGCGGGTTCCGACACCACAACACGGCCAAGACCGACGCCGCCGGCATCCGCCGCCGCCAGACCGGCTGGGAGTACGTGCATGTCGCGATCACCGTCATCGGCTTTCTACGTCGCGCCGGCTCGGCCTACCGCCCGACCGTGCACGCGATCGCCTGCAAGAGCATGGGGATCCGGCACCTGCGCACCCGGCCCCACCGACCCCAGACCAACGGCAAAGCAGAGCGCTTCATCCGCACGATGCTCGGGGGCTGGGCCTACGGCGCGATCTACCGCTCAAGCACCGATCGCACCGCAGCCCTTGACGGCTGGCTCTGGCACTACAACCATCACCGCCGACACTCAGCCCTCGGCCACAAGCCCCCGATCGTCCGACTCACCGAACGACGGAACAACCTCCACAGGACTTACACCTAGAGCTCGAGCATCGCCGCGGCGACGTCACCGGCGGCCACATCGGGGATCGCGGTCGCGGCCCGTTCGAGCACGAGCAGCCGCGCACCGGGGATCTCTCGCGCGAGCGCCTCGCCGTTGCCGACAGGGAAGAACGGGTCCCGGCGACCGTGCACCACGAGCGGCGGGATCGCGAGCTCGGGCAGGCGCTCGCGCCAGCGCGGCTTGCAGTCCAGCTTGGAGAACACCATGCCCATCTGGTTGGCCATGTGGATCGCGGGCTCCGTGCCCGGCGTGCGGTCCCAGATGCGCTCGGCGGTCGCGCGTGCGGCGGCGGGATCGTCGCCGAGGGTCTCCGCGCCGGCGGCGGCGAACTCCGCCACGGCAGCGCGGTCGGACCAGTCGGGCATCGGGTGCGAGAACAGCCGGTCCATCGTCGCCGCATCATGGTCAGGCAGGTCGTCGTCGGGCGGGCCCGGTGCGACGGGCCGCGTCCCGGCGAGGGTGAGCGCCGAGAACGCGTCCGGGTGGTCGAGCGCGGCGACCTGGGCGACCATCCCGCCGACGCCGATGCCCGCCACGTGCGCCGGCCGGTCGTCGAGTCCGCGGGCGAGCGCCGCAGCGTCGGCTGCGAGATCACGCAGCGTGTACGTGGGAGCCTCGGGATCGACGGTGGTCGACGCGCCGCAGTCGCGCAGGTCGTACCGCACGACGTGGCGTCCGCCGCGAGCGAGCGCCTCGCAGAGCGCGTCGGGCCAGGAGAGCATCGTCGTGCCGCCCGCGAGCAGAAAGAGCGGCGCCGCCGCGTCGCCGAAGTGCTCGACCCCGAGCGTGACGCCGTTGGCCTCGACCGTCGTCATGAGGCCAGCGCCGAAGCAATGACTCCGTCGGGCGTGCGGAACGAGTGGACCGTCGGATGCATCGTCACCTCCAGGGCAGCGTCGTGGGCCGGTGGCGCGGGGACCGCTGCACAAGCTACGCGCCCCCGCTGGTCGTGTGCGTCGCCGCGAACGCGGCGCACGCCGCGACGACGGCCGCGCCGGCCGGCGCCGGCGCCGTCATCGCAAACGCATGACCGGGTCCGCCGAGCGCGCCGCTGGGGCTGCCCTCGACGGCTACGCCGTGTACCGACTTCGCGGCAAAGACCTCGACGCCCGCCCGGCACACCCACCGACCTCCCCTGACCCCCGTCAGCAGTCGCTTCGCTAGCAAAGCTACAGCGACGAGCGCCGGGATCGCCCCGGCAAGCAGGCCCGCAGCGAGCACCCGATCAGCCGTGCGCGCATTGCGGCTGCCAGAGTACCCGCTGCTCGGTCGCAGCGGTAGCCCAGGGGATCCCGCGAGCCGCGATGAGTCCTGCGGCGTCCGGCGGTCGTACTGTCGAACCTGTTCCCGAGGAGTACTTCTGGTGCGCAGCGTGACCTATTCGATAGGCGTCTCACTTGACGGCTACGTCGTCGGGCCGGACGGCGACTTCGACTGGACGGCGCCCGACGAGGAGGTCTTTCGCTTCGTCACCGACGAGATACGAGAGGTCGGCGTCCACCTGTTGGGACGACGGCTGTACGAGACGATGCTGTACTGGGAGACCGCCGACCAGGATCCATCGCTCGACGACTCAATGCTCGAGTGGGCCGCGATCTGGAAGCCGCTCCCAAAGGTGGTGTTCTCCACCACGCTGTCGGCGGTGCAGGGCAATGCCCGCCTGCCCTGGGGCGGCCTGGCGGAGGAGATCGAGCGGTTGCGAGCCGAGCCGGGGGAGGGTGACATCGCGATCGGCGGCGCGACTCTCGCCGCCGAGGCGGCCGCGTTGGGTCTGATCGACGAGTACCGGGCCAGGGTCTGCCCGGTGCTCGTTGGCGGTGGCATTCCGTTCTTTCCCCAGCGCGAGCGCCGGGTGGCTCTCGAACTCGTCGAGACCCGCACCTTCAGCTCGAGAGTCATCTACCTCCGCTACCGCGTGGCGCGCTAGCCGTCTCGTCCGCCGAGCCCTAGGAAGAACGGGCCAGCCAGTGGCTTGACCTCAATCACCAGCCCAGTTCTCGCAGCGAGCGCTCGAGCGATCTCGCCCCATCGCCGAGACGGACTTAAAGCGACCCCCAGGGCTACCGACCCCAGGTGGGACACTTTTCAACCGGCGCAGGTGGTCCATTTTTCGACCGGCCGTGACAGCGCATCCGCTCCGACTGGAGTTGCTGGCGCATGTTGCAGCCCGCGGGCCCATCAGCATCAACGAGGACGTACTCGACACCGCAGGAGAGTTCGTCGAGGAGCTCAAGGCGTCGATGCACCGTCCGCGCTTGGCGCAGCAGTGCGACGCCGAATAGTCGAGGCTTGCTGAGCCGTCCTCCGCGACCGGCGCCGAGCGCGGTCGAGTGGCCTATCGGTCTGTGTTGTCGATCTCGCCTCGGACCGACCCTGCGGCGACCGTGACCGAGCGGCCGGCGTCGAGGCCCGCGAGCACCAGCTTCTTTAGCCGCTTGGTCGTCGCGCCGCGCGAGCCAACCCACCCTCCTCGCACGAGCGCGACGAACAGGTCGTTGCCGATGTGACGCGCCACGGTTTCGTAGCTGAAGATCAGTCCGTCCCGCTTCCCGCGAACGTCATCCGACTCCGCCAACACGTCGTAGTAGTCCAACGGCAGATACATCCCGCTTACGAGCTCCTGCCCGCGGTCCAGCCGGACCACGGGCTTGCACAGCTTCAGGAAGCAGCTCCCGGCGCTTAGCCGGTAACTCTCCGGCGCCCCGTCGTCGTTGCCCGATTTGATCCTGTGCATGCGATCGAGCTCGCTTCTGAGCTGGGCGTCGGGCCGGTACACCAGCCGAGATTGCTCCTTGCCCTCCCGGCGCATCGTCTTGTACTGCACGAGCACGAAGTTCGGGATGGTCTCGTTGATGTAGATCAGGTCGGCGCCGGTCGTTCGCTCCAGCGGCTGCCGATTCACGTTGACGACCGTCAGCCGCTCGCGGCCGCTGGCGAACTGCACCGCACCTGACGGGCTCTCGATCCGGTCGAAGTCCAAGAACCGCATGGTGGCTGCGTGTCACCGATCCCACCTCGATGACGAACATGCCGTTCTCGTCGTCTCGGACTAGGAGTGCCGCCTGGCCCGCCGGCCAGAGCTTGACGCCGTCTCGGGTCATGTCCGTGAACGAGCTCCGCAGCTCCAGGGCTTCGCCCTGGTCCGCCTCGTCGAAGCGCATGAACGACAGCGGAAGCGTCATGGCAGATTCCGGTACCCGACCGCTCGCAGGGTGCTGACGTGCATCGGCGCACCGTACTGGCGCGCCCGGCGCTTCGAAGACGCGATCATCTACAGCGACGCGCCACAGCCGATCGGCTCCGTGGATTGCCGGCACGTGCGTCGGTGAAGATTTCGGGCTTCAGTGGTGGAGTCGCTTCCAGACTGCACCCGGCCCGACGCCCTCGACGACGACGAGTCCTTGGTCACGGAGCTCGGCAAGAGCCAGGCGGAACGTCGGATCGCTGATGCCCGGCAGGGCCCGCCGCAGGTCGCGGAGTCGGAACTCCGCTGGTCCGACGTGCAGCACGTGATGCTGCACGCGCTCCTGCTTGTTCATGGTGCTGTTCTCGCGGCCGGCCGCGACGCGGTCCTCGAAGTCCTTGTATGACTCGGTGAGCACCTGGACGAGGTAGGTCGTCCAGGGCCAGATGTCGTGCTTTCCGTCGCGCCACTGTTCCTGTGACTGGCGGAGTGCGGCGTAGTAGGTGTTCTTGGACTCGTAGATGCGTTGTTCGACGCTGACGTAGCGGGCGACGTCGTAGCCGAGTCGTAGGAGCTCGCTGGTGGTCAGGAGGCGAGCGACGCGGCCGTTGCCGTCAGCGACCGGGTGGATGGCGAGGAAGTCCAGGACGAAGGAGGCAAGGAGGACGATGGGGTGGGCGACCCGCTCAGCCTGAGCGTTGTTGTAGCGGTCGACCAGCTCGGTGAGCAGGCCCTCGGTCTGTTGCCACGGCGGAGGCTCGAAGACGACGATGCGCCGCCCGTCATCGCCGTACCTGACGATGAGGTTGTCGTCGGTCTTGAGGTTGCCGCCGCGGCCGCCGGAGTAGAAATAGATCTGGCGGTGCAGCGAGAGAACGAGCGGTACCGAGATCGGCTCCTCGGTGGGGCGGCTCATCAGCCCGTCGATCGCATCGCGGTAGCCGGCGAACTCCTGCTCGTTCCGGTTGCGCAATCGCGCGTCGGCCTTGTCCAGGGCTTGGGCGCGATCCTCGTCGACGTCGATGCCCTCGATTGCGTTCGAGGCGCGGATCGAGGCGACGCGCGTTTGCGTGGCGAGGGCGGACAGCAGCTCGGGCACCTGGTCGGCGAAGAGCTCCTGCCGGCCACGCCCGGTGTCGATGTCACTCAGCAGTACGCCGACGCTTGCTGGCTGACGGTCGAAGATGGCGAGGTCGGCGAACGAGTACATGGCAAGAATGGCGATAACGCGACGCTAATGATGCTAAGTCAGGCGTAGTATTAGCATCATTATCGGCCGTGTAACGCATTTCTGCCCCAACCTGGGCGACCGAGCTCCGGCGCAGAGCGTGTCACCCGTTCGGCTCGCCGTTTGTGGGACAAAAGTGTGGGACACGGCCTCGAGACGTCGTAGCCGACTCGCGCGGATATCGGCCCTAGCAACGCCGAAAGGCCCGCGTGTGCGGGCCTTCCGTTCCATGCGCCGAAGAGGACTCGAACCTCCACGGGGCAATTGCCCCACAAGGCCCTCAACCTTGCGCGTCTACCAATTCCGCCACCGGCGCGTGGACAGCGAAAGCCAGCATAGCGAGCAGGTCGCGGCTGCGACGCTCCGCTTGATTCCGTCTGAAGGGCCCGCTACCTTCACGAACACATGTTCGACCGAGACGCGAGCGGCGAAAGGTGACTCAGGTGGATCTGACCAAGCGCCAGCAAGAGATCTTCGACTTCATCAAGCGGTATTCGGCCAAGCACGGGTACCCGCCGACGGTGCGTGACATCGGCAAGGCGGTGGGCCTGGCTTCGTCGTCGACGGTCCACGCGCACCTGGCCAACCTCGAGAAGCTCGGGCTGCTCCGGCGCGACCCGTCCAAGCCGCGTGCGCTTGAGCTGCTCGACAAGGCGTCGTCGGCCGTGGGCAACGCCGTCGAGGATGCGGTGGACAACGTGCGGTCGCTGGTGCGGCCGAACGGCCTGCCGCTCGTCGGCTCGGTCGCAGCGGGTCAGCCGATCCTGGCGGAGGAGAACATCGAGGAGTACGTGGAGGTGCCGCCGGTCGCCGGTGGCGACAAGGGCGAGTACGTCCTGCGCATCCGCGGCGAGTCGATGAAGGACGCCGGCATCCTGGAGGGTGACTACGTCGTCGTGCATCGCCAGGAGAGCGCCAGCGACGGCGACATCGTCGTCGCGCTGGTGGGTGAGGAGGCGACGGTCAAGCGGTTCTTCCGCGAGTCCGACCACATCCGCCTGCAGCCGGAGAACACCACGATGGAGCCGATCCGCAGCAAGGATGTGCGCATCATGGGACGAGTCGTCGGCCTGTTCCGGAGCGTGTGATGAACGCCACCCTCACGCTCGATCTGTTCCGGCCGTCGATCCTCGACCCTGTCCAGGCGGGCGAGCAGCTGCGTGCCTCGCGCGACGGGGCGGTCCGCGAGCGCCCGCAGGAGCCGTCGCCGGTGCCGGAGCCCGTCGGCGGCGACCTGCGCGTGCACGATCGCCGGGCCGCGCCGAGTGGCGGTCCGACGCTCGACGACTTGGTGGTCGGGGTCTGGGAGGGCCTGGCCGCTCACCGCACCGTCGCGTGTCCGGCCTGTGGCGAGGCGATGACGCCTCGCTACGGCGCCGGGCATGTGCCGGTCGGCGGTCGCTGCCTCGGCTGCGGGACGACGATCCGCTGAGCCGCCGGCCGCCGGCCGCCGGCCACAGGCCACAGGCCGCCGGCGCGTGCGGCGCCGGCGCGGGCGGGCTCGCTCGCTCGGTGGCTGGCGGTGGGTCGGGACCGGCCCGCGGTGCGTACGCATCTCCGCGACTCCGTCGATGCGCGCCTGGCGACGCGCGCCCCGAGGGAGCGCGCCGCCTGCGGTGCGCCGGTCCGTGTCGTCTCGACACGGGCTGCCGCGCGCCGCAGGCGGCGCCGCTCCGCGGCACGCCGCATCCCAGTCCTTCCCGTCACGGCGCCGCCGCACTACGCTCGACGGTGCACGCCGGACGGCCGCGGCGGGAGAGACATCCCGTCGAGGAAAGTCCGGACACCACAGGGCGCGGTGGTCGGCGCAAGCCGACCCGGTGAAAGCCGCGGGAAAGTGCCACAGAGACATACCGCCGATGGCGGGCCGTTCGCGGCCCGCACAGGCAAGGGTGAAAAGGTGCGGTAAGAGCGCACCGGCGTCATGGCGACATGGCGGCCAGGCAAACCCCACCGGGTGCAAGGCCAAGCAGGACCGTTTGCAGGTTGCCCGCCAAGGTCCAGGTCGGCCGCTCAGATGGATGGTCGTTCACGACAAGATCCGGCTTATAGGCGTGCTACGGCGAGGGCCCCTTCATGGGGCCCTCGCTAGTGGGCCACACGGGAACGTTCACCGGAAATCCCGTCCGGCGAACGTTCCCGCGACCCACTAGAAGGCCCTGAAAATCAGGCGGTCCGGTCAGATGTGTCCGCGGCCGCAGCTCAGGGGCCTTCTCGTTGCCGGGGTCCGCGGTGCGCGCCACCCGCCCCGTAGGCTCCGGACGGCATGCGCTTCTCGATCTTCTACGAGCACCAGCTGCCCCAGCCGTGGGACGCCGACTCCGAGCACCGGCTGCTCAAGGAGGCCATCGAGCAGGTCCGGCTCGCCGACCGCCTCGGGTACGACACGGTGTGGGAGGTCGAGCACCACTTCCTCGAGGAGTACTCGCACTCCAGCGCGTCAGACGTCTTCCTCGCCGCCTGCTCGCAGATCACCAAGGACATCAGGTTGGGGTTCGGGATCCTGCCGCTGCCGCCCGGCTACCAGCACCCGGCGCGCGTCGCCGAGACCGCCGCGACGCTCGACCTCGTCTCCGACGGCCGGGTCGAGCTCGGCACGGGGGAGACCTCGTCCGGGGCCGAGCTGGCCGGATTCGGCGTCGACCGCGACACCAAGCGGGCGCAGTGGGCCGAGGCGCTCGAGGTCGTCGCGCGCATGATGGTCGAGCAGCCGTTCGCCGGGATCGACGGCCGCTACGTCTCGATGCCGCCGCGCAACGTGATCCCCAAGCCGCTGCAGAAGCCGCACCCGCCGCTGTGGGTCGCGTGCTCGCGGCGCGAGACGATCCGGCTGGCCGCCGAGAAGGGCATCGGCGCCCTGAGCTTCTCGTTCGTCGAGCCGGAGGAGGCCAAGGTCTGGGTCGACGAGTACTACGACATCATCGCCTCGGATCGCTGCGTGCCGGCCGGCTTCGCGGTCAACGCGAACGTCGCGGTCGCGCTGCCGATGATGGTCCACGCCGACGAGGCCGAGGCGATCGAGCGCGGGATCGACGGGGCGCACTTCTTCGGCTACGCGCTCGCGCACTACTACGTCTTCGGCGAGCACCAGCCCGGCCGGACCTCGGTCTGGCAGGAGTTCCTCGAGCGCCGCGAGGACGTCGGCTTCGCCCGCTCGATCATCACCGCCGATCAGGCGCCGCTCGGCGTCAAGGTGCTGCAGCAGGGCCTCGGCTCGCTGCGCGGGGCGATCGGCACGCCCGACCAGCTGCGCGAGCTCGTGCGCCGCTACGAGGACGCCGGCGTCGACGAGCTCATCTTCGTGCTGCAGACCGGCAAGACCGAGCACCAGCACATCATGGAGGCCCTGGAGCTGTTCGCTGCCGACGTGATGCCGGAGTTCGCGGCGCGGCGCGACGAGCACGAGGCCGCCAAGCGCGAGCGCCTCGGCAACGCACCGCTGCGCGCGCTCGAGCGCCGGGCGCCGCCGCAGACGGTCGAGCCGGGCTACTCGTTCGGCCCCGGCGAGAGCGGCGAGCCGGAGGCGGGCGCCGCGGCGACCGCTGCGCCGCCGCACGCCGGCGGCCCCGGGCGCGCCCGCGTCGCGCTCGCCTCGCTGCGCCGCGCGGCCGAGACGCGCGGTGAACAGGCGCTGCAGGCGTTCGTCAAGCGCTCCGGCGACCGCCGCCTCGAGAAGACGATCGGCTCGCGCGCCGGCCTCAAGGCCGTCTTCGCGGGCATGGAGCGCCAGTTCGTTCCCGAGCGCGCCGCCGGCTTCACCGGTGACATCCAGTACGACCTGCGCGCCGCCGACGGCGCCATCCGCTCGTGGACGGTGAGCGTCGACGGCGACGCCGCGAAGGCCCGCACCGGCCCCTCGCCCGACCCGAAGCTGAAGATCACCATGTCGCTCTCGGACTTCGTACGCCTGGCCGGCCGCGACCTCGATCCGGTCAAGGCGCTGCTCACGGGCCGCCTCGACCTCGCGGGCGACTTCGCCGTCGCCGCGCGCCTGGGCGAGATGTTCGGGCAGCCGAGCGCGTTCTGAGGCGACTGCTTCCGAAGACGGAACTATGCTGTCCCGAATGCCGTGGGACCTGCCGGTTCGTCATGGGCTCGTGTTGCAGGCACGCGCGGCCGATTGCCCGGGCATCCCGCGTATCGGTCCATCAAACCGGATTTCTGCCGCTCATCTGGCTGTTGACCGGCCACCAGGTCGAGGTACGTTCGCCCGATGACCCGCTCCTTCATCGCTGGCGGTGCAGGTTTCATCGGCAGCCACGTCGCGCACCGCCTGCTGGAGCGTCCGGACGAGGAGGTCGTCGTGTTCGACAACCTCTCCTCGGGCGACCTCGATCATCTGGCGGACGTCATGGACGACGATCGCCTGCAGGTGGTCGTGGGGGATCTGCAGGATCTCGACGCGGTGTCGGAGGCGATCCGCGGCGCCGACCGCATGTTCCTGTTCGCCGCCAACCCCGACATCGCCAAGGCGGCGACGGAGCCCAGCGTCGACTTCTGGCAGGGGACGTACCTGACCAACAACGCGATCGAGGCCGCGCGCGTCGCGGGGGTCACCCAGATCGTGTACTCGTCGGGCTCCGGCGTGTACGGCGATCGCGGCAGCGAGCCGGTGGTCGAGGGCGCCGCAGGCATGTACCCCGTGTCGACCTACGGGGCCAGCAAGCTGGCGTGCGAGGCGATGATGTCGGCCTACTCGCACATGTTCGGCATGGACGTCACCGTGTTCCGCTTCGCCAACGTCGTCGGCCCCGGCCAGACGCACGGCGTGACCTACGACTTCGTGCGCCGGCTCATCGACGATCCGGGGCACCTGCGCATCCTCGGCGACGGCCGCCAGAGCAAGTCCTACATCCACGTCTCCGACGTCGTGGACGCGATGCTCCGGCTCGCCGACGCGCGTCCGGCCGGGTTCGACGTGTTCAACGCCGGGACGCTCGACTACATGACCGTGCGCGAGATCGCCGACCTGTGCTGCGAGCGCCTCGGGCTCGTCGACGTCGTCTACGAGTACACGGGCGGCAGCCGCGGCTGGAAGGGCGACGTCCCGGTCGTGCGCTTCAACAGCGACAAGCTGCGTCGGCTCGGATGGCGAAGCACGCGGACCTCGCGCGAGGCGTTGGAGGACTCCATCGACCACAACGTCGCCGAGGCGGGCGGGGAGGTTCGGACGGCGACGCGGGCCGGCGCCCGCAATGCCTAGGGGTGCCGTAGGCGGCCAGCGAGGCCGAGGCCCACGACGGCCGGCCGTCGCCGCCGGAGGTGGGTCCCCAGTCGCGATAGCGACACAGTCTCCTAGCGGTTCGCTCGCCGCACCGCGCCTGGGGGAGCGCGACGACGTCCCGCGCGCACGCCACCGTCGCATCGCGGTGACGCGTGAGACGGTGGGACTGGCGCTGCTGGTCGTGAGCGTCCTGGCGCTGTACGTCTGGATCGCCGGCTCCACCGCTCCGTTCGGCTTCTCGAAGGGCGACAGCGGCCGCTACGGCCTGATCGCCGACGCGCTGCGCCACGGCCACGTGAGCCTGCCTGTGCAGCCGCCGCGGGGCCTGCTCGCCCTGCCCGACCCCTATGACTTCGAGGCGAACGCGACGTACCGTTTCGGCTGGGACGGCGCCGGTCTGCACGACCTCAGCCTGAGGAACGGGCATCTGTACGCCTACTGGGGGCCCACGGCCGCGCTCGTGCTCTTCGCCCCGCTGCAGGTGATCGGCGTCTCCTTCCCCGAAAGCCTCTCCGTGGCGCTCTTCGGCTTCCTCGGGTTCGTGTTCTCGGTCGCGGTGCTGCGCTTCCTCGTGCGCCGGTTCCTGCCGGCGACCCCCAGATGGGCCCTGTGGGTCGGCATGGTCGCCCTCGCCCTGGGCAACGTCGTGCCCTTCGTCCTACGCCGGCCAGCGGAGTACGAGGTCGCGATCACGTGCGGCATGTGCTTCGCCTTCCTCGGGCTGTGGCTGCTGCTCACGGGGTGGTACGGGACGTCGCGCCGGCGCTGGTGGCGGTTGGCGGGCGGAGGGCTGGCCTTGGGGCTGGCGCTGATGTCGCGGCCGACGCTCGGCGTGGTCGCCCTCGTCCCGATCGCCATGACGGTCTCCGCCTGGCGTGGGGGAGGGTGGCCCGGCGGCACCGCCCGTCGCACCGTGCTGATCGCGGTGTTCGGCCCGCTGGTGCTCTGCGGCCTGCTGACCATGGCCTACAACATGGCCCGGTTCGGGTCGCCGCTCGAGTTCGGGCAGAAGTTCCAGCTGGCCGGCACGAACCAGCAGGAGCACAGCACGTTCGATCCCGCCTACGTCCCGCCCGGGGTCTTCTTGTACCTCTTCGCGGCGCCACGGCCGTTGATCCTGTTCCCGTTCCTGCAGCTTCAAGTCACGCCGGGGGTGCCGTGGGGGGTGGCGGAGGACTACACCGGCATCGAGCCGACGGGCGGGATCGTGACGATGATGCCGCTGCTCGTCGCGCTCGTGCTGCTGCCGGTCGCCGCTCGTCGCTGGGACCGCGAGCTGCGGACGGTCGTGCTCGCGATGGTCGCGGCGGGGAGCACCATCCTGGTGGGCCTGTCGCTGATCCTGTGGGGCACGACCCAGCGCTACGAGGTCGACTTCGCAGCGCTCTTCCTCGTCTCTGCGCTGCTGGTCTGGTTCACCGCGTTGGTGCACCTGGACCGAGGTGGCTGGGCGCGGCGTCTGGCCGTCGTCGGCGGCGTCGCGGCGCTGGCGACAGGGTGCTTTGCCGGTCTGGCGACCAGCTTCACCGGCTACTACGACGCGCTGCGCAGCAACCATCCGGGGCTGTACCACCGGCTCGAGAGCTTCTTCTCGCCGGTGTCCGAGGTCGAGGCGAAGGTCGCCGGCAAGCCGGTCATCGGCCGGATCGACTCGGCGGTCCCCGCGGGCGGACCGCTGAGCTTGCAGGGAGGCGGGAACTGGTCGTCCTTCGGAGCGGGGCGGCCGACCTTCGTCCTGGCGCCGGTGGCAACGACCGTCAACGTCGTCGCCCCACGGGCGGGCCGGTACCGGCTGCGAGCCTCGATGGCCCCCGGGCCGCACGCGGTCGTCGGCGGCGGGACCGCGGTGCTGGTCGCGACGTCGGAAGGTCAGAACGTCGTCACGCTCGACCGTGCCGGGCGGTTGGACCTCCCCATGGTGCTGAAGGCGGGGATCAACCGGATTCTCCTGGCCGCCGACGCGAAGAAGAAGGACGGCCCAGGGCTGGCGTGGGTCTCCGACATGACGCTCGTCGACGATCCCGATATACCCTGAGCAGGGGTTTTCCCGCCGCAGCCGTTCGCTGCCGAACCTGACGCGCCCGCGGCCTTGCTCGCCGCCTCCGAGGATGCGAACATGTGTTCGATCAATGGTCGTCGCCGTTCTCCTCTCCCGTTTCGAGCTCGTCATCGCCGCCGGAGGCCGTGAGGCCCTCGCGCGGGGACCCGCTGCGCTGGCGCCCGAGGCCGGGCGCGAGCAGCGCGTGGGGGAGGTCTCGGCGTCGGCGGAGACGTTCGGCGTGCACGCCGGGATGCGGCTCGGCGAGGCGCTGGCGCGCTGTCCGTCGCTCGCGCTGATCCCGCCCGATCCGATGGGCGTGGCCGACGCGTGGGAGAAGGTGCTCGCCCGGCTGGAGTCCAGCGGCGCGGAGGTGGAGAGCGCGACGCCAGGGCTGGCCTTCTTCGAGGCCGGCGGCCTCGCGCGGCTGCACGGCGGTCGCGGCACGTCCGACCCCGCGGCGGCGCTGCGGGCGCGGATGTCGGCCCACCCACCCGGTCCGCCGCCGTGGCTGGAAGGCGTGGTCGCGGCGGTGCGTGCGGCGCTGCGGCTACCGGCGCGGATCGGCGCGGGACCGTCGCGGTTCTGTGCGCTGGCGGGCGCGGTGCGGGCGCGTTCGCGGCGTGCCGAGCTGGTCGACGGGGCCCCGGGGCTGGCCTCCGAGCCGGTCTCGCTGCTGCGCCGCCGGCCGGAGGTCTCGGCGCTCGTCGAGCCGCTGGAGCGCCTGGGGATCACGACCCTCGGCCAGCTGGGAGAGCTCGATCGGCCGGTGGTCGCCGATCGCTTCGGGCGGTCCGGCGAGCTGGCCCACGACCTCGCGCGCGGGCACGACGACGATCTGCGCCCGCGCGTGCCCGGCGAGGTGCTGGAAGAGGTCCTGGAGCTGGCGGAGTCGGCCTCGGGCGTGCAGCTGGAGCGCGCGCTCGTGCTGCTCGTCGATCAGCTCCTGGCCCGGCGCGAGCGCCGCGGTCGCACGCTGCGAGCGGTGGTCCTCGGCGCGAAGCTGGTCGAGGGCGGGACGTGGCGCGAGCGCGTCGTGTTCCGCGAGGCGCTGGCCGACGCCGGGCGTATGCGCCTCGCGCTCGGCCAGCGGCTGCTCCTGCTGCCCGCGCCCGCGGAGTCGCTGCGGCTGGCCGTGGAGCGCTTCGGCCCGCCGCACGCCGGGGCCACCGCGCTGTTCGACGACGGCACCGCGCAGCGCACCGCCCGCCTGCGCGAGGCGATCGGCCAGGCGCGCGCCGCCGCGGGGCCCGAGGCGGCGCTGCGCGTGCTGGAGGTCGACCCGGACTCGCGCGTGCCGGAGCGCCAGGCGGTCCTGGCGCCGTTCGAGCTGTGACCGGGCCACGGCGGCTGAACGTCCCGCTGCCCGCGACGGTTCGGGCGGACCCGCGCGGGCGCCCGCTGGCGATCGACGGCCGGGCGGTGGACGCGGTGCGCGAGTCGTGGGTCGTCGAGGACCGCTGGTGGACCGACGCGCCGTTGCGCCGCCGCTACTGGGAGGTCGTCACGACGCGGGGCGACCTCGTCGTGCTGTTCCGGGAGCTCGATCGGGTGGGGGGCTGGTACCGGCAGCGCTGAGCTGTGCCCACCGCGTCGCAGGTTCGTGACGCTTGGGCGTGGTTTGGTCACACGTTCCCCAGCAGGGTGGAGCCATGCCGTCCTCGTCTCACCCGCGCGCGATCCGGCAGGAGGGAGGCCAGGCGTCGCTGGAGTGGATGGCGATCGTCGCGCTGGTCGCGACGGTGCTCGGGTTCGGCGCCGCGCTCGCGCAGGCCGACTACGTCGGGCGGCGGGTGACGCGCGAGATGGCGCGGGCGATCTGCATCGTCGGGGCAGGGGACTGCGCGCGCGATCGCGAGCCGTGCGTGGTGGGGTCACGGGCCGGGGGTCAGGCGGTGTCGGTCGACCTCGGGATCGTGCACCTCGGAGAGGATGGGCTGGCGCTCGTCGAGCGGCGGTCCGACGGCACGGTCGCGGTGACCGTCCAGAAGGGGCAGACCCTCGGCCTCCAGGCGGCGGCCGGGCTCGGCGGAGAGGTGCACGCGGGCGCGCTGGACGTCGCGATCGGCGGAGAGGTCGAGGCGTCGTTGCTCGCGCGGCTCGGGCACGGTCGGACGTGGATCGTTGGCTCGGAGGCCGAGGCCACCCACCTGCTCGACCATCTCGGGGACGCGCCGGAGCCCGACGTCGTCTCCGGCGAAGGCGCGTGGCTGTCGGCGCTGCGCGGGAGCGTCGGCGCCGACGGGCTGGTGCAGCTCGACGCCGCGCACGGCTCGCTGACGTTCGACCGGCGCGCCGGCACGCGGACCGACCGGCGCACCGGGCACGACACGATCTACGTGCAGGCGTCGTGGGCGGGCGCGGGCGCGGTCGACGGCGTGCTCGGGGTCGCGGGCGGTCGCGCGGGGGAGACGTACGCGGTCGAGCTCGACGCGACGGGCCGCCCCGTGGACCTCCGCGTGGTCGCCTCTGGCCGCTTCGCGGGCTCTCGCGATCTCCCCGAGGTCGCGCAGCCGGTGGCGGGCCTGCTGGCGGAGGGACCGGACGCCGATCGCGTCTACGAGGTGACCGCCCACCTGGATCTCACCGACGCCCGCAACCTCGCCGCGGCGCGGGAGCTCCTGGACGCGGTGGCGCGGCACCGCGCGAGCGCGCAGCCGTCACAGGCGCTGCGGCGGCGCATCGACGAGCAGGGAACCGTGGAGGCGCGGGTGCTCGAGCAGCATGCGTCGGCCGACGACCAGGGCGTCACGTTCACGCTGGAGATGCTCCGCGTCGGCGGCACGGCGCACGTCGAGCGGCGCACGCAGCGACTCGTCGCCGCCACCTCGCGCGGGCTCGACGGACGGTGGCTGCCGCGGACCGACTGCGTCCGGGGGGCGACGACCTGAGCGTGACGCCGGCCTGTGTGGCCGCGACGCGGCCGGTCTGCCGCGCGACGCGCCGCGGGGCGTACGAGCCGCCTACGTGCGGGCGCCGATCCCGTCGGCCGCGTCGTGTCGTGGTTCGCAAGTCCCTCGTGCCAGCATCAATGGTCCCGCGGGACAGCAGGCGAGGTGCACGCGCGGCGGGAACATCGACAGCTCCTGTCAAACATCGCCGGGCGCCCCCGGCCGCCCGGTACGAAGGAGCGTCTGCTGAATGTTGTCTCATCGAAAGCCCCTGGCTGTTCTAGCGGCCGTCACCGCCGCGCTTGCGGTTTCCGTCCCGGCGGCGAGCGCGAGCGCGGCGACGACCGCGTCCCCCACCGTGGACCCGCAGGTCTGCCAGCTCTTGAACACCACGATGGGACCGTTCGGACCCACGCAGTTCATTGGAGGCGCCTCGCTCGGGAACGTCCTCGCGAACGCGGGTGCCTCGGTCAGCTGCCCGGCCCCGGCCCCCCAGCCCTCGCTGCTGCCCACCGGTTCGTTGTGGGGATGATGTCGTGAGCTAACCGCACCGGCGCTTGTATCCACTCGCGTCGAATGCGAACATGTGTTCGTGTCATACGTCGAGCTCCACTGCCATTCGGCCTTCTCGTTCCTCGATGGCGCGTCGCTGCCCGAGGAGCTCGTCGCGACGGCGCTGGAGCATGGCCATCGGACGCTCGCGCTGACCGACCACAACACCGTGTCGGGCTCGATGGAGTTCGCGCAGGCGGCCGGGTCGCTGGGGCTGCGGGCCATCCACGGGGCGGAGGTCGACGTCGTGGATCCCGCGGCGCTGGCCGCCGGCACTCGCCCGGGATCCGCTCCGGGCGCCACCGTGCCGCCTTCCCCGACGCGTCACGTCACGCTGCTGGTGCGCGACGCGGCCGGGTGGCGCAACCTCTGCCGCCTGCTCACGCGCGCGCACGCGAAGACGCGTGACACGCCCGGGCGGCGCCGGATGCTCGAGCCGGTGCTGACGATCGCCGACCTCGCCGAGCACGCCGAGGGCCTGGTCTGCCTGTCGGGCTGCGCGAGCCGCGGCGTGCACGACGAGGCGACCGCGCGGGCGCTGCTGGGCGCCTTCGGGCGCGATCGCTTCCGGATCGAGCTCCAGCGGCCGTTCGCGCGCCACGACCGCGCGCTGAACCGCTCGCTGGCAGCGCTGGCCCAGCGGCTCGGGATCGCGTGCGTGGCGACGGGCGACGTCCACGCGCACTCGCTGGAGCGTGCGCGGCTGCAGGATGCGTTCGTCGCGATCCGCGAGCACACGACGCTCGACGCGTCCGAGCCGCAGCGGCGCGGAAACCACACCCACGTCCTGACCACGCCCGCGGCGATGGCCGCGCGCTTCGAGGACCATCCCGAGGCGGTTGCGGAGACCGAGCGCCTGGCGGCGACGTTGACCTTCGACCTCACCGCCGATCTCGGCTACCGCTACCCGGGAGCGGAGGACGACGGGGCCGATCGCAAGCTGGCCGAGGTGTGCGCCGCGCGGTTCGACGAGCGGTATCCCGCCGGCAACGGGCTGCGCGCGCGGGCGACGGTGCGCCTGGAGGAGGAGCTCCAGCTCATCCACGGCCTGGGGCTGTCGGGGTTCTTCCTGCTGCACCACGAGATGCTCGAGCTCGCGCGCGAGGTCGCGGCCGAGGTGCGCGACGGCGCCGCGGCACGGTCGCTGCTGCCGCCCGGCCGCGGTCGCGGCTCCTCGGTGTCCTCGATCGTCTGCTACCTCACGGGGCTCTCGCACGTCGACCCGATCGCCAACGACCTCCTCCTCGGGCGCTTCCTCAACGCCGAGATCACGTCGCTGCCCGACATCGACCTGGACTTCCCGCGCGACGTGCGCGCGGTGCTCATCCCACGGGTCCACGAGAAGTTCGGCCAGGAGAAGTCGGCGCTGGTCGCGGCGTTCCCGACCTACCGGGCGCGTGGCGCGATCCGCGAGCTGGGCAAGGCCTTGGGGTTGCCGCCCGGGGAGATCGAGCGGGTGGCCCGCTCGTCGGAGGCGTTCTCGGCGCAGACGGTGGACCGCGACATCGTCACCGCGCTGGGGGAGGGACGGATGATCGGGGACCCGCCCACCCGCTGGCGCTGGCTGCACCTGCTCGCGAGCGAGGCCCACGGCCTGCCGCGCCATCTCAGCCAGCACTCCGGCGGAATGATCGTCGCGACCCGCCCGCTCATCGACTGCTGCCCCGTCGTGCCCGCCGCGATGGAGGGCCGGCAGATGGTCATGTGGGACAAGGACTCCTGCTCGGACGCGGGCTTCCTGAAGATCGACCTGCTCGGCCTCGGGATGCTGTCGGCGGTCGAGCGCTGCGTGGAGATGATCGCGGCGCGGCGCAACGAGCGGATCGACCTGTCGCGGATCCCCATGGACGATCGGGCGACCTTCGAGTGCATCCAGAACGCCGAGACGACGGGCGTCTTCCAGATCGAGAGCCGGGCGCAGATGGGCTCGCTGCGGCGCACGCGTCCGGCGACGTTGCAGGACCTCACCATCCAGGTGGCGATCGTGCGCCCGGGGCCGATCGTCGGCGGCGCGGTCAACCCCTACATCGACCGGCTCCAGAAGCTGCGGGCCGATCCGTCGTTCGTCGTGCCCTACGACCATCCGTCGCTGGAGCCCGTGCTGCGCGAGACGCTCGGGACGATCATCTTCCAGGACCAGGTCATCGAGGTCGCCATGGCGTTCGCGGGGCTGTCGCCAGGCGAGGCCGAGGGCCTGCGGCGCGCGATGAGCCGGAAGCGGTCGGCGGCCGCGATCGAGGCCTACCACGAGCGGTTCGTGACGCGAGCGATGGCGCGGTGGGACGACGTCGACGAGGAGCTCGCCGAGCGCGTGTGGACGATGGTCAAGGGCTTCTCGGGCTTCGGGTTCCCCAAGGCCCACGGCGCGGCGTTCGGGCTGCTGGCCTACCAGTCGACGTGGCTGCGCGTGCACTACGGCACGGAGTTCCTCGCCGCGCTGCTCGACGAGCAGCCGATGGGCTTCTACCCACCGGACTCGCTGGTCCACGAGGCCCAGCGGCGCGGGATCACGGTCATGCCGCCCGACGTCAACGCCAGCTCCGCGGGCTGCACGGTGGTGGACGTCGACGGCGCGCCGGCGGTGCGCATCGGGCTGGGCTACGTGCTCGGCGTGCGCGCCGACGACGTGGAGGCGCTGGTCGCCGCGCGCGAGGCCGCAGGGCCGTTCCGCACGGTCGAGGACCTCGCCTCGCGCGCGGGCGCGGGGCGGGGCGCGCTGGAGCAGCTGGCCTGGTCGGGGGCGTGCGACGCGCTGGCCGGCGGCAGCCGCCGGCGTGCGCTGTGGGACCTCGGCGTCGCGGCGCCGGGCAAGCGGCTGCTGACCTCGGTCGTCGGGAAATCGGGCCCACCCACCCAGCGCGTGCGCGTGGAGCTCGGCACGCAGCTGGCGCTGCCGCTGGGCGTGGGCGAGGGTCCACCGCTGCCGGGCCTCAGCGGGTGGGACGCGATGATCGCCGACTACTCCACGACCGGGCTGACGACGGCCGCGCATCCGCTCGGCCTGCTGCGCGAGGAGCTGCGCGCGCAGGGAATGGTCACCAACGACGACCTGAGCCGGATGCGGCACGGGTCGACGGTCCGGCTCGGAGGGCTGGTGGTCGCACGGCAGCGGCCGGGGACCGCGAAGGGCGTGTGCTTCCTGCTGATGGAGGACGAGACCGGGACCGTGAACCTCGTCGTGCCGCCGAAGGTCTACGAGCGCGATCGAACGATCGTCCGCGCCGAGCCGCTGGTGGTCGCCGAGGGCGTGCTGGAGCGCCACGCCTCGGCGGGTGGGGCGATCAACGTCGTGTGCCGGCGGCTCCTGCGGCTCGACGCCAGCGGGCACCTGCAGGCCCGGCCCGCGGCGGACGTCGCGACGCCTCATCTCACCGCGATCACCGGCGGCGCGCAGCAGGTGGGCGGAGACGTCATCGAGGTCAAGGACTTCTCGATGCTCGACGCGATCGAGCTCGCCCGCCAGCAGGCCGCGCGCGAGGCGGAGGCCGAAGGGGAGGGGCTCGCGGCGACGGGCACCGGTGACTTCCGCGCGGTCGCGCCGGCGGTCCAGAGCTTCGCGGCGGGGCGGCGCCGATGAGGCTCGTCCGCAGGGCCTTTGCGGTCCGGGCTCGCGAGCCAGACTTGCGCAGGGGGCCGGTCCACCGGATAGGGTCCCGCTCGTGATCGGGACCGTCGTCTTCATCCTCGTCTTCCTCGCCATCGGCCTCTCGGTCGTGATGGTCGCGATGCGCAGCGGCCGGGCGCCCAGGGGATCGCAGCGCGAGTCCCGCGCGGCGAGTCGCGCCTGGGGTCTGGGCATCGGGCTCGTGATCCTGGTCGTCGGCCTCGGTCTGCCCGCGCTCGTGCTGGCCTTCAACCACGACGATCACGCCAAGCGCGGTCCGGGCGGCGTCGACCTCAACGCCGCGCAGGTCAACGGCCGCTCGTTGTTCGCCAAGAACTGCTCGACCTGCCACACGCTGGCGGCGTCCAACGCCGTCGGCCGCGTGGGGCCGAACCTCGACAACCTCGTCGTCGGCGTGCAGAACAAGCAGGCCTTCGTCCTCGACGCCATCAAGAACGGCCGTGCCAAGGGCAACGGGCAGATGCCCGCCGGCCTCTTGTACGGCCAAGAGGCCAAGGACGTCGCCTCCTACATCGCGGCGGTCGCCGGGCGCTAGGAGACTGTGTCGCTATCGCGACTGGGGACCCACCTCCGGCGGCGACGGCTGGCCGTCGTGGGCCTCGGCCTCGCAGGCCGCCTACGGCACCCCTAGGGGAACACTGGCCCAGAGGGCCAGGTTCCCTTGCGGGTGTTCGCCCAGCGGGCGAAACCCGCGGCGGCTTAGGGACCCCGCGCCGGGTTCTCGCGCGGACCTGTCAAGAGCGAATATGCACCAGGTCGTGAGCTCGTCGGCAGGTCGATCCGGCGAAGTCAAGCCGGCGTTTCCCGCTGCTTGCGGGATGTTCCGTCCGACGCATGCCTGACTATTCGGTCAGTTGGCGCTTGCCATAACTCTGTGATCCAGCAGGGAAATCCGACGTTGCTACGATGCCGCCGTTCACAACCGCTGAATCCGCGCCCGGAGACCCCGGGCGGGGAGCGGGGGACCCACGTTGCATCGGGGCGAATCGCCTTGCGTAGCGCCGCTCTTTCGGCGCGAGCCCGTCAGCTAACCCCGTAAGCCCACGGAAGAGGACCGAGAACACCCATGTCATCGACGGAAGCGCCCAATTGGTGGGCCGACGTGCAGCAGGAGCGTGACGACCTCGCGGGTCCCGGTCGCCGCCCTGCCGAGGACTGGCTCGGGGAGGAGATCGACTTCGTCCCGCGGCGCCGCATCACGCGCACGCCCGACGAGTCGGCCCGCACCGAGGGCGCCGGCCATCCGCTGCACGGCGTCTTCGTGCCCGCTGCTCCGCACGCGCCGGTGCGCGACACCCCCACGTCGATGACCATCGAGCTCGGCGGCGACGTGCTCGAGCCGATCATGCCGGCGTCGCCCGCCGACGTCGCCCACGAGCTGGCGCACCTGAGCGCAGCCGACGACCCGTTCGCGAGCCCTCCACCGCCCGCCGGCACCCGCCGCACGGTGCAGATCAAGGGCCGTCCCGACGAGGTCCGCATGGCCTCGGCGGCCCGTCGCCACCGTCCGCGGACCGCCTCGGACCGCGTCGGACCGCGCCCGGATCGCATCGCCCTCTGGGCCGTGGCCCTGGGCGCCGTGCTGATCCTGCTGGCCGCCATGACGTCCTCGTCGCAGGCCGCCGTGGCGCACCGCGCGGCGACGGCCCCCGCCGTGACCGCGAAGATCAGCCACACCGCGCACCACGCGCCCGCCGGCCTGGTCATCGCGCACCGCTGACCGCATCCCTGCTTGACCACCGGCCGCCGCACTCCCGCAGGGTGTGGCGGCCCGACGCACGCCAGCGGACCCACGCCGGCGTACGCGGTCGGCGATCCTCGCGCACGTTTCGCGCGTAATCCGGGCAAGACGCGTTGACGACCCTCCTACACTTACCTCGGGTAAGGAACCCGGCGCATCGCCGGCATGGACGGCCGGCAGACCCCATTCCCCTCGCTTCAGGACGCTGCCATGAAGACCCGAATCAGCCGCTTCACCGTCCACGACGATCTCTCGGCGCCCGAGGCGTCGCAGCCGATCCTCAAGGGCGCGCTGGCCGGCGCCGGCCAGCTGCCCAACTTCCTCGGCGTCCTCGCCGGCTCGCCCGCGGCACTGCGCGGCTACACCCGCTTCCGCGCCGAGCTGCGCCACGGCCGGCTGCCGGCGATCACGCTCGAGCGGATCTCGCTCGCCGTCGCCGAGCACTTCGGCTCCGAGCCGGGCCTGGACCTGCACCGCCGGGTCGCGCGGCAGGCGGGCCTGCCGCTGGACGACATCGCGCTCGCCCGCGAGTGGGACGCCCACGACCAGGCCGACGCCGTCCTGCTGCGCTACGTCAAGGACCTCGTCGTGGACCACGCCACGCCGCCCGAGCACCTGCACGAGGAGGCGCGCGAGTCCGGCTGGACCGAGGAGCAGCTGCTCGAGGCGATCGCCTACGCGTCCTTGGAGTGCTTCACCGCGATGGTCAACGTCGCCGGGGACGTGCCGCTCGACGGCTCGATCGAGCACGACCGCCGGCTCAAGGCCGCCTAGGAGACTGTGTCGCTATCGCGACTGGGGACCCACCTCCGGCGGCGACGGCTGGCCATCGTGGGCCTCGGCCTCGCTGGCCGCCTACGGCACCCCTAGGGGCCCGCGCCGTGGATCCGGGGCCCGCATCCGGCGACGCCCGATCGACCCCGGACCCCGGCACGCGCGGCCCGGCCGCGACGCCCGCCGCCTCTGTCCCGGCCGCCCCGTCCGCCACCCCCACCGTCCCAGCGACCCTCGACCCCGCGCCGCCGGCTCCCTGCCCGCACTACCACGAGGCCGTCGAGCTCCTCGGCGCCCGCTGGACCGGCGCGATCGTCGACGTCCTGCTCTCGTCGGGACCGCTGCGCTTCACCGCGATCGCGAACGCGATCCCCGACCTCTCCGACCGGCTGCTCTCGCAGCGGCTCAAGGACCTCGAGGACCGCGGCGTCGTCACGCGCGACGACCACCGCGGACCGCCGCGGCACACTCGTTACGCGCTGACCCCGATGGGCCGGGAGCTCGAGCCCGCGGTCGCCGCGCTGAAGGCCTGGGGGCGGCGCTGGCTCGACACATCGGCGGCCAGCTTTCGACGAATGTGACAACCGCGATCCTCTAGGGTCAACGCCCTATGACCGACCAGCCGCGCACCGTCGAGGACGTCAGGGCGATCGTCGAGGAGCACCAGCTGCGCTTCATCCGCTTCTGGTTCACCGACATCCTCGGGCAGCTCAAGTCGTTCAGCATCAACTCCGCGGAGCTCGACGACGCGTTCGAGAACGGCATGGGCTTCGACGGCTCCTCGATCACGGGCTTCAACGCCATCGAGGAGTCCGACATGGTCGCCATGCCGGATCCGTCGACGTTCGCGATCCTCCCGTGGCGCCCGGAGGAGCAGGGCGTCGGCCGCGTCTTCTGCGACGTCCTGACGCCCGAGCGCACGCCCTACGAGGGCGACCCGCGCCACGTGCTGCGCCGCGCGCTGGAGCGCATGCGCGGGATGGGCTTCGACACGTTCAACGTCGGTCCCGAGCTCGAGTACTTCCTCTTCAAGGACAAGAACGGCACCGAGGTCCTCGACGAGGGCGGCTACTTCGACCTCACGACCCTCGACGCCGGCTCCGACGTCCGCCGCGAGACCGTCCTCGCGCTCGAGCAGCTCGGCATCCACGTCGAGTACACCCATCACGAGGTCGGGCCAAGCCAGCACGAGATCGACATGCGCTTCGCCGACGCGCTGAAGATGGCCGACGACTGCATGACCTACCGCATCACGGTGAAGGAGTACGCCATGAAGTACGGCTGGCATGCCACGTTCATGCCCAAGCCGCTCTTCGGCGAGAACGGCTCGGGCATGCACACGCACATGAGCCTGTTCAAGGACGGCGCCAACGCGATGTTCGACGCCGACGACCCGTACTTCCTCAGCGACATCGGCAAGGCGTTCATCGCCGGCCAGCTCAAGCACGCGCGCGAGCTCAGCTCGATCTTCGCCCAGTGGGTCAACTCCTACAAGCGCCTGGTGCCGGGCTTCGAGGCGCCCGTCTACGTCGCCTGGAGCCGCCGCAACCGCAGCGCCCTGGTCCGCGTCCCGCTCTACCACCCCGGAAAGGAGCGCGGCACGCGGATGGAGCTGCGCTGCCCCGACCCCGCGTGCAACCCCTACCTGACCTTCGCCGCGCTGCTGCAGGCGGGCCTGGAGGGCATCGAGAAGGGCTACGAGCTGCCCGAGCCGATGGAGAAGAACCTGTACCACCTGTCGCCCGACGAGCGCAAGCGGCTCGGCATCGAGCAGCTGCCCGAGACGCTCGGCGAGGCCGTCGAGCTGACGGCCGAGTCCGAGCTCGTCCTCCGCACGCTCGGCGAGCACATGTTCAACCGCTTCATCGAGATCAAGCGCCAGGAGTGGGAGGACTACCGCGTGCAGGTCACGCAGTGGGAGCTGGACCGCTACCTGCCGGTGCTCTGACGGGCCGGCCCACGAGCGCTCACGACGATTCGAGCAGCTCTCGCAGCTCGCCCGGGGCCGTGACCGGCATGCGACACGCGAACCGCTCGCAGACGTAGGCGGCGGCGGCGCCGGCCACCGCGGTGCGGGAGTCCATCAGCGGCACGCCGTCGCCGGGCGGTCCGGCGAGCACCACGCCCGGGCGCAGCCGCTCGCGCACCACACCGGCCAGGGTGTCTACGGCGTCCGGGTCGTCGCCGGTCAGCGCGACCTCCAGGCGGGGGGAGACCAGCAGGTCCAGCGCGATCAGCGCGTACGCGAAAGCCTGCGGATGGGGCCCGAGCAGCGGGGCCACCAGCCGCAGGTGCGCGGCCGCGGCCTCCTCGTAGCGGGCGTCACCGGTGAGCGCGGCGAGGCGCAGCAGGCCGACGGCCGCCGACGAGGAGCCCGACGGGATCGGCGCGTCCTCGAGGTCCTTGCGGCGCACGACGAGCCGCTCGTGGTCCGACGACGTCGCGAAGAACCCGCCGGCGGCCGGATCGGAGTCTGCGAACCGCGAGAGGATCGCGTCGGCCAGCGTCTGCGCCTCGGCGAACCACCGCGGGTCGAACGTCGCCTCGTAGAGCGCGATCATCGCCTCCAGCAGGAACGCGTGGTCCTCCAGGTAGGCGTTCAGCTTGCCCTCGCCGTCCTTCCACGTGCGCAGCAGGCGGCCGTCGCCGTCGCGCAGCGACGACACGACGAACTCCGCGCCCGCCACCGCGATCTCCACGAAGTCGGCGCGCCCGAGCGCGGCGCCGGCCTCGGCGAAGGCGTGGATCGCCAGCCCGTTCCAGGCGGTCAGCCGCTTGTCGTCCAGCCCCGGCCGCACGCGGCCCGCGCGCAACGCCATCAGCGCGGCGCGGATGCGCTCCCGCTGCTGTGCCGGCGGCTCGGGCCCGCGCCCGGTCAGGACGTTCCAGCCGGCCGGATCCCGGTCGCCCTCGACGAAGTTGCCCTCCTCGGTCGCACCGAGCCACGCGAGCGCGGCCTCGACGTCGCCGGGGTCCAGCGCGTCGCGCAGCTCCGCGACCGTCCACACGTAGAACTTGCCCTCGACGCCCTCGCTGTCGGCGTCCAGCGCGCTCAGGAAGCCGCCCTCGGGACCGCGCAGCTCACGGGCGACGAAGTCCAGCGTCTCCTCGGTCACGCGCCGCAGCGCCGGGTCGCCGGTCATCAGCCAGCCGTGCAGGTAGGCGCGGGCCAGCAGCGCGTTGTCGTACAACATCTTCTCGAAGTGGGGGACCGTCCACGTGGCGTCGACCGCGTAGCGGGCGAAGCCACCGCCGATCTGGTCGACCATCCCGCCGGCGGCCATCGCCCGCAGCGTCGCGCCCGCCATGTCGCCGGCCTTCGTCGCCCACGGTCCTCCACGCGCCGCGCGCGCCCACAGCAGCAGCAGCGCCGGCGACGGCGGGAACTTCGGCGCCCCGCCGAACCCGGCGTTCTCGGGATCGAACGCGGCGCGCAGGTTGCGCACCGCATCGTCGAGCGCCTCGGCGCTCAGCGTGACGTCCTCGGCCGGGCGCAGTGCGCTGGTCTGGCCCAGGCGGGCGGCCATGCGCGCGCCCTGGTCGAGGATCTCGCCGCGCTTGTCGCGCCACGCCTCGGCGACCGCCTCGAGCACCGCCGGCCACGCGGGCATCCCGTGTCGCGGCGCCGGCGGGAAGTACGTCCCGCCGTAGAACGGCACCTGATCGGGCGTGAGGAACACGTTCAGCGGCCAGCCGCCGTGGCCGGTCATCAGCTGCACCGCCTCCATGGCGATCGCGTCGATGTCGGGCCGCTCCTCGCGGTCGACCTTCACGCAGACGAACGCTTCGTTCATCAGCGCGGCGACCGCCGGGTCCTCGAAGGACTCGCGCTCCATGACGTGGCACCAGTGGCACGCCGAGTAGCCGATCGACACCAGCAGCGGGCGGTCCAGCTCCCGGGCCCGCGCGAGCGCCGCCGGCCCCCAGGGGAGCCAGTCGACGGGGTTCTCGCGGTGCTGGAGGAGGTACGGGGAGGTCTCGTGCGCGAGGGCGTTGGCCATCGCGCACGAGGCTACCCATCCCGGGCTCAGCGACCGAGGTTCGGGCGCGCCAGCACCTCGGCGACCGTCGGCAGCGTGGAGCGGCGCGCGCTCGGAGCGGCGACGCTCACCTTGTGCCCGCCGAGGCGACCGCTCACCGCGCCGCTGGCCGACAGCGTCAGCGTCCCGCTGGCCGCGCCGCCGCCGCGGATGGTGACCCTGGCGGTGCGGCTCGTGGACACCGTGCCGCTGACCAGGACGTCCTTGACGTACTGGTAGCGGGTGAGGCGGAAGCTGCCGCTCGTGTTGACCGTGGCGTTGCCGCCGCGCAGGCCGGCGACGTGGTTGGGCAGCGTGTCGAGCGCGATGGCGTCGCCGATGATCTGGCGCGTCGCGTCGGCCACCGTGCCCTGCGCCGCGACGATCGTGCGCTTGGTCTTGTCCTTGATGCCGATCGTGCCCAGCGACGTGGGCGGGCGCGGCGTCGGCGCGAACGGGTTGGTGCCCTGCGCGCATGCGGTGGGCGTTCCGCCGGCGAAGAAGGTCGCGAGCGCGCCCTTGGTGCAGGCGCTGTCGGTCGTGGCGTCGGAGCTCACGGTCGAGTGGCCGGTGAACGGCACCTGCACGATGGTGGCGCCGGGAATGCGCGTGCCGATCTGCGCGGCGTCCTCGTACGGGGTGCGCAGGTCCATCTGACCGTCGAGCACGAGCGTGCGGACCGGGGGCAGCGGTGTCGACGCGGCGGGCGCGGGGGACGCGTCGGGCCACCCGAGGCAGAACGGGATCGGGCCGCCCTGGACCGCGGCGGCGGGGGAGAACGGGCCGAGCTGGTCGCGCGGGATCGCCTGGGCGGCGGTCGTGATCTCCTGCGCGCGCTGGTCGGCGCCGGCCGTGCGCGTCCAGGCGAACGGCGCCTCCTCGCACGTGGTCGCCAGGAACAGCGCGTCGCTGTTGTCGGAGCCCGAGGACTGCAGGCCGGTGGTCAGGCCCTCGGAGCGGACGCTGAGGCGCAGGATCGGCGACAGGTCGCCGCGCAGCGCGGCGCGCATCGAGCCGGGCAGCTCGGCGCGCAGCGTCGGGTTGAGGTCGCCGGCGAGCAGGATGTCGACGAGGCCGGTCTGGTCCATGCGGAAGCGGACGCGCTCCCCGGAGCTCAGCGTCACCTTGCCGTTCAGCGAGTGCTGGCGCAGCTTCGCGGCGAGCTTGGCGAGATCGCCCTTGACGTCGCCGGTCGCGTCCTTGCAGGCGCTCTTGGCGCACAGGTTGCTCAGCACGCGGGGGGCGTTGGAGAGCGACGAGCGCTGGAACGGATCCGGCCCCTCGGGCAGCACGACGCTGTCGAGCACGAGCGCCTCGACGTTGCCCGGGTAGGCCGCCGCGTAGTCCTCGGCGACCTTCGTCCCGTAGCTGACGCCGAAGAGCACGAGCTTGCTGTAGCCGCCGGCGATGCGCAGCGCCTCGACGTCCTGGACGCTGTCGGCCGTGCGGTAGAAGCCGCGGCGGGCGCCGAGCTCGCTCGCGCAGTCAGACGCCGCTTTGAAGACCGTCGTGTTCTTGCTCAGCGCGGCGCAGTCCAGCGCCCCGGAGGAGCCCGTGCCGCGCTGGTCGTAGATCAGGAGGTCGCGGTTGGCGATGGCCGGCGCGAGGATCTCGGCGAAGGACTTCGACAGCGGCAGCGCCGCCTGGCCCGGTCCCCCGGCGAGCGGGACGACCGCCGTGGCGCTCGGGTTCGACGCCGCGGGGACGCGCGAGACCGCCAGCGAGACGGTGCCCGGCGTCGCCCCGGTGCGGTCCAGGGGGACGTCGACCGTGGAGCATTCGAAGCCCGCCGTGGGGCACGGGGCCCACGGGATCGCCGCCACAGCGGATCCGGTGCAGACGCCTGAGGCGATCAGCAGGAGTGCGACCGGAAGGATGAGCCGGACCGGGGACGAGAGGCGGCGGGCGAGCATGTGGGCGCGGACGGTAGCGTCCGTACGCAAGACAAGTCGAAGGAGAACCGCTCACGATGTCATCCGATCGCCAGGCCATCACCGCTGACGCCGCCCCCGCGGCCGTCGGTCCCTACAGCCACGCCGTCCGCTCCGGCAACCTGTTGTTCCTCTCGGGGCAGACGCCGCTGGATCCGGCCGCCGGCAAGCTGGTCGAAGGCAGCGTGGGAGACCAGACGCGCCAGTGCCTGAAGAACCTCCAGGCGGTCTGCGCGGCCGCCGGCGCGTCGCTGGACAGCGCGGTCCGATGCGGGATCTACGTCACCGACATGGCCACCTTCGCCGAGGTCAACGAGGTCTACGCGACGTTCTTCAGCGATCCCCAGCCGGCGCGGTCGACGATCGGCGTCGCCTCCCTGCCGCTCGGCGCGCAGGTCGAGATCGACGCCATCGTCGCGCTGGCGGACTGAGGCGGTCATGGCCGGGCAGGTGGGCACGGGGTCCGCGGTCACCGCGCAGGACGTCGCCCGCGCTCGGGACGCGATCGGCGACGTCGCCCGCCACACGCCGGTGCTGACGTCAGCGACGCTCAGCGAGCACTGCGGCAGCGACGTGGTCCTGAAGGCCGAGTCGCTGCAGCGCACCGGCGCGTTCAAGATCCGCGGCGCGCTGAACAAGCTCGCGGCGCTCGGTGACGGCTGCACGGCGGGCGTCGTGTGCGGCAGCGCCGGCAACCACGCTCAGGCGCTCGCCCTGGCGGCGCGGGAGCGTGGCGTGCCGTGCGAGGTGTTCATGCCGGAGGGCGCGCCGATCGCCAAGGTCGAGGCGACCGCAGCGCTGGGCGCGCAGGTCGTGATCGTCGGCGCGACGGTCGACGACTGCATCGTTGCCGCCCGCGCCCGTGCCGCCGAGGCCGGCCTGGCGTTCGTCCATCCCTTCGACGACCCCGACATCGTCGCCGGCCAGGGGACGCTCGGCCTCGAGCTGCTGGACGACCTGCCCGACCTGGCGACCGTGATCGTGCCCGTGGGCGGCGGCGGGCTGGCCAGCGGCATCGCGATCGCGGTGAAGTCCGCACGGCCCGACGTGCGCGTCGTCGGCGTGCAGGTCGAGACGGTCGCGGCCTACCCGGCGTCGCTGAAGGCCGGACGGCCGATCGAGGTGGAGGCGTCGCTGACGATCGCCGACGGCATCGCCGTCAAGCGGCCGGGCGAGCTGACGCTGCCGCTCGTCGGCCAGTGGCTGGACGAGATCGTCGTCGTCTCCGAGGACGAGGTCGCCGCCGCCATGGTGCTCTTGATGGAGAAGGCCAAGCTCGTGGTCGAGGGCGCCGGCGCGGTCGGCGTCGCGGCGCTGCTGGGCGGCCACGCCCGGGCCGCCGAGCACGGGACGACCTGCGTCGTGCTCAGCGGCGGCAACGTCGACGCGGGGCTGCTGGCGACGATCGCCCGCCGCCACGAGACCGAGAGCGGCCGGCGCATGGTGCTGCTGACGCGCGTGCCGGACCGGCCCGGCGCGCTGGCCAGGCTGCTGGACTGCGTCGCCGGCGCGGGCGCCAACATCGTCGAGGTGTCGCATCTGCGCGAGGGCATCGACCTGCACGTCCGCGAGACGGGCGTGCAACTGACGATCGAGACGCGCTCGCGCGAGCACGCCGACGCCGTCGTCGCCGCGGTCGCGGCCGCCGGATACGGCGTCTCGCGCTACCCCAGCCTCGGGTAGGAGACTGTGTCGCTGTCGCGACTGGGGACCCACCTCCGGCGGCGACGGCTGGCCGTCGTGGGCCTCGGCCTCGCTGGCCGCCTACGGCACCCCTAGCCCGCGGCGCCAGGGCGATCAGCTCAGTTCAGCGCCTGACGCGCCGCCGCGCGACGGTGGTACTCGACGCCCTCGCGCTGGTGCTCGGCGCGGACGACGAGCTCGGCGAGCCGCTCCTTGGGCAGCGGGAGGTCCTCGACCTCTCCCAGCGCCAGCCACAGAAGGCGCTTGCCCTCGATCCCCATCGACAGCGTCTCCAGCTCGATGAGGGGCGTCAGCGGCGACCGGCCGCGGATCTCGCCGTTGAGCTTGAGGCGGCCCGCCTTCTCGGCCGCCCAGGCGACGGCGACCTTGGCCTTGTCGTGGCCGACGCCGAGCTGGTCCATGAGGTCGTCGAGGACCTGCCGGTCCTCGGCGATGTCGTCGCGCAGCTCGGTCAGGAACGAGCCGAGCGCGGTGCCCTCGTGCTCACCGGCGGCGCGCTTGACCAGCTCCAGTCCGCCGGTGGACCCGGCGAGGTGGTCGTTGAGGTAGATCGCGAGGTACTTCGTGGACGTTGCGGGCATGTTGGACGGGGTACCCACCATCCGCCGCGCGATGTGCTTGCATCCTGCGGCTCATGTCACAGGTCGACAAGCTCCAGGACGCCGAAGAACACGTCGGGCAGATGCGCGAGGAGGCGGCCCGCGCCGCCCGGGAGGAGCGCGAGGCCGATCTGCGCAAGGCGCCCCTCTCCGACACGGCCTCCAAGACGCACACGCTGGTCAGCGCACCGCTCGCGCACGTGCGCACGATGGTCAACATGCGCACCGGCGCGCTGCCCGATCTGCACGAGCTGGCCGTCTCGATCAAGGAGACCGGGCTGCTGCACCCGCCGCTCGTGCGCGCGACCGGCGAGGACGGCGTGCCGTACGAGCTGCTCGCCGGGCGGCGGCGCTTCAGCGCGATGACGCTCCTCGACGAGGCCGAGGGCGCCCGCGAGGACTGGCGCTTCACGCTCGTGGACGGCATCTCCAAGCGCGAGGCGCTGACGATGCAGTTCGCCGAGAACTTCCACCAGAACAAGCCCGAGCCGGTGCAGTTCGCGCGCGCCGCCCGGGCGATCATGAGCGAGGATCCCGAGCTGACCGCCGCCGACGTCTCGCGCCTGGTCGGTGCCCCGATGGCGTGGACGCGCAAGGCGCTGCGCCTGCTCGACCTGCCCGAGTCGGTCGTCGAGCGCGTCGAGCAGGGCGACCTGTCGTTCACGGTCGCCGACGTGGTGCGCCGCGGGATCGCCCGTGGCGACGTGTCAGCCGAGCAGGCGGAGGCGCTCGTCGAGCAGCACGCGTCGGGTGAGATCACCGGCGGGGCGCTGAAGCTGGGCGTCGGCTACGTGCCGCCCAAGCCCAAGGACTACGAGGAGCAGGCGCGCAAGCTCGACGAGGCCCGCTGGGCCGCCGAGCGGGCGGGCAAGGACGGCGGCGACGCCGCCCAGCGCGACTGGGACTCGCGCGCCGGCGGCGACAACGGCTCGCAGGGCGGACCGATCCGCTCCGGGGGCGACATCACGCCGGCACCGCGCATCGTCGCGTCGGTCGGCGGGCCCGGGGCCGAGCCGATCGAGCTCGACGTCGCCGACCTCGACGCCTACGTGCTCGGCCTCGTGCTGTCGCGCGTGGCGACCGCCGAGCACCGCTCCCACCTCGGCGTCGAGGGCGGCCACGAAGCGGCGCAGGACTACGCCTTCTCGCTGCACCCCGACCGGCGCCTCGAGGTCCTGCGGGCGCTGTCGGCCGAGATGCTCTCGGCCGACCCGGTGCCGCCCAAGGCGCTGCGGTCGGTGCTGGCCGCCTAGGGGACCTGCGGGCGCTACTCCGGCGTGACGTACGCGCCGGAGAGGCCGCCGTCGATGAGGAACGTCGAGGCCGTCATGAACGACGACTCGTCGGAGGCCAGGAAGAGGACCCCGTTGGCGATCTCCTCCGCCGTGCCGAAGCGGCCCATCGGGACGTGGACGAGGCGGCGCGCGGCGCGGTCGGGATCCTTGGCGAAGAGCTCGCGCAGCAGCGGCGTGTCGACCGGGCCGGGGCAGAGCGCGTTGACCCGCACGCCGCGGCGGGCGAACTCGACGCCGAGCTCGCGCGACATCGACAGCACGCCGCCCTTGGACGCGGTGTAGGAGATCTGCGACGTCGCGGCGCCCATGACCGCGACGAACGACGCGGTGTTGATGACCGAGCCGCGGCTGGGCGGGTCGTTGTCGAGAAGGTGGGGGATGCCGTGCTTGCAGCACAGGAAGACCGACTTGAGGTTGACGTCCTGCACGCGCTGCCAGGCCTCGAACGTCGTCTCCAGCACGGAGGTGTCGTCGTCGGGCGAGATGCCGGCGTTGTTGAACAGGATGTCGATGCGCCCGAAGCGCTCCGACACCTGCGTGTACATCTGCTGGACCGCGAGCTCCTCGGTCACGTCGACCGACAGGGCGAGGTCGCCGGGCGCGCCGTCCAGGAGGTCGACCCCGACCACCTTCGCGCCCTCGCGCTGGAAGGCCTCGACGGTCGCGGCGCCGATGCCCCCGGCGGCTCCGGTGACGACCGCCACCTTGCCCTCGAGACGACCCGGCACTCAGTTCCCTTCCGTTGCGTAGTAGATGGTCTTGACCTCGGTGTAGGCGTCGGTGGCGTGCGGGCCCAGCTCGCGGCCGTAGCCGGACTGCTTGAAGCCCCCGAACGGCGTCGTGACGCGCACCGAGCTGTTGGAGTTGATGGACAGGTTGCCGCTCTCCAGCGCCCGGGCGACGCGCAGCCCCTTCGCGCCGTCCCGGGTCCACACGGAGCCGGAGAGCCCGTAGATGGTGTCGTTGGCCAGTTCAACGGCGTGGGCCTCGTCGTCGAAGGGCACGACGACCGCGACCGGGCCGAAGATCTCCTCGCGCACGGCCCGGTGGTCGCCGGGCACGGGGCAGAGGACCGTCGGCGGGAACCAGAAGCCCGGGCCGTCCGGCACCTCGCCGCGGATCGCGACCTCGGCGTCGCCGTCGACGAACGACGCGACGGTCGCGCGCTGGCCCGCGGAGATCAGCGGGCCCATCGCGGTCGACTCGTCCAGCGGATCGCCGACCTTGATGGCCTTGACCGCGCCCTCCAGGTGCCCGAGGAACTCGTCGACCACGCCGCGCTGCACGAGGATGCGCGAGCGCGCGCAGCAGTCCTGGCCGGCGTTGTCGAACACCGCGCCGGGCGCCGCGCGCGCGGCCGCCTCGACGTCGGCGTCGGCGAAGACGATGTTGGCCGACTTGCCGCCGAGCTCCAGCGTCACGCGCTTGATCGTCTGCGCAGCGCCGGCGGCGATCGACTTGCCGACCTCGGTGGAGCCGGTGAACGCGATCTTGGCGACGTCGGGGTGCGCGACGAGCCGCTCGCCGCACTCGCGGCCCGGGCCGGCGACGACGTTGACCACGCCCTCGGGCAACCCGGCCTCCAGCGCCAGCGCGGCGAAGCGCAGAGCCGTGAGCGGCGTCAGCTCGGCCGGCTTGAGCACCACGCAGTTGCCGGCGGCCAGCGCCGGCGCCATCTTCCAGCAGGCGATCGCCAGCGGGAAGTTCCACGGTGTGATGAGCCCGACGACGCCGAGCGGCTCGCGCACCGTGAAGGCCAGGCCGCCGGCGACGGGGATCGTGTCGCCGAGCAGGCGCTCGGGCGCGGCCGCGTAGTAGCGGACCGTCTCGATCGCCATGCCGATCTCGCCCCGCGCGGACGCGATCGGCTTGCCCGCGTTGCGGGCCTCGAGGACCGACAGCTCCTCGTGGGCCTCCTCCATGACCGACACCAGCCGGCGCAGCAGCCGGGCGCGGTCGCCGGGAGCGACCGCGCGCCAGGCCGGGAACGCCGCCTTGGCCTTCGCGACGGCGGCGTCGACCTCGTCGACGCCGCCCCGCGCGATGGTCGCCAGGACCTGCTCGGTGGCCGGCTCCAGGACCTCGAGCGTTCCCGCCACCCGCTACGCCCCGGCGGGCGCCGTCGTGGGCGGCGGCCCGTCGGCCGGGAAGTCCCGCTCGCCGAGCTCGGCGTCCAGCTCGGCGATCGTGTGCCGCGGACCGGTGAACGTGTGCTTCGCGCTCACGAGCCACCAGATGCCGACCGCGGCGATCACGCCGCCCGTCACGAGCGGAGCGTAGTTCACGGCGTTCCAGTCGAACTCGTCGTTCCACGGCACGCCGGCGGGCGTCGTCGGCAGGATGAAGATCACCGTGATGATCGCCACCCAGACGGTCGAGAACAGGCACATCCACTTGTACTTGTTGCCGAGGTTCCACGGGCCCGGCTCGAACGCGTCGCCCATCCTCCAGCGCAGGAAGATCGGGATCACGTAGGCGATGTAGAGCCCGATCACGGCGATCGAGACGACGGCGTAGAACGCGACGGGCACGCCGCTCGCGTTGGGGAAGTAGGCCGGCACCGTGATGATCGCGGCCCAGAACGCCATGAACAGCACGGCGTTCTGCGGCACCCGCTTGGTGTTGACCTTGCTCCAGATCCGCCATCCGGGCACTGCGCCGTCGCGGCTGAAGGCGTAGCACATACGCGAGGCGCTGGTGAGGCACGCCGCGCCGCAGAACAGCTGGCCGACGGTGGAGATCACCAGGATGACCTTCAGCCAACCGGTGCTCAGCGCCTGGTCGAGGATGGCCACCGAGACGAACTCGCCACCCGCCGCCGCCTTGTTGATCGCGTCGACGTTCGTCGCGGCGAACGTGATCGCCAGCAGCACCAGCCAGCCGAAGATCGCCGAGTAGAAGATCGAGCGCCACACGCCCTTGGCCGCCGCGTCGGACGCCCCGTGCGTCTCCTCGGAGATGTGCGCGCAGGAGTCGAAGCCGGTGATCGTGTACTGGGTAAGCAGGAACCCGAGCGGCAGGACGTAGAACCAGAACATCGCGGTGCCGGTGCCACCGGCGGAGAAGCCCGAGTTGTTGAAGCGCTCGGTGAAGACGAAGTTCGCGCTCGCGTGGTGGTCGGGCACGAAGATCAGCACGAGCAGGATCACGGCCACGCCGGCGACGTGCCACCAGACCGAGATGCCGTTGATCCGCGCTACGAGGTGGCTGCCCGCGATGTTCACGAGCGCGTGGAACCCGAGCACGATGAGGAACAGCCAGAACGTCCCGGAGAGGAAGTCGCCCGAGACGCCGTTGAACAGGTTGAAGTCGAACGCGCCGAGCGTGAGGTTCAGGAACGTCGCGGCGCCGTAGTCCACCGAGGCGGTGACGGCGACCAGGCCGATGAGGTTGAACCACCCGGTGAACCAGCCCCAGCCGGCGCCCCCGAGCTTGGAGGCCCACCAGTAGATGCCGCCGGCGGTCGGGTAGGCCGACACCAGCTCCGACATGCAGAAGCCGATGATCAGGATCGGGATCGAGATCAGCGGCCAGCCCCACGAGATCGCGATCGGGCCGCCGTTGTTCCACGCCTGGCCGTAGGTCGTGAAGCAGCCGGCCAGGATCGAGATGATGGTGAACGAGATCGCGAAGTTCTGGAACCCGCTCCAGGTGCGACTCAGCTCCTGCTTGTAGCCCAGCTCAGCCAGTCGCTGCTCGTCGCTCGGGGCGACGACTGCGGCATCCACGTTAGCCATGCTCGCGCTTCCTCCAGGAAAGGTGTGGTGAACCGTCCTTAGGGCCGGCGGCGCGAATCTACGCCCGGTCTCGGACGGAAGTCAAGTGCCGATCGCCACGACCTTGGTCAAAAGGTATGTGCCATGGTGTCCAGGTGCACGACGGCGAGCGGATCCTCATCGTGGGTGCGCTCCTGTCGGCCGGCCTGCTCGCATCGCTGCTGGCCTCGCGGGTGCGCGTCCCTGGGCTGGTCCTGTTCCTCGGCGTCGGCATGGCCGTCGGCAGCGACGGCGCGGGGTGGATCGACTTCAACGACTACAACCTCGCGCGCACCGTCGGCATCGTCGCGCTGGCGCTCATCCTCTTCGAGGGCGGCCTGGCGGCCGGCTTCCCGGAGATCCGCCCGGTGCTCGGCCCGTCGCTGACGCTCGCGGTGCTCGGCACGCTGGCGACCGCCGCGATCACCGGGCTGGCTGCGGCGTGGCTGTTCGACTTCAGCACCACGGAGGGCCTGCTCGTCGGCGCGATCGTGGCCGGCACCGACGGCGCCGCGATCTTCGCGCTGCTGCGCGGATCGACCCTGCGCCGGCGGCTGGCGCGCACGCTCGAGGGCGAGTCGGGCATGAACGACCCCATCGCCGTGCTGCTCGTCCTGGGCTTCATCGAGAAGCTCATGCACCCCGACTACGGCCTGGCCGACTTCGTCTGGCTGTTCGTGCGCCAGATCTCGATCGGCGCGGCCGTCGGCATCGGCGTCGGCTACCTGTTCACGTTCGCGCTGCGCGAGGCGCGCCTGGCCACCGCGGGCCTGTACCCGGTCGCGACGCTGGCGTCCGTGGCCCTCGCCTACGGCGCCGCCGACACGATCCACGGCTCCGGCTTCCTCGCCGTGTACCTCGCCGGGCTCATGCTGGGATCGGCCGCCATCCCCGCGAAGCAGACCATCGCGACCTTCCACGAGGGCATGGCGTGGGTCGCGCAGCTGTCGATGTTCCTGGTGCTCGGGCTGCTGGTGTTCCCGGGCGACCTGCTGGGCGTCGCGTTCGAGGGCACGGTGCTCGCGCTGGTGCTCGTGCTCGTCGCCCGGCCGCTCGCGACGGTGCTCTGCACCGCGCCGTTCCGGTTCTCGGCCGCCGAGCAGGTCGTGCTCGGCTGGGCCGGCCTGCGCGGGGCGGTCCCGGTCGTGCTGGCGACGTTCCCGGTGATCGACGGCATCCCGCGCAGCCACGAGTTCTTCAACATCGTGTTCTTCGTGGTTCTGCTGTCCACCATCGTGCAGGGCACGACGTTCGAACCGCTGGCCCGCCGGCTCGGCGTCACGACCGAGGACCCGGCGCTGCCGCGGCCCCTGGCCGAGTCGGGCACGATCCGCCGCCTCGGCGCCGAGGTGCTGGAGTTCCCCGTGGTCGAGGACGACGCCATCGTCGGGCTCGCCGTCCGCGACCTCGGCCTCCCGCGCGAGGCGGTCGTCAACGTCATCGTGCGCGCCGGGCAGGCGATCCCGCCGCGCGGCTCCACGCGCGTCGTCGCCGGCGACCGGCTGCACGTGCTCTACCGCGAGGAGGCCTCGCGCCAGCTCGTGTCGCTGACGAGCTCGTGGCGCTCGGGCCCCATCGGACCCCGCGCGCGGCCGCCGCGTGAGATGCGCAGCCGCTCGTCGGTCTTCACCGCGCGCCCGTGGACCGACGGCGACGGCGACGCCACCCGTCCGGCGGCCGTCTCCGGCCAGGCGGTGATCGACCTCCTGCGGCTGCGCCGCGACGCGCCGGGCAGCCTCGTCGTCCTGGCCGACGGCCGTTACGCGGTCTGCGGCGCGGTGCTCGTGGTGGGCGCGCGGCGCCAGGTGACCGAGTGGGTGGAGCGGCGGATGCACCAGGCCGGCGAGGCCGAGCGAGCATGGCTGCGGACCGTGCTGGGCGCGGTGGCGACCGACATGGTGGAGATCGCGCAGCCGTCGCGACCGGGCTCGCGGGGCGGGGTTCCGTCGGAGCCCGGCGGGGCGCCTGGCGCGGCGTCTGCCTGACACACTCCGGCGCGCATGGCGAAACTCGAAGCCGACCAGCTGCGGGAGTTCTACGAGCAGTGCTACACGCCGGGCGTCGACGGCGACAAGTACCGCGCGTGGCGCCATCTGGGCGCGGTGGGCAAGGCCGACCACGTGGTCGACCTCGTCGCTCGGGCGGGGCTGCCCGCGCCGCGGACGGTCGCCGAGGTCGGCTGTGGCGACGGGGCGGTGCTCGGCGAGCTGGGCCGCCGCGGCTTCGGCGGCCACCGCACGGGGTTCGAGATCTCCGCCGCGGGCGTGAAGCTGACGGCCGAGCGCGAGGAGGTCGACGAGGCGCACGTCTTCGACGGCGAGCACCTGCCGGTCGCCGACGACGCCTACGACGTGGTCTTCGCCACGCACGTGCTCGAGCACGTGCCGGATCCCGTGCCGCTGACGCGCGAGCTGCTGCGCGTCGGGCGCGCGGTGATCGTCGAGGTCCCGCTGGAGGCCAACCTGAGCGCCCGGCGTCCCGCCGCGCGGGCGGCCTCCGAGGGCGTCGGGCACCTGCACCGCTTCGACCGTGCCGCGATCCGCCGGCTGGTGACCGGCGCGGGGTGGACGGTCGCCGCCGAGCTCGTCGACCCGCTGCCGCGCGAGGTCCATCTCTTCGACGCCGCCGCGGGCGCCGCGCGCGCCAAGGGTTACGCGAAGTGGGCGCTGCGCGCGGCCGCCGCGGGCGTGCCGGCCGTGGGCGAGCGGCTCGTGACGCTGCACTTCGCGCTGCTGGCGACCCCGCCGGCCCGCTAGGAGCGTGGGTCCCTAATCCGCCGCGGGTTTCGCCCCCTGGGCGAACACCCGCAAGGGAACCTGGCCCTCTGGGCCAGTGTTCCCCTACGGCGCCAGGACCACCTTCCCGACGGTGGCGCGGGTCTCGAGCGCTCGGTGGGCGCCGGCCGCCTCGGCCAGCGCGAACGTCTGGTCCACCACGGGCACCAGCTCGCCGGACGTGACCGCCGCCAGCGCGGCGTCCTCCAGACCGCGGATGCCGCCCGGCCGCTGGAGGATCCGCGCGCCCAGCGAGCCGATCGCGGTGATGCCGCGCCCGGCGATGTCCATCGAGCTCATCGGCGTCGGCTCGCCCGACGACCAGCCGAAGAGCAGCAGCCGGCCGCCGGCGCCGAGGAGCTCCATCGCACCGCGGCCCACCGTGCCGCCGACGCTGTCGAAGGCCACCGACGCCGGGTTGCCGTCCAGCGCGTCGCGCACCTGCTCGGGCCACGCCGGGTCGGTGTAGTCGACGGCGACGGTCGCGCCGAGCTCGCGCGCCCGCGCGACCTTCTCGGGGCCGCCGGCCAGCGCGACCACCTCGGCGCCCGCGCGCAGCGCCGCCTGGACCAGCAGCGTCCCGATCCCGCCGGCGGCGGCGGTCACGACGACCGTGTCCTCGGCGGTCAGCTCCGCCAGCTCGAGGATGCCCATGGCCGTGCGGCCGGTGCCGATCATGGCGACCGCGGCCTCGGCGCCGACGTGGTCTGCCACCTCGTGCAGCGAGGCGGCGCCCACGACCGCGCGCTCGGCGTAGCCGCCGCCGGCCATGCCGAGGTGGGCGACGGCGCGCCGGCCGATCCAGCCGGCGTCGATGCCGTCGCCCACGGCCTCGACGGTGCCGGCGACCTCGCGGCCCGGGATCGTCGGCAGCTCGGGCAGCGGGAAGGGCCCGCCGGAGCGTCCGCTGCGGATGGCGGTGTCGATCAGGTGGACGCCGGAGGCCGCGACGGCGATCCGGACCTGGCCGGCGCCGGGCTCCGGCGCGGCGATCTCCTCGTAGCGCAGGTTCTCGGCGGGACCGAACTCGTGAAGGCGGATGGCGTGCATGGCGCGCCATGCAACACCTTCAAGTGGGGTTGAAGTCAAGGGCTCAGGTAGCGTCGCGCCACCATGGCCCACCCGAACGCCGAGCTCATCCAGCGCTTCTACGCCGCGTTCGACGCGGGCGACGGGGCGACGATGGCGGCCGCCTACGCGCCGGACGCGCGGTTCTCGGACCCGGTCTTCACCGACCTGCGCGACGACGAGCCGGGCGCCATGTGGCGGATGCTCACCGGACGCGCGCAGGACCTGCAGGTGCAGCTCGTCGAGCACGAGGCCGGCGACGAGCGGGGCACCGCCCACTGGCTGGCCGACTACACGTTCGCGGCCACCGGCCGCCGGGTGCACAACGACGTCCACGCCGCGTTGACCTTCCGCGACGGCCTGATCGCCGAGCACCGCGACCGCTTCGCGTTCCACGGCTGGGCGCGCCAGGCACTCGGACCGGCCGGGCTACTGCTGGGCTGGACGCCGATGCTGCAGGGCAAGGTCCGCGGCCAGGCACGGGCCGGGCTGGACGCGTTCCGCGAGCAGGAGCGCGCCGCGACCTGAACGCCCGCGCCGCCGAAGGGCTACTTGCCGGCGCCGGGCAGCAGCCCGGCGAGGACGTGCTCGGTCCCGCGCAGGTGCTCGGCCATGACGCGGACGGCCGCGTCGGCGTCGCGGGCGCGGATGCGCGAGAGCAGCTGCGCGTGCTGCGCGTTGGCGTGCCCGAGGATCTCGGGCGGGTGCGCGATGTAGGAGATGAGGTCGGTCATCGCGCCCTGCGCCTCGGTCGCCAGCGCCACCAGGCGCGGGCTGTGCGTCGCCTCGGCGAGGCCGATGTGGAAGCGGACGTCGGCCTGGCGGTAGCCCGCGAAGTCCTCCGACAGGTCCTCCATCGCGACCACGAGGTCGTCCAGCGCCGCGATCTCGTCGGACAGCGCCCGGTCGGCGGCCAGCGCCGCGATGCCGAGCTCCACGCCCAGGCGCACGTCGCACGCGTCGCGCCAGCTCGCCAGCAGCTCGCGCGTCGGCGGGTCGGCGGGCGGCGGCCGCTGGGCGACGAACGTCCCGCCGCCGCGTCCGCGCACCGCATGCAGGTGACCGCTCTGGGCGAGCGCGGTCAGCGCCTGGCGCAGCGTCGAGCGCGAGATCGCCAGCCGCGTGCACAGCTCCCGCTCGGCCGGCAGGCGGGCGCCCGGCTCCAGCAGCCCGAGCTTGATCGCGGTCCCGAGCCGCTCCAGCGTCTCCTCGAACGCCGTCTGGGAGCGCACGGGCGCGAAGACCGTCTCGAAGGACGGCAGGTCGGTGGAGGTGCTCATCTACAGGCGCTCGAATCCGCGCACGCGCTCCCAATCGGTGACGGATGAATCGTATGCGGCCAGCTCGACGTCAGCCATGTTCACGTAGTGCGCGACGACGTCCTCGCCCAGCGCGGCGCGGGCGATCTCGCTCCCGGCGAACAGGTCGCGGGCCTCGCGCAGCGTCGTGGGGACGTGCTCGACGTCCTGCGCGGCGTAGGCGTTGCCCTCGCAGGCGGGCCCGAGCTCCAGCCCCTGGTCGACGCCGTGCAGGCCGGCGGTGATGAGCGCCGACAGCGCCAGATACGGGTTGACGTCGCCGCCCGGCAACCGGCACTCGAAGCGCTTGCCCGGCCCGTGGCCGACCACGCGGAAGGCGCAGGTGCGGTTGTCGTTGCCCCACGCGACGGCCGTCGGCGCGAACGAGCCGGCGGCGAAGCGCTTGTAGGAGTTGACGTTCGGCGCCAGCAGCAGCGTCAGCTCGCGCAGGCCGGCGAGGCCGCCGGCGATGAACGAGCGGAAGAGCGCGTCGTCGTCGACGAAGACGTTGGCCCCGGAGATGGCGTCGGCCAGCGAGAGGTGCAGGTGGCACGAGTTGCCCTCGCGGGCGTCGTACTTGGCCATGAACGTGATCGATCGGCCCTCCTGGGCGGCGATCTCCTTGGCGCCGTTCTTGAAGACGACGTGCCGGTCGGCGGTCGTCAGCGCGTCGGCGTAGTGGAAGTTGATCTCGTGCTGGCCGTCGTTGCACTCGCCCTTGGAGTCCTCGACGCGCATGCCGGCCCCGGTCATCGCGTTGCGGATCCGGCGGATCAGCGGCTCGACCCGCGTCGTGCCCAGGATCGAGTAGTCGACGTTGTACCGGTTGGCCGGCGTCAGCCCGACGTAGCCCTTGTCCCACGCCTGCTCGTAGGTGTCTTCGAACACGATGAACTCCAGCTCGGAGCCGGCGTTGGCGATCCAGCCGCGCTCGGCCAGTCGGGCGAGCTGCCCACGGAGGACCTGGCGGGGCGAGGCGACGACGTCGCTGCCGTCCTGCCACTTGAGGTCCACCAGGCACAGCGCGGTGCCCTCCAGCCATGGGATCCGCTGCAGCGTGTGGAGGTCGGGCTCCATGACGAAGTCGCCGTAGCCGCGCTCCCACGACGACATGGCGTAGCCGTCGACCGTGTTCATCTCCACGTCCACGGCCAGCAGGTAGTTGCAGGCCTCCGCGCCGTGGGCGACGACCTCGTCCACGAAGAAGCCGGCGTGCATCCGCTTGCCCTGGAGCCTCCCCTGCATGTCGGTCAGGCACAGCAGGACCGTGTCGATGGATCCGTCGTCCACCTGAGAGCGCAGCTCTTCGAGCGTCATCGGGCGAAGGTATATGCACTGCACCATTGACCGCAAACCCCGATCGGCTCTAGGGTCGCCGCCCAGGGGATCCATGGTGCCGTCGCCCGCCGTCATCGAGGCAGTGCAAGCGCAGCTGGGGCCGCTGCGCGACGGGCCTGTGCCGTTGGACGGCGGGATCACCAACCACAACTTCCGCGCCCGCTTCGCCGACCACGACGTCGTGCTGCGGATCGCCGGCCGGCAGACCGACCTGCTGGGGATCGACCGCGACGCCGAGCGCCTGGCGACGGCCGCGGCCTCCGATCTCGGCATCGCGCCGCCGGTGCTGCTGTTCCTGCCCGAGCACGGCTGCCTCGTCACGACGTTCGTGCCGGGCACGCCGATCCCCGACCCCCAGCTGCGCGAGCCGCCGGCGCTGGAGGCGGTCGCCCGTGCGCTGCGGGCGTTCCACGAGCACGCTCCGGCGCTGCCGACGACGTTCGACGTCCCGCGCATCGCGCGCGGCTATCTGACGCTGGCGCGCGACCGCGGCGGGGCGGTGCCCGCCGCCGCCTGGGACGCCGCGCAGCTCGCCGAGCGCATCGCGGCGGCGCTGACCGGTCCCGAGCACGTGCCGGTCCCGTGCCACGACGACCTGCTCGGCGCCAACATCCTCTGCCACGAGGCCGACATCTGGATCGTGGACTGGGAGTACGCGGGGATGGGCGACCGCTACTTCGACCTGGGCAACCTGTCCATCAACAACGGCTTCGTCGACGCCGACGACGAGCGGCTGCTGGCGGCCTACTGGGACGAGCCGTGCACCGAGCGGCGCTTCGCGGCGCTGCGGCTGATGCGCTCGATGTCCGACGTGCGCGAGGCGCTCTGGGGCGTCGTGCAGCAGACGATCAGCGACCTGGACTTCGACTTCGCCGCCTACGCCGACCGGCACTTGCGCCGGCTGCGGGCGACGGTCGCCGACCCTCGATTCGAGAGGTGGCTGCTCGATGCCGCGTCCCCGTGAGCTCCCCGACCGTGCCCGCGTCGTCATCATCGGCGGCGGGGTCGGCGGCACGTCGATCGCCCACCACCTCGCCGGCCTGGGCGAGTCCGACGTCCTGCTCGTGGACCGCGACGAGCTGACCAGCGGCTCGACGTTCCACTCCGCTGGGCTCGTCGGCCAGCTGCGCTCGTCGGTGTCGCTGACGACCATGATGATGTACTCGGTCGAGCTCTACCGGTCGCTGGACTGCGGCTGGGTCGAGTGCGGTGGGATCCGGCTGGCCTGCACGCCCGAGCGCCAGGAGGAGGTCCACCGCCAGGTCGCCTGGGCCCGCACGTTCGGGCTGCCGCTGGAGCTGCTCAGCGCGCAGGAGGCGCAGGAGCGCTTCCCGCTCATGGTCACCGACGGCGTCCGCGTCGCGTCCTACCTGCCGACCGACGGCTACCTCGACCCGTCGCAGCTGACCTACGCGTTGGCCGCGGGCGCACGCGAGGGCGGCGTGAACATCGCCACGCACACGCGCGTGACCGGGATCGACGTGGTCGACGGCCGGGTACGCGCGGTCGACACGGAGTGGGGCCGCGTCGACTGCGAGGTCTGCGTCATCGCCGGCGGGATGTACGCCGCGGAGCTGGGCCGCCTGGCCGGCGTTCGCGTGCCGGTCGTCCCGATGGCCCACGAGTACCTCGTCACCCAGCCGTTCCGGGACCGCCCCGACCCCGACGATCACCTCCCGACGCTGCGCGACCCCGACCACCTCATCTACTTCCGCGAGGAGGGCGGGGGGCTGGTCATGGGCGGCTACGAGCGCAACAGCGCGCCGTGGTCGCTGGACGAGCACCTGGTCGATCGCATCCCCTACGACTTCAACGGCCAGCTGCTGGAGGAGGACTGGCCGCGCTTCGAGGAGATCGCCGAGGCCTCGAAGGCGCGCGTGCCGGCCATGGAGGACGTCAAGGTCACCAAGCTGATCAACGGCCCGGAGGCGTTCACCCCCGACAACGAGTTCTGCCTGGGGGAGACGGAGGTCGACGGCCTCTTCGTCGCCGCCGGGTTCTGCGCGCACGGCCTCGCCGGCGCGGGCGGCATCGGCAAGGTCATGGCGGAGTGGATCGTCGCCGGCGAGCCGCAGATGGACCTGTGGCAGATGGACATCCGGCGCTTCGGGCCGCAGTACCGCTCGCCCGCCTACACGCTGAAGCGCACCAAGGAGGTCTACGAGACCTACTACGACCTGCACTACCCGGGCGAGGAGCGCCAGGCCGGCCGGCCGCTGAAGGTGTCGTCGAACTACGAGTGGCATCGGGACCACGGCGCGGCGTTCGGCGAGAAGTCCGGCTGGGAGCGGGTCAACTGGTATGACGTCAACGCGGCCGGCGGCGACGCCGCGCTGCGTCCGCGGGGCTGGGCCGGCAAGCACTGGTCGCCGGCCATCGGCGCCGAGCATCGCGCCGCCCGCGAGCGCGCCGCGCTCTTCGACGAGTCCTCGTTCGCCAAGCTGGAGGTCGTCGGGCCGGGGGCGGCGGAGTTCCTGGAGTCGCTGTGCGACAACCGCGTCGCCCGCGACGTCGGGCGCATCACCTACACGCAGATGCTCAACTCGCGCGGCGGGATCGAGTGCGACTTCACGGTCACGCGGCTGACCCAGGACGCCTTCCAGATCGTCACCGGGACCGCGTTCGGCCAGCACGACCTGACGTGGATCAAGCGCCACGCCCCGAGCGACGGGGCGGTGCGCGTGATCGACACCACGTCGCGGTGGGCGTGCTTCGCGCTGTGGGGCCCGCGGGCGCCGGACGTGCTCGGCCCGCTGACCCCCGACGCGCTCGACTTCCCCTACATGTCGATGCGCGAGATCACCGTGGGCGACGTGCCGGTGCGGGCGCTGCGGGTGACGTTCGCCGGCGAGCTCGGCTGGGAGATGTACTGCCCGACGGAGTACGGCGCCGGGCTCTGGCGCGCGCTCTGGGAGGCGGGGCGACCGCACGGTCTGGCCGCCGCGGGGTATCGCGCGATCGACTCGCTGCGGCTGGAGAAGGGCTACCGCGTCTGGGGCGCCGACATCACGCCGGACGACTCTCCGCACGAGGCCGGCCTGTCGTTCTGCGTGCGCGACGACAAGGACTTCCTCGGCGCCGCCGCGCTGCGCGAGCGCCCGGTCGCCCGGCGCCTGGCGTGCATCGTGCTCGACGATCCGCGCTCGGTCGCGCTGGGCAACGAGCCGGTCGCGGTGGGCGGCGACGTCGTGGGCCGCGTGACCTCCGGCGGCTACGGCTACACGGTGCAGGCGTCGATCGCCTACGCCTATCTGCCGCCGCAGCACGCCGAACCGGGCACGGAGGTCGCCATCGACGTCTTCGGGCAGTGGATCGGGGGTCGCGTGAGCGCCGAGCCGTTGTACGACCCGGCGGGTGAGCGCGTCAAGGGCGTACAGACGGGAGCAGCCTCCGCCTCTACCCTGGGCTGATCATGGCTGCCAACGCTGACACCATCACGATCGACCGCGCCCGGATCGCCGAGCTCACCGAGCGTGAGACCGAGCGCCTCAACGAGGCCACGAAGGGCAGCGGCCAGATGTACCGCCGCGCCAACCAGCACCTCGCCTCCGGCGTCGCCTCCTCCTACCAGGTGCGCGAGCCGTGGCCGATCTACCTCCACCGCGGCGCCGGCCCGAAGGTCTGGGACGTCGACGGCAACGAGATGTGGGACTTCCACAACGGCTTCGGCTCGATGGTCCAGGGCCATGCGCACCCGGCCATCGGCCACGCGATCCGCGAGCGCTACGAGCTCGGCACGCACTTCGCCGCGCCGACCGAGGACGCGATCGTCGTCGGCGACGAGCTGGCCCGCCGCTGGGGCCTGGCGAAGTGGCGCTACACGAACTCCGGCTCGGAGTCGACGATGGACGCCATCCGCATCGCTCGCGCCTTCACCGGCCGCGACGACGTCCTGAAGATCTTCGGGTCCTACCACGGCCACCACGACACGGTGATGGTGTCCATCGGCGTCGAGTACGACAAGATCGGCGACCACGACCACCCGGTCTCGCTGCCCTACGGCGGCGGCATCCCGCAGTCGACGGTCGACCACGTGTTCGCCGTGCACTTCAACGACGCGGAGTCGATGGAGCGCCGGATCGTCGAGCTCGAGAACGAGGGCCGCAAGCCGGCCTGCGTGATCATGGAGCCGGCGATGATGAACCTCGGCGTCGTGCTCCCCGAGCCCGGCTACCTCGAGGCCGTCCGCGCCATCACCGCACGCCACGGCATCGTCCTGATCTTCGACGAGGTCAAGACCGGCCTGACCGTCGCGCCGGGCGCCGCGACCGACAAGTACGGCGTCACGCCCGACATGGTCACGCTGGCCAAGGCGCTGGGCGGCGGCCTGCCGTCGGGCGCGATCGGCATGAACGCGGAGCTGGCCGCGGTCGTCGAGGACGGCACCGTCTACCAGGTGGGCACCTACAACGGCAACCCGCTCGGCATGGCCGCCACGCGCGCCAACCTGCTCGAGGTCCTCACGCCCGGGGCCTACGCGCACCTCGATCACCTCAACGACCGGCTGCTGTCGGGCTGCGAGGGCGTCATCGACAAGTACAACCTGCCCGGCTACGCGGTCGGCATCGGCTCCAAGGGCTGCGTGACGTTCGCGACCGAGAAGGTCGTCGACTACGAGACGTTCAAGTCCCAGCAGGACGCCGAGATCGCCGAGCTGGCGTGGTTGTACAACATGAACCGCGGCATCTTCATGACGCCGGGCCGCGAGGAGGAGTGGACGCTCTCGGTGACCCACACCGACGAGTCGGTCGACGCCTACATCTCGGTGTTCGACGAGATGGCGGGCGATCTGACGGCCTAGGGGAACACTGGCCCAGAGGGCCAGGTTCCCTTGCGGGTTTCGCCCAGAGGGCGAAACCCGCGGCGGGTCAGGGACCCACGCGCCTAGACGGCCGCCAGATCGCCCGTCCTGGATCCGCGTTGCGTGTGCCTCACGCGCGGCGGTGCATCTCCATCGTCCACTCCCAGTCCCACGTCGCGCCGCCGTCGTCGGAGACCGCCTGCTCCCAGCGGGCGTGGTCGGGGCTGAAGCGCGTCCAGCGGAACCGCACGTCCAGCGGCTCGCCGTGCTCGTCCTCGACGGTCTGGCGGAAGTCGCCCTCGTCGCCGTCCCACGCGCCGACCATCGGGCGCAGGTCGGGCGAGGAGTAGTTCGAGAGCCAGAGGATCGACCACTGGCCGGTGGCCGCGTCGTAGGCGCGCATCGTCATCGCCCGCACGTGGCCGCGGCCGGGGAAGTCGGGCGCGTCGTAGTCGCCGGTCTGGACGAGCCCGTCGACGTGCATCGCGACGCGGTCGGTGGAGGCGAACTCCTCCCAGACGCCGTCGGCGTTGCGGCGGCGGTTGACGATGTCCCACTCACCGGCGAGGAACGAGAAGTCGTTGGTGGCCGGCGGGCGTTCGGTGATGAGCATGGCGGGACCGTACCGGTCGACGAGCGGGACCTACTCGCCGCGCAGGAGCGCGCGGCGGACCTTGCCGGAGGTCGTCTTGGGGAGCTCGGCGAGGAACTCGACGATCCGCGGGTACTTGTAGGGCGCAGTCTGGGACTTGACGTGGTCCTGCAGCTCGCGGGCGAGGGCGTCGGACGGTGCGTGCTGGTCGCGCAGGACGACGAGCGCGCGGACGACCGAGCCGCGTTCGTCGTCGGGCGCGGCGACCACGGCGGCCTCCGCGACCGCGGGATGGGACACCAGCGCGGACTCCACCTCGAACGGGCCGATGCGGTAGCCCGCGGAGATGATGACGTCGTCGGTGCGGCCCTCGAAGAAGAGGTAGCCGTCGGCGTCCTGGTGCACGCGGTCGCCCGTGCGCCACGGCTGCGACGGATCCACCGGCTCGTCGCCGAGGTAGCCGAGGAAGAACGTCGGGACGGTGGCGGGATCGGCGACCAGCTCGCCGTCCTCGACCCGCAGGCTCACGCCGGGCAGGGCGCGGCCCATCGAGCCGGGGTGCGCCGGCTCGCCGTCGAGGTTGCCGGTGAGCTGGCCGGTCTCGGTCTGGCCGTAGCCGTCGCGGATCTGCACGCCGGTCGCCTCCTCCCAGGCGCGCAGCACCTCGGGGTTCAGCGCCTCGCCGGCGGCGACCAGCGCGCGAAGCTTCGGGAACCGCCGAAGCTCGACGTGCTTGGCGATCACGCGGTACTCGGTCGGCGCCATGCACAGCACGTCGACGCCTTCGCGCTCGAGGAGGTCGAGCCGCTCGGCGGGGTCGAAGCGCGCGTCGTGCAGCAGCGCGGCGGCGCACTGCAGCCACGGTGCGATGAAGACGTTGCGCGCCGACTTGCTCCAGCCGCTGGCCGCGGTGCACCACACGAGGTCGCCGGGGCGCGCGCCGAGCCAGTGCTCGGCCTGGGTGCGCTGGCCGTCGAGGTAGCGCTGGCCGTGCAGCACGGCCTTGGGCGCGCCGGCCGTCCCGCTGGTGAACGTGATCAGGCAGGGGTCCAGGGGGTCCAGGTCGGCGGGCGCCGGGACGGATCCCTCGGCGCCGACCGGCCAGTCCATGACGCCCGGCGCCCACACCGTGGGCCCGTCCCAGCCCGCCTCGGCGAGCACGGCCGCGTTGCGCTCGTCGGCCACGACCGCGACCGGGCGCGTGACGTCGAGCCGCAGCCGCAGGTCCTTGGCGCGCAGCTGCTCGGTGCACGGCAGCACGACGTAGCCCTGGCGGAAGCAGGTGACCATCGCCACGACCCAGTCGGGCCGGTTGCCCGCCAGCGTGAGGACGGTGTCGCCGCGGCGCACCCCGAGCGCGTGCAGCCGCGCGGCCATCGCGCGAGAAGCGCACGCGACCGCGCCGAACGTGTGCTCGCGGCGAGCGCCGTCGCGCGCGAGCTCGACCATCGCGAGCGCGTCAGCGGGGGCGACCTCGACCACATCACCGGCGAAGTTCATCGGCCGGGGAGTCTAGGTGGACGCTGACGCGAACGGCTCAGCCGCCGAGCGGCTGCTCGCTGGTGCCCCGCGTGCTGTGGACGACGAGTCGCGCGTGTCGCATGCTGTTGTGGCCCTCCAACACGACGATGAACGTGCCGTCGGCCGCGATGGGGATCGGCCGTCGCACCGCCGGTCGCATCCTGAACGCGAGACTGGACACCGTGCGGTCGGCAACGCCGTAGAGCACGGTGCGTCCGCCGCCCACCAACCCGTACCCGCGAACGGTCGCGAGGACATGGTCGCGAGCCAGGTCGCTGCACATGCCCGGAGCGCTCGACGGCAGCTCGGTGAACCGCGTCCCTTGGAGCAGTCCGATTCGCCCTCCGACAAGCCGGCCGGCCAGAACGCACGTCCTTCCGCCCGTGCTCGAGTAGAGGCGAAGGCCCCATGGAGCGCGTTCCACCGGGTCGGCAGATGTGGCCTGGGCGACTCGACGATCGGCGGGGGAGGGCTTCAACGTGCCGGGAGGGAGTGACTCCGGACCCACGGTGCCGCCGTCGCGCAGCAGGACCTTGGTCCCGGCCGCCGCGGCCGAGACCGCCAGGAGAACGCCGAGCGCCGCCGCGAGCACTCGCCCGAAGGGGAGCGACCGCCTGGGCCGCCACTGTTGCGCGGCGCGCTGCGCACCGAGTCGCCGGAACGATTCTTCGAGGCTCCGTGCCGCGTCGTGCTCGGGTGGGATCTTGCTCATGTCAGCAGTTCCTCGGACGGGGCTTCCCGCGGGTCGTCCAACGACTTGGCCAGCTGCCGCAGCGCTCGGGAGACCCGTGCGCGGATGACCTGCGCGCTGACGCCGCATTCGCGGGCGATGTCGTCGTACTCGCGATGCTCGACGACGCGCAGGCACAGCACGCGCCGCTGGTCCTCGCCGAGCTGCGCGAGGGCCTGCTCCAACTGGGGACGCAGGCGTTGAAGATCGGCGAGATCCTCGATGCGGTCGTACTCGATCGGGCCCAGCGACGGCACCGGCACGCCGAGCCGCTCGAGGCTGCGGCGTTCGACCTGCCCACGCTCCCGCCACCGGTACAGCTGATGGCGCGCGATGGTCCACATCCACGCCAGCCCCTGCTCCTCGGTCTCGCCGCGGAACGCGTCGATCCCCGCGAACAGCTCGGCGAACGTCTCGGCCATGAGGTCGAACGCGGTCTCCGGATCGAGCGTCCGCCGCGCGAAGAACCGCAGGACCTGCTGGTGGTACTCGACGTAGACGTCGGCGAACGTCGCGGGGTCCTCGCGGGCGCGGACGAATCGCGATCTCGATCGTCCTTTCCCGAGCCTCAGGAACCCTCCACGCATTCGGGCGCATCCTCTCACAATGTTGAGGGGCCATGAAACAGTTCAGACCGTCGTGACGAACGTTGCGGAGGCATCGGTCACAAGATCGTGCGTCGCCGCCCTAGTGCTCCGATGTCAACCGACTGGAGGGCCGCGTGACGAAGACAGGAGAGGGTGTGCCTCGGGGCCTGGTGCTCCTGGCGCTGGTGTGTGCGTTCTCGTTCGGAGCGATCGTGCGGGTGGCGCTGGCCGACAACTACCACACGGCCTGCGTCGGCCACGGCTTCGTCTCGGGGGCCAGCCAATCCGACGGCAGCTTCTTCTCGCGGATCGAGCCCGGCTGCGGGTCGACGTACCGAGAGTGCTCCATCTACGTGTACGGCTCCTACGTCGGTTCGCAGTCGGTCGGCGACACCGGGACGAGCTGCAACTCCTGGTCACGCGACTTCGGCAACTTCACCGAATGCGCGTCCAGCGCGCGCGTCTACGACCCCGCCGCCTTCTCGACGCATTACCACAACGCTCCCGGCTGGTGCGGCTGATCATGCGTCGTCGCCTGGGACTCGCCGCCGCCGTCTTGGTCGCCGTCGTCGCCGGCGTGGGCAGCGCGTCGGCGCTCGTCGGCAACACCGGCCGCGAGACGCTCGACGGGCCGCAGGCCGTCCAGCCCGACGGCCAGGGCGCGAGCCTGGCCACGTCCGCCGCCGACCCGGGCGGGCGGCAGCCCTGGGCCGTGCGGGTCTATCGCTCCCAGGCCGGGCTCACCTGCCCCGAAGCCGGCCGCACCCAAGGTGGAGACTTCGGCCGCGTGGACGCCGACGGCCGGTTCCAGCCGCTCGACATCCAGGCCGCGGGCAGCTGCGCCGATCTGTCCGAGGCCCCGCTCTCGCTGGCCGTCAACCACTTCCCGGCGCGCGACCCCGCCGGCAGCGGCCGGGCCGTGATCTTCGGCGTCGTGTCGCCCAGGATCACCGGGCTCACCCTGAGCCTGGCGGGAGGCCGGCGACCGCTGGCCGTCAACCGCGGTGCCTTCCTGGCGGTCACCGACGAGGACCAGCTGCAGGGCGCATCGCTCGACGCGACCTTCGCCGACGGGTCGACCACGAGCTATCCGCTGCGCCCGTCGGCCGCCCCGGCGACGGCGCCCGCCGGCGAATGACCGTCCGCGGGGCCAGCTGAGCGGCCTCGTGGAGCCGCTCTCCGACCTTGCTGGACACCTGCTGGCCGAGCTGGGGCATCCAGTTCGGCTGCCGATCCTGCTCGCGCTCGAGGAGCGGCCGCGCAGCGCGACGGAGCTGGCCCGTGATCTCGACCAACCCTTCGACCGCGTCAACCACGCGCTGCGGGCGCTTGCCGCGGCGGGCGTGGTCGAGCTGATCCGTCACGAGCCGGTCGCGGACCGGACGAACCTGGTGCGGCGCGTGTACGCCTCGCGGTATCGCGGGTGGAACACCCTCGTTGCGGCGTTGGAGGACATCGCGTCCAGCGGCGACGAGACCTAGCGCGACGAGGGTCGCAGCCGCGCCCACACGCCGGCGAGCGTCAGGCCGCGGCCGCGCTCGATCCCGGCCATCATGGTGTCGTAGAGGTCCGGCGCGATCGCCTTCATGCTGGCCAAGGCCATCGCGACCTTGTCGTGGTGGCTGATCGCCACGTCGGAAGGGCCGGCGAACCGCACCTCGGTCTGTGACACGCCGGCCGACGGATCGCCGGTGGTGGCGCAGAGCATGAGGCGCACTTCGCGCGGGGGCCCGGGCTCCGCGTCGAGCACCTCGGCCAGCGCGAGGATCGCGGCGTTGCGGGCCGCCGCGACGGCGTCCGCCAGCAGGTCGTCGGTCACGCGGGGCCGAGCCGAGGCGCAGACCCTCGTGTCGATGGGGAGGCGGGCGGCTGGGCGATGTGGGCGGGCATGGGCTGAGCTCTCTGGTGCGACGCCCCCGTTGGCAGACGGGGCCGTCGCACCTGATACGGGCACCGACGCGATGGAGAAGCGTCGTTGCGCGGCGGGACGCTAACAAGACTCAGCGCTGTGTTCAACCTCGGCGGCGAAATCGCCGTCGGGCGTTGCATCGTTGCTCACTGTCAAGCGAACGCTGGACAGTTGCGCCGGCCCCGGCGCGGCGGGCTAGAACCGGCCGCTCGTGGGGGCGGCCAGCTCGCCCTCGATGGCCGCGAGGCGCTCGGCGAGGCGGACCGCGACGCCGCAGAGGGTGGCGAGCAGCTCGGAGTCGGCGCTCTCACGCTGCTTGCGGACGAGCTCGAGCACGGCGATCACGCGCCCGTCGGGGTGGACGACCGGCACGGTCGCCAGCGTTCCGAGCTCCGCCCACGCGGCCGAGCGCGACCGCGGGCAGGCGAGCATCTCCTCGGTGTCGGCCCAGTGGGCCTCGCCGGAGCCGGCCGCCGCGGGCACGAGTCCGTCCTCGAGGTGGGCCCGCCACGCCATCGTCTCCCAGGCCTCCAGGCCTGACATGTAGGCGCTCCACGTCTCGGCGCAGCCGAACTCGCCCTCGTCGCGTGGCTGCCACAGCGCCCCGCCGGTCCAGCCGGTCGCGGTCGCCAGCGCCTGCAGCGCGGCACCGCCCGCGGCGCGCGGGCTCGACGCCTTGGTCAGCGCGCGGTCGAGGTCGTCCAGCGCGTCGGGCGTGAAGCCCGGCGGCGGGCCCTCCGGCTCCAGCGGCGCGGAGTAGGCGAAGGCCTTGGCCTGCGCGGCGGCGACCTCCAGCGGCGGCAGCGACGGCCGGCCGTTGGCGTAGGGCGAGGTCATCACCGGCGCGATCTGGGCGATCGCCGTCGTCGTCGGCGCGGCGGCGTCGGCCAGGCGGCGCTCGGCCAGCTCGCGGGCCTCGCGCTCGACGGCCACGGCGGCCTGCAGCTCGTCGCGTGCGGCGAGCGCCAGGTCGAGGTCGGCGCGCAGCGTGGTGACCTCGTCCTCGACGAGGGCCGCGGCGCGCACGAGCGCGGCCCGGGCGTCGTCGCGGGCGCTCTCGGCGTCGATCAGCCGGCGCTCGGCGTCGTCGGCGCGCAGGTCGGCGATCTGCGCCCGGCGCTCGGCTTCGGCCACGGCTTCGAGCTCGGCGTCGGTGTGCGCCGCGTCGGCGGCGGCGAGCGCCTCGTCGCGGGCGGCCTCGGCGGTGACCGCGCGAGCCAGCGCCTCGTCGCGCTCCCGCTCGGCGTCGGCGGCGCGCGCGAGCGCCTCGTCGCGCGACGCCTCCGCGGCGGCCAGCGCCTCCGTGGCGTGCGCGGCGACGGCGTGGGCGGCGCCGAGCTCCTCGACGGCGTGGACCCGGGCGGACTCGGCGGCGTGCGCCTGGGCGACGGCGCGGGCGACCTCGGCGTCCGAGCTGCCGAGCGCCTCGACGGCTCGGGCACGCTCGGCGTCGGCCTCCTGTGCGCGGAGGACCGCCGCGTCGGCGCCGGCCATCGCCTCGGCCAGTTGCCCCTCGGCGTTCGCGAGCCGGTCGGCCAGCGCGTCGCGCTCGCCGTGCAGCTCCCACAGCGCGGTCTCGGCCTGCTCGCGTGCGGCGGTCACGGCGGCCAGCGCCTCGGCGTCGCCGTCGGCGGCGGCGACGCGCGCCTCCAGCTGCGCGGCGACGGCCTGCAGCTCGGCGACCTGGACGTCGAGCGCCTCGGCGCGCTGCAGCGCCTCGTCGCGCGCGGCCTCGGCGGCCCGGACCTGGTCGGCGGCGCCCTCGCCGATCCCGGCCACGGCGGACCGCGCCTCGTCGCGCTCGATCTCGGCGGCCCGCAGCGCCTCGATGGCCTGGGTGCGCGTGTGCTCGGCGGCCTCGCGGCGGGCGGAGGCGTCGTCGCGCGCCGCCTCGGCCGCGGCGACTGCGTGCAGCGCGGCGTCGGCGTCGGCCCGAGCGGCATCGGCGCGCGCGAGCGCCTCGTCGCGGGCGGCCTCGGCGGAGCGGACCGCATCGCCGGCCTCGCCGCGATCGGCCTCGGCCGCATGGGCGCGGGCCAGCAGCTCGTCGCGGGCGGCCTCGGCGGCGACCAGGCGCTCGTCGGCGTCGGCGCGTACGGACTCCAGCTCGATGAGCCGGGCCTGCGCCTCATCGGCGACCGTGCGGTGGTGGTCGAGCGCCTCGCGGGTTCGGGCGTGGGCGTCCCGGGTGCGGTCGCGCTCCAGCTCGGCGGTGCGGCGCGCCTCGCGCTCGCGGGCGAGCTCCTGCGTCGCGGCCTCGCCGCCGGCCGCGTGCTCGAGCGCCTCGTGCTCCAGGGCCGCGGCGCGCTCGCGCTCGGCCGCGACGCGGGCGTCGGCCTCGGCGGCCAGCGCGGCGACGCGCTCGTGCTCGGCGGCCAGCCGCGCGTCGGCGGCGGCCAGCGCCTCCTGCGCGCCGGTCAGCTCGCGGCCGAGTGCGTCGGCGCGCTCCCGCGCGTCGGCGACGGCGTTCTCGGCGGCAGCGGACTTCTCGCGCTCGGCCTCCAGCGCGTGGGCGAGCCGCTCGCCGTCGCCGACCGCGCCGCGCGCCTCCTCCAGCTCGCGCAGCAGCGCCTCGGTGCGCTCGTGCGCGCCGTGCAGCGCGCGCTCCAGGTCCTCGCGGCGGGCGTCGGCGGCGGCCGTGGCGGCCTCGGCGCTGCGGGCGGCCTCCTGCGCGGCGGCCAGCTCGCCACCGAGCCACTCGCCGCGGGCGCGCTCCTGCTCGAGCTCGCGCGCCGCCATGTCGTGGCGCTCGCGCAGCCCGTCGAGCTCGCCGACCAGCTCCTCGCGGGAGCCGATCGTCTCGTCCAGCAGGCGCTTGAGGTCGTCGTGGGCGGCGTGCAGCCCGGCCAGCTCGGCGGCGAAGCCCTCCTTCTGAGCCACGGCGTCGCCGTGGGCGGCGCGCAGCGCCTCGAGCTCCTCGGCGGCCTCCGGCCCCGGCAGGGCGGGCTCGGCGCGCTCGGCGGCCGCGGCCACCGCGGCGTCCAGCTCGGCGCGCAGGCGCTCGACCTCCGCCTCGGCCTCCCTGGCGCGCGCCTTCAGCTCCTTGCGGCCGGCGCGTACCTCGGCGAGGTCGGCCTCCAGCTCGTCGCGCCGCGCGGCGACCTCGGCGATCTGCTGCTCGACGCCGTCGCGGCCCTCGCGCAGGGCGACCAGCTCGGCGTCCAGCTCGTCGCGGCGCTGCGCAGCGGAGGCCAGCTCGCCCTGCAGCGCCTCGCAGCGGCCGCCCAGCTCGGCGACCTGGCGCTGGAGGTCGGCGTCGCCGGTTCGCGCAGCCGCCAGCTCGCCGTCGAGCAGCTCGGCGCGCTCGGCGGCCGCGGTCAGCTCCCGCGCCACGTCGTCGTGCCGCGCGGTCGCCTCGGCCAGGCGCGCCTCGGCCTCGGCGGCGCGGTCGCGCGCGGTGGCCAGCTCGTCGTCGAGCGAGGACGTGTGGTCGTGGACGGATTCGAGCTGCGCGGCGAGCTCGTCCACCCGCGCGGCGACGCGGTCGCGCTCGCCGGCCGCCAGGTCGGCCTCGTCGCGCAGGCGCTCCAGCTCGCCGGCCTGGCGCTCGAGCTGCTCCGCCGCGGTCCGCGACTGGATCTCGGCCTCCAGGCGCGCCTCGCGCTCGACGGCCAGCGCCTCGCGGGCGGCGAAGGCCTCGGCATCGGCCACGGCGCGGGCCTCGCGCTCGGCGACGACCTCCTCGGCCGGGGCGCTGATGCCGCTCGTGGCGACCTGGCCGACGGCGGCCTGCAGGCGCTCGCGCTGCTCGCGGCCGACCCGGAGATCGTCGCCCGGCGCCATGACGACGCACACGGCCCACGGCTCGCCCTCGTGGTAGACGGGGAAGCGGCAGGCGCGCATCGTGCGCCGGCCGTCGCGAGCCAGCACGGTCTCCCGCGCGTCGAGGTGGCCGTGCGCGTCGAGGACCAGCGCGTCGAGCTCGGCGACGCGGTGGGCCACGTCGGCGGGCTGCAGCGCGTTGTCGGTCTTGCCGACCAGGCGCGCGCCCTCGAGCCCGACGAGGTCGGCGAACGACGGGTTGACGGCCACGTAGCGACCGCCCGCGTCACGGACGCAGGCGGGGAGCGTGGCGTCCTGCAGGGCATCGGCGAGTGCCCCGAGGCGCTGTGCCGCTCCCGAGTGGGGGTTGGTGCTGAATCCGTCGGTCATCCGTGACTCCCGATCCCCATCGGCCCCGAAAGCCGGTTCATCGCGCTCCACCCCCGCAACCACGGACGAACGTTCGGGCGGCCACCGGTATCCTCTGGGACCCTCTTACCGCGGAAACCTGGAGCGCAGATGGCCGTCGAGACCAGCGTGTACAACGATTCCACCGACGAGCAGAAGGCCATCATCGAGATGGTCCGGCAGTTCGTCGACGAGCAGATCATCCCCAACGCCGAGCACTACGACGGCGCGGACGAATACCCCGCGCCGATCGTCGATCAACTCAAGGAGCTGGGGCTGTTCGGGATCACGATCCCGGAGGAGTACGGCGGCCTGGGCCTCGACCTCACGACCTACGTGATGGTCGTCGAGGAGCTCTCGCGCGGCTGGATCTCGATCAGCGGCGTGATCAACACGCACTTCATCGGGTCCTACCTGCTGCTCAAGTACGGCAGCGACGAGCAGAAGCAGAAGTACCTGCCGCGCATGGCGACCGGTGAGATCCGGGCCGCGTTCTCGCTGTCGGAGCCCGAGCTGGGGTCCGACGTGCAGGCAATCAAGACCAACGCCAAGAAGGTCGCCGACGGCTCCTACGAGATCAACGGCCAGAAGATGTGGGTCACCAACGGGCTCATGTCGTCGCTGGTCTTCCTGCTGGTCAAGACCGATCCCGACGCGCACCCCACCCACAAGGGCTTCACCTGCTTCATCACCGAGAAGGAGGCGGGCGTCAGCGAGAACACGGGCGAGTACGCCGGCCTCACGGTGCCGCCCAAGATCAAGAAGATGGGCTACAAGGGCGTCGAGTCGACCGAGCTGGTCTACGACGGCTACAAGTGCCCGGCGCAGAACATCCTGGGCGGCGAGGACGAGGGCCTCAACGCCGGGTTCGCGCAGATGATGGACGCGCTCGAGGTCGGCCGCGCCAACGTCGCCGCCCGCGGAGTGGGCCTGGGGCAGCGCGCGCTGGAGCTCGCGCTGAAGTACTCCCAGGAGCGCAAGACGTTCGGCAAGCCGATCGCCCAGCACCAGGCGATCCAGTTCAAGCTCGCCGACATGGCCACGCAGCTCGACGCCGCCCGCCTGCTGACGCGCCGCGCGGCGATGATGAAGGACGCCGGACTGCGGTCAGACATGGAGGCCGGCATGGCCAAGCTGTTCGCGTCGGAGGCCGCGCACTTCTGCGCCGAGCAGTGCCTGCGGATCCACGGCGGCTACGGCTACTCCAAGGAGTACGAGATCGAGCGGATCTACCGCGACGCGCCGCTGCTGCTGATCGGCGAGGGCACGTCGGAGATCCAGCGGATGGTCATCGGCAAGAAGCTGCTGCAGCGGCACAAGATCTAGCCGAAGGACTCGCGCAGTGCGCTCGCCTTCGGTCGCGGGTGTTCGCCCGGGGGGCGAAACCCGCAGGCCGGGGTGGGGCGCACCATCGGCGGCCCGCTTGCGCCATGTCGATAACGTGCGCGCCGTGAGCAGCGACGCACCGCAGTTGATCGAGCAGGCCGTCCGCGGGGTCCTCGAGGAGGTTCCGGCGCTCCAGCCGCTGAAGCTCGTCGTCGGGATCGACCTCCATGGGCGCGGCGACATCCAGCAGTACCGGGTGCAGCTGCCGGAGATGAAGATCACCAAGGATCTCGGGACCGACGCCCGGGTGCGCATCGAGATCCGCCGCGACTTCTTCAACCTGATGGTCGAGCACGGGGCGAAGGTCGCCGACTGGGAGCAGGCGTTCCGCGAGGGCCGCGCCAAGGCCACCGGCGTCCAGCAGTACCTGCAGCTGATCGCCCGGGTGGTCGAGAAGCACCAGGAGCGCGCGCGGCTGCGGCGCGCCCACAAGTAGCGCCTACGCGCGCAGCGCGGGCACCTGCTGCGTGATGCAGTGGGGCCCGCCGCCGCCGAAGGCGTGGACCGTGCCCGGCACGCCGACGACCTCCTTGCCCGGGAACGCCGCGGCGATCTGCGCCAGCGCCTCCGCGTCGAGCTCCGGCCGACCCGCGATCGGGACGACCACGAACCGGTCGCCGACGTAGAAGTTCATGTAGGACGCGACGACCGTCTCGCCGGCGACCACGGCGTAGGCCAGGGGGTCGAAGTCGATCACCTCGAGCCCCGCGGCGACCGCGATCTCGCGGTTGGCGGCCATGTTGTCGTGGTTGGGGTTGTCGGGCGCTGCGCGCTGCAGCAGGACGGTCCCGGGTCCCGTGAAGGCGGCGATGAGGTCGACGTGGCCGTCGGTGTCCTTGTCTTCCAGCAGGCCCTGGCCGAGCCACACGACCCGCGTGACGCCGAGGTGGTCCTGCAGGTGCTGCTCGATCTGCTCGCGCCCGAGCTGCGGGTTGCGGTTGGGGTTCAGCAGGCACTGCTCGGTCGTCAGCAGCACGCCCGCGCCGTCGACGGCGATCGAGCCGCCCTCCAGGATCAGCGGCGCCTCGACGACGTCGGCGCCGACGTGCCGCGCGAGCAGGCCGCCGATCGCCTGGTCGGCGGCGTAGCCCTCGAACTTGTCGCCCCAGGCGTTGAAGCCGAAGTGGACGCCGGTGCGCGTGGTCGGCGCGTCGTGGTCGTCGACGACGAAGATGGGGCCGCAGTCGCGCAGCCACGAGTCGTCGATCGGCAGCTCGAGGATCTCGACGGCGGCGCTGCACGCCGCGCGCGCCTCGGCGGCGTCGGCCGGCGTGCCCGCCACCATCGTCACCGGCTCGAACGCAGCCACCGCGTTGGCGACGCCGGCGCTCTCGCCCTTCGCCGCGGCCAGCTGGCCCTCCCAGAGCTCGCGACGGCAGGGCCACGCCATCAGCGTGCGCTCGTGGGGCGCCCATTCGGGCGGCATCGACAGGCCGGCGGCGGCGGGGGTCGTCATCTGCCGCGCAGGATGCCAGCCGGTCGTGCGCCGCGCAGGCGCGGACGGCGACCGGGCGTGCTCCGTCACGGCTCGCGCCGTAGCATCCATCCATGGCGACCAGGGTGCGTGCCGTGCGGTTCCGCTCGAGTCTCCTGGAGGAGATCGAGTGCTTCCTGCACGACAGCGGCCAGGAGCTCTCGGCGTTCGTCAACGACGCCGTGGAACGGCGCCTGCACGGTGAGGGTGGCTCACCGCCGTCGCGTCGCGCGGGTCCGCGCACCGTGCCGGATCTCGCGCAGTGCGCCGAGGAGTACCGTCGCGCGCTGCTGGCCCGCGACGCCCGCCGGGCGCGGTCGGTCGTGGAGCGGGCCGACGATGCAGGCGCGGACGTCATCGACGTCTACCAGCACATCCTGCGGCCGGCCCTCGAGGAGATAGGCGACCTGTGGGCGCTGGACGAGATCAGCGTCGCGCAGGAGCACTTCGCCACCGAGGTCACGACGCAGGTGATGGCGACGCTGGCGGCGGACCGTCGGCGCGCGCCCACAGGGGGCCGGCTGGCGTTCGTCGGCGGCACGCCCGACGAGCTGCACCAGCTCGGCGCGCGGATGGTCGCCGACGTGCTGGAGCGCGAGGGCTGGGAGGTCATCGGGCTCGGCGCCGCGACGCCGGCCCACGCACTGGCCGAGCTCGTGGCCGCCGACTGCCCGGACCTGGTGGCGCTGTCGACCTCGACGGTGGGCCGGCTGCCCGGCGTCGAGGAGACGCTCGGCGAGCTGCGCGCGCAGGACGGCGCGGCCACCATCGCGCTGGGCGGCGCGCTCTACCGCGGGCCGGTCGTCGACCTGGCGCGCGGGTGGGGCGCCGACATCGTCACCTCGGACCTGCGCGAGCTGCTGAGCGAGCTCCGGCAGCGCTTCCCCGTGGCCTGACCCGCCGAGCGGCACCGCAACGGCGCGGGCGGTCGCCGGCCGTGCTCCGGCGCGGCGGCGGCCCGTCCGTCAGGATGCGTGACGATGAGGCTGCTGCCCCAGGAGCAGGACCGCCTGCTGCTCTTCCTCGCCGCCGAGCTGGCGCGCGCCCGCCGCGCCCGCGGGCTGAAGCTCAACCAGGCCGAGGCGACGGCGGTCGTCGCCGACGCCGTGTGCGAGCTGGCGCGCGACGGGCTGCGCTACGCCGAGGTGGTGACGCACGCGCGCGAGGTGCTCGGCGAGGCCGACGTGCTCGAGGGCGTGCGCGCGCTCGTGCCGCGCATCGAGGTCGAGGCGGTGTTCCGCGACGGCCGCCACCTCGTGGTGCTCGACGATCCGCTCGGCCCGGCCACCGCGGCGCCCGACGGCGAGCCCGACGTGGCCTGGCTGGAGGGCCCGGGCGTGGTGCGGGTCGAGGTCGTCAACGAGGGCGCGGTCCCCGTCGGCGTGACCAGCCACCTGCACTTCTTCGAGACCAACCGCGCGCTGCGCTTCGAGCGCGCCGCGGCGTGGGGCCTGCGGCTGGCCGTGCCGGCGCGCACCAAGGTCTTCTTCGCGCCCGGCACGCCGCGCGAGGTGGCGCTGCTCCCGATCGGCGGCGCGCGGGTCGTGCGCGGCCACGGCGAGCTGGTCGACGGGCCGCTCGACGATCCGGGCGCTCGCGAGGCGGCGCTGGCCGCCGCGCGGGAGAAGGGCTACCGCGGTGCCTGACCCCCGCGCGACCACGCCCGTGCGCCTCGGCGACACCTCGCTGGAGGTCCTCGCCGAGCGCGACGACGTCCACGGCCCCGATCAGCTCGTCCCCGGCGTCGGCAACACGATGCGCGACGGGCTCGGCGTGCGCGCCGAGCGCGGCGGGGTGGACGTCGCGATCGTCGGCGGCCTGATCCTCGACCCGATCCTCGGCGTGCGCTACGCGTCCATCGGGGTGCGCGACGGGCGGGTGGTCAGCGTCGGGCGCGCCGGCAACCCGGACACGATGGACGGCATCGACGTGGTGGTCGACGTCAGCACGGCCGTGCTCGACGCCACCGGGATGATCGTCACGCCCGGCGGGATCGACACGCACGTGCACTGGTTGTCGCCGCAGGTCGCCGACGCGCTGCTGGCCGGCGGCGTGACGACGATGGTCAGCCAGGACTATGGCCCGGTCTGGAACCTCGGCACGAACCCCGAGGCCGGGCTGCGAACCGCCTGGGCCGCGCTGGAGGAGGTGCCGCTCAACGCCGCGCTGCTGGTCCGCGGCTCGTCGTCGCGGCCGGGCCCGGTCGAGGACGGCCTGCGGGCCGGCGGCGCCGGGCTGAAGATCCACGAGGACGTCGGCGCCGGGCCGATGCAGATCCGGACGGCGCTCGACGTCTGCGATCGCCACGACGTCCAGCTGGCGATCCACACCGACGGCCTCAACGAGGTGCTCTCGGTCGACGGCACGCTCGAGGCGTTCGCCGGCCGCAGCGTCCACGCGTTCCACATCGAGGGCGCCGGCGGCGGCCACGCGCCTGACCTGCTGCGCCTCGCCGGCCGCGAGCGGATCCTCACCTCGTCGACCGCTCCGACCGTGCCGTTCGGCGTCGACACCGCGGCCGAGCACGCGCCGATGGTCGCCGCGGTCCACGTGCTGGCGCCCGGCGTGGTGCCGGGGGACCGCCAGGCCGCCGAGGCGCGGGTGCGTCCCGCGACGATGGCCGCCGAAGGCGTGCTGCACGACCTCGGGATCGTCCACATGCTGTCCTCCGACAGCCAGGGCATGGGCCGCGCGGGCGAGGTCGTGCGGCGCGCGTTCCAGAACGCCGACGTGATGAAGCGCGCCCGCGGGAGCGCGGGATACGCCGGGCCCGCCGACAACGAGCGCGTGCTGCGCCACCTGGCCAAGGTCACGATCAACCCGGCGATCACCCACGGCCTGTCGCACGACGTCGGAGCGCTGACGCCCGGGCGCGTCGCGGACTGCGTCTTCTGGCTGCCGCACAACTTCGGGGTGCGGCCCGAGCTGGTGGTCAAGATGGGGATGTCGGTCTGGGGCGCCAGCGGCGACCCCGACGCCACCACCATGCTCTGCGAGCCCGTGGTCGTCCGGCGCCAGATCGGCGCCCTCGGCGCGGCGCCGGCGGGGCTCGCACTGGCGTTCGTCGCCGCGGCCGCCGGCGACGCCGACCTGCCGACCACGCGCGTCCGCTCGACCGTGCGCGGCTGCCGCGACGTCGGCGCCGCCGACATGGTGCGCAACGACGTGCGGGCCGAGGTCGACGTGACGCCCGACGGCCGTGAGGTCCGCGTCGACGGCGAGCGCATCGGGATCGACCCCGTCGGCGAGGTCGCGCTGTCGTGGCGCTACCTTCTCGGCTGAGTGCCCGTCGCCGACGCACCGGTCCCGCCGCGCCCCGCCATCGTGCAGGACCCGATCCCGTACCCGTCGTCGCGGGTGGGGGAGATGCGCGCCTACGCCGTGCGGCACTACGGGCTGCACCGGGCGCGGCTGATCGCGCCGAAGGTCATCGTCGAGCACCTGACCGCCAACACGTCGTTCAGCGCCACGTTGAACACGTTCGCGTCCGACGCGCCGGACCCCGAGCTGCACGAGCCGCCCGGAACGTGCGCGCACTTCGTGGTCGACCAGCAGGGCGCGATCCACCAGCTCGTCTCGCTGAAGTGGATGTGCCGCCACACCGTCGGGCTGAACTGGACGGCGATCGGCATCGAGCACGTCGGGACGGCCGAGACGGGCGTCTTCGGCAACGCGCGCATGCTGCGCGCGTCGCTGCGGCTCACGCGCTGGCTGCAGGCCCGGTACGGGATCGCCACCAAGGACGTCATCGGGCACAACGAGTCGCTGTCGAGCCCGTACCACCAGGAGCGCGTCGCGCGTCTGAAGACGCAGACGCACGCCGACTTCCCGCGGCGCTGGATGGTGCGCTACCGCAAGGACCTGATCGCCGGATAGGCTCGCGGGCATGGGCCTGCCCGCACCGTCGCCGACCACCACCGCGCTCGTCACGGGCGCCTCGTCGGGCATCGGCGCCGACCTCGCCCGTGAGCTCGCCGGCCGCGGTCACGGGGTGGTCCTGGTGGCCCGGCGCGCCGACCGCCTCGAGGCGCTCGCGGCGGAGCTGCGCGACGCCTCACCGACCCGGCCGCGCGCGACGCGCTTCCCGGCCGGATCGCCGAGCTCGGCCTCACGGTCGAGATCCTCCTCAACAACGCCGGGTACGGCAGCGGCGGGCAGTTCGTCGACCTCGACCTGGCCGCCGAGCTCGACATGGTGCGGTTGAACTGCGAGGCCGTCGTGGCGCTCAGCGGCGCCTACGCGCCGGCGATGGTCGACCGCGGCCGGGGCGCGATCCTGGTGGTCGCCTCGTCGGCCGCGATGCAGCCGATCCCCGGCCAGGCGACCTACGCGGCGAGCAAGGCCTTCGCCTTGAGCTTCGCCGAGGCGCTGCACGAGGAGCTGGGCCACCGCGGCGTCGCGGTGACCGCGCTCTGCCCGGGTCCGATCGACACCGAGTTCGCGCAGCGCGCGGGCATGGAGGACGCGTTCGCCACCGTGCCGGGCTTCGCGCGCGTCTCGTCGGCGGCGTGCGCCAAGGCGGCCGTCGACGGGCTCGCGCGCAACAAGCGCGTGGTGATCCCGGGCCTGCCGATCCGGGCGGTCGGCGTCGCCGGGCGCCACACGCCGCGCTCGGTGCTCCTGCCGCTGATGCGGCGCTTCTATCCGGTGTAGGCACCCGGCGGTGCGGGCACGACCGCCCCATGAGCGAGACATCGACCTACAAGATCGTCGAGCTGACGGGGACGTCGCCCGATGGCGTCACCGAGGCCATGCAGTCGGGCATCGCCCGTGCGTCGAAGACCCTGCGCAACGTCGATTGGGTCGAGGTCGTCAACGTCCGCGGCCAGGTCGCCGACGGCGTGATCGCGCACTTCCAGGTGACGATGAAGGTCGGGTTCCGGCTGGAGGAGTGAGGCGCGTGGGTCGCTACGGCGTGTAGGGCGGCGCGACGCCCCAGCCCCAGCGCGGGACCGGCGCGTGCGGCGCGGGCGCGGCGCCCGGCTGCGAGTTGCCGACCGCCAGGCGCGTGCCCCACTCGGCATAGCCCATGATCGCCGCCCGGAACTCGGGGTCGTCGGGCAGCCGGGCGGCGTCGGCGGCGCGGCTGAGCAGCGTCACGAACCGCAGCCGCTGCTCGCCGTCGATCGCCAGGTCGCGATGCCGGGCGAGCATGTGCTCGTAGCCGCCCTGCCGCTCGGTGTAGCGCGCGGGCCCGCCCATGACCTCGCACCACCACGTCACGACGTGCTCGCGATGCGCGGCGCTGACCGTCCCGCCGAAGACCGGGGCGAGCAGCTCGTCCTCCTCGACGAGGTCGTAGAAGGCGTTCAGCCACCGCTCGAAGGCCTCGCGGCCTCCGGCCCAGTCGTAGATGGTGGGGATCTCGGCGCCGTCGCTGCTCATCGTGGCGTCGAGGCTAGCGGTCGTCGGGCGCCGTGCCCCACGCGCAGCCCGCCGCGCGCTGGAGCAGCAGCTCCCGCTCGCGCGCGTTGCCGGTGAGCGCCGCCGCACGCCGGAAGTCGTCGGCCGCCTCCTCGAAGCGCCCCAGCTTGGCGAGGATGTCGCCGCGGACGCTGGGCAGCAGGTGGTAGCGGTCCAGCGCTCCGTCGGCCACCAGCGCGTCGACGAGCGACAGGCCGACCGCGGGGCCGAACGCCATGGTCAGCGCCACTGCGCGGTTGAGCTGGACCACCGCCGACGGCGTCACCTGGCCGAGTTGGTGGTAGAGCGCGGCGATCCCGGCCCAGTCGGTCTCCTGCGCCGTCGGCGCGCGGGCGTGGCACGCGGCGATCGCGGCCTGCAGCGCGTACGGGCCCTGGGCGCCGCCGAGCTCCTCGGCGCGCTGCAGGGCCGCGAGGCCGCGCTGGACGAGCAGGCGGTTCCAGCGGGCACGGTCCTGGTGCGCCAGCAGCACGGGCTCGCCCGCCGGCCCCGTCCGGGCGCCGGCGCGCGACGCCTGGATCTCCATGAGCGCGACGAGCCCGTGGACCTCGGGCTCGCGCGGCAGCAGGCCCGCGAGCACGCGGCCGAGGCGCAGCGCGTCCTCGCACAGCGCCGGGCGCATCCAGTCCTCGCCGGCGGTCGCCGAGTAGCCCTCGTTGAACACGAGGTAGACGACCTCCAGCACCGACGCCAGCCGCTCGGCGAGCTCGTCTGCGGCGGGCACCTCGAACGGCACGTGCGCCGCGCCGAGCGTCTTCTTGGCGCGCACGATGCGCTGGGCGACCGTCGCCTCGGGCACGAGGAACGCGCGCGCGATCTCCGGCGTCGTCAGGCCGCCGAGCATCCGCAGCGTCAGCGCGATCCGCGCCTGCGTCGACAGCACCGGATGGCAGCAGGTGAACATGAGGCTGAGGAGGTCGTCGCCGATCTCGTCGTCGAGCGCCGCCTCGACGTCGGCCCCGTCCATCGCCAGCCGGAAGCCCATGTCGCGCACGAGCTGCTCCTGCTTGCCCTCGAGCACCTTGCTGCGCCGCATCACGTCGATGGCGCGGTGCTTGGCGGTGGCCATGAGCCAGGCGCCCGGGTTGTCCGGGACGCCTGACTCGGGCCACTTCTCGAGCGCCGCGACGAGCGCGTCCTGCGCGAGGTCCTCGGCGAACCCGACGTCGCGCACCATCCGCGCCAACCCGGCGATGAGCCGCGGGGACTCGATCCGCCAGACCGCGTCGATCGCGCGCTGCGTCGCGGGGAGGCTCACGCGGGGCGCTCGTCCTACTCGGCGAACGTCTGGCCCGGGGGGACCTCGGAGAGCTCGCCGGCGGCCTGGACCTCGGGGGAGAAGTCCGACATCTCGTAGACGCGGCGCACCTCGACCATGTCGCCCGCGCCGGCGGGGACGCGAGTGGCCCACTCCACGGCCTCCTCCTTGGACTTGGCCTGGATGATCCAGTAGCCGCCGACGAGCTCCTTGGCCTCGGTGAACGGGCCGTCGGTCACGGTCGACGAGCCGCCGCCGGAGAACGTCACGCGCGCGCCCTCGGAGGCGGGGTGCAGCCCGTCCAGCGACAGCAGGACGCCGGCCTTGGTCAGCTCCTCGTTGAACCTGGACATGGCCCCGACGTCCTCGACGCTCGGCTCGGTCTGGCCCTCGTACGACTCGCCGGGGTAGATGAACAGCATGTAACGCATGTGATGGCTCCTGGTGGTTGTGCTCGCCGGTGGACCCGGCCTCTGCTCACACGACGAACGGGGATCGGCGAGATCGACACGCTCGCGAGAACGTTCTTCGGGCAGCCTGACCGACGGTGTCGACGGACGCGCTCAGCGCTGTTCGGCCGAGCACCAGTACGTCGTGCGGCCGCCGACGGTGGCGCGCGCCATGTCCGCGCCGCACCGCGGGCAGACGCCGTCGCGGCGCCGGTGGTCGATGATGTCGCCGGTGTGCACGCCGCCGCGCTCGATCGCCCGGCGCGTCGCCGCGCGGATCTCGCGGCGCAGCCGGTCGAGCTCGCCGTCGTCGAGTCCGCGGGCGGGCCGGCGCGGATCCAGCCGCGCGCGCCACAGCGCCTCGTCGGCCAGGAGGTTGCCGACGCCGGAGATCACGGACTGGTCCATGATGCGCGCCTTGAGCGGGCCGTCGCCACGTCCCACCCGCCGGCGAAACGCCTCGCGGTCCACCAGCGCGGCGTCGGGACCGAGGCGGCTGAGGTCGGGGTCGAGGACCGCGCGGCCGAGGCGGCGCTTGTCGCGCAGCGCCATCCAGCCGCCGTCGGCGAAGTGCAGCGTGAACCGGTCCCACACGGGCAGGTGCTTCCTGCCGCCGTCGGAGACGTAGTCGCCGGCGGCCTGGTCGTCGATCACGATCCGGCCCGCCATGCCGAGGTGCAGGCCGAGCACGGGCCCGTCGTCGGTCGCGGCCCACAGCGCCTTGCCCTGGCGGTGCGCGGAGACGAGGCGGCGGCCGATCAGCGCGTCGGCCAGCTCCCCGGGCGCGTGCGGCCGGCAGACGTAGGTGTCGGAGTCGTCGACGTCGACGATCTCGCGGCCGAGGCCACGCGCCTCGATCAGGGCGCGGGCGCTCTCCGCCTCGGGAAGCTCGGGCATCGGGCCTCAGAGTAGGAGATGATCGGCGGCGACCATGTCTGCCAGAGCGCCGCTGCCGATCCTCGTGACGATCCCGATCAGCCACTACTGCGAGAAGGCGCGCTGGGCGCTTGATCGTGCGGGAGTGGCGTACGAGGAGCGGCGGCACCTGCCCGCGCTCCACCGCGTGGCCGTGCGCCGCGCCGGTGGGAAGCTGACCGCCCCGGTGCTCGTGTGCCCCGAGGGCGTGGTGGTGCGCGAGTCCGCCGACATCGTCGTGTGGGCCGACGCGCGCGCCGCCGCGGGCGCGCGGATGATCCCGGCCGATCCGGAGGTGGCGCGCGAGGCGCGCGCGCTGGCCGACGACTACGACGAGCGCCTGGGCCCGGCCACGCGGCTGTGGGTCTACCACGAGATGTTCGACTACCCGGAGCTGGTCCACGGGAGCATGACCGCGGGCGTGCCGGCGTGGCAGCGGCATGCGTTCCGCGTCGGGAACAAGGCGATCGCGTTCGCGGTCGCCAAGGTCCTGACGGTCAACGACGAGAACGCGGTCGCAGCGCAGCAGACGTTCCGGGCGATCTTCGCCGCCGTCGACCAGCGGCTGGCCGACGGGCGCGAGTACCTGGTGGGCGACGCGTTCTCGATCGCCGACCTCACCTTCGCGGCGCTCGCGGCGCCGCTCATCGCCCCGCCGGAGTACGGCGTGCGCCTGCCGACCGTCGACGAGCTGCCGCCCGGCATGGTCGACGTCGTCCGCGAGCATCGCGAGACGCGCGCGGGGCGGCACGCGCTCGCGATGTTCGCGACGGAGCGGACGCGGCCGGCCGCGCCCGCTCCGGTGGCCTAGGCCAGCGACGCCTCGTTGTCGTACAACTTCAGGATCTTGACCGTGCCGGGCGGCGTCGCGTCGATGCAGAGGCGGCAGAGGACACACTCGTCCACGTTGCCCTCGACGATCTGCACCCGGCCCCCGTCGTCGCCGTAGATGTCGACCGGGCAGACCTCGCGGAGCTTGGCCGCGACGGCGCTGTCGCCGACGACCGCGTCGTCGACCTCGACCCCGATGAACGTGCCGTCGACCCTCATGCGCTGACGCTCCTCTCGGCGAGCTTGGCCTTCATGATCTCCGGGATCTCGGAGATCTCCTCGGCGACCGTGATGCCGGCCTCGGCGAGGCGGGCGATCTTCTCGGTCGCGGTGTCCTCCTTGCCCTCCACGATCGTGCCGGCGTGGCCGAAGCTCATGCCCGGCATCTCGTCCATGAAGCGGCCGGCCATGAACGCCACGATCGGCAGGCGCGAGTCGTTCTCGGTGACCCAGCGCGCCAGCTCGGCCTCCATGCGACCACCGGGCTCCGTGTAGATCACGATGCCCTTGGTCTTCTCGTCGGCCTCGAACAGCGGCATCAGCTCGGCATAGCTCTGGCCGATGATCGCGTCGCCGCCGATCGACACCGCGGTCGAGATGCCCAGGCCGGCGGCGCTGAGCGTCGACGACATCTCGGTCGTCATGCCGCCCGAGCGGGAGATGACGCCGATCGATCCGCGCTTGTAGGACTTCGCGGCGTCCTTGGCCGGGCCGCCGATGCCGCCCATCTTGATGACGTCGGGGACGATGATCCCCAGGCAGTTGGGGCCGATGATGCGTGCGCCGCGGAGCGTGGCGAGCTCGACCATCTGCGCGACGTCGCGCCGCGGGATGCGCTCGGTGACGATCACGATGATCTTGATGCCGTTCTCGATGGCCTCGAACACGGCGTCCTTGGTGAACGCGGGCGGCACGGTGACGACCGAGCCATCGATCGGCCGGCCGTGGTGCTCGACGGCCTGCCGGACGGTGTCGAACACCGGCACGCCGTGGACCTCACGGCCCAGCCGGCCCGGCGTCACGCCGCCGACGATCTTGGCGCCGCTGCCGTAGTCCAGGCACTCGCGCGTGAGGTTGACGGCCTCGCGCCCCGTGATGCCCTGGACGATGAACGTGGTGTCTGCGTCGACGAGGATGCTCATGCCGCCTTCTTGCCGATCTTCTCGACGGCGCGGCGCGCCGCCTCGTGCATGGACACCGAGCGGTCGGCGTACTCGACGCCGTACTTCTCGAGGATCTTGAAGCCTTCTTCCTCCCAGGCGCCCGGGATGCGGAAGATCGCGATCTTCTCGGCCGGGTCCATGCCCAGCTCCAGGCACGCGAGGATCACGCCGCGCGCGACGATGTCCACGCGCGTGTTGCTGACGATGGACATCATCACGGCGATCTTGTCCACGCCCGGCTTGGTCAGCACGAGCTTGGCCAGGCCCTTGGCCTTCGAGACCGACGGGTTGCCGCCGATCTCGCAGTAGTTGGCCGGCTCGCCGCCGTACTTGCGGACCGCGTCGAACAGCGTCAGCGAGCCGCCGCCGGCGCCGATGACCAGGCCGAGGTTGCCGTCGAACTCCGTGACGTTGCCGGCCACGCCGCGGTGGTCCTGGCTGTCGACGGCCTCGCCGGCGAGCTCGAACGCCGTGGGCTCGCGGGCCTCGCGGGTCTCGTCGTCGCCGACGCCGAGGTCTTCGAGCAGCCGCTTGTGCCGGCCGCGGGCCTCGTTCTCCATGTCCATGTGCGCGTCGAGCGCGATGAACGAGCCGTCGGCCATGCGCGCCAGCGGGTTGATCTCGGCCAGCGTCATGTCGTTGTCGACGAAGAGCCTGGCCAGCTTCGTGAGGATCGGCGTGAGCTTGTTCAGCGCCGAGCCGGTCACGCCCGTGGAGGCGATGACCTCCTTGGCCTCGAAGTCGCCGAACGGGAGGATGTTCGAGAAGTGCCGGCGGCCGACCTTCTCGGGCTGCTCCTCGGCGACCTGCTCGATGTCGATGCCGCCGACCGGCGAGAAGATCATCACCGGCTGCTTGCGGGTGCCGTCCCAGACGACGCCGGCGTAGTACTCCTGCTCGAACTCGGCCTTCGGGTCGACGAGCACGCCACGCGGCATGTGCCCGTTGATCTCGAGGGCGAGGATGTCCTTGGCGTGGGCCTCGGCCTCCTCCGGCGTGTCGGCGAACTTGACGCCGCCGGCCTTCATCCGGCCTCCGGAGAGGACCTGGGACTTGATGACGGTGGAGCCACCGATGCGGGCGGCGATCTCCTTCGCCTCCTGCGCGTCGGTGGTGAAGCCGTAGTCGGTGACGGGAATTCCGGCCCGCTTGACGATCTCGCGGGCCTCGTACTCGAAGAATCTCAAGGCGTGACGCCTCCGGTCAGTGGGAGGGTTGCAGCGGCGCCGGAGCCTATACGGCGCGGCGCGCTGCGGGACCCAGGGGTAGGACGGTCCGGCTACGCCGCAGACGGCGCGAAGCCGTAGGCCTCGGCCAGCTCCGGGTCCTTCTGCGCGAGCTGCTCGGCGAGGTCGACCATGACCTTGCACTGCTTCCAGGTCGCGTCGTCCTGCATCTTGCCGTCGATCATGTGGACGCCGCGGCCGTCGGGGATCGCCTCGATGACCTTCTTGGCGAACGCGACCTCCCCGGGGTCCGGCGAGAACACCTTCTTGGCGATGTCGATCTGCACGGGGTGCAGCGACCAGGCGCCGACGCAGCCGAGCAGGAAGGCGGCGCGGAACTGCGCCTCGCAGGCGACGGTGTCCTTGATGTCGCCGAACGGGCCGTAGAACGGCAGCAGGCCGTTCATCGTGCAGGCGTCGACCATGCGGGCGATCGAGTAGTGCCACGGGTCCTGCTGCGCGGTGATGCGCGGGGCGTCCGGGTGGTCGGGGTCCGGATCGCTCATCGAGACGTAGCCGGGGTGGCCGCCGCCGACGCGGGTGGTCTTCATGCGGCGGCTGGCGGCGAGGTCGGCGGGCCCGAAGCTCATGCCCTGCATGCGCGGGCTGGCGGCCGCGATCTCCTCGAGGTGGGCGACGCCCTGGGCGGTCTCCAGCAGCGCGTGGATGAGGATCGGGCGCCGGATGCCGGCGCGCGCCTCGAGCTGGGCCAGGAGGCGGTCGACGTAGTGGATGTCCCAAGGGCCCTCGACCTTGGGGACCATGATCACGTCGAGCTGGTCGCCGATCTCCGTGACGAGCGTCGTGAGGTCGTCGAGGACCCACGGGCTCTCCAGCGAGTTCACCCGCGTCCACAGCTGCGTGTCGCCGAGGTCGACGGTCTTGCCGACCTTGACCAGGCCCTCGCGCGCCGCCTCCTTGCGGTCGACGGGCACGGCGTCCTCGAGGTTGCCGAGGACGATGTCCGCCTTGGCGATCGTGTCGGGCAGCTTGGACACCATCTTCTCGTTCGAGGCGTCGAAGAAGTGGATCATCCGCGACGGCGGGAACGGGATCTCCCGGACGGGCTCCGGGGCGCCGACGGCCAGCGGCTTGAAGAAGTCTCGAGGGCTGCGCATCCCCGGAACGGTATTGGAGACGCGCCCCCGTTGACTCGCGAGTCAACCGAGGGGGCGCCGGGCGCCGGGGAGCAGCGCGGGCGGGGGAGCACGCCGGCGCCCGGGGGAGCGTCGAGGGACGAATCAATCTCGTACAGCGAGATTCAATCGTCCCTCGACGCCGTGAGGAGGTGGCGGACAGCGGTGACGACGGCGTCCGGCGTGTCAACCAGGTCATCGCGCATGAAGCGCTCGACGCGCCAGCCGGCGTCGCGGATCTCGCGGTCGAGCCGGCGATCGCGCCGCGCAGCGGTGCGCGTCCCGTGATACGCCCAGCCATCGATCTCGATCGCGAGGGCGTGCTCCGGCCAGGCGAAGTCGACCCTGTGCCATCGGCCCGTCGCGTGTTCGATGGCGTGCTGCAACTCGGGGCGAGGGAGGCCCGCCGTGCGGCAGAGCTCCAGGAAGTCCCTCTCGGCCCGGCTCTGCGTCAGCGAGGCGTCGAGCCGCTCGGAACCGAGGCAGCGCCGCAGGTTGCGCACTCCCCGCGGCCGGCTGATCCGCGCGAGGACGTCGGTGATCGCCTTGACGTCGAGCACGTCAAGAAGCTCCGCCTGCTCGACCGCGCGCTCGAGCTGGTGCAGCTTCAGCACCGATCCGAGATCGACGATCGTCCGGGCCACAGTCGTGCACGGAATGCCGTCGAACGTCCACCGATCCTCGGGCCAATAGACCTTGGGACGATGGAACCGGATGCCCTCGCGATCCCGCTCGCCGCTGCGAGGCACCATCACGTCGACCGTGGCGGCGCTCGACGATCGAAGCCCGAGATGAGCGGCGGCGGACGCGTGGGACAGCGCCGCGCCGGAACCCCCGGCGAGCACCGCGGCCATGAAATGTCCACCCCGCGGAAGGTCGCGGTGCCCCACGGCGTACACGCCCTCGTGCAGGCGGTGCAGCCATCCCGTGAGCGCCCACCAATCGATCTGCTGCCGGGTGCACCCCAGCTCGATCAGTTGCTCGTGCGAGATCGTTCCGCGCTGGCGCGTCGCCAACTCCGCCACGCGTCGAGGGACGAATGAATCTCGTACAGCGAGATTCATTCGTCCCTCGACGCCGGTTGGGGGCGACGGGGGCGACGGGGGCGGTGGAAGGGCGGGCCGGGCTCGGCGAGAGGGCATGCCACCACAAGGCCTGCGCCGCCCCGAACCCGCCCCCGTTGACTCGCGAGTCAACGAAACGCGTGTGCTGGCATCCTTCGGCGCCGACGTCGGACCTTCCAAGGAGACATTGAGATGGCAGACAACGGGTTCACCACCGACCAGCGCGAGCGTGAGGCAAGCGGCGGGCATGCCTACGGCCGGTACCTCGAGGAGTTCGAGGAGGGCGCGGTCTACAAGCACTGGCCGGCCAAGACCGTGACGGAGGCCGATGACCACCTCTTCTGCCTCATCACGATGAACCACCACCCGCTGCACATCAACGACGTGTACGCGGGCCAGAGCCAGCAGGGCCGCAACGTCGTCGTCGGCCCGCTGGTCTACAGCCTCGCCCTCGGCATGAGCGTCAGCGACGTCAGCGGCAAGGCCATCGCGAACCTCGCCACCGAGGAGCTCAGCCATCCCGCCCCGGTCTTCCACGGCGACACGCTGTTCGTGGAGTCCGAGGTGCTGGAGAAGCGGGAGTCGCGCTCCAAGCCCGACCGCGGCACCGTGAAGGTCCACACGCGCGTGTTCAACCAGGAGGGCACGCTCGTCGCCGAGTTCAAGCGCCTCGTGCTGGTCCCGCGCAAGACGCCGGGCGCCGCCGTCGGCGGCAACGGCGACGCCGGCGCCACCGCCTCCGGCGACTGATCCGAAGGGGCTCGCGTCGGGCTGCGGCGGAGGCTTCCGCCGCGGCACCGGCGCGATGGACAAACCCCTGCACTCCTGCTCGAAGGTTCAGCACACCGGGACGTCCGCGCGTAGCCTGAACGGGTAGCTTTCTCGAATGCGCACCGAGGTGGGCCGCTGTCCCCTTTTCGCCCACCTCCTTGAATTCGAGCCCGAGGAAGTGACGTGAGCATCACCGTTTCCACGAAGAACGCCAAGTTGACGGCATGGGTGGAGGAGATCGCCGCCCTCACGCAGCCTGACGAGATCCACTGGTGTGACGGATCGGCGGAGGAGTACGACCGCCTCGCCCAGCAGCTGGTCGACGCTGGCACGTTCAAGCGGCTCTCCGACGCCAAGCGCCCCAACTCGTATCTCGCCTGGTCGGATCCCTCCGACGTAGCGCGCGTCGAGGACCGGACGTTCATCTGCTCCGCCAGGGAGGAGGACGCGGGCCCGACCAACAACTGGCGGGCGCCGGCGGAGATGCGCGGCACGATGAACGAGCTCTTCACGGGCGCGATGCACGGCCGGACGATGTACGTCATCCCCTTCTCGATGGGACCGCTCGGCTCGGACAAGTCCCACGTCGGCGTGCAGCTCACCGATTCGCCGTACGTCGCGGTCTCGATGCGGATCATGACCCGCATGGGCGCCAAGGCCCTCGACGTGCTCGGCGAGGACGGCGACTTCGTCCCCTGCGTGCACTCGATCGGCGCGCCCCTGGCCGAGGGCGACACGGACGTGCCGTGGCCGACCAACGCCGAGGTCAAGTACATCGTGCACTACCCGGAGTCGCGCGAGATCTGGTCCTACGGCTCGGGCTACGGCGGCAACGCCCTGCTCGGCAAGAAGTGCTTCGCCCTGCGCATCGCCTCCGTCATGGCTCGTGACGAGGGCTGGATGGCCGAGCACATGCTGATCCTCAAGCTCACCTCGCCGGAGGGCACCGTCAAGTTCGTGACCGGCGCGTTCCCGAGCGCGTGCGGCAAGACCAACCTGGCGCTGATGGTCCCGACCGTCGACGGCTGGAAGGTCGAGACGATCGGCGACGACATCGCCTGGATGAAGTTCGGCGAAGACGGCCGGCTGTACGCGATCAACCCCGAGGCCGGGTTCTTCGGCGTCGCCCCGGGCACCGGCTACGGCAACACGCCCAACGCCATGAAGGCGCTCGAGAAGAACGCCATCTACACCAACACCGCGCTCACCGACGACGGCGACACGTGGTGGGAGGGCCAGACCAAGGAGCCGCCGGCGCACGCCATCGACTGGCACGGCGAGGACTGGACGCCCGCGGCCGACCACCCGGCCGCGCACCCCAACTCGCGCTTCACGGTCTCGGCGACGCAGGTGCCGTCGATGGCCGCCGAGTGGGAGGACCCGGCGGGCGTCCCGATCGACGCGTTCCTGTTCGGCGGGCGCCGCGCCTCGGTCGTCCCGCTGGTCCGCGAGTCGTTCGACTGGGAGCACGGCGTGTTCCTCGGCGCGACGATGAGCTCCGAGCAGACCGCCGCCGCGTTCGGCACGGTCGGCCAGCTGCGCTTCGACCCGTTCGCGATGCTGCCGTTCTGCGGGTACGACATGGCCGCCTACTTCGAGCACTGGCTCGACATCGGTCGCCGGGAGGGCGCGCAGCTGCCGCGCATCTTCTACGTCAACTGGTTCCGCAAGGACGCCGACGGCAGGTTCCTGTGGCCGGGCTTCGGGGAGAACTCGCGCGTGCTGGAGTGGGTCTTCCGCCGCGTCGAGGGCAAGGTCGACGCCGACGAGACGCCGATCGGCCTCGTGCCGAAGGCGGGCGACCTCGACACCAACGGCCTGGACATCACCGACGAGGCGCTGGCCGAGGTCGTATCGGTCGACGTCGACGCCCTGCGCGACGAGCTCCCGCAGGTCAAGGAGCACCTCGCGCGGTTCGGCGACCGCCTGCCGGCCCCGGTGCGCGCGCAGTTCGAGGCGCTGGAGCAGCGGCTGGGGGCGTAGGCGGGACGACGTGTGGGGCGGGACGGGTGGGGGACAGGCCCTGAGCGCGGGCGCTCGGGGCCGTCCGCCGTCGTCGACGTGGGGGACAGTCCCCCGGTCCCCGGTCGCGAGGCGCTCGGGGACTGTCCGTCGTCGTCGATGTGGGGGACAGTCCCCCGGTCGCCGGAGGGGTAGGTTTGTCCCGTGAGCCTTCAGGAGGAGTCGGCCGGGTCGACCGACGACATCGCCGACGTGGTCTGCCGGCTCGCCCGTGACCAGGGCGACGAGACCCTCGCGCGGTTCGTGGGCGCGTACCTGCGCCGCGCCGCCGGCGTCGACGGCCGCACGGACCGCCCCGAGGCGCTGCTGGCCGAGGCCCGCGGCGCGTTCGGGCTGGCCGACGCGCGGGGCGGCGCCAGCGCCGCCGTGCGCGCCTTCACGCCCAGCATCGCCGAGCACGGCTACGACACGGCGGGCTCGGTGCTGGAGACCGCGACCGACGACCTGCCGTTCCTCGTCGACTCGGTCACCGCCGAGCTGCACGCCCGCGGACTGGCCGTGACCCGCGCGATCCACCCGATCGTCGGCGTCCGCCGGGGACCCGGCCCCGCCAGCACCATCGTCGCGATCGAGCACCCGCGCGACGCCCAGCGCGAGTCGGTCATGCACTTCGAGCTGGACCGGCGCCTGAGCCCCGAGGAGCTCGCCGACCTGGAGGACGCCGCGCGCCACGTGCTGGCCACCGTCCGCGCGGTCGTCGGCGACTTCCCCGGGCTGCACGCCGGCCTGGACCGCATCGCCGAGATCGTCCGGGAGGGTGCGCCGCGGCTCGGGGACGCCGAGGACGCCGAGGAGGCCGTCGCGTTCCTGCGCTGGGCGGCCAACGACCACTTCGTCTTCCTCGGCTACCGCGAGGACGAGCTTGGCCCTCGCCGACCACAGCAAAGCGGCGAGCCCGGCGCTCGGCGCGGCGAGGGCGCCGGCGACCGCATGCAGGCGGTGCCCGGCACCGGCCTGGGACTGCTGCGCGACCATCGCGACGGCGGCGAGCTGCGCGTTCCCGCGCACGATCCGCCCGCGGCCACCGACCTGGCCGAGGACGAGGTCCTGACGATCACCAAGACGCACGCGCTGTCGCCGGTGCACCGGCGCGAGCCGATGAACGCGCTGATCGCGCGACGCTTCGGCGCGGACGGTCGCGTCGCCGGCGAGGCCCGGCTGCTCGGGCTGTTCACCTCGCGCGCGTACGCCGAGCCGGCGTCGACCACGCCGCTGCTGCGGCGCAAGCTGCGCCAGATCCTCGACGCCGAGGACCTCATCGACGGCTCGCACGACTCGAAGGCGGCGGTCGCCCTCTTCGACGGCTACCCCAAGGGCGAGCTGTTCGCCGCGCCCGTCGAGGATCTCCGCGAGCAGGTCGCCGTGCTGCTGGCGCTGCATCCCGACGAGGTGCGCCTGCTCGGGCGCCGGGCGCACGACGGTCGCGGCGCGTCGCTCGTGGCGTCGCTGCCACGGGAGCGCTACGGCGCGACGCTGCGCGAGCGGCTGCGCTCGATGGTGGCCGGCGCGTACGGCGTCGACCACGTCGAGACCCACGAGGTCTTCGGCGAGGACGACCGCGTCGCGCTGCATCTGACCGTCCGCAGCAGCGGCGGGCTGCCGGAGGTCGACGTCGCCGAGCTCGAGCGCCGCCTCGTCCTGGAGGCGCGGACCTGGAGCGATCGCGTGGCCGCGATCCTCGTCGGCCACCACGGACCCGAGCGCGGGCGCATGCTCGCGGCGCGCTGGGTCAAGCGCCTGCCCGAGTCCTACCGCGCCGCCGCGGCGCCGCAGATCGCCGCGGCCGACATCGAGCGCTTCGAGACGCTCACCACCGGCCGCGCGGACTTCCTGGTGGGGTTGCAGGAGGAGCGCGGGCCGGGCGGCGGGCGCCGCACCCGCGTGGCGTTCTACCGCCGTGGGCCGAAGGTCGAGCTGTCGCAGGCCACGCCGATGCTCGAGCACCTCGGGCTGCGCGTGATCGAGGAGGTCGCCGCCCGGCTGCAGCACAGCGACGACGAGCTCTGGGTCCAGGCCTTCGGCGTGCTCGGCGAGGGCGACGAGCCGCTGCACCTGCACGACGTCGGCGACCGCGTCGCCGACTCGCTGCAGGCGGTGTGGCACGGCGAGGCGGAGTCCGACTCGCTGAACCGGCTGGTCGTCTCCGGCGGCCTGCGGTGGCCGCAGGTCCAGGTGCTCCGCGCCTACCGCCGCTACCGCCAGCGCATCGGCTCGCGCTACACGGAGTCCTTCCAGAACGACGTGATCGCCGCCAACGCCGCCATCACGGCCAAGCAGATCCGGCTCTTCGAACTGCGCTTCGCGACCGACGAGCGCGCCGGCGACGACGCCGCCTACGCGGCGCTGCGCGACGAGATCCGCAGCGACATGGACGCGGTGGAGCTGCTCGACCACGACCGCATCCTGCGCAACCAGCTCGGGGTCATCGAGGCCACGGTGCGGACCAACGTCTTCCGGCCCGACCGCGACGCGATGTCCTTCAAGCTGCGCTCCGCCGACGTCCCCGCGATCCCGCAGCCCGCGCCGCTGTTCGAGATCTACGTCTACGCGCCCGACATGGAGGGGATCCACCTGCGCGGCGGCCGGATCGCCCGCGGCGGCATCCGCTGGTCGGACCGGATGGACTACCGCACCGAGGTCTTCGGGCTCATGCGCGCGCAGATGACCAAGAACGCGGTCATCGTCCCCGCCGGCGCCAAGGGCGGGTTCTTCCTCAAGGAGCGCCCGGGCGATCCGGCCCAATTGCGCGACGAGGTCAAGCGCCAGTACGTGCGCTACATCGAGGCGCTGCTGGACGTCACCGACGACCTCACCGACGAGGGGACGGTCGTCCCGCCGACCGCGGTGCGCGTCCACGACGAGCAGGACTCCTACCTCGTGGTCGCCGCCGACAAGGGCACCGCCGCGTTCTCCGACACGGCCAACGCGATCGCGGTCCGTCGCGGCTTCTGGCTCGGCGACGCGTTCGCCTCCGGCGGCTCGGCGGGCTATGACCACAAGGGCCTGGGCATTACCGCCAAGGGCGCCTGGGAGTCGGTCAAGCGCCACTTCCGCGAGCTGGGGATGCACCCCGAGGTCGACGTCGTGCGCGCCGTCGGCATCGGCGACATGTCGGGCGACGTGTTCGGCAACGGCATGCTGCTGAGCCGCACGCTGAAGCTCGTGGCCTCCTACGACCACCGCCACGTGTTCCTCGATCCCGATCCGGACCCGGAGCGGTCGTTCGCCGAGCGCGAGCGCCTCTTCGGGCTCGGCGGCTCGTCGTGGGACGACTACGACCGTGCGGCGATCTCGGAGGGCGGCGGCGTGTTCAGCCGCACCGCCAAGCAGATCCCGATCACGCCGCAGGTGCGCGAGGCGCTCGGGATCGAGGACGAGGCGCTCGCGCCGACCGACCTCATCCGCGCGATCCTGCGCGCGCCCGTGGACCTCGTGTGGAACGGCGGGATCGGGACGATCGTCAAGGCCTCGACCGAGACCGACGCCGACGCCCTCGACCGCTCCAGCGACGCGATCCGCGTCAACGGCGACGAGCTGCGCGCGCGCGTGGTGGGGGAGGGCGGCAACCTCGGCTTCACGCAGCGCGCGCGCATCGAGTACTCCCGCGCCGGCGGGCTGATCAACGCGGACTTCATCGACAACTCGGCCGGCGTCGACATCTCCGACCACGAGGTCAACCTGAAGATCCTGCTCGACCTCGGGGTGCGCCGCGGCGGGCTGGACCGCGAGGGGCGCGACGCACTGCTGGCCGAGGTCACCGAGGACGTCGTCGGCCACGTCCTCTACGACTCGTTCCTGCAGGCCCAGATCCTCGCCCAGGAGGTGCGCTCCTCGGCGGCTCGCGTCTTCGCCTACGAGGACCTCATGGCCGCGCTGGAGGGCGCCGCGATCCTGCACCGCTCCGACGAGGCGCTGCCGCCGAGCGACGAGATGGCCGAGCGCCGCCGCACCGGCGAGGGGCTCGTGCGCCCGGAGCTGGCGGTGCTCGTCGCCTACGCCAAGCGCATGCTGACCGACGAGCTGCTGGAGTCCGGCCTCCCGGACGACCCCGCCTTCGAGCGCGACCTGCGGACATACTTCCCGCGGGCCGTCGTCCAGCGGTTCGGCGACCTGATCGCCGAGCACCCGCTGCGGCGCGAGCTGGTCGCGACGCTCGCCGCCAACGACGTGGTCGACGCGCTCGGCCCGACGTTCGTCAGCGGCCTGCAGGGCGAGCTGGGCGCCGCGCCGGCCGAGGTCGTGCGCGCGTTCCGGATCGCCCGCGAGGTGACCGGCGCGACCGCGCGGTGGCTGGAGATCGAGGGCCACATGGCGACGCTGCACCACGAGGCCGCGTGGCGGCTGCTGGACGGCGTCGACGAGCTCGTGTCCGGCGTCGCGCGGTGGTACCTGCTGCACGCGCCCAACGCCGACCTCGACGAGATGATCGACGTCGGCGGCGCCGCGTTCGTGACGCTCGCCGACGCGATGCCCGACCTGCGCTCCGACGAGTGGCGCGAGGAGCACGAGGCGGTCGCCGCCGAGCTGACCCGGGCGGGCGTGCCCGAGGCGCTCGCGCGCACCCACGCCTACCAGCGCGCGCTGCTGCACGCGCCGGACATCATCGCGGTGGCGCACGCCACCGGCGGCGACGTCGTCGCGGTCGCCCGCACGTTCTTCGAGCTCGGCGAACGGCTCGGCCTGGAGTGGCTGGAGCAGGAGGTCCTCGCGCTGCCGGCCGGCACGCGCGTGCAGCGCTGGGCGCAGCAGGCGCTGCTCGACGACGTGCTGGACGCGCGCCGGGTGCTGTCGCAGCGGGCGCTGGAGGAGGCGGGCACCGGCGCCGATCCCAGCGCGGCGGTGGACGCGTTCCTCGACCAGCGCGAGGCGGAGCGCCGCCGGCTGACGACCGTCGCCCGGGCGCTGCGCCTGGAGGGCGACGGCGGGCTGGCCGGCCTGACGCTCGCGGTGCGCCATCTGCGGGGCCTGGCCGGGTGAGCGCCCCCGAGCCCGAGCGCCGGCCGCCGGGTGCGCTGCGCGTCACGGCGACGCGCACGGTCTATGAGAACCGCTGGCTGCGGGTCCGCGAGGACGAGACCGTGCTGCCCGACGGGTCGCCGGGGCTCTACGCGGTGGTGGAGAAGCCGCCGGCCGCGGTGATCGTGCCGCGCGACGGCGAGCACCTGTGGCTGGTCAACCAGTACCGCCACACGGTGCGCGGGCGCTTCTGGGAGCTGCCCCAGGGCGCCTGGGAGGACCGCCCGGACGCGCCGGGGGCCGACGTGGCGCGCGGCGAGCTGGCCGAGGAGACCGGGCTGCGGGCCGGCACCATGGAGCGCCTGGGTCGCCTGTTCTACGCCTACGGCTTCTCCGACCAGCCCTTCGAGGTGTGGCTGGCGACCGACCTCACCGCGGGCGAGCAGCAGCTCGAGCACACCGAGCAGGGCCTGCAGATGGGGCGCTTCACGCTCGCCGAGGTCGACGCGATGGTGCTCGCCGGGCGCATACGCGACGCCGCGAGCGTGGCGGCGCTCGGGCTGATGCGGCTGCGCGCGGGCGGCGACCTCTAGAAGCGTGAGTCCGTAACCCGCCGCGGGTTTCGCCCCCTGGGCCAAGACCCGCAAGGGAACCTGGCCCTCTGGGCCCGACCAATCGTTCAACAGGCCCCTAGGCCGCGCCGCGCTGCTCGTCGCGCACGGGGGCCGGGCGAGCGGCCATGACGCGGTCGCGCCCGCCGTCCTTGGCCGCGTAGAGCGCCAGGTCGGCGCGGGCCACGAGCATCTCGCCCGTCTCCTCGCCCGACCACGGCGCCCAGCCGAAGCTCGCGGTCACCGGGATCTCCAGGCAGCCGTGCACGTTGATCGGCCGCGCGGCGATGGCGGAGCGCAGCCGCTCGCACACCACGGTCGCGTCGGGGGAGTCGGGCAGCAGCAGCAGGAACTCCTCGCCGCCCCAGCGCGCGGCGACGTCCTCGTCGCGCAGGCCGTCCTGCAGCCGCGCGGCGACCTCGCGCAGGACGGCGTCGCCGGCGGCGTGGCCGTGGAGGTCGTTGACCGACTTGAAGCGGTCGACGTCGATCAGCACGGCGCACAGCGTGCGCGCGTGGCGGCGGGCGCTGGCGATCGTGGAGCGCAGGACGTCGTCGGCGTGGCGGCGGTTCGCCAGCCCGGTGAGGACGTCGGTGCGCGCGAGCTGCTCGAGCTCGGCGTTGCGCCGCGCGAGCTCGTCGTGCAGCGCCCGCAGGCGCAGGGCGGTGCGGATGCGGGCGACCAGCTCGACCGGATCGACGGGCTTGCGGACGTAGTCGTGCGCGCCGCGCTCCAGGCCCTCGGCCAGCTCCCGTGCGTCGGTGTGCCCGGTGACGAAGACGACGGGCATGTCGGCCGTGCGTGGGTCCTTGCGCAGCTCGTCCAGGACGGCCATGCCGCCCAGGCCGGCCATCTCGCGGGCCATCAGCAGCACGCTCGGCGATTCGTCGCGCGCGGCCTGGAGGGCGGCCATTCCGTCTCCGGCCTCCAGCACCGTCCAGCCCTGCTTGGCGAGCACGTCGCCCAGCATCCTCCGCAGCAAGGCGGAGTTCTCGGCCACGAGGATGCGGTCCGATCGCCCCATCGACCCAGATCTTCGGCACGAAGCGCCTGGTTCTAGAGGTTTGCACTCCCCTGATCGGGGGAGGGTCCAGCCCGGGCTGCTCAGTGGCGGTCCTCGGCCGCGGCGGGCGGCCGGGACTCCTCGGCGAGCGAGGTGATCGTGAGGTGGCCGCGCGCGGCCGTCTCGAGCACGTCGGTGGCCTCCTCGATGTTGCGGGCGTAGAGCTCGACGAGCAGGTGCACGACGATGCGATTGCCGTCCTCGTGCTTGTGGAAGCGGACGTGCGTGAAGAACTCGCGCGTGCCGTGGTCGCCGAAGGCGGCGTAGGACAGCGCGTCGCCGGCCTCGGGGCCCGAGCACGTCTCGACGTCGTCGCCGTCGACCGTCACGGTGCACGAGGCCACCCAGGGCGTGCCGGCGATCATCCGCTCCCAGCGATCCTCGACGGCTTCGACGCGGCCGTTGGCGAACGTCAGGTGCGGCTGGTCGTGCATGCACTCCAGGCATTGCACGACGGCCTCCTGGATCTCGTCGACGACCTCGGCGCGCTCGCCCGTCGCCGGATCGATGCGATGGATGCCTTCGTAATGGACCTGCACCTCGAGATCCTGGGACCAGCAGCGGTAGCAGCGCAGCCATGGGTGGGCGCCGATCGGTTCCTCCATGCGCTGGAGGATAAAAGGTCCGCGTGGCCCACTAGGCTCCGGGCCCATGGCGGACGCCGCGATCCCCGCGCCTCCCGTCGGCGTCGTGCTGGCCGGCGGACTCGGCCGGCGCCTGGGCGGCGACAAGGCGATCGTCGAGCTCGAGGGGCGCCCGCTGGTGCTCTATCCGCTCGAGGTGCTGCACGAGATCTGCGACGAGGTGGTCGTCGTCGCCAAGCGCGACACGCTCCTGCCGCCGCTGTCGGGCCTGGCCGAGCTGTGGATCGAGCCCGACGAGCCGCGCCACCCGCTGACCGGCGTCGCGTACGCCCTGGAGCTGGCCGCGGGGCGGCCGATCCTCGTGGTCGCGGTCGACCTGCCGTTGATGGACGCCGCCACGCTGCGCGCGATCGCGCTCGCCGATCCGGGCGCTGCCGCGGCCGTCGTGCCGCGCGTTCACGGGCGGCTGGAGCCGCTGTGCGCGCTCTACACGCCGGCGGCGGCCGGTGGGCTGGCCGCGTTCGATCCGTCGGCGCGCGCGACCGACGTCGTCGAGGCGCTCGGGATCCGCGAGCTCGAGCCGCCGGACCCGATGGCGTTCTTCAACGTCAACCGGCCCGAGGACGTGCTGCAGGCGTCGGTCCTCGTCAAAGGCGCGAGCTCGCATTGAGCTCGCGCCGGCGCTGCGTGGGTCCCTAACCCGCCGCGGGTTTCGCCCCCTCGGCGAAGACCCGCAAGGGAACCTGGCCCTCTGAGCCAGTGTTCCCCTACCCGCCGATGGCGGACATCGTCCGCTTGGGCTGCACGAAGCCGGGATCGTTGACGTGGTGCTTGAGCTCCTTGGCCCACACCGCGCTGCGGATCGTCCGCTCGAGCTCGTCGTCGGTGGCGCCCGCGCGCATCACGGCGCGCAGATCGGTCTCGTGGAGGCTGAAGAGGCAGGTGCGCAGCCGGCCGTCGGCGGTCAGGCGGATGCGGTTGCAGTCGCCGCAGAACGGCTCGGAGACCGGGTTGATGAACCCGATCCGGCCCTGCCCGTCGGCGAAGCGGTGCACGCGGGCCGTGGCGTGCGGGTCGCGCGCGGCCGGCTCCAGCGGGTAGACGGCGTGGATCGCCGCGCGGATCTCGGCGCCGGTCAGGACCTGGTCGGCCTTCCACGAGCGGTCGCCGTCGAGCGGCATGTACTCGATGAAGCGCACCTCGTAGGGGTGTTCGCGCGCGAACCGGGCGAAGGGGAGGACCTCGTCCTCGGTGAAGCCGCGGATCGCGACGGCGTTGATCTTGATCGGGTGCGCCTCGGGGAAGGTCGCGAGGTGCTCCAGGCCGGCCAGCACGCGCTCCAGCGCGTCGCGGCGCGTCTGCTCGTAGAAGCGGTCGCGCTGCAGCGAGTCGACCGAGACGTTGAAGCGGTCGACCCCGGCGGCGACGAGCGCCTCGGCGTCGCGCTCCAGCAGGAAGCCGTTGGTCGTGACGCTGACCTCGCGCAGGCCCGGAACGCGCTTCAGGCGCGCCGCCAGGGCCGGGAAGTCGCGGCGCACGAGCGGCTCGCCGCCGGTCAGGCGCAGCTCCTCGACGCCCATCTGGGCCAGCAGCGTGACGAGGCGCTCGATCTCCTCGAAGCTCAGCACCTCGGCCCGCTCCAGCCACGGCAGGCCCTCGGCGGGCATGCAGTACTGGCACCGGAAGTTGCAGCGATCCGTGACCGACACCCGGAGGTCGGAGATGCGGCGGCCGTGGCCGTCGTGGAGCGGGTCGCGCACCATCGTCCTGAAGATACCCTGCCGCGGTGCCCGCCCGACGGACCTTCGCGCCCCGCGCCCGCCTCGCCGCCGCTGTGCTCACCGCCGTCGTCGCCCTGGCCGGCTGCGGCGCCGACGAGGAGGGCGGCGGCAGCGGCCTGCCCGACGACCAGCAGGTGCGCGCGGTCGTGGCGCGCTTCGGCGTGGCGACCCAGGCCAAGGACTACCAGACGATCTGCGATCGGCTGCTGGCCGACGAGCTGGTCCAGTCCGTCGAGTCGATCGGGCTGCCGTGCGAGTCGGCGCTGCAGAAGGGCCTGGCCGACGTGCGCGATCCGCGGCTGGAGATCCGCGAGGTGTCGCTCAGCGGTGGGCGCGCGCTGGTCAGCGTGCACTCCACCGCCGCCGGTCAGCCGCCCTCCGACGACGCCGTGCAGCTCGTCAAGCAGCACGGCGAGTGGCGGATCGCGTCGCTGGCCCAGCCGGCGGGCGGCGCGTCGTCGAGCGCGCCGGCGAACACCACCACGTCGAAGGCCAAGAAGCAGTAGCCCTGCGCCGGCGTGGCGATGTCGATGACGACGGAGTTCTATGCGAGGGCGCGCCCGAGTGCCCGCGCGTCCTCGATCAACGTCGCGCGCAGGCCGCCGTTGTAGAGCGCGGCGGCCGGGTGGTAGAGCGGGAACAGGCGGCGCCCGCCGGCCTCCAGGACCTGGCCGTGCGCCTCGGCGATCTTCGCGTCCGGCGCGAAGCGGGCCAGCGCGTGGCGGCCCAGCGGCACGAGCAGCTCGGGCTCGATGATCGCCAGCTGCTCCTCCAGCCACGGCCAGTGGTGGGCGACCTCGGGGGCCTTCGGGTCGCGGTTCTTCGGTGGACGCGCCTTGACCACGTTGGTGATGAAGACGGCGTCACGCGCGACGCCGGCCTCGGCCAGCAGCGTGTCGAGGAACTTCCCGGCGGCGCCGACGAACGGCACGCCCGCGGCATCCTCCTTGGCGCCGGGGGCCTCGCCGACGACGACGATCTTGGCGCCGGCCGGGCCCTCGCCGGGGACGAGCTGCGTGCAGGTCTCGCAGACCTCGAACCCGCAGTGCGCGCCCTTGTGGGCGCGGATCTCGTCGGCGAGCGCGGCAAGCCGCCGCTCCGGGTCGCTCACGACAGCGCGCCCAGCAGACGGCGCAGGCGCGGGGCGGCGTCCGGCGCGTCGTCTTCCCGGTTGTTGTCGAACATCACGTGCACCGCAGGCGCTACCCGGTCGGCCCGGCCGCGATCGCGCTCCGGACGTCGGCCAGCTTCGGCTGGGGCCCGAAGCCCGTCAGCGCCCACGTGGCGCCGGCGTCGATCCAGGGCTGCGGATCGGTCCCGGCGCCGTTGGTGACGACGAGCTCGTAGGGACCGGCGCCGGCGCCCCGCAGCTCGGCGATCTCCCCCGCCAGCTCGGCCAGCGCCGCGGGCGCGGGCAGCTCCACGGGGAACAGGCCGTCGAGGCCCGCGGCGCGCCGGACCGGCCGGCGGTTGGGCCACGTCGCGGCCGCCCAGATCGGGATCCGCGGACGCTGGACCGGGCGGGGCTCGAACGCGCCGTCCCAGTAGCGCTGCAGCTGCTCGAGGCCGTCGTCGAGGAGCTGCGCCTGCGCCCGCGGCTCGTGGACCTCGCCGAACGGCTCCAGCTCGCCGTGGCGGTCGCTGCCGAGGCCGACGCCGAGGACGAGCCGGCCGCGGCTGAGCAGGTCGAGCGTGACGGCCTCGCGCGCGAGCTTGTGCGGGCGCCGGCGCGACAGCGGCGTGACCATCGGGCCGGTGAGGATCCGCTCGGTGGTCATGGCGATGGCGGCCATCGCGACCCACGGATCGAGCACGGCGCGCGTCGGCGCCGAGTAGACGATGTGGTCCCAGAGGAAGAACCCGTCGAACCCGGCGGCCTCGCTGTCGGCCGCCAGCTCGGCGAGCAGGCGCGGATCGGCCAGCTCGTCGAACGGGGCGACGAAGATCGCACGGCGGGCAATGGCGGGCATCGGCGGAACTTAGCCGGTGGCGCCATCTCAGCGCAGATCGCGCAGGAACGTGCGCAGGGCGCTGCGGCCGCGCGGGTCGCGGGCGCGCAAGAGGACGGAGTGGCCGGCGCCGGGGACGATCACCAGGCGGGCGTTCGCCATCCGCGCGGCCTGGGCGCGGGGCCACTCCAGCGGGGTCGAGAGGTCGTGATCGCCGGCGAGGAGCAGGGCCGGCGCGCGGATCGGTCCGCGCGGCGGCGGCGGTGGCGCCGCGGTGGGCGGCCACCAGCGGCAGGTCTGCAGCAGGCCCTGGTCCAGGGCGGTGGAGGGCGGGAACGGCGCGGTGTCGCGCCGGCGCAGGGCCGCACGGCTGCGCGTCAGGGCGGCCGTGCGCGCGGCGGCGGGCGCGGCCGGTCCGCCCGGCCATGGGGCGGGACCGTCGGCGCAGAGCGTCGCCGCGTGCAGGCCGGCGCTGAACAGCTCGGCCGGCGCGGACTCCTGCCCGCGCACCGTGCGGATCAGCGTGCGCAGCGGCGCGAGGTCGCCGGCCCGCGCGCGGTGCAGCAGCGCCGGCACCGGATCCAGCCGCGGGACGCCGATGCTCAACGCGGTCAGCGCGTCGAAGAGCGGCGGGCCGAGGTCGGGGTGGCGGTGCAGGACCGCCTGGAGGTCGCGGGCCGGGTCGCCCGGGCAGCGGTCGCGCTCGTCCGCGCAGACCGTCCGCAGGACGCGGGCGGTCGCGCGCAGCGGCACGCGCTCCAGCAGCTCGACGCCCTCCTGCGGCACCACCGAGTCGAGCACCAGCCCGCGCGTGCGGTCCGGGTGGGCGAGCGCGTAGCGCTCCGCGACCAGGACGCCGTAGGAGACGCCGGCCAGCGTCCAGCGGTGGTCGCCCAGCGCGCCGCGCAGGGCGTCGAGATCCGCGACGGTGTCGGCGGTGGCGTACGCGTCGCGCGCGCTGCCGAGGCGTCGCGCGCAGTCGACGGTCGCGGCGCGCGAGGGCACCGCGAGGTCCGACGTGCCGACCTCGCGCTGCAGCGGCGGGCACCGCAGCGCCTGCGCGCCCGTGCCGCGCTGGTCGAGGACGACCAGCCGGTAGCCGCGCAGCGCGTCGCCGAGCCGCGCGACCATCCGGGGCCCGAACGGCCGTCCCGGCTGCCCGGGGCCGCCGCTGAGGAACACCAGATCGCCCTTCGGCGCGCGGGCGACGCGCTGGACGGCGACCGCGAGCGTCAGCCGGCGCCCGTCGCCGATCGCGGGGCCCCGCCGATGCAGCGGCACGCGCAGGGTCGAGCACCGGAAGCCCGGCAGGTCGGTGCACGTCGCCGTCCGCAGCCGTCCGGGCGAGGCGGGCTGCGCCGGGTGCGCGGCGGCCTCCGTCGTCGTCCTCGCGGTCGGGCCCGGCGGGCTCGCACTGCCGCAGCCGGCCGCGAGGCCGCCACCGACCACGAACGCCGTGCACGCGAGCCCGAACCGCACCGCCCGAGCGTACGCCCGCCGCGGCGTCCGGCGAGCGTACGACCGTGTCACCCGAGCAGGTCGTCCAGCGTGCGCCCGCTCGCGACCGACTCCGGGCGCTCGGCGACGATGTCGGAGCCCGGCCGCGCGTCCTCGTCGCGGCGCTTGATCAGCAGCCACTGCGGCTTGGCGCCGGGTCTCGTGCGCTGGAGGGCGAAGCCGCCGCGCAGCTTCTCGCCGTGCAGCACGAAGACCGCGTGGCCGCGCGCCAGCGCCTCCGGCCAGGGCACGCGGCCGCCCTGCTCGTAGGTGCCGCGATCCCAGACGATCACGCCGTGCCGCCCGTCGGCGCCCTCGTAGGCGTTGTGCGCCAGGTCGTGGTCCTCGACCTGCACGGCCAGGCGCTTGACCCCCGGGTCGAGCGACGGGCCCTTGGGCACCGCCCACGAGCGCATGACCCCGTCGACCTCCAGGCGCAGGTCGAAGTGGTGCGCGGTCGCCCGGTGCTCCTGGACGACGAAGGCGCCCGCGCTGACCCCGCGGATCGCGAACTGCTCGTGGCCCTCGGCGGCGACGGGCTCGACGTCGATGCCGGCGACCCGTGCCTGCGCCGGACCGTCCTGCAGGAACGCCTGGAGCGCGTCCAGCGAGGAGCGCTCCCCTTCGGCATGCACCTGCACGGTGCCGTCGTCGCGATCGCGCACCCAGCCCGTCAGGTCGAGATCGAGGGCCCGGCGGACCGTCGCGTCGAGCAGCCCGAGGCCCTGGACCTCGCCGCGGACGACGGCGCGGATCGCCCCGGTCGGTGGGCGGACGGCACGCGCGGACACCGTCCGAGCCTAACGCGACGGCACGTCAGGGACGCTTCAGCAGGACCCAGACCAGCACGCCGGCGAAGGCGATCTGGCCGAAGGTCAGCGCGGTGCCGAAGTTCTTCGCCCCGAAGAGCTCGGCGATCGCGGTCGCGATCGTGAAGACCGCGATCAGCAGGAGCAGGTCGCGCTTCACAGGCGGTCCTCCAGGGACGCGAGGAGGGTCGGTGCGTCGGCGCCCGGGTCCTGCTCGGACAGCGCGGCGACCGCGGTCCGGCGGCCGCCGATCGCGCGCAGTCCCTTCTCGCCGTGCTCGACCAGGAAGTCCGCCAGCGCGCCCGCACGGCGGGCCGCCACGCGGCGCGCGCCGACATCGAGCGTCGCGCGGTGCGCGTCCAGCGCCTCGACCAGCTCGTCGATCCCGCTCACCGGTGATACCGAGGACACCGCCACCACCTTCGTGTCGCGCGAGCCCGCAGAGCGCAGGGCCGCAGAGAGGTCGCGCCGCGCCCGCCGCGCGAGGTCGCCGAGGTCCGCCTTCGTGATCACGAGGACGTCGGGGATCTCCATGATCCCCGACTTGAGGAACTGCAGGACGTCGCCGGAGCCGGGCTGCACTATGACCGCCACCGTATCGGCCACCTCCCCGACCTCGGTCTCCGACTGGCCCACGCCGACCGTCTCGATCACCACGACGTCGAACGCCGCCGCCAGCGCCTGGGCCGCCGCGCGTGTCGCCGGCGCCAGCCCACCCAGCCGGTCGCCGGCCGCCGTCGACCTGATGAACAGCCCGCGATCCTCGGGGTCGAACGCGATCCGCGCCCGGTCGCCGAGCAGCGCGCCGCCGGAGCGCTTCGACGACGGATCAACCGCCAGGACGGCCACGGAGCGTCCGTCGCCGCGCCACGCGCGGCACAGCTCGCTCAACAGCGATGACTTGCCCGCGCCCGGCGGCCCGGTCACGCCTACGACGTGCCCGCGGGCCTCGCCCCCCAGCGCGGCGGGGGAGACGGCGCGCAGCAGCGCGGCGACGTCCTCGCGATCCCGCGGCGCCCGGCTCTCGACGAGGTTGAGGACCGCCGGCGCCGCGCCCAGGTCCCCGTCACGCAGCCGCGCGCCGAGGTCCTCGCCCGCAGGCAGGGCTAGGCCTCCGCAGCGGTGGCCGCGTGCTTGTCGGCCACGAGCGCCACGATGTCGCGCATGATCGCGCCGAGGTCGAAGTCCTTGGGCGTGTAGACGGCCGCGACGCCCGCGTCCTTCAGCCGCTGCACGTCGGCCGTCGGGATGATCCCGCCGACCACGACCGGGGCGTCGACGCCGCGCTCGCGCAGCGCCGCCACGACGCTGGGGATCAGCTCCAGGTGCGAGCCCGACAGGATCGACAGCCCGATGACGTGCACGCCCTCCTGCTCGGCCGACGCCGCGATCTGCGACGGCGTCAGGCGGATGCCCTCGTAGACCACGTCGAACCCGATGTCGCGGGCCCGCACGGCGATCTGCTCGGCGCCGTTGGAGTGGCCGTCGAGGCCCGGCTTGCCGACCAGGATCTTCGGCCGCCGGCCGATCGCCTCGCCGACGCGCTCGACCTCCTCGCGCAGCTCGGCCAGGTCGGACTCGTCGCGGTCGCCCGCGGCGGCCTCGCCGACGCCGGTCGGCGCGCGGAACTCGCCGAAGGACTCGCGCAGCGCGGCGGTCCACTCGCCGGTGGTGACGCCGGCCTTCGCGGCGGCGATCGTCGCGGGCATGATGTTCTCGTCGGACTGCGCGACGCGGCGCAGCTCCGCTAGCGCGGCCTCCGCGGCCTGCGCGTCGCGCGCCGCGCGCCAGGCCACGACGGCCTCGCGCTGCTGCATCTCGGTCTCGGGGTCGACGGTCATGATCCCGCCGTCCTCGTCGACCAGCGGCGAGGGGTTCGACTCGGTGTACTTGTTGACGCCGACGACGATCTGCTCGCCGTGCTCGATGCGGCGGATGCGCTCGCGATGGCTGTCGACGAGCGACCCCTTCATGTAGTCGACGGCCTTCACGGCGCCGCCGTGCTCGTCCACGACGGCCATCTCGGCGCGCGCGCCCTCGAGCAGCTCGCCGACCAGCCCGTCCATGACGACCGAGCCCTCGAAGATGTCGGGGTACTCCAACATGTCGGTCTCGAAGGCCATCACCTGCTGGATGCGCAGGGACCACTGCTGGTCCCACGGCCGGGGCAGGCCCAGCGCCTCGTTCCACGCCGGCAGCTGCACGGCGCGGGCGCGCGCGTTGCGGCCCATCGTGACGGCCAGCGCCTCGAGCACGATGCGCTGGACATTGTTCTCGGGCTGCGCCTCGGTCAGCCCCAGGGAGTTGACCTGGACGCCGTAGCGGAAGAGCAGCTGCTTCTCGTCGGTCACGCCGTAGCGCTCGCGGCCGAGCTGCTCCCACAGCACCGACATCGCGCGCAGCTTGGCGTGCTCCTCGATGAAGCGCACGCCCGCGTTGACGAAGAACGAGATGCGGCCGAAGACCCTGCCCATGAGATTGGGGTCCCGCCCGCCCACCCGCTCGCGCACTGCGTCGAGCACGGCGATGGCGTTGGCCATCGAGTAGGCGATCTCCTGCACCGGCGTCGCGCCGGCCTCCTGCAGGTGGTAGGAGCAGATGTTGATGGGGTTCCACTTCGGAACCTCGGTGACCGTGTAGGCCACCATGTCGGCGATGAGCCGCATCGAGGGGCCGGGCGGGAACGCGTAGGTCCCGCGCGCCAGGAACTCCTTGATGATGTCGTTCTGCGTGGTGCCCTGGAGCGCGGCCGCCTCCACGCCGTTCTCCTCAGCGGTGCCGATGTACAGCGCCAGCAGCCAGGCCGCGGTCGCGTTGATCGTCATCGACGTGTTCATCTCGCCGAGCGGGATCCCGTCCAAAAGCTGGTGCATGTCGCCCTTGTGGGCGACCGGCACGCCGACCTTGCCGACCTCGCCGCGGGCGAGCTCGTGGTCGGCGTCGTAGCCCGTCTGCGTGGGCAGGTCGAAGGCGATCGACAGGCCGGTCTGGCCCTTGGCCAGGTTGGCCCGGTAGAGCTCGTTGGACTTCTTCGCGGTCGAATGTCCCGCGTAGGTCCGCATCATCCACGGACGGTCGCGCTCGGGCAGGCGATGCTCCATGTTCAGAATCGTACTTGCGTTCAACGCAAGTAGGCTCCGCCCGAGTGCCCGAGCCTCTCCTGGAACGCGCCCGGACGTCGCTGCGACTCCGGGCCCTCGACCTCCGCGATCGCTACCTGTCCCGGCCACCCCGCGCCGACCGCCTGGTCCCGCCGCGGCGCCTGGACTTCGTCGGCCACTCGGACTTCGTCGACACCGGCGACGAGTTCCTGCGCCACTTCGTCGCGCTGGGCGGGCTGCGGTCCACCGAGCGCGTGCTCGACATCGGCTGCGGCATCGGCCGCATGGCGCGCCCGCTGACGCGCCACCTGACGCCGCCCGGCTCCTACGACGGGTTCGACATCAACGCCGAGGGCATCGCGTGGTGCCGGCGGCGCTACCGCGCGCATCCGCGGTTCACCTTCCAGACGGCCGACCTCTACAACCGGCGCTACAACCCCGCGGGCGCGCAGTCGGCCGACCGGTTCGACTTCCCCTACGCGGACGCGAGCTTCGACTTCGCGCTGGCGACCTCGGTCTTCACGCACCTGCTGGAGGGCGAGGCCGAGCGCTACGTCGCCGAGGCCGCCCGCGTCCTGGCGCCGGGGGGCCGCCTGTTCGCGACGTGGTTCCTGCTGGACGGCGGCTCGCGCGCCGCGATCGCCGCCGGCCGCGCCGGGCTGCCGTTCCTCGACGCCGACCAGCCCGTGGCCGTCGTCAGCGACGAGATCCCGGAGGAGGCCATCGCGTTCGACCGCGGCTGGCTCGCCGACACGCTGACCCGCCACGGCCTGAGCCTGACCGCCGTCGGCGAGGGCTCCTGGCGCGGCGACGGCGCGGGCGCGAGCTTCCAGGACATCGTCGTGGCGACCCGGGTCAGCACATGAGCGAGCACCGCGAGATCGACGTCCACTTCCAGGGCGCCGCCCATGCGGTCTGCGCGCACGTCATCGACGGGTTCGTCGTCGATCCGGGGCCGGAGTCGTCGTCGGCGGCCCTGTTCGCGGCGCTCGGCGACGAGGCGCCGCGCGGCGTCCTGCTGACGCACATCCACCTCGACCACGCGGGCGCTGCGGGCGCGCTGGTGCGCCGCTGGCCCGACCTCGAGGTCTGGGTGCACCGCAACGGCGCCGGGCACGTCGTCGATCCCAGCCGCCTGGTCGCCAGCGCGACGCGCATCTACGGCGACCAGATGCAGCGCCTGTGGGGCGAGATCATCCCGGTGCCCGAGGCCAACGTCCGCGTCCTGGACGAGGCCGCGCCGCTCAGCCCCGCAGACGGTGTGCGCTGGGCCTGGACGCCCGGCCACGCCAGCCACCACGTCGCCTACCTGCACGAGGCCAGCGGGATCGCGTTCGCGGGCGACGTCGCGGGGGTCCGCATCGGCGACGGCCCGATCCTGCCGCCCACGCCGCCGCCGGACATCGACGTCGCGGCCTGGCACCGCTCGATCGACCTGCTGGAGCACTGGGATCCCGGCGCGGTGGCGATCACGCACTACGGCACGTTCACCGACGTCGCCGAGCACCTGAGCACGCTCCACGGCGAGCTGGATCGCTGGGCGCAGGTGGCCCGGCGCGAGGACGAGGCGGGCTTCGAACGCGAGCTCCGGCGGGCACTGGCGGGTACCACCGAGGAGCACGGCTACCACAAGGCCATGCCCCCGAACACGCTGTACGGCGGGCTGGCGAGGTACTGGAGGAACCTGGATACTTCGGAGTCGAGATGAGCCAGACGATCGAGCTACCACGGACTTCAGGCCCCGACAGCGCGCTCGGGGGCGCCTGGCGGGTGATCGTGCGCAACGACGACCACAACACCTTCGACGGCGTCGCGCGGACGCTGGCGCGATTCATCCCCGGGATGACGGTCGCCCGTGGCTACGACATCGCCGATCGCATCCACGCCAGCGGCCTGGCCATCGTGTGGAGCGGGCACAAGGAGCTGGCCGAGCACTACTGGCACCAGCTCCGCGACGCGGGCCTCACGATGGCCCCGCTCGAGCAAGCCTAGAGTAGCCCGACTCTCCACGGCCCCGACGGGTGGCCGTTACCCTGCGAGGGGATGGCCGACGCCGGCGGGCACATCGAGAGCGGCACTCGGGCACACCGCGAGCAGGACCTGCTCCGGCGCTACCACCACCAGGGTGACACGCGGGCGCGCGACCAGCTCGCCGAGGAGATGCTCCCCCTGGCGCGCGCGCTGGCCGGCCGCTACGCCGGGCGCGGCGAGCCCATGGACGACCTCGTCCAGGTCGCCTGCGTCGGGATCATGAAGGCCATCGAGGGCTTCGACCTCGAGCGCGAGGTGCGCTTCTCGTCGTACGCGACCCCGACCGTGCTGGGCGAGATCAAGCGCCACTTCCGCGACCGCACGTGGGCGATGCGCGTCCCGCGCGGCCTGCAGGAGCTGCAGCTGGTGGTCGCCAAGAAGCGCGACGAGCTGACCGGCCGCCTCGGCCGGTCGCCGACCGTCCAGGAGCTCGCCGACGGCGTCGACGCGCCGTTCGAGGAGGTTCTCGCGACGATCCAGAGCGTCGGCGCCCGCCGGACGCGCTCGCTCGACGAGCCGACCGGCGAGGACATGACGCTGGCCGACTCGATCGGCGGGCGCGACGTCGAGCTGGAGCGCGCGGAGATCCGCGTGCTGCTGGACGAGGCCATGGACGTGCTGAGCCAGCGCGACCGCGAGGTCCTCCGGCTGCGCTTCGCCGAGGACCTCACGCAGACCGAGATCTCCACCCGCATCGGCGTCTCGCAGATGCAGATCTCGCGCATCATCCGCCAGTCGATCGCCAAGCTGCGCCTGGACATCGACAAGGCGCCGGCCGCCTGAGGCAGCCGGCGCCCTGACGCGCGCGGGATCGTGGCTACGCGACCAGCCGGAAGCGCGCGACGAGCGCCTCCAGCTCCTGCGCCGTGCCGGCCAGGCCCTGGGCCGCCGCGGCGATCTGCTGCGTGGAGGCCGAGGTCTGCTGCGTGGACGCGCTGACCTCCTCCGACGTGGCGGAGGACTGCTCGGCCACCGCCCCGACCTCGTCCATGTCCTGCTCCATCCGCCGGCTGGCGCCGGCGATCTCCTCGACGGCCGCGGCGATGCCGGCCACCCGTGCGTCCATGTCGCGCACGCCCTCGCCGATGCGCTCGAAGGCGGCGCGGGCCTGGTCGACGACATCGGCGCCGCGGGCGGTGCGGTCCGCGCCGTCCGCGACGACGCCGACGGCGCGCGCGGTCTCGGCCTGGATGTCGGCGATGAGGCCGGCGATCGACCCCGCGGCGGTCTGCGACTCCTCGGCGAGCTTGCGCACCTCGTCGGCGACGACCGCGAAGCCGCGGCCCTGCTCGCCGGCGCGGGCGGCCTCGATCGCGGCGTTGAGGGCGAGCAGGTTGGTCTGCTCGGCGATGCCGCCGATCGTGTCGACGATCGAGCCGATCTCCGAGGACTTGTCGCCGAGCGCGCGGATCGCGGTCGTGACGTCGGCCGACGAGGCCTGGACGGCGGCCATGGCCTCGGTCGCGTCGGCCACGGCGCTGGCGCCGTCGCCCGCTGCGCGGGCGGCCTCGGCGGCGGCGACGGCGCTCTCGCGGGCGCCGTCGGCGCCGGCGTCGACCGCGCGGGCCATGTCGCTCACGCCGGCGCGGGCGGAGGCGATGGCGTGCACCTGGCGCTCGGCGCCGATCGCGACGTCGGACACGGCGCGGGCGATGTCGTCGACCGCGCGGCCGGTCTCGCTGGAGGACTGGGCCATCTCCCGCGAGGCGGTGCCCAGCGCGCCGGCCGAGCCGGTGAGGCGCTCGACCAGCTCGCGCAGCTGGGCGAGCATGCCCGCGAACGCCTGGCCCAGCGCGTCACGTTCTGACCGCGGCGTGACCTCGACGGTCAGGTCGCCGTCGGCCACGCGGGCCGCCGCGCGGCTCATGGCGCGCAGCGAGTCGACGACCTCGCCGAAGTGCCGCGCGGTGCGGCCCAGCTCGTCGTCGCCGCCGACCCGGAGCTCGTGCTCGGTGTCGCCCTCGGCCAGGTGACGGGCCGCGACGCCGATGCGGCGTGCGCGGCCGGCCAGCGACCGGGTGATCAGCAGCGCGACCGCGAAGGCCAGCAGCGAGCCGAGCAGCGTGGCGACGATCGTGACGGTGCGGGCGCGCTGCGCGTCCCCGTTGGCGGCGGCGACGCTGGCGGCGCGCTGCTTGGTCAGGTAGCCGGCGATCTGCTCGCTGGCGCCGATCGGGCCGCGGACGTAGCGGTCGACCTTGCGCAGGGCGGCGAGGGTCGCGGCGGCGTCTCCGCGCTGGATCGCCGGGAAGAGGGCGTCGTGGACGCTCTTGTCGTGGCGGTGGTCCGCGGCCTTCGCGCCGGCCGCGATCTTCTCGATGGTGGGATCGCGCAGCGCGGCCGCGGCCTTGGTGCCGGCGTCGGCGATCGCGACGCCGCGGTCCCACTCGCGGCGGTAGCGGACGTCGCCGGTCGCGGCGTACATCGCCTGGGCGGACTGCTGGATGCGGGAGCCGGTGACCGACTGGGCGATGGCGTCCTGGCCTCGCTGCCAGTGCTGCAGCTGCGCCCACGACCGGTTGGCCGCGGACTGCATGGTCAGGGCGAGGGCGAGCGCGGCGACGAACAGCAGGACGACGGCGCTGAACGCGGCCGCGAGCTTGCGGCCGATGGTCCAGCGGAGGGCGAGGCGGGGCACGGGGAACGGCTCCTTGGGCGGAGAGGGGGTCCCGCCGGTTGTCGGACAGCGCGCCGCGAACCTGAGGCGCGCGGCCGATGCCTCCCGAGCCTGCTAGGGGTGCCGTAGGCGGCCAGCGAGGCCGAGGCCCACGACGGCCAGCCGTCGCCGCCGGAGGTGGGTCCCCAGTCGCGATAGCGACACGGTCTCTTAGTGGGCCGCTAGATGGCGTTGCCGACGGCGGTCGGCGCGACGCCGGACCGCTGGTGGTGCTCGTCGAGGTGGCCCTCGACGGTGACGTCGTTCCACGTGTAGAGGACCGGCACCTGGTAGAGCGCCTGGGCGGCCACGCGGAAGCGCGTGAACTCCGGCCCGGACCAGTAGCGGTCCCAGTCGAGCTTGTTCTCGAAGGTCGCCATCTGGAGGACCTTGTACCGGTCGTCGCGGTTGCGATGGACCGCGTAGCCGGTGGCGCCGTAGCGCAGCGCGACCGGCGCGATCTCGGCGACCATCGCGTCGAGCTTGTCTCCGCGGAAGACCGTGGCGTACCACGGGACGTAGACGACGCCTGCCATGTCAGCCCACCTCCGCGTAGATCGCTCCGGGGCCGTCGGACGTCTTGCCGAGACCCTCCTTCTCCGCGCCGACCAAGATCGAGATCTTGCCGGCGTGCTTGTTGTCCCTCATGAGTTGGTGAGCCTCCGCGACGCCATCGAAGCCCAGGGTACGCCAGAGGACGGGTCGGATGGCGCCCGACTCGATCAGCTCGTTGGCCTTCAGGCACTCGTACGCGTTGGCGAAGTGCGACCCGAGGATCTCCTTCTGCTTCATCCACAGGTACCGCACGTCGAAGTCCAGGTTGAAGCCCGTGGTGCCCGCGCAGATGACGACCTTGCCGAACGGCTTGACGGTCAGCACCGACGTCGGGAACGTCGCGGCGCCGACGTGCTCGAAGACGATGTCGGGGGCGGCGCCGAGCAGCTCCTGGACGCGCTTGCCGAAGCGGCGTGACTCCTTGAACCGCGCCTTCTCCTCCTCGGGCGTCTCGTTGCCGGTGCGCATCATGCCCGCGAACTCGCTGCGGTTGATGTAGTCCACGGCGCCGAGCTGCTTGACCAGCGCGCCCTTCTCGTCGCTGTTGACCACGCCGACGCACTCGGCGCCGGCCGCCTTGCAGATCTGCGTGGCGAAGACGCCCAGGCCGCCGGCGGCGCCCCAGATCAGGACCTTCTGGCCCGCCTGCAGGTTGCAGCGCGTCATGAGCATGCGCCAGGCGGTGAAGTAGACGAGGCCGTAGCTGGCGGCCTCCTCCCAGGTCAGCGCGGCGGGCTTGGGCAGCAGCTGCTGGGCCTGGACCTTCGTGAACTGCGCGAAGGAGCCCCAGGTCGTCTCGTAGCCCCAGATCTTCTGCGACGGCGCCGCCAGCGGGTCCAGGCCGTGGACCTCCGGATCCTCGTAGGAGGCCTGGTTGCAGTGCAGGACGACCTCGTCGCCGGGCTCCCAGCGCGTCACGCCCGCGCCGACCTTCCAGACGATCCCGGAGGCGTCGGAGCCGCCGATGTGATGGCCGAACTCGGGGTGGTCGCCGTACTTCATGACCGAGACCGGCTGCCCGAGGGCGGCCCACACGTTGTTGTAGTTGACGCCCGCCGCCATGACGCGCACGATGACCTCGAACGCGCCGGGCTCGGGGACGTCGATCTCCTCGAGCTGGAAGGCGTCCTTCGGCTCGCCGAAGCGCTCTTCGCGGATGACCCATGCGGCCATCTTGGCCGGCAGCTCGCCCGGCTCGGTGTCGACGGTGGAGACCTGCGTCACATCAACGGCCATGTGTTGTTCGGACCCTCTGGAGTCGGTGGCGGTTCCCTGCGGGGCGCGAACCATACGCCAGATCGGGCTATGCGGTCGCCGACGTTCAGTCGTCGCGGAGGAACCCCTGGCGGCGGAAGTAGAGCAGCAACAACCCGGCTGAGACGACCAGGCCGCCGACCCCGTAGCCCCAGAACGCCGCCGCGCTGTTGATGTGGCGCACGAGCATCCCGAAGTTCTGGCCGAAGAAGCCCGTGACGAACGTCAGCGGCAGGAAGATCGTCGCCACGACCGTCAGCTGCTTGGAGATGCTATTCAGCCGGTTGGAGACCGTGGAGAGGTAGAGGTCCAGCGCACCCGCGAGCAGGTCGCGGTAGGAGTCGATGAGCTCCGAGATGCGCACGAGGTGGTCGTAGACGTCGCGGAACCAGTCGCGCGCGTCGTCGGCCTCCAGGCCGGGGAGGCGGCCCAGCACGTCGCCGCCGCGGGCCAGGATGTCGCGCTGCGGCGTGGCGATCCGGCGCAGCTCGATGAGGCGGCGGCGCAGCGCGAAGAGGTCCTGGCGCTGATCCTGGCTCGGCTTCTCGAGCATCGCGTCCATCAGCAGGTCGATCTCGTCGTCGACTTGGTCCAGGACCGGGAAGAAGCTGTCGGTCAGCGCGTCGAGGACGCGGTAGATCGCCTCCTCCTCGGTCTTCGGCGTCTCGCGCTCGATCCGGTCGGCGGCGTTCTGCAGCAGCTGATGGCCGGCCTGGTGGACGGTGATCATCCACTGGCCGCTGACGTGGAAGTGGACCTCGACGGGCGATCCGTCGGGATCGACGCCGTAGAAGACCAGCAGCGCGGTCTGCCCGTAGTCGTCGATCTTCGGGCGCTGGCCGAACTCCTGCGTGTCCTCGACGGCCAGCGGATGCAGGCCGAAGCGCCGGCCCAGCTCGGCGATCTGCTCGTCGGAGCAGCCCTCCAGCTTCAGCCAGAAGAAGTGACCGGACTCCAGCAGCTCGGGCAGCCGGGAATCGTCGACCGCATGGAGAACCTGCACCGCCGCATCGTGGCGGCGGTGCAGGACGGATCGAGTGCTAGATGAGTTGTTCCACGGGTTCGCTGCCGCCGCTGACCGGCCCGGCCGGCGCCTGAGGCCCCCGATCCCTTGCCGATCCGACCAGGATCGGCTGCGAGATCGTGCGACCTCAGGCATCCGCCCGGACCAGCCATCGACGGGACCGCCTCGTGGAACAACCCACCTAGGCCGGGATCGCGGTCTCGGCCGCGGCGGCCAGCTCGGCGCCGCCGTCGCCCGTGCCGACCTCGGAGCTCTCGGCGTCGTGGACCGGCTGGCGGTGCGGGACGCCCGCCTCGACGAGGACCCAGGCGGCCACGGCGCCGAGCGCGGCGACCACCGCGGCGATGCGCAGACCGTCGTTGAGCGCGAAGAGGAACGCCTGCTGGACGGCGTCGTGCACCGCGCCGGTGCCGCCGGTCGCGCCCGCGCCGAGGCCCTCGGCCAGCGACGCGCGGGTGCCCTGCGGGACCTGCGGCAGCAGCTCGTCGATCTTCTGCCGGCCCAGGCCGCTGATGAGCGCGCCCATGACGGCGACGCCGAACGTGCCGCCGACCATGCGGCTCATGGAGAGCACGCCCGAGGCCACGCCGGCCTTGGTCTGGTCGACCGCGTTCATCGCCGCGGTGCTCATCGGGGACATGATCAGGCCCATGCCCAGGCCCATCAGGATGAAGGCGCCGAGCAGGCTCGTGTAGGGCGTGTCGACCTCGAGGTGGCCCTGCCAGAACAGCGAGATCGCGTTCAGCAGCAGGCCGGCGGTCATGAGCGGGCGCGGGCCGATGCGGTCCGACAGCCGCCCGGCGATCGGGCCGCCGATGATGATCACGACGGTCATCGGCAGGAACCGGACGCCGGCCTGCAGCGGGCTGTAGCCGCGCACGTTCTGCAGGTAGAGGGCGAGGAAGAAGAACGTCGCCAGCATCGCGAAGCTCACGATGAACGCGACGACGTTCGCGCCCAGGAACGACCGTGCGCGGAAGAAGCGGAAGTCGACCATGGGGTTGACCGAGCGCGTCTCGATCACGGCGAAGGCGGCGAGGCCGACGACGGCGGTGGCCAGCAGGCCGACGATCTGGCCCGAGCCCCAGCCCCACGCGTTGCCCTCGACGAGCGCGAGGACCATGGCCGCGAGGCCGACGGTGATCGCCGTCACGCCCGGGACGTCGATGGACCGCGCCGCGGTCTCGTCGCGCGACTCGTGCGTGGCGAACAGGGTGACCACGACGGCCAGGGCGGCGACCGGCAGGTTGAGGAAGAAGATCGACTGCCACGAGACGTTCTCCACCAGGAACCCGCCGACGACCGGGCCGATGGCGAGCGCCAGCGCCGAGACGCCGGCCCAGGTGCCGATCGCCTTGCCGCGCTCGTGCGGCGGGAAGGCGTTGGAGATGATCGAGAGCGTCGCGGGCATCATGAACGCGGCGCCGATGCCCTGGACCGCCCGGCCGGTGACGAGCCAGGCCTCGGACTGCGCGAGCCCGATGAAGGCGCTGGACGCGCCGAAGACGATCACGCCGAACAGGAACATCCGGCGGCGGCCGAAGAGGTCGCCGAGGCGGCCGCCGGTGACCAGCAGCACGGCGAAGCTCAACGTGTAGGCGTTGACGGTCCACTCGAGGCCGCTGATCGAGGCGCCGAGGTCCTTCTGGATGGACGGCAACGCGACGTTGACGACCGTGTTGTCCAACATGATCATGAACAGCGCGAAGCACATCGCGGCGAGGGTCCACCAGCGGCGGTTCTCGTCGTTGACGAAGCGCTTGCGCAGCGTCGTGGGGGTCATTTGCGACGCTCCTTGGGGAGGATGGAGAGGGCGTCCAGCAGGGTCTGGCGCTGGACGGGGGAGAGGTCTTCGGCCCAGGCTTCGATGCCCTGGAGCCGTGCGGTGTCGACGCGGTCGATGAGGTCGCGCGCGGCCTGGGTGGGGCCCACGCGCTTGACGCGCCGGTCGTGCTCGTCCTCACGACGCTCGACGAGCCCGCGCTGCAGCAGGCCGTCCACCGTCCGGGACGCGTTGGGGAGGGACATGGACAGCTGCTCCGCGATCTCCTTGACGGAAACCTCGGTCTGGCACTCCACGAGGACGTGCAGCATCTTGAGTTGCGTCATCGAGAGGTCGGCGTCGGCGAGCATCGCGTACAGCGAGCGCGTCGAGCCGGCCAGCAGCAGGCGCCACAGGGCGAGCATCTCCGCGGCCACCTGGGCCGCAGTCGCTTCCGTGCTCGCACTGCTTGCATGCATGCACATAAGTATTGCGCCCGCGCAGTGATTTCTCAAGCGAACATGTGTGCACCAGCGCACAGAACGGGGTCTGACCCTTCATGAAGGGGTCGATCCGGCATGCGTTCCGTTCGTGGGTGCCGGCGTTGGTGGCTCCGCTCGGGCGCCTGTGGTGCCGCGGCGCGTGGTTGGGCGGCGATGACGGGGAGGTGAGGGGAGGGCGCGGGCCGCGCCGGTCGTCCCGCGATCGCCGGGGTCCGGGCGATCCGTGCGCGATCGACCCCCATATGCGGGGTTGATCCGACATGCGTTTTCGTTTGCGATCGCCGGCGACCTCCCGCGAGTGGCGATTCACGCCCGAACGATCCCCTCACGGCGCCGGGGCAGACGACCCGGCCGGCGCCGCGTCGTCATCGCCCCCGGACCACGCGGCGCAGCGCGTCCACTGCCTGAGCTGAACGCCGCCCGTGTCGTGCCGCGGCGCGTGGTTCGGGGGCGATGACCGGGACGTGAGGTGAGGGCGCGTGCGCCGCCGGTCCTCCGCGATCGCCGGTGTCCGGGCGATCCGTGCGCGATTGACCCCCATATGCGGGGTCGATCCGACATGCGTTTCCGTTTGCCCATTGCCGGCGACCTCCCGCGAGTGGCGATTCACGCCCGAAGGGTCTGACCCCTTGATGCGACCCCTTGACGTGGCCGGCGAGGGTGACTGCGCCGTCGGGAGGCCCGTGCGGGGCTACTTCGTGAAGGCCACGTCGTGGTCCGCGGTGCGGACGAACGTGACCTTCTTGGCGTCGAACGCGTAGTCGCGCTCGCGCAGCTTCTTCGGGCAGCAGAGGTCGTCGCCCGGCGACCAGCGCGGCTCGAGGACGCTCAGCGTGGTGCCGGAGATCCGCAGCGTCGCGCGGTACAGCGACTGCAGGCGGAAGACGACCTTCAGCGACGTCTGGTCGCCGGTGTCGCCGGCCTTCTGGCCGTGCGTGCTGAAGACGTACAGCGCGACCGCGCCCGCGGCACCCGTGGTCGAGACGAGGACCAGCGCGTCCTGGCGTCCGTCGCCGGTCACGTCCACGAAGCCGCTGCGCGGGTCGACGATGCCGGCCTTCGTCGTCAGAACGCTCTTGACGGCGGAGGTGGTCGCCGGATCGTCGATCAGCTTCTGCGTGAAGACGGTCTGGGACGGCGTCGGCGCGGCGTGCGCGGCCGCGGACGGGATCGCCAGCGCGACGAGCAGCGCGACGGGCAGGACGGTGGCGCGGGCGCGACGCATCGCGACATGGTCGCGCATCGGCGCCATCGCCTTGGGGTGCCGTAGGCGGCCAGCGAGGCCGAGGCCCACGACGGCCAGCCGTCGCCGCCGGAGGTGGGTCCCCAGTCGCGACAGCGACACAGTCTCCTAGGGCTGCAGCAGATCGTTCTGCGCGGACGGCCGCTCGCGGCCGATGGTGATCCGCGCGGCGTCCACGCCGTCGCTGCTGGTGTGCAGCTCCCACGTGCCGGGCTTGACGACGGCCTTGACCGACGCCGTCTCGCGCGGGTTGATCGGGCCGGTCTGCACGGCCGTCTCGCCCGGGCCGCCGCCCGCCGCGTCGACCGTCTCCAGCGTCACCTGCTGGGTGGCGTTCGACTGGTTGGAGATCACGAGCGTGATCGGCCCGGCGCCGAAGCGCCGGGGCGAGATCGACACCTGCTGGTCGTCGATCGCGGCGCTCACCACGATCGGCGTGGGCGGGCGCTCGGCGTTCTTGTACTTGTGGTCGGAGCTCCCGCAGGCCGTGACGGCCAGGGCAGAGACCAGCGCGCAGGCAGCGACCGCTGCCTGCTTCGGCGTCCTGCGCATTGCGGGGCGTCTTCTCCTCATCCTCGACCCGGGTCCTGCGTCTCCCACGCAGCGAAACGATGTGACCCGGGCGGAACCCTAGCCGAGCGCGGTCCTTCGCGCCAATGCCCGGTGCGTCGGGGACCCGATCAGCGGGTGTTCAGGTGTGCGGCTCTCCACCGATGGGCGGTGTCGCGCGGTCGGCCTCGATGTCGCGGAGTGCATCCTGGAGGCGCTCCCAGGAGCCCGCCTCGGCGGCGTCGTACTCCCGGCCTTCCAGCTCGACGAGCTGGTCGCGGTAGGCGCTCCACGCCTCGCGCGTGCGCTCGTCCAGCGTGTCCTGATTGGGGGCGAACGTGGTCATGCGGTCCTCCGGTCCGGCTGGGGTCTGTTGTGACGGTATCCGCACCGGCGGTCGGCGAGCGCGCGAGGGCGCCTGCAACGCGCCGCCCGGACCGTCCGCGGGCGGGAGTACAAACACACGTTCGCCATGTCGATCGCCGTCTCCTCCGCCGTCCCGTCGCTCCTCGACGCCCCGCTGGCCACCGCCGAGTTCCTCGTGGTCGACACCGAGACCAACGGCCTCGGCGGCGAGCAGTGCGAGGTGACCGAGATCGGCGTGGTGCTCGTCGGGGGCGGCGAGCTGCACGAGCGCTGGGAGACCCTCGTGCCGGTGCGGGCGCCGCTGTCGCGGGGCATCCAGCGGTTCACGGGGATCAGCCAGGCGATGGTCGACGAGGCTCCGCCCGCCGAGGTCACGCTGCCCGAGCTGGCCGAGCAGCTCGAGGGCCGGGTGCTCGTGGCGCACAACTCGTCGTTCGACCGGCGCGTGCTGGCGCAGGCGTTCGGGCGCGCCGGCCTGGCGTGGCCGGATCCGCCGACGCTGTGCACGGTCGCGCTCGCGCGCCGGCTGCATCCGCTCGCGCGCCAGCGCAAGCTGCGTCCGCTGGCCGAGTCCCTGGGGATCGAGGTCGAGGTCTCGCACCGCGCGCTGGCCGACGCCGAGACGTGCGCGCGCGTGCTGTGCGCGCTGTTTCCGCGGCTGTGCGCCAACGCGGGGACGGTCGGGCAGGCGCTCGGGCTGCTGCGGTCCAGGCGGCAGCGCACCGCGCGGGCCGGCCGGACCGACGGCGGCGTGTCGCTGCGCGGCACGCGCCGGCGCAAGGTCGACTGCTCGGCGCTGCCCGAGGAGCCGGGCGTCTACATCTTCCGCAACGCCGAGGGGCAGCCGCTGTACGTGGGCAAGTCGGTGTCGATCCGCTCGCGCGCCAAGGCGCACTTCGTGCCGTCGTCGCCCGACACCGGATGGGTCGCGCAGGCCGAGATCGCCGACCACGTCGAGACCGCCAGCGAGCTGGGCGCGCTGCTGACCGAGGCGCGGCTGATCCGCGAGCTCAAGCCGCCGGGCAACCAGCGGCTCAAGCACGACGACAACTGGGTCTACCTCCGCTGCCGGCTGGACATCCCGTACCCGATTCTGGAGGTCGGGCCCGAGCCGGCGCCGGGCCGGGCCGTCAACGTCGGGCCGCTGCAGGGACGCTTCGCGGCGGCCGAGCTGGTCGAGCAGCTGACGTCGCTGTTCGAGCTGCGCCATTGCGGGCGCGGGATGAAGCGGCGCGAGCACCCGTCGGCCTACGGCCAGATGGGCCGCTGCCTGTCGCCGTGCCTCGGCGACCTGGATCCGAACGCCTACCGGCGGCGGCTGGACCAGGCGCTGGCGCTGTTCGGTGGCGACGAACGCGACCCGCCCGCCCATGCGCTGCTGGTGTACCTCGACGAGCAGATGCGGCGCGCGGCGGCAGAGGAGCGCTTCGAGCGCGCGGGGTGGCTGCGGCGCCGCCGCGAGCGCCTGGCGGTGCTGCTGGAGCGGCTGGGCGGGGCGATGGCTGCGACGCACGCGCGGCCGCGGCTCGTGCTGGCCGCCCATCCCGTGGAGGCGCGCTACGACGCGCTGTGGATCGTCGGTGGGCGGATCGCCGGCTGGGCGCCGCTGACCGATGCGGACGATGCGTGGGCGCGGACCGAGGCGGCGCTGCGCGGCGGCGACGGCCGCGGGCTCGCGCCATGCGCGACGGCCGACGAGGTGCGCGAGATCCGGATCGCGACGACGTGGCTGGCGGCGCATCCGTCGCTGGAGCTGAAGCTGTCGAGCGAGACGACGCGGGCGCGGGTCGAGCGGTTCGTGGTGCGGGCGCAGGGGCTTCCGGCGCTGTAGGACCGGCCTGGCGTCCAGCGGCGTGGACGCTCGCCCTCCCCCGAAATGGGGGTGGCGTCGGCACATGTTCGAGCGCATTCCGGCCCGAAGTTGTGCAAGATCGCTGGAGGAGTCTGCGACCGGACGTGGAGCCGGAAGTCCGGCCCCACGGGCCGGTGGCGTGGCACGGATCGCCGCCAGATGGACAAGGAGGACTCCCGCCGCAAGGGCGCGTTCGTGCCCTCGAGGCGGGAACCGTCACGCCGAAGGGCGGGCACCCGGCATGGGCTGAGGGGTCGGGTGCCTCGCCCGGCGGCGTGAGGACTAGCCCTCCCGCACGGCGCGGTAGCGGATGTGCGTGACGCGCTCGGACTCGACCACGCGGGTCGGCTCCAGCCGTGGCGCGGGGTCGCCGAGGTTCTCGAAGAGGCGGGTGCCGCGGCCCAGTCGTCGCCCCACGGGCCGTCGTCGCCGTCGCCATGGTCCTAGGACCGCGGCCGCCGCGGGAACTCATCGCTCGAAGCGCAGGACGTCCTCGGCGTCGGCGCGCAGGGCATCCATGTCGCCCGCGGTGACGGCGGCGAAGAGCTCGACCAGCGGCTCGCCGGTGCGGCGCTTGCGGGTCCAGGTGCCGACGGCGGCGCCGTCGACGGTGGCGACGGCGCGCACCATGCCGCCGCCGGGGTGGACGCGGTCGGCATGCTCGGGCGCGACGGCGAAGGCGCGGCTGCGCCACCCCAGCAGGTAGGGGTCGAAGGCGCCCAGGAGGCGCGGCGGCACGCGCGCGCCGTCGGCGGCCGAGCCGTCCGGCGCGGCGGCCGCGGCGGTCAAGGACACCAACTCGCCCTCGAGGGTCAGCTCGGCCGCGATGGCGTCCAGGCCGGCGCGGGCGTCGCGCCGCGGCAGGCCCGACCAGGCCGCGAGGTCGGCGGCCGTCGCCGGCCCGTGGGCGGTCAGGTAGCGGCGGGCCAGCGTCGCGAGGGCGCGGGCGCGCTCGTCGCCCTCCAGCGCCGTCGGGGGCGCGGCGCCGAGCCAGTCGTGCGCCAGCGCGAACGCGGCCGAGCCGTCGGCGCGGACCGGCCCCAGCACGGCGATCCCGCGCAGGACGGCGAGCATCAGCAGGTGCGGCATGGCCTGACCTTCGGTGCGCAGGCCCGCGGCGCCGAGGCGCTGCGCCAGCTCGGTACGGGTCAGCGGGCCCTCGTCGGCCACGGCGCGCTCGATCAGCGCCACGGCGCGGTCGGCCGCGTCGGGCGTGACCCGTTCCTGCGACAGCCGGCGTGCGCTCGTGGCCGCGCGCGTCGGCGCAAGCAGGCCGAGCAGCCAGCCGAAGTCCTCGGCGGCGACCAGGTGCAGGGTGCCGCGCAGCAGCCAGCCGGCGACGAGGGAGCGATCGGCGAGGGCGCCGTCGACGTCCGCCGCGGTCAGCCCGCTCGTCCGGGCCCGGAGCGCCAGCCGCGCGGCGCGCAGGTCCTGGGCCTGCACGGCGAGCAGGTGTCGCACGACGGCGACCGGATCGGCACCGGGCGCGGGTGTCGCGGTCAGCCGCTGCGCAGCCGCGCGCCGGCGGCGCACCGCGGCCGGGTCGGCGTCGGCGTCGACGGCCGGCTCAGGCAAACGGCGGCGCGACGACGTCGGCCGCGACCCCGTCGGGGCCGACCGTCACGCGGTCGCCCGGGGCGACCTCGCGGCGCAGGATCGCCAGCGCGATGACGCCCGCGCGCGGCGACACGACCACGCTGCCGACCGTGCCGACCTCGCGCCCGTCCTCGCCGGTGGTGCGGACCGTGGCGCCCGCGTCCACCGGCGCGGCGAGCGTCAGCCCGCGCAGGTGGCGGTTCGGCTTGCCCTTCCAGTGCAGGCGCGCGACGGTCTCCTGGCCGACGTAGCAGCCCTTGGTGAAGCTCACTGCGCGGTCGACGATCCCGGCCTCCTCCGGCATCACGGTCTCGTCGAGCTCGACCCCGTAGCGCGGGCGGCCGGCCTCGACGCGCACGATCTCGGCGACCGCCTCCGGCGCCTCCACTGCGCCCGCCGCCAGCAGCGCGTCCCGGACCGACGCGGCGCGCTCGGCGTCCGGCAGCACGTCCAGCCCCGCGGCGGTGCGCACGACCTCGCCCGCGACGTCGTGCTCGTCCGGGCCGGGGATCGGCAGGCCGGCCGCGGCGGCGACCTCCTCGGCGCGCGCGCCGACGAGCGAGAAGAGCGCGAGCTCCAGCGTGCGCTTGTGCAGCTCGGCCTGCCAGCCGATCAGCCCGCGCCGGACCTGGTCGAACAGCGCCTGGAGCGCGACGCGCTCGGTGATCAAGAGGAGGGCGGGCGGGGCCGAGCTCATGGCGAGGATGCGCAGGTCGCCGAGCATCCGGCCCTTGTTGGTCAGCAGCGTCGCGTAGCGGCCGTGGCCGGCCTCGAGCGTCGCGATGTCGTTGCTGACCTGTCCGTCGAGGAACTTCGCCGCCTCGTCGCCGACGAGCAGGAGCTTGCCCATGGCGGAGCGGTCGATGAGGCCGGCACCGCGCGTGCAGGCCTCGTAGGCGGGGGAGAGCGCATCGACGGTGGCCATGTGTCCGAGCATACGACGGACGATCCGCTATGTTCTTGAATCGAAATTTCGTCACGGCTAAATTGGAAGTGCATGACGCTCGAAGTCTCGTCCGCCGTTCAGGACTACGCGAAGGCCATCTACTCGCTCGAGCAGCGCCGCGACGGCGGCGCCGTCAGCACGAACGCGCTCGCCGAGCGGCTCGGCGTCTCCGCCGCGTCGGCGTCCTCGATGGTCAAGCGCCTCGACGGCCTCGGCCTCGTCGAGCACGTGCCGTACAAGGGCGTCGCGCTGACCCAGCGCGGGGTGAAGGTCGCGCTCGAGGTCCTGCGACACCACCGGCTGCTGGAGCGCTTCCTCGCCGAGGAGCTGGGCGTGCCGTGGGATCGCGTCCACGACGAGGCCGAGGTGCTCGAGCACGTGCTGTCCGAGGAGCTCGAGGAGCTCATCGCCGCCAAGCTCGGCCATCCGACGATCGACCCGCACGGCGATCCGATCCCCACCGCGGAGCTCGAGATCGTCGAGCCGATCACGGTCGGCATGGACGGCCTGGACGTCGGCGACCACGGGCTGTTCGTCCGCGTGTCCGACAGCGACCCCGAGATGCTGCGCTACCTCGGTGCGCGGGGCATCGCGCCCGGCGCGACGTTCGAGATCGTCGACAAGCAGCCCTTCGGGGGGCCGATCTTCGCCCGCTTCGGCGACGCGACCGCCGTGCACCCGCTGGGCGGCCGGCTCGCCGCGGCGATGCGCGTCGAGGTGGGAGCGTGACCGCCCCGCCGAACGGATCCGGCGGCGCCGATGCCGCCACGCTCCCGTCGCCCACCCTCCTGCGCCGTCATGGACACGGCCGCACGATGCGCACGCGCCTCGCCCTCCTGGGCCCCGCGTTCGTCGCGTGCATCGCCTACGTCGATCCCGGCAACTTCGCCACCAACATCGCCGGCGGCTCCAAGTACGGGTACCTGCTCCTGTGGGTCCTGCTCGGGGCCAACATGATGGCCATGCTGATCCAGAACCTCTCGGCGAAGATCGGCATCGCGACCGGCAAGAACCTCGCCGAGCTCTGCCGGGAGCACTTCCCGCGCCCGGTCACCTGGGGGCTGTGGGTCCAGGCCGAGCTGATCGCGATGGCGACCGACCTCGCGGAGTTCGTCGGCGCGGCGATCGCGTTGAACATCCTCTTCGGCATCCCGCTGCTGCCCAGCGGCCTGATCACCGCCGTCGTCGCGTTCGCGCTGCTGGGCCTGCAGAGCCGCGGCTACCGGCGCTTCGAGGTCGCGATCATGGGCTTCCTGGCCGTGATCCTGCTGGGGTTCCTGTACGACACGCTGAAGATCGGGTTCGACGCCGGCGAGGCGGCCAAGGGGTTCGTCCCGCACTTCGACGGCAGCGACTCGATCCTCCTGGCCACCGGCATCCTGGGCGCGACGGTCATGCCGCACGTCATCTACCTGCACTCGGCGCTGACGCAGGGGCGCACCCCGGCGGCCGACGACGCCGAGCGGCGCACGCTGCTGCGCTTCAACCGCATCGACGTGAGCATCGCCATGGGTGTGGCCGGCGTCATCAACATGTCCATGTTGATCATCGCGGCGTCGCTGTTCCACGGTGGTGTCGGCGAGATCGACACGATCGAAGGCGCCTACGACGGCTTCAAGTCGATGGTCGGCCCGGAGGCCGCGCTCGCGTTCGGGCTGGCGCTGATGGCGTCGGGGTTCGCGTCGTCCAGCGTGGGCACCTACGCCGGCCAGGTCGTGATGCAGGGCTTCATCAACCGGGGCGTGCCGCTGCTGGTGCGCCGTGCGGTGACGATGACCCCGGCGTTGATCGTCCTCGCCCTCGGGCTCGACCCGACCAACTCGCTGGTCATCAGCCAGGTGGTGCTGTCGTTCGGCATCCCGTTCGCGCTCGTGCCGCTCGTGCTGCTCACCCGCCGCCGCGACATCATGGGCGCGCTCGTCAACCGGCGGATCACGACGGTGGTGGCGGCGTTCGTCGCCGCGATCATCAGCGCGCTGAACGTCTTCCTCGTGATCGACACCCTCGGCCTGGTCTAAGAAGGTCTGGGACGCGCTGCACCGGTGGCCAGGTGAGGCAGGGTCGTTGCGAGCGCGAAAGGATTCGGCGTGAGCCGCAACGCCGGACCACCGGGAGCGATGCCGGTGGTCCGTGATGCGCGGCGTGCTCAGCGAAGCGAGATCGCGATCTGCTCCAGGAGGTCCATCCCCTCCTGCATGCCGGCCTCCATGCCGGAGTTGATGATCATGTCGCGGACCTCCTTGCTCGCGCACTGCACGAGGAGCGTGAGGGTCGTGCGCCCGTCCACCTCGGTGAACGTCACGATGTTCAGTGGGGCTTCCGCGTCCGGCGTTTCGGGCGCGCCCTCGAAGACCTCGGTCATGACGATCCGCTCGTTTGGGACGAGCTCGCGGTACTCGCCGTGGAAGGCGACCTCGGATCCGTCTTCCGCCACCATCGCGTATCGCCACGTGCCGCCGACCCGCAGGTCGATCTCGGTGATCGTCGTCTCCCCGCGGTGGCCGCTCCACCAGCGCTTGACCAGCTCGGGCGTGGTGTACGCCTTGTACACCAGGTGCTTGGGTGCGTCGAACTCCCGCGTGATGAGGATCTGCTCATCGGTGGGGAGCGTCACCTTCGCCGTGCCGCTACTCGTCGCTGCCATGTCCTTCCTCCTTCTGCTTGAGGTCTTCCAAGACGTCGTCCATCCCGTCGAACCGCTCCGACCATGTGCGCTCGTAGTTGCTCACCCAGTCGTGGATGGGCTTGAGCGCGTGGCCGTTGAGCCGGTACATCCGCTGCCGTCCTTCCTCCCGCACGTTCACGACTCCGACTTCTCTGAGCACGCGCAGGTGCTTGGACACCTGTGGTTGCGCCAGCCCGAGCACACGCACCAGGTCGTTCACGGGGCGCTCGCCGCCGGCGAGGACGTCCAGGATCTGTCGCCGCCGGGGCTCGGCCACCGCGTTGAACGCATCTGTTGTCGTCGCTGCTCGTGACACGGGCGAATAATATACCCATATGAGCATGCGTCACGCCGCTGGTGTCGAGCGCCGAGATCGACATGGCGTTCCTGAGGCTCGCCCGTTCAATTCTCTGCCGGCGCCGCCTCAAGTCATTGTGAAAGACCTTCCAGCTAAGTTGGCATCGGCGATCGGGCCGTATATTTGGGGGTGATGGCCCTCGCCGAAACCTTCCAGGAAGTCCTCGACTCGCTGCCCGACGACTGGACCGATCTCGAGCTGGATGTGCGCATCCACGACGAGACGCGCTACGTCAACGCGTGCGTCTACCTCTCCACGGTCAACGCCCAGCCGTACTCCAAGCACGACTGGCACTGGAACATCCTCGTCGCCCATCGCTTCGGGCACGCCGCAGCCGCCCCCGCCGTCCACGGCGCGCTGAAGCTGCTCGACGACGCCGGCATGGAGGGCGAGCTGCAGATCCGCGAGGTCCGTAGCGGCCGCGTCGAGGTCGTCCAGATGTGGGGCCGGCCCGAGTCGGTCCGCCAGGAGTTCAAGAAGATCCGCTCGCAGTAGTGGCGCGCGTGACGGCGCTCATCGGCGACCTGCTGTTCGGGTCCAAGGCCGTCGAGCTGCTGTCCGCCGCCGGGCACGACGTGCGCCTCGCGCCGTCGGCTCCCGACGACCTCGCGACGACCACCGACGTCGTGCTCGTCGACCTCACGACCGGCACCATCCCGGCCGGGGTCACCGGCCTGGGTGTGAAGACGCTGGGCGTGTTCGCCCACGTCGAGCCCGCGGTGCGCGAGCGCGCCCTCGAGGCGGGCTTCGACCTCGTCGTCCCACGCTCGCGCTTCATGCGGGAGGGCGGCGAGCTGGTGACGAAGCTGGCGTCCGAGTGACGTAGCACAAACTGTGCTACGGTAGACGGCATGGCTTCTCGTACGGTTCGTGCGCGTCTCGATGATCCTTCCGAGCAGGCCCTCGCGACGCTGATGCGCGAGGGGCGCAACGAGTCCGAGGCGGTGCGCATCGCGCTCGTCGAGGCCGGTGATCGCCGCCTGAGGCGCTCGGCCCTCGCGGACGAGGTCCGCCGGCTGGCGGCGGATCCGGCCGACGTGGCGCAGCGGCGCGCCGTCATGGAGGACATGGACGCCGCCGAAGCCGACTGGCCCGAGTGACCCGCGGCGAGGTGTTCCGCGTCCGGCTCCCCGTTGGCCGCGGTCACGAGCAGCGGGGTCCCCGCTACGCCGTGATCGTGCAGGCTGACGAGCTGATCGGGCTCTCCACGGTGATCGTCGCCCCCACGTCGCGGAGCGCGGCGCCCGCGACCTTCCGGCCGGAGGTCGACGTGGCGGGCGGCCGCACGCGCGTCCTGGTCGAGCAACTGCGCACGGTCGACCTCGAGCGCCTCGCCGACCGTGTCGGCCGGCTCGACGCGTCCGAGCTGCGCGCCATCGACGAAGCGCTCGAGATCGTCCTCGGTCTCTGACGCCTACGCGTTCGGGTCCGAGTCGCGCTCGGTGCTGGCCGTCTCGGGGCTGAAGGCCGCGGAGACGTCGGGCTTCTGGGCGACGATCCCGAAGCGCTGCTCCCACGTGGCCCAGGCGGCGAGGCGCTTGGGGTTCAGCTCGCCGAAGTAGGCGGCGCCGGCGGTGAAGGAGGGCGAGACCGCGTCGAGCTCGGAGGCGGTGAGGGCGCGCTTGAGGGACGGCTCGGCGTCGGTGAGCGCGGAGACGGCGGACTCCGGGTCGTTGATCGTCGCCTCGTAGCCGCGGCGCAGCGCGCGGACGGTCGCGCGGACGACGGGGCCGTTGGTGTCCAGCGTCTCGCGGGAGGTCGCCAGGACCAGCTCCGGGTAGGACGGCGCGCCGAACTGGTCGACGCGGAACTCGTGCATGCCGGGGCGCTTCGCCTGCAGCGCCACGCCCTCGGCGTTCCAGAACGCCGTCGCGCCGTCCACCTTGCCGGCCAGCAGCGACTGCACGGCGTTGAACCCGATCGTGACCTTGCGGACCTTGGAGGGATCGCCGCCGTCGCCGGCGACGACGGAGTCCAGGACGGCGTCGTCGCTCGGCAGGCCGGTGACGCCGGCCTTCTTGCCCTCCAGGTCGCGCGGGCGCTTGACGCCGGGCTGGGCGAGCACCGCGGCCAGCGGCGTCTGCACCAGCGCCATCACGCCGACCACGTCGCGCCCCTTGGCGCGGGCGATGGCCAGGTCGTGGATGTCGACGATCGCGACGTCGACCTGCCCGCTCAGCAGCGCCTTGATCCCGTCGGTCGACGATCCCGGCGTGTCGATCTGCAGGTGGACGCCCTCGGAGTCGTCGTAGCCGCGCTGCTTGGCGAGGTAGATGCCCGCATGGACGGCGTTGGGCGCGAAGTCCAGCAGCAGGCGGGCGTCCTGCTCGGGGCGGCTCTCGCTGCCTCCGGAGGCGCCGGCGCAGCCCGCCGCGAGGGCGACGGACAGCACGAGGAACAGGGCGGTGAGAAGACGGCGCGACATCGGCGCGGGAGGATACGGATGGCCGACGCGTAGGATCAGGGAGGTGCGCCGCCGTGTGACCTTCTCGCGCAACCTGACGCTTTCGCTCTCGCGGACCTGCGTCTCGCATTGCAAGTACTGCGCCTTCCAGACGCACCAGCCTCACCTGCATACGCCGGACGAGGTCCTGGAGCTGCTCGATCGCGCCGCCAAGCGCTCCGTCAAGGAGCTGCTGGTCCTCACGGGGGACGACCCGGCCCACCACCCGGGCGTCAAGGCCCGCCTGGCCGAGCTGGGCTTCGAGGACTTCGTCGCCTACGTCGTGTGGTGTTGCGAGCGTGCGCTGGAGCGTGGGCTGCTGCCGCACACCAACCTCGGTGCGGTGACGCGGGAGGAGCTGGGGCGGCTGCGGGAGGTGACGGCGTCGCAGGGGTTGATGCTCGAGTCGATGCGCGACGACCTCGTCGCGCATCAGGGGTCGCCGACCAAGGATCCGGAGCTGCGGTTGCAGACGATCCGTTGGGCGGGGGAGCTGAGGATCCCGTTCACGTCGGGGATTCTGGTCGGGATCGGCGAGTCCAAGGAGGACCGGGTCGCGGCGCTGAAGGCGCTGGCCGCGGTTCACGCCGAGCACGGGCATCTGCAGGAGGTGATCCTGCAGAACTTCGTTCCGCACCGGAAGTACTACGGCGAAGAGCCGGCTGACATCGCGACCGATGCGGCCGAGCGGTTCTGGCGCACGGGGCTGCGCGACGTGATGAATCCGGCCCACCCACCCCTGCCGGACTGGGCGTCGCCCGTCTCGCTGGAGGATCTGATCGAGCTGATCGGCGTGGCGCGCGAGCTGCTGCCGGGCGTCGGGATCCAGGTGCCGCCGAACCTCAGCGAGCACTGGCCCGAGCTCGTCGCCGCGGGCGCGACCGATCTCGGGGGGCTGAGCGCCAACGGGGATCACATCTCGCCCGAGCACCCGTTCCCGTCGCCGCATCAGGTGCGCAAGCGCCTGGCCGAGGACGGCGTGGCGCTGACCGAGCGCTTGTGCGTCTACGGCCAGTACCTCGACCCGGAGTGGGTCGAGCAGCACGTCCTCGACGTGGTCAAGGTCAAGTACTGGTCGTTCATCCCGCGCGGCGGCTCGGGGCGCCAGGACGCGCCGTTCGCCATCCAGTCCGGGCTCGTGGGCCCGGCGACCGAGAAGGCGCGCGACGGCCACCCGCTGTCGATCGAGGAGCTGACGGCGATGTTCGCGTCCACCGACACGGGGGCGATCGAGGGCATGCGCGCCGCGGCCGACGAGCTGCGCGCCGAGCTGGCGGGCGACACGGTGACGTTCGTGGTCAACCGCAACATCAACGTCTCGAACGTCTGCATCGTGGGCTGCGCGTTCTGCGGCTTCGGGCAGGGCAAGCGCTCGCCCGACGCCTACGAGCACCCCGAGGACGAGTTCCGCGCCCGCGTCCGCGAGGCCGTCGACTACGGCGCGACCGAGTTGTGCATGCAGTCGGGGATCCACCCCGACTGGAAGCTCGACGACTACCTGCACTGGCTGCGCGTGGCCAAGGACGAGGGCGCGCGGGTCGGGACCGATCTGCACCTGCATGCCTACTCGCCGATGGAGATCGCGCACATGTGCGACATCTCGGGCCTGGCGCCGTCCGAGGTCTTCGCGCGGCTGCGCGACGCGGGGCTGGGCTCGACGCCGGGCACCGCCGCCGAGGTGCTGCACGACGGGGTGCGCGAGCGCATCAGCCCCAACAAGCTGCCGGTCGCGCGCTGGGTGGAGATCATCGAGGCCAGCCACCGCGCCGGCCTGCGCTCCACGAGCACGGTCATGTTCGGCCACATCGAGGAGCCGTGGGAGCTCGCGCAGCACATGACGGTCGTGCGCGAGCTGCAGGAGCGCACCGGCGGGATCACCGAGTTCGTGCCGCTGAGCTTCATCCCGTTCATGACGCTGCTCGGGCGCACGCACGGCGTCGAGGAGATCACTCGCGAGGAGAACCTCAAGCACACCGCGGTCTTCCGCCTCGCGCTCGGGCGCACGATCCCCAACGTCCAGGCCTCGTGGGTCAAGATGGGCCTCGACGCGGCGACCGAGGCCCTGCGCTGGGGCGTCAACGACCTCGGCGGCACGCTGATGGAGGAATCGATCAGCCGCCTCGCCGGCTCCTACCACGGCGTCAAGCTCGACCCGCCGGAGCTCATCGCCGCCGCCCACGCCGCGGGCCGCCCCGCCGCGGAGCGCTCGACGCTCTACGCGCGGCTGCGCGAGTACCCGGTGGGCCGGCAGCGCACCGCGGCGGCGTAGAACCGCTTCCGAAAGTTAGGCGACCGTCAGGACCGCGGCGGCGATCGCCGCGAACGCGAGCACGAGGACCAGAAGGCCGCCGGCCAGTGTCTGCAGCAGACGGTCCTCGTCGGTCAGCGCCATCCCGGCCAGCCGGCTCTGCGCCCAGTGGTGCAGCGCGTAGGCCCCGACCGCGTCGACGGCCAGGACGAGGAACGGCGCGAGCGTGCCCGCCAGCGTCAGCGTGCCGACGAGCACGAGCACGGCCAGCAGGATCGCCCCGGCGAGGTACGCGCCGAGCGTCTTGCGCAGCTCGGCGGGCGTCGGCGGCGCCGGCGGCGGCGTGCTCTGGATGCGGGCCAGGGCGGCGGCGCGCTGCGCCTTGGCGGCGGGCGACGTCGGGGTGGAGGCGGCGGCGATGCGCGTACGGCGGCGGGAACGACCCATGGCGCTCAAAGGTAGTGCTGGCCGTACTTGACCGCGCTGACATATTCGCTTTAGCATGGCTCAAATGAAAACGGAGCGCCGGCCCTACCGCCAGACCGCCCGTGCGCAGGCCGTCGCGGCGACGGGTGAGCGCATCCTGGACGTCGCCACCGAGCAGTTCCTGCAGCGCTTCTACGACGAGGTCACGCTCGCCGGCGTGGCCAAGGAGGCGGGCGTCTCGCAGCAGACGGTGATCAACCGCTTCGGCTCGAAGGAGGGCCTGCTGGAGGCCGCCGCCGACCGGCTGGGCCCCGAGCGGTTCCGGCGCGAGCTCGCCGGCGATCCGGTCGGCGGCGTCGTCGGCGACTACGAGGCCGGCGGCGACGCGACGATCCGCCTGATCGCCCTGGAGGAGCGGGTGCCGGCGCTGGCGCCCTTCCTCGCCCGCGGCCGCGCCGGGCACCGCGCGTGGGTGCAGGAGGCCTTCGCCGACCAGTTGCCGGCCGCCCACGGGCCCGCACGCGAGCAGGCGATCGCCACCCACGTCGTCGCCACCGACATCTACACCTGGAAGCTGCTGCGCCGCGACATGGGCCTGTCGCGCGCCAAGACGATCGACGCCATGCGGGCGATGGTCGCCGCGCTGGCTCACGAGGCCTAGTCCATGCCCGCCGACCCCGAGAAGCCGAGGACCACCACCATGGCCAAGTTCCTGTTCACGCTCTGGGAGGGCGGCGGCGAGACGCCGCCGATCCTCTCCGTCGTCCGTGCCGTCGCCGAGGCGGGCCACGCGGTCACGGTCCTCGCCGACGACGTGCTGGGTCCCGACGTCGAGGCGGCGGGCGCCATATGGGTCCCGTGGGAGACCGCGCCCAACAAGTCCTCCTACTCGCCCGACCAGGACCTGGCGCGCGACTGGGAGGCCAAGACGCCCCTCGGCGCGTTCCAGCGCTTCCGCGACGGGATCGCCTTCGGGCCGTCGGCGCGCTACGCCCGCGACACGCTGGCGCAGATCCGTCGCGACCGTCCCGACGTGGTGGTCAACCCCACGCTCATGTTCGGCGCGCAGGCGGCGGCCGAGGCGGCCGCCGTCCCACAGGCGCTGCTGTTGACCTGCAGCTACGTCGTCCCCGGCACCGGCGCCGCGCCCTACGGCTCGGGCTGGGCGCCTCCGCGCAACCTCTTGGAGCGGGTGCGCCTGAAGGCCATGGACAAGCTGGCGCTGCGCCTCTGGGGCAGTGGCGGTCCGCCGCTCAACGCCGCACGCAGCGAGCTCGGCCTCGCGCCGGTCGCGCATCCGCTCGACCAGCTCCATGCCGCCGAGCGCTTCCTCGTGCTGACCAGCGAGACGTTCGACTTCCCCGTGCCACGCCTGCCGGCCAACGTCCGCTACGTCGGCCCGCGCCTGGACGATCCGGCGTGGGCGGGCCGCTGGACGCCGCCGCCCGGCGACAAGCCGCTCGTGCTCGTCGGGATGAGCTCGACCTACATGGAGCAGCGCGACGTCCTGCGCCGCACCGCCGCCGCGCTCGGCGAGCTGCCCGTGCGGGCGCTGGTGACGCTCGGTCCGGCGCTGGAGCCCGACGCGCTCGGCACGGTCCCGGACAACGTGACCGTGGTCGCGGCGGCCCCGCACGCCGAGGTGCTGCGGCATGCGTCGGCCGTCGTCACCCACGCCGGGCACGGCACGATCATCAAGGCGCTGGCGGCCGGCGTGCCGATCGTGGCCCTTCCGATGGGTCGCGACCAGCCCGACAACGCGGCGCGGGCCGTGGCTGCGGGCGCCGGGGTGGCGCTGAAGCCCGCGGCGAAGGTCGCCGCGATCCGGGCCGCGGTCGCCGACGTGCTCGGCACGCCCGGCTACGCGGAGGGCGCGCGCCGGGTGGCGAGGGCGATCGCCGCCGAGTCCACGACCGACCGGGCGCTCGCCGAGCTCGAGGCCCTGGCGGCGGACGTGCGGGTCGCAGCCCTTCGCTGAGGCACGGCCCGCTAGGTTTGAGGAATGGCCGAAGCGATCACCCGCGAAGGATTGGCACAGCTCAAGAGCGAGCTCGAAGCGCTCGAAGGAGAAGGCCGGCGCCAGATCGCGCAGCGGATCCTGGTCGCCCGTGAGCTGGGCGACCTCTCCGAGAACGCGGAGTACCACGCCGCCAAGGAGGACCAGGCGCACCTGGAGACCAAGATCGCCCGCCTCACCGAGCGCCTGCGCAACGCGACGGTCGTCGAGTCCGACGCCGACGCGACGGTCGTGACGTTCGGCGCGACGGTCAACGTGACCGACGTCTCGTCCGGCCAGACCACGACCTACACGATCGTGGGCGCCACCGAGGCCGATCTCAAGAAGGGCCGCCTCTCGGCGGAGTCGCCGGTCGCCAAGGCGCTGATCGGCACCGCGCCGGGCGACACCGTCGCGGTCTCGACGCCGCGCGGGACGCGGGAGTTCAAGGTCGAGTCGCTCGGCTAGTAGGGGAACACTGGCCCAGAGGGCCAGGTTCCCTTGCGGGTGTTCGCCCAGGGGGCGAAACCCGCGGCGGGTCAGGGACCCACGCTCCTGGGCTAGGACCCGCCGCCGGCCAGCAGGGCGGCGACGTCCACGTCGCCGGGCCGGAGGTCGACGTCGTCGGTGATGCGCCCGTCCTGGAGGCGCACGAGGCGGTCGCAGCGGGCCGCGACGACGGGGTCGTGGGTGGCGAGCAGGATCGTCGTCCCGCGCTCGGACCGCAGGGCGAGGAGCAGGTCGAGGATGTCGGCGCCGGTGCGACTGTCGAGGTTGCCCGTCGGCTCGTCGGCGAGCAGCAGCCCGGGGCTCCAGATCAGCGCGCGGGCGATCGCGACGCGCTGCTGCTGGCCGCCCGACATGCGCGACGGCAGCGAGCCTTCGCGGCCGGCGAGGCCGACGGCCGCCAGCAGCTCGCCGGCGCGCGCGGCCTTGTCGAACGGGACCTTGAACGGCACCACCGGCGCGAGCACGTTGTCGCGCGCGGTCAGCGCGCCGAGGAGGTTGAAGCGCTGGAACACGAACCCGACGTGGCGGCGGTGGGCGGCCAGCGCGTCGCCGCGCAGCGCGGTCACCTTGCGGTCGTCGACGGTGATCGTGCCCGCATCGGCGCCGTCCACGCCGCCGACGAGGTGCAGCAGCGTGGACTTGCCCGAGCCTGAGGGGCCGGTGAGGGCCACGAGTCCGCCGGCCTCGACGGCGAGCGAGACGCCGTCGGCGGCGACCAGCTCGGTCCCCTCGTCGAGGACGTATCGCTTGACCACGCCGTCGAGCAGCACGGTGGATCCGGTGGTGGTGAGGTCGGGTGTGGAGGTCATTCCTCGGCGAGCAGGGTGGCGGTGGGCAGGCGGCGCAGGCCGGCGGCCGGCGCGATCGAGGCGAGCGTGGCGATCAGGACGCCGAGCGCGGCGGCGCCGACGGCGATCAGCGGCATGGCGGTCGTGAGCTCGCCGATGAACCACACGCCGGCGCCGAGGCCGAGCGCCGCCCCGCCGACGCCGCCGGCGAGGCCCAGCCCGGCGCCCTCCAGCGCGATCAGGCGCGTCAGGTGGCGCTCCGGCCATCCGGTGGCGCGCAGCGTCGCGATCTCGGCGGAGCGGTCGCGGAGGTTCAGGTACAGCACGTCGGCGACGGCGAGGCAGCCGAGCACCAGGGTGGCCCCGACGGCGACGTAGTCGGCGGTGCGCACCTGGACGGCGACGGCGTCGCCGAGCACCGTGCCGACGACCGCGCCGCGGAAGGCGATGGCGACCGCGAGCAGCAGCGTCAGGGCGAACACGCCGACGCCGAGGCTGAGGATCCCCAGCGCCGTGCGGCCCGGCACGCGCAGGAGGTTGATCGCCGCGAGCCCGCGGATCGAGCGCACCGCATGCGCCGAGCGGCTCGAGCGCACCGCCGGCCGGACCGCCTCCAGCGGGTCGCTGCGCGCGGCACGGGCCGCGGGGACAGCGCCCGCGACCAGCGCGAGGAGCGTCGCCGCCGGCACCGCGAGCGCGGCCCGGGCGCCGGAGACCGGGAGGTCCAGCAGCGCGCCGGCGGGCACCGCGACCGCCGTGCCGGCCAGGCCGGCGAGCGCGCCGACCGTCCCGACCTCGATCAACAGGTAGGTGAACAGGGTGCGCCGCGGCCAGCCGACGCAGGCCAGGACGCCGAGCTCGCTGCACCGCGTGCGCACCGCGGCGGACGTCGCGTTGACGCAGAACAGCGCGCACACCAGCAACACCAACAGGAACAGGACGAAGGACTTGCGGTCGACCGCGGTCAGGATCGCGGTGGCGACGCCCTTCTTGATCCAGCCCTCGCGGAGCGTCACCGCCGGGCGGCCGAGCCGAGCCACGGCGCAGCGGCGGAGTCGGCGGCCTTGGCCGCGGGCGGGTGGAACGGGTTGAGCGGTGCGACGTCCGGGTTCAGCGCTCCCACGAGCTTGTTGGGGTCGAACGTCCCGATCACCTTGGTGGAGGTGATGAACGGCGGCGGGGTCGCGGGGCTCTGGATGTGCTCGGTGAACGCGCGGAAGCCGGTGTCGCGGCCGAGGATCGGCGCCTGGATGAAGCCCGTGCCCGTGCCGATGGCGCTGTAGGCGGCGCCCCACGCGAAGCGGTCGGTCTTGACCGGCAGGGCCCGGACGTGCCCGGGCCCCACCGTGGCGTAGCGGGGCGGGCCGGTGGTCCAGAGCGCGTTGACGAACGTGTTCTCGCGCATCTGGCGCAGCAGGGTGGAGTAGGCGTCGGCCGCGGTGAGCGTCCGGCGGACGACGGGCGTGCCACCGGCCTGGGCCAGCACACGGTCCGCGCGCGGCCGGTCGCCCTTGGCGCGGGCCAGCGCGTCGGCCGCCGCGCGCGGCAGTTGCTCCACCGTGTAGTCGGCGCGCAGGCTGGTCGGCGTGCTCGACGCCGCGAGCAGCGGCGCGACGAACGTCTTGGTCGACCCGCGACCCAGCCGCCGCGCGTCCTCGTCGCCGCGGAAGTAGCGGCCGGACACGACCGCGCGGTCCGCGCCCGACAGCGCCGCCTCGGCCTTGGGGTCGATCCCGGCGACGAGCAGCGGGAACGGGTACTGGATCAGGGCGCCGATGTCATCGGTCCGACGGCGCTCCGGCGGGAACTCGCCGTTCCCGAGGTCGCCGTTCGTCGACCAGCACCACATCCAGCGCCGCGCCGCGGGGGAGAAGGCGGACGCCGCGTGGCTGCGCGTCGGGCAGATCGGCCCGAGGGCGGACGCCGTGAACTGCTCCATCGCGCGCGTACGCGTCGGCGTGCCGACGGTGTGGGGCGGCGCCGCCTGGATCGGGTTGCGCGTGACGTAGACGAACGAGTCGGCGTCGCGCAGCCGGATCGCGCCGCCGTCGGCCGTCCACCGCGTGCGGACCCGGAACAGCGTGCGCTTGCCGGGGCCGAGCCGGTCGCCGAGGCGGATCGGGATCTCGGCCGTCGGCAGCATCCAGCCGTAGACGGCCAGAGGCGCCGCGACCTCGACGCCGGGCGCGTGCCGCACGACCTTCAGCTGGTCCATGGTGATCCCGCCGAACGAGCCGGCGAGGAAGTTCTGCTGGACCAGGCCCTCCTTGCGCTCCAGCGCCGACATCGACCCCTGCGGCCGCACCAGCACGTCGTAGGCCGTGCGGAAGTGCTGGGCGACGTTGCCGCGGACCTCCAGGCGCGAGCTCTCCGACGCGCCGGTCAGGACGGTGAACGAGGCGGTCGCCACCGCGATCCCCGCCAACAGCGCCAGTGCGCGCCCGCGGCGGTGGGCCAGCTCGGCGGCGATCAGGCGCAGCACGCCGGGGAGCCTTGCAGCCCGGCGGGCTATGCGCAACGTCCGTTAAGCGAAGAGGTCTTCTTCGCGGCTGCGCACGAGCGCCGCCGCACCGGGTCCGTCGTCGCCGGCGGGCAGCACGTGGCGGTCCAGGCCCGTCACGAGCACCGCGGGCTCGCCGGCGTCCTTGCCGCCGCGGGCGAGGTCGGCGGCCGCGGCGGCCTGGTCGGCGACCGCGATCCAGGTCGCCCTGAGCTCACGGCCGTGCGCGTCGGTGCGCCCGCGCCAGTCCTCCAGCGGCGCCAGGCCGGCGATCCCGACGGCGACGTCGCACTGGCCGTGGCGCCAGGCGCGGCCGAACGAGTCGGCGATCACGATCGCCGGTGACCCGGCCCCTGCCCGACCCAGCGCGGCGCGCAGCGCGCGGGCCGACGCGTCGGGGTCGACGGGCAGCAGGATCAGCTCGTCGCGAGCCGCGGCGTTGGACGCGTCGACGCCGGCGTTGGCGCACACGAACCCGTGGTGGGTACGGCAGATCATCACGCCGTGCGCGGCGCGAACGACCTCGGCGGTCTCGCGGAGCACGACCTCGACGGGCCGGGGGTCGTCCTTGCCCAGCGCGGCGGCCAGCTCGACGGCGCGGGCCGACGGCTGCACGTCGGCCAGCGCCACCACGCGCCCCTCGGCCTTGGACACGATCTTGTGGGCGATCACCAGCACGTCGCCGGGGGCGAACCCGCCGTCTCCGCGGGTGGCCGCCAGCAGTGCCGCGAGGTCGTCGCCGCGCCGCACCTCGCCGATCCCGGGCAACGCCCGGGCCGCGATCATCGCCCGCCCACGCGCCCGACCCGCGCCAGCAGGCCACGGGTGTGCGACGCGCCGCCGCGGAAGTCGTCCAGGGCGCCGCGCAGCGCCTCGAGGTCGTCGAGCGTGTCGACGTCCAGGCCGAGCGTGTGGACCTCGACGACGTCGCACGCCGCGCCCGCCTCGGCGGCCAGCTGCTGGTGGCGCTCGCGGCTGCCGGGCCCGAAGGCCGGGCGGATGACGTCCGGCGGCGTCAGCACGAGCGCGTTGGTGCCGCTGCCATGGCGGTCGGGGACGACCAGGACGTCGGGCCCGCTCTCGGCGCGCTCGAGCAGCGCGTCGACCTCGACCGGATCGAGCGCCGGACAGTCGCCGGGGACGAGCAGGACGCGGGTCGCGCCGCGCTCCAGCGCCGCCTGCACGCCCCGCACGGCGGCCGAGCTGTGGCCGGCGTCGTCGGGGTCGTCGACGACCGCGGCCGCGTCGTAGCCCGCGGCCAGCGCAACGGCGGTGTGCTCCCCGGAGACGACGAGCACCTCGTCGACGAGCTTGGAGCGGCGCAGCGCGATCAGCACGTCGGTGACCATCGCCTCGGCGAGCGCGCGGCGCGTGCCGTCGGAGATGTCGCCGTCGAGCCGCTTCTTGGCGGCGGAGAAGCGCTTGACGGGGAGGACCGCCGCGGTGCGCTCGCGAGGTGCGCGCATCAGCGCAGGCCCTCGGCGAAGCGCAGGACCTCGCCGGCGACGCGGGCGCGCCCGGCGGTGTCGGCCATCAGCGTGTCGGTCTGCAGCAGCGGGAGGTCGACGCCGTCGATCGGCTCGTCGGCGACGAAGCCGTCGAGCACGTCGCCGTAGTACCCGGCGACCCCCGCGGCGCTGGCCTCGACGCCCGCCCAGTCCAGGAACGGCTTGGTCGGGCCCTTGACGACCTGGCCGCCGACGACGGGCGAGATCGCGACGACGGGCGCGGCCGCGGCGCGCAGGGCGTCGGCCATGCCGCGGACCGACAGGATCGGGCGGATCGAGATCACCGGGTTGGAGGGTCCCACGACGATGACCCGCGCCGCGGCCAGGGCCTCGAGCGCCTCGGGTGGCGGGCCGGCCGTGTCGGCGCCGTCGAAGCGCACGCCGTCGATCGGGATGGCGGCGCGCTCGCGCACCATGAACTCCTGGAACGGCACCCAGCGGTCGCCGCTGCGGACGCTCGTGCGGACCCGCGCGTCGGCCATCGGGACGACGCGGGCGGTGACGCCGAGGGCCCGCGTGAGCTCGGCGATCGCCTCGGTCAGCCGCGCGCCGCCGGCCAGCAGCTCAGCCCGGCGCACGCCGTAGGCCAGGTCGCGGTCGCCGAGGTTGAACCACACCTCGACGCCCAGCTCGCGCAGGCCGTCCATGACGTGGAACGTGTCGTCGCGCAGGCCCCAGCCGCGCTCGTCGATGCGATCGGCCAGCCAGAACGTGACGAGGTCGGGATCGGGCGCCACGTAGGCGCCGTAGAGCTCGACGTCGTCGCCGGTGTTGGCGATGACGACGAGATCGTCGCCGGCCACGTCGAGCATCCCGCGCGCGAGCTTCGCGCCACCGGTGCCGCCGGCCAGGACGACCACCGGGGAACGGGAGTCGGAGTCCATGCGGCGCGGACGATAACGTGCGGCCGGTCGCGACCGAGATCCACGGACGTCGCGGTGCTCGACGGCGAGCGCGCCGTACGGACGCGGCCCGCCCTCCTACTTCCCCGTGAACTCCGGCTGGCGCTTCTCGGCGAAGGCGCGGGTGCCTTCGGCGAAGTCGTCGGAGCGGGCGCAGAGCTCCTGCGCCTGGACCTCGAGCTCCAGCGACGCCGACAGCGTCGGCTTGGCCACCGTGTCGAGCAGGCGCTTGGCGAGGGCGACCGCGCGCGGCGCGCAGGCCAGCAGCTCGCTGACGAGCTGCGTGGTCGTGTCGTCCAGCTCGTCGGCCGGGGCGACTCGGTTGACCAGGCCGATGCGCTCCGCCTCGATGCCGTCGACGATCTTGGAGGCGAGGATCATCTCCTTGGCCCGGCCGAGGCCGACGACCGACGGCAGCCGCGACGACCCGCCGACGTCGGGCACCAGGCCGACGCGCGTCTCGACCAGGCCGATGACCGCGTCGGCGGCCATCACGCGCAGGTCGCAGGCGAGCGCGAGCTCCATCGCCCCGCCGATGCACCCGCCGTGGATCTGGGCGATCGTCGGCTTGGGCATCTCCTCCAGGAGGTTCCACGTGTCGATGATCGGGCGGCGCGACGTGCGCAGCCGGCCGGGGTCGAGGGCGAGCGCGCCGAGGAAGTTGACGTCCATGCCCGATGAGAACATCGGCCCCGCGCCGCGGAGCACGACGCAGTGGATCGCGTCGTCGTCGGCGGCGGCCTCCAGCACGGTCCGCAGGCCGACCACCAGCTCGTCGTTGAAGGCGTTGCGCTTCTCGGGGCGATTGAGGACGACGTGGCGCACCGCGCCGCGGTCCTCGGTGAGCACGATGGACATGACGGCACTGTACGCGGCGGTTCATCCGGGCGCCCGGCCGGTTAGGGTCCCCCGCCATGGCCGAGATCAAGAAGGTTGGAATCGTCGGGTGCGGGCTCATGGGTCACGGGATCGCGCAGGTCGTCGCGACCGCCGGCTACGACGTCGTGGTGCGCGAAGTCGACGACGCGACCCTGCAGAAGGGCCTGGGCAAGATCGACAAGCAGCTGGCCCGCGCCGTCGAGAAGGGCAAGAGCACGCAGGAGGACGCCGACGCGATCCGCGGGCGCCTGCACGGCACCACCGACTACGCGGACCTCGCCGGCGCCGACCTCGTCATCGAGGCGATCACCGAGAACCTCGGCCTCAAGCTCGAGATGTGGAAGGAGCTCGACGGCATCGTCAAGGACGAGGCGATCTTCGCGACCAACACGTCGTCGCTGGCCGTCATCGACCAGGCCGCCTCGACCACCCGCCCGACGCGCTTCGCCGGCCTGCACTTCTTCAACCCGGCGCAGGTGATGAAGCTCGTCGAGGTCGTCCGCGGGGTCACGACGACGGACGAGACGTTCGCCGCGGTGCTCGGGTTCGCCGAGTCGCTGCAGGGCAAGATCGCGATCCCGACCAAGGACAAGGCCGGGTTCATCGTCAACCGCCTGCTCGTCCCATACATGCTGGACGCGATGCGCGCCTACGAGGAGGGCGTCGGCTCGATCTCGGAGATCGACACGGCGATGAAGGCCGGCGCGGGCCACCCGATGGGCCCGCTGACGCTCGCCGACCTCGTCGGCAACGACACCACCGGCGCGATCTGCGACGTGCTCTTCGACGAGTTCCGCGAGCGCCGCTTCGCCCAGCCGCCGATCCTGCGCAAGATGCTGTCGGCCGGCTGGTACGGCCGCAAGGCCGGCATCGGGTTCTACGACTACTCGGGCGACGAGCCGGTCGAGAACCCGGGCCTGGCGCGGTAGCGCCCCCCGGGGCACCGGCGGCTGCCCGGCCCGCGTTTGGCCAGCGCGCGGTCGGGCACGGAAGGGGGATGACCCCGCCGCCCACCACCGTTCCCACCGTCACGCTCAGCGACGGCGAGCAGATCCCCCAGCTCGGCTTCGGCGTCTTCCAGGTTCCGCCCCGGGACACCGCCGACGTCACGACGCGCGCCCTGCTGGCCGGCTACCGGCACATCGACACCGCCTCGGCCTACCGCAACGAGGCCGGGGTCGGCCAGGCGGTGCACGCCGCCGGGCTGCAGCGCGACGACGTGTACATCACGACCAAGTGCTTCAACGACGACCATGGCTTCGACCAGGCCAAGCGCGCGCTGCGCGCGAGCCTCGACCGCCTCGAGACCGACCACGTCGACCTCTACCTGATCCACTGGCCGGTGCCGAGCACCGACAAGTACGTGGACACGTGGAAGGCGTTCGTCGAGCTCCAGCAGGAGGGCCTCACGCGCTCGATCGGCGTGTCGAACTTCCAGCCCGCGCACCTGGACCGGATCATCGCCGAGACCGGCGTCACGCCCGCGGTCAACCAGATCGAGCTGCACCCCTACTTCCAGCAGGCCGGACTGCGCCGCGACCACGCCGACCTCGGCATCGTGACCGAGGCGTGGAGCCCGCTCGCCCAGGGCAGGGTGCTCGACGAGCCCGCGATCACGGCCATCGCCGAGGCGCACGGCAAGAGCGCCGGGCAGGTCGTGATCCGCTGGCACCTGCAGCTCGGCAACGTCGTGTTCCCGAAGTCGGTGACGCAGGAGCGCATCGAGCAGAACTTCGACGTCTTCGACTTCCATCTGAGCGCCGACGAGATGGCGGCGATCGACGCGCTGGACGGCGGCGGCCGCATCGGCCCGGACCCCGACACGTTCGTTCGGCCTTAGGGGTGCCGTAGGCGGCCTGCGAGGCCGAGGCCCACGATGGCCAGCCGTCGCCGCCGGAGGTGGGTCCCCAGTCGCGATAGCGACACAGTCTCCTAGGGGAACGCTGGCCCAGGGGGCCAGGTTCCCTTGCGGGTGTTCGCCCAGGGGGCGAAACCCGCGGCGGACTAGCCCTGCGCAGAGGAGTGCCGTGCCGCGCACCGAAGTGCGCGGCATGGCGCCCTCCGCCGCGGACCTGCTGCGCCCGAAGCCGTTTCGCGGAGACGTCGTCGCGGCCGGCGTGGTGGTGCTCGCGACGCTCGTCTACGTCGTCGCGGTGCGGTTCGACGACGCGTGGGGAGCCGGCGCGCATCTCGCCTACGCAGCGGTGGCCTGGGCGTTCGTGACCGCCATGGCGGTGCTGGCGCCGATGGAGCGCGACGAGCCGCGCGCCTACCAGTCGGTGCTGTACGTCTCGAGCTTCGCCCTGCTGATGGTCGTGCTCGCCGAGCTGGGCCGCGTGCTCGGCGCCGACGGCGCCCTGTCGTCGGCCGGCAACGGCACGTGGTTCTTCGCCGCGCTGGCCGCGTACGCGCTGGCGTTCGCGGTGCGCCGCAACAGCGCGGTCTGCACGCTGCTCGGGGCGCTGTCGGGCGGCGCGGCCGTGCTCGCCGCGGTGAGCTGGATCGGCGATGCCCCGCACTTCGCGACCGACCGCTGGGTGCTGGTCGGGCTCATGGTGGTCTACGGCCTGGCCGCCATCGGCCAACGCGATCGCCGGCTGCGGCACGGGGTCGCGCTGATCGACGCCGCGGGGCTGGCCGCGCTGGTCATCGGCTGGAGCTTCGCCGCGAACGAGTTCTTCTTCGCCGACGACGGCACGGAGCAGGCCATCACCGGCGTCGCGTGGGGCTGGGAGCTGCTGATCCTCGCCGCCGGCTTCGGCCTGATCGCCTACAGCTCGGTCGATCGCCAGCCGGGCCCGGCCTACCTCGGCGTGGGCAACCTCGTCGCGTTCGCGGTGATCACCGCCGTCGGCGTGACCCGGCAGGGCGCGACGCTGCTGGGCTGGCCGGTCGCGCTGGCCGTCGCGTCCGCCGCGCTGCTGGCCATCGGCCTCCGACCGACGACGCCCGCGCCGCCGGCGCCCGACGTCGATGCGCCCGAGCCGCCGCCGCTGCCGCTGCGCTGAACCGACGCCGTTTCGCAACGGTCGCAACGGGGGTCAGGCCCCGTGTCGGGTTGGTGGCGGAAGGGCTGAGACGGAGCCGTTTCGCAACGGGGCCTGGCCCCGTGTGGCCCCGTGCGTGGGTCAGCGGCTGGGGAGCACGCGGAGTGTGGCCCGGTCGACCGACTGCGCCGCGCCGTCGGTCGCGGTGAGCGTCACCGCGTAGCTGGCGGCAGCGAGGCGGCCGAGGGGCAGCTGCTTGCGGCCGGCGGTGCGAAAGGTCGTGCGACGGCTCAGGATGGTGCGATTGCCGCGCGTCAGGCGCAGCTGCACGACGGCGGGGCCGGTGAGGACGATCCGCAGCGTCGTGGCGCGTCCGGCGCGGCCGGTGAGCTTGCTGGACGCGAACGCGGCGGTGAGCGTCGGCGCCGCCGCCCGGCCGTCGAGCCCGGGCGCGCCGTCGTTGCCCGAGGCGCCGTCGCGGCCCGCGGTCCCCGCGACGCCCGCGGTCCCCACGGTCCCCGCGGCGCCGGCGGCTCCCGCGGCCCCGGGCGCACCCGTGGCGCCGGTGGCACCGGCAGACGCCGGGCCGGAAACGCCGTCGGGGCCGGTCGCGCCCGTCGCGCCCGCCGGACCCGCCGGGCCTGGGAGGTCGGGGATCCGCAGGCGCAGGCGGTTGGTGCCGGAGTCGGAGATGAGCGTGGTGCCGTCGGGCAGGTCGATCGCGCCGCGCGGCGTGCTGAGCGAGGCGAGCCCGGCCGGGCCGGCGTCGCCGCAGAGCGTCGTCGCCGTGGCGCACAGCGCGCCGGAGCCGGCGATCGTCGTGATCACGCCGGCCGAGGTGACGCGGCGCACGCGGTTGTCCACCGTGTCGGACACGAGGTAGCCGGTGCCGGTCGCGTCGGCGGTGATCGCGGCGGGGCCGTTGAACAGCGCCAGGGGCGCCGGCCCGTAGTCGCCGCAGAGCGAGAGCGCGGTGGCGCAGGCCGCGCCGGTCCCGGCGATGGTCGTGATGGTGCCCGCCACGTCGACCTTGCGGATCCGGTTGCCGCCGGTGTCGGCGATCAGGTAGCTGCCGTCGGCGAGCGCGGCGACGTCCTGCGGGCCGTTGATGCTGCCGAGCAGCGCGTTGGCGTTGTCGCCGGTCGACGATGCCGCCCCGTTGCCCGCGATCGTGCTGATGATGCCGCCGCTCACCAGCCGGATCCGGTTGTTGGTGGTGTCGGCGACGAGCAGGTTGCCGGCCGTGGTGACGCCGACGCCGCTGGGGCCGCTGAGGCCCGCCAGCGTGGCCGAGCCGGAGTCGCCCGAGAAGCCGGCCACGCCGGTGCCCGCGACGGTCTGGATGATGCCGGCGGGGTCGACGCGGCGAATGCGGTTGCCCGCGGTCTCCGCGATGTACCAGGTGACCCCGTCCGGAGCCACGGCCACGTCGCGGGGCGCGTTGACCTGGGCGAGCGGCGCGCCGGCGCCGTCGCCGACGCTGCCGGCCACGCCGGTGCCCGCGGCGGTCGTGATGATCCCATCGGGCGCGATGCGGCGCACGCGGTTGCCGACCGTGTCGGCCACGAGGATCGACCCGTCGGCCAGGCGCGCGATGCCGCGCGGGCCGTTGAGTTGTGCGGCGGCGGCCATGGCGCCGTCGCCGACGGCGCCGGCGGTGCCCGTGCCGACCTTGGTCAGCAGCAGGTCGGCGCGCGCGGCCGGCGGCGCGACGCACGGCAGGAGCGCGAAGGCGGTGACCAGCGCCGCGTGGCGGGGACCCAGGTGGAACATGGGCCGGGTGGTCGGCGGGGGCACTCGAACACCCGTCGACCGGCCCGCCATATGGAGGTTCGCGGCGCGAAAGCTGCCGCCGACCGCGCGGTTCTCAGCCGTTCAGCGGATCGCCGCCCGAGAGGCTCCCGCGCTGGCCGGGCGCTTCCGGCGCCGCGGGCGGGGCCTGGGTGGTCGGCGCGGGTGGCAGCCCGGTGCCGCCGTCGCCACCGCCGAGCGCGGCGCCCTGCTGATCCAGGAACGGCGGCCAGTCCTCGGTCAGGAGCATCAGGTAGGCGTACGCGCGCTGCTGGTAGGAGACGCCCAGGACGATCATGTCCTGCAGCCCCTTCGGCTGCTTGCCGAGGATGACGATCGCGAACCAGGCGATGAACAAGCCGACCGAGTACACGACCTGCATCGCGTAGACGATGATCAGCACGGGGATCGCCAGGATGATCCGGAACAGCACCTTGACGCGGTTGTACTCCGCCTTGGGCGGCGGGACCCGGATCTGGACGGGGTAGTTGTCCGTGTCGCCGCTGAACGGCGGGTACCGGTCGGTGAGGAACGTGATGTAGGCGTACACGGCGGTGCTGTAGCGGAGGAATCCTGCGGCGAAGTCGTAGAGCGCCTGCGGGTAGCGCCCGGTGAACAGCAGCGCGAACCAGGCGACGATCACCGCGATGCCCACCGCGATGCCCCAGACGTACAGGACGATGAAGTGGGGGATGGCGAGGATGTAGCGGAAGAACGTCGTGAGGCGGCTGCGCTTCTCGACGTACTGCGCTTCGAAGGTCGGCTGATCGGTCACGAGACGAACCCTAACCCCGTGGCGCGTCGGATGCCAGGGCGGTTGCCCACCCGCAGACGGGGGGTGCTACCGCACTATCCGCCCCGCGCCAGCTCCACGAAGACGTCGAGCGCGGCCGGGTTGGCGAGCGAGTCGCGCGATGCCGCCTGGTCGGCGGGCTGACCCATGAGGATGCGCTTGACGGGGACCTCGAGCACCTTGCCGCTGAGCGTGCGGGGGACCTCGGCGATCTGCCGGATCTCGTTGGGCACGTGGCGCGGCGAGCACTCCTCGCGGATGCGCTTGCGGAGGCGCGCGATCAGCTCGTCGGTCAGCTCCTCGCCCTCGCGCAAGACCACGAACAGCGGCATCCAGCCCTCGGTGCCTTCACGCGGGATGTCGACGACGAGGGCGTCGACGACCGCGTCGTCGGCGAGGACGGCACGGTAGATCTCGCTGGTGCCCATGCGGATGCCGCCGCGGTTGATGGTGGAGTCGCTGCGGCCGTAGATGATGGCCGTGCCGCGGTCGGTGATCTCGATCCAGTCGCCGTGGCGCCAGACGCCGGCGTACGTGTCGAAGTACGACTCGCGCAGGCGCTGGCCGTCCTCGTCGCCCCAGAAGCAGATCGGCATCGACGGCATCGGCTCGGTGAGCACGAGCTCGCCGACCTCGCCGAGATGGTCCCGGCCCTCGGGATCCCATGACTGCACGTCGGCTCCCAGCGCGCGGCACTGCAGCTCACCGAGGTAGACCGGCAGCGTCGGCACGCCACCGACGAACGCGGTGCACACGTCGGTGCCGCCGCTGGTGGAGAACAGCCACGTGTCGGCGCCGACGTGCTCGTAAACCCACTCGAAGCCCTCGGGCGACAGCGGCGAGCCCGTCGAGCCGACGGACTTCAGCGCGCCCAGGTCACGGCTGCCGCCGGTGGGCTCGACGCCCTCCTTCTGGCACGTCGCCAGGAACGAGGCGCTCGTGCCGAACGTCGTCGTGCCGGTGTCGGCCGCGAGGTCCCACAGGCGGTCGAGGGTGGGCGTGGCCGGGTTGCCGTCGTAGAGGACGATCGACGCCGGCGTCAGCAGCACACCGGCCAGGAAGTTCCACATCATCCAGCCGGTCGTCGTGAACCAGAAGACCCGGTCGCCGGCCTGCGCGTCGAGGTGCAGGTGCATCTTCTTGAGGTGCTCGAGCAGGATCCCGCCCTGGCCGTGGACGATCGGCTTGGGCAGCCCGGTGGTACCGGAGCTGTAGAGCACCCACAGCGGATGGTCGAACGGCAGTTGCGCGAAGTCCAGCGGCTCCTGCTGCTGGATGAGCTCGCCCCAGGGCACGGCGCCCTCGACCTCCCCGGAGCCGAGGTAGTCCAGCAGCACGACGTGCTCCAGCGACGGGATCTCGCGGGCGAGCGCGGCGACGACGTCGCGGCGGTCGAAGTCCTTGCCGCCGTAGCGGTAGCCATCGACGGCCAGCAGCACCTTCGGCTCGATCTGCGAGAAGCGGTCGACGACCGAGCGCGTGCCGAAGTCCGGTGAGCAGGACGACCACGTCGCGCCCAGCGAGGCGCACGCCAGGAACGCGGCGATCGCCTCGGGGATGTTCGGCAGGTAGGCGACGACGCGGTCGCCCGGGCCGACGCCCCAGAGCCGCAGGCCGGTCGCGATGCGCGCAGTGAGGTCGCGCAGCTCGCCCCACGTCATCCAGTCCAGCTCGCGGGTCTCGGAGGCGTGCTGCAGCGCGAGGTCGGCGTCCTGCTTGCCGCGGAAGACGTGCTCGGCGTAGCTGAGCCGCGCGCCCGGGAACCACTCCGCGCCCGGCATGTCGCGCGAGCCGAGCACCCGCTCGTACGGCGTCTGCGCCTGGACGTCGAAGAACTCCCAGATCGCGGCCCAGAAGCCCTCGAGGTCGTCGACCGACCACTGCCACAGGGCGTCGTAGGAGCCCGTCACGTCGACGGCGCGCGTCGCCGAGACCCAGCGGGCGAAGCGCGTGATCGTGGCGTGCTCGACACGCTCGCTGGTCGGCGTCCACAGAACCTTCGGCTCGGCGCTCTCCATCGCGGTGCACTCTGTCACAGCCGCGCCGGTGCGGTCACTGGTTGGTCAGGGTGCGGCGGTGACCGTCAGCGTCGCGCTCATGCCCGCCGCCGCATGGTCGCGGGCGGCGCGGCGGGCGTGCCCGGGGTGACCGGCGAGCGCGAGGGCACGGTGGACGGGCGCCGGCATGGTCACGGGTAGCATCGACGCCGCCGCGGTGGACCTGAAGGATCAGGCGGGCGGGCTGCCCGATAGCGTGCCCGCCCATGGACCCCGACACGCTCGCCTTCGCCGGCGCCGCCGAGCAGGCACGACTGATCCGCGACGGCGAGGTGAGCTCGCGCGAGCTGGTCGAGACGACGCTCGCGCGCATCGACCGCCTCGATCCCGTGCTCAACGCCTATCGCGTCGTGTTCGCCGAGCGCGCGCTCGCCGAGGCCGACCAGGCCGACGCCCGCCGCGGCGCCGGCAACGAGCGCCCGCTGCTCGGGGTGCCGGTGGCGATCAAGGACGACGTGGACGTCGCCGGCGAGGCCACCGCGTGGGGCACCGCGGCGCACGCCGGGCCGGTCGCGCGCGACGCCGAGGCCGTCCAGCGCCTGCGCGCCGCGGGCGCGGTGATCATCGGCAAGACGCTCGTGCCGGAGATGACGATGCTCCCCGCGACCGACACCACCACCTTCGGCTCGGTGCGCAACCCGTGGGACCTCACGCGCACGCCCGGCGGCTCCAGCGGCGGCAGCGCGGCCGCGACGGCGGCGGGGCTGTGCGGCGTGGCGCTGGGCTCCGACGGCGCGGGCTCGATCCGCAACCCGGCGGCGTGGACCGGCATGTTCGGGATCAAGCCGACGCGCGACCGCGTCCCGGTCGCCCCGCACGCCGACGCGTGGCAGGGCCTGTCGGTCAACGGGCCAATCGCCCGGACGGTCGCCGACGCGGCGCTCTTCCTGGACGCGACGATCGACGACGCAGGCGTGCCCGAGGGCGGCTTCGCGGCCGCCGCGGCGCGCGAGCCGGGCCGGCTGCGCATCGCGGTCAGCACCAAGGTGCCGACGGGCGCGCTGCCATATATCGGCAAGGAGGAGCGGCGCGCGGTCGCCGCGACGGCCGAGCTGCTGCGCGGGCTCGGCCACGACGTCGTCGAGCGCGATCCGGACTACCCGCCGACCATTTGGCCGTCGGCCTACCTGCGCGTACTGCGCGGGATCTCCGACGACGTCGCGGCGTCGATGCCGTACCCCGAGCGGCTGGAGCGCCGCACGCGCCGCATCGCCGCGATCGGCGGCCGGATCCCGAGCGGCGTGGTGCGCTGGGCGCGGGAGGCGGAGGCGGGGCAGACGCGCCGGCTCGCCGCGCTCTGGGACCACGTGGACGTGCTGCTCACGCCCGCGGCGGTCGACGGCCCGTACGAGGTCGGGGTGATGGGTGCACGCGGCGCCGCCGGGTTCATCGCGCGCGGCGCCGAGCGCCTGACGTTCATGCCGGTCTGGAACGTCACCGGCCAGCCCGGCGCCTCGGTGCCCAGCGGCTTCGACGACGACGGGCTGCCGGTCGGCGTCCAGCTGATCGGGCGCCACGGCGACGATGCGCTGCTGTTGTCGCTCTCGGCGCAGATCGAAGGCGCGCGGCCGTGGGCCGGCCGCCGCCCGCCGGTTGCCGCATGAGCCACGCCGAGCTGCTGGACATCGCGACCGAGGCGGCGCGGACGGCGGGCGCGCTCCTGCTGGAGCGCTTCGGGACCGAGCTCGTGCTGGCGACGAAGTCGACGCCGACCGACGTCGTCAGCGAGGCCGACCTCGCCGCCGAGCGCGCGATCCGCGAGGTCCTCGCCCGCCGCGCGCCCGACGACGCGGTGATGGGGGAGGAGGGCCCCGACGTCGGCGGCACCAGCGGGCGCCGCTGGATCGTCGACCCGCTCGACGGCACGGTGAACTTCTTGTACGGGTTGCCCATGTGGGCCGTGAGCGTGGCGTGCGAGGGGCTGGCGGGCGTGGTCTACGACCCGCTGCGCGACGAGCTGTTCGCCGCGGTGGCCGACGGTCCCGCGACGCTGAACGGACGTGAGCTGCGGGTGGAGGGGCCGAGCGAGCTGAGCCAGGCGCTCGTGGCGACCGGCTTCGGCTACGACCCGGCGCGCCGGATCCTCCAGGCCGAGGTCGTCTCCCGCGTGCTGCCGCGCGCCCGCGACATCCGCCGCGGCGGGTCGGCGGCCCTCGACCTCGCGTGGGTGGCGGCCGGCCGGCTGGACGCGTACTACGAGCGCGGCATCAACCCCTGGGACGTCGCGGCGGGCGAGCTGATCTGCGCCCGCGCCGGGCTCGTCGTCGAGCGGCTCGATCCCGTCGGGGAGCTGCCGTGGGGCGTGCTCGCGGCGCCGCCCGCCGTGGCGGGCGAGCTGCGGGCACTGGTGACGTGACGCCCAGCCCGCAGGCGCGCGCCGCGGCGGCCGGCTGAGCGACTCCTAGGGGCGTGGGTCCCACAACCCGCCGCGGGTTTCGCCCTCTGGGCGAAGACCCGCAAGGGAACCTGGCGCTCTGGGCTCGCTGGCCGCCTACGGGCACCCCTAGTTGCCGCGCAGGACGACGCGCTCAGGCGCGAGCCGGAACGTCACGCGCTGCTCGTCGGCGGTGCGGCCGGGGTAGCTGTCGACGTCCAGGTACTTCTTGGCGAGCGCGTCGATGACGTCGTCCGCGCCGTCCTGCGTGTCCTCGTCGATCGTGGCCACGATCGAGACGAACTCGTAGGGGTTCTCGGCGTTGGCGACGCTGATCGTCGCCTGCCCGGCGCGGCGCAGGTTGTTGGGCCAGCCGCGGCCCTCGGCGGAGTTGACGACGACGCGCCCCTGGTCGTCGGCGTCGGCCCAGACCACGACGCTCTGGATCGAGCCGTCGGTCCGCGGCACCGAGAGGTGCGCGAAGTTCTTGTCCTGGACGATCTCGCGTGCGCGACCTTCGAGCTTGCTGGCCACCGGGTGTCTCCTGACATATGGAAGGGGTCGGCGTCAATCTACCTGCCCGTTCGCAGGGCTCCCGCACGCGCGTAGCGGGCCGCCAGCCGGCGGAAGCGCCCGCCGTCGGTGCGTTTGGTCGTGGTGCCGTCGGCCCCGCCGCCGAGCAGGAGGGTCGCGATCACGTCGGGGCCCCGGCCGCCGCGACGAGCGGGGCGGTGCGGTAGCGGATCGGCTGGCTCAGGGCGATGTAGCTCGTCGAGCGCCGGATCGCGTTGTTGGACAGCAGGCGGTTCACGATCTCCTGGAGGTGCTCGGTGTCCTGGGCGACGATGCGGCACAGCAGATCGCTCGGTCCGCTCGTCGCCGTCGCCTCGAGGACTTCCGGCGTCGAGTCGAGCACCGAGACGGCCTCCTTCAGCCGGCCCTGCGCGATCTGCAGGAAGACGAACGCGAGGACGGGATAGCCGAGGCGACCGGGGTCGACCTCCGGTCCGTAGCCGCGCACGACGCCGCGCTCCTCGAGCTTGGCCAGGCGCGCCTGCACGGTGCCGCGCGCGACGCCGAGGCGGCGCGACGCCTCCATGAGCCCGAGGCGCGGCTCGTCGCGCAGCAGCGAGATCAGGCGGTGGTCGAGATCGTCGATGCAGCTGGTCAAGATGTACAGAGCCTACGCCGGTTGACTGCGCATCGATGGGCAGAATGCCCGGTCGAGCTGGTCGCTCTTGCCAGCGCGGGCCGGTGGTGGTCTCCTTCGTGCATGTTCGAAGAGGCCCAGCTCTACTCGCCGGTGACGCAGGGCGCCGACGGCCGCGTCGAGGTGCACCTCGGCGAGGACCATCCCGGCTTCCACGACGAGGTCTACCGCGCGCGGCGCAACGAGATCGCGGCCGCCGCGATGGCCTGGACGCCGGGCGAGCCGATCCCGCAGATCGCCTACAGCGACGTCGAGAACGACATCTGGCGCACGGTGTGCGGCGAGCTGCACGTCAAGCACGAGAAGTACGCGTGCCGCGAGTACCTCGAGGCCAAGGCCGCGCTCGGGCTGCCCGAGGATCGCGTGCCGCAGCTCGACGAGGTGACCGCGGCGCTGGCGCCGCTGACCGGGTTCGAGTACCACCCGGCGCCTGGCCTCGTGGAGCTGCGCGAGTTCTACGGGTCCTTGGGCGATGACGTGTTCCACTCGACCCAATATGTACGCCATCCGTCGGAGCCGCTCTACACGCCGGAGCCCGACATCATCCACGAGGTCATCGGCCACGGGAACATGCTGGCCAGCCCGCGCTTCGCGGCGATCAAGCGCGAGGCCGGGCGCGCCGCCCAGCGGGTCCAGACCGACGCGGCGCTGCAGGTCGTGGCCGACGTGTTCTGGTTCACGATGGAGTTCGGCGTGCTGCACGAGGGCGGCGAGCTCCGCGCCTACGGGGCCGGCATCTTGTCGTCCTACGGCGAGATCGAGGAGTTCCGCCACATGGAGATCCGTCCGCTCGACCTCGCCGAGATGACCACCATCGACTACGACATCACCAAGTACCAGCCGGTGCTCTACGCGGCGGACTCGATCTCCCACCTCGAGGATGCGGTGGGCGGGTTCTTCGCCGCGGCCGACGACGACACGCCGGCGCGGCTGAAGGCGGCGGGCGTGGGCGGGCCGTCGTAGGCGGCCGCGGCGGTCACCGCCACTCAGCTCGACGCGATACCCGGGGTGGGAATCGAACCCACACGCCCCGAAGGGCAGAGGATTTTGAGTCCTCCGCGTCTACCGTTCCGCCACCCGGGCGGGTGAAGAAGCCCGCAGTCTAGAGCCGCTATGCAGCCTGCGGGGCGCCGCGGCTGGACTTGACCGGCGCGGGCGTGCGCTCGACTTCGACGTTCCAGGCCTGGACGAAGCCCCGCATCGCGAAGGCGACGAGGAGGATCTGGACCGGGATGATGAGCGCCGTCACGAGGCCGAGGACCGCAGCGTCGATCGCGGGCTGGGCGAAGCCCGGTGCGTCGCGATCGAACCAGCCGGGAACGGCGACGGCCGCGAAGATCGCCAGCAGGATCGCGAGCGCGGCGGCGACCGGCAGCACGCCGCGGTTCCACCGCGCGACGTAGAAGGCGATGACCAGATAGATGACGACGTAGCCGATCTGCACGGGCTTGGCACCCGCCAGCGTGCTCCATCCGCCGATGGTCACGACGAGCATCAGCGCGACCGAGACGAGCAGCAGCAGGAGCACGACCGCCTTGGTCGCCTTGTTCGCGGCCTTGGCCCGGTTCGGGTGCTCGATGACGACGTCGTTCTCCTCCATCCCGCGCCGACCATACAATCCTGAGCGGTCGCGCGCGACGGTGAACCTGTCTTCACGCGCGACGCGGAGCTGGGCGGGTGTGGCGGAACTGGCAGACGCGCGAGGTTTAGGTCCTCGTGGCCTATGGCCGTGGGGGTTCGAGTCCCTCCACCCGCATCTCCGCGCGCATGACGCCAAAGCCCGGAGCGGCTAACCTCTCCGGGGCAACCCAGGGGAGTAGCTCAATTGGCAGAGCACCGGTCTCCAAAACCGGGGGTTGCAGGTTCGATTCCTGTCTCCCCTGCTGCACCGGTCCTCGCCGCGGGCCGCCGCACACTCAACCCAACCCCGCGGCCTCGCGTACTCGCGCGGCGGCCGACGGCACGTCGTCGAGGGTGACCACCAGGCGGTCCCAGTCGCCCCCCTCGGCCTCGATCACGAGCGCCGGCGTGCCGCAGTAGACCGCCGCGAACGTCCGGATGCCGCCCCGGCGGCGGAAGCGCCCGAAGGCCAGCCGTCGCGGGATGCCCGTCCCGCCGACGCGCCAGCCCAGGTCGACGTCGCAGCCGTCGGGCACCACGGACACCGACCGGATGTCGCCGGTCGGGACCGACACCTGGCGGGCGAGGGCCATGACCGCCTGTCGCCCGGAGAAAGAGACGACGACGCGGCCGTCTTGCAGGTCGAGCGTGGGCATGGCGTGCATCCTGCCAAAAGGCTGGAGCACTGAATATAAGATTTGCCGTGCGGCCATCGGCGCAGCCTGAACGTTCGGCGAGTTCCGAGCGTCAGGGCGATGCACCGGTTGCCAACGCATCGGCCCGTCGCTACTCTCGCCGTGCGCCTGGGGAGGCGTCGGGAACGGATTCGGAAGTACTGCCATGAAGCGCATCTCACGCCACACGGTCGTGGTCATCGTCGTCGCCCTGCTCACGAGCCTCGGAGGGATGGGCGTCGCCGTCGTCGCCTTCGGCCAGGACGGGGCCGACCAGGACGCCGGGGTTCCACTCGGGGACTTCACCGGGACGACGCCCCGCCAGGCCGTCACGCCGACCTCGGCCTACACGACCACCACGCCGACCTCGGGCTACACGACGACCACGCCGACGTCCGGCTACACGACCACGACGCCGTCGACGGTCACGACGCCCTCGACCACCGGTCAGTCGTCGCCGACCACGCCGTCGGGCAGCTCGAGCGAGCCGTCGCAGACGCACGGCAGCACGGCGTCGAACCCTGGGACGTCGTCGCCCGCGCAGCCCTCGCGCGTCACGCGCGCCGGGCCCACCCGCCTCGCCTTCACCGGTGCCGACCCGATCCTGCTCGGGGGCGCGGGCGTGCTGCTCATGCTCGCCGGGTTGGGACTCCACCTGCGCCGCCGGAAGGCGACGCAGCTGCACCCCTAGGCAGCGGCCGCGCCACGGGGCGCGGCCCGCTCGAGGCGGGCGATCACGATCAGCCGCTTCGCCGCGCTGTACAGCGGGTGGCAGGCGGTGAGGACGAGGCGCTGGCGGCCCGCGTCGCGCAGTGCCGAGACGTCCTCGGGCTTGACGATCCGCGCGCCCTCGACGCGGTAGGTGAAGCGGCCGTAGGGCATCGTCACGTCGATGGCGTCGCCGCGGCGCAGCGCGTCGAGATGGCGGAACGGCGCCCCGTAGGTCGTCCGGTGGCCGGCGATCCCGACGGTGCCCGGCTGACCGGGGAGCGCGGTGCCGGTGTAATGCCCGGGTCCGCGGCGCAGGCTCGCGGTACCGGTGCCCTGGACGACGACGAAGTGCGCGTCGATGCGCGGGATCCGCAGCTCGCCGACGGCGCGGCCGCCGTCGGTGCGGCGCTCCAGCTCGGTGGCCAGCGCGCGCATGCGCACCTGCGGACTGGCCGGGAGCGCGGCCGCGGCGGCGGTGGCGGGCGAGCGTGTGGCGAAGGTCTGGTCGAGCCGCTGCAGGTCGCCGGCGAGGCCGTGCTGCTGGTGGGCGGCCCAGAGGGCGGAGACCGGCTCCTGCCAGAGGACCGTGGCCGCGGCGTCGCCGAGGGCCAGCGCGCCCGCCGCGACGAGGAGCGCCGGCAGGGTGGGGCGCAGCGCGCGCAGGCGCGGGCGCGGGACGGCGACGGCGGCGCTTGTGGGGGCGCCGTCGGTGGGGACGGTCGCCGCGTCGCGCTCCACGCGCTGCCGCAGCGCCGCGACCTCGGCGCCCAGCGCCGCGACGCGCGCGGCGAGCTGCTCGACGCGCCCGTCCTGGACGGTGGGGCCGGGCTCCAGCCACCACGCGCCGCCGTCGACGGCCAGGTGCAGCGGCACCTCGAAGTCCACCGCGAACGCGGGTCCGTCCGGCCCGGCGGCCGGCAGCGCGGTCCCCGGAACGCAGGCGAGGCGGCGCCACGACGGCCCGTCGGCGATCAGCAGCGCGGGCAGCGCGAGGCGGGTCGGCGCCGCCGCGCGGGCACGGCCGGACAGGCGGACCAGGGCAAAGCCGGGTCCGCCACCCGCGTACTCCGCGTGTGCGACGTCCAACGTCATGGCAGGCCTTGGCGGCCCTCCTGGCCGCCGCGCGGCAAGTGTACGGGCCCGAACCACCACTTCCCAGGGCTGCACCCTGGCCGTCAGGCGTGCTTGGCGATGAGGAAGTCGGCGACGCGCTGAGAGGCCGCGCGCAGGCGGCGGAAGTACGTCGCGCGGCTGACGTGCAGCTCGTCGGCGGCGAGCTCGTGGCTTCCCGCGGGGTCGAGGTAGCCGCGCTGGACGACGCGGCGCAGCAGCTGCTCGTCGGGCGAGTCGCCGAACGCGCTCGCGACGGCGTCCTCGATCTCGGCGCGCACCGACGCGCTGCGCTCCTCGGTGCTCGCGCCGCGCGCCAGCGGGCTGGCCGCCAGCTCGAGCGGGTGGTCGAGGCTGCGCAGCGCGTCGCGCACGACCTGGACGGTGATCACTGCGGCCGCGGGGCGGCCGGGCGACTCGCGCGCGCCGTTCGAGCCGTTGCCGGCGCGGGCCTCCGCCGGCGGCGGCGTCAGCCCCAGCTCGCCGTACACGGCGGCGCGGATCCCGCCGAGCAGCCCGTCCGCGGTGTGGTCGACCACGTGGCACTCCACGACCTTCGTGCCGAAGGCGATGTCGAGCTCGACGATGTGGTTGGTCGCGACCGCCTTGGCGAACGCTCGCGCCGCCGCGTTGTCGGGATCGATCGGGATGTAGGACCAGCGCGGGTTGGTCAGCCCCGAGCGCAGGATCGCGGCCGTGTTGAGGATCGACAGCACGGGCGACGCCGCGTCGCCGTGGCCGACGAAGTCGATCGAGTCGCGCCAGATGAGGACCTCGTCGCCGGGGTGCTCGGCGCGCGCGTGGGCGAGCCAGGGACCGAGGCACACGTCGGTCTCGGCGACCGGCGGCGCGTTGTCGGGCGTGACCGAGATCGCCAGGCCGCAGAGCTGGTCGAGCTGGTCGCGCACCGTGACGACGCGGTCGGGCGCCTGCTCGAGGATCGGCAGCGTGACGTCCCACCACGCCCCGCCGTTGGTCTTGGCGAGGAAGCGCTCGCGCGCGGCGTCCTGGTCCTCAGCACGCCAGAGGTCGGAGCGGTAGGTCGTCGAGCCGTCGGCGCCGAGGCCCCAGCGGATCGCGGGGCTCTCGACCAGCTCCGCGAGGTCGACGACCATGCGCGGACCCACGCGCAGCCCGCGCGTGTAGAGGTGGTCGGCGATGCGGCGGCGCAGCTCGCGGTCGCGCTCCGGGGCTCGCGCGCGCAGGTCGGAGCGCATCGCCTGGCGGACGATCTCGTGGAGCGTCAGCCCGCCGCCCACCGCCTCGGTGAACGTGCGCTCGCGCAGCCACGCGTACGCCTCGTCGGGGTCGACGTCCGGCAGCACGTCGCGCAGCAGCCGCGCGTCGCACGTGCGCGCGATCGCGGCGACGGCCGCGACGTCGAGGTTGCCGCCGTCGAGCTCCGTGCGCGCGATCCGGTGCAGGATCGCCTGGACGAGGTTGGGGTGCTCGTGGATGCGCTCGGGTGCCCAGGAGCCGCCGTCGCGACGGGCGGCGTCGGCGGCGAGCGACAGGGCGAGCGGCGAGCCGTCGGCCCACGTGACGAGCTGGCGGCTCAGCTCGCCGTCGGGCAGGCCGTGGGCGAGGACGAGCCGGTGGGCGACGTCGGCGGGCAGCGGGTCGAGCTTGAGCTCGACGGCCAGCCGCTCCCAGCCGCCCTCGAACCAGCCGCGCTCGGGCGGCGTGCGGCCCGCGAGCACCACGACCGAGCGCGCCGGCAGCGACGGGAGCAGGCGACCGCGCAACCAGCCGTCGGCGGCCGACATGCGCTCGTAGGTGTCGAAGAGGATCAGCGGGCGCGCCTCGCCGCTGACGTCGCCGAGGGCCGACTCGATCTCGCCGGGCACGGGCGCGAGGTCGCGCCCCTCGACCAGCCGGCTCGTCCAGCCGCGCTGCGTGCCGCGGCGGGCGACCTCGCGCAGCAGCGTGCTCTTGCCGATCCCGCCCGGGCCATGGACGAGCACCACCTGGGCGGGCGGGTCGTCGACGAACAGCGAGTCGAAGAAGGCGAGCTCGCGCTCGCGGCCGACGAAGCGCTGCGCATCGCGGGCGGCGAGGCGTTCGGCAAGGGTGCTGGACACGGCGATTCACCTGAAAGCGTCCCACGGCTGTCCAGTGGCGGACCGCTCCATAGACTTCCGCCTCGAATGGGCGGGCCTTCGAAGATCTTCCGGGCCGGCCTGCTGGCCGGCCACGCAGCCGTCGTCACCGGCGGCGGAACCAACCTCGGACGGCAGGCGGCGGCCGAGCTGCTGGCCTGCGGCGCGCAGGTCGTGATCGCGGGGCGCCGTGAGGACGTGCTGGCGGCGGCCGCCGACGAGCTCGGCGACGGCTGCTCGTGGGTGAGCGGCGACATCCGCGAGGCGGCCGACGCCGAGCGGATCGTCGCGACGGTCCTGGAGCGCCACGGCCGGCTCGACGTGCTGGTCAACAACGCGGGCGGCCAGTACTTCGTCCCGGCCGAGGCGATCGCCGCCAAGGGCTGGCGCGCGGTGATGCGGCTGAACGTCGAGGGGACGATGACCATGACCACGGCCGCGGCCGACGCGCTGCGCGCCGGCGGCGGCGGGACGGTCGTCAACGTGACGGTCTCGCCGCACCACGGGATGCCGGCGATGGCGCACACCGGCGCGGCCCGGGCGGCGGTCGAGGCGCTGACCCGCGAGCTGGCGCTGCGGTGGCGCGAGCACGGCGTGTCGGTGGTCGCGGCGGCCATCGGCCGGTTCGACACGGAGTCGCTGCGCAAGTACCCCGAAGTCGTCTGGCGCGGCGCGGCGCGCAGCGTGCCGCTGCAGCGCCTGGGAAGCATGGACGAGTTCGCGTGGCTCGTCGCGATGCTGGCCTCGCCGCTCGGGCGGTCGCTGAGCGGGACGACCGTGACGCTCGACGGCGCAGCGGACAACTGGTGGGGCGCCTGGCCTCCTCCCGCGATCGCCGACGACGCCGGCACGGTCCCGACCGAGGCACGCAAGGCCGCACCCGGCGGCTGACCGCTCCGGAGCAGTACAATCGCCGCAGGCTTGCGGGCGAGGTGTCAACGGCTGCACGGGAGCCTTCCAAGCTCTAGGAGCGGGTTCGAGTCCCGTCGCCCGCTTCGTCCGCAGTCAGCAGTGCATAGCCACGGGGAGTGGCGCAGTCTGGTAGCGCACCCGGCTGGGGGCCGGGCGGTCGCAGGTTCAAATCCTGTCTCCCCGATAAGCACGAAAGGCCCGCAAATGCGGGCCTTTTTCGTGGGCTGAGGCGGGTGTGGCGAGAGGCTTGCGGTCCAATTTGCGGTCCAATTTCTGCACGGCACACCTCGGCTGGGTCGCGAGTCTCAAGACAGACCGGATCGCAGCGACTCGTTCTCCGATAGTGAGAGCGCCGTACGCAACGTTTGCCTGGGGCTTGCGAAACCGGTGTTCGGCCAACCGCGCACCGCGCCGCCACTACGTTGCGGCGAGCGGCTGTCGGGAGCTGCGGCTATTCGCGTCCTCGCGAACGGCTCCTGCTTTCGTCTCGCGGGGTGAGGTCGATGATCAGCTCCCGCGCCAGCGCCTCGTCGATCGCGTCGCCCTCGCTCAGGACTTCGAGGAGATGGTCGGGGTTGGGCTGCCCGAGCGTGAGCCGATATCGCGCGACCCGACGCAGCAGCGGACCGATGTCCGCACTCTCGGCGCTCAGCGGAAGGTGCGGCAGATGACGCTGAATTCGATGCGGTCCCAGGCTGACCCATGAGGGCGCCATGCCGTCGTCGCTAGGTGAGGCGGCTCGCGCGGCGTCGGTTCCCGCTTCCCAGAGAGCCCGCCACGGCTCGCCGATGGGTGCGGCGAACGCGGCGGGGCGGTGCATCTCTGCGAGGTTGCGACGCTGGACGTGTCCGCGAAAGCGGTCCACGCGCCCTTCTCGCTGCTCGAAGTCGATCGGCGATCGAGGCAGGTTCCAGTGGACAACCGCGTGGCACCACAGATGGAAGTCCAGCCCTTCCTGGCCGACGGACGTGGTCGCCAGGATGAACGGCGGAAACGGCGAGTTGAAGGCCAGCCGCAGGCGCTCGACGTGGTCTCGCTCCTGAGCGGCAGCGTTGGCCGTCGGGATGCGCATCGCGGCCCTCGTCGTCATCGTGGCCCGGCCTGATCCTCCCGGGACGTGCACCCTCAATGGCACGGCCGGCAAGTTGAGCGCCTCACGAAACGCCCGCACGACCCGCTTGACGTCATCGTTCTCGTTGGACTCCGAGGGCGCCCAGGTGACGAGAGCGGCGAGGTGCTCGTCGACGACTGCGGCAAGGTCGGCCATCACGCACAGTCGCAGGATCCTCCGCCACCAGTGCTTCTCGCGGGGCGCCAGTCGGCGGGCCAATGCCAGGCTCTCCGGCTGTTCCAGCAGATTGCGGAAGCTCTCGGCGATGAGCGCCGCGTGGCGAGCGAGCTCCTCGGTCCGGCGCTCGGGAAAATGACGGACAAGTGCGCGAAGGACCGAGGTCGCTGGGCCGAGGGCGGACTCGGCGAGCACCAGCGGCAGGTCCTTCGGCTGGCGTCCGAGCTGCTCGGGATGGGCGACAAGGTCCTCGAGCTCCGAGCGCCGGCCGGACCATGCCGCCTCGCCGCAGCCACGCATCCAGGCGATGTCGTCGTCCATGAGCAACGGCGCGATGACGTACCAGCGCCGATCGACTGATCCCGTTGCCGGGTGCGGCGATGGGATCCGGTCCCGCAGGGCATGGGCTGCGGCCCGGCGCAGTTGGTTCCACCCAAGCGCCTCGCCTCCGTTGCGTCGCACGAGGTTGATGGGATCGATGAGCCGCGCCAGCGTCACGCTCGGAAGCAACGAGGTCAGCTCGGTCATTGGCCCGTGGGGCCGGACTTGCAACGGGCGCGACGACGGCGCGCGCCGCAGGGCCGCCGTTCGCACGTCGTGGCTCACCATGCTCGCGATGGCCTTCGGCGCGACGGTCCACGCCGTGAAGACGAGGAGCTTGGTTGCCGGACCGGTACCGCGAAGAGTGGTGGGGGCGGCAACGTAAGGAAGGCTCGGCGCCAGCCACGGACGGCTCCAGCGACCTTCGTCTGCGACGTGTTTCAGCAGAGCGCGGGTGGCTGGGTTGCCCGGAAGCAAGCTGCCCGACTTCAACATGGCCTTGGTGAGTCGCGCCGACGGCCAGTCGTTCGCGCGCCGCGCGCGCCGCGCGAGCTCGTAGTCGTCCATGAAGTTCAGCGGGTAGGACGCCGACTTCCAGTAGCCGACTACGCCCGGCAAGCCGGTCCGTTGTCCGATGGCGTCGAGTTCTGCGAAGGTCCGGACATCGCTGACGTCCAGCGCGACGCGGATGGTCTGAGGGTCCACAGCGTTGGCGGACGTCTGCGGTCGCTCGGTGCGAGCGATGAGCGGGGAGAGCAGCCCTTCGACGCGCTTCTTGGCTTCGCGTGCGCTTGCGCCCTCGTCCGCACCAGCGCGCAGCAGGCCGTCGCGGAGGTCCGCAAGCGCGGATGAGAGGTCTTTGGCGCGGCCCGGCGTCGCCGGGTCCAGCAGCCCGACGAGCCGGAGGAGCCCAAGGTTCTCGGTGCTGGTGTTGGTGAACGGCGTCGCCGACAGGAACAGCACGGGCGCTGAGCGCAAGAGCTTGACCGCCAGCTCAGTGTCGAGGGCGTCAAGGAAACGTTGGAACTCGTCGACCACGATGAGGTCTGCCCTTAGGAGGTCGATGCAGGCGTCGGCGAGAACATGGCGCAGCGCGCCGATCACCTCGCGTCGTCGCTTGGGGAGGAGGACCTCTGTCCCGGCAATGTGCGCGCGGAGCTTGGGGGCGAGCGGGTGGGTGCTCCACATCCGCCGAAACGGCCGGAGCACCGCGTCGGGGAACCGGCTCTGCGCGTTGTCGTACAGCACGGGAAACGACTTGACAGCCGGCGGACCGAGCAGCTCGACGAGGCGCTCGCGACGTTCTGCCTTCGGCCCGGCCAGCCCGGCGCTGCCCAGCAGTCGACCGAGGAGCGCCCGCTCCCGAACAGTGCCGGTCGCTCGCCCACCCATTGACAGCGACGTGCCTGGCGTGAACGCGAGCACCTCCAGCGCGGCGTCGGGCTGGAGCGCCGTCGGCAGCATCGTCACCCGGTCGACGGTCGAGAAGACGGCGTCGTCGCCGCCGCACCGCAGCAACGGTGCGTTCTGCTTTGCGATCGCGAGGCTCGAGCTCAAGTACACGACACGCAGGCCGGTCTTGCCGCGGCGCTCGCTCTCCTCGCGCGTCCGGGCGATGACCCCGCGCGCAACGCGCGTCTTGCCGAGTCCGACCTCGTCGGCGACGAGAAAGCGGGCGTCCGGGCTACGGTGCAGCGCTTGTAGCGCGGCATCGGCGGTGCGCCGCTGAAAGGGCGCGAGCTCGTCGAGGATCTCCGCTGCGGAGAACGTCACTGCCGCCCCGCCAACGCTGCGTCGAACGTGTCCCACAACGCGCGAAGCGGCTCGGTCCGCGGGTCGTCTCGCGGGAGCCCCGCGATCACCGCCCCCGCCCGCCGCAGCCGATCGGGGTCGCGTGCATACGCCCTGACCATCTCCTCGATGAGCGGCAGCGAGGGCAGGACGTCCGCGGACTCGCCGTCGGCGTCGATGAGCGCGCGGGCGGCCGCCGACGCGGATCTCGCGTCGTGCCCGCTCGTGAGCAGCAAGAGGATGAGACGCAGCATGACGTCGACGTCCGGGACGATCGCGCGAAACAGCGCAGCGTGGCGCGCCTGGTCATCGGGCACGGTGAGGACGGCTACGACGAGCAAGGTGAAGGGGTCGCCCGCCGGGCGACGAACCTGGACCTCGAGGAGGCTCGTGACGTCCTGGAGGAGGACCAGCGGCCATTGGGCCTCCGCGTGGGCGGCGTCGAGGTCGAGCATGAGGCGATCGGCCGAGCGCCCCGAGGCGAAGCCCACACGGATCTTGGCCTCCGGATCCGGCCGCGCCTCAGGCCAGTCGACGGTCAGCGTCGCGGCCAGATGACCGTCTGGTTTGGGCGTCACCGTCACTCGCCAGATCCCTTCGGCGAGCGCCTGACGCAGCGCCTGCTCCCCTTGGTTGCCCTCGTCGTCGTCGTCGTCGTCGCTCGGTGGTCGGATGCCGTGCGGCTCGAGCAGTGTTCCGAGACGGTCACCATCGGTGCTCAAGAGCGCGTCGACGCCGCCGGCGGCGGTGGACGTTGTCAGCTCCAGCAGTGCCTCCGCGTTGCGTCGCACGCCGTTATCGGTGGCGTTGAGTGACCCCAGCCACCATCGAGAGCGGCCCCCTGCTTCGTCCAGCACCACGAGCTTTGCGTGCAGTTCGCCGCTGAGCCCATCGTCGTCGGCCGCGAGGTCCATGAGGCGCCGGAGGTCAGCTCGCGGCAACGCGCCGCCTGCGGCCAGGCGATCGAATGTTTCGGGACGCGACACGACCGTTATTTGGTCGCTCTGCGCGGCGAGGGCCCGAAGGCGATCGAGCCCGATGAAGGGCGACATCACGAGCATCTTGGACCCCGAGCGACCCGCCATTGGATCTGCGCCCTCACCCGCCGACCACGCGTGCAGGCGCAGCTCGTGGAAACCGGGCGGCGCCAAGAACCGGACCGACGCGGCGGAGCGCGTGAGGTCCTCGATGAACGCGTCTTCGGGGGCGGTGGCGCGGAGGAGGTCAATCGCCGGCTGGGCCGCTCCGACAACGCCGGCAGCGTCTTCCTCGAGTACGACGACGAGGTCCCACGACCGGTCGTCAGTGAGGTTGCGCGTCGAGAGCACGAGCCGGTGACTGGGCCGCGAGTCCTCGTCAACGAACCGCAACAGCCAGAACTTCGGGTGGAAGTGCGCGCCTACCCGGACGACGGTAGGCACGATGGTCGGCTCAAGCAGGGCATACAGACGGCTTGGGCGCGAGGGGGCGCTGATGTAGCGGGCATCGGAGAGCACTCGGATCCTCTCCGCGTACGCCAGCAGCGCGCCGAGCAGGACGGGTGCCGCCGGCGTCTCGTCCTCGCCAGAGGACGCATCCCCGGCCCCGATGTCGACGCCGTCGAGCAACGCGAACGTCAGCGGTACCGCGAGTAGCGTCCGCAGGTCGAGGGTGAAGGTCGTGCCTACGGCGGCGTCGAGGCGGAAGCCGACCGGCGGCCGCAACACCGATGACAAGGGCTGGCGCGTGCGTGGGTCCAACCGAGTCACGGTCGCGCGTCTTTGATGTCGGAGACGATGCTGCGGGCGACCCCGGCGCGGAAGTCGTAGGGGTGGGCGAGAGCGACCGGTTCGGGTCGCTCTTCGGTCAGCCGCGTGCGGCCTCGCTTCACGCGATGCTCGCGGACGACGATCCGCTCCTGGGCCTCAGTTGACTGCGCGAGCGGCTCTGAAGTACGAAGGACGAGATCGCGCCAGGCGCGCAGGAAATCGAGAGCGCGACGTGCGTTCGGACGCTCTTGGAGGACACCGGCGGCGAAACGGTCGAAGTCCCAGGCGGCGAGGGCCCGGCCGGTGCTGCCCGAGCGGACTCGGTGCTCGGCCGCGTCGAGCTGCTCGCTGTGGGCATCGGGGTCCACGGCGGCTCGGTCGGACACCATCAGCGCATACAAGGCTCGGGCCGACCACGCGAGATCGGCGAAGCACGCCGCGTCTCGCATCTGCTGGTCGAGCACCGGTGACGCCGAGGCCGGGACCGTGCGCCAGTCCCACGATTCGGGGTCAAGGTCCTCGTCCAGCATGAGTGGTAGCCGCGACGCGTGGCGGCCGGGCGCGTGCCGGTCGCGTGGGTGCACGACAGGATCCGTAAGCAGTTCGGCCAGAAAGCCCGCCTCGCCCGCCTCGAGACCGATGCGCTGGCGCCGCGGGAAGTCCTGGGGACGAGCCGGAAGTCGCGGGTGCCATATCGCCGAATGCTCCTGGCCAGGCCGAGATCGGGCGGCCGCCGCGGCGGGACGGGAGAGCTCCGCGAGACGGATGCCCCAGAGGGCCAAGCCGTTCCAGACGACCTCGTCCGGCAGACGCGCGACGTCCTTCTGCGCGCCGATGATCCCTCGGTTGGCGGCGCGGTCGCGTTCCTCACGGTGGGCGGTCAGCGCGCGTCTGAGCTTTCGCTGAGCTCCGGCTGGGTCAGGCCCTTGGTAGCACCACGGAACCAGTACGAGGTACCGAGCCCGGCTCCACAGCGTCGAGGTCCCGGGGAAGAGGTGGTCGGAGCAGAAGTCTCGGATCGCGCCGAGCCCGAGCTGGTCGAGCGTGCCACCGTCGGAGTCGGTCGTCGCGGCGATCAGCCGGCGGGCCTGCTCACTCGCCGCTTCATCGGCGTCGAGCCACGAGATGGAGCTCATGCCCCGACTTGGTAGCTGGCAGTCACTGGCCCGGAGACCTTATCTCAGCCTGCACACTCAGATGTTCGAAGCGGCTTCCGACGCGCACCAACTCAGGTGGACGCACGAGACACTCCGTCACGCGCGACCGGCTTACGGCCTGACACCTGACGATCGCAGGCCAGTCCGCACTGAGGCATTTCGGACACCCAGACGTCCCGGTGACGTGTAGCCGGCACGCACCGCTGCGATGACCAGTCTTGCGATGAAAGTCCCCGCGCGTGTCTCCTTTTCGCGGGAAACGTGAACTGCTCGCGACGCCCGCTCAGGGAAGCGGCTACGCCCTGTCGTAGCGCTCTGGCTCGCCCAGGACGTAACGCCCGCCGGATCCGCGCGGTGGACTACGTAGCGACGCATAGTGCTCGTATGTGACTGCACGACGGTGCGGTCGACAGCGGGCTGAGTCTCTCCATGGCTGGCTCATGGATCTCTACGGTTAGGCCCCCCATGAGCGGCATCAGCGGTTCGGTCCCCACGACGATGCGGAATAGTGTCTGCCCGCGCAGTCCGTTCGGACTGTGGTCTGTCGCCGACCGGCACGCAACCTAGCGGGAGGCTGAGCCCAAGCTACGTGGCTGTTGCGGGAAGACTTCCGTCGTGCTCGCGCCCTGCGCGCTGGCAACCTGCCGTCGGTCCCTATGGCGCCGCGTCAGCGTCGCGACCCGCTGTGAGCCGCACGACGACACGGCCACACTGCGCACTGTCCTCTCGCTCGGGCATGCTCAGCGATGAAATGTCGACCATCCTTCCCTTTCTGGCCGCCATCGACGTCAAGGTCACGAGCGTCGCCGACGCCCACCGTGACACCGTCGACTACCTCACGCTCGTGTTCGCGTTCCTGGCTGCCGTCGGAACCATCTCTGCCGTCATCGTCGCTCTCTGGCAGGCAGCAGGTAGCCGGCGCCGGGTCGCCCGCCTCAAGACAGGGCTGACCAAGGACGGAGTGGGCATCTACGTGACCAACAACGGGTCTCGCCCGTTCACGGTCGAGTCGGTCCATTTCGTGGCCGCCAACGGCGCATCGATGTGGCCTCGGACGATCGCCGAAACTCGCGACACATGGCCCAAGCATCTTTCCGAGGGCGAAACGGCCCAGTTCGTTTTTGAGCGAGGTCAGCCGCCGCTCGCTGACGACCGTCGCCCCGAGCTGGTCGTGGTGAGATCGACCGGCGGTGACGAGTGGCTGTGCTTCTACAACCCATTCAAGAACCTGTCGACCCCTCGGCGACTTTGGCTCGACACCTTTGGCCAGATCGCCGCCGAAGTCGTCAGGCGGGCGATGCCATTGGGCTTGTGACGCCGCGCGCACTCCTGTACGCCCGGGCGACGTCGCCCGGTTGACTTTGGCCCGAGCGCCTGCCTCTCAGGGCAGCGTGCGCACCACTGAGATCGGCGGCGCGAACGATGTCGGGAAGTTGTCGACCCACAGGTCCATGCTGATCGCCGTGTAGGTCGTGACGACCGTGGTGCGTCGGAACTCCTGCATGATGGGCAGTGAATCCCAGGCCCGGCGGTCGTGCTCGTTGGGCCAGTCGCTGTCGCCAAGCTCCTCGGCCGCCGCCATACCGTTGCCCCATACGCCCGGCGCTACGTCGCTGGCCGTCAGCACGAAAGACTGGTAGCCCCCGGGGTTGCCGAAGGACAAGAACTCCGAGTAGGCGTAGTTGTGGGCGCCGTTGGAGATCCGGAGGCGCGGGCCGGCGAAGTTGTAGCTCTCGCGATCGCCGAGTCGCTGAATCGTGAGTGCCCGAGCTTGACGCGGAACAGCGGCTCGAAGCGCAGGCCGCGGCGCAGGCGACGCTTGTGTCGAAGCCCCGTGGGCGGCGGCCACGAGAACGTCGGCGCGAACTTGCGCGAGCGAGTGGTCACGGAGAACGCCAGCACCGTCGCGTCCTCGTTACTGATCGTCTGCACGTAGAAGTCACGGTCGACGAAGATCGAGACGGTGAACGCCTGTGGCGACCGCAGCTCTTGTTGGCGTGGTCCGTACTCATCTACGACAGCGTGCTCATGGTCGAACCGGGCGTCCTGTGACGTGATGAGCTCGTGGAAGTCCTCCTTGATGACCGTGTGCTGGATTGCGGGCGGCTCGCCCAGGATGGCCTCGAAGAAGGAAAGCTGCGCGGCAGTCCCCAGGCGCGCGAGCCGGGCGTAACCGTGTCGTCGGCGACCGAGCGTTCGTCGATACCAGGCAGCAAGTCCGCCGGCAGAGGCAACGATCGCGACGACGGCGGCGGCCACGGTTGCGACGCCCACAACCAAATCGCCAGTGCTCGCGGCGAGAAGGAGCGGCGGACCCGGATGCACGCCCGCATCGTATGGGAGCGGTGCGAATGAGTTGAGCGCATGAGGGCTGGGCCAGGCATCCCTCGGGTTGCGCGCCGCGTTGTGTGGAGACTTGCTGCTCCGCTGGATCGCGGCCTGCTGCACAGACTTCAACGATCTGCCTCGGCTGCGTCGGAATGCGGCGGTCGCTATTGGTCCTCCGCGCTTGCCCGACGGGCCTCGCCGCGCGCGTCGGCTGGTGTGCCCGAGACGCTGTGGCGGCAGCCTCAGTCGGCCGCAGGCTGAGCGCGCACGAGCACGCAAGGGTGGCGCAACGTCGCTGCTGGGACGTCGAACCCTGCCCATACCGCGGCTGCGGCGACGAGGGAGAACGGCCGCTCGGTCTCGTTCGCGTTGGCGTCGCCGACGTGCGGTAACTGGTCGACGAACCGCAAGATGGCGATTTGAGCATCGTGTTGGTGATGCTTGGCCTTGCCGGAGACGAACGCCTCCCACAAGAGCAAGCCGCGCTGAGCCCGCGCGAACGTGTCCCAGTCGAAGAAGACCTCGAGCTCGGGAACGTGCGCGTGGATGCGCTCGAGAATCCATGGGGTCTGCGCGATGGCCTGGGTCAGGACGTTGCTTCCCGGCGGGCTGCACCACGCGGGCGCCCCAACGTCGGATGGGCGCCTCTTGGCGAGCTCGCGCGGATCTTCAGGTACGCACGCACGGACGCGTGCCATCGTGGGATGGCTCCGGTTGCCGCGTGCAGGGTGGACCTCAGCGAGGCTGTCGCCGGAGCCAGTTCGGGCCAAGGGTGAGGCGAGGCTTCGTCGACGAAGGGTCACCGCGGCGCTCAAGCGACGGGGGAAGACGATGACTAGACCTGTCCAGCCGACGCTGCAATCTGCGGTTTCGGTTGCATATGCTGCGCGCATGCCCGCCGCTCTCCCGCTGGTGACGCGCCTAGAGATCGTCCGCGACTTCCGCCTGGACGAGACCGCGACGATCGACAACGGCATTCGTGCGCTGAAGGACAAGCACGCGCTGTCGCCGGGGCTGAGCTTCACGACGCGCGGCGCGGCCGGCCGGCTGGGTGGCCGGGTCCACCTCTACAGCGCGCTGAACCGCGACGCTGCACGTGCTGCTCGGCGCAAGGACCTCGTCACGGCCGCGCGGCTGGCGAAGGCAGCGGCCAGGCTTGACGCTTCGCCGGAGGCCAAGAAGATCGCCGTCGCGCTGAGCACGATCGCCGGTGCGGGCGGCGTCAATAGCGCTGCCGAGCTGGCCCGCTTGCTGGCCGCGCCGCAGCTCTCAGAGGAGGTGATCGGGCTGCAGCGCAAGCTCGCTCGCGCCCGCCGCGGGCTGGACGCCGAGACGACGCCCGCGCAGTTCAGCGGGCGCATCGTCGCTCTGAGCGACGTCGCGGCGACGATCGAGTTGCAAGGGCTTCCGTCTCCCGTCCCGGTGCCCGCGGTGGCCGTGCGTGCGGCGGGGATCGGGTCGGTCGGCAGCGCGGTGATCGCCAGCTGGGAGATTCTCGCGGGCGGGCGCACGATGCTGTCGGTGGAGCCTGCGATCGAGATGCCCGACGTCAACGAGCTCGGAGAGCCGCTCCTCGACGTACACGGCACGCCGTGGGGGCAGGTGCTCAGCGGCGTCGACCCCGACGTCCTCGCCGTCTCCGGCACGCCGACCGTGCGAATCCCGGCCGGCGTCCATGACGTGGAGTGAAGGTCGCCGACCTGCGTGATCGTCGGTGCCGTAGCCCCGTCCTGTTCAGGTCCCGCTCCGGCCTCGCGCCCTGATCGACATGGACTTCCGGCCGCGTGCACGTTATTGTCACGTATATGGCCAGCTTAGTTGGCGACAAGGATGACACTAGTGTTGTAGATCGCTTGTACGCGCTCGCGGAGCCGCAGGGCGGCTACTTCACGGCGCAGCAGGCGATCGATGCGGGCATCGCGCGGTCGACGTTGACCTATCACGCCCGTGAGGGCGGGACGTTGCAGCGTGCCGGCCGGGCCGTTTATCGCCTGCGTCGGTTCCCCAGCTCGCCGCACGAGCACGTCGTCCCGATCTGGCTGGGGCTGTCTCGCGCGGACGCTGTCGTCTCGAACGTCAGCGCGTTGGAGCTGCTGGATCTGACCGACGTGATCGCCGACGAGGTCCACGTGACGATGCCTCGGTCAAAGCGCGGTACGACGATCCCGGAGGGGGTTCGCGCGCACTTCACCGATCGGCCGATCAGGGGGCAGGACAGGCGTGTCGTCCTTGGGGTTCCCGTCACCGGTGTGGAACGCACGCTCGCCGATGTCGTACGTGGCGATGGCTGGACCGAGCAGGTTGATCTCGCGGTCCGTCAGTCGCTGAGTCGCGGCATGACGACCGTGCCGCGACTGAGCGCGCGGCTGCCGAAGTCGTGGCAGGCACGACTCCACGCCGCGGCCGGCGGCACCGGCTCGTGAGGTACGCGACCGCCGGCGCCTTCCGGGCCGCGTTGGAAGCGCGGCTCAAGGACGAGCAGTCCGATGGCGTCGGCCTGTCGCGATTGCGCAAGCGGATCGTGTTCGAGCGGCTGCTCGCCCGCCTGCAGGTCGTCGCCCCAGACGGCTGGATGCTCAAGGGCGGGTTCGCGCTGGAGCTGCGCCTTGGAGGCCGTGCGCGGACGACCAAGGACGTGGACATCGACTGGGCCGTGGGGGAGGGGGAGGCCACCGAGCTCTTGCTCGATGCGGCGGCTCTGGAGATGGACGACATGTTCAGCTTCGACGTCCAACGTGCCGCGATGGACGACGACCTCGCCGGTGGAGGACAGCGGTGGACGGTCCGGGCCGAGCTCGCCGGTCGTGACTTCGAGCGCGTCGCCATCGACGTTGGGTTCGGCAAGCCGCCCGTCGTGGAGCCGGTCACGCTCACCGCGTCTCGCCTGCTGGAGTTCGCCGAGATCACGTCGATCGTCGTGCCCGCGCTCGCCGTTGAGCAGCACGTCGCTGAGAAGTTGCATGCCTACTCGCGAACCTATGCCGGCGGCCAGCCGAGCTCGCGCGTCAAGGACCTGGTCGACATCGTGGTCATCGTCCGCACCACCACCGTAGACGGCGATCGGCTACGGCGGGCGGTCGCGGCGATCTTCGAGCGGCGTGACACCCACGAGCCGCCGCAGGCGCTCGCGTCGCCGCCGCGTGACTGGGTGCGGCCGTGGGCGACGTTGGTCGAGCATCTGCCGGCAGACGCCGATCTCGCGTCCGGGTTCTCCATGGCGGCCGCGTTCTGGGACCCGGTGTTGGCCGGCAAAGCTGGCCTGGTCAGGTGGGACCCGGAGTTGTTGGTGTGGTCGTCTGCGGAGCCCTCGGGGAGCTAGCCCGACGGTAGTCGCGGGTCGCTGTGCGGCCCTCGACTTGCGAGTCCGCGGCGCCCGCGAGTCGCATGGCCGTCTCGGTCGATTGCTCGATCTCTTCGGGTGTCAGGTCGAACACGGGACGTCCGCGATGGTCGAGGCGGCGGCGCCGGTGCTCGGCAAGGCGGGCAAGCTGCGAGCGGTCGGCGGGCACGGCAAAGACGCTAACGGCCGGTATGCGATTGGGCGAGGGGTGATCATGGGCGTGGTCGACTGAGGTACGTGGACACCGCAGATCGCCCTCACGATTCCGAGCCGCTGCTGACGGCCGATGAGGTCGCGTCATTCATGCGAGTGACGCGGTCGTGGGTCTATGCCGAGACGCGGCGCGATGCGCTGCCGCACGTGCGGCTCGGTCGCTACGTGCGCTATCGACGCTCGGCGATCGAGCGCTGGCTGGACGAGTCGCAGCGAGGGCCTCGTGTGCGCTGACACGGTGGGGGCGAGTTCTGCCGGCTGGCGCCTCTAGGTCGAGATGACCAAGCGCGATTACGGCACCGGCAGCATCTACATCGACCAGAAGCGGAACGCCTACTACGGCCGGTGGCGTACCGCTGACGGTCGCAAGCTCAACCGCAAGATTGGGGCGGTGCGGGCTCGAGGGGAGTCCGACGGCCTGACGCGGGCGGAGACCGAGCGGCGCTTTCGCAAGATGCAGGAAGCAGAGGAGCGTCGACCACGGCCCGCCGCGGGCGAACGGCGCACGGTCGACGATGCCGCCAACTCGTTGCGCAGCAAGTTGGCGATCCAGGGGTCACGCAAGTCCTACTTGGAGAACCGCGAGTCGATGCAACGCGTCCATGTCTCGCCGCGCATCGGCAGCAAGCCCGTCGACCGCGTGACGACCGCCCAGGTCGAGGCGGTCGCCGAGAAGATGCTGGAGGCCGGGCTCGCGCCTAAGCCTCGATCCACCGTTCCATCCGGCCGTTGGGGTGGAGTGACCTCCCAAGCGGGGCTTGGTAGCGACAGATTGCGCCTGTCGCGGGCCCGCTCAGGAGGTCACCCACATGGTGAACGAGCAGGCGG
>Ga0193699_10000010_pt1 | contig 185673 bp, 184 predicted proteins | sample L3c2metaG_FD_160095 | JGI IMG/M metagenome (GOLD analysis project Ga0193699, IMG submission 160095) | Soil microbial communities from a riparian zone of the East river system, Colorado, United States - L3c2 | ecosystem: Environmental > Terrestrial > Soil > Riparian zone | place: USA: East...
TACGGGGCCTCCTCAAGCTCCACGGTTAACTACCTGCGCGCATCATGCGCGCTTGAGCTGAGGAGGTCCCCCCTACGCCGGGACCGCCGCCCGGCTCATGCCATCTTTGCGTGCACGCGAAAGCGGCCGCCGCCGATCACCGTGCGCCAGTGCTTCGCTTCAGGGGGGCCGACTCGCATCTGACGCCGACTCGCCAGTCCGTGCAACGTGAGGGGACCATTCGTTGGGCCAGAAGTCACGGTTGCCCGACCTCGCGCCTGCTTCATTCTTGCCTCGTCGGGACGAACGTCTCACCGCAACTGCCGCACCTTACCGTCAGGGCAGTGGCGGGCACTCGATTGCGCTGGCGACAGTGGGGGCAGCTGAAAATCTGCGCTTCAGGCTGGGTCGGTGCTTCAACGTCTACTTGTTCGCGTGCTGCGGTCACGCCCTCGGATTGGCTCCGGTCGGCAACCAGTCGCGCTGCTCGCTCGGTCGTCGAGCCAACACCTGGAAGGGCCGTCGCGTGATTGTCTCGCAAGCGGGACTCCGTCCGCGTATCAATCGCGCGGGCCGCGGCCATTCCGAGATAGCCGGTGAGAACCGACTCGAAGAGGCGTGAGACGTCAACCGCCCCAGTGTCCGCATGCGCCACCTCATGTAGCAGCGTGCCCGCGTAGCCGCGCAGTGACCCAAGCTGGCTCCGCTTGATCACGATCTCGCCGAGTTCCGGATCCCAGACGCCAAGGGTCCCATCCAAGTTCACGCGGATGGTCTCGGAGATGCGGATGGGCGGGACGCCCCCGAGGTTTAGGCCGATGAGGTCAAGCAGTTCGGCGGTCCGCGAGAAAACATCACGCTCCGCTGGAGACAGTTCGGTCAAGTCGACAAAGTCGTAGTTGAACGTGTCGTTGTACTGATGGACGTATCCCTCGAGCGTCCGGAGGTCCGTGTCTCCGTTGTCGATCTGATCGTCGAGTCTCGCCTTCTGGGCCGTCGTCACGACCATGACATCGAGTCCATCTTGCCGCATATGGTCCACGAGATCAGCGTGGTACTCGAGTTCCTCTTCCGTGATGTACGCAACGTCGCGTCGCTCGTGCAGGAGATTCAATGCACGCTGGGAAATCTCGATCCACTGCATCTCGTCGCATTGCGTTCCCGTTGCCCTCGCCGACACTTGTTCCGCTAGGGCGTCGCAAACGACTTCCGATTGAGCCGATCTTAAAATTGATTTGACGCGTTCGGCATATGTCGTTCGGCCGACATTGAGACGCTCACGATTGAGTCTCTTTTTCATCGCCGGCGTGAGGCTCGTGATGTTGTAGGAGAACAGGAAGTTCGGCTCCTCACTCGCGAGAACGCCGCTGATGTACACGCGGGCGACTCCGCCTCGGCGCGCAAGTACATCGCCGTATGTCGTCGTCTCTAGCGTTTCATCACCGTTAAAGCGCAAGAACAATGACTTTGCCGCTTCGACATGTGCAGCGCTTACGCCTGCCAACTCAAACGTGCTGCCTTGCATAAGCGGATCACCGTCGCGGTGCTCGACATGGAGTGTCGTGATCCGGTCGAAGTTGTGTTTGTGCGCTTCACGAAGCTGATACACGCCGTGTTGCGAGCGGATCATCACGGAAACGCCGCGTCGGTGGAAGGTGGCGAGTGCGTCCTTGAGACCGACGCCGAACTTCCCGATGACGCCTGGCGGGCCAGCGACCTTCTCCGCGTTCTCATTCAGCGTGAAGTGCTCGATGGCCAAGCCACGCCCAAAGTCACGAACGTGCCACACGCCACCATGCTCAAGGATCTCGACGTCGCCCGTCCCCGTCAGCAACTGCTCGTCTAGAGCGTTCGATATAATCTCCCGAATGGCGTGCTCGATCTCCCAATGATCCAGCACCTCTTCGATGTTGAGGTCGAATAGCCGAGCATCCGTCATGGTTCCCCTATCGGCCGGCTGAGGAGCGGCCTGGAGCGCTTGATCCGGCCGCGAGCCACCCGATCGCCCCGTTTCAGGGCACGCGACAAGCTGTCTCCCCTCTCTGCCTGCAGATCGCGTGTGATGCTTTCTCTTCTGCGGTGGAGTCAAGCACCAGCTCTCCAGCCGTCGTCGCCGCGAACCAGCCGCGAAGCGTCCTGGGCCACAGCGAGACATGACTGGAGACGAGCGGTCGTCTGCCCTGTCAGCCGACGTTGCCCGAATAGGGCGAGCGTCGCGCGGAAGAGCTCCTCCTCGTTGGTGACCTGGCCGTGCGCGGAAACGTCAGCCATAGCGTTGATGATCTCCTCGGGGGCGAGGTCCGAAAGGGGTCGATCGATCTCCTCAGGCGTCGTCCGGTAGCCACGCCAGGCGTCCGGGTCGAGGTCTGCCGGCCACGCGAATTCGCCGAGTTCTGAGCTGCGAACCCGTTCGGTGGGTAGCGCCTCAAGGATGAAGCGCTGCCGGGCGGCAGCGACGCGGTCGAAGCCGAAGCGGCGCCCGATGCTGCGGGCGAGCCGCGCCGTCGCGATCGGTCCTTCGGCATCGACGGTCTCGCGAACGGCGTCGGCGATGATCCGCCGGACATCGGGCGAGCTCGTGCGACCGAGGTCCTCGCGCGTTCCCAGTTGCGTCGGCTCGACCTCGGCGTATGGCGCGCGATCAGTGGGCGCCGCGGAGGGCTCGACCATCGCCTGGGACGCCACGAGGACCTGCGGCGTCTCGGGCGTGGCGGTCATCGAAGGCTCCGGGGCGTAGGTGAAGGTCTCCAACTCGACCGCGTCCTCGCCGCTCTCAACGAGCTCGGCGTCCGCTTCGTCCTCGGGGTCCTCGCCTCCGTCGTCGGCCGCGGCGGCCTCGATAGCTCTCTGCTGCTCGACGACCTGCGCCTCGCGGCGCGCGTGCTCGCACTCCTCTTCCTCCCGGGCTTGGGCGATCGCTTGGTCGACCCGGCGTAGCACCGCCTCCTGGTCGTCGAGCCACTCTGGGAGCCACACGCGCAGGGAGGCGCCCCACCGCATCATGCGCTGCAGGAGAAGGGGCGTGAGATCGCGGTCGGCCACGGTCGGTCGTTCGGCCCACCGTGGGCCATCCAGGACGATCGCGACCTGCCATCGCTCTGCGGTGCGCTCGCGGACGACTAGGTCGAGTGAGAAGCCGGAGAGGCCGTAGTCCGACGCGACCTCGTACCCGCGCGCTCGCAAAGCCGTGGCAATCGCCTCGCGCACGTGGTCGGTCCCGACGACGGTGCGAGCCGTCGTCGCCGCCAGACCCTCCGGCCCGTTGGCTGCGAGCTCGAGGTACGAGCGCAGATGCGCGATGCCCTTCGAGCTCGTGCGGGTGAGGTCGATGTCGCTCGGGTCGAACGACGCGAACAGGATGACCTTGCGGCGCGCTCGGGTGATCGCGACGTTCAGGCGCTTCTCGCCGCCAGACGTTCCCAGCGGCCCGAAGTTCATGGGCAGCGGACCGCCATCGGGCCGCTTGGAGAACGCCACGGAGAACAGGATGATGTCGCGTTCATCGCCTTGGACGTTCTCGAGGTTCTTGACGAAGATGCCTTCGCGAGCGTCCTCGCGCAGCTGCCGGGCGACCAGCGGATCGCCACACTCCTCGAGCAGGTTGAGCACGAGGTCGCGCTGCTGCGCGTTGAACGTCACGACGCCGACCGACTGCTCGGCGCGATGCGGGTCGGCGAGACTACGGCGGATCTCGGCGACGATCGCCTCAGCCTCCACGCGGTTGGTGCGGAACTCGTGCTTGCTGTCCTCGCGGTTGAAGTGTCCCTGAACTCGGCGTAGCTCGACGCCGGCCTGCGGATCGCCGCCGGGCGACGGGAGGCTGGCCAGCCGGCCCTCGTAGTAGTAGGCGTTGGAGAACGCGATCAGCGTCTCGTCCTGGCTGCGGTAGTGCCAGGAGAGCCACACCCGTGGCAGGCCCGACTCGACGCACTCGGTGAGGATGCTCTCCAGGTCCTCGAGGACCTCCGGCTCGTCATCGTCATCGCCAGCGCCGCCGCCGTCCATGGCCTTCACCTTGCCAACCGACGTCGGCGGCATCTGCTGGGAGTCGCCCACGATGATTGCCGACCGGCCGCGACCCAGCGCGCCGACAGCTTGGGCGACCGTGACCTGGGATGCCTCGTCGAACACCACCAGGTCGAAGGTCACCGACCCCGGAGGCACATACTGGGCGAGGGACGCCGGGCTAACGAAGAAGCACGGTGTGGCCTGCAGGATCTCCTCGCCATAACGCTCGATCAGTTGCCGAAAGGTGAGGCCGCCGCGCTTAGCGTCCAGGCGCCGCCGCAGCTCGCCCACCTTGCCCGTGAGTCGGTCGCCTCGGTAGGCCCGGCGTTCTAGGAGCTCGGCGGGCAGCGCCACCTTCTGCTCGGATCGGGCCGCCTCGGCCGCGTTGGCGAAGTCGGCGATCTCACCGTCGCGCAGCGCGGCGTCGAAGCCCTGCAGCCCGGACGCCGCGCGCCGCTCGCGCAGCGACGCAACCGCCACCCCGCGCAGGTAGGCAACCTCCGCCTCGGCGGCGTCGAGACGAGCGGAGAGCAGGGCGTCGCGAAACTCGTCGAGGCCGGCCGCCGCCAGCGGATCGAGCAGCTCTACCATGCGCGACCACCGGCGGGCGGGCGCGTCGGCGGAGTCGGCGATCTCGCGGGTCCAGATCTCGGAGTCCTCGCTCCAAGCGGCGGTCCAGTGGCGCTCGCCGGTCCAGCGCTCAATCTCCGGCGCGCTGCAGCCGAGCAGCGCCTGCCAGTGCTGCCACGCGGCAGCTACGTCGCGCAGCCCCGCGGCGGCGTCGGGAGCAAGCGGCCCGCTGCCCTCCAGCAGCAGCCACAACGCTCCGTGACGGCGCTCGAATGCTTCGGTGCGCTCGAGGCGCTCGAGCACGTCGGTGAGCCCGGGCCCGGCGTCTGGCCGCAGAGGGGTCCATGATCGCTGCGCCGCGTCGCCGAGAAGGTCCGCCTGCTGGGCGACGAGCTGCGACGCGTGGCTACGTGCGGCCTCGATGCCGATGAGCAGCCCAGGGACTTCCACGGGCTGGACGCTGGTCCCGTCGGCGAGCAACGGCCGGACAGTTTGCTCGAACTCCTCGCTCCGTTTGCGCTTGCCGAACAGACCCCGCTTGGCCGCTTCTGCCGCGGCGGCTAGCGCCGCGGTCTCGCCGTGCTCGAGGAACGAGCGGGCGAACGTCGACAAGGCGGCGTGGTGCTGCCCGGCGAAGCCGCCGACCTCCTCGACGAGCTGATCGCGGGCAGCGATCCAGGAGGCCGAGCGCAGCTGCGCGAGCCGTGGGGCGTCGGGCACCGGGGCGGCGGCACGGTCGTCGAGGTGGGGCAACAGCGCGTCGAGATCCGAGGCGGCGCCGAGCCCCTCCAGAACGTTCCACGCGGCGCGGTGCCCCCGTGCCGCGTGCATCGCCGCCTCGAGCGCAGACGCCGCCTCGGCCAACGCGGCGGGGTCAAGGTCTTCGGCCAGCGCGCCGACCACCGCCCAGGGATGTCGCGGGCGCAGGCCGACAGTCCGGGCGGCACGGGCAAAGTTGCGCACGGCGTCCTTGATAGGCCCCTCATCGGTGTCCTGCCGGGCCACATATATCGCCGGAATGGGTGCCACGGGGCCCTCGCCGTACTGCTCGAGGTTCTCAGCTGCCCCCCACAACGTGACACCGATGGCGTTGGGCCCGTGGATGCGGTCCGGGTACTCCTCCAACGGCGCGTGCCGGGCGCGCAGCGTCGCGCAAATGGCCTCCCAGCCGCGGCGGTCGTAGACGGCGATGTTGTCGACGGCGCGCTTGAGCTGTGCGCGGATCTCCGCGGGCCGTTGGCTCCGGCCATGCAGATCCAGCGTGAAGTCCGAGAGCCCGACGTCCGTTAGGCGCCGTTTGACGACGTCAAGCGCCGCCTGCTTCTCGGCAACGAAGAGCACCGTGCGCCCGTTGGCCAGCGCGTGCGCGACGAGGTTGGTGATCGTCTGTGACTTGCCGGTGCCGGGCGGCCCCTCCAGCACAAACGAGCGGCCCGCGGCGCCCAGCGCGACGGCGCGCAGCTGTGAGCCGTCGGCGGGGATCGGCAGCGGCATCTCGGCCTCATCGATATGCAGGGCCTCGAGCGCCTGATCCTCCCCGGGCGCCGCCGGATCGAGGAACGACTCGCCAGGACGGAGCGCGAGATGCTCCACAACCGGGCTTTGAGAAAGGACGTCCCAGGACCGCTCGAGGTCACGCCACATCCCGAACGTGCTGAACTGGCAGATTCCGACCGAAGCGACCTCGTCGATCCGCACATCAAGGCGATGGGTGACCAGCGCGTCGCGGATCGCCGGCAGCGCGGCCACGATGTCGATGCCGCTGCGGTCGAGCCTGGGCGTCTCAAGCGCCTCGATCTGCACGTTGTGCTTGATGCGCAACCACTCGACGAGGCAGTGGTTGGGGGAGGCCACGCTGGTCGTGTCGACGCGGATCTGGAACGCGCTGCGTCCCGTCCCACCCTCGATCTTGACCGGCAGCAGGAAGAGGGGCGCGCGTGCCTCCTTCCCGGTCGGGGTGCGATGGACCAGCGCCCCGACCGTGAGGTAGAGGTTCGCGTTGCCCGTCTCCTCGAGCATCGTCCGGGCGGTGCGCTGCAGCTTGCGCATCCGGGTCACATAGCCCTGCGCACCGACCCCGGCGAAGACCGCGTGGTCGTCGACCAGGAACTTGCGAACCAGATCGGCATCAAGATCCTGTGCGCGACGCGCGCCCTGGAGCCGCTGCAGGTCGCTCAGCTCATCTTGGGGGACGAGCTTGATCGGCTTGCCGTCGTGGACGATGTCGTCCAGCAGGGCGAGCGTGCCGGTAGGCACGTGCAGGTCGAGCACCTCGGCTGAAGCCTTTAGGTTCAGCAGGCGGTTGCGCGTGCTGAGATCCAGCAGCGCGCGCTTCCATTGACGTACGCGCGCAGGAGCGTCGTCGGCGACGTTGAGCAGGACGTCCTCCTCCTCCGGGCGCGCGAGGAGCTCGGATGGGAGGTCGAGGACTGACGCCGCCGCGTTGCCGGGCGCCCGCGGTGCATTGGTTGCCTCCGAGGCCGTCGTGATGTCGTTGCTCGGCAGCGGCCGGGTGCCAGCGCGATGGGCTGTGTGCACGTCGAGGATCCCGAGCAACGTCTCGGGGTCGCGAAGTCGCCGATGGCCGGTGGCTACGGCTGCCGCGAACGTCCCCTGGTCCCCGGTCTCGTAATACGCGGCCTCGACCGGTACCGCCCGCCCCGACTCGACGAGGTTCACCATCGTGTTCGGCTCGGTGATCACTGTCTGCCCGAGCGTGCCGCTCTCGCGCAGGTAGCCCGCGAGCGCGTGCCCGTCGATGAGCCACAGGAGCGGGTGCAGTCCGGCCTGCTCCAGGCAGGCGGCGTAGGCAACCGCGAGATCGACGCATGTTCCCAAGCGCTGATCAAGCACCTGTCCCGTCGTGCGCACCTTCTGGCCGCTGTCCTCGAAGGAGGCCGGCGGATCGACGTAGCGGATGCCCTGCGAGCGCAGGGCCTCGTATACCGCCGCGGCGATCTTCGACGCGCGCTCGGGACCCTGCTGATAGCCGCCCATGCTCGCGTCGCCGGTGTGGACGCGCAGCAGCTCAGCAGCGGCATCGAGGATGGTCGCCACGGCTCGGGTGTTGGGCTGGACGAACGCGGCGAGCGACTCATAGAACAGGGGCGCGCTGAACCACTCGTTGTGCGCGAGCACCTGCACGGGCGCGCTCAGCGCGACGTCCGGGCCCCACGCATGCGTGACCGTCACGCCCGCAGTCGCGCGGTGACTTTCGTCGAGGTTTGCGAGATGCTCGTAGGAGGGGGCGAAGGCCTCGAGCGCGTCCCACAGTCGATGCTCGCCAGGCGGGATGGGCTCGGCCAGTTTCGCCGTCCATTCGGGAGCCAGCGAGGCGCCGCGCCCGTCGAGCGTGAGCCGAAGCGTCACGTCCTCCAGCGGCATCGTCGACGCGTTCGTCACCCGTACTGACCGCACGAGCGGCACGTCATTGTGAGCGAGCGCGAGGTTGACAGCTGGCTGGATGGCAGCCTCAAGGCCAACGCCATCGCGCTGTAGCTCATACGGGGTCCAAAAGGGCTTGTCTTCGCTCATGTGCAGCCTCCTTGCTGGCCATCGCCGACGGGCCTCAAGGATTGAGAGTCGACCTGACCGGCAGCACATTACCCCGCGGTCCGATACGGTCGCGCAACGATGGGGCTTTTCAATCGCTCGCCCGCTCATGCGCGCCTGCCTCGCGGCCGCTTCGCGCCGCTCCCAGAAGAGAACTTCATTCGCGTCGTCGGCGAATCGTATTGTCAGCGCGAGTTGACCCGACTGCGGGACAGGTGCGTCCCGGGCGTCGAAGGACGCCCCTCCTTTCCGGTCGCCCTGGTTCCCGAGCCCGACAAACCGTACGACCCGCAGGCGGTCGCCGTCATTGCAGAAGTCGGTCGCGTCGGATACTTGCCGCGTGACGACGCCCAACGCTATGCGCCGACGCTGAGGGCCCTCGTCGATCGAGGATTCGACGGCGCGAGTTGCACGGGACTGCTCAACGGTGGCGAGACCGACCGTCCGAGCTTCGGCGTCGTACTCACTTTGAGCTATCCCGAAGCCTGCGAGCAGTTCGTCAGTGTCCCGACCTAGCGTCGGCCACCGACACGTCCGAGCGCGCTGAGACTGTACTTGGTTGCGTCATGACCCAACTGTTCTTCGAAGACTGGGCTGCGAGCTACGGCTCGCCGTATCTAATCGATGACGATCAACCCGATGGCGCGGCTGTGCTGGCGGAACAGGCGGACGGGCTGCGAATCGCGCCGGTGCCCGGCGAGCCGCGCCCGGTGGCGTTCGTGGACGGTGTGCGGCGTGGAGAGGGGCTGCTGTACCGCGAGGGTGATGACGGCGGACTGTTGCGGGGGACGGTCGGCGCCTACGCGTGTGGAGCGGTGTTGTGCGAGGTGGGCAGCGTCCCGACATACGGGCCGCTTGAGACCGGGCGACTCGTGATCTTTGGCGGCGGGATACCGGTGACGTTGCCTGCCGTGGACGGGTATCGGTGGGAGGCAGTGGCGATCGCCTCAACCGAGCCAGACGCGCCGCTGCAAGAGCTCCAGACACGAATGCGGATGGCGGAGGGCCTTCTCGCCGAAGCGCTCGCGGCGGACGGCTGGCTAGCCATCGTGGATGGTCCGCTGAGCTTCGTCCGCTCGCGCGACCTACCTGTCGTCGGCCTGGTCAAGTCCCACTACCGGCCACTGTTGCCTCCGGGTCAGCACCGTTTAGTTGCCACGCTCGTCTGCGGTGAGCGAACGCCGTTGTTCGTCCTCGGCACCGACCGCTACTCCTGCTACGTCCGCGTCGCGGTGCCAGGACCGCGATCAGGCCCATGGCACGGCATCGTCCGCCTAGAACTGCCGCAGTCCGCAGGCCTCGAGGCCGCGCGTGCCACGGTCGACGCGGTCACGCGCGTGCTGCCCCGGTACGCCGGGATTCCACACCGTGACCCGCGCGCGCCTCAGAACCTCCAGCCGGTCGGCGCTCTGGAAAGACAACTGCGCCGTCGCCTGGGAAACGCGCGCTTGGCGAGCCGGGCAGCTCGCATCGCCGTGGAACTCTACGACGAACAGGCCGTGGCATGAAGCCGGGCGACTACGTCCGGACCTGCGAGCCAGCGATGGGATTTGCCCAAGGCCCCCACCGAGACCAGCACGGGGACGGGCAGCCACGCGAGATCCCCGCGGGCGCGTTGTGCGAGATCTTTTCGATCAACCGCGCCACTGGCTGGGTGACGGTCCACTTTGACTTGGACGACTCCGGCCAGAAGGAGCCTTACCGCGTTGAGGCGATCGTCGAGCCCGACATGCTGACCATGGGCACGCGCCCGTCGCTGCCTCCGATGATCCCGGAAGGAGCCGAGTTCCCGGAATGACCGAAATGACCCACACGCCGACCGACCAGATCGGCGCGATTGATGGCGCCGCCGATGTCAACACGCGCCGCTTCTCCGTAGTACTCGATGACACCGCGACAGTCCAGCTGGACGAGCTGGTGGTCAGTCGCCAGATGTTGCCGTCAGGCGTAGAGGTAGCTCACTACGGGATTGTCACTGAGCAAACCGGAGTCATCGAGGGCGCGGAGCTGCCGTCGGATACGAGGCACATCGCGTTGACCCGGACAATGCCGGGCCAGACCAGCCGCTGCGTGGAAGTCAGCGTCTTGCGCACGGACCCGGAGCTATGGGTGGCGCCGAACCCTGGCGCGAGCGTGGCCCAGGCGCGGGGATCCGACCGCGAGGCGGCGCTGTTCCTGGACCAGATGGACGGCGGCCGGCTGGCGATCGGTTTTGACCAAGGGCAACAGCCGATCTACGGCGACTTCAGTTTCATGAATGGTGTGCAGGGCGGCCACGTCTCGATCAGCGGCATCAGCGGCGTCGCTGCGAAGACCAGCTATGCGCTGTTCCTGCTCTACATGATCCTAGAGACCCCGCAGGGCCGTGCGCTGCTGGGGCCGGCCGCCACGCAGACCCGCGCGCTCGTCTTCAACGTCAAGGGCGAAGACCTCATGCATCTCGATCGCGCGCACAAGAACCTCAATGACGAGCGCCGGGCACAGTGGGCGGCGCTCGACGTGTCCGACCCCCAGCCGTTTGGATCCGTTGACTTCTTCGCGCCGCCCCAGCCTGGCGGCGAGCAGGGCGAGCAGTTGGTCTCAAGCGCTCAGTCGCGCCCGGACGCAACTGTCTACGGCTGGACGCCCGAGCGGTTCATCCGCGAAGGGCTTCTGCGGTTCTGCCTGACCGAGTCTGATGACCGCGGCACTCAGGTTGGCTTTGTCGAGCAAGTCGTGCGTGCCGAGCTCGCCCGCCACGCCTATCCCCTCGACAACGAGTCCGGTGCTGTGGTGATCTGCGACGAGCCGCACTCGACCTCCCGCACATTCGAGCGGATCGTCGCGGGTCGCCCACCCGCGAAGCCCGCCGGCGCGGGCCAGGTAGTGCGCGACTTCTATGACCTGCTCGATGTGCTTGATGTTCGCCTCGACCCGGACGGTCCGTACAACTGGACCGGGAACACCCAACAGGGCACGGTGCTTGCGTTTCTGCGACGCATCATGGCGCTCGCCCCTCGACTCGGCCACCTAATCCGCATGGGCGTCCAGTCGGTCGAGACGAACAAGGCGGTCACGGTCGTTGACATCCACGGCCTACACGAGGCCGGGCAGCGGTTCGTCGTCGGGGCATTGGTCTCCCGTGTCTTCGACGAAAAGCAGGCCACCGGTCGCGAACCGTTGCGATACGTAATGCTCGACGAGCTCAACAAGTACGCGCCCCGCGAAGGCCACGGGCCGTTGCGCGAATTGTTCGTCGACATCGCCGAGCGCGGCCGGTCGCTTGGCGTGCTCCTGATTGGTTGCCAGCAGGCCGCTGGCCGGGTCGCCGAGCCCGTCGTCCGCCAGCCCGCCCTCAAGATCTGCGGGCGCCTCGATGCCACGGAGGCATCCGAGTACAAGTTCCTGACGCCCGAGCTGCGTGAGCGCGCTACCCGCTTCTTGCCCGGGACGATGGTCTGCTCCCAGCCGCGCATCCCTGTCCCGGTGCCGTTGCGCTTCCCCTTCCCGCCGTACGCAACGAACACTGGCGATGCGGCCATGACCGATGCTGAAGAGGCGCAGGGTGTGGCCGCTTTCGGAGCGCTCTGATGGCCGTCGTCTTCCACACGTCCGACTGGCACGTGGGCAAGTCGCTCGCACGGATCTCTCGCGAGCAGGACCACCGCGCGGTGCTTCAGGAAATCGTCGCCCAAGCGCTCAACGCCGAGCCCGACCTAATCATCCACTCGGGCGATGTCTTTGACAGTTTCCGTCCGGCCACCGCCGACATGCGCCTCGCGCTGTCGACCCTTCGTGATCTCGGGGAGATCGCGCCGACCGTTGTACTGGCCGGCAACCACGACTCGCCCTCACTGCTTGAAGTCTTCTCGCTCCTGTTGGGTGAGGAGTCCACAGTGCGGCTCGTGGCGCGCGCCAAGCATCCTGACCACGGCGGAATCCTCGATTTCCACTCCCGCGACGCCAGCCAACGGCTCCGGCTGGCACCGATGCCTTTCGTCCACGCTAACCGGCAGGTCGACTGGTTCGACGATCCGCGCCGATTCATGGGCAAGTACGCAGAGCAAATGCAGGTGATGAACCGGCTGCTGCACAAGGGTCTTGAAGACGGCTACGACCCTGCCCGCGATGTACTGCTCTACGCGGCACACCTGCACGTGAGCGGCGCGCACTTGTCGGGGACCGAGCGCCCACTTCACGTTTCCGAGTCCTATGCAGCCGAGGCCGGCAGCCTGCCGGCGGTCTCCTACAGCGCCCTTGGCCACATCCATAAGCCGCAGCAGTTGCCGGGCAAGCCGGCCTGCTACGTGGGTTCCCCGATGCAGTTGGACTTTGGGGAAGCCGGCCAGGACAAGTCATCGATCGTGGTGGTCGCCCAGCCGGGCCGCCCGGCTGAGATCACCCGCCTGCCCCTGACCTCCACCCGTCCGTTGCGGCTTCTGCATGGGACCATCGAGGAGATCATCGCCGCAGCCCCCGGCGTCGGCCGCGCGCTCGTGCGCGTGATCGTCCGAACCGACGACCCGATCCCCGACCTCGCCGACATGGTGGTCGGCGTGCTGCCCGACGCCACCCTCGTGGAGGTAGTCGAGGACGTCGCGAGCCGCCGCCTGCAGGTCCTCGACCCCGACGTCCTGGACCCCGACAAACCCGAACCGACCTACGACCAGCTCCTCACCGCCTATCTGCAGGAGCACTCCACGCGCGACCCCAACACGCCGGCCGAGCTCGTGGAGTCCTTGTTCTCCACGATTAGTGATGAACGCGAATCGGACGAAGATCCGCCAATCGACGGACTTCGGGACCTGCTCCACGCCGAGCTGCCAGACCCTCCCAGTGCTCAGGTTCCCGCGTGAGACCCCTCGTGTTGAAGATGGCTGGCCTGCGGACCTACCGGACCGAAACAAGCGTCGACTTCACCGACCTGAACCTATTGGCGATCGTTGGCGCGACTGGCTCGGGAAAGAGCAGCCTGCTCGAGGCCATCACGTACGCGCTGTATGGCAACGCTACGTGGGAGAAGCGCAACTCGGCCCTCATCGCCGACGGCGCCCTGCGCATGACGGTCTCTCTGACCTTCGAAGCGGACGATCAGCACTGGCAGATCACGCGCAGCGCACCGCATCCCAGCAAGAACTACCCGCCGGCAAGCCAGGAGCTGCTCTGCCTGAGCGACCTCACACAACCGAAGATCGACGGGTCAGGCGAGGTCCGCGCCCGGATCGGCAAACTGATCGGGCTCGACTATGAGGGCTTCAAGTCGTGCGTCCTGCTGCCGCAGGGCCGTTTCGACCAACTTCTGAAGTCGACCGCCGCAGAGCGGGTGCGCATCCTCAAGGCGATCCTCGGTCTCGAAGCACTCGATGACACGCGCGAGCGCGCCCAGAGGCTGGGCGACGTCCTGAACGCCCGTGTCGAGGAAATCCTTCGGGCCCGGGGCAAGTTCCTTACGGACCCGCGTGCCGCCCACGACCTGGCCCAGACCAAGATCGCAACGCTCACGCCACGCTCCGACGAGCTCGTAAAGCTGGAGAATCGCGTGCAAGCGCTGGTTGGAGAGGTCCGCGACCGCCGCGACGAGGAGAAGAACGCCAAGGAGTCTGCCAGCCGCGTCGCAGAGCTGACCGACGCCGGCCTGCTAGGGCGGCTTCGTGACCTGGAACAGCTCGAGGCCGATCTCGGCCGCGCCCATAGTGAGGCGACAGTTGCGGCGGACGCCGCCGAGCGCGACGCAGCCGCTGCCGCCGCCTCCGTTCGAAGCGCTACCGAGCAGCACCGCTCCGTGGTGGCCATCACCAAGATGCGCGGCACGCTTGAGGCCACGAGTAGTGCGCTGCGAACGATCACCAGGGACCGCGACGCGCTGGAGCAACGGCGCGCCCAGGTTGCCGAGGACCAACAGCAACTTGAGACCGTGCGTGCTCATGCGGCACGATTCGAGCGCACTCTGCAGGAACAGACAGAAGGCGAGCGAGCGGCCGAGATCGCCGCCCAGGACGCGCGCCATGCCGCCAGTGAGGCAGTCGCGACAATCGAGGCGATCGCTAGTGCCCGCGATCAGCTTGCAGCAGCCGAACACGAACTGCAGGTCCGCCAGACCGGACACGGAGAGGCACAACAACACGAGACCGCCACCAAGGCCACCCAGCGAACCGCAAAGGCTGCGTTGGACCACGCGCAGACCGCCCTGGACGCGGCGAAGCTCGAAGAAGCGGCCGCTCACGCCGCGCACGGTTGCAAGCCTGGACAGAGCTGTCCGATCTGTGCGCAAACCCTTCCCTCCACGTTCATCGCACCGGAACTCTCAGCAGACGTTGCCACACTGACTGCGGCGATGACCGACGCCCATGAGATCGAGCGTGCCGCATTCGGTGACTTCACCCGGGCAAGGGCCGCGGTGACCAGCGCGATCGACCAGATCAGATCGGCGACAGATGTACACGAACGGGCGTCCGCCGCCTGGACGAGCTTTGCCAGCACGTCGCTAGCCGCCGGGCTCGAGGTTGCGACCGTTGTTGCCGACGAAGCGACTCGCGCGTTGATCAGCGCGCACGCTGCGCAGGCGGACGAACTTCTTCAAGCAGCCAGGAACGCCCGCGCCGCAACCACTGGCGAGCATCAAGCGGCCGCCGTAAGAGCGAGCACATCGGAGGCCGATCTCAGCCGCCGGCAGCAGGAGCTAGAGGATGCAGCCGGAGACTTCGAGCGACGGGAGCAGCACGAGCGCAAACGCCTACAACTGCTGCCCGACTGGGCTGAGGTTTCTCCGACCGCGGGGCCAGATTTACTCGACGCGTGTGACGCACGCCTGGCCACGGCACTGGAGGAGGCCGAGCAACGCGAGCAGCATGCCGCGAGCACGGCCTCCCTCGCCAGCACCTGCCGCCAGGAACAGTACGACGCCAAGCAGCGCATTCAGTCCGAGGTCGATGGCCCCGCCGTGAACGAGCGGAACGCATTGCGCGCGCTCGCCGCCGAAGCCGATCGGCATCGGAAGCGACCGCTGGCCGCCCTACCAGGGGCACTCGCCTCCATCGCAGCACTGATCAGCACTGCCGAGCAAATCGTCGCTGGAGCAGGAGAGACGCTGGACGCGTTGCAGGTCATCGCAAGTCGCGCGCGCGCGGCCGCCGAGGCCACGCAGCAAGAAGGGATTGAGCTCGTCACGAATGCCGGGTTCAAGACATCCGCCGAGCTACACACAGCGGTGATCGAGCTGCTTGCTGAGCTCAAAGCCGCCACCACTGAGCAGCAGACGGCGGCCGCCCAGCTCGAACCGGTCGCCGAGCTCGACGTGCTTCTTGCTCAGGCGGAGAGCTTGCGTGCTGGTCTGCGCGAGCTAGCGTTCCAGCTGGGTGACGGCAAGTTCACCGGCTACGTCGTCGCCCGGCGCCAGCAGGCGCTGCTCGCCCTGGCCAGCGGCATCTTCGGGCAGGTCACTGCCGGCCAGTATGGGTTCACCGAGGACTTCAAGATCGTCGACCGCCTGACCGGATCCGCCCGAACGCCCGACACACTCTCTGGTGGGGAGACGTTCCTCGCAAGCCTCGCGCTCGCGCTCGGCCTAGTCGAGCTAGCCGGGCGCAGCGGCGGCCGCCTGCAGGCCTTGTTCCTCGACGAAGGCTTTGGCAGCCTCGACCCTGACGCCCTCGACCAAGCGCTGGACGAGCTCGAACGCCGCGCCGACGCCGGCCGCCTGATCGCCATGATCAGCCACGTCCCCGCGATCGCGGAACGTATCGAGCAGGTCCTGCAGGTCACCAAGACCCCGCAAGGCTCGCATGTCGAACTCCTCACCGAGGAGCAACGCGCTGCCCTGCTCCTCCACGACGTAACGGAACAGGCGGCCGCGGCAACCTGACGCAATGGAGTCGACACGGGACTCGTGTGGCAGGCCCTCCGTCAAGATCTAGGTTGTTCGCGCTGAGAGCAGCATGCCGTTCCGCTGGCCGCAGCAGCGACTCGCTCAACCCGATCCTAGCCATCAGCTCCGTCAGCTCCCCATGACTCTCGGTCCGCCACGGAGCGCGCGCATGTCCCTCTACGATAAGCGACCGGGCTGCCCCCTCAATCTGTCACTGCGACCAGGTGAGTCGCCTTTTCGCAGACCGCCAGGACCGGCACACCCTTGCATCTCGAAAATGCCCCGAGGGGTGATCAGCCACCCCGTCGACATAGGAGATGGTGCTCTCCATCGGCAAGATCGGCGGTGGCGACGGTGATCCCAGCTACTACCTGGACGCGGTGGCCAGCGGCCAAGAGGACTACTACACCGCCAGCGGCGAGGCGCCGGGCATATGGATCGGCCGCGGCGCCGCGACCCGCGGGCTCGCGGGCCGCGTCGAGGACGACGCGTTTCTGCACGTACTCGACGCAACCGCTGGCAACACCAACAAGTCGGTCCTCGCCTACGACCTGACCTTCTCGGCGCCGAAGTCGGTCTCAATCCTCTATGGCGTAGCCGACGAAGAGACTGCCGGGCTCGCGAGCGCTGCTCACGACGCTGCCGTCCGCGACGCCCTGGGCTACCTGGAGCGAGAGGCATGCTGGACCCGCCGCGGCCGCAACGGCGTCCATCTGCTCAGGGGCGATGGGCTCACCATCGCGACATTCCGTCACCGCAGCTCGCGCGCCGGCGACCCGCAACTGCACACCCACGCCGTGGTCGCCAACGCCACGACCGCCGACGGACGGACGACGACTCTCGACGGACGCGCGCTCTACGCCCACGCCAAGACCGCGAGCTACCTCTACCAAGCCTCCCTCCGTCATCAGCTCACCGAGCGCCTCGGCGTCGAGTGGTCGCCCGTCGACAAAGGCATCGCCGAGCTCAAGGGAATCGATGAGCCGATCCGTCGCCACTTCTCGCGGCGACGTACGGAGATCCTGGCGGGCATGCGTGAACGCGGCGGGCGGTCCGCCCACGCGGCGCAGATCGCCACGCTGCAGACTCGACGGGCCAAGGACTACAACGTGCCTGTCGGCCGCATGCGCGACGAATGGCGCGCCCGCGCCGCTGAGCTCGGGCTCGACCGAGAACGAATCGCCGGCATCGCTGGCCACCGACGGGCTCAACCGCGGCTCGACACTCGCGCCGTACCTCGTCTCCCCCGGCTCCGTCGAGCGAGCGCTGCCCGGACTCGAGGACGATCGCCGGATGCTCGACGATCTGCGGCGCTCGCTCGCGACGAGCCGACGAAAGTCCATGGCCAACAGCATCGCCGCGGATGATCGAGCAACCCGCGACGCCCGCGAGCGGATCGATCGACTCGCACGCGAGCGCGAACAGCTTCGGTTCTGGCAACGAGGCCGACGGTCTGAGCTCGACAGCCTCATGAGCGATCAGGAGCAAGCCCTCGAACGACAGCGACGCTCGGGACGCGAGGTGAACGAGGCCATGGAAGGCGTGGCAGTCGATCAGCTTGCCCGGATCGACGGCGACGAGCTACGCGCTCAGCTTGCGTCGCCCGCCGAGCACGTTTGCGAGGCCCTCGGGGCTCGCCCCTCAGCCATCGGGGAGCGCGACCGTTGGACGCAAGCGGCCGCTCAGCTCATCCACGGAGACGAATTGTCGCCGGACCACCCTGTGGGAGCGCCCACGATGGATTACGACAGCGGACTCGAACCGTGAGGATGTTCGTCCATCGAGTCTGCCCTCTAGAGGACTTCCGGTACCGCATCGTGGTGTGATCGGACCGTCCGCGGCGTGACGAGATGTATGACTAGGACGAGCGACCCACCGCCCGCGTCGCCGCTCCTGGGATGAGGAAGCGAAGCTGTCTCAGCACCTGGCACCGTTGACCTCTACAGCTGCTCGCCCGACGACGCACCCGACGGACTACTCGGAAGTGCGGGCTGCATCACACGGATACGCCCGTCGACGACTAGCCGTAGCTTCCGGCCAAAGCCTTGAAACGTCGCGTTGACCGGTCGAACCGCCAAACCTCTACGCCCATCTCGGTGGCACGGTCGACGACGTTCTCGCTTACTCGCTCCGCGACGATCACCGGGCGGACCTTCCAGTCTCGGTCCCGCTCGCGCAGCAGCTGCTTGTACTCGAGCACTTGGTCAACGACATCGCGGAGGCCTCGCAAATCGCCAAGGCGTGCGTGGAGCTTGACCTCGATAAGGAGCAACGTCAGCGAGCGCGTTCGATCAACGAGCACGACGTCGGGGAATCGCGATGCGCCCTCGCGAGTCATCAGGTGTACCGTGGCGCCCGTCCCGATCGTCAAGCCGTCGCTTTCGATCCGCGGGCGGGCCTTGCGCCGGCGCACGAGCGTCTCGGAGATCTCGTCAGCGAGAAACCGTTCGTGCTCGTCAGGGAGCCGCATCGGTGGCGGACTTGGCTCGAACCAAGCGTCATGCAGGTCGCGGTCGTCAACGCGGGGCAGCCGGGCGAGTGGACTTCTCCACGCGGTTAGGCGTGTCCGAGCTTGCGGGTCGCGCCTTGTGACCTCTCTCAGGAGGTGAGCGGCCGCGTCGGGTGGCGTGATCGCCGCGAGCCGGCCCGCCATCTGTGAGAGCTTCTTCCAGTCCTTCAGTGCCGGCCGGCGTCGAGCGTTGTCATAGGTCAACGGGTGGCGGACAGGGAACAGTTGAATGTAGCTCCACCACTTGTTGTCGCGCTCACTGCGGACCGCCTCATGAACGAAGCGGCCGATGGCCATCCACTTCTGATCGGTTGTGCAGTAGAGAACCGCGAGATCGCCCGGACGGGTCCTCGCCGGCGCTGTCCCGACACGCGGGACAAGGCGAGTGGTCCGCCGAAGCTGATCCGTGGAGCCATAGTCGGCTGCGATGTGAAACACGATTGGCATCGGATAAAACTCCGCTTCTGAGGTGTCCAGGACACGAGCCTGAAATCGAGCCTCCGCCAAACCCAGCCCGACTCAGTGGCTCCAATAGCTGGCCACCGTCGAGAAGGCGTTGTCCCTGCCTGACCCGTGTTTGGGCGGGGTGGTCAGGACGCGCGGGCGGGAAGCACCAGGAGGGTTCCGTCGCTGTGCTTCTCGATCTCGATGACGACCTCGGGGTTCGGCCCAGCGGCGCCAACTCCCGCTCCGAGGGCCCTGAGGCGATACGAGGTCTCAAGCAGGCTGTCTACCTGCTTTCGGGTCATGACCTTGTCGATCAGCCGTTTAGGGGACCGCACCTCCAGAGCCGACAGGCGTAGAAGAACGTTGTCAATGCGTGCTTCCAACTCGTGGATTCGTTGCTGGTCGTCTTTGAGGCTGCGAACGAAGTTCTCGAACGGGTGGTCCGGGTCACTCTGGCCGGCCTCCACGCCCTGCAAGACGACCACCCGGCGCTTGAGCGAGATCGCGAGAGTCGCCAGTTCGAGGTGGGTACGGAACTTCCCACCGTCCTCACAAACGCCGGGAAAATCGACCTCCAATTCGGAGACCTCGACGCGGTTGTCGACAATAGGCTCCAGCGCAGCCTCCCATTTCTTCACGCGGCGGTCCGCGTTCTGCATCGCAGTGCTGATGGCGTGGACAGCTGAGTCCAACCCGAGGGACGCGCCAACTTTTCCGCGGTCCAGTAGAAGTCCGGTGGCTTTGTCGATCGCGTCGCGGCAGCCGTCGAGTTCGTTGCGCTCGTGCTCCAGTTTGTCGTCCTGGAGCTGTTCTAGGAGCTCAGTGATGTGCTCGATGGCCTTCTGACGCTGGTTATCGGCATAGGCGCTCGCACCAACAGCGACCGCCAGCAGAATTAGGGGCGCAGCGACGGTAATCGCACCGCCTGCAGCGACGGTCCCCACAGCCGTTCCGGCTGCACCAGTGGTGGCGGCGCCCGCCGCCGCCCGCTCGACGGGAACCAGCGTCGCTTTGGCAACCGTCACGTTGGTCGCAGCGTCGACCAAGTTGTCGTAGATGCCGTTCGCGACGGCCTTGGACGCCATCGGCTTTACGAGGCCCTTGCCGACTTGCGCGGCAACCTTGGCGGGAACGACCATCCGGTAGAGCACTTCGCTCGACTCCGCGACCTGCGCTACGGCCGGCACGCTCATTGCATTCGCTGCGACCAGACGGGAGAGTTCCTGCGCGAGCGGGCTCACAGCGTCGAGCGGTAGGCCCGCTGAGCGGTGGCGCTTCTTAGCCAACGGGTGGGCTTCCAGGGTCACCAGCGGCGCCGATGAGAACGTGGCGAGCGCATTGCGAAGCTCGGCCAAGCGTTCGGGCGTGAGGGCGCCGCCGTCAGCAACCGCTGGAAAGAGGGTGTTGGCTTCGGAGGTGCACAGCGTCCAAACGGGCACGACAGGGGCGTTGTTGTTGTTCATGCGGCTCCTTTTGATGATGCTGCCCACGATAGATGGCGGACCCCCTCGACCACGTCAACCCGTGGATTGGTATGGAGACCACGGTCAGGACGACAGGACCAGCTAACGCGCGCGACCTCGCAACAATAGATGCCACCGGTCGGTATGACCGTCGAGACACGACCACACATGTTGTTGCCAGCGCCTCTGGCGTTGATCACCCACTGCGTCCGCCGACTCCATGATCGGCCACCCACTCCTCAAGCTGTGCCCGAGTGAAGCGCAGGTGCCGGCCCACCCGGATCGCCGGGAGCCGGCCGTTGCGAACCGCGTCGTAGGTCCACGACGGCCGGACAGCGAGCAACCGGGCCGCCTCGGCCGGCTTCAGCAGCGTCTCTCGGCTGAAGTCAACCCGCGGCGTGAGCTCGAGCTGGTCGACGGGCTTCTCGTACTTCCGCATGCTGCTCATGGCTACTCAGTCGTGGCAGAGCCACAACCCCCTCCCCTGACTTGCTCGACAGTGTCCGACCGACGTCGATCGAGCCGGCGCGAATCGCATGAACCGCGGCCGGCTGGACCGCCGTGACGTAGGCGACCGGCAGGCCGCCCCGATCAGTCCTCCTCGTTCTCTTCGACGTTCAGCAACAACTGCTCGACCTCGCTCGGGCTGTTGACCTCGAACGCCCCTGCCAGGAGGTCGGCCTCGGCATCGAGGCTCTTGTGATGCAAGTACCTCATGGTGGTCCGTGAGTCCGCGTGGCCCATCCAGGCCTGGACCTGCACCAGGCTCGCGCGGTTAATCGCGTTGGAGCCGAGCGTGTGGCGCAGATCGTGGAAGCGGAGCACGCGGAGCTCCGCCTTGTTGCACGCAAGCACGAACCTCCGGCGTAGCGCGGAGCCGTCGAGCCAGCCGCCGTCGCCGGGGAACACCGGATCGTCGCGATCGAGCAGGTAGCCGCGCTGGCCGAGGCGCGCGAGGACCTCGGCGACCTCGCGCACCATCGGCACCGCCCTCCCCCGCCCGCCCTTGGTCGTCCCGACGTGGCCGGCGACGACGCTCGTCTCGACCCGGATGGCGCGCTTCTCGAAGTCGATGTCGCGCCAGCGCAGTGCGCAGATCTCGCCCCGGCGCGGGCCGGCGAAGCCCGCCGTCAGGAAGATGGCTGCGTCCTGCTCGTCGCCCGCGGCCCGCACCAGCGCCCAGACCTCCTCGGGCGAATAGAAGTCGAACGATGCGGCGTCGTAGCTCAGGCGGATCCGCGACACGTCGGCCGCGGGGTTGCGCTGGATGCCGTAGAGCACCCGCGCCCGCTCGTACATGGAGTGGATCAACGCCACCAACGTGGCTGCCTGCCGGCGCTTGCCGGTCCGGACCAGGTACTCGGACTTCCAGCGCTCGATGCGCGCGGTAGTGACCTGCTCGACGCGCAGACGTCCGAACGCCGGGAGCAGGTGCAAGCGAACACACGAACGGCGGTCGCCCAACGTCGAGGGCCTCCAGCCGCGCTCGTGCTCGCCCCACGCCAGCCACTCCTGAGAGAGCTGCTCGAACGAGACGCCGGTGCGCACGACCTCCATGTGCCCACGACGCGCGTCGGTGAGGATCGCCTCCAGCGCGGCCTGCGCGGTACGACGATCGAAGTAGCCGGGAGGAGGTGGGCCGCCCTCGGGCCATTCGGCCCCGAGGAGCTTGTTGACCTGGCGCACGCCGCCGGGCGCGGTCGGGTCAGGCGCGCGGTACTTCGCGTACCAGACGACGCGTCGCTTTCGCTCGACGCGACGAACGTGGCCGCTGATAGCAGGAGGGCGAACTGGATCGAGATAGCTCATGGTGCTTAGTCGACGAGGGGGTTCAACACCCCTACATCGTGTCTCGAACCAGATCTCCACGCAACCTCAGCAGGCTCGATCGAGCTTCACCTACAACTTCAGAACTACCTGCAAAATGCACAATTCTGTAGGCGTTCAGTCGGTCGGGGGGACATAACGTCGGCCCGTCGAATCTGATCGTGTGGAGCGGGTCGAGGCCGAGGCGATCTATGAGCAGGGCCGTGATGCCGTCGTTGAGGTGTTGTTGGCGTTGTCGGCGCAGAACGAGCGGCTTGAGGCTCAGGTCCAGGCGCTGACGGCGAGGGTCGCGCGGCAAGATGAGCGGATCGCGCAGCTCGAGCGCCAGGTCAAGCGGTCGTCGCGCAACTCGTCGCAGCCGCCCAGCGCCGATTCGCCGAGTACGCCGCCCAGGCGTGGCAAGGATCCGTCGGGACGTAAGCGGGGCGCCCAGGATGGTCACGACGGCGCGGGCCGCGAGTTGCTGCCGACGGCGGCGGTCGATGACGTCGTGGTGCATTGGCCGGTGGAGTGTGGCTGTGGCCACGTCTTTGAGGCCGGCGACCTGGTCGCCGTGGGCGAGGCGGTGCGCCATCAGGTCGAGGAGCTGCCGCGGTTGGCGGTCACGGTGACCGAGCATCAGTGCCCGCGCGTGCGCTGCCCCGGCTGCGGTGAGCGCCGGCGTGCGCAGCTGCCGGGCGAGATCGCTGCCAGCGCGTTCGGGCCGCGGTTTCACGCGGCGGTGGCGGTGCTGTCGGTGCGCAACCGCGTCTCGCGCCGCGATGTCGTGGAGTGCTGCGAGCAGCTGTTCGGCGCGCGAATCTCCAGTGGCACGGTCGACGCGATCCTGGCGCGGGTCGCCGACGCGCTCCAGCAGCCCGACGCCGATCTGCTCGACCGCGTCCGGGCCGCCAAGGCGCTGAACATCGACGAGACCGGCTGGCGCACTGCGGGGCAGCGGCGTGCGTTGTGGGGGGCGTTTACCGACCGTCACGCCGTGCTACGCGTCCGTGCCGGCCGCCACGAAGACCACGCCAAGGATCTGCTGGGCGACACCAGCGCGATCGTGACGTCAGATCGCTGGTGGGCCTATGCGCATCTGCCCGTCGCTCGACGCCAGGTCTGCTGGGCGCACCTGCGCCGCGACTTCAAAGCCCACGCCGAAGGCCTGGCCGCCGAGAAGGCATTCGGCGAGCACGGCCTGCGGATCTGCGAGCAGCTGTTCTGGGCCTGGGAGATCTTCCAGCACACCGGCGACCGCCGCGACCTGCGGCTCGCGATCCGTGCGCTGCGTCGTGAGCTCAAGCCGATCCTGCGCACCTACTCAGGCAAGGCCCCGCGCTACAAGTACACGCGCGGGATCGCGCGCAACCTGCTGAAGGTCTGGCCGGCGCTGTGGACCTTCGCCGACCACAAGGGCGTGCAGCCGACCAACAACCACGCCGAACGCGCGCTCCAGGGCGCCGTCATCTACCGCAAGCTCAGCCTCGGCACCCAGTCGGCCGACGGCGAGCAGCGCATCGAACGGCTGCTGTCCGTGCACACCACCTGCCGCCTCCAACGGCGCCCCCTGCACGACTACCTCGTCGACGCCTTCAGCGCCCACAGCCGCGGCGACCCCGTCCCGTTGCTCCCCTGACGCCCAGCGACGGCCAGCCGACCCACTGAACGTTTACACAATTCTAGAGTTGTTATAGGCGTTGCCATGCAGAAGGTCGAGAGCTCGAGTCTCCTGGGCCGCTTCACCCGAAAGCCCCGCACGCGGGGCTTTCGTTGCTTCCTGGCCGAATCGCAAGCACCGTGCTGGCAATGGCTACCGCCCGTGGCCACCATCTCGGGCGGGCGCCCGGGTTGAGGCGCCCGCCCGATCTCGGTGGGGTCGCTGCAGGCCGAGGTCGAGGATGGCGACGTCGACGTCGCGCACCTCGGCCAAAGGCCGACCGATCGCGAAGGCTCGTCCGCGATCAGGGCGAGGGGGGCGACCAGATGATGGGCGGGAGCGAGGTTCCAGGGGTGGATACGTTGACGCCCTGGCTGATCTGCTTCCCACCGATGAACGTGGCCCCGATGATGACCTGCAGTGGTCCCACCTTCGGCGGGATGAAGGTGAAGACGGGAGCCGCCGTCGGCACGGATGCGGAGGCGGGCGAGGTCGTGGCCGCGGCCGCGCTTGCCACCGGCGCCACGAGGGCGAGCGGGGCGAGGGCGGCCGCGATTGCCGCAAGCTTTCGAGTGCTCATCACATCTCTCCGTGGCCGCTTACGGCGAGCCGATGACGTTGCCGCTGGCGACCGGGGGGTCGTTGGACACCACGACTGAAGTCCCGCCGTTGAAGACGGATCCGATGACGGTCGGTCCGATGGCGACCTGCGGGCCCTGGAACGTCAGCGGAACCCCGGCGAAGCCGGTGGCCGGGAACGCGAAGGCCGGAAGCGACCCAAGGCCGGCGCCCGACAACGGCAGCGCCGGGAGAGCCGGGAGGCTCGGAACGGCGAACGCGGCGGGCGCGGCGCTCGCGCTCGCCGCAGGGATGAGAGCGCAGGCCGCGGCGGCCGCGGTCACCGCCGTCACCGGGGCAAGGCGCTTCAGACTCAACCTCATCGACTGTCTCCTTCTTTGCCCGGGACGGCCGGTCAGGGATCGCCCGCGGTCGGTTGGCGCAGCGCCGGTGTGGCGCTCAGCGCAGGTTGAACAGCGCCTGAAGTGTGGAGCCGTAGCCGCCTCGTTGACCTGTCCCCAGGACCTGTTGCGTCTGGCCGTAGCGGCCGGTCGCCGCTGCGGCGTGGCAAGCAGCGAGCGGTCCTGCGAGTCGCCCCGGCAACCTCCCGTGCTCGACCGTTTCAGCTTCCCGCGTGCTTGACGCGCACGCGGGTCGCGCCTTCGGTGTAGTGAGCCTTCGTCAGGGTGACGGCGATCGACGACTTCGAGGTCGGGCCGAGCGTGATCGAGGCGTGGCCCTTGGCGTCGGTGGTGGCCGACTTGCCGGCCCCGTGGACCGTCGCGCCCTTCGCCGGATCCGGGTCGCTGACGGTAAAGCTCACCTTCGTCGACTTGCTGCTCTTGAGCGTCGACGGTAACGGCTTGATCGCGAGCCCGGGCAGCACCTGCGTGTGCCACTGCGCCTGGGAGCTCGTGTCGCCGAACAGGCCGACGAGGTCGAGCGTGGAGCTCTGGGCGTTGCCGCTGATCTTGAAGCCCGACTGCTGACCGGGCGGCGCCTTCGCGGCGACCGTCGGGCCGGACGCCGTCGCGGCCTCGTTGGAGCGCCGCGCGAACACCGTCGGGCTCGAGCCCCGCAGGATCCAGAACACCCACAGACGGCCCTCGGCGTCGGCGGCCAGGCCGACGATGTGGTCTGCCTTGCCCTGGTCGAGCGTGACCGAGCCCGGGGCGCCGACGCGCCAGAGCAGCGTGCCGTTCGCCGTGCGGGCGAGCGCGGCCTCGTCGATGTTGTCCAGGTTGCTCTGGCCGAGCTTCGTCCACGTGCCGGACTTGCCGGCGAGCGCGGGCCGTGCGGTGAGCAGGAGGGCGGCGCAGAAGGCCACGGATGCGTGTCGCAGGCGCATGGGCTGGAACCTATGCAGCCGCGCCGCCGATTGTGGGTCTAGCGGCGAGGCGCTGCCGGCCGAAGACCGCGCTCAGCGCCTCGCCCCCTTCAGCCGCAGCGCCCGCCGGGGACGACGAGGGCCCTCCCCTCCGCACGCTACGGAAGCTGAACGGGCCCCGGGCCGAAGTGGAGGCCGGGCGCGACGAGGGGTGCGAGCCCGGTGAGGGGTGTGAGCCCGAGCCGGGACGACAGCGGGAACCACGGCTGTCCGTCGGGACCGCAGAACGCCGGGTACGGGTAGCACGGGATCGAGCCGGGCCCAGCCGCGGTCTGGGCGCCCGCGCTCGCCACGGGGGCGGCGAGCGCCAGTGCGGCGATGACCGGCACGACACCCACAAGCTTGCGAAGAGTCACTGACTTTGAACCTTTCTCTGCCGGCGGCCGGAGCTACCGCTGGACTCATTCGAACCCGGGCGCTGTTGGCAGCGCACCCCGCCGATGCTCCGCAGATGCTCGCCCCGGCGGCGCGCCACGTGAGCTGACCGGTGGTCTCGCCGGACCTGACCCAAGGACATCGGGCATCACCGGCGGCCGCCGCCGTTCGCCCGCCCGGCCGACGCTGACACGAGGGCCAGCTCCCACGGTGGCGCTCTCCCTCCACGCTCTGCGTCGACATCGGCCCCACAACAGGAGTCCAGCATGGTGCGGATGACGATCGACCACGCCGCGCAGGCGCGCCCGGCGGATCAGACCGGGAGCGATCCCTTCGGCAGGCACTTCGAGGTGGCGGTTGCCGGCGGTGCGCTGAACGTCGCGTGCGCTGGGCGCGCGCCGGACGACTCCGAGGCCGTGGTGCTCGCGGTCCACGGCGTCACCGCCTCGCACATGACATGGCGGACGGTGGCGCGGCAGCTCGCCGCCCGCCCCGGTGCGTGCCTCGTCGCCCCCGACCTGCGCGGGCGCGGGCGCAGCGCGACCCTTCCCGGTCCCTACGGACTCGCGACCCACATGGACGACTTGACCGCGGTGCTCGACCACGTCGGTGTGCAACGGGCCGTCCTCGTGGGCCACTCGATGGGTGCGCATCTGGTGGCGCGACTGTCGGCCGAGCAGCCGGAGCGCGCCGCCGGGCTCGTGCTGCTCGACGGCGGGCTGCCGTGCCCCGCGCCGGTCCACGAGTCCGACGCGGAGCCCGAGGACGCCGACCTGACGCCCGGACGCACGGAGACCCCGTGCGCGTCGGCCGACGACTACCTCGCGGACTGGCGCGCACACCCGGCCTTCAAGGACGCGTGGGACGACGACGTCGACGCCTACGCGCGCTACGACATGGCCCATGACGGACGGGCCGCGTGCTGCGTCGTCCGCGACGAGGCCGTGATGGCCGACAGCTTCGATCTCCTGTTCGACGGCGTCACCAGCAAGGCCATCACCCGAGTCCGGACCCCGACCCGCCTGCTCCGCGCACCCCGCGGCCCGCTCGACGACGACTGCCCCGTGATCCCGCGCGAGTATCTGGACGAGTTCGCGGCCGGCCACCCGCACCTCGACGTCGAGCACGTCCCCGGCACCAACCACTACACGATCGTCCTCGGCAACAGCCCCGGCCCCGCCCGGGTCGCGACGGCCATCGAGACCGCCATCCAGGCCGCCGAGCGCTCCCACGCGGACTGATCGGCGCGCCGGCGCGTCTCCCGCGCCAGTCAAGACCGTCCTATAGACCGGTCCTGCCATGGCTTGGGGGCGAGCACCCTCACCCCGACAGCAATCCCCTCGAAGGAGATGTACACATGATGTCCATTGGCAAGCGTGTTGCCGGCATCGGCGCCGCCGTGGCGATCATCGCGACCGTCGGGCCCGTCAGCCTCGCCGGCGCGTCGACCGTCCCGACCATGGCCCCGCCGTCGGTGGCTTCGCCGTTCATTCCGCCCGCGATCAGCGGGGCCTACCAGGCTGGCGCCGACGCGGCGATCGGCGGCTGGAACGCCGGGGCTGACGCGGCCATCGGCGGCCTGAACGCCGGAGCGGCCGTTTTCGGGCTGCCGTACCAGCTCACCATGAACACGTCCGGCCCCCTCGGGCTGCACACGGCCTCGCTGGCACCGATCCAGTAGCGGCGTAGGCAGGCCGCCGGCGGTGCCCCGCCGGCGGCTTGCCTCGCCCTGCGTGGCCCGAGTGCCACGGCCGCTGCAGCGTCGCTCCCCGCGCACGCCGGCCGCCACGCAACGGATCAGCCGCCGCCGCGGCCGAGCGGGCCGTTGGGGCCGAGCGGCCCGTTGGGGCCCAGCGGGCCATCGGGGCCGAGCGGGCCGTCAGGGCCGAGCACGGCCGCCGGACCACGACGGTCGGCAGGCGGGCAGGCACGCCGGTGCGTCCGTTGATGCCGAGCGGTCCGTCGGGACGGTGCGGGCCCGCCGGACCGAGCAGGCCGCGAAGGGTCCACGGGCGAGCGCGTCGCGGGAGCGGCGGGGCGAGCCCGCTGCGACACCGGGCGCTCGCGCGCCTGCGGCTTCTGGGGGGTCGAGGTCTCGTAGCCGCGGTGGCCGGCCGTGCTCCCAAGGAGCGTTCCGGCGCCGAACGCGCCCGCGAGACCGGCCGCCACGACGACGACGAGGCGGTGTCGTCCGTGCATGACCACTCACAGGTTGAGGCCCACGGCCGCCCCGGCGAGCTGTTCGTTCGGACGGCGGTAGCTGGCCGCCCGCGGTCCTCCTAGGAGCCCGGGTCCCTGACCCGCCGCGGGTTTCGCCCCCTGGGCGAAGACCCGCAAGGGAACCTGGCCCTCTGGGCCAGTGTTCCCCTAAGGCCCGAAGAAGCCCAGCACCCGCTTCATCAGGTCGGACTTCTGCGGCGCGCTGCCGTAGGACTCCAGCGGGAACGCGAGGAACACGACCTTGTAGGGCCCCGCGAAGGACAGCGCGTCGGTCTCCCCCGTCTCGTCGGTGAAGATCCCGCTCGCGCCGGCCGTCGGCGTGATCTGGTCCTCGTATTCGGCCTGGAGCACCTCGTGGTTCAGCGTCACGGCGCCGACCCCGTCGGTGAGCGTCCCGGTGACGCCGGTCACGGTGTCGGTGCCCTTGTCGTTCTGGGCTTCGCTGCCATCCCAGGCGACGTGGAGGTAGTCGTGCACGAACGGCGTCGTCCCGGCCGCCTGGTCGAGGACGTCCTGCCCGGACATCAGGAGGCGTCCGCCCCCGTCGAGGAAGGACTTCAGCCTGCTCTCGTAGGGCAGCAGCGGACCCGGGTAGGTGTTGCCGGTGAACCACACGACGTTCTTGAAGGCCTTGAGGTAGGTCAGCGGCAGATCGGCGTCCTTGCCGAGGTCCCAGGTGCTGAACGTGGCGCCCGCGCCCGTCAACGCGTCCTTGTAGTACGGCTGCGAGTCGACCGGGACGTTCGTGTCCCCGTCCACCAGCAGCGTGTCGACGGCGACGGCGATGGTCTTGACCGTCGCCGTGCCGCTGACCGACGGGTTGCCGACCGACGTCGCCTTCACCGTCGAGGCGTCTGTCTGCTCGTTGGCGGCGCCTGCGGGCACGGTGATCCTCACGCAGACCTTCGTCGACTCGCCGGGGCCGACGCTGGGCGTCGTCGTCTGCGGGGCCGCGCAGGCCGCGTCGCGCACCTCGCCGGTGAACGTCCCGGACACCGCGACCGTGTAGCTGTCGGTCTCGTACCCCTTGTTGGTGAGCGTCACCGGGTAGTCGACGGTCTGGCCGCCGCGCGCGCCGTTGGTCTGCGTGGCGGGGCTCAGCGCGACCGCGTTGGCGGCCGCGATGGGCGTGATGACCGGCGAGCCGGTCGCTGACGGGCCCTCGGCCGAGGTGGCCTCGTAGCCGTCGTTGACGATCGACTTGGCCTTGGCCGACACCGACGGCGCGATCTTCACCGTGAAGCTGACCTTCGTGCTGGCACCGGCGGCGACCGTCAGCCCGGTCCACCGCACCGCGCCGGACGAGACGCTGCCGCCGCTGTCGGCCGACGCGAACGCCGTGCCGGCCGGCACCGGGTCGGTGATCGTCACGCCCGTGGCGTCGGCGTTGCCGATGTTGCGCAGCGTGATCGTGTACTTCAGGTCGCTCCCGGGCCCGACGGGCACGTCGGCCGCCGACTTCGTCAGGACGAGCGAGGGGGCCTTCGTCGTGTCGGTGAGCCGGTAGGCGCCGCGCCCGTGCGTGCCCGCCGCCATGACGCGGTGCACGGGGTCGAGGTCGATCTGCCACACGCCGATGCGGGGCAGGCCGGTCCCGAGCGGGCCCCAGTGGGCGCCGCCGTCGTAGGTCACGAACGTGCCGACGTCGGTCGCCGCGTAGAGCGTGCTGTCGTAGGACGGGTCGAGCACGACCGAGTTGACCGGCGTGTCGGGCAGGTTGCCGGTGATGTTGAGCCAGCTCCTGCCGCCGTCCGTCGTCTTGAAGACGTGGCCGGGCGTCTTCGGCGTGGCGGCGTCGAAGCCGTTGTAGCCGAGGTACGCGACGCGGTAGTTGCTGCGATCGACGGCGATGCTCGCGACCGGGCGGTTCGGCAGGACCTTGCCCTTGCTGTCGACGCGCGTCCAGGCCGGTGTTGCGCTGACCTGGGCGTCGGGGCTGACGTGCACGAGGCCGTCGAGCGTGCCGGCCCAGACGGCGTCGCCGCCGCCCACGCCGATCGCCGACACGACGCATGCGCGCGCGCCGTTGGGCGCCGTGCCGGCGCAGCCCGTCGTCAGGTCGCCGGAGATCGGCGTCCAGCGGACGTCGCCGGCCGCCGGGGCCTTGGCGTTGTTGGTGCGGTAGACGCGCTGCGTGCCGTAGAACAGCTGGCTCGGGTTGAGCTTGTTCATCACCCACGGCGCGTAGAACTCCGAGCGGTCGGTGAGGTCGATCCCCTGCGCGATGCCCTGGTTGGTGAAGAACGAGCCGCCGCCGTCGGTGATCCGGTACGGCGAGATCCCGAAGTACGTGCCGTAGACGAAGTGGTAGTCGGTCGGGTCGACGAGGACCTGGCCGCCGTCGCCGCTCGTCATGTCGTACCAGGTGTCGTTCGTCTCGGAGGCGCGGCGCTGCGTGCCGTTGTCCTGCGTGCCGCCCCAGAGGCGCGCCTGCATCGTGGGGTTCGTGGCGATGCTCGAGTACTGGCCGAGCGTCAGGCCGCCGTCGTTGAGCGACTCCCAGTCGTTGTCGTCCAGCGGATTCGCGCGTGCCGGGCGGCCGCCGAGCGTGTCGCTCTGCCAGACGCCGCCGTCGGAGCCGACGACCACGTGGCCGGGCTTGCTCGCGTCGAAGGTCAGGGCGTGGAAGTCCGGATGCTGGTCCCAGCCCAGGTTCTTCCAGGTCTGCCCGCCGTCGTCGGAGCGGAAGATGCCGCCCGACTGCGGGCTGAGGTCGTAGCCAAACATGCCGCCGGCGAAGACCACGTCGGGGTTGCGCGGGTCGGCCTCGATGACGTTGTCGTACGTGCACTGCTCCCCGCAGTAGTCGCCGACCGCGTCGGCCTCGCCCTGCGGGCCGTCGCCGCCGTCGGGCAGCTCCGTCCAACTCGCGCCGCCGTCCGTCGACTTCCAGACCCGCGAGGGCTGGTGCTCGCCGCCGGCGTCGGTGTAGTCGAAGCCGGTGTAGAGCACGCCGTCGCCGCCCGCGTCCGGGTGCGAGATCGACAGCGAGAAGCGCGTGTCGGTGAAGGACGCGCCGGTCAGGCCGAAGTTGTCGATCTTGCTCCACGTGGCGCCGCCGTCGGTGCTCTTGTAGATCGCGTCGCTCAAGAAGGACGCGTAGACGACCTTGGCGTTCTGGGGATCGATCTCGATGTCCGCGGCGCCGTGCGCCTCGTCGGCCTCGCGGATCAGGCTCCAGGTCGCGCCGCCGTCCTTGGACTCCCAGATGCCGAAGCGGGAGTGCACCGTGGGGCTCGTGCGATGCGCGCCGCCGCGGCCGCGGATGGTCGCCGCGTAGAGGTGGTCGGCGTTCGTGGGGTCGACGACGACGCGCGGGATCGAGACGCCCTGGAACGTGTCGCCCGAGACCGGCGACCAGGTCTGGCCGCCGTCGGTCGACTTCAGGACGCCGTCGCCGAAGTAGCTGTCGCCCGACAGCGCGCCCTCGCCGGTGCCAGCGTAGACGACCTTGTCGTCGGTCGGCGCGACGGCGAGCGAGCCGATGGCCTGCGTCTGCTGGTCGTCGGTGCGCGGCGTCCACTGGCCGGAGGCGGCGTCGTAGGTCCAGATGCCGCCCTGGGCGCCGCCCAGGATGATCTGACCGGTGCTCGGGCGGATCGCGAGCGCGCCGATGCGCCCGTTCATGGACACCAGGTCGAACGACGAGCGGGTGATCTCGCCGATCGGCCGCTGGCCGACCGACGACCAGCCGCCGGTGAAGGTCGACGGGGCGGTCGGCGACGGCGGGCTCTTGGCGAGGTTCTTGGCCGCCTTGGCCGCCTTGGAGCGCAGCTGACCCGCGTGGGCGACGTCGAGGGGGTCGTCGCCCGCGGTGCGGCCGGCGACGAACTCCTTGTCGCGCTCCAGGAGCTGCTGCTCCTGGGCCTCGTCGAGCTTCGGAAACGGCGTGCCCGGAACGTAGGTCGGGTCGTCCGGACCCAGGCTCGCGACTGCGAGGGCGCCACCCGCCAGGACCGCGAGGACGACCACCATGAGCGCGCCGACGTACGGCCAGCGCTTCCGCAAGCTGTGCAACCTTCTCCCCTTTGTGCTTCAGCCCGTCGACAGCTCGGGCGACATGAGACCGCCGGACCACCGCGGCGGTCGCACCATAAACCGATCCGACGTGCGATCGCAATCCGGGTCACCACGCGGACGGCGGCGTTGGGCAGTCATGCGCATCGTTCGGGAGCTTCGACGAACTGCTGCGCGGCGGTCACGGCCCCGTGTCGACCTAGTGACCCGGGTAGAGCAGCAGGTGATCGGGAAGCGCCAGCAGCCGCTCGGTCAGCGACCGGTACAACATCCGTGCCATGGCGTCGATCGTGTGCTCGCCGTGGGCGTGGAGGTAGTTGCCCAGGTGGACGACCTCTCCGTCGGCCAGCGGGTGGTGGTCGAAGTCCACCCCCGACTCCTCGGGGAGGTAGGACGCGCATGCCGACGTGTCGTTGAGCAGCTGCCGGAAGTACATGCCTTGCTCCTACTGCTCGGGGTCGATCCGCAGCACCTCCCCGTCGCCCGCCGCCGTCGCCTTGTTGGTGACGTACAGCGCGCCGTCCTCGCCGACCGTGATGCCGCCCGGGTTGGTCAACGTCCCCTTCGGCAGGTCCAGCTGCGTCTTGTCGCCGTTCTCGTCGACGGAGAAGATCGCGCCGTCGCTGCTGGGACCGATCGGCGTGAGCAGGCTGTCGTGGTCGATCTCGAGGACCCACAGCGTGCCGTGGTCGTCGAACGCCAGATCCATGATGTTCGTGAACCCGCTGGCGAAGACCTGCGCCTCGCCGCTGTGGCGGTCCACGCGGTAGACGTTCGCGCCTCCGACCGGGAACGGGAAGCCGGTCAGCTGGCTCATGAAGTAGTCGCCGTCCGGGCCCTTGACGACGCCGGTCGGCACGGCCTGCATCGGGATCTCGCCTGATCCGAACGGATCCTTGACGTTGCGGTTGCCGAAGATGCTCAGCACCTCGATGCGGCCGTCCCTGCCCGCCTTCAGCAGGCTGTTGCCGCCCGCGTCGGCGACGATGAACCGGCCGTGCCGGGCGAGGACGTCGACGGCGTTGCTGTCGATCGCCGGATTGGCCGGCTTCGCGTCGGGGTTGTTGTCGCGCTCGAAGCCCCAGACGTCGACCAGGCGCCGGATGTCGCCGTCGGACCCGATGCGCAGGACGCGGCCGAACAGGTCGGCCACGGAGTTCTGCTTGGCCAGCTCGTCGCGGTTGGCCTCGGTCGGGCCGCCGTTGGTCACGAAGACGTCATCGACGCGCCTGACGTCGATTCCGTGCGGGCCGATCGCGCTCGCGCCCGTGCCCTTGTCGGCCAACGACGCAAGGCCGTCGACCAGCCGGCGCTGGCCTCCGTCCCTGTCGATGACGGTCACGGCGCCCGTGGCGCCGACGCAGACGTCACCCCCCTCCGGACCCGCGAAGCACGGACCGTCCCCGCCGCGACCTGCTTCGGCGACGTACAGGTCCCTGCCACCGAACGCGAGGTGCCGCGGGTTGTCGAGGCCGCCGGCGATCTTCTCGACCTGCGCCGCGCCCGCCGGCGCGGCGAGGGAGAGCATCGAGACGCCGAGAAGCACGAGGATCCTTGGAGCTGACATGAGCTCCTCCTTGGAGGGGTCGCTGGAACGCGCCGCGGTCCGACCGCTCTGAGCCTGCCCGCGACCCGGTCGCTGGGGTGTGCTCGGACCCGCGGAGCGTACTCCTCGTCCTTGGACTTCCCCGGCCCGGGGTCGGGCGCCAGACCACCGTCCTCAGCCGGCGTCCGGTACCTGCCCCTTGACCGTCGGACCGCCCGCCGCCGCGCGGGCCTTCAGCATCTCGGCCGTCTGGCGGCGCATCTCCAGCGTGCGGGCCTGGCTCGCCTCGACGTCGTAGCGATGATCGCCGTCGAAGTCGAAGACCACGTTCTGGGACTCCGGGTCGTACTTGACGCGCAGGACGTCGTACTCGGCCGGACGCAGCCCCATGATGCCGAACGCCTGGCGGACCGTCGCGTGGAAGGGCTGGCGCCCCTCGGGACGGACCTCGAGGTGATGATCGAACGTGCGCATGGTGTCGGCCGAGCGCCCGGACTTGTCGTCGATGGACAGGACGGTCGCCTCGGCCGGCAGGCCATGCTTGCGGGTGCGGCGATTCTTGAACACAGAGCGTGAACGCCGGAACTCCCGCGCCCTTACGCCGCGTCCAGCGCCTGGTTGACCAGCGCGTCGGCGCCGGCGTTCTGCGCCCTGGGCACGCTGCGCAGCGACCACGCGCGAAACCCGGCCAAGGCCTGGAGCGCCGCCGCGTGCAGCGCCTTCATCGCCTCGTGCTTGACCTTGTACTCGCCGTTGACCTGGCGCGCGATCAGCTCCGAGTCGTTGATCACCTCGACCTCGTCGGCGCCGACCTCGGCGGCGCGCGCCAACCCCAGCAGCAGCGCGCGGTACTCCGCCACGTTGTTGGTGGTCTCGCCCAGGAGCTCGGTCGCCTCGTCCAGCACGGCGCCCGACGCGGCGTCGCGCACGACCGCGGCCGCCGCCGCCGGACCCGGGTTGCCCCGCGCCCCACCGTCGACGTGGACGGTGACCTTCACCGGCGCGTCACTCAGGGTCGAGCTGCGGGAACTCGCCCGGCACGCGGGCGCGGCGCCGGTCACGAATCTCGCGACGGTGCTCGCCGTCCTCGGTCCCGGCCTCACGGCGCTCGGACTTGCGGCGGTCGATGATGACCTCGACACCCGGGTCGTCGGCGTAGTACGCCGCCATCCGGTCATACAGCTCGGGGGCGAGCTCCTCTGGGACGACGCAGTAGATCATGGTCTGTCCCGGCGGGAGGTCATCGGCGGCGGCGGGCTCTAGGCCAGTGACGCGGCGGGATGCAGACGGCCGTGGTCGTCGGCGGCCGCGTTGGCGGTCTGGTCGATGGTCTCCAGCTCGGAGAGCTCCGAGCCCTGCGCGGCGACGCGCACGCCGGCCGCCTCGTTGCCGAGGTCCACCTCGAAGCGGTACCACGACAGCTCCCACGCGACGACGATGGTCACGACGCTGCCCTCGGTGCGCGACGGGCGCGCGCTGACGATCGGCGCGCCCAGCGAGCGCGCCACGCCGGCGACCGTCCGCACCTGCTGGGACTGGTTGAAGAGCTCCATCGCCCGAGCGACCTTCAGCTCGGCGTTGGTGGGCACGCCGCGCACCGAGCGCGACTCGTACAGCGTGTGGTCGGGCGCCGGCTCGGCGGCCACGGCGACGGGCTCGTAGTCGCGCTCGTAGCGGTCGGCGCGCTCGGGCGGCGGAGCGAGCGGGCGCTCGTCCCCGTCGGGCTCGACCCCGTCGTACTCGTCGTACAGCGGCTCGACGGGCTCGGCCGGGAACGCCGGCTGCCGCGGCTCCGCGGCCTCGTAGCCGGGCTCCGGGCGGCGCGCGCGCAGGCGCGACAGCAGCGACCCGCCCCGCCGGCTCTTGCGGCCATCCCGGCTGCGGGCGACGACGTCGTCGAGCCCCTCGCGGATCCAGCCCTCGTGCACGGCGCGGCCGGTGCAGAGGTCGCACACGTTGCGGCGCGATCCGCCGGAGAGGAAGACGTCGGCGTTCTCGCCGCGCAGCAGCGTGCGGCCGCACACGTCGCAGGTCACGACGGCGGGGTTCGTGGTGATGGACTTGCGAGTCAAGGGCGCAGCCGAGGGTAGCAACGGACACCCTGCTGACGGGGCGATCCGCTGCGACCCTCGCCGTTGCACGGAAGATCACGCCACCTCAGGCGCGTACCGCCTCCTCGTCGCGGGCCGCCGCGTCGACCACCTTCTGGGCCAGGTGCGCCGGCACCTCCTCGTAGCGGACGAACTCCATCGTGTAGTCGCCCTGGCCGCCGGTCAGCGACCGCAGGTCAGGCGCGTAGGTGAGCATCTCGGCCATCGGGACCTCGGCCTTGACCTCGGTGGTGGGTGGGTGGGACGCATTCACCGGCTCCATCCCCTGTGGCCGGCCGCGCCGCGCGTTCAGGTCGCCGATCACGTCGCCCACCGACTCCTCGGGCACCGTGAGCGTCACCAGCATGATCGGCTCGAGCAGCACCGCCCCCGCGTCGGCCATCGCCTGCTTCATGGCGATCGAGCCGGCGGTCTTGAACGCCTGCTCGGACGAGTCGACCGAGTGGTAGGAGCCGTCGAAGACCGTCACGCGCACGCCCTTCAGCGGGAACCCGGCCACCGGCCCGTGGGCCATCGCGTCGACGACGCCCTTCTGCACCGCCGGGATGAACCCCTGCGGGATCACGCCGCCCTTGATCGCATCGACGAACTCGAATCCGGGGTGGGCGGGATCGATGTCCAGCGGCTCGATCGAGATGTGGCAGTCGCCGAACTGGCCGCGTCCGCCGGTCTGCTTCTTGTGGCGCCCGTGGGCCTTGGCCGGCCTGCGGATCGACTCCTGGTAGGGCACGCGCGGCGGCTTGAGCGCGACCTCCGCGCCGAAGCGCGACTTCAAGCGGTCGACGATCACCTCGACGTGCATCTGCGACAGCCCCGCGACGATCTGCTCACCGGTCTGCCGGTCGCGGTGCAGGTCGATCGTCGGGTCCTCCTCCTGGAGCCGGCGCAGCGCGGTGAACACCTTCTCCTCGTCGCCCTTGGCCTTGGGCTCGATCGCGAACGCCATCACCGGCGCCGGGAGCTTGATCGCCGGCATGGCGATCGGCTCGTCGCGCGACGCGAGCCAGTCGCCGGCGCGCGTCTCCTTCAACTTGGCCACGGCGCCGATGTCGCCGGGCCCGAACTCGTCGGCCGGCTCGGTGTCCTTGCCGCTGAAGCGCAGCAGCTGGCCGATGCGCTCCTTGGCGTGCGAGCGCGTGTTGAACACATGGCTGTCGTGGCCCAGGACGCCCTGGTAGACGCGAAACAGGTTGATGCGCCCGGCGAACGGGTCGGCGCGCGTCTTGAAGACGTAGGCGAACAGCTCCTTGTCCTCGACGGGCTCCAGCGCCACGTGGTCGCTGACGTCCATGGTCCCGTGCTTGACCGGCGACGGCAGGTCGTCGACGACCGCGTCGAGCAGCCGGTTGGTGCCGAGGTTGCGCGTCGCGACGCCGCAGACGACGGGGAAGATCCCGCCGTGGTTGGTGCCGTCCTTGAGCGCGGCGACGATCTCCTCGTGGGAGATGGGGTCGCCCTCGAGGTAGCGCTCCATCAGCGTGTCGCTGACCTCGGCGACCTCGTCCATCAGCTTCTCCCGGTACTCCTCGGCCTGCGCGAGCAGGTCGTCGGGGATCGGGATCTCGCGGCAGTTGTCGCGCGTGGGCGGCGACGAGCCGTCGTACTCGTAGGCCTTCATGTCGACCAGGTCGACCACGCCGCGCACCTCGTGCTCGGCGCCGATCGGGATCTCGACCGCCACGACGTGCGGCCCGAAGGCGGCCTTGAGCGATTCGAGCGTGCGGAAGAAGTCCGCGCGCTCGCGGTCGAGCATGTTGACGAAGACCATCCGGGCGAGGTCGAGCTCGGTGGCGCGCTCCCACAGCCGCACCGTCGAGAGCTCGACGGCCATGACGGCGTTGACCACGAACACCGCCGACTCGCAGACGCGCAGCGCTCCCAGCGCGTCCGCCACGAAGCTCGGGTCGCCGGGCGTGTCGAGCAGGTTGATCCGCCGGTCCTGCCACTCGAACGAGTTCAGCGCGGCGCTGATCGACATCGACCGCGCCTGCTCGTCGGGCTCGGAGTCCGACAGCGAGGTGCCGTCCGCGACGCTGCCCAGACGAGACGTGGCCTGCGCCTGGAAGAGCAATGCCTCGAACAGCGAGGTCTTTCCACTGCCGCGGTGGCCGACGAGGGCCACATTGCGGATGCGGTCCGCAGCCTTGTGCATGCCCAGGCTCCTTTCCTCGGGACCGCTCCCGCCCTCACTTCAGGCGATCACGGCCTGATGTTCGGAATGAGCGCGACCCTAGCGCCGAACGGCACAAGCTCGCAAGCGCCAAGGCCGAGCCGGGACATCGAGGGACGACTGAACCGCGATAGTCGCGGTTCAGTCGTCCCTCGACGCTCAGGGGCCGGGGCTACTCCTGCTCGATGAGCCGCGAGCGAAGGCGCAGGACGGCCTTCGTGTGCAGCTGCGAGATGCGCGACTCGGTGACGCCGAGGACCTCGCCGATCTCGCGCAGCGTCAGGTTCTCGTAGTAGTACAGCGCCACGACGAGCTTCTCGCGCTCGGGCAGGCGCGCGATCGCGTCGGCCACCCGGTCCTTCAGGTCCGTCTGGTCCATGACCGCGGCCGGATCGGGCGCGTTCTCGTCGGTCAGGGTGTCCAGCAGCGAGACGGCGTCGCCGGAGGAGTCGCCGACGGTCCACAGCTCGTCGAGCGCGGCGACCGTCGAGTTGGAGATCTGGAGCAGCGACTCGTGGAAGCCGTCGACCTCGACGCCCAGCTCCTTGGACATCTCCTCGTCGGTCGGGGCGCGCTGCAGCTGGTGCTCGAGCTTGGTGTTGGCCTTCTCGATCTCGCGGGCCTTGGCGCGCACGGAGCGCGGCACCCAGTCGAGGGACCGCAGCTCGTCGATGATCGCCCCCTTGATACGCGTGATCGCGTAGGTCTCGAACTTGATCTCGCGCTCGAGGTCGAAGCGCTCGATCGCCGAGATGAGCCCGACGAGCCCGTAGGAGATGAGGTCGGCTTCTTCGACGTGGGCCGGGAGCCCGGACGCCATGCGGCCCGCGACGTACTTGACCAGCGGCGAGTACGCGACGACGAGTCGCTCCCGTGCGTGCGTGTCGCCCGTGGCCTTGTACCGGCGCCACAGGTCTCGCAGCTCAATGGCCTTGACGTTGGTCTCCATCCCTGATTCCCCGCCCTCAAGCCCGCGGATGCGCACGGGCATACGCCGACTTGAGCCTCGCGGACTCTACCCGAGTGTAGATCTGTGTCGTCGAGATGGAGCTGTGGCCCAGCAGCTCCTGGATCGTGCGCAGGTCGGCTCCGCCGTCGAGGAGGTGGGTCGCGAAGGAGTGCCGCAGCGCGTGGGGATGCGCACCGCCCTGCAATGCTGCGCGCCGCGCCCAGACCTTCAGGCGGCGGCGGACGTCGGACGTCGACAGTCGGCGGCCGGACTTCGACAGGAACAGCGCGGGCTCGGCGCGGTCGGTCTGCAGCGCGGGACGGGCGCGCTCCACGTAGCCCGCGAGGGCGCGCGCGGCCGCCTCGCCGACGGGGACGATGCGCGTCTTGCCGCCCTTGCCCTCGACGCGGACCTCCTCGGCGTCGAAGTCGACCGAGAGGTGGTCGAGGTTGACGAGCTCCTCGGCCCGCAGGCCGCAGGCGTAGGCCAGCTCGAAGAGCGCGCGGTCGCGGACGTCCAGCGGCGTGGTCGTCGGGATGCGGTCCAGCAGCTCGGCGACCTCGTCGGCCTTCAGCACGCGCGGCAGGTTGGACGGCTTCTTGGGCGCCGGAACGAGGTCGGCCGGGTTGGCCGGCATCTGGCCGTGCTCGCGCAGCGTGCGGTACAGCGCGCGCAGCGCGGCGAGCTTGCGGCCGACGGTCGCGGCGACGACGTCGCGCTCGCCCAGCGCGGCGGCGTAGCGGCGCAGGATGCGCGTGGTGACGTCGACCGGATCGAGCTGCTGCGCGGTGCACCACAGGGCGAACTGCGCGCAGTCGAAGCCGTATGCGCGGCGCGTGCGCGCGGCGGCGCCACGGCGGGCGAGGTCGCCGTCGAAGAGGCGCAGCGCATCGCGCCAGGCACCGCTGAGCGGGTCCGGGTCCACCGCCGGCGATGTCGGCGCCTCGGCACCGCTGAGCGGGTCCGGGTCCACCGCCGGCGATGTCGGCGCCTCGGCACCGCTGAGCGGGTCCGGGTCCACCGCCGGCGATGTCGGCGCCTCGGCAGCGCTCAGCTCCGGGACCTCCCGGTCGGGCGCTCTATCCTCGGCGGCTGTGGGGATCTTCTTCATCGACACGCAATCAGGTCAGGTCGCGACCGCTCGGCAGCTCGTGGAGGCCGGCGTCACGACGGCGGCCAACGACGACCTCCCGCCGCGCCCGTGGCATCGGATCCAGGGCACGGGCGACGCCACGACGCTGTGGTACGCGGTGATGCGCAAGCAGACTCGCGGGATCTTCATCGGCACGCTGGTGATTCGCCACTCCGACCACCATGCCTCCCTCCTGGCCGACGGCTGGGACGAGGTCGAGGTGGAGGAGATCCGCGCGAGCGGCCCGGGCAGCGAGGTCGACGAGGAGGCGCAGCAGGCGCGCCCGTGGCCCTAGGCGGAGTTCTCGCTAGGCAATGAAGATGGGAGCGCCGACCGGCACGCGGGGATACAGGTCCTCGACGTCCGGGATGCGCATCCGCACGCAGCCGTGCGACGCGGCGTGGCCGATCGAGCCGTACTCGCTCGGGTCGATGCCGTGGATGCCGGCGCCGTCGAAGATCCCCAGCCAGCGGGCCTTGAGCGGGTTCGCGGGATCGCCGCCCGGTACGACGTCGCCGCGCTGGTCCTTGGGGACCCAGTCGGAGTTCGGCTTGGTCCAGGCGGGATCGACCGCCTTGTTCTGGATCTTGTAGAGGCCCGCCGGTGTGTCGCGGCCGACCGTGCCGATCGCCACCGAGTAGCTCTTGACCGGCTTGAGGCGCTTGTAGACCGTGAGCTTGAAGGCCTCGCGGTTGACGATCAGCGCCGTGTCGTACTGCTTCTCGAGGTCGCCGTCGCTGACCTTCGGCTTGACGTGATGCGTCGCGGCGCTCATGCGGCGCTGCGCCGTCGGCGAGACCAGCGCGGCGTTGACCTTGCGATGCAGCTGCGTCGCGTCGACCGCCAGGCCCTCGTGGCTCGGCGTCGTCTGCGGACCCGAGACCGCGAACTTGATCGTCGCGTTCATCGCCGGGCGGTTGACCGAGCGGCGCACGCGGTCCAGCAGGCGGATGACCGCGGCGTCGGAGAACGTCACCTCGGGCTGCAGGCGCGCGTCGACCTTCCCGCCGGTCAAGCCGCGATAGCTGCGCTGCAGGACGTTGCCCTTGCGGCTGCGGGCCAGCGCCTCGTCGACGGTCGCGTCGAGGTTCGTGGTCACGCGCGCCTCGCGGGCGGTCAGCCGCCAGCGCTGGTTGCCGTGGTCGACGACGATCGTCTGCCGCAGCGGCTCGAGGATCGCCCGCCGCAGCTTGGCCGCCGCCGCGTCGTGCTTGAGCCCGCCGACGTCCACCCCGCCCACCGTCACGCCTTCGGCGATCGTGTCCTGACGGCCGCGGTCGTAGATGACGGTGGCCGCACCGAGGACGAGGAGCGCCGCCACGAGGGCGGCGACAGCGATGAACGGTCTGGAGCGCAAGGGGAGCAGGAGGAGGCGGTGGCGTCGCCAGCGTAGTCGCTCCTCCAACGTCGCAGAACCCTTGCAAGGCGCGCTGCCGCCCCGAACGGGCGCGGTGACGCTCGGACGATGTCAGCGCGCGGACGTCTCGTGACCGGAAAGCAGCCGGTCGATGGCGCGCAGCACGCTGGTCCGCTGCTGCCCGTGCAGCGCCTCGTGATCGCGCAGCGCCTGCAGGTCGGCCGGGCCCAGCGAGGGCAGCAGCGCGAGGATCTCGCGGGCGGTCAGGGAGCCGTAGGCGGTCTCGGCCGGGCGGCGCGGCAGGGTTGGCGCGGCGACGGGCTCGCTGCCGTCGCCGGTCGTCTGCGCCACCGCCGTGCGGGAGCCCGGGACCGGGCGGGAGCCCGGGGCGCTGTTGGTCGGCCCGAGCTGCGGTCGCAGGTTGGCGTGGCGCACGCTCGGGCTGAAGCGCAGGAACTCCTCGACGGCCGACTCGTAGCGGTAGCTGCCACCGGCCGCGCCGCGCAGGATCGGCTCGAGCTTCTGCTGCTCGCGCAGGCGCAGGACGGTCTCGCGGGTCGTGTGCTGGTAGCGAAAGCCCGTGGCCTTGAAGCGCCGGTTGTCGAGCGCCCGGCCGAAGCGCAGCTGGGGCAGCAGCTCGTCGGAGATCGCAGCGCCCGCGCGGCGCAGCGCGGCGGCGGCCAGGCCCGTCCCCCACGGCGGCAGGACCGGCGCCAGCGTCTTGCCGAGCAGGTCGACGACCTCCGACAGCGCGAGGACGCCGTCGGCCGCGCAGTTGAAGACGCCGTCGAGGTCGTAGCGGACCGCGTGCTCGAGGCAGTTGGCCATGTCGTCCTCGTGGATGAACTGCACGCGCGGGTCGAAGCCGAGGATCGCCGGCACGACGTGCATCCCGAGGTAGGACTGCCACGAGGTGCGCAGGTCCGGACCCAGCGCGTTGGCGAAGCGCAGGACGCAGACCGACGTCCCGGGGTTCTTGTGGCGGAAGTCGCGGACGCTCGCCTCGGCCTCGCAGATGTCGCGCTCGATCGCGGTGCGCGGCGGGTGCGGGCGGCGCATGTCCTCGGTGAAGAACGCCGGGTCGTCCTGCTCGGCGCCGTAGTAGCGGGCGCTGGACTTGAAGATCAGCTTGCGGACCGGCGAGCCGTGGCCGACGAGCGCGCCGGCGGCCGCCAGGACGTTCATGGTGCCGATGACGTTGTTCTCGTGGGCGCGGGCGCGCGTCGTGACGATCGAGTCGACCACGAGGCGCGTGTCGACGATCGTGTCGATCTCGGCCGCGTCGACGATGCGGCGGATCAGCGAGTGCGCGTCGGAGACCTGCACGAACTCCGTGCGGTCCAGCGCCAGCTTCGGCGGCGTGCGGTCGATCCCGATGATCGTCTCGATCTCGGGGTCCTGCTCCAGGGCCTGCGCCAGCCGGCCGCCCCAGTAGGTCGACAGGCCCGTGATGAGGATCCGCTTGGAGATCATCCGAACCACACCGAGCGCCGCTTGCCGACCATGTCGATCAGCTCGTCCTGGATCGACGCGCGGATGTCGTGGGCGATCGTCTGCACGAGCGCCTGGTCGTCCCACGGCGCCTCCTCCCCCAGGTCGTGGGTCGGGACCGGCGGCAGGAAGCGGATCTTGAACTTCGCGGGCAGGAAGCCCAGCGCGCCGAGCAGGCCGAGCTGCGGGAAGGTCGGCGTGATCGGGAAGTAGATGAGGCCCGTGAGCTTCTGCAGCGCGGTGACGTGGGCGAAGATCGGCATCGCCTCCTCGGCGCCGACGACCGCGACGGGCACGATCGGCGCGCCCGCGCGCATCGCGGCCTCGACGAAGCCGCCGCGCCCGAAGCGCCGCAGCCGGTAGCGCTCCTTGTAGAGCTTCTCGGAGCCCTTGCGGCCCTCGGGGAAGACGAGCACGAGCTGCTGCTCGTCGTAGAGCAGGCGATGGACGTTGGCCGGATGGGCCGGCACGCCGCCGATCTTGGGCAGGAGCATGCTCAGGCCGGGATAGCCCTTGAAGAAGTGCTCCATCGTGAGATGCACCGGGCGCGGGTGCGGGTGCTCCTCCTTGATCGCCTTGGCGATCATCGGCGCGTCGGGCGGCAGCGCGCCCGCGTGGTTGGAGACCAGCAGCGCGCCGCCCTCCGACGGCACGTGCTCGATGCCTTCGACCTCGCAGCGGAACCACAGGTTGTAGTAGAAGTCGACGAGCGTCCGGTCGAAGAAGCCCTCGACGCGCTCCGAGCGCCCCCAGTCGGTGACCTGGCGCTCGGTCTCGATCGGCGCGAGGTACTCGCGCAGGCCGGGCGCGCGGTGCGCGACCTCGCCGCCGGGCGACTCGTCGCCCAGCGAGAGCCGGTCGTCGTCGTCGATGCGCGCAGCCTCACGACCGGCCTGGCGCAGCGTGCTCCGTGTCTCGTCGGCCATCGAACCGCATTGTCCCAGGCGCGGCGCCTCAGAGCACGTCGTCGACCGCTTCGATGAGGCCCTGGCGCGCTTCCCCGAAGGCCCCGGTGCGGGTCACGTTGCGGGCGCGCTGGTGCAGCGCGTGCACCGAGCCGATGAGGCCGGCGGTCGGCGCCGGCACCCAGCCGAACATCGCGACGGCCCCGACGGCGGCGTAGAACATCACGTCCTCCACCGTCGTCTCGCCGACGATCGGCAGCGAGCACAGCGGCCCGGGCGTGGTCGGTGTGGCAGGTTCCGGCTCCACAGCCCAACGGTAGTACGCGCGGCGGCTCCGTGCGTGTGTTAAGCCGCGCGGTGCCGCTCGCCGGACAGCAGCGGCGCGAGCTTGCGGGCGAGCTCGGCCCAGTCGGTGCCGCAGACGACGTCCTCGGTCTCGCAGACCTCCTCGTTCCACGGATGCAGGATCGTGGCGCCGGCGATGCCGTGCTCCAGCGCGGCCTGGAGGTTGACCGGGCTGTCGTCGATCAGCAGGTCGATCTCGAGCTCGCGACAGCGCGCGATCTTGTCGTAGGAGCAGTACAGCTCGTCGAAACGGAGGTCGATCTTGCGCAGCCACTGCTCGGTCGCGGCGTGGGCGCGGCCGTCGCGGTGGCTGGTGACGTGGATGAAGTGGCCGGCGGCGGCCCAGGCGTTGACGGTCTCGACGGCGCCGGCGTACGGGCGGCCGGCCAGGATCGTCGCGTCGCAGTGCGTCTCGTCGATGCAGCACTTCAGCTGCTCGGGACGCAGGCGCGTGATCCCCCAGTCGAACTGCTCCTCGTAGGGCAGCTCGATGCCGAAGCGGCGCTGGGCGGAGTCCGACAGGACGTCCCAGTAATGGTGGAGCGTTGAATCGATGTCGATGGCGATGCGCATGGCTGATGCGGCCCCTCCCGCGGGCCCGCATCTATCGTAGGGCCATGGCGACCAGCACGAAGCCCAGCCCGACCACCGTGCGTGTTGACCAATACGGACCGGTGGGCCGGAGTCCGTGGATGGACGTCGACTGGCGCGAGCACCAGCGCTGGGTCACGGTGGGCGGGCGCGCGATGAACGTCATCGACGTGGGTCCGGAGGATCCGGCCGGCACGATCGTGTGGATCCACGGCCTGTCGGGGTCGTGGCCGAACTGGCTGGAGCAGCTGCCGGTGTTCGCCCGGACGCACCGGTGCATCGCCATGGACCTGCCCGGCTTCGGGGCGTCGGAGATGCCCGCCGAGAGGATCTCCATCCCGGGCTACGCCGCCGCGGTGGACGAGCTGCTGGGCATCCTGGGCGTCGAGCGCGCGGTCGTCGCCGGCAACTCGATGGGCGGCTTCATCGGCGCCGAGCTGGCGATCCGGTTCGCCACGTCGGTGGAGCGGCTCGTGCTGGTGTCGGCCGCCGGCCTGTCGATCGAGCACCAGCGCAACGAGACGGTGCTGCGCGGGCTGCGCGTGGCGCGCAACGTGCTCGCGATGGGCACCGGCTGGCTGGCGTCGAAGTCCGACGAGCTGGCCTCGCGGCCCCGGTCGCGCCGCGCGATCTTCAACATCGTGGCCGCGCACCCCGAGCGGCTGCCGGGGCCGCTGGTCTCCGAGCAGCTGCGGGGATCGGGCAAGCCGGGGTTCGTCGACGCGCTGGACGCGCTGACCGACTACCCGATCCGCGATCGGCTGGGCTCGATCGCGGCGCCGACGCTGGTGGTGTGGGGCGAGGACGATCCGCTCGTGCCCGTGCGCGACGCCTGGGAGTTCGGCGAGCGCATCCCGGATGCGCGGGTCGTGGTGTACGAGGACACCGGGCACGTGGCGATGCTCGAGCGCCCCGACGCGTTCAACGCGCTGGTGCGGGAGTTCCTGGACGAGGACTGAGGTGAGGCGTTCATGTACGGGTCGGGATCGCGAGCGCCGCAACGCCCGCCGCGCGACCCACTAGCAGCGTGGGTCCCTAACCCGCCGCGGGTTTCGCCCCCTGGGCGAAGACCCGCAAGGGAACCTGGCCCTCTGGGCCAGTGTTCCCCTAGCCGGTGGTGATCGCGCCGACGCTGGCGCTGGAGACCAGCAGCGCGTACTTGCGCAGGACGCCGGTGGCGTCGGGGCTGACGGGCGCGTCGTAGGCCTCGACGCGGCGAGCGATCTCGTCGTCGTCGAGCGCGACGTCGATGCGCTTGCGGTCGACGTCGATCGTGATGAGGTCGCCCTCGGCGACCGCCGCGATGGGGCCGCCGCGCGCCGCCTCGGGCGAGACGTGGCCGCCCATGAAGCCGTGCGTGGCGCCGGAGAAGCGGCCGTCGGTGAGCAGCGCGACGTGCTCGCCCATGCCCGCGCCGTTGAGCGCGGCGGTGACCGCGAGCATCTCGCGCATGCCGGGGCCGCCCACGGGGCCCTCGTTGCGGATGATCAGGACGTCGCCCTCCTCGATGCCGCCGGCAAGGACGACCTCCATCGCCGCCTCCTCGCCGTCGAACACGCGCGCCGGGCCCTGGTGGTAGCGGCGCTCGTGGCCGGCGAGCTTGACGACGCAGCCCTCGGGCGCGAGGTTGCCGCGCAGGATCGCCAGGCCGCCGTTGGGCTTGATGGCGTGGTCGACCGCGCGCACGACGTCCTGGCCCTCGGTCTCGGTGGCGGTGTCGCCGATCTCGCCGATCGTCTGGCCCGTGACGGTGATCGCCGACTCGTGCAGGCGGCCCATCTCCTTGAGGCGCTGGATGACCAGCGGCACGCCGCCGGCGGCGTAGAGGTCGACGGCGTTGTAGCGGCCGCCGGGCTTGAGGTCGCACAGCAGCGGCGTGGCCTCGCTGATGCGGTCGAAGTCGTCGATCGAGAGCTCGACGCCGGCCTCCTTGGCGACGGCCAGCAGGTGCAGCACGCCGTTGGTCGAGCCGCCGCTGGTGGCGATCGCGGCGATCGCGTTCTCCAGCGAGTCCTTCGTGATGATCTGGCGCGCGGTGACGCCGCGGCGCAGCAGGTCGACCATGAGCTTGCCGGCCTCGAAGGCGACCTCGTGCTTGGCCTTGTGCTCGGCCGGCACCATCGCCGACCCGGCGGGGCTGATGCCGAGCACCTCGAAGGCCATGGCCATCGTGTTGGCGGTGAACTGGCCGCCACAGGCGCCGGCGCCGGGGCTCGCCTCGCCCTCCAGGGCGTGCAGCTGCTCGTCGGTGATCTTGCCCGCCGAATGCGCGCCGATGGCCTCGAAGACGTCCATGATCGTGACCTCGCGGCCCTCGAACGTGCCCGGGCGGATCGAGCCGCCGTAGAGCATCAGGCTCGGGAGGTCGAGGCGCGCGAGGGCCATGACCGTGCCGGGGATCGTCTTGTCGCAGCCGCTCAGGGCGATGACGCCGTCGAAGAGGTGGCCGCGCGCGACGAGCTCGATCGAGTCGGCGATGACCTCGCGGGAGACGAGGCTCGTCTTCATGCCCGACGTGCCCATCGTGATGCCGTCGGAGATCGCCACCGTGTTGAGCTCCATCGGCGTGCCGCCGGCGGCGCGGACGCCGTCCTTGATGTGCTTGGCGAGCGCGCGCAGATGGAAGTTGCAGGGCATCGTCTCGATCCACGTGTTCGCCACGCCGATGATCGGCTTGGCGAGGTCGTCGTCCCCGTAGCCGATGCCCTTGAGGTAGGAGCGCGCCGCGGCGCGCTGGGGCCCTTCCGTGAGGGCGCGGCTCTTGTGCTTGACGTCGAAGTCGGTCGTGGCGCTCATCTGGCGCCGAACGATAGTGGGCGGCTTCGCCGCACCGAGCCGTCAGCCGGGTCAGGTGGCCGTGGTGCGCTGCTCGCGGGCGATGCGGCGCATGCGCGCCTGCTCCCACTGCGTGAGGCGCCACAGGTCGCGCCGGACCTGCTTGGGGTCGATCTGGCGGCCGGGCAGGTGCATGTTGGCCTGGCCGACGAGGTGGCGCTCGTCGCCGGTCAAGGCCATCCACTTGGCCAGCGCGTCGTCGGAGTCGGGCAGGCGCGCCGAGCCGTAGGGCCGCGTCTCGTCGGGGAAGGCCACGCAGTACTCGGCGAGCAGCTCGCGGGTCTGCGGCATGTAGGCGACGATCGGCCGGTGCGGGTAGACGATGTAGGCGTACGGCGCGCCCGACCGGGTGGCCGGCGTGCCGCCCTGCTCGGGGCCTGAGGCCAGGCCGCCCCACACGCGGATGAACCCGAGGTCGCGGTACATCTCCCACTCCTCGTCGTTGACGCACGAGCGCAGCAGCTGGCGGGCGCGCTGCTCGGCGCGGCGCTCGCGGCCCGGGTCGAACACGTCGATCGGGACGCGGGCGCGGCGGGCCTTGTAGCGCTCGAACGACTCGACGACCCTCGGCGCCGCCACCTCCCACAGCAGCGCCACGATGACGATGAGGGTGGCGCTGAGAGCGAGGATCATCGTCGGCGTCCCGTCGGAGCTAGCAGCCGCCCGCGGCCCGCGGGAAGAAGATGACGCGATCGGCGTCGCGCGGGATGTCCTCGAAGGCCTTGACCATCTGCGCCTCGCGGCGGCCGCCCACGACCGTGGTCGGCACGGCGGCCCACATGCCCTCGTCGAGCTGGCGGCGGAACTCCTCGACGAGCCGCTGCTCGTCGGCGGCCACCTCTACGTCGCCCTCGGCCAAGAGGACCTCACCGTGACCGGGCTTCATCCGCAGGAACCTCACCGGCATGATTATGGCAAAGGGATGCCCCGGCGTTGCCGGGGCCATGCGCCCGGTTGTGGAGCGATGCGGGGCGGCGTTCAGGCGGGCTGGGGCGCCGCGCCGAGGCGACCCGAGCCGGCGACCGCGTGCACGTCGCCGTAGCCCACGCCGAGCACGTTGACCGGGCCCGGTCCGGCCCCCAGCGCGCGGAGGCCGTGGCGGACGGCGTCGGCCGCGATCGCGCGGGCCGCGCGCGCCGACTCCTGGAGGGTGAAGCCGAGCGCGAGGTGCGCCGCGAGCGCCGAGGAGTGCGTGCAGCCGGAGCCGTGCGCGGCGCCGTCGGGATGGCGGGCGCCGGGGATCTCCAGGACCGCGCCGTCCTCGGTGAGCAGGACGTCGGTGGCGGTCTCCCGGTGGCCGCCGGTCACGACGACGTTGCGCGCGCCGGCCGCGCGGACGGCGCGGGCGAGGTCGGCGCCGTCGAGGGCCGAGTGGCGGTCGCCGGCGAGCACGCGCGCCTCGGGGACGTTGGGCGTGACGACCGTCGCGCGCGGGAGCAGGAGGGCGACGAGCGCCTGCTCGGCCTCGGACTGGAGCAGCCGTCCGCCGGACTCCGCGATCATCACGGGGTCCAGGACGACGGGCGTGCCGGCGGGCAGCGCGTCGAGCGCGGCGGCGACGGCCTCGATGACCGGCACGCCCCCGACCATGCCGATCTTCACGGCGTCGATGCCGAGGTCGCCGGCCACGGCCTCGATCTGCGCGACGACCATGTCGGGGTCGATCGGCAGCACGCGCGTGACCGCGACCGTGTTCTGGGCGGTGAGCGCGGTGACCGCCGTGGTGCCATGGACGCCGCAGCGGGCGAAGGCCTTCAGATCGGCCTGGATGCCGGCGCCGCCGCCGGAGTCCGAGCCGGCGATCGAGAGGCAGACGGGGATGCGGCCGGGGGCGCTCATGCAGGCATCGATGCTAGAAGACCGCGGTGGGCACCGGCCCCTTCGTCCTACCTCGCGCCGAAAGGCCACCACCAGTGGATCCCCACGTCCCGTCCGGCGGCGATGACCTGCGTGCCGGGCGCCGGCTTCGCCGACGCGACGGTGATGCTGCACATCTCACGGCCGCGCTGAGCGGCGCGCGTCCGCCGTGACGACCGCCGGACCGCCATCATTCCGGAGCAATGCCCCAGCAACCAGGTGACACCGCAGCAGCGCCGGTGAGCGTGATCGTGCGGACGTTCAACTCGGCGGACGGCCTCCGCGAGAGGATCGAGGAGCTGCGCCGGCAGACGGTCGCCTGCGAGATCGTCGTCGTGGACTCCGGGTCGACCGACCAGACCGTCGCCGTCGCCCGCGAGCGCGCCGACCAGGTCGTCACGCTCCCGCCGGGCACGTATACGCCGGGGCGCGCGCTGAACGCGGGCGCGGCCATCGCCACGGCGCCGATCCACGCGGCGCTGTCGTCACACTGCGCGCTGCCCGACGACGGCTGGCTTGACCGTGCGCTGCGCAACTTCGCGGCGCCCGAGGTCTGGGCGGTCGGCGGCAGCTCGAAGGATCCGTACGGCCGCCCGATCGCCACGCCGTGGCTGCAGACGCTGGCGGAGGCGGGCACGGCGCCGGATTGGGGGTTCTCGAACCACGCCTCGTGCTGGCGCGCCGAGGCGTGGCGGGCGCACCCGTTCGACGAGCGCCTCCCGACCACCGAGGACCGCCTGTTCTCCTGGCAGATCCTCCAAGACGGGCACCGCGTGGCGTTCGATCCTGCGTTGTTGGTGGACATGTCACATCGCTGGAAGCAGGGCACCATCAACTACTACCGGCGGACGCGGCTCGAAGAGGCGGTGATCACCGCCATGGCGCAAGCCACGATGAACGGCATGGCCCCGTACTCCGCGAAGGACCTGGTGCGCGACTGGTGGTCGGGGTTCTCCACCGACGATCACTCGCGCTGGTTCCACCGGGCCAACCCGCGCCGAGCGCTCGGCCTCCTCGGCAAGTACCAGGGACGCCGGCGACCGTACGTGCTGTGAGCAGCTCACGAGGCCACCGCCCGGGTGGTGCGCAGGATGCGGCCGCCCGGCGCGCGGCGGACGAGGCCGAGGAGCTCGAGCTCCATGAGGCCGGCACGGACCGTCGCGGCGCCGGCGGCGTCGGGGGCGAGCATGTTGATGGTGTCGCGACCGTCCTCGACGGCGGCGAGCAGGGCGAGGAGCTCGGGAGCGGCGTCGGCGGGAGGCGGCACCGTCTCCCCCGCGGCGCGGCGCACCGCCAGCTCGGCGTGCTCGACGCCGAGGACCAGGTCCAGCGCGTCGCGCGCGTCGCGGATCAGCGTCGCTCCGTCGCGCAGGAGGGCGTTGGTCCCGCGTGAGCGCCAGCTGACCACCGAACCGGGAACCGCGGCGACGTCGCGGCCCAGCTCGAGCGCGAGCTCGGCCGTGATCAGCGAGCCCGAGCGCTCCGCCGCCTCGACGACGATCGTCGCCGGGGCGAGCGCGGCGATGATGCGGTTGCGCGCCGGGAAGCTCCACTTGAACGCCTGGAACCGGGGCGGCATCTCCGACACGACGGCTCCGCCCGCCGCGATGATCGCGCCGTAGAGGCGGGCCTTGCTGCGCGGGTACGGGACGTCGGCGCCGCCCGCGAGCACCGCGACGGTCGGCCCGCCGACCTCCAGCGCGCCGGTGTGCGCCGCGCTGTCGACGCCCAGGGCCATGCCGCTGACGACGGTCACGCCCGCGGCGGCCAGGCCGCGACCCAGCGTGCGCGCGACCTCCAGGCCCTCCGGCGACCCGCGGCGCGTGCCGACTATCGCGACCGCCGGCGGCGGCGGCGCCAGCCCGTCGCCGACCAGGCGCGCCAGCCGCGCACGGCCGCCGTCGTCCTCCCCCGCACCGCCGCGGACGAAGAGCGCGGCGGGCGCCGCGCGATCGTCGTGCAGGCGCGCCGGGTAGTCGCTGCCGTGGCGGCAGACGACCTCCAGCTGTCCGTCGGCCGCCGTCACGAGCAGGTCGAACAGGCTGGCCTCCTCCATGCGGCGACGGAGCTCCGGCGCGTCGTCGCCGCCCACGGCGGCGAGCAGGTCGTCGTCAGACAGCGCGAGCACGTCGCGGATCGGCCGGCGCCGCCGGCGCGCGACGTCGATCCGGCCGGCCAGCAGCTCCAGCAGCACCGCCCGGCGCAGGCATCGGGCACAGGCCGCCGAGTCGGAGACGCTCATGCGGCATCCTGCGCCGGCTGGTCGATGACGTCCTGCCGCAGGCCGAGGGCTTCGAGGAGGTGCTCGGAGCCGACCGCGTCGCTGCCGTCGAGGTCGGCGATGGTGCGGGCGACGCGCAGCACGCGGTCGTGGCCACGGGGGCTGAGCGTGCCGCGATCGTACGCGCGGCGCAGGACCGAGGCGCCATGGGCGTCGAGGGCGACGTGGCGGCGCACGAGCGCCGCGTCGAGGTGCGCGTTGCAGGCTGCGCCGGTCCCCTCCAGGCGCCGGGCCTGGCGCTCGCGCGCCGCCACGACCCGCTCGCGCTCGTCGGCCGACCGGCACACCGGCCCGGCGGCGAACTCCGCGGGCGTCGGCCGCTGGACGTCGACGAGCAGGTCCATACGGTCCAGCAGCGGGCCGCTGAGCCGGCGCCGGTAGCGCGCGATGTCGCCCTCGCCGCAGCGGCAGCGCGGCGTGCCGGCGTACCCGCACGGGCACGGGTTCGTCGAGGCCACCAACATGAGCCGCGTCGGGTAGACCGCGGTGCGCTGGCCGCGCACGATCGCCACGCGGCCGTCCTCCAGCGGCTGGCGCAGCGCCTCCAGCGCCGACCGGCCGAACTCCGCCAGCTCGTCCAGGAACAGGACGCCGTGATGGGCGAGCGTCGCCTCGCCGGGCTGCGGGTTGCTGCCGCCGCCGACGAGGCCGGACGCCGAGATCGTGTGATGCGGCGCGCGGAACGGGCGCCGGGTCACGAGGCCGCCGTCCACGCGGAGGCCCGCGACGCTCTGGATGCGCGTGACCTCGATCGCCTCGGCGCGCGACAGCGGTGGCAGGATCGACGGCAGGCGCTGGGCGAGCATCGTCTTGCCCGTGCCTGGCGGTCCGGCCAGCAGCAGGTTGTGGCCACCCGCGGCGGCGATGGCCAGCGCGCGCAGCGGCCCGCCGTGGCCGCGGACGTCGGCGAGGTCGGGGCGGCGCGCCACCGGCTCGGCGCCGCCGCCGCCGTCGTCGCCGCCGCTCGGCGGCGGGCTGCCGTCGCTCTCGCCGCGCAGGATCGCGGCGACCTCCGCCAGGTTCGCCGCACCGAGAACGCCGAGATCCTCGACCAGCGCCGCCTCATCCGCATGCGTCCGCGCCAGCACGAGGCCGCGCAACCCCGCCGCGACGGTGCCCTCGGCCACCGCGAGGACGCCGCGGCAGCGGCGCAGCTCGCCGCCGAGCGCCAGCTCGCCGAACACGGCGACCCGCTCCAGCCGCTCGATCGGCAGCTGGCCGGCCGCCGCCAGCACGCCGCAGGCGATCGCCAGGTCGAACCCCGGCCCCTCCTTGCGCAGCGCGGCGGGCGCCAGGTTGACCGTGATGCGCCGCGCCGGGAACTGGAAGCCCGAGTTGAGGATGGCCGAGCGCACGCGCTCGCGGGCCTCGCGCACGGCGAGGTCGCCGAGGCCCACGATCGTGAACGCCGGGAGGCCCGGCCGCAGGTCCACCTCGACGGTGACGCGGCGGCTCTCGACGCCCTGGATGGCGAAGGTCGTGACGTGGGCCAACATGGACCGCGACGCTAAGCGGGTCCGCGTGACACGGCACACGCGCGGCGTGACGATCCTGCGGCGTCGACGTCACGAAAGCGCACACGGGCCGACCGGACGGCGGTCCGGCGCGGCCGACGCCTACGTCCTGCGCCGCACCACCATGACCAGCACGCGCTGGCCCCGGGCCACGCTCAGCTTCAGCGTCGAGCGCGTCCCCAGCGCCACGGCGTTCGTGCACGGCTGCCGGTCGTCGACCTTCGGCGGCGACACGCAGGCCCACGCGCGCAGCTTCCCGCGGGCCGACGCGGCACGTCGCAGCGTGATGCGCAGCGACCCGGGCTGCTTCGCAGCGGCCACGCGCGCGGCGGCGGTCGCCGTCACCTTCCCCACGTCCACGCGCGCCAGCGCCACGCCGCCGGCCGTCCGCACCGTCGAGCTCGCGCCCGCCGCCAGCGTCCGGTATCCGCCGGTGGCGGCCCGAACCGGGCCGATCCACGTCGGCGCCCAGACCGTCAGAGAGCCGCCGGGGCCGGTGGCGATCTCCGAGCCGCGGAGCATCGTGCCCGTGTCGAGGGGATCGATCGTGTACGTCGCCGCGCCACCGCTCGGGATCACCGCACAGCGCGGGTTGCAGCGCCAGAACTGCAGGTCCTTGGTGTCGATCTCGGTCGCCGCCGACCAGACGCCCGGCGTCAGCGTCGCGACCTTGCCGACGTCGGGCCGGCCGCTCACGCTCAACCGCGGGTACTTGCTGATGCCCGGCAGCGCCGGCTTGATGGCGACCGTCGGCGCCGAGGTCGCGGCCACCGCGCCGTCGGCATTGGTCGCGGTGTGGATGACCCGTAGCGTCGACCGGGCGTCGGCGGTCTTCAGCTTGTAGGACTGCGTGGTCGCGCCCGGGACGTCGGTGCACGACACGCCCGCGCCGTTGCATCGCTGCCATCGGAACGCATAGCGCGTGTCCGACGTCGCCTTCCACGCCATCCTCACGGCCTGCACGACGCCCGGCACCTGCGTGGTCCCCGTGATCGCCGGGGCGACGCGCAACTCCGGCAGCATCGGCGCGACCGCCGCGGTCGGCGCGGAGGCGACCGTCGTCGTCCCCGCCGTGTTCAGCGCGCTGACGGCGACGGTGATCGCGTGGCCCACGTCCGCGGTCCCGAGGACGTGGTTCGTCGCCGTCGCGCGCGGGATCGCCGCGCAGTTGCTGCCGCCGGCGTCGCAGCGCTGCCAGGCGTAGGTCAGGCGCGTGGGCTTGTTGGCCCACGTGCCGGGACGCGACTGCAGGTTGTTGGTGCGCGCGGGCACCCCGATGATCGACGGGGCGACCCCGGCGACCGGCAGCGGCTGGTCGGCGACCGCGATCGGCGTGCCGGCGACCGACCCGGAGCTGCCCGGCGACGTCACGTCCTCGCGCACCGCCACCGCGTGCGCGCCATCGGCCGCGACGAGCGCGTACGAAACACCGGTGGCGCCCGCGATGTCGACGCAGTTGGTGCCGTCGACGTCGCAGCGCTGCCATTGGTAGCGGACGGTGAGCGTCGGGACGTTCCACAGGCCCGGTGCTGCCCGGATGGTCTCGGTGACCGTGACGTTCCCGGAGATCGCCGGCGCCCGGACGTTGACCAGCGCACGGCCCTGGACGTCGGCGGTCAGGGTCGAGACGGCCGACGCCGCCGAGATGCCCGAGTAGGCGGTGACGCGCACGCCCATCGCGTGGCCGACGTCCGGGCCGGTGAGGACGTAGCTCGGCCCGAGGCCGACCGTCACGCAGCCCGTTGCGGTGCTCGTCGCGCCCGCCGGGCAGCGCAGCCACTGATAGGTGAACGTCGCGGTCGACGGCGTCCACGTGCCGTGGTCGGCCGTGAGCACGTTGGTGTCCATCAGGGTGCCCGCCGGCGCGGGGATCGGCGGGCTGACGACCGGCGGGGCGGTGACCGTCGCGCCGGCGCCCGAGTAGGCCACCGTGCTGCCGTCGGGGTTGGTCGCGGTCACCGCGACGCGCACCGAGGAGCCGACGTCGGCGGTGACCAGCGTGTAGGTCGAGGCGGTCGCGCCGGCGATGTCGGCGTGGCCCGAGCCGCTGTCGCGCTGCCACTGGAAGGCGTAGGTCGTGCCCGCCGGGCTCCAGGTGCCGACGGCCGCGGTCAGCGTCGAGCCGCCTCGCGTCGCGCCTCCGATGACGGGTGCGACGGTGTTGACCGGCGGGCCGGTCGCCGCGGCGCCGGTCAGGCAGCTCCCCGACGGCAGCGTTCCGCAGTCGGCCAGGAACACGTTGTTGTAGACGTCCCAGTGCGTCGCGAGGTAGCTGCCGGCCGCCGGGCTCGGGTTGAAGTAGTCGTCCTGGTTGCAGTCGTAGGTCTGGTTCATCGCCCCCGACAGGCCGGCGCAGACCGTCGTGTCGTAGGCGTGCCCCATCGCCGGGCCGTCGGCGTAGCACATGATGTCGAGGCCGTCCCAGCAGTGGCCGTAGACGCCGCTGGTGCCGCCGGACGGCTGCGTCGTGTGCGGCGCCGACCACTGCACGGCGCCCATCGTGTGGGTCATCTCGTGCAGCATCCCGGTCGGCCACCAGCCGTTGGCCGACGTCGCCGGGGCGGCGACGTCACGGTAGAAGAGCACCGCGAAGAGGTTGCCGTTGTTGTGCGGGTTGCCGGCGTCAGGGCGCTCGGCCGACGCCGACCCCGCGTAGTAGTCGCCGAGGCCGTAGCTGCCGCTCGCGCTGCCGTTGAGCGTGTCGGCCAGCACGACGTAGTTGCGCGGGCCGGCGGGCGTGCCGACCGCGTTGTGCACGGCGGTCCTGATCGCCGCGAGGTTGTCGAGGTACGTCGCGCGCGTGCCGGGCAGGTGGATGGTCTGGATGTCGAGGTACCCGGCGCCGCAGCTCGTGCCGAGGTCGAAGCGCGGGGCGCGCGAGGATTCCGCCTGACCGGAGACGAACTGGCCGATGAGCGACGCGTCGGCCTGCAGCAGGTCCTTCCACTGCGCGAAGCGATCGGGGCGGTCCGACGGGTGCAGGTAGAGGACCTTGAAGTGCGGGAGCGTCGGCGTCGTGGCGGCGTTGACGGTGTCGTCGGTGGTGCGCTCGGTGCCGCACCAGCTCGACGGCAGGGCGGCGGAGGCCTGCAGCGGCGCGTCGCCTGCGGTCTCCAGCCGCGCCTGGTTGACCTCCTGGGCGACGTTGACGTCGCTGAGCTCCTGGGGCGTGTCGACGTGATCGGCGTGCGGCGCCCCGGCGGCCGCGGCGGCCTCGTGCGCCTCGTCGTGGGCGCGCGCCACTGCAGGGACCAGCAGCACGGTCAGGACCGCGAGCAGGCAGGAGAACGCGCTGACGAATCGCCGCACCCCCCAGTGGACGGCGGCGCGGGCACGACCCGACAGCGTTCTGGACCAAAAGCCGAGCGCGCGCCGGGGGCGCGATCAGGTCCGCAGCACCACGCGCGCGGTGCCCAGGCGGATCTCGTCGCCGTCGCAGACCGCGGTGCGGGTGACGCGGACGCCGTTGACCCATGTGCCGTTGGTCGAGGCGCGATCGACGAGCAGCCAGCCGTCGCCGACGCGCAGCAGCTCGGCGTGGCAGCGGGAGACCGTGGACTCGACGAAGCGGACGTCGCAGCTGCGCGAACGGCCGAGGACCAGGCGGGCGCCCGCGTCGGCGGCGGGGGCCACGAGCGCGGGACCGTCGCCGCGCCGGGCGCGGCGCCCGAGCGCGAGGCGGAGGCGATCGAGCGGGCTCGGCAGGTCGCGGGCCAGCGGCGCGAGGTCGTGGGCGTGCTGGGCGTCGAGCGCGACGGCGATGCGGCCCTCGAAGGTGTCGGCGCTCAGCTCGCCGCGCAGGTACGACGCCCGGAGGCGCCGCTCGGCCTGCCACCGCTCCCGGTCGCCGATGCGCATCGGGCGATCATGGCGCGGGCTCATCCGTCTCGCAACGGCCGCTGCGCAGGATCGTCACGGGCGCGTGCTGTCCGGGCACGCGTTCGCTCATAGCGTCGCCTGCGTGTCCACCGATCCCCGTCAGCACCTCGGCCGCCTCGGCGAGCGCCTGGCCGCCGAGCACCTGGAGCGCCTGGGCTGCGCGATCGTGGCGCGCAACCACCGCACGCGGTACGGGGAGATCGACCTCGTGGCCTGCGACGGGCAGACGTTGATCTTCGTGGATGTGACTGGGGATTGCGTGCCCGATCACCGGCGTGGTCAGCTCGACGGTCCCGCCGTCGCGCTGCATCGCCTCCAGCGCGCCATGGACCTCGCCGCGCGGAACGCGCACGATCAGCTCCATCTCGGCGCCCTCGGTCACGCCGGGCTGCCCGACGACCTCGGCCGCGTAGCCGCCCACCTGCACCTCGGCGCCGTGCGGCCAGCGCTGCACGTCGCGCAGGATGCGCGCGGCCGCAGCGTCGCTCAGCTGCGGCGCGATCCGCAGCCCCGCCGCGGTCTCGCTCAGCACCATGTGCGAGAAGAACTCGCGCAGCACCAGGTTGGTGGCCTTCACGTCGTCGCGCGCGCCGTCGAGCCGTCCGGTGAGCTGGCCGTGCAGCCGCTCGTAGAACGCCGCCCGCTGCGCCTCCGGGGTCTCCTCGGTCGCGACGCTCAGCGCATCCAGCGCGGCGGCCAGGCGCTGCTCCGCCGCCTTGGCCTCCTGACGGCGCGCCTTGACGGTCCGCAGCAGCAGCTCCTGCGCGTCCTCGTCGTCGTCGGCGACGGCCGCGTCCAAGCGCTTCGCCATCTTGACCAGGACCCGCTCGCACTCCGCGATGTCGGCCTGCGCGCGCGTGGCCTCCTGCACCAGGCGCTCGCGCTCGGCGGCACGCCCGGCCAGCAGCTCGCCCATCACGCCGTCGCTGTCGCCGAGCAGCGCGGGCAGGTGCTCCAGCACCAGCGGGTCCACCACGTCGGCATCGAAGATCGGTCCCTCACACCGCGACTGGTGACCGGGCCGGTAGATCTTCCTCGCCTCGCACACGTAGGTCCGGGCGCGGGTGCCGCCCTTCGTCGTGCGGGGCGTGCGCCCGCGGTCGTTGCGCATCGTCCCGCCACAGACGCCGCACCTCACCAAGCCCGTCAACAGGAACAGCTCGGCCGGACGACCGGCCTTCCGCTTGTCGACGTTCCCGCGCGCGCGGCGCTCTGCGGCGAGCCGGTAGAAGTCCTCCGGGCTGACGTACGGCTCCCAGTGGCCGGTCCCGACGACCTCGCCGCGGTACACCGTCAGCCCGGCGTACATGGGCGTGCCCATCGACTGGTTGATGCGGTAGGCGTCGAACGGCCGCGGCTTGTGGTCCTTGCGCCGCGGCCTCGTGATCCAGCCGCGCCGGTCAACCTCGGTCGTGATCGCCTCGGTGCTCCAGCCCTCCAGCGCCAGCTCGAAGATCGTGCGCCACAGCTCCATGCGCTCCGGGTCCTTCTCGACCGTCGCAAGCGTCCGGCCGGGCTCGTCCAGCTTGGGCTCGCGGCGCACGATGTAGCCGTCGGCGCAGTGGCCGCCCACCCAGTCGCCTCGCAGCGCGGCACCGTGGATGCCGCCCGCGACGGCGAACCCCTTGCGCTCGGAGTCGGCGTTGTTGCGGTCGCCCATCATCGCGGCGAAGGCCAGTCCGCCCTCGCACGTCGCGGGGTCCTGGACGGACTGGATCTGCACGCCCGACCGCCGCGCCCACAGGGCCAGCTCAACGAGGTGGTCGGCCTGAACGCCGTCGCCACGGGCAAGGCGGTCGGTGTGCTGGACCACGAGGTGGCACGTGCCGTGCTGACGCGCAAGGCGCTCAGCGTGAGCCTTCGCGTCAGCCAGTCCCTCGCCGCGGTTGCCCCGGTAGGCGCTCTTGGCGTTGTCGCTGTACTCGTCCACCACGGTCCAGCCGCGGCGCAGCGCCAGCTCCTTGCCGTCAGCGAGCTGCCGCGGCAGCGATCCACGCACGTCGTCGGTCGACTTGGCCGCGTAGAGGACCGCGAAGGCGGGTCCGTCCGGGAGTGTCTGTACGTTCTGCATCGTCTGTTGTTCCTTTCGAGCGCCGCCCCATCCTCCAAAGACGGGCGGCGTTCGCGCTTCAGGATGGTCTAGGCGCCGGACGACTCCGCGGTCCACAGGTAGTCCGGGAACGACTCGCGGTGCCGTTTGGCCGCGTCGGGGAACGCGTTGGCCCACAGCTCCGCCAGCTCGGTGCGCCACCGCTTGCGCCAGCGGTCGGCTTCCTTCTTGCCGCCCAGCTGCTTGACGTTCTTGGGATCGCTGAGCAGCGAGATGCAGCCGAGCAGGTAGTGCGCGTGCATCGCCATCCGCACCTCCTCGCTGAACGTGCGGCCGTGGTCGGCGGAGGTGTCCTTCAGCTCGTCCACGAGCTGCTGCGGCGCGCGGATCACGATGCGCGCGCCGGGCGGCGAACTCAGGGTCAACTCGGTGTTAGGCATGGGTATGACATTACACCACGATTGTCATATCCGGGAGCGCCCTCGGATGGTCAGGCGGCCGGGCAGCTCAGGCCCACAGCACGGAGCCCGACATCGGCCCACGACCGGCAGTCCCCGTCCGGGAGTCATCGACCCACTCCAGCCCCAGCACGGCGAGCGCCTCGCTGCGCGGATCGGGGAAGCCCTCGTAGGCGGCCCGCCAGCCCTCCCTGACCGAAAGGTCGCTCACCGCTGTGCGCCAGTCCAGGCTCACGCCCTTGCTCACCCGGGACAAGTCGATGCGGTCCAGCGCGCCGAACCACGCCAGGTAGAAGTTCTCGCCGCGACGGCGCGCCGCCGCCATCAGCGCCACCAACTGCTCGTCGGGCGTCATGGTGCGGTCGGCGCTCGCCGGATCAGGTCCCAGCCCACCAGCTCCTCGACGGCGGCGCGGCTGATGCGCGCCGTCGGCCGGTCGATCAGCCCCACGCCGTCGATGGACCCGATCGGCGCGTCCACGGCCAGCAGGTCGTCACGGTCCATCTGGAGGCGCCACAGCGCCTGCGTGGCGGTCGCCTGCGCCAGCGCCGCCTGCTGGGCCGCCGACAGCACCATCGGGGCGACGCGCCAGCCCAGGACGTGCACCTGAAGGTCGCGCTGCGCGTGCGCCAACAGCCGCAGGCAGCGGTCGTCGTCGTCGGGCACCGCCAGGCCGTAGTTGTACGCCACGCTGCGCAGACCCTCGACCGTCGTCCACAGCCCGCCAACGCCGGGCGCCGGTCCAGGCGGCGCCGAGCTGGAGCGCAGCTCGGCGGCGCGCACGTTCACGCCGTCGTCCACGACCAGCTCGTAGACGCCGGTGGCGGGGATCGCCAGCGTGGCCACGACCACGCCCGACCCCGCGGGCTGCTCACGGAACGCACCCGGCTGCTGCGCGTTGGAGCGCCGCGCCTGCACGACCGCGCCGGTCGCCAGCTCCAGGAACGCGTAGCCGAACCGGCCCGCGTCGCCCGTGCCCCAGCCCTGCATCAGCTCCTCGTGCGCCGCGTCCCCGGCCAACGCCTCGATCACCGTGCGCTCCCGACGCTCGGCGGCCGCTTGCGCTCGGGCAGCGCCTTGAACGCCGCGCCGCGCTTGGCGACCTGGTGCGCGTACTGGCGCAGCGCCGGGTCCGCGAAGAACTTGCGCTGCTGACTCTTGCTCACAACCTTGCCCGTCCGGCTCAGACCGCGCTGGCGCTGCTGGAGCGCCGCCGCGCGCTTACGCGCCTTGGACCCCTTGCCCCGGGGCGCCGTGTCGCGGTGCTGGAGCGCCAGGCGCTCGACGTGCGCGGCCGCCTGGCCGATCGTCAGCCGCCGCGGCCGGCTTGTGCCCCGCACCCCCCGCGCCAGAGCCTGACCGTCAGGGGACTCCAGCGCGGGGGCACGGGACGGCTTCGCCACCACGGGGGAGGGCGACGAGACCACTCGCGCCCCACCTCCCCGCGGGCCGGTTGAGTGGACCGGACCCGCCGAAGTTGTAGGCACACGCACCGTCGCCGATGCGGTGCGGACCGTGCGCGGCCCGGTCGTCGTGACCTTGACCGCCGACGACGCGCCGCGCCTGCGGCCGCCGCCGGGCAGCCCGGGCACCCCGACCGACGGCACCCCGCCCACACCAGCCGACGAGCCCGCAGCGGCCAGCACAGCCGCGCCCGCGGCCGCCCGGCCAGCCCCGGAGGAGGAGGGCTGCGCCGGGCGCGCCGCGGTGGGCTGCGCGGTGCTGCGGACCCGCGTGGGGCCGGTGGTGCGGCGGGCTCGCGCCATGTCCCTAGGCGTTGATCGCCGGAGCCGCCACGCCCGTCAGCTTGACGATCGACTGCGGCACGTGGACATCGAAGCCCAGCCGGTAGCGGCCGCGCACGAGCACGGCGTCGGCGGAGAACTGCTGCGAGCGGTCGACCTCGACGGTCACCTGCTTGCGCAGCACGGCCTGCGCCTGGTTGGGCGCGTAGACGATGACCGTCGTCGCGGGGCCCGCACCGGCCGACACCGGCAGCCACGCCGTGCCGAAGACGGGCGGGATCCCGTCGGGCCGGTTCAGGTAGGCGTTGCTGCCCGCCGCCTCCTTGGTCAGCGACAGCGCCGTGGCCGGGCGCGGCCCCATCAGAACCGCGTACGGCCCCGGGATCAGCGCCTCCTGGAGCATGCCGACGGCCTTGAGTACGTGATCCCACGACAGCGCGCCGCCGACCGCGATCGCCTGCGTGCCCGCGATGTTCAACAACCCCCGGAACCCCTTGGGGTCGTTGCCGATCACCATCTCGCGATCGCCCTTCAGGCTCATCGCGATGTTGATGTTGTCGGCCGCGAGCTGGAGCAGGTCGGGGTCGGAGTCCTCGAACGCCTCCGAGGATCCGCGCACCAGCGCCTTGAGCGCCTTGGTCGGGATCTCGAACTCGTCCAGGTCCACGTCACTGGGGGTGATCTCCTCCAGCTCGTCGTAGAACGCCACTTCCACGTCGCCGGTCAGCACGGGCCACTTGACGGCCTTCTTGTCGGTCGTGATCAGCGGCACGCCCGACGCCAGCACCACGCTCTGCTCGCGCAGCTTGTCGATCAGCGCCGTGCGCACGTCGTCGGGCTCGACCGGCGCCGCGGTCGCGTGCGTCAGGTCGCGGCACTCGCCCGGTGCGATGCCCCGCATCGCGTCCAAGATCCGCGACTCCACGGTGCCCTCCGCCTGCTCGTGCGTGCGGTCCTCCACCTGGAGCCCGCCGCCCTGCTTCTGTCGCCTCACGGCGTCCTCCTCGTTGTTGGGGTCCTGCACGTCCTGCTCGGCGCCTTCCTGCGAGCGCAGCTCCGCCGCCGCCGCGGCTCCGTACCCGCCCGTCGTGACCACCGCCACGTCGCGCAGCTCGCGCACCTCCAGGACGTGGCGGGTGTTGCCGTCCCAGCGGTCCTTCGCCACCGCCATGCGCCACGAGCCCTGGTTCAGGTCGCCGCGCTCGACGGCCACGCGCACGTCGTTGCCCGTCGGGCTGTCGGGCAGCTCGACGCTCCAGTGCATGCCGTCGCTGCGCTCCTCGACCTCCAGCGTGTTCGGGTGACGGCCCAGCAGCCGCGACACGTCGTGGTTGAGCGTCGCCACCAGGTCCGTCATGTCGGCCTTGGTCATGCAGCCCGGCGCCATCACCTCGCGCCAGCCCCCGAAGTCGCGCGACTCAACGCCGTACGGGATCAGGCCGCGCAGGCGCTTGCCGTCCACGACCAGCTCGGCCGCCTCGGTCGGCGCCGAGCGCTGCTCCAGCTCGCCCAGCTTGGGCTTCTTCATGATGTTGCCCCCTCGGGCGGTAGGTCTTCTCGGTCGCGCACCTCTGCACGGGTCATCCAGCCGTGCTTCTCATCCAGCGCCGCCGTGTAGAACGTCGCGCGCCCGGCGTGGTCGGGCTGCATCAGCGCCTCGCGCACGTACTGCGCGTACGTCCGGCCGGGCGGCAGCAGCGTGCCGTGGCCGGTGAACGCCTGCTCCAGCGCGACCAGGTAGGGCGACAGCGAGAACGTGATCGCGGCCTGCGCCTGGCCCTCGACGTTGGCGTACGTGTTGGAGTCACCGGACGGCGCGGCGATCATCCACGGGAACAGCCCGAAGATGCGGCACACCGCCACGGTGCTCAGCTGGCGCTGCGCGACGAACTCCGCATCGCGCGCAGGGGTGCTGACCGCGGTGTAGGTCACCTCGCCGGTGACGAACTCGATGCGGTTCGGGGTCGCGCTGCGCCCGTCCCAGCGCTTCTGCATTTCCTTGGCGTGCTCCTCGCCCTCGGCATCGCCGATGGTCTCGGGCAGGCCCACGATCCCCGCTGGGTTGTAGCCCGCCGACGCCGTGTTGCTCGCGTGGCCGGCCAGCGCCCGCGACAGGCCCAGCTCCTCGCGGCACGCAGCGATCGGCGACATGCCACGCACGCCGTCGAGCGACGACAGCAGCCGGGCGTGGATCACGTCCTCGCGGCCCAGCTCGTAGCGCTTGTCGCCGATCGACCAGACGTAGGTCGGCTCGCCGTCAGACCCGATCTTGACCTCCACAGCGTCGGGGCGCAGCGTCCGCAGGTAGGCCACCTCGTCGCCGTTGTGCACCAGGCCGACGAAGGTCTCGCCCCACAGCGCCAAGCTCTGCACGCACTGCGCCGTGAACGCGCTCTGCGTCAGACCGGGCGCCGGGGTCTCCAGCAGCGGCGCGTCCACGCGCTCGCGGCCCGTCGGCTCCAGCCGCCGGTACCCATGAAGCGGCAGCGTGCTCGCCGTACGCGCCAGCCACCCGACGCACCCGAACACGTCCGTGATGCTCATGGCCGACCGCTCCGTGACCGGCACCCCGGCCGCCGTGTCCGGGAAGAAGACGCCGGGCACGGTCTCGCGCGTCAACGCACGGTCCTCGACCTGGCGGCGGCCGAACGGCCAGCGGCGCTTGTTCAGGTCGATCGAATCCACCGGCAAGATCGTGCCGGTCATTTCTATTGACCTGAACAAGCCCTCCAGGCCCCTCCGGCTGCGTCGCGGCAGCCGCGGCGTGCACCAGCTCGCGCGCGCTCTCGGCCAGCCGTTGGAGGCGTTCCAGCGCCGCATCGTCGCCGCCCTGCACGGCCCCGAACGCGAGGTGGTGGTGATGCTCCCCCGCGGCAACGCCAAGACCGCGTTGGGCTCCCGCGCCGCGCTCGGGCATCTGCTCACCGAGCCCACCGCCAGCGTCGCGCTCGGCTCCGGCTCGCGCGAGCAGTCGCAGATCGCCTACGACTTCATGGCCCGCGACAGCGAGCACCCCGCGCTCGACGGGGAGGTGGAGGCCCGCCTGCACGCGATGCGCGCCCGCCGCGGCGGGCAGCTGCGCGTCGTCTCCGGCCGCGGCCACCGCGTCCACGGCCGCACCGACTCGGTGTTCTTGCTCGATGAGCTGTGGTCCCAGGACGGCACCGTGCTCGAAGCCGCCGAGACCGGCCTGGTCAAGCGGCCCGACGCGCGGCTGTGGATCCTGAGCACGGCGCCGCTGTCGGCCGACACGCCGCTGGGCCGCCTGCGCGAGCGGGCACTGGCGCTGCCCAACGCGCGGCGCGAGCGCGACGGCGCGATCGTGGAGGCGTCGGGCGACGGCCTGCGGTGGCTGGAGTGGAGCCTGGACCCTGAGCTGCACGACCCCGACGACGTGGCGTTCGTCGCGAAGCGCGTCAACCCGGCGAGCTGGATCACGGAGGCCGCGCTGCGCGAGCAGCACGCGCGCCTGGACCCGCGTTCGTGGCTCACCTTTCACGGCAACGTGTCGCACGCGTCGAGCGCCACGTGGCTCCCCATCGGCGTGTGGCAGGCGTGCTGCGCGCAGCCCTACACGGTGGCGCCCGGCGAAACGCTGATCGTCGCCGCCGACGCAGGTGGCGGCGACGCCGAGAAGCGCTCGGTCACCGCGCTTGCGGCGATGACACTGGACGGTCGCGTCGCGCACGTCCAGACGTGGGATGGCCCCGACGGCGCCCTGCACGTGTTCCCGGCCATCGACAAGCTGGCCGAGAAGTACAACGTCTACGAATGCGTGCTGGACCGCTGGGGCATGGCGACAGAGGCCCTGCGCAACCAGGACCGCTACCGCATCACGCAATTTCAGATGAACGGGGGCCGCCAGGTCCAGGCGTCAGAGGCCCTCATCCAGCTCGCCATCGCAGGACGGCTCCGCTGCCCCGACGACCCAACCCTGAACGCCCACAGCGCCCACGCGACGACCGAGACCACACCGCTCGGCGCGCGCATCGTCCGCGCCCACCGCGACCCGATCGACCTCATCACCTGCCTGAGCCTCTGCGCGGTGCGTGCTCAGCAGCCCCGCAAGCGGTTCCGGGTGTTCACGCCCGCCACCTGAGCGCAAGCACACCAACAACGCCGCTCGGCGCGCACGAAAAGCGCATGGGCTGCGCGTTCCTGCTGGCGCTGGTCAGAAACCGACGCGGTTGCCCGCGAGCAGCGCTCGGACCATCCCGCGGACCTCGCCGTCGCTGAGGATGCTGTGGTCCAGCGGCTGCACGTCCATCCTGCGGTTCTTGCCCATCGCGAACACGTGCAGCATCCGCTCCGCCTCCGCGCGGTCGAACGGCTGAGCGTCGACCAGCTTGGCCAGCTCCTCGCTCGCGACGCGCTCCATCTGCTCCCAGTTCTCCATCGGCCCGACCGTACAGACGGTTCCGGCCATCACCGTCTGTACGCGCAGACACCTACCAGCGGCGTCGGCGCATCCGCTCAGCGTTCGCCTCGAACCCCGCCTTGAAGCGCGCCACCGCGGGCTGCGTCAGCTCCTCGAACGCCGCCTCGGTCTCGCCCGCCGCACGGAGCACGATCCACCGCGGTGCGACGCCGGGGTGCTGCACGTTGCGGACCGTGACCCACCGGCCGCCGACCGTGCGGAACCTGACCGGTCCCCGGATCACGTGCGCCCGGATGCCCGACTCCATCCACTGCGCCACGATGTCGTGGCTGACGACGCCCGACACGTAGCCGTCCACGCCAGGCCGCACGTTCTGCTCGCGGCGCACCGGCGTCTGGCGGTAGCTGTCGCGCAGCGTGCCGGGCGCCCGGCCCGGGAGCCCCGACTTCCCGACCGGCGCCAGCGACCGCGCGCGGTGCGTCATCGCCGCGCCCGCCATGTCGGCCATGTCCGCCATCAGCTCGTGCGCCAGGTGCTCCACGTCGAACAGCTCGCCCAGTGTGCCGTCGCTCTCGTACGCCATTCAGCTCCCGCTCCTCGCTCGTCTGCCCTCGATCGCCAGATGATGCGCGCGACACAGCGCCCGGCCGTTCTCCGCAGCGTTCGCGCCGCCCACCGCCACGCCAACCTCGTGGTGCGCCTCCAGGTTCGCCGCGCCCGTGACCTCGCACCGGGCGCCGTTCTCGATCGCCTCGCACTGGTAGCCCGCCGCGGCCAGCACCGCCGCGCGGAAGCGCTCGATCCCGGCGCCGCCGCCGCGCCGCCGCCGCGTCGCCCGCCCCGTGCGATGGCGCCCGCACCGCGACTGGCCGACCGGCACCGTCGCCCCGCACACCAGGCAGGTCGAGCTGATCACCGCGGCCGCCTGCGCCTGCGGCGCGGCTGATGCCGGGCGCAGTACAGCGCCCCACGGACCGCCACCGCGTGGCCGCACTTCCAGCAGCCCGACGGGCCAGCCGCGACGCCGTGGCTCGCGCTCGACAGCAGGCCGCGCGCGCTCACCGCGGCGCGACCTCGAACACGATCGAGCGCTGCCGCTGGTTCACGTACAACTCGACGGCCTCGCCGCTCAAGTCCAGGTCAACCACGCCCAGCACGTCCTCGCGGATGATCACGCAGCGCTCCACGTCACCGTCGAGCACGACCGCCGCCGTCCGCCCGTCGGCGCCGTCGACCGTGGCCACGTGCGTCGGCACGCCCCACAGCCCATCGACGCGCACCAGCTTCCCCAGCACGTAGCTCTGCACGTCCACCAACAACCCGGTGAACGCGTCCGCGGGCTCCAGCTGGACCGCCAGTCCCTCCAGCACCTCGTGCTCGCTCATGCCCAGCATCGTCCCGCGCGTCGGCTATCGCCTGGACACGCCCGCTCCAGGCTGCGCCGCCGCTGCCGAGCACCCGGGCATGGCCCTCGTCATCACCCGCTGCCCCGGCGAACAGCTCATCCTCACCACGCCCGAAGGGCACCGCATCGTCATCGAAGCCGAGCCCGTCCCCGCCAAGCACCTCGACGGCGTGAAGCTCGTCATCGACGCCCCTCGCGCCGTGCTCATCACCCGCGGCGAACTCGAACACCGCTGATCGCGTCGGCGGAGACCGGCTCCGCTAGACGCCTCCTGTCCTGCTGTCAGTGAGAGAGCGCGATCAGGAGCGTCAGCGACGGATCGTGCTAGGCGGGGGTCCGGGGGCGGCTATGAGCCCCCGGGCGTTCGCTGTGCCGCGGCGCCGTCGGAGACCGGCACGTTGGCACGTTCCAGCCTCCCCCTGCCCCGGGAAGGCCCGCTTTTCCATCAGCGGGTATCTGCTCCGTCCACGCTCCCCTGGCCGTCCGGTGCCCCCTCGTTTCCTCATCGGCTCCAGGGGTCCAACTACGGGCTTGGTGCTGCTCTGCCTCGGGGCGGTCGCCCCAGCGTGTGCCTCGTCTCCCGCCCCCTGGTGGTTGGCCTCAGGCGGGAGTTGACGGCTGCATTCAGCCTGCCTATGCGTTGACGCCCCGGGCGGGAGCGGGCTGTCGGTCGCCGACCGCTGCGGCCGCTAGGCTTCGGCCACCTCCTGCCCCACAGCAGAGGACTTGAACGAGGGCCGCCCCGCTAGGCGGCCCTCGTCGCTTCTTGGAACGGTCACGGGCGGCAGCGACAGCCAAGCGACAGCTAATCCCCGTTCAGTGAGGTCAAGACCCGCCGCGGCCGCGGCCAGCCCTGGGACGCGCTGCACCCGGCCAAGCAGGCGCAGGTCCGGCGCATGGCCCGCGCCTACCTCAACGACACGGCCGACCGACCGCGCGTGGCGCTGCTGCGCTTCGACGCGATCGGGATCGCCATCGACGCCCGCGGGCGCCTGACGCGCCTGGAGCACCTCGAGGACGCGTTCTAGTGGTGCGGGTGCACGCGCGTCAGTCGAGCGGGTCGGGCATCCAGTCGGGTGGGTCCTGGACGGTGAAGGGGCGGCTGGCCAGCACGTCGCCGTTGACGCTGAGCTTGAACTCGTACAGGCCGGCGTCGAGGGTCAGCCCGTTGAACGCCGAGGTCACCGGCGCGCTGAGCGACGTGCCGGGCTTGACGCCGGGCGGCCGGCCGACCTCGAGCTGGGACAGGATCACGACCGGGTCGTCGCCGATCACCATCGCCTCGCCGTAGCTGTCGATGAGCTCGATCCGGATCTCGTGGTTCTGCTCGGTCCGGTCCCAGGGCACCGTGATGATGCTGCCCAGCGCGATGTTCACCGGTTGGCCCGGGGCGAAGAGCGTGTTCCATCCGCCGCCCATGACGTACAACTTGCCGTTGATGGCCTCCGCGAAGTCGCAGAGGATGACGGTGGCCTCCATCTACGCCCCGCCTCGGGTGATCGTGCTCGCGCTGATGACCATGGCCGCTGATCTGAGCACGCCGGCGCGGGCGGCGCAAACGAGGCCCCAGCCGGCTGGCAGGCCGCCCGTCGCGCTACAGCGCGAGCTGCTGGTAGGCGGTCGACTGGAACGACATGCGGTGCAGCGGCGAGACGCCGTGGCGCTGGATCGCCTCGCGGTGCTCGGGGGTCGAGTACCCGACGTGCGTCGCGAACTCCCAGCCGGGGTGGCGTGCGTCGGCGCGGTGCATGAAGCGGTCGCGCGTGACCTTGGCGATGATGCTCGCGGCGGCGATCGCGGCGCTCTTGGCGTCGCCGTCGATGATCGCTCGGCCCTCGTAGCCGTCCAGGTCGCCGACGGGGAAGCCGTCGCTGAGGCAGATGACCTCGTCGCGGCCGCCCTGGGCGACCTTCAGCAGCGACTCGCGCAGCGCGGCGAGGTTCGTGCGATGCAGGCCGCGGCGGTCGATGCCGCCGGCGCAGCGCGAGACGACCGCGACGCGCGTGGCGATGCGCAGGACGACCGGGTACAGCGCCGCGCGCCCTTCGGGCGTGTGCTGCTTGGAGTCGTTGAGGACCGAGAGGGCGCGGACGTCGCGCGGGCCCAGCGTCTCGAAGTCGAAGAGCACGGCGGCGGCCACCAGCGGGCCGGCGAGGCACCCGCGGCCGGCCTCGTCGGCGCCGGCGACGAACCGCACGCCGAGCGCGCGATCGTGGGCGAAGAGGCGCCGGCCGCTGCGGGCCTTGCTCTTCTTGCGCTGCTGCGGCTTGGGGGCCGGTGGCTGGGAGGCCGGAGGCACCGGGACGGCGTGGGCGCTAGAGCAGCCCGATGCGCTTGGGCGGCCAGTAGGTGGCGAAGGCGCCGCCGATGATCCACTTGCGGGGAACAGGACCCCAGAACCGGCTGTCGTCGGACTCGCCACGGTTGTCGCCCATCATGAACCAATGGTCGGCGGGGATGGTGATCGGGCGCGGGAAGTCGCAGCCGGTCCCGCCTTCGCAGGGACGGGTGAAGCCGTCCTTCTGGCGCTTGCCGTTGACGAACGCGTGCCCGCCCTTGATGTACAGGGTGTCGCCCGGACCGGCGACCACGCGCTTGATGAAGTTGACGCTCGCCTTGGTCGCCGTCGGACGCGAGCAGGCCTGGTCGGCCTTCTTGTTCGGATCGCCGCAGGTGTTGGTGTCCGAGCCGGCCGGCGGGTGGAACACCACGACCTCGCCGATCTCGGGCTTGTTGAAGCGGTTGCCCAACCGGTTGACGAGCACGCGCTGGCCGATCTGCAGCGTCGGCACCATCGACTCGCTCGGGATCCGGTACGGCTTGACGAGGAACGCCTGGATGCCCAGCGCGAGGCCCAGGGCGACGATGACGATGACGATGAGCTCGACGAACGAGCTCCCCGCCGACCTCTCCTTCTTGGCTTCGCCCGCGGAGGGGCTCACCTCAGGCCTGCTTGTCGTCGGCGCCGGCCGGAGCCTCGGCGGCGGGCGCGTCGCCCGGCTCGGCCGCGGCGGGAGCCTCGGCCTCGGGCGTCTCGCCCTCAGGGGTGCCGACGACCTCGTCGAGCGTGGCGCCCTCGGCATCGACGGCGCCGTCGGTCGCGGCGGCCTCCGCCTCGAGCTGCGCGGCCGGATCGTGCAGCAGACCGGGCTCGACCGTCTCCTCGGGCCCGATGTAGCGGCGCTCGCGGACGCGGGCGGCCTTGCCGACGCGATCGCGGAGGTAGTAGAGCTTGGCGCGCCGCACGTCACCGCGGGCCGCGACCTCGATCTTCTCGATCTTGGGCGAATGCACGGGGAACGTGCGCTCGACGCCCACGCCGAAGGACTGCTTGCGGACCGTGAAGGTCTCGCGAGAGCCGTGTCCCTGGCGCTTGATCACCACGCCCTCGAAGACCTGCGTACGGCGACGCGTGCCCTCGATGACCTGGAAGTGGACACGGACGCGATCGCCCGCCTGGAAGCGGGGGACGCGGCGCAGTTGTGCGCGCTCGAGAGAGTCGATGACGGTGCTCATGGCAAAGAGAAGGCGCGGAGATCGGCTCCGCGCGTCGGCTGAGTGATGGTAGCGAACGGAGGCCGCCGGAGCGGTCAGCCCGACATCGGGCCGAACGGGTCCGGCCCCGCGCCGCGCGGCGCCTGGTCGGACATCGACCCGAACGGATCCGGGCCGCCGCCGCGGCGCGTGTCGCCGGATTCCGGATCCAGCGGATGGGCCGTCGGCCCGACGACGCCCCGCTCCTGGCTGCGGGCGCGCCGCCAGGTCGCGATCTCCTCGTGATGGCCCGACAGCAGCACCGGCGGGACCTTCCAGCCGCGGTACTCCGCGGGCCGGGTGTAGTGCGGGTACTCGGGATCGCCGCCCAGCGCCTGGCTGAAGGACTCCTCCAGCGCGGACTCGGCGTGGCCCAGCGCGCCCGGCAGCTTGCGCAGCACCGCGTCCATCACGACCATCGCGGCCAGCTCGCCGCCCGACAGGACGTAGCGGCCGACCGAGATCGCGTCGGAGGCGAAGTGCTGGACGATCCGCTCGTCGAAGCCCTCGTAGCGGCCGCACAGCAGGGTGATCGCGGGCTCGGCGGCCAGCTCGTCGACCAGCGCGTCGTCGAGCATCCGCCCGCCGGGCGTCAGCGCGATCACGCGGCGCTCGCGGCGCAGGTCGACCGGATCCTGGTTGTAGATGACGCGCAGCGCCTGGTCCATGACGTCGACGCGCAGGACCATCCCGGCGCCGCCGCCGAAGGGCGTGTCGTCGACCTGGCCGCCGCTGAGCGGCGTGTGCTCGCGCGGGTTGAAGGTCCGCAGCTCGTGGCCCTGCTGGATCGCGTTGCGCACGTGCCGCTGGGTCTGGAACCACTCGAACCACTCGGGGAAGAGCGTGAGGACGTCGAGCTGCATCGGCTAGCCCTCGGCCTCTCCGAGGAACGCGAGGTCGACGTCGATCCGGCGCGCGTCGAGGTCGACGGTGCGCACGGCGTCGGAGATGAGCGGGACCAGCAGCGCCGGGCGCGACGGGTCGGCCTGGCGCGAGACCTCCAGCAGCTCGCACGACGGGTACGCCAGCAGCTGGGCCACGACGCCCACGTCCCGGTCGCCGTCGACCACGTGGCAGCCCACGAGGTCCTCGGCGTACCACTCGTCCTCCTCCAGCGGCGGCGCGTCGGCGCGGCGCACCCACAGGTCGGTGCCGCGCAGGGCGTCGACCGCCTCCCGCGTGTCGACGCCGGCCAGCCGGAAGATCGGGCGCGCGTCGGTGCCCGCGCGGCGGACGATGGCGACGTCCTCGCCGTGCAGCAGCAGCGTCGTGCGTCCCTCGAGGAGGCGGGTGCGCGGCTGGGTGAGGTGGAACGAGCCGTCGAGCCCGTGGGCCCGGCCGACGCGGCCCACGCTCAGCAGCGCGCGGCCGGCCGGATCTGCGGCCGGCATCTCAGTCGACGATGTCGACGAGGACGCGGCGCTGCTCCTTGACGGCCGCGGCCTTGACGACCGTGCGGAGGGCGTTGGCCGTCCGGCCGCCCTTGCCGATGACGCGACCGTAGTCCTCGTCGCCCACCGACAGCTCGAGGACGACGGTGCCGTCGTCCTCGTCGAACTGCTCGACGGCCACCGCGTCGGGATCGTCGACGAGCTGGCGCGCCAGGTAGTCGAGCAGCTCCTTCATCCGGTGCGTGGGCCCCTAGCGGGAGCCGGCGACGTCGATGCCCTGCGTGCGCAGGAGCTTGCGGACCTGGTCGCTGGGGGTCGCGCCCTTGGCGAGCCAGTCGCGCACGCGCTCCTCGTCGACGGTGATCGTCGACGGCTGGGTCTGGGGGTTGTACTGCCCCAGGATCTCGATGTTGCGACCGTCACGCGGCGAACGCTGATCCGCGGCGACGATGCGCCAGATCGGGTTCTTCTTGGCGCCCACACGGGTGAGGCGGAGTCGAACTGACACTTGAGTTCTCGAAGTTCCTTGAAAGTCGTTGCGAAAGCGACGTGGGAGGTTAGCGGGCTTGGCGCATCATGGCCTGCAGGTCCGGCATCTTGCCCTTGCCGATCTGCTTCATGACCTTGCGCATCTGGCTGAACTGCTTGACCAGCTGGTTGACGGCCTGCACGTTGGTGCCCGATCCCTTGGCGATCCGCAGGCGCCGCGAGCCCTTGATCAGCTCGGGGCGCCGGCGCTCCTCGGCGGTCATCGAGAGGATGATCGCCTGGACGCGGTCGAGCTCCTTCTCGTCGACCTTCAGCCCCTTGAGCTGCGCGCCCGCGAAGCCCGGCATCATGCCCAGCAGCGACGTCAGCGGGCCCATCTTGCGCAGCTGGCGCAGCTGCTTGAGGAAGTCCTCGAGGGTGAACTCGTCCTTGCGCAGCTTGCGCTCGAGCTCCTTGGCCTCGTCCTCGTCGAACTGCTGCTCGGCCTTCTCGATGAGCGACAGGACGTCGCCCATGCCGAGGATGCGCTGCGCCATCCGGTCGGGATGGAACGCCTCGAACTGGTCGAGCTTCTCGCCGACCGACGCGAAGAGGATCGGCTTGCCGGTGACGGCCTTGACCGAGAGCGCGGCGCCGCCGCGGGCGTCGCCGTCGAGCTTGGACATCACGACGCCGTCGAAGTCGACCGCCTCGGCGAACTGCTCGCTGACGTTGACCGCGTCCTGGCCGGTCATCGCGTCGACGACGAGCAGGATCGCGTGCGGCTTGACGACCTTGCGGATGTCCTTGAGCTCCTGCATGAGGCGCTCGTCGATGTGCAGGCGGCCGGAGGTGTCGACGATGAGGACGTCCTTGCCCTCGGCCTTCGCGCGCTCCAGCGCCCAGCGGGCGATGTCGACGGGGTCCTTGTCGGTCCCCTGCTCGTAGACCGCGGCGCCGGCCTGGCCGCCGACCTTGATCAGCTGCTGCACGGCGGCGGGACGGTAGACGTCGCAGGCCGCGACGGCGACCGAGGAGCCGTGCTGCTCCTTGAGGTGGCGGGCGAGCTTGGCCGTCGCGGTGGTCTTGCCCGAGCCCTGCAGGCCGGCCATGAGGACGACCGTGGGCGGGCGCGGAGAGAAGGTGATGCCGGCCGAGGAGCCGCCCATGAGGGCGGTGAGCTCCTCGTTGACGATCTTGACGACCTGCTGGCCGGGGTTGAGCTGGCCCAGGACGTCGGCGCCGAGGCAGCGCTCCTTGACCGTCTGCGTGAACTGCTTGACGACCTTGAAGTTGACGTCGGCCTCCAGCAGCGCGAGACGGATCTCGCGCATGGCCTTGTTGACGTCGTCCTCGGTCAGCGTGCCGCGGCCGCGGACGTCCGACAGGGTCTCCTGGAGCTTCTCGGCGAGTGCGTCGAACACGTGGCGGTCCAGTGTACGGCCCGGCGCCGGGCGATCAGGGCGTGATCGGCGCCCGGACCGAGCTCTCCGAGATGCCGGGCCCGCTGGCCTGCAGGTGGCTGAGGAGCGCGAGCGGGCGGGCGGTGCCCGGGACCACGAGCGCGGTCGGCGCGAAGGGCACGTCGCTGCCGGCCTCGCTGACGGCCTCCGGCGCGCCGAAGCTCGCGGTGCCGGCCGCCCGCGCGGAGGCGAACACGCGCGACGTCGTCCCGGCGGGGACGTCTGACCCATGCGGGCCCGAGCGCCACAGCACGACGGTCGGGCCGTCGGAGGAGCCGGTGCCGGGCGTCGTGGCGACGTCGCCCAGGACGGCGTCCTGGCCGGCCGGGCTCAGCACCTGGGCCGCGCCGATGTGGCCCGCGCTCAGGGCGCTGACCCGCACCGAGAACCGCGTGCCGTCGAAGCTCGTCCAGGCCAGCAGCGCGCGCGAGCGCGCCGTCACCACGAGCCGCACGGCGGGCGCGGCGACGGCGACGTTGCTGCCCGAGCCCGAGCGCGCGCTCTCCGGCGTGCGCAGGCCGCCGAAGCCGTGCCCGGGCGCCGCGGTGACGAAGCGGACGTCGGGCGAGGTCGCGGCATCGCCCTCGCCGACGCGCTGCGACGCCCAGGCGACGAGCAGCCGGCCCGTCGGGTCGACCGCCGCCTGCAGGTGGGACTGCACGCCGGGGCCGAGGCGATGCGCCGCGCCCCAGGTTCCGTGCACGCCACGGTGGCGCGCCATGACCTCGTGGCGGTCCTCCCAGGCGACGAGGAGGTCGCCGTCGGGGCCGACGGCGACGGTGATGTCGCGCGCCTGGCTGGTGACGCCGATCGTCAGGATCCGGCTGAACGTGGTGGCTCCGTGGCGGCGCAGGAACACCATTCGCGAGCTGCCTCCGCGCGTGACGAACGCCACGTCGCCGCGGGCGTTGCCGTCGAGCGCCGAGACGTTCTGGTTCTGGGTGCCGGAGAGCGTGCGCAGGGTCGGGGTCCCCGCGGCCGCCGACGTCGTCCCGGCGCGCACGCGGCTCTGCTCGTCGATCGTGCCCGACGGGCCGAGGGACGTGCCGGCGACGGCGACGGCGTCCTGCGCGTAGTCGGTGACGAAGGCCGCGGCGAGGCCGACGCCGGTCGCCGACAGGGCGGCGCCGGTCCCGGGATCGAGGCGCACGAGCTCCGATGGCGTGCCCGGCGCCTGCACGGAGCTCGACGGGTCGAGCGCGACGGCGCGGCCGGCCGGCGTGACGGCGCCCGGGCCGCTGGCGGTGCCGGGGATCGCGACGGGCGCGGACCACGGAGCGTCGGCGGACGCGGCGGCCGGGGCGAGCAGCGCCACGGCGCCAGCAGTGCTGAGGAGACGCGTGAGCTTGGACATGCTTGGTCTCTGAACGACGTTGGGGCCGCAGAGGTTGCGGACTGATCGGCGTCGCCGACCAGGCGATCCGCGTTGTGGTGCACCGCGGCCGGGGGCCGGCGCCCGCCCCCGGCCGCGGTTCCGGCCCGGGCGCTCAGCCCGCCGGGCGCGTGGCGACGACGATCGCGGTGCCGCTCGGGAACACGGCCAGCGAGCGGCCGTTGGTCGGATCGATCGCCGCCGCGGGCGACTCCGAGATGTACACCGCGGGATCGCTGATCGCCTCCCGCCTCCCGAACGTCGTGGCGCCGGCGGCCCGCACGCTGGCGAAGACGCGCGACACGGCACGGGGCCCGCCGAGCGGGCCGCTGGAGTCGCTGCCGGCGACCCCGGCGCGCCAGAGCACCGTCGCCGCGCCGGCCGGGTCGGTGGCCGCGTCGCCGAGCACGGCGTCGGTCCCCGCGGGCGAGAGGACGGCCGAGGCGCCGACCCGGCCGCCGACGACCTCTGCGGCCTTGACCACGAACGTGGTCGCGTCGTGCCCGGTCCACGCCAGCAGCGCGCGGGAGCCGCCGTCGAGGACCAGTCGCACGCCGGGAGCGTGGACGTAGTGCCCCGTGCCGAGGGCGGCGATGGTCTCCAGCGTGCGCGTCGTGCCGAACGGGCGGCCGGCCTTGGCCGTCGCGAAGCGCGTCACCGCGGGACTCGTCGGCTCGCCCTCGTCGACCGTCTGGGAGTCCCAGGCGACGAGGCGGCGGCCCGTGCCGTCCACCGCCGCGTCGATGCTCGCGCCGCGACCGGGGCCGAGCCGCGCGGTCATGCCGACCGCGCCCTTGCGGCTCACGTCACGGGCGAACAGCTCCCCGTCGTCCGACCACGCCACCAGCGTCTCGCCGTGCGTGCCGACCGCGACGGCGGCGTGGCCCGACGTCGCGCCCGCCGGGATGTCGAGGACGCGCCGGAACCCGTGCCCGCCGGCGAGCAGGCGCCACACCGAGCGGGAGCCGGTCGCCTTGCCGGTCACCAGCGCCACGTCGCCGCGCGCGTCGGCCGCGAGGTCCAGCACGACCTGCCCCTTGGTGCCGGGCAGCTTGCCGATCGGGCCGAGGCCGCGGTCGACGCTGCCCAGCCCCACCACCACCGAAGCCTGGTCGCCGGCGATCGCCCGGTGGTCGACCGTCGAGCCGCCGGCGAGGGCGTACCCCGTGCCGCCGAAGCCGACCGCGCGACCGTCGAACAGGTCGACGCCGACGGGCGTGCCCAGCGACCCGTCCGAGCCGACCGGCGTCAGCAGCGACGGCGTGGCCGGCGTGCCGTGGGAGCGGTCGGCCCAGGTCAGCACGGCACTGGCGCCGGAGGCGGTCATGGCGACGCTGACGCTGATGTCGCCCGCGCCCGGCAGGGCGGCGGGCGGCGACCACGGGGCGTCGGCGTAGGCGAGGGCGGGGAGCGCGGCGAGCGTCGCCAGCGCGGCGGCGACCGGGGGCACGAGTCGGTTCATGCAGTCGTCAACGAGCCTCCTGCACGAAGGTTACGGACCCTCAACGACGGTGACCGTTCGCCGTCCGTGCGCGCCCGCTCAGGGCGCGCGGCGGATCAGCGTCACGCCGTCGCGGACCGTCAGCTGCGTGGCGATCACGCGGTCGTCAGTGGCCCAGCGCGTGTTGAGCTCGTCGATGACGCGGTCGGCGTCGCTGGCCGGATCGAGCACGCCGCCGTCGTGCAGCGTGTTGTCGGCGACGATGAGGCCGTGCGGCGAGAGCCTGGCCAGCGCCGCCTCGTAGTAGTCGGGGTAGCCGGTCTTGTCGGCGTCGACGAACACGAGGTCGTACGGGCCGGCGAGCTGCTGCAGCGACGCCAGCGCCGGGCCGCGGCGCAGCTCGATGCGGTCCGCGTACGGCGAGGCGTCGAACGCGCGCTGGGCGAAGTCGGCGTGGCGCTCGTCGAGCTCCAACGTCACGACGCGGCCGCCCGGCGGCAGGGCGGCCGCCATCGCGAGCGCGGCGTACCCGGCGTAGGTGCCGACCTCGACGACGAGCCGCGCCTGCACCGCCGCGACGAGCGTCTGCAGCAGCCGGCCGACGACCGGCCCGCTGAGCATCTCCGCGTAGGGCAGCTCGGCGGCCGCGCGGGCGTGCAGCTCATCCATCCACGCCTCGAAGGGCGTGGTGTGGGCCGCCGCGTAGGCCTCGACGTCAGACGGGACGAGGTCCATCGTCGACCTGGCGCCGCTCGCGCGCCGCGTCGTCGTCGCCCGGAGCGCCGAAGGCCCCGGAGATGTTGTTGAGCGCCCGCGTGAACTCGGACGGGATCACCCACACCTTGTTGGCGTCGCCCTGGGCGATCTTCGGGAGCATCTGCAGGTACTGGTAGCTCAGGAGCTTCGGGTCGGGATCGCCCTTGTGAATGGCCTCGAAGACCGTGCCGATCGCCTGCGCCTCGCCCTCGGCGCGCAGGATCGCGGACGTCTTGGCGCCCTCGGCGCGCAGCACGGCGGACTGCTTCTCGCCCTCGGCGTCGAGGATCTGCGACTGCTTGGAGCCCTCGGCGGTGAGGATCGCTGCGCGACGATCGCGCTCGGCGCGCATCTGCTTCTCCATCGCCTCCTGGATGCCGGCCGGCGGGTCGACGGCCTTCAGCTCCACGCGGTTGATCCGGATCCCCCACTTGCCCGTCGCCTCGTCGAGGACGATCCGCAGCTGCGTGTTGATCTGGTCGCGGCTGGTCAGCGACTGCTCCAGCGTCAGGCCGCCGATGACGTTGCGCAGCGTCGTGACGGTCAGCTGCTCGATCGCCTGCAGCGGGTTGGCGACCTCGTAGGACGCGCTCTTGGGATCGGTGATCGTGAAGTAGAGGACGGTGTCGATGTTCACCGTCACGTTGTCCTCGGTGATCACGCCGTTGGGCGGGAAGCTGATGACCTGCTCGCGGAGATCGATCAGCGGCTTCACGCGATCGATGAACGGCAGGACGATCGTCAGGCCGGGCTGCAGCGTGCGGCTGTAGCGGCCGAGCCGCTCGACGACGCCGGCGCGGGCCTGCGGGATGATGCGGATGGTCTGCGACGCCACGAAGAGCGCGAAGAGCAGGACGATCACGAGAGCGATCAGTGCGACCACGTGTTCACCTCCGGAGATGGATGGGGATCGGGGTTCATGGCTCGACGAGCGCGGTGGCGCCGCGGATCTCGACGACCTGCACCTTGGTGCCGACATCGATGACGCGGTCCTCGTCGTAGGCGCGCGCGGTCCAGACCTCGCCGTCGATGCGCACCGAGCCGACGTTGTCGTCGTTGGAGATGCGCTCGAGCACCATCGCGGGACGGCCGACGAGCGCCGCCGTGCCGGTCCTGATCTGCGGCGGTTGGTACATATGGCGCTTGGCGATCGGCCGGACGAGGCCGAAGCACGCGATGGTCACGGCCGCGAACGTCAGCAGCTGGACGAGGTCGCCGGCGCCGACCAGCGCCGCCAGCAGCGCGGCGAAGGCGCCCACGGCGAAGGGCGCGAGGAAGAAGCCGGCGGTGAGGATCTCCCCCACGGCGGCGAAGACTCCCGCGATCAGCCACACCAACCAGGCGTCCATTCGGACGCGACTGTACTGACCGCGCGCCTAGGGGTGCCGCAGGCGGCCAGCGAGGCCGAGGCCCACGACGGCCAGCCGTCGCCGCCGGAGGTGGGTCCCCAGTCGCGACAGCGACACAGTCTCCTACGTGGCGACCAGGGCCCGCTCAGGTGGATGAGGCGCCGGTCGGGCGACGCGGCCTCGACGAAGCGGAGCGTTGGCTGGAGCTGCGGCCGCCGTTGTGCTGCGCCGAATCGCGGACCCCGCCGGCCACGTCCCGGCCGGCGTCCACCAACGGCGTGACCACGGGTCCGGTGACGCGCCACACGGTCGCGGCGGCCCACCCGACGCCACGGCCGACCGCCCGGCGCACCTCCGGGGATCCGATCACGGCCGCACCCACGCCGGCCACCAGCAGGGTGCCGGGATCGAGATCGAGGACGTCCATCGCGCTTCCCTTCGCTCGTTTGCGCCGAACAGCACCACCGTAGGGCGGTGGCCGCCTCGCGTCCACACGTCGATTTGCAGACGTCCGCCGCGAGGTTTCGCATCGGACAGCGCCCGACCCGGTATGACTACGCGCATGATCGCGCTCGCCGTCGGCAGCGAGCTTCCCAGCACGCGGCCCGGCGGAGCGCTCTCCCGCCGGCCGGCGGTCGGCAACGCGTCGACAACTGAGAGGTCACCGGTTGGCAACACGTCGGTAACCAGGGGTGATCGCCGTGCGGCGAACATGTAGGAGAACGGTGCTCCGCCCTCCGCGAGCCCGCCCTCGACGCCATGTCGCTCAGACCTCTCCTCATGCTCGTGTGGGGCATCCCCCCTGCCGCTCACCGCGCCCCGCGCGTCCTCTTCGAGCGCGGTCCCGGTCCGCGGTCCTCCTCCGCCGCCGTCGACGACCACGAAGGCCTCGACGAAGGAGAGGACATGGGGTTGATCGACCCGCAGAAGGGCCTCACCATGGCGGCCGCCGCGCTGGCGCTGTCCCCGGACGCACGACGGGTGGCGCACCGGGGGCTGGTCTACGGCGTGGCGGGCACGCTCAAGGCGACGGACGTCGTCGTCTCGGCCGCGCGCGGCGCGGCGCAGGGCGCCCAGGCCGGCCTGGCCGGCGAGCCCGCGATGCGCGGAGGAGAGACGACATGAGCCGCGTGAAGGTCGACGACCGCGGCGCTTCGGAGCCGCGGGCCGAAGAGCCGGGCGCTGCCCGCGACGACACCGAGCGAGCCGCGGAGGAGCTGGCGGGTCGCGTCGCGGTCTGGGTCGCGCGCGCGGTGTCGCGGGCCCGCGAGGAGGGCGAGGACGTGTGGGCGGAGGCCCAGGAGCTGCGGCGCCGCTGGTGACCCCGCGCGGCGATGGGCGCGACCGCCCCACCCCGCGTCGTCCACGCCCTGCCGGGTAGGGCGCGCATCCATGCGCCGGCGTGGTCGGGCGCGGTGCCCGCGACCCTCGAGGCGCGGGTCGCCAGCGGCCGCGGCATCCGGCGCGTACGGGCCAGCAGCCGCACGCGCAACGTCCTGGTCGAGTACGACCCCGACCGCCTGAACGAGGCGGCGGTCGTCCGGCGGCTGGCGCGCGCGGTGCGCGACGTGCGGGTGGCGCCGGAGCCCGCGGCGCGGCCCTCCCCGCGGCGGGCGCCCGGCCCCGTGCTCGTCACGCACGCCAGCGCGGGCCGGGCGCGCATCGCCGTGCCCGGCCTCGACCGCGAGACCGAGCTCGGACGGCAGCTCGTCGAGCGGATCGGCCGGCGACCGGGCGTCCGGCGCGTCGTCCCCAGTCCGCTGACGGGCCGCGTGCTCGTCGAGTTCGACGACGCCGTGGAGCAGCTCCAGGCGATCCTCGACGACATCGCCGACGTCGCGCCACCGGACGGCGACGAGCACGAGCTTCCGGCGCACCCGCTCGATCCGGCGCCGATCATCGAGGGCGCCGCGCGCGTCGTCGGCGCGACGCTCGGCCTGAGCCTGCTCGTCGGCCGGCGGGCGACGGGAGCGACCACGGCGCCGGTGACGGCGCCCGGACCGGGCGAGATCGCCGGCGGCGTCGTCCTCCTCGAAGGCGTCCCGCGGGTCGCCCACGGGCTCGAGGATCTCCTCGGGCACGAGCGCAAGGAGCTGCTGTTCGCGGGCGTCGGGATCGTGTCGATGACCACCTCGGGCGGGGCGCTCGGCCTGCTGTTCGCCGGCGTGGCCGGGCTGCGGGTGCTCACCGAGGCGCTTGCGCGCCGGCGGGCCTGGAGGGAGTACGAGCGCCGCCTCGGCGACGCGCAGGCGGTGTATCCGGGCGCCGAGCTGGCGCTCGAGGCGGGCCGCCGCGTGCCCCTGCGCGGACGGGTCGTCGACGGCACCGCGATCGGCCAGTCGCGCGACGGCACGCCGCAGTTCCTCGTCTCGGGCGCCGGCGTGGACGCCGGAGTGACGATCCACGGTGGGCCCGTGACGGTGCGGCTCACGGGCGCCGGACCCGTGCCGCGCGCGGGCCCCGACCCGCGGGCGCACCACGACACCGGCACGGCGGACGGCCTCTACCTGCGCGTGCTGCCGTTCGCCGCCCTTCTCGCCGCGCTGGGCACCGCCGTCGTGACGCGGTCGCCGGGCCGGGCGCTCACGACGCTGCTGGTCCTCAACCCGCGGCCGGCCCTGGCCGGCGCCGAGCACGCCGATCGCGCGGCCGCGGCGCGCGTGCTGCGCGCGGGCGTCACCGTCGTCGGCTCGCGGTCCGAGCGCCCGGTGCGGCGCCCCGACGTGCTCGTGCTGGACGGCGCCCGCACGCTCTGCGACGGGTGGGAGCTGCGCGAGGCCGTCGCGACCGGCGAGGGGCACGACACGGCCGGCGTCCTGGCGCTGGCGGGCGCCGTGGCCGCCGCGGCCGGCTCGCCGTGGGGCACCGCTGTCCCCGGCAACGCCCGCGCGATGCCCGCCGACGGCGCGTTCGACGGGCGTGTCGCGAGCGCGAGCGTCGACGGCGAGCGCTGGACGGTCGGGCCCGAGGAGGACGGCCGGGGCGACGGCGCGCTGCCGGCCGAGCCGGGCGACCAGGTGCTCCTCGTACGACGCGAGCGCGACGGCCACGTCGCCGGCGCGCTCGCGCTGCGCCCGCGCATGGCGGGCGGCGCCGCGGCGCTCGTGGCGGCCTGCCGCGCCCGCGCGGTGCGTGCCGAGCTCGTGAGCGCGCGCGTCACCGGAGCCGTGCGGGCCGTCGCCGCCCGCGCCGGCGTGCCGGTCGTGGCCGGCGCGGCGGACCAGCGCGTGTCGGCGATGCGCGCCGAGGGACTCGTCGTGGCCGTGGTGGGCGACGGCGCCGACTCCGGCCCGGCGTTCGACGCCGCCGACCTGGCGATCGGCCTCAGCTCGGGCCTCAGCGGGCCCTTCGCCGCGCGGGCCGACGTGCTCGCCCCGCGCCTGGAGGCCGTCGCGGCCATCGTCGAGGCCGGGGCGCGACGCGATCTTGCCGTGCGCGACGCGACCGCGCTCTCGATCGCCTCCAACCTCGCCGGGGCCGCCTGGGCGCTGCGCGCCGCGCCGCCGTTCCGGGCCGGCGGCAAGCCGGTGCTGCTCGGCGGGCTGGCGGCGATGCTCGACGCCGCCGTGCGCCTCGGCGGCGGGCGCCGGGAGCGGACCGTCGTCGAGCGCCTGACCGATCCGCTGCCCGAGCGCTGGGGGCGCGTGGACGCCGAGGCCGTGCTCCAGCGCCTGCGCAGCAGCCCGCAGGGGCTGACCTGGGAGCAGGCCGACGGCCGCTGGACGCCGCCCGCGGAGCCCGCCGATCGCCGCGTGTTCGTCGACGCCGTCGCCCGGCAGCTGGCCTCGCCGCTCGTGGCCTTCCTGGCCGGCGGCGCGGCGCTGTCGCTCGGCATCGGCGCCCCGGGCGACGCGGCGATGATCGGCGCGGTGGTCGTGGCCAACGCGCTCATCGGGGCCTGGCAGGAGCATCAGGCCGGGGAGGCCACGCGCGCCCTGCGGCAGCTCGGCCCGCCGCTCGCGCGCGTCCTGCGCGCAGGCCGCGAGGAGGAGATCCCCGCCCGGCGACTGGTCCCCGGCGACGTCCTGGTCCTGGCCCCCGGCGACCGCGTCCCGGCGGACGCCCGCCTGCTGGAGACGACGGCCTTGGAGGTCGACGAGGCGGCGCTCACCGGTGAGTCGGTCCCCGTGTCGAAGTCCGCGCTCAACGGCACGGACGCCTCGCACGTCGTCCTCGAGGGCACCGACGTCACGGCCGGCACCGGCCACGCGGTGGTCGTCGCCGTCGGCGCCGGCACGCGCATGGGCGCGATCGCGGCGGCGCTGGGCGAAGACGCGCGCGGCCCCAGCGCCCTCGACGACCGGCTCGGGCAGATCATGTGGCGCGCGCTGCCGTTCATCGCGCTCGGCGGCGCGCTGGTCACGGTGCCGGGCATCGCCTTCGGCCGCCCGGTCGTCCAGCAGCTCGCGCTCGGGGCGAGCCTCGCGACCGCCGCGGTGCCGGAGGGGCTGCCCGTGCTGGCCGGCGTCGCGGAGGCCGGCGTCGCGCGGCGGCTCGCGCACCGCCACGCCCTGGTGACACGACTGTCGGCGGTCGAGGCGCTCGGCCGGGTGGACGTCGCGTGCGCCGACAAGACCGGCACGCTGACGAGCGGGCGGCTGGCGCTGCGCTGCGTGGCCGACACCGACGGTCGCGCCGCGCCGCCCGAGGCCCTGCCGCCCGACCTCCTCGACGTGCTGCGCACCGCCGCGCTGGCCAGCCCGTCGCCCGCCGGTCCGGCCGCCACCGCGCACCCGACCGACGTCGCGGTCGTCGAGGGCGCCCGCGCGGCCGGCGTCGCCGACGGCGGCGCCCGGCGCGGGGCCGAGACGCCGTTCGACCCGGTGCGCGGGTTCCACGCGACGGTCGCCGGCGGCCGCATCCGCCTCAAGGGCGCCGCCGAGATCCTCGCTCCGCGCTGCTCGCAGGTCCGCACGCCCGCGGGGGATCGCCCACTGGACGTGGTCGGGCGGGAGGCGCTGCTGCGGCACACGGCGTCGCTGGCCGCCGACGGCCTGCGCGTCCTGCTGGTCGCCGAGGGGGATCCCGGCACCGCGGCCGACGATCCCGAGGGCCTCGTCGCCACGGGCTTCGTCGGCATCGGCGATCCGCTGCGTCCCACCTCACGCGCCGCCGTGGCGCGCTGCCGCGAAGCCGGCGTGCGCGTGGTGATGCTCACCGGTGACCACCCCGCGACCGCCGCCGCCGTCGCGGGCGAGGTCGGCCTGCCCTACGACGGCGAGCACCTGCTCACCGGGACCGAGCTCGCCGCGCTCGACGACGATGCCCTGGCCCGGCGGCTGGAGCACGCCACGGTCATCGCGCGCAGCACGCCGCTGGACAAGCTGCGCATCGTCGAGGCGCTGCGCCTGCGCGGCCACGTGGTCGCCATGACCGGCGACGGCGTCAACGACGCCCCCGCGCTGCGCCTCGCCGACGTCGGCGTGGCCATGGGCCGCCATGGCACCGAGGTCGCGCGCCACGCCTCCGACCTGATCCTCACCGACGACGACTTCGCGACGCTGGCCGAAGCGCTCGTCGAGGGGCGCGGGTTCTGGGGCAACATGCGACGGGCGCTCGGGCTGCTGCTGGGCGGCAACGCGGGAGAGGTGGTCACGATCGTGGCGGTGGGCGCGACCGGGCTCGCCTCCGGACTGACCACGCGGCAGGTGCTGACCGTCAACCTCGTCAGCGACGCGCTCCCTGCCATGACCGTGGCGATGAGGCCGCCGCCGCATCGCGACCTCGCGACGCTCTCGCGCGAGGGCGGCACGGCGCTGGACGCGCCGCTGCGCGCCGAGATCCTGCGGCGCGCCGCCGGCACGGCCGTACCGAGCCTCGCGGCGTGCGCGCTCGCCGCGGGGTTGGGCGGCGCAGCGGCCGTCGGCCCGGTCGCCTTCCTGAGCGTGATGGGCACGCAGCTGGCCCAGACGCTTCAGATGGCGTGGACCAACGGTCGACCGGACCCCGCGATCGCGGGGGCCGTCGCCGGCTCGGTGAGCGCCCTCGCCCTCGGCGCGGCGCTGCCGGCGACGCGGACGTTCCTCGGCCTCGGCGGCCTGACGCCGGGCGGGATCGGCCTCGCGCTCGCCGCGTCGGTCGCCGCGCCCGCGGTCGCCGGCGCCGTGCCCGTGCCGGGATCGAGCGGCTAGGTGGCGATCAGCGCGCGGGCGAAATCGTCGGCGTCAAATGGGCGCAGGTCCTCCAGCGCCTCGCCGATGCCGATGAGCTTGACGGGGATGTTGAGCTCGCCGGCGATGGCGAGGGCGATGCCGCCCTTGGCGGTGCCGTCGAGCTTGGTGAGCACGATGCCGTCGACCGGCACCGCCTCGGAGAACAGCTTGGCCTGGCGGACGCCGTTCTGGCCCGTGGTCGAGTCGATCGTCAGCAGCGTCTCGTGCGGGGCGTCGGGCATCTGCTTGCCGATGACGCGGCGGATCTTCGTGAGCTCGGCCATCAGCTCGTCCTGGTTGTGGAGGCGCCCGGCGGTGTCGATGATCACGACGTCGATCCCGCGCTCGCGGCCCTGCTTGACGGCGTCGAACGCGACGGCGCCCGGGTCGGAGCCCTCGGGGCCGGTGACGATGTCGACGTCGGCACGCCGCGCCCACTCGGTGAGCTGCTCGACGGCGGCGGCGCGGAAGGTGTCGGCCGCGCCGAGCAGGACGGTCTTGCCGAGCTCCTGGCGGAGGTGCCAGGCGAGCTTGCCGATCGTCGTGGTCTTGCCGGTGCCGTTGACGCCGACGGCCATGATCACCGTAGGCTCGTGGCGCAGGTCGATGGTGTCGGTCCCGGTCTTGGCGATATCGGCCAGCAGCTCGACGAGGCGCTCCTGCAGCGCCGGGCCGCCCTCGACCTGGCCGGACGTGGCCTCCTGCTCGAGCTGGCCGACGACGCCCGCGGTGGTGCGCGCGCCGACGTCGGCCATGATCAGCGCCTCCTCCAGGCGCTCCCACGTCTCCTCGTCGAGCGTGTCGAAGAGCGTCGCCTGGATCTCGGACGTCAGCGCCTCGCGGGTCTTGGAGAGGTTCTCGCGCAGCCGGCGGAAGAACCCGCCGCGGCGCGGGCCGTCCTCGCCGCCCTCGCCGGCTTCCGCGGTCGCAATGGGGCCGGCGTCGTCGCCGGTCAGGAAGAGGTCGCGCCAGTCACGGGCCATGGACGCGCGAAGATAGCGGGGTGCTGCGCATCGAATCCGTCCGGTCCCACGAGCCGCCCGCCACCGACCTCGTCGAGGCGATGGTCCAGGAGGTCTCGCGGCATTACGGGCGCATCGACGTCCCCGGGGCGCCGACCGCCACGCCCGCCGACCTGGGGCCGCCGGGCGGCGCGTTCGTCGTGGTGTTCGACGACGACGACGGCGACGGCGGTCGCGCCGTCGCCGGCGGCGGGCTCAAGCGCCTCGACGACCAGGCGTGCGAGATCAAGCGCATGTACGTGGTGCCCGCGGCGCGCGGCCGCGGGCTGGGACGGGTGTTGTTGGAGGCCTTGGAGGACGAGGCGCGCCGGCTGGGCTATCGCGTCGCGCGGCTCGACACGGGTCCCGAGCAGCCGGGCGCCCAGCGCATGTACGAGCGGGCGGGGTATGCGGCGATCGAGAACTTCAACGCCAACCCGTTCGCGAGCTTCTGGGGCGAGAAGGTCCTCTCGCCCGGCTGAGGCCGTGGCGGCCAGGGGTGCCGTAGGCGGCAAGCGAGGCCGAGGCCCACGACGGCCAGCCGTCGCCGCCGTAGGTGGGTCCCCAGTCGCGATAGCGACATAGTCTCCTACGCCCCGGCGGGGACCGGCGAATGCGCGGCCTCGGCGTCGGCGACGTACTCCTTGGGCATCTTGCGGGAGACGATCTTCGAGACGCCGTCGTTGCCCATCGACACGCCGTAGAGCGTGTCGGCCGCCTCCATCGTGCGCTTCTGGTGGGTCACGACGATGAACTGCGCCCGGTCGGCGTGGGTCTGGAGCAGGTCGAGGTAGCGCGTGATGTTGAGGTCGTCGAGCGCCGCCTCGACCTCGTCGAGGATGTAGAACGGGCACGGCTTGGCCAGGAAGACGCTGAACAGGAAGGCGATCGCGGTCATCGTCTTCTCGCCGCCGCTGAGCAGCGTCAGGCGCTTCATCGACTTGCCGGCCGGCGTGATCTCGATCTCGACGCCGAGGTCGTCGTCGGGATCGATGCCGCCCTCGGCCGCCTCGGCCTCGGCGTCGGCCGCCGCCTCGGCGGCCTGCTCGGCCTGCACCTCGGCCTCGCCGTCGCCGCTGTCATCTGCCTTCTGGCCGCCCAGCACCGACCGCGGCGTCTGCTCCTCGCGCACCAGTGAGAGCCGCCCACCGCCGCCCGGGAACAGCGTCCGCGACAGCTCCTCGAAGTTCTTGGCGGCGGCCTCGAACGTCTCGGTGAACGTCACGCGGATCTGGCGGTCGGTGTCGCGGATGAACGCGCGCAGCTCCCGCAGCGCGGTCTCCAGGTCGGAGCGCTGACGCTCCATCTCGTCGACGTGGGCAACAGCCTCGTCGTACTCCTGCTTGGCCAAGGGGTTGACGGGGCCCAGCTGCTCGCGGCGCTTGACGAGGCGCTCGATGCGCTGGCGCAGCTGCACGGCCTCATCGGTCGGTAGCGGCTCCTCGCGCGGCTGCGCCTCGAGGCCGAGCTTCTCGGCCAGCGCGCCGAGCTCCAGCGCGGCCTCGGACTCCTGGTCGCGCAGCTGCTGGGAACGGACCTCGGCGCGCGTCACGGTCTCGTTGCGGTCGTGCAGGCGCCGCTGGATCTCGGCCTCCTGCGTGGCGCAGGCGCGCAGCTCCTGGGCGACACCCTCGCCCTCGGCGCGGTCGGCCGCCAGCGCGCCGTCCATCTCGCGCATGCGCTCCATGACCGCCTCGTGCACGACGGCCAGCACGTCGGCGACGCGGCCGGCGGCCGGGCCGAGCGCGCGGTCGCGCACCAGCTGCGCCTCGAGGTGGGCCATGCGCCGCGTGCGCTCCTCGCGGGCCTTGGCCGCCTGCTCGGCGACGCGCCGCTCGGCGGCCAGCTCGCCCTCGAGCTGGGCGCGGCGCACGGCGCCCTCGCCCTGCTCGGGAGCCTTGCGGCGCTCCTCCATCAGCCACGCCGCCTGGCGCTCTGACTCCTTGGCCTCGGCGTAGGAGCGCTCGGCCTCGCGACGCTCGCGCTCGGCCTCGTCGCGCGACGCGTCGGCCGCGCCGACGGCCTGCCGCGCGCCCTCGACGCCCTTGCCGGCCTCGTGCTCGGCCTGGACGAACTTCTCGCTCTCGGCGATCAGCGCGTCGCGCTGGTTGCGCATCGCCAGCACGCGCTCGGCGCCGCCCTCGGCGGCCTGCTGGAGCTCGCGCGACGCCCCCAGCCAGGCCCGGCCCGCGCGCGTCACGGCCACGCCGGCGAACGCGTCGCCGACGTCGTCCAGCGCGTCGACCAGCCACGCGTCGGCCAGCAGGCGCCGCGCGAGCGACAGCGCCGGCTCGGGGCCCCGGATCAGCTCGGTGAACGGTCGCGCGCCCGCCGTCGGCGGCGAGCCGGCCTCCGGCGCCTCGGTGGATGCGCCGAGGATCAGCGCGCGGCCGCCGTCGCGCTTGGCGCGATCCAGCAGCGCGCCGCCCGCGGCGCGATCCTCCACGACCGACGCCGACAGCCGCGCGCCCAGCGCGGCGCTCAGCGCCAGCTCGCAGCCGGCCTCCACCTCCAGGTCGTCGCTCAGCGAGCGGGCGCCGCCGGCCGGCCCCGACGCTGAGCGCAGGAACTGGTTGGCACGCGCCAGCTCGGCGCCGATCTTGGCCGCCTCGCGCCGCGAGGACTCCGCGGAGGCCTCGGCCGCCCGCCGGGCCTGCCGCGCGACCTCGCACGCCTTGTCGGCCTCCTCGAGCGCTTCGCGCTTGGCGTCGACGACCACGCGCAGCTCGGCGACGCGCGCGCCGGCGGCGGCGCGCTGCTCGCCCAGGGCCGCCAGCTCGCGCTCGAGCGCGGCGGCGCGATCCTCGTCGAGCTCGACCAGCTGCGCCTCGAGCGACTCGATGCGCTCCAGTCCGTTCTCGTCCGGCTGATCCTCGAGGGCCTGCAGGCGCAGGGCCTCGAGCTGGCGCTCGCGGTTCTGCGCGCGCTCGGCGACCTGCTCCGCCGTCTCGCGCGTGCGCTCCAGGCGCAGCTCGATGCGGTCGGCGGCCGACCGCGCGCGCTCCACGCGCCGCGCGAGCGCCTCGCGCTGCTCGGAGCGCTGGGCCAGCGCCTCCTCGGCCAGCTGACGGCGCGCGGCGACCTCGCGCAACTCGCCCTCGGCCTCCTTGCGGGCGTCGCGGGCGGCGGTCGCGGTGGCCAGCGCCTCCTGCATCTCGGTGCGCCGGGCGCGCACGGTCTCGCGCGCCAGCTCCCACCGGGCCTCCAGCGTCTGGCGCTCCAGGCGCTCGTGCAGCTCCGCGGCCTCGGCCTGGCGCTTGAGCGGCCGCAGGCGCGAGCGGGCCTCGCGCTCGACGTCGAGCGCGCGATCGAGGTTGTCCTGCGTGCGCTCGAGCTTGAGCTGCGCGCGGCGGCGCCGCTTGCGGTGCTTGCCCAGCCCCGCGGCCTCCTCGATGAGCAGGCGCCGGTCCTTGGGCTTGGAGGTGACGATCGCCTCCACGCGTCCCTGTGAGACGACGGAGTGCATCTCCTTGCCCAGGCCCGTGTCGGAGAGGACCTCGAGCACGTCGACCATGCGGCACCGCGCGCCGTTGAGGCGGTACTCGCCCTCGCCGGCGCGGTCCAGGCGGCGCAGGATCGAGATCTCGCCGACGGGCAGGTCGACCGTGCCGTCGGAGTTGTCGAGCACCAGCTCGACCTCGGCCGAGGAGCGCGCCTGCACGCCGCGGCCGCCGCCGAAGATGACGTCCTGCATCGACTGGCCGCGGACGGCGAGCGGCGACTGCTCGCCCATCGCCCAGAGCACGGCGTCGGTGATGTTGGACTTGCCGGACCCGTTCGGGCCGACGATGACCGACACGCCCTCCCCGAACTCCAGGCGGGTGCGGTCGGGGAAGGACTTGAAGCCCTTCAGGGTGATCGACTTCAGGTGCACCCCCACATCGTGCCGGGTGCCCCGGACGTTCGGTCCCGAAGCGTCCCGTGCAGGGATTCTTACGCGCGGGGGGACACGCGCGGCGCGGCGCCTAGGCCGTGTCGTCGTGGTCGAGCGACTCGAGGGCCACGCGGGCGGCCTCCTGCTCGGCGTGCTTCTTGGAACGCCCCGAGCCGGTTCCGAGGATGCGGTCGGTGACCATCGCGGCGACCGCGAACGTGCGGTCGTGCGGCGGCCCCTGCTCGGCGGTGACCTCGTAGACGACCACCTCGCCGCGCTGGGCGAGGCGCTCCTGCAGCGTCGACTTGTAATCGACGGGATGCTCCAGCGCGTGGTTGAGCTCGGGCTCGAAGGCCTCGACGACCGCCGCGGCGGTGCGGTCATAGCCCGCGTGCAGGAAGCAGGCGCCGATGACGGCCTCGATGATCGAGGCGAGCACCCGCTCGGTCTCCATGAGCGCCGTCGTCTGCTCGGCGCCCTCGGGCGCCGCGGCGCGCAGGCGCTCCGGCACCCCGAGCCGCTCGGCGACGTCGCGGCACGACGGGCCCGACACGGTCTGCGCGCGGATCTTCGTCAGCCGGCCGGCGCCGTAGCGCTCGGCCTCCAGGCGCGGGTACAGGTGCGCGGTGATCGCGAGCCCGAGCACGCTGTCGCCCAGGAACGCCAGGCGCGCGTAGGAGTCCGACCGGCGCGCGGTCCACGAGGCGTGGGTGAAGACCTGGCGCGCCAGGTCCTCGGGCACCTCGTCGAGGAGATCACGAAGCTGCTGCAGGGTGGTCAGTGCGCGCTCGGCGCGTGGGCGAGGACGAAGTCGACCGCTTGGCCCACCGTGAGGATCTGCGCGGCCTGCTCGTCGGACATCTTCACGCCGTAGGAGTCTTCGAGCTCCTGCACCAGCGTGAACAGGTCCAGCGAGTCGGCTTCGAGGTCCTCCCTGAAGCGCTTGTCCTCCTCGATCCGCCCGGCATCGAGCTCGAGCTCGTCGGCGAGGTGGTTCTGGATGAGGAGGAAGACTTCTTCGCGGGTCATGGCGTAGGAGAGACGGTAGCCGCCGAATCGGACGCGGGCCCCGGACCACCCGCCCCCTTGAGCGCGCCGGCCTCCTCCAGCGCGGCGTGCGTGCGCCCGACGACGTCGTTGGTGACGCCGCGCGCCGCGAGGAGGATCGCCTGGGAGAACCCGGTGCGCGTGAAGCGCCCGTGCGGCACGACGCCGAGCTTGCGTAGGCCGAGCAGGTAGGCGCCGCCCTGGCCCTCGGGATCGATCTCGGCGCGCAGGTCGGCCAGGTCGCTGCGCAGCAGCAGGCCGCCGAGCTTCCCGCGCGAGGACGACATCGCCGCCTCGCGGATCGAGCGCAGGGTCGCCGACGACACGCCCTCGATCAGCTTCAGCGCGACGTTGCCGGTGAAGCCGTCGGCGACGACGACGTCGGCGACGCCGTCAAGGACGACGTTGCCCTCGGTGTTGCCGATGAAGTCGACCAGCGGCGAGGTCGCGGCGCGCTCGCGCAGCAGCTCGTGGGCCTCGCGCACCAGCGGCGTGCCCTTGATCGACTCCTCGCCGTTGCTGAGCAGCGCGACGCGCGGCCGCTGGATGCCCAGCACCGTCGAGGCCAGTGCGGCGCCCATGAACGCGAACTGCACGAGGTGCTCGGGCCGGACCTCGGCGTTGGCGCCGACGTCGAGCAGCGTGACCGGCCGGCGTCCGCCGGGAACGGGGATCGGGATGGCCAGCGCCGGGCGGTAGATGCCGTGGGCGCGGCGGATGTTCAGCAGGCCCGCGGCGAGCGCGGCACCGGTGGAGCCGCCGCTGACCAATGCGTCGGCGCGTCCCTCGGCGACGGCGGCGGCCGCCAGGACGATCGAGGCGTCCTTCGTCGAGCGGGCGGCCGCGACGGGGTCGGCGACCTTGGCGATCGAGACGGGGGCGTCGACGATCTCGACGAGGCCGTCGGGCGCGTCGATGTCGCCGAACTCGTCGGCGGGCCCGAACAGGAGGGTGCGCACGCCCTGGCGTGCGGCGATGGCGGCACCGGCGGCGACTTCGGCCGGGCCCAGGTCGGCACCGTTCGTGTCGACCGCGATGGTGACCGGCGAAGCCTCGCGCAGAGGGCTCGTTTCGCTGCGGGAACTCGCCCAGGGGCTCGCTCCCGCGGCCCCGGCTCCCCCGGAGCCCGGGGCAGCCATCAGTTAGTGCTCGTGGCCGTGGTGCTCGGGGTCCGGCTCGAAGACCGAACGGCCCGCGTACGTGCCGCAGACCGGGCAGACCCGGTGCGGACGGCGGGGGCTGTGGCACTGCGGGCACGCGTTGATCGACGGCGAGCTGATCTTGTGCTGCGATCGGCGCTTCGTCGTGCGGCTGTGAGACTGCTTCTGCTTCGGGACGGCCATGAGCGACGCCGAAGGGTAGCGGACCGCCTCGCTGCGCGCCCTCCGCCACGCGTGCTTGACTGCGGCGCCGTGTCCCCCCTCCCCGCCGTCCGCCTCCTGCAGCCCGCAGACGTCCCCGCCGCGGCCGCCGTCGGCGGCGCGTCGCTGAGTGACCAGATCCCGGTTGCGCTCCAGCCCACGACGCCGGCCGAGCGCGCCCATCTGGTCCGCCGCCAGCAGGCGCGCGTGAGCCACCTGCTGGCCACCGACCCCGAGGGATCGTGGGTCGCGGAGGTCGACGGCGAGATCGTGGGGGTCGCGCTGGCACTTGTGCGCGACGACATCTGGGGGCTGTCGCTCTTCGGCGTCCGGCCGGGGCTGCAGGGCCAGGGCATCGGCCGCCTGCTGCTCGCCGCGGCGCTGGGCTACGCCGCCGGGCGCCGCGGCGCGCTCATCCTCAGCTCGACCGATCCGCGAGCGATGCGCTCCTACGCCCGCGCCGGCTTCGCCGTCAAGCCCGCGCTGGCCGCCGCCGGCGCGATCAACCGCGCGCGGCTCCCGGCCGGGCTGCGCACGCGGGCGGGCGACGTCGAGGCCGATCGCGAGCTGCTCGACGCCGTGTCGCGCCACGTCCGCACCGCCGCCCACGGCCGCGACCTGGGCGCGTTCGTCGCCGCGGGCGACCGGCTGCTGGTGCTCGACGGGCGCGGCTTCGCCGTATCGCGGCGCGGCTCCCCCATCCTGCTCGCCGCGTTCGACGACGAGGCCGCGACCGACCTGCTGTGGTCGTGCCTGGCCGACGGAGCGCCGGGCGCGCCGGTGCACCTCGACTACGTCACGCAGGGCAACGACTGGGCCGTGGCGGTCGCGCTGGAGGCGGGGCTGTCGCTGTCGCCCGACGGTCCGGTGTTCGTCCGGGGCGAGACGGGCCCGTTCGCCCCGTACCTGCCGAGCGGGGCGTACCTGTGAGGATCCGGCCGGCCGAGCGCGCCGACATCCCGGCGCTCGCGGAGCTGGTGCGCCGGTGCGACGAGTCACAGCGCAGCTGGGCCGGGCCGGACGTCCCGCTGCCCGCGGTCGAGGCCGAGGAGCTCGAGTGGGACCTGCGCTTCGCGCGCGCCGGCGCCTGGATCCGGGTGGCCCAGGAGGACGCCGGCCAGATCGTCGGCGTGGTCGCCTTCGCCGGCGGCCAGATCTCCCGCGACGACCGCACGCCGGTCCCCGGGCTGGCGCACGTCAGCGCCGTGTTCGTCTCCCCCGACCACTGGCGCCGCGGGATCGCGCGGATGCTGCTGGTGGCCGCCGAGGAGGCGATGCGGGTGTCCGGCTACGAACGCGCGCAGCTGTGGACGCTCGAGGGCTCGCCGGCCGAGCGGCTCTATACGGCGCTGGGCTGGGCGCGCGACGGGCGCCGCGACGTGTTCCCGCCGATGGGGCTCGACATCGTGGCGTACGTCAAGACGCTGTAGCGGGTCGCGCGGAGACGTTCGCGCGTGGCCCACGAGCTACTCGTCGAACTTCAGCTCGGCCAGCGCCGCCCAGCGGGCGTCGGGTCGCTTCTCGTGCGCGTGGTCGGGCTCGGCGCCGTTGAGGTCGATCCCGCACTCGGGGCACAGGCCGCGGCAGTCGTGGCGGCAGAGGATCTGCGCCGGGAGCGCCAGCGCCAGCGAGTCGCGTGTCCAGCCCTTGACGTCGAGGACTTCGCCGTCGAGGTAGGGCGAGTCGAGCTCGGGGCCCTCGCCGGGCTGGTCGATCTCGCGGACGTCGACCGAGTAGGCGGGCTGCGCCGGCTCCAGGCAGCGCATGCACGGGCCGTGCAGCCGCGCGCGGAGCTGGAGGCGCAGGGCGACCCCGCCGCCGGTCATGCGCGAGACGTCCACGCGGACGGGCAGCGGCGACGGCCCGACCTCGTAGGTCTCGTTGCTCAGCTCGAACGGGTCGAGCGCCACCTCCAGCTCGAGGTGGCGGGCCTCGCCGGCACGCAGGTGCAGGGGGCCGAGATCGAAGGTGTCGGTACGCGCGGACATCTCCCCGTCGAGGGTAGATCATGCAGACGTGCGCGCCATGGTCCTCGATCGTCCCGGAACGCCGCTGCGGCTGACCGACCTCCCGGAGCCGGTGCCCGGGCCCGGCCAGGTGCTGCTGCGCGTCCGCGCCTGCGGCGTGTGCCGGACCGACCTGCACGTCAGCGACGGCGAGGTGCCGCAGACCCGCGCGCCGCTGGTGCTGGGCCACCAGATCGTCGCCGAGCGCACCGATGCGGACGCGCCCGGCCGGCGTGTCGGCGTGCCCTGGCTGGGCTGGACCGACGGCACGTGCCGGTACTGCGCGGCCGGGCAGGAGAACCTGTGCGAGCACGCGCGCTTCACCGGCAGGGACATCGACGGCGGCTTCGCGGAGTGGGCGGTCGCCGACGAGCGCTTCTGCCTGCCGCTGGGTGGGCGGGACGGGGTCCTCGACGACGTCCACGTCGCGCCGCTGCTCTGCGCGGGCCTGATCGGCCTGCGCACGCTGCGCGCCGCGGGCGACCCGGCGCGGGTGGGGCTCTACGGCTTCGGCGCGGCGGCGCACCTCGTCTCGCAGATCGCCGTCTGGGAGGGGCGCGAGGTGTACGCCTTCACGCGTCCCGGCGACGAGCGCGGCCAGGCCTTCGCACGCGAGCAGGGCGCGGTGTGGGCGGGCGGGAGCGACACGCGCCCGGACGTCCAGCTCGACGCCGCGCTGATCTTCGCGCCGGCCGGCGAGCTCGTGCCGCACGCGCTGCGCGCCGTGCGCCGGGGCGGGACGGTCGTCTGCGGCGGGATCCACATGAGCGACATCCCGTCGTTCCCGTACTCCGACCTGTGGGAGGAGCGCGTCCTGCGCTCCGTCGCCAACCTCACGCGCGCCGACGGCCACGAGCTGCTCGCCCTCGCGCCGCGCGTCCCGCTGCATCCGCAGGTCACGCCCTACCCGCTGGAGCGCGCCCAGGACGCGCTCGACGACCTGCGGTCGGGCGCGCTGAAGGGCGCGGCGGTGGTGGTGCCGTAGGGGCTGCGGAGGTGGCGCGATCGTCCTTGGCGTGCAGCGCGGGCGTCGGCGTGGCGCGTCCTGCTGAGGAGGGCGATGACGACGAGGCGTACCGGGCACCGCCGGCGGGCGGGGTCGTCCGCGTCGGCCCGAAGCGCGGGTGGGCCCGAACGCCGCGGTCCCACCGCGCCGAACAGGCCCACCCCGTCCCCCAGTCGCCGCATGAAACCCGGTGGGCCCGAACGCCGCGACCCCACCGCGCCCAACAGGCCCACCCCCACCCCAGGCCCCCGCGAGGACCGACGGCGCCCGGCTCGCCGGCGCCGACGGAGACCGACCCGGCCGGCGCCCCGCCCCCCGCGCACGTTCTCCGCGGGCGCCGGCGTGGGAGTCGTGGTCCGGCGTTGTTGCGCTCCGTTCGTGCGCTGGTCGGGGTGCGGGGCGTGGTCCGGCGGCGATGACGAGTGCGTGAACGGGAGTGCGGGCGCCTGGTGTCTTCCGCGGGCGCTGGGGTCGGGGTCGTTCGGGCGTGAATGACGCACCGCGCGCGACCGGTGGCGGATAGGGGTCGGCACACGACCCCAACCCGCCATCCGTCTCGAGTCGCCACCGGCGAAAGGCACCTGGACGTTGAGCTGCAACGGCCAGGTGTCACTCACCTCCCACTCGGCCGATCGATGGCGAACTGCCGGGCGGGTGGGCCCGAACGCCGCGGTCCCACCGCGCCCAACAGGCCCACCCCCACCCAGGCGCCCGCTAAAACCCGGTGGGCCCGAGCACCGCGGTCCCACCGCGCCCAACAGGCCCACCCCCACCCCAGGCGCCCCCGGAAACCCGGTGGGCCCGAGCACCGCGGCCGCACCGCGCCCAACAGGCCCACCCCCCACCCCCAGGCGCCCGCGAAGACCGACGGCGCCCGGCTCCCGCCCCGCGCCGACGGAGACCGACCCGGCCGCGCCCGCCCCCGCGCACGTTCTCGTCAGTGATCCCGGCTCCCGCCCGCCCATCGACCAGCGCGCCGAGCGGAACGCCCCGGGGCCGGCGGCTCGCACCACGCCGAAAGCCGCTTGCGGCCCCCGAGCGTTCACGACGCCAGTCCAGCACCCGCCGCGGACCGACGCGCGCGCCGCCGCCCCCTCCCGAACGCCGCCCCCGCGGCGCCCGCCCCCAACCCTACGACCCCGTCTTCGCCTCGTCGTCGGCGGCCAGCTCGCGCTTGAGCACCTTGCCCGTCGCGTTGCGGGGCAGCTCGTCGAGGAAGACGACCTCGCGCGGCACCTTGTAGGACGCCAGGTTGGACTTGATGTAGGACTTGAGCTCGTCCTCGGTCACCGACGCCCCCTCCGAGCAGACGACGAACGCCCGCAGGCGCTGGCCGAACTTGTCGTCGGCGACGCCGACCACCGCGGCCTCGTCGACCGCCTCGTGGTGGCTGAGCAGGTCCTCGACCTCCCGCGGGAAGACGTTCTCGCCGCCCGAGACGATCATCTCGTCGTCGCGCCCGTCGACGAACAGGCGCCCGCCCTCGCCGAAGTGCCCGACGTCCCCGGTCGACATCAGGCCGTTGATCATGGCCTTGTTCCCGCCGCCGGTGTAGCCGTCGAAGACCAGCTCGTTGCCGACGAAGATGCGGCCCGTCTCGCCGGCGCCGACCTCGCGGCCGTCCTCGTCGTAGAGCTTCACGATCGTGCCGAACGGCGGCTTGCCGGCGGTGCCCGGCGCGGCGCGCAGGTCACGCGGCTGGGCGATCGTCGCCCAGGCGACCTCGGTCGACCCGTACAGGTTGTAGAGCACCTCGCCGAAGCGGTCCATGACCTCGGTGGCCAGCGGGCCGGGCAGCGCGGAGCCGCTCGCACCGATGATCTTCAGCGCGCGCAGGTCGTAGCGCTCGATGGTCTCCGGCGGCAGCTCGAGGATCCGCGACAACATGACCGGGACGACGACGAGCGTCGTGCACTCGTGCTGGGCCATGGCGCTGAGCGTGCCCTCGGGATCGAACTTCCGGCGCAGCACGAGCTGGGCGCCGAGCGCCATGCCGAGGGTGAAGTGCGCGAAGCCCCACGAGTGGAACATCGGGGCCGCGACCATCCACGGGTCCTCGGCGCGCAGCGGGATCTTCGACAGCAAGCCGGCGGCCGGCAGCAGCGACTTGGGCTGGCTGCGATTCGCCCCCTTGGGCGTGCCCGTCGTCCCCGACGTGAGGATGACCACGCGTCCCTTCTCGGCCGGCGGGGCGAGGTCGGCGACGTCGCCCTGGGCGATGAGGTCCTCCAGGAGCGGGTCCCCGGCGGGTGGGCCGTCGTCCCCGTCGAACCAGGCGACGAAGCGCTTGCGCCGCTTGCCGGCCTCCTGGACCAGGTCCTCGAACTCCTGGTCGTAGACGATGGCCTTGGGCTTCTCGCGCTTGCAGACGTCGGTGATCTGCGGACCCGCGAACATCGTGTTGAGGTACAACGCGTTGGCGCCGAGCTTGGAGCAGGCGACCGTCGCGTCGACGAAGCCGCGGTGGTTGCGGCAGAGGATCGCGACGCCGTCGCCCTCGCCGATGCCCAGATCGCTCCACGCGTTGGCCAGCGCGTTGGTGCGCTCGTGGATCTCCTGGAAGGTGAGCGTCCCCAGCTCGTCGACGATCCCGACCTTGTCGGGGCGCCTCACCGCGGAGATCGTGTAGCCGGCCGCGGGCGTCGGCCCCCAGCGCAGCATCGTCGCCGCCATCTGGATGGCCTTCTCGGGCCGCATCGGCCGGATCACGCCGGCTTCGGCGAGGACCTTGACGGCCTGCGCGCGGCCGGCGATCAGGTCGAGGACGTGCTGCAGCGGGGGCATTGCCGGGGAATATCGCACTTGAGGGTCCTTCGAGGGCGCGCTAGGGGTGCCGTAGGCGGCCAGCGAGGCCGAGGCCCACAACGGCCAGCCGTCGCCGCCGGAGGTGGGTCCCCAGTCGCGATAGCGACACAGTCTCCTAGGGGAACGCTGGCCCAGAGGGCCAGGTTCCCTTGCGGGTACTCGCCCAGGCGCTCGTACCCGCGGTCATCTAGGGACCCGGGCTTCCAGGAACGGCTCACGGCAGGGTCAGGTCGGCCGGCAGGTCGCCGCGCTCGATCAGCCCGCGGATGTCGGCGGCGCGCCGCGGGTTGAGGAACACGTGGCGCTGTCCCACGCTCGGCTTCTCGGCCAGAAGACCTGAGAGCAGCAGGGCTTCGCCCACCTCGTCGGCCAGCGCGCGGTCGTTGCCGGCGAAGCCACGGGCCAGGTGGCTGAAGTCGGTGTGGTAGCCGCCCCACTTGCCCATGCCGTCCAGCCGCTGGAGGATCCGGCGGGCCACGCGGCGCGAGGGGTCGGGGTCGTCGTGCGGACGCGAGATCGCCGGCTGCGACGCCTCGAGCACGGCCAGGACGGCGTCCTCGTGCTCGGCGAGCGAGGCCGGATCGGCCGGGCGGCCGCCGAGACGGGCGACCTCCAGGGCGACGCGCAGCGGGTGCCCGGCGCCGATCGGGGCGCGCAGATCGGTGACGTCCTCGAGCACGGCCGCCGGGAACGCCAGCGCGCGAGCGCGAAGGCGGTCGATGGGCGCGACCTGCTCCTCGAAGGCCAGCGGGACCAGCTCGGCGTCTGCGTCGGCGCCGGCGACGTGCAGCGCGAGGTGGCCGTCGAAGGCGCCGGCGGTCAGCTCGCCCGCCGTCGACGACTCGACGAGCGCGCCGAGCAGGGCGGCGGCCAGCAGCCAGGCGCGCTCCTCGACGGCGTCGGGATCGGCCCGGAGCCCGGGCTGCACGGGCGCGACCGCCACCAGCCCGTCGGCCCGCGCGGCGACCGCGACCACCACGGGATGCTCGTAGCCCGACCGCGGGTGCCCGAGCTCGGTGGCCCCGTGCTCCAGCTCGCGCGCCAGGAGCGTGCGCAGCCGGGCGGCGCGCTCGCGCGGCGCGTCCACGCCGCCCGCATCGGCCAGGGCCTCGTCGATGCCGCTGAGCGTCGGTCGCATCGTCGTGGTCGAGCGTAGATGGTGCGGGCGCCGTGCCGATGTCCGCGCAGGATGCGACCCGGGCTGCACGCGATCGTGCGTTCCGTCGGGAGTCGCACGTACCTTCACGTGCATCTCCATGGAAGCTGCCACTCCCCTGCACCAGACCTCGGTCCGCCGTCTCGGCGACCGGCTCGTCGTCGACGGCCTCGTCGTCGAGGACAACACCGCCGTCCGCCTCGCCGAGGAGGCGCCCGACGCCGCGCGGTTCCTGCTCGACGCCGTCGAGGTCGGTGCCCGCATCCTGGACCGCGAGCAGGTCGGCGCCAACGCCGACTTCGTCAAGGCGGAGTTCGAGAAGGCCGCGCGCGAGCTGAAGTCCGAGTTCACCGACCGCGCCAAGGGCGTCGCCGACCGGCTCGACGAGAAGGTCGACGAGGTCTTCAAGGCCGAGGACGGCGTGGTCGCCAAGGTCCTGGCCAAGCACTTCGCCGACGAGTCCTCCTCGGCCGTGCAGCACAAGGTCAAGCAGGTCCTGGACGCCGTCGCGACGCAGATGCGCGAGGACGTGCGCAAGTCGCTGACGTCAGACTCCGCCGACAACCCGATCGTCGCGATCCAGCGCGCGTCGCTGAAGGTCATCCGCGACAACGCCGACCAACAGGCGACCAACCTGCGCGAGATGTCGGCGCGGATGGAGGCGATGCGCGTCGAGGTGGCCGGGCTGCGCGCCGAGAAGGAGAAGCTCGAAGAGGTCAACGCCGAGCGCGACAAGGGCACGGCGAAGGGCCGCAGCTTCGAGGAGGTCGTCCACGAGGCTCTGGACCGGATCGCCCTGCCGCAGGGCGACGACTGCGAGGCCGTCGGCGACTTCCTGGAGGGCACCGGCAAGAAGGGCGACGTGGTCGTCGGCATCGGCGCCTGCCACGGCCCGGCGCGCGGCCGGATCGTCTTCGAGGTCAAGACGTCGAAGCTCTCGCGCCCCAAGGCGCTCGAGGAGCTGGAGGGCTGCAAGGCCGAGCGCAACGCGGACTTCGCCGTGCTCGTCGTGCCGTCCGAGGAGAAGGTCCCCGCCAAGATGCTCGCGCTGCGGGAGTACAACGGCGACAAGCTGATCGTCGCGTTCGACCCGGAGGAGGGCTCGCTGCTGGGCCTCCAGGTGGCCTACGCGCTGGCGCGGGCGCGCGTCCTGATGGCCAAGGGCGGCGGCGACGGCGTGGACACCGCGGCGGTGCGCGACGCCGTCGAGCGCGCGGTCGGGCTGATGGAGGAGGTGCGGCGCATCAAGCAGCAGCTCACCGCATCCAAGACGTCCATCGACAAGGCCGCCGAGATCGTCCAGACGATGGCCGACGGCGTCCGCGGGCAACTCGCCGAGATCAGCGGGTTGATCGACCGCGCGGAGGCCGCGGCGGGGACTGTCCCCGCACCCGACGAGGCGGGGGGGACTGTCCCCGTACCCGACGAGGCGGGGGCGACTGTCCCCGTACCCGACGAGGCGGGGGGGACTGTCCCCGTACCCGACGAGGCGTCTGCGGTGCCCGCACCGGGGACTGTCCCCCCCCCCCCCCCCCCCCCCCCCCGCCTGCGCGACGAGCTCGCGGCCGCCGTGGCGTCGCCCCACGAGGGCTACGGCGGCCAGTCGACGTTGTTGTAGATGTCGTGGGCCGTTTGCGGGCCGCCCGCTCGCGCCTGAGGGCCGCCACCGGCTTGACGTACGGCCGTACGCCTGCGCTCGCCGGCGACCGTGAGCCACGACCGTGCGGGCCGCAAACGGCCCACGACACGGCTCAGGCGGAAGCGGGAGCCGCGAGCGGCCACCGCACACCCGTCAGGTCCTCGGACACGTCCCACAGCCGCCGCGCCGTCTCGGCGTCCTGGGCGGCCTTCGTGCGGCCGACGAGCGTCGGGTGGCCGCGCTGCTCGGCGAGGCCGTCGGGGCCGACGAACGCGCCGCCCGGGATGTCCTGGGTGGCGGCATAGAGCGTCGGCAGCGCGCCCATCGCGTCGCTCTGGGCCAGGAGGCGGTTGCCGATCGTCATCACGGCGTTGTTGAGGCGGCTGCCCGTGTGGCTCTGCAGGTCGGTCGACGCGTAGCCCGGATGCGCGGCGACGGCGAGCACGGCGCTGCCGGCGGCGGCGAGGCGGCGCTGGAGCTCGAGCGTGAAGAGCAGGTTGGCGAGCTTGGACTGGCCGTAGACCCGCCAGCGGTCGTACTTGCGCCGCTCCCAGTTGAGGTCGTCGAGCTGCATCTTGCCGATGCGGTGCGCGCCCGAGGAGACCGTGACCACGCGGCCCGTCACGTGCGGCAGCAGGAGGTTGGTCAGCGCGAAATGGCCGAGGTGGTTCGTGCCGATCTGCGACTCGAAGCCGTCGGCGGTCCTGCCCTGCGGGACGGCCATGATCCCCGCGTTGTTGATCAGCAGGTCGAGGTCGCCCTCCCAGGCCGCGGCGAATGCGCGGACCGAGGCGAGATCGGCGAGATCGAGGCGGCGGACCTCGCGGTCGCCGGTGATCGTGGCGGCGACACGCTCGCCCTTGGCGGTGTCGCGCACGGCGAGGACGACGCGGGCGCCGGCGCGGGCCAGCTCGCGGGCGGTGATGGTCCCGAGGCCGCTGGAGGCCCCGGTCACGACGGCGGTGCGGCCGGTGAGGTCCGGCAGGTCGGCGGCGGTCCACTTCGAGGAGGGCATGCGGATCAATGTAGTCGCCGCCGACAAAGGTGTCAACGACAACAATGCTGTCGGCGTCTACTCCGCCCGGTACCCTGAGCGCCGTGACCGTCGCGCGCCCCTATCACCACGGCAACCTCCGCGAGGCGCTGCTGTGCGCCGGCGAGGGCGCGCTGGAGACCGGCGGCGTCCAGGGCCTGTCACTGCGCGAGCTCGCCCGCGAGGTGGGCGTCAGCCACGCGGCGCCGCGGCGCCACTTCCCCGATCGCCAGGCGCTGCTCGACGCGCTGGCCGAGTCCGGCTTCGCCCGCCTGGGAGCGGCGCTGTCGGAGGCCGTCGCGGCTGCCGGGCCGCACTTCGACGCCCGCCTGGCCGGCCTGGCCCGCGCCTACATCGCCTTCGCCACCGCCCGCCCCGCCCTGACCGGGCTGATGTTCGCGGCCAAGCACCAGGCCGGCGCGCCGCCCTCGCTGCGCGCCGCCGCCGAGCAGGCCTTCTCCCCCGCGTTGACGGCGGTCGCGGAGGGCCAGACCGCCGGCGAGGTCGCTCCCGGCGACCCCGAGCGCGTCGCGCTCGTGGCCTCCGCGGCGCTCCAGGGCATCGTCGTCATGGCCAACAACGGCATGCTTGGCGAGACGCCGGTCGACGAGCTGCTCGACGACGTGACGTCACGGCTCGTCCTGGGCCTGCGGCCGCGGTAGCGCGGCAGGTCAGGACCCACGCTCCTAGCCGGAGTCCCCGTTCGCGCTGGTCGGCGGGGCGGCCAGCGGCACCAGGCGGGCGCTCTGGCGGGTGAAGGTGGCCCACGCCTGGTCGCCTCGCTGAAGGCCGAGGCGCTCGAGATCCGGCGTCGTGAGCTCGGCGGTGAGGGCGCCGACGCGGACCTGGACGCGCTCGCCCTGCGGCGTGACGGCCGCGACCGATCCGGCGAGGGCGTTGGCGCCGTTGGGTGGCGGCTGGGTCAGCAGCGAGATGTCCCACGGGTGCACGGCGACGCCGACGGGGCCGTCGGCGTGGTGGGAGGAGCGCACGAGGCCGCCGGCGTCGAGCTGCACCTCGGTTCCCCCTCCGGCCAGTGGCGTCGCGGTTCCGTGAAGGAGGTTGGAGCCGGTGAAGGCGGCGACGAAGGCGTCGGCCGGTCGGTCGATGAGCTCGGCGGCGCTGCCGAGCTGTCGCAGCTGTCCGTCGACGATGACGCCGATGCGGTCGGCGAGCGCGATCGCGTCGCGGAAGTCGTGGGTGACCAGCAGCACCGGGAGTCCCAGCTCGGCCAGCAGGTCCTGGAGCTCGTCGCGGACGTGCGCGCGGGTGTGGGCGTCGAGGGCCGAGAGCGGCTCGTCGAGGAGGAGGACGGCGGGCTGGCGCGCCAGGGCGCGGGCGAGGGCCACGCGCTGACGCTCGCCGCCGCTGAGTGTTCCTGGGCGCTGATCGGCCAGCGGCGCGATGCGCAGGCGGTGCAGCAGCTCCTCGACCCGGGCGCTGCCGCCGAACGCCACGTTCTGGCGGACGGTGAGGTGCGGGAACAGGGCGTACTCCTGGAAGACCACGCCGACCGACCGGCGCTCGGGCGGCTCGTGGACGCCGGTGGTGGCGTCGAACCAGACCTCACCGCCCAGCTCGATGCGTCCGGCGTCGGGGCGGAGCAGGCCGGCGACGGAGCGCAGCACGGTCGTCTTGCCGGCCCCGGAGGGCCCGACGAGCGCGACCGTCTCGTCGTCGATGCTCAGGCCGACGCGGAGGGCGTACGCGCGAAGGGCGACGGAGATGTCGAGTTGGAGGAGCGCCACGTCGACAGCAGCTTGAAGCACAGCAGCACGGTGGCGCTGAGCAGCACGAGCAGGATGCCCAGCGCGATCGCCACGTCGAAGTTGGCTTCGAGCTGGTCGTAGATGGCCAGCGTGAGGGTCTGCGTCTGGCCGCGCACGCTGCCGGCGAACACGATGGTGGCGCCGAACTCGCCGACGCCGCGGGCGAAGGCGAGCACCCACCCGGCCGCCAGGCCACCGGCCGCGAGCGGCAGGCTGATGCGCCAGAACGTGCGCGCAGGCGAGGCCCCGAGGGTGCGTGCGGCGTCGGGCAGCAGCGGATCGACGGCGCTGAAGGCCGCGATCGCCTGGCGCAGGTAGAACGGGGCGGCGACGAACGTCACGGCCAGCACGACCGCCCATTGCGTGAACGGCAGCACGATCCCGCCGCTGGCCAGCGCACCGCCGAAAAGCCCGCCGCGGCCGAACGCGGCCAGCAGCGCGATGCCCGCCACCGCCGGCGGAAGCACCAGCGGCAGCTCGACGAGCGTGATCAGCACCGATCGGCCACGGAACCGGCGGGTGGCCAGCAGGTAGGCGGTCGGGGTCCCCAGCGCGAGGATCAGGACGTTGGCGATGGCGTTGGTGCGCAGCGTGACGACGATCGCGTCGCGCACCGCGCGGTCGCCGAGCAGGTCGGGAACCCGCGACAGCGGCACCTGGGTGAACAGCGCGACGATCGGCAGGGCGAAGAAGGCCAGCGCGACGCCGGCGCAGAGCGCCAGCAGCGCGTCGAAGCCGGCGCGGCGGATCACCCGCGCGGGGGCAACCCGAACCCGTAGTGGCGCAGCGCCGAGCGGCCGGCGTTGGACGACACCTTGCGGATGAACGCCTGCGCTCCGCTGGTGTCAGCCCCCGTACGGACGACCGCGCACAGCTTGTAGCGCACTGCGGGCTGTGCCCACTTGGGCAGTCGCAGCTCGCTCGTGCGCCCGCGGCTGGCCAGCGCGTCGGTGTGGTAGACGAACCCGGCGTCGGCCGAGCCGAGGGCGACCTTGGCGGTGATGCTGGCGACGTCGGTTTCCTGGCTGACAATGTTGGAGTCCAGGATCGACGACAGGCGCATCCGGCGCAGCAGCAGCCGGGTGTAGTTGCCGATCGGCACACCGGCGGTGCCGATCGCCAGCCGCTTGCCGCCGTCGCGCAGCGTGTACGCCGAGCGAATCGATCCCGGGTTGTCCTTCGGGATCAGCAGGACGAGGATGTTGGTGGCAAACGTCACCGGGCGGGTGCAGCGCCCCGCGCGGAACAGCGCCTGGGCCTCGGCCGGTTCGGCCGAGGCGAAGACGTCGGCCGGCGCCCCGTTGTCGATCTGACGCTGCAGCGTGTTGGAGCCGGCGAAGTTGTACGACGGGGCGCCGTCCAGGGCCGGGAAGACGTTGCGCAGCGAGGCGGCCGCGTAGACGTTGAGCGCGGCGTCCGCGCCGGCGGGGACCGCCGCGGCGGCCATCAGGATGATCAGGACGACGAGTCGTCGCATCAGGTGGTGGGGTAGCCGTTGGCCTTGAGCAGTTGGTCGAGGAGGTCGCCGGCCGCGGCGAGGTCGACGGGCTCGGGGAGCCCTCCGACCATCGGCTGCCGGTCAAGGGCGCAGAGCGCTGCGAGGTGCTGGGCGTCGTTGGCCAGCAGGCGCGAGAGCAGCAGGCGGCTGGCGGAGTCGGCCGTGAAGCCGGCACCGGAGACGTAGACGCCGACGAGCAGCCGTTCCAGGCGCGCCCCGAGCGACAGCGTTCCGGCCCGCGTCCGGAACGCGCTGTCGGGCAGCACGACCGAGTAGTCGTCGCTGGACGGCGCGTCGGCGCCCAGCGCGGCCGTGAGCTGCTGGACATGGGTCACCTTCTGCCGGGCGGCCGCCTGCAGGGCGGTGCGCTCCGTGCCGCTCCACACGCCCCGGAGCTTGACCGCGCGGCGGTAGTAGACCAGCGATACGCGCTCGGCCAGCGCCCCGAACTGCAGGAAGCCCTCGTCGTCGCCGACCGGCACCGGGTTCGGGAGGCCCGCGCTCGCCGCCGAAGGCACGATCGCGCCCCCGACCACGGTCGCCACCCCGAGCCTGAGGAACCCCGCGCGATCGATCATCTACCTAAGCATTGCCTAGGTATGCAAGGGTTGTCAAGATCACCCTCTGAGATGCGCCGCCATCTGATCCTCGTCCCCCTCCTGGCCGCCGCCGCCCTCACCGCGAGCTGCGGATCAGCCACGTCCGAGGCGCCGCGAGGAGCTGCGGCGCTCGACGCCAAGGCCAAGCCGCCGCTGCTGCGATCGCCGCGCGGCGACGGCGAGATCATCGTGCGAGCGACGACGTCGCCGCGCACCGCGGGCCCGTTCACGCTGCACGGCACCTACCGCGTGCGCTTCGAGCAATACGCGCCGGAAAGCCCGCAGATGGACTTCGCGACGCAGACCAGCTTCGTCGCCGACCTCGAACGCCAACCGGGCATCCCCGCCGTGCGCCTGTTTCGCACGGCGGCCGCAACCGGCGCGCGCACCGTTCACGTCGACGGCCGCTACTACGTCGACGTCAGCTTCGGCGACTTCCCCTTCGTCCTGCGCATGACACCCGCAACAGGGCAGCGGCAACCAAGATGAGTTGTTCCACGGGTTCGCTGCGCCTCGTGGAACAACCCATCTCTAGGTGAAGTCCCGGCTCGCCTCCTGGACGAGCAGAGCGATCTGGACGCGGTTGTCGACGTCGAGCTTGGCGAGGAGCCGGGAGACGTGGGCCTTGACGGTCGCCACGCTCATGTGGAGCTCGGCCGCGATGTCGGCGTTCGCACAGCCGCGACCGACCGCGAGGGCGACCTCGTGCTCGCGCGCGCTGAGGGTCGCCAGGCGAGTGCGGGCCTGCTCGTGCCGGTGGCCGGCGTCGCTGTCGCCCGCGACCAGCGCGATCAGGCGGCGCGCGACCGCGGGCGAGAGCATGGCGTCACCGGCGTGCACGAGCTCGATCGCGCGGACGATCTCCGGCGGCGGCGTGTCCTTGAGCAGGAAGCCGGCGGCCCCCGCCTGCAGCGCGCGCATCACGAGGTCGTCGGCCTGGAAGGTCGTGAGGACGACCACCGCCGGCGGATCGGGCTGCTCGCGCAGCAGGCGCGTCGCGGCGATCCCGTCGAGGCCGGGCATCCGCAGATCCATCAGCACGACGTCCGGCCGATGGAGGTCGACGGCGGCCAGGACGCCGCGCCCGTCGTCGGCCTCGCCGACGACGGCGAGCCCGCCGGCGCCCGCGAGCATCAGCCGCAACCCCGATCGGACGAGCGCGTCGTCGTCGACCAGCAGCACCCGGATCGGCGCCTCGCCTGCCGCGCTCACGCCGCGCGCCAGGGCAGCGTCGCGCGCAGGACGAAGTCGCCCCGTGCGTCGGGACCGTGGACGAGCTCGCCACCCGCGAGGGCGACGCGCTCGCCGAGCCCGACGAGCCCGGTTCCCGCGCCGGGGAGCGCCTCGGGCTCCGGGCTGGGCGCGGCGACCCCGACCGGGCGGCGGTTCAGCACGGCGACCACGAGGTGCTCGCCCTCGGCGGTCACGGCCACCTCGACGGCGGCGGCGGGCGCGTGCTTGCGGGCGTTGGTCAGGCCCTCCTGGACGATGCGGTACGCGGTGCGGCCCAGGGCGACGGGCATCGCATCGGCGCCCGGAGCGTCGAGGCGGCAGTCGACGCGCATGCCGGCGGCGCGGGATTCCTCGACCAGGGCCGGGATCTGCGCGAGCGTCGGCTGGGGACGGCGCGGCGCGCCGTCCTCGGTCGGGTCGTCGTCGGCACCCTCGCGGAGCACGCCGACGACGTCGCGCAGCTCCTGCAGCGCGTCGTGGGCCGCGGCGCGGATCACGCCCGCCGCCTCGGCGACCTCGGCCGGCGAGGCGTCGGGCCGGAACTCCAGCGCGCCCGCGTGCAGGCTCAGCAGCGAGACGCGGTGCGCCAGCACGTCGTGCATCTCGCGGGCGATGCGCAACCGCTCGGCCTCGCGGGCCTGCTCGATCTGCTGTCGCCGCTCCGCCTCGAGCCGCTCGGCACGCTCGTGCAGCGAGTGCACCAGGTCGCGCTGGGCACGCACGAACAGCCCCCACCCGAACACGACCACGATGAAGAGCCCACCGATGACGAGCTCCGTCCAGTACGAGCTGCCGTCCGTGGCGTAGAGCGCCGGATAGGCGCCGGCGGTCACCAGCGACAGCCCCGCGATCCACCACAACGACCGCGGCGCCACGCGCAGCGCCGCGTTGAAGGCGGCCGCGGCGGCGGCGCCGCCGGCCAGGCCGGAGAACGTCGAGAGGCCGATGGTGAGCAGCGCGACGCGCAGCGGCTGCCGGCGCCGGAACCACAGCGACCCGAAGGCGACGGTGCCCGCGGCGATGTCCACCACCGCCATCAAGGTCCCGTGCTGCCGCCAGCTCGAGCCGAGCGCGAGCAGGCCGAGGCTTCCGGCCGCCAGGTACATGAGCGCATCGACGACCCAGTCGCGGGCCGAGCGCCCGCCGCTGCTCTCGTCGAGCAGGCCGGCCGGCAGCAGCGGCCGCTGCCACTGCGCCACGCCGTGCTCCCGCTGCTGGGCGGCCTCGGTCATCGCGCCACAGCGTACGACCGCCGGCCGCTGCCGACCCCCTACCGAAGTCGATCCGAGCATCGACGGACGTCGGGGGCGCCATCGACGCACGGCGCTGGCGGCGCGCCGGCGCCACGCCGAAGCTGATGGCCATGATCGAGTCCCTCGGCCTCACCAAGCGCCTCGGCGGCCGCGCCGTCGTCCAGGACGTCACGTTCCGGTGCGAGCCAGGCACCGTCACGGGCTTCCTCGGCCCCAACGGCGCCGGCAAGACCACCACCATGAGGATGTTGTGCGGGCTGTCGCGTCCCGACGCCGGCACCGCGAGTGTCCTCGACGGCGCCTATCGCGACCTGCCCAACCCGGGCCGGCGCGTCGGCATCCTCCTCGACGCGGGCGCCCAGCACGGCGGCCGGCGCGGCCAGGAGGCGCTCGGCGTCTCGGCGCAGATGATGGGCGTCGCCGCCGCCCGCGTGCCCGAGCTGCTGGAGCTCGTCGGGCTCGACCGGCGCGCCGCCCGGCAGCGCCTCAGGCAGTACTCGCTCGGCATGCGCCAGCGCCTCGGCCTGGCCCACGCGCTGCTCGGCGATCCCGAGGTGCTGATCCTCGACGAGCCCGCCAACGGCCTCGACCCGGAGGGGATGCGCTGGATGCGCGAGCTGCTGCGCGACTTCGCCGACCGCGGCGGCACCGTGCTGCTGTCGTCGCACCTCCTGCACGAGGTGGAGGCGGTCGCCGACCAGATGGTGATCATCGGCGGCGGCCGGATCGTCGCCGCCGGCACGCGCGCCGAGCTGCTGGCCGACGCCGGGACGCTCGTCTGCGCCACCGACGCCGCAGCCCTCGGCACGGCGCTGTCGGCCGCCGGGCTGGCGGCCCGCCCGCACGCCGACGGCGGCTACGTCGTCGACGCCGAGCCCGAGGAGGTCGGACGTATCGCGCTGGCCGGCGGCGTCGCGCTCACGCGTCTCGGCCCGTCCGAGAGCGCCGGCCTCGAGCAGCTCTTCTTCGACCTCACCAGCGGCGCGCCCGACGCCGGGCCAGCCGCCGCCGACCTCCAGGAGGCCGTCCGATGAGCACCGCCACCGCCACCCGGCCGCACGGCTTCCACGCCCGCGGCGCCGGCACGCGCCCCAGCCTGGCGCGGCTCACGAAGGTCGAGCTGCGCAAGATGACCGACACGCGCGCCGGGTTCTGGCTGCTGCTCAGCCTGGTCGGCCTCACCGCGCTGGTCGTGGTCATCAGCGCGCTCACCGGCCCGGCGCTCGACCACCGCTTCCAGCCGATGCTCTACAACGCGCTGCAGCCGGGCACCGTCCTGCTGCCGATCATCGGCATCCTGCTGGTCACCTCCGAGTGGTCGCAGCGCACCGCGATGATCACGTTCGCGCTGGTCCCCCACCGCGAGCGCGTGCTGGCCGCCAAGCTCCTGGCCAGCGTCGTCCTCGCGACCGTCGCGTTCGTGGCCACCCTCGCGATGGCCGCGGTGGCCACCGCGGCGTCGGCCTCGGGGGTCGACGGCCAGTGGACGCTCGGCGCCGGCCTGTTCGGGCAGATGGCGTTCTCGACGGCGATCTCGATGCTCGTCGGCGTCGGCTTCGGCGCGGCCCTGCTGCTCTCGGCCCCGGCGATCGTCGGCTTCTTCGCGATCCCAATCGCGGTGTCGGCCGCGACGCACGTCGTCCACGCGCTGCGCGGCGTCGGGCAATGGATCGACCAGGCCCGGACCCTCCCGGACCTCCTCGACCACAGCTACAGCGCCGACGAGTGGGCCAAGGCCGGCGTGACGCTCGTCGTGTGGCTCGCGGTGCCGCTGGCGATCGGCGCGTGGCGGTTCACGCGCGGCGAGGTGCGGTAGGAGACTGGGGAACACTGGCCCAGACCCTTGCGGGTCTTCGCCCAGGGGGCGAAACCCGCGGCGGGTCAGGGACCCACGCTCCTAGCGACGGCCGAACCCGGCGACGTCGTCGCGCACCGCCACGTCGGCCGCCTCCACGCGGTCGACGTGGCCGTACGGAGGCCCCTCGCCCACGGCGCGCTCGACCGCCGCGACCGCGTCGGCGTCGCCCTGCAGCCAGACCTCGACCGTGCCGTCGTCGAGGTTGCCGGCCCAGCCCGCCACGCCGCGCGCGACGGCCCGCTCCCGCACCCACGCGCGGAAGTTCACGCCCTGCACGCGACCGTGGGCCACCAGCCGGCGGCCGATCGGCTCGCTCACGACGCGCCCTCCACCGCCCGGGCGAACGCGTCACGCGCCGCCTCGCCGCGCACGGCGAAGACGATCCGCTCCAGCCGCGAGCCCGAGGCGAGATGCCGCCGCACCTCGTCGGCCTCGATGGCGGCGGCCTGCTCGACGGGGAAGCCGCCGACGCCCGTCCCGAACGCGACGAGCGCCAGCGACCGGGCGTCGAGCTCCTCGGCCTTCCACAGCGTCGCGGCGGTCGCGCGGCGGACGATGTCGGCCGACGTCGTCCCGCCGAGGACCATGGTCGCCGCGTGGATGACCCAGCGCGACGGCATCTCGCCGGCGGTCGTCTCGACCGCCTCCCCGAGCTCGATCGGCGCCTTGCGGCGCGACTCCGCGTCCACGGCCGGACCACCGGCGCGCGAGATCGCTCCCGCGACGCCGCCGCCGTGCAGCAGCTGCGTGTTGGCCGCGTTGGCGATCGCGTCGACCGCCAGCGTGGTGATGTCGGTGTCGAGAACCTCGACTGTGGCAGCCATCGCCGCCAGTCCTACCCGAAGCCGCGGGTTCGGCCCCCTGGGGCCGACACCCGCACGGCATGCGAGCCCCTGGGCGAGCTATGCCGCCTCGACCGAGTCCTCTTCTTCCTTGCCCTGCAGGCGCTCGCGTCCACGGCGGACGGCGGCGATGAACTTCGAGAGGTTGACCTCGAGCGTGTTGAGGATCTCGTCGGCGTAGTCCTCGGCGCCCAGGCGGATCTCCCGCTCGCGGGCGCGTGCGTCCTCGACGATCTCCTCGGCCGCGCGCTCGGCCTCGCGGGTGACCTCCTGGTCGGAGACCAGCTCCTCCTGCTTGCGCACGGCGTCCTTCACGATGCGCTCGGCCTCGCGCTTGGCCTCGGCGAGCATCTCCTGACGCTCCTTGACGATCCACCGCGCCTGCTTGATCTCCTCAGGGATGGTCGCGCGCATCTGATCCAAGATGTCGTAGATCTGCTCGCGATCCACCCGCACCTCGTCGGTGAGAGGGACCTTCTTCGCGTTGTGGACAAGGTCGTCGAGCTTGTCAATGAGGACCAGGACGTCCATGGCTAAGCGTCTTTCGTTATCGGGTGAGCTCTTCCTTCAGGCGACGGGCGACGCGCTCGGGCACGAGACTGTCGATATCGCCTCCGAAGGTGGCGAGCTCCTTCACGCCGCTGGAGCTGAGGAAACTGTACTGCGGGCTGGCCATCAGGTAGAGGGTGTCGACCTCCGGGGCCTGCATCCGGTTGAGCTGACCCATCTCCAGCTCGTATTCGAAGTCGGAGATGGCGCGCAGACCCTTGACGATCGTACGCGCCCCGATCTGCCGTGCGAAGTCCACCACGAGGACGCTGAACGGCTCGGCGCGCACGTTGGGCAGGTCGACCGTCGCCTCCTCGATGAACGAGAGGCGCTCCTCGATCCCGAAGATGGGCTGGTTCTTGCGCACGGAGACGTTGACGACGGCCACCACGACCTCGTCGAACTGCGCCGCGGTGCGGCCGATGATGTCGAGGTGCCCGTTGGTGATCGGGTCGTAACTGCCTGGACAGACAGCGATGCGCTTCTCGTCGGTCATGCGGAGTGGATGCGGAGGAGGGTGTCGCCGTAGCGGCGTTCGAACGTCGTGCTGAGGCCGGGGAGGTCGAGCGGCGTGCGCCGATCGCTCTCGCCGACCACGCGCGCGCCGGGCGCCAGGACCGGAGGCAGCGCCTCGGCGAGCCCCGGTCCCAGGCCGGCCGCGAGCCGGTACGGGGGATCTAGGAAGACCAGATCGTATGTCTCGCCCGCTTCTCGTGCGTCGCGCAGGGCCTTGAGGGCGTCGCGACGCCGCACGCGCGCCTCGTCGGCGTCGAGCCCGAGGTCCTCCAGGTTGCGCCGGATCACCGCGACGGCACGGGCGTCGCGCTCAACGAGCACCGCGTGCGCGGCACCCCGCGACAGCGCCTCCAGCGAGAGCCCGCCCGAGCCGGCGAAGAGGTCGAGCACCGCCTCGCCGTCCAGTGGGCCGAGCGCGGAGAACAGCGCCTCGCGCACACGGTCCGACGTCGGACGCGTGTCAATGCCCGGCGGCGCCTGGAAGCGGCGTCCGCCCAGCCGCCCCGCGACGATCCTCATGCCGACACGGGCGCCAGCTCCAGCGCCACGAGCTCGGCGTGCAGCAGCTCGTGCTCGGGCCGCGAAAGCTCCGGATCGGTCTCCAGGAGGGTCTCGGCGGTGGCGAACGCGGCCTCCAGGACGTCGCCGTCCTCGGGCAGCCGGGCGAACTTGAAGCGCGCGAGGCCCGACTGGCGCGTGCCGGTCAGCTCGCCCTCGCCGCGCAGCTCGAGGTCGATGCCGGCCAGCTCGAAGCCGTCGGTGTGGCGCTCGAGCGCCTTCAGCCGCGCGGACTCGCGCGGCCCGAACAGCAGGCACAGCGATGCGTGCTCGCCGCGGCCGACGCGCCCGCGCAGCTGGTGCAGCTGGGAGATCCCGTAGCGCTCGGCGTCCTCGACGACCATCACGGTGGCGTTCGGCACGTCGATGCCGACCTCGACGACCGTCGTGGCGACCAGGACGTCGGCGGTGCCCGACGCGAAGCGCTCCATCGCCGCCGCCTTGTCGGCCGTCTTCATCTGGCCGTGCAGGAGCACGACGTCGAAGTCGGCGAGCTCGCCGGTGCGCAGGCGCTCGAACTCCTCGGTGGCCGCGCGCGCGTTGAGCGCCTCGGACTCGCTGACCAGCGGGCAGACGACGAACGCCTGGCGCCCGGCGCGCAGCTCCTCGCGGATGCGCTCGTAGGCGCGGTGGCGCTCGGCCTCGGTCGAGCAGACGTGCGTGGCGATCGGCTGGCGGCCGCGCGGCAGCTCCCGCAGCGTCGACACGTCGAGCGCGCCGAAGTTCGCGAGGCGCAGCGTCCGGGGGATCGGCGTGGCGGTCATGTGCAGCAGGTGCGGGACGAGGCCCGGCGGCGCCTTGGCGTCCAGCGCGGCGCGCTGGCGAACGCCGAAGCGGTGTTGCTCGTCGACGACGGCCACCGTGAGGCGGGAGAACACGACCGGGTCCTCGATCAGCGCGTGGGTGCCGACGACGAGCGTCAGCTCGCCGGTGGCCAGCCGGCCGAGGATCTCGCGGCGGCGCGCGGCGGTCGTCGAGCCGGTCAGCAGCGCGGCGCTGATGAGGAATCCGCCCCACCCACCCATGAGCGCCTGGATCGTCGCGAAGTGCTGCTCGGCCAGGACCTCGGTCGGCGCCATCAGCGCCGCCTGGCCTCCGTGCTCGACGGCGCGCAGCATCGCGTGCAGCGCGACGACGGTCTTGCCGGAGCCGACCTCGCCCATCAGCAGCCGCTGCATCGGCCGGGGGCGCGCGAGGTCGGCGTCGACCTCGGCCATGGCGTTGACCTGGTCGCCGGTCGGCGTGAACGGCAGCAGCTCGTCGCGCCACTGGCGGCTCAGGGTCGGCGCGTCGGTCAGGGGCGCCGCGCGGACGTCGGCGCGGCGCTCGCGGCGCAGGCGCAGCTGGACGATCTGGTCGAGCAGCAGCTCGTCGAACGCGAGGCGCCGGCGCCCGGCCTCGTGGTCGCCGAAGTGCGCGGCGGCCAGCGCGGTGGCGCGATCGGGCAGGTGCAGCGAGCGACGCAGCGCGGTCGGCAGCGGCTCGACGACGTCGGCGATCGCGCCGCGGTGGGCCTGCATGAGCGCGAGGATCTGCGTCGAGCTGATGCCCTTGGTCGCCGGATACTGACCGGCCACCGCGCTCCCGGCGTCGCCGCCCACCGCGGCGACCGCGTCGGTCTTGGCGTGGGCGTTGACGCGGAAGCGGCCACCGCCTTGGAACTTGCCCGCGAGCATCAGCCGCGTGCCGACCGGATACTGCGCCGACAGCCACGGCTGGTTGAAGAACGTGGCCTTCATGATGCCCGTGCCGTCGCTGACGGTCGCCTCGACCAGGGGCTTCATCCCCCGCCGGCGCACGGGCCGCGACGTGATCGAGCGCACCTCGACCAGGACGGTGGCGGTCTCGTCGATGGCCAGCTCGCCGATCGTGCGCGCCTCGCCGGTGGCGCGCGGCAGGTGCTCCAACAGCGTGCCCACGGTCGTCAACCCGATGGACTCCGCCGCGTCGGCGGCGGTCGACGGCTTGATCTTCAGCGGCGCCTCCAGGCGCGAGGGGCGCGGCGTGCGCACGGGCGCGGCGGCGAGCTCCTCGGCGGTGAGCTCGCGAGCCTCCGCGAAGGCGAGCGGCGGGATGAGCGTGGACGTGAGCGGCACCCGGACCTACTCGGCCGAGAGCAGCCACCACCAGGACGGCTGACCGCCGTCCTCGAGCTCGAGCTCCACCCCGGGCGGCGCGAGCGCGGCGACCGCATCCTCGTCCAGCGGGGCGCCGTCGCCCGCGATGCAGGTGATCAGCTCGGCGTCGGTGGCCAGTTGCGCGAGCACGGCGGCGAGCGTGTCGGCCGGCGTGCCCCAGGCGACGAGGTCCTCGCCGACGTAGCCGACCGCGTCGCCGACGGTGAAGCGGCCCTCGGGGTCGTGGCGGGCGGCGGGCGCGACGCCGCCGGTGCGGATCGACTCCAGCGCGCCGGCCATCGCGGCGGCGTTGTCGGCGGCGCTGCGGTCCACGTTCAGCGCGATCGCCGCGGCCAGCCCGGCCTGCTGGGACCGCGCGCCGGCGACGCGGACGACCTTGTCCGACAGCTCCGCGGCGCGCTCGGCGGCCATGAAGACGTTGGGGCTGTTGGGCAGGACGACGACCTCCTCGGCGGGCACGTCGTGGATGCCGGCGAGGATCTCCATCGTGGAGGGGTTGAGCGTGGGTCCGCCGTCGAGCACGCGCGCCCCGAGGCTCTCGAAGAGCGCGATCAGGCCGGTGCCGGTGACGACGGCCAGGGCGCCGCAGGTCTGGTGGGGCTCGACGGTGGCGCTGGCCGGGCCGCCGCCGACCGGTCCGGCTCCCGCCCACGCGCCGCCGCCGCCGCCCGCCGCGACGTGGCTCAGGCGCTCCGCGCGCTCGACGACCTGGGCGTACATGTCGGCGACGTCCAGGCGCGAGACCTCGCCGGCGCCGGCGAAGACGAGCGTCGCCCGCTCGGGCTCGTCGGTGTGGACGTGGACCTTGAGCGTCGCGTGGTCGCCGACGACGAGCACCGAGTCGCCGATGGCCTCCAGGGGCACGACGAAGGCGCCGGCGTCAAGGTCCTGGCCGGTGACGGCGAAGTTCGTGCAGTAGCGGTAGGTCTCGCTGGCGTGCTCGGGGTGGCTGATCCGCGCCGGCGCGTAGTGCTCGAGCTCCGGCGCCTCGGTGCCCCGCAGCGCCGCGACGACGCCGGCCAGGACGATCGTCACGCCATAGCCGCCCGCGTCGACCACGCCGGCCTCGCGGAGGACCGGCAGCAGCTCGGGCCCGCGTTGGACCGACGCCTCGCCGGCGATGATCGCGCGCTCCAGGGCGTCGGCGATCATGTGGTTCTGGCGGACCGGGTCGGCGTCGGCGCCGAGGCGGCGCTGGTCCTCGGGAAGGTGCGCGACGTCGTGGGCGATCGAGGTCGCCATGTCGCGCATGACCGTGAGGATCGTGCCCTCGGCCGGCTCGCGGACCGAGGCGTAGGCGCGCTGCGCGGCGCGGGCGAACGCCGCGCCGACGAGCACGGGGTCGACCAGCTCGCCGGGCCGGGAGACGAGCTCCTCGGCGGCGCCGCGGATCAGCTGGGAGAGGATGACGCCGCTGTTGCCGCGCGCGCCCAGCAGGGCGGCACGGGCGACGGCCTCGACGATCTCGTCGCGGCCGATCTCGTCGATCGAGCGATCCTCGCCCGACGCGAGGCGGTCGAGCTCGGCGAGCACGGCTTCGAGCGTGAGCGCCATGTTGTCCCCCGTGTCGCCGTCGGCGACCGGGAAGACGTTGAGGTCGTTGATCTCCTGCCGGCGGGACTCGAGGTGCACGAGCGCGCCATGCACCGCGACGCGGAAGCGAACGAGACTCGGATCAGACACGCAGCGACCGTACCGGGTCCGTCGGCCGGCGATGCCGGGCGGCGCTGACCGCCCCGGCTCCTAGGGGTGCCGTAGGCGGCCAGCGAGGCCGAGGCCCACGACGGCCAGCCGTCGCCGCCGGAGGTGGGTCCCCAGTCGCGATAGCGACACAGTTTCCTAGACGGCCTTGGTGACCTTGCCGGCCTTGAGGCAGCGCGTGCAGACGTAGACGCGCCGTGGTGCCTTGCCCACGAAGATCCGCACCTTCTGGAGGTTCGGATCGAAGCGACGCTTGGTGGCGCGCATCGAGTGGCTGCGGCTCTGACCGAAAGCGGGACCCTTCCCGCAGCTGTGGCATACCTTCGACATTCGGCCGGGGAGTGTAGCGGGCCGGTGAGCTCGGAGCCCGCCCGCCCCGCGGCGCGCCGCCCGAACGGACGCTTCGGGCCGCTTCGAGGCCCCCCGGGGCTTCGGTGTAGTGGCTGTCGGGCTAGGGTAAGCGCCTGACGATGCCCGCCGTGCACCAGGTCAGCCTCCCACCCCGCTACCGCGTGGTGCACCACATCGCCAACGGCGGCATGGCGTCGGTGTGGGCGGCACAGGACGCCGTGCTCGAGCGTCTCGTCGCGGTCAAGACGCTGGCCGCGGGCTACGCCGCCGACCCGGCGGCACGCCGGCGCTTCACGCGCGAGGCCCGCGCCGCCGCCCGGGTCTCCGACCACCCCAACGTGGTCACGGTCTTCGACATCGGCGACCACCAGGACCAGGCCTTCATCGTCATGGAGCACTTCGCGGGCGGGACGGTCGCCGACCGCCTGCGCCGCGGCGAGCCCGTGCCCGTCGCGACCGCCCTGCGGTGGCTGCGCCAGACGGCCTCGGCGCTGGACACGGCGCACGCGGCCGACATCGTCCACCGCGACGTCAAGCCCGGCAACCTGCTGCTCGACGCGCACGGGCGGCTCGCGGTCGGGGACTTCGGGATCGCGTCGCTCGCCGGCGAGACGCAGGTCACCGCGGCCGGCCAGGTGCTCGGCACGGCGGCGTACCTGTCGCCCGAGCAGGCCCGCGGCAACCCCGCGACGCCGGCCAGCGACCGCTACTCCCTCGCCGTCGTCGCCTACGAGCTGCTGTGCGGGCGCAAGCTGTTTGACGGCGACACGCCGCTGGCGCAGGCCCGGGCGCACGCCGAGAGCGATCCGCCGGCGCCGACCGGACCGAGCGCGGCGGCCGGCGCCGTGTTGCAGCACGGGCTGGCCAAGGATCCGGCGGCGCGCCCGCCCACCGCGACGGCGTTCGTCGACGAGCTGGACCGCGTGCTCGGCGAGCGCGGCGGCGATCCGACGATGGCGACGGCCGTCGTGCCGTCGCGGCGCCGTGCCGCGGCGCAGTGGTCGGCCGCGGGGACGCCGCGGTTCTCGCGCGAGCGGGAGCGCACGCCGGTGCCGGCCCCGGCGCGCACGCCGGCGCCGCCGGCCGCCAACGGCCGCGGCGCGCCTCCGACGACGCCCCCGCCGGAGCCGATCGCTCGCGCCCACAGCCCGCACCGGCGCGCCTGGGCGCTCGCCGCGCTGACGGCGCTGTGCCTCGCCGGCGGTGCCGCTGCCGCCCTGATCAGCGACGACGGCAACGGTGGCGACGCCGGGTCGGGCGCGAGCGCGGACCGGGCGGCGCGGCCGGCGGCGAGCCCGAGCAGCAAGTCGAGCGCGCGCTCGGCGAAGAAGCCGGCTCCTGCGGCGGGCCCGGCCTCCTCGACGCCCACGACCTCGGCGCCCGCGGCCACGACGCCGGCTCCGGCCACCGACGGCCGCTCGGCCGCCCAGATCAACAACGCGGGCTACGCGATGCTGCCGGGCGACCCGCAGGGCGCGGTGCCCCTGCTGTCGCAGGCCGTCGAGAAGTTCCGCGCCGCCGGCGACACCAGCAGCACCGACTACGCCTACTCGCTCTACAACTACGGCTGGGCGCTGCGCCTGGCCGGCCGCCCCGCCGAGGCGATCCCGTACCTCGAGGAGCGCCTGCGCATCTCGAGCTACAAGCGCGGGATCGTGGAGGACGAGCTCAAGACCGCGCAGGCGCAGGCCGGCGGCGCGACGGCCGACACGAGCAGCCCAGCCGGCAAGGGCGCCGGCAAGGCCAAGAAGCACCAGTAGCTCGCGGGCGCGCCGACGGTGCGGCGGGCTCGGTGCCTTGACCGGCGACGGCGGCGCACGTCAACATAAGCGAACGTTCACTTTGCCATTCGCGGCGCGGGAGCCCACGGCCATGTCCCTCATCATCCATCCCCTCTGCACCGGCCAGGTCGCCATCAAGGAGACGATGCATCGCGGCGTGGGCCACGGGCTCGCGCGCCGGGCACGCATCGTCAAGCCCGGGCCGATGTTCGGGCCGCTGCCCATCCACGCCTGGGCGATCGAGCATCCCGAGGGGCTGATCCTGGTCGACGCCGGCGAGACGCACGCCGCGCGCGATCAGCCGTTCGCGACGTTCACCGTCGGGCGCGAGGACGAGCTCGACCACCAGCTCGGCGCCGCCGGGCTCGCGCCCGCCGACGTCGCCACGGTCGTCCTCACCCACATCCACGGCGACCACGTCGACGGCCTGCCGCACGTCCCCGGCGCCCGTGTCCTGGCCAACGCCGACGAGATCGCCGTCGCCCGCTCGCCCGCCGGCCGGCTCGTCCGGACCGTCGCCCGCCAGCCGCTGCCGCCCGGCTTCCACGTCGATCCCGTCGTGCTCGACGGCGCGCCGTTCGGCGGGTTCGCGGCCAGCAAGGCCCTCACCGCCGACGGGCGCGTCGTCGCCGTCCCGGCACCCGGCCACACGCCCGGGCACATGGCCGTGATCGTCGTCCAGGACGACCACCACGTGCTGATCGGCGGCGACAGCGCCTACGACCAGGCGCAGTTGCTGGACCTCCAGGTCGACGGCGTCAGCCCCAAGGACGAGGTCGCACGCCAGACGATGGAGACCATCCTGCACCACGCCTGCCTGCACCCGACCGTCTACCTGCCCAGCCACGACCCGCGGTCGGCCGACCGCCTCGCCGGGACCGAGGCGCTCGTCCCGGACCGGGCGAAGGCGAGGGCCTGACGTTGGGCCGCGCCAGCCGCGAGCCCGAGATCCTCGCCGCGGCGCTCGCCTGCTTCGCCGAGCGCGGCTACGACGCCACCCGTGTCAAGCACATCGCCGAGCGCGCCGGCGTCAGCGAGGCCGCGCTGTACCGCCACCACGCCTCGAAGGAGGCGGTCGCGCTCGCGCTGTTCGCGACGCACATGCGGCGCTACTCAGACGTCCTGCGCGAGATCGCCGACGATCGTTCGTCGACCGTGGGGGAGCGCGTCAAGGGGCTGGCGCGCTCGTCGCTGGACCTGCGGCGCGCCGACCCCGTCGCCCACGCGTTCGTCCTCGGCCACACCGGGCGGTTCATGAGCGCGCTGCCCGCCGGCTTCCCGTATCCCATCCGCATCATCGAAGGCCTCGTGCGCGAGGGTCAGGCGGACGCCACCGTCCGGCCCGGCCCCGTGCGCGTGCTCGCCGCGCTGGCGCTCGGCTGCATGAGCCATCCGGCGATCGTCGCCCAGCACGCCGCGCCGGGGACGATCGACCTCACCGACCCCGGCACCGTCGACGTGGTGGCCGACGGCGCCTGGGCGGCGATCGCCGCGTGACGAACGCCACCTCGTCACGGGGGCCAGGCCCCGCGACGAAGTAGCCAATCCGTGACGGGGTCAGACCCCGACCGGCTCGTGACGGGGTCAGACCCCGACCGGCTCGGGTACCCGCTTCCCGTTGACCGAGTCCGGCTCGGGCGGCAGCCCCGCCGTCGCCTCGCCGCCCTCGAACGCCGCGCCCTCGACGTCCTCGGGATCGTTGGGGTCGAGCTCGCGCAGGGGCGGCTTCAGCGCGGCGAACGCCAGGCACACCGCGCCCGCGAAGCCGTAGCCGAGCGCGATCTTCTCACCGGAGAACACGTGCACCTCGGCGCTGTGGATCAACCCCACCAACGTGAGCCCCGCCCCGAAGAAGCAGAAGCCGGCGGCCCACACGAAGCGCCGATCGACGATGAACACCGTGATCGCGGCGAGGATCATCCCGACCAGGACGGCGCCCTGTCCGAGCGTGTTGAGCCCGCCGTAGATCGTCCCCGCGGCCGACAGGTTGTCGAAGCCGACCTTGGCCGCGCTCGTCCCCGCCGCCGCGAGGGCGTTGTCGACCTGCCCCACGCCCCACGAAGCCACGTTCGGCACCATCGCGATGACCACCGCCGGGTAGTAGGCCTTCGGCACGGCGCGGAAGGACTGCGCTCCGATGACCAACCCGATGAACAGCAGCACGGGCACGATGGCCGGGATCGGCAGCACCGCCGCCAGCAGCGGGAAGAACCCGAGCACGCAGAGCCCGAAGATCACCACGCCCGTCGCCAGCGAGTAGCTGATGCGCCCACCGGCCTCCTTCCAGCCCGGCTGGCCGATGTACACCGCCGGCGGGAACGGGCAGCCGGCGCACGCGCCGACGATGGCGCCCGTGCCGTCGGCCAGCAGCACCGCGCGCAGGTTGTACTTGTCGCCCGCCGCGGCCGCGCTCTCCACGTTGGACATCGCCTCCATGAAGTTGTAGATGCCGAGCGGGATCGCGGTCGCCAGCAGCGGGGAGATGCTCTCCAGCCCGTTGGCCAGCCGCCCGACGTCCAGCGACGGCAGCCCGAACGCGATGTCGTTGACGCCGTCGCTCACGGCGCCGCCGTCCATGAAGCCGCCGATCCACGCGATCGCCGAGCCGACGCCGAGGGCGACGAGGCCCATCGGCACGTTGCCCGGCAGCCGCACGCCGCTGACGAAGCCGATCAGGATGAGCGCGAGCACCGGCAGAGCGATCCACGCCGCCTCCCACATCTGCGCGGCGGGCCGCATCGAGATGAAGGTGATCGAGATGCCCGCGAGCGTGCCGAGCAGCGCCGCCCGCGGCGTGAGCCTCCGGATGTACGGACCGACGAACGCGCCCGCCAGGATGATCAACCCGATGATGAACGCCCAGGCCAGCCCGGCCTCCCACGCCTTCACGGGGTCCTTGGTCTGGAGGTAGGTGGGCAGCATGATCACGAACGTGACGATGAACATGTGCGGGACGCTTGGGCCGTAGGGCATCGCGGCGACGTCGCTGCGGCCCTCCTTGAGCGCCAGGCGCCGCGCGAGCAGGAAGTAGAAGACGTTGCCGATCAGCAGCTCGACGCCGAGCGCGGGCAGGATGACGCGGTACACGTCGTGCGCGGAGATGTTCACCACCCCCGCCGCGAGACCCGCGAGCACGAGGACGTTGACCAGCATGTTGATGCCCAGGCCGAAGAAGGCGTTCAGGTCGCCCCTCGTCCAGAGCGGCAGCCGCGGGGGCCCAGCCGCGGTGCTTCCCGCGTGCGGGGTGTACGTCGAATCCATGGACCTTGCTCCTAGATGATGGTGGTGGTGGATGTGCTCGCCGCGGCCAGCAGGCCCGCCGCCTCCAGGCGGGCGAGCAGCTGCGACGAAGGGGCCACCCAGCCGAAGATCCCGCCCTGCGCGGCGATCATCTGCAGGCCGACCTGGTGGAACTCGGGGAAGTACGAGCCGACGCAGTCCGAGAGCACGAGGCACTCGAAGCCGCGGTCGTTGGCCTCGCGCACCGTCGTGTGCACGCACACCTCGGTGGTGACGCCGGTGACGATCAGGCGCCGCACGGCGCGGTTGCGCAGCAGCAGCTCCAGGTCGGTCGCGTAGAACGCGCCCTTGCCCGGCTTGTCGAGGATCGGCTCGCCGTCGATCGGCGCCAGCTCGTCGACGATGTCGTGGCCGTGCTCGCCGCGGACGAGCACGCGGCCGAACGGGCCAGGGTCCCCGATCCCGCAGCTCAGCCGGCCGCGGGCGAGCTTGGCCGGCGGCGCGTCGGCGAGGTCGGCGCGATGGCCCTCACGGGTGTGGATCACCGGCATGCCGATCGCCCGGGCCGCCGCCAGCACCTGCTGCAGCGGCTCGATGGTGGACGCCAGCAGCGACACGTCGTTGCCGAGCATCGAGCCGAAGCCGCCCGGCTCGAGGAAGTCGCGCTGCATGTCGATGATGACCAGCGCGGTGGTCTCGGGGTCCAGCTCGAAGTCGTAGGGGTCGGCGGGAACGCTGACGGTCATGGGCCTCTCCGGGGCTGTATGCAGTGCGGTCGACTGGGAGGCCGACGGCGCGAACGTATCCGCGCCGGTGTGGCGAACTCATTGGACCGGGAGCCCGAACCGGGCTGGACCGCCGGGCGGGCGGTCCAATGCGCCGCCGGCGATCCTGGCCCGCCGGTCCAAGGGCGCCGGGCCGCCACGTCCGTACGTTGCGCCCATGCATACGACGCTGCATGCCGACCCCGCCGTCGCCGCGCTGGCCGCCGCCGCGCCGCGGCTGATCGACGTCCGGCCCGCCGGCGAGGTCGTCGGCGAGCTGGCGGCGGGCGGCGTGAGCCACGCGGGTCCGCCGATCGGATCCCGGGCGATGTGCGCGCCGATGCGCACGGCGCTCGGCGTCGCGCTGGCGATCGAGGGACGCGCGCCGACGGCCGTGGCGGCGCTGGCGCTGCTGGACGCCGGAGAGATCGCGTTGCATCCCAACCACGACCTCGGTGGCGTCGGGCCCATGTCGGGCGCGGTCACCGCGTCGATGCCGGTGCTCGTCGCCCGCGACGAGGCGACCGGGCGGACCGCCTGGTGCCCGCTGAACGAGGGCTCGGGCAAGGTCCTGCGCTACGGCGCCGACGGGCCCGAAGTGGTGCAGCGGCTGCAGTGGATGCGCGACGTGCTCGGCCCCGCGCTCTCGCACGCGCTGGCGCAGCACGGGCCGCTGGACCTCCTGGAGCTCCAGCGCGAGGCGCTCGAGCTCGGCGACGAGTGCCACCACCGCACCGACGCCGGCTCGCGCCTGACCCACGACGCGCTCGCGCCGTGGCTGTCGGCGGAGGTCCGGCGCTTCATCCTGGGCAACAGCCAGTTCTTCCTCAACTTGGCCATGGTGTCGGCCAAGCTGGCGATGGTGTGTGCCGAGGGCGTGCCGGGATCGTCGCTGGTCACGGTGATCGCGCGCAACGGGGTCGAGGTGGGCGTGCAGCTCTCGGGCACCGGTGCGCAGTGGTTCACCGGTCCGGCGGCAATGCCGGATCCCGCGCGCCTCGTCGAGCCCTACGGCACGGCCGACATGAACCCCGACCTGGGCGACTCGGCGATCGTCGAGGTGTACGGGCTGGGAGCGCTCGCCCTCTCGGCCTCGCCGCTGGCGGCCCCGTCGGTGGGCCTGACCGTCGACGACGCCCCGCAGATCATGGAGCGGCTGCGGCGGATCGCCGCCGCCGAGCACCCGACGATGCGGCTGCGCGAGCCCCAGCTGATGCCCGCCCTCCTCGGCGTCGACGCCCGCGCCGTCGTCGAGACCGGCATCCGCCCGCCGATCCACACCGGGATCGCCCACCGCGAGCCCGGCGTCGGGCAGATCGGCGGCGGGGTGACCCATCCGCCGTTCGAGGCGTTCCTCGAGGCGGTGGCCGCACTGGAAGGGCTGCCGGCTGAGGCGGCGCGCGCGTGAACGGCGCGCGTCCCTTGCAGGCCGAACGGGTCTACGACGCCTTGAGGACGCAGCTGCTGGCCGGCGAGCGGCCGGCGGGCGACCGGCTGGTCGAGACGCAGCTTGCGTCGGAGTTCGCCACGAGCCGCACGCCGGTCCGCGAGGCCCTGCGGCGCCTGGAGGGCGACGGCCACCTGGTGCGCGACCCCGCCGGAGGGCTGCGGCCCCGCCTGCCCGACGTGCGCACCATGCAGGAGGTCTACGACGTCCGGATGGCGCTGGAGGAGCTGACCGCCCGGCGTGCGTCGACCCGCGGCGATCGCGAGCTGCTGGAGGCGATCGAGCACGACTGGCGCGGCCTGGAGCGCGAGTGGCGCGTCGCGCCCGATGTGCTGCGGACGCCCGACTTCGTCCACCGCGACGAGGCCTTCCACGAGCGGATCGCCGGCGCGTCGGGCAACGCGACGGCGACGCGCATGCTGCGCGCGGTCAACGAGCGCATCCGCGTGCTGCGCATCCACGACTTCACGCTCGACGAGCGGATCGGGGCGACGATCGCCGAGCACCTGGAGATCGTGGGCCTCGTCCTGGCCGGCGACGCGGACGCCTCGGCGGCGTTCATGCGCGCCCACGTGCAACGCAGCGCGCTGGTGGTGCGCGACCGAGTCGGCGAGACGCTGGCGCGGATGTTCGCGGTGCCGGTGGGTTAGGGGTCGGCGTGGTCGGCGTTCCGCTCGGCGCGTGGCTGGCGCGGCGAGCGTGGTCCGGGATCACTGACGAGAACGCGCGTCAGGTCGGGTGCGGGCGCCCGGGGGCGTCCGCGAGGCGCCGTGGTCAGGTGATCCGACAGTCGATGGCACCCAGCCCTCCAATATGAAGGGCCAGGTGCCATCGATCGCCCGCCCGGCGCCCGCGGAGGACCGACCGCGCCGGCGCCCCTGCCCGGCGCCCGCGGACGACCGACCGCGCCGGCGCCCCCGCTCACCTCCCCGTCACTGCCCCGAACCACGCGCCGCAGCACGACCAACGCCAGCGCGGAACGCCAACGGCCCCCGAAGCGCGCCGCAGGCACCACCAGCGCCAGCGCGGAACGCCAACGGCGTCCGAAGCGCCCTTCAGCGCGACGGCTCGCGCGGCGACCGTGCCGGCTCGGCCGGCGCGTGCTCGGGACGCCGCGGCGGGCGCGGGTACCCGTCGCCGATGCGCTGGCCCGGCTCGCGCAGCCGGACGGCGCTCGGCGCCGCGTCCGGCAGCGGCGGCATGACGATGCCGCCCCCACCCTCGGGCCCGTGATCCTGCGGCGGCGGATCGAAGCCTCCGCCTCCGCCACCGTCGTCGTCGCGCGGCCACAGCGTGTTGCGCCAGTCGATCTTCTCGCCGTCCAGCAGCGCGTAGACCAGGACGCCCGCGCCGAGGAAGTGGACGATCAGCGTCCCGAGGATCGCGACGATCTCGAGGTTCACAGGCGGAGCGTACCGAGGTCGCCGACCGCCGTGGCGCCCGAGGTCAGCGAGCCGCTGCCAGCTGGTCCTTGACCGCCAGCAGCGCGAGCACGGCCTCGGCCGCGTGGCGGCCCGAGTCCCGCTTGTCGCCGCCCGACCGGGCCAGCGCCTGGTCGAGGCTGTCCACCGTCAGGACGCCGAACGAGCACGGCACGCCCGTCTGCAGCTGCACGTCCATGATGCCGCGCGCCGACTCGCCGCAGACGTAGTCGTAGTGCGAGGTCTGGCCGCGGATGACCGCGCCGAGGCAGACGACCCCGTCGTAGGCGCCGGTCTCCGCGGCGAGCTTGGCGGCCAGCGGCAGCTCGTAGGCGCCGGGCACGTCGAAGGTGTCGATGTCGGTGATCCCCTCGTCCTCGCACACCGCGCGGGCGCCGGCGACGAGGCGGTCGGCCAGGTCCTCGTAGAAGCGGCCCACCACGAACGCGAGCCTCACGACCCCTGCTCCTTCTCGCGGGCCTGGGCCGCCGCGTGGTCGGAGACCTGCTCCTCGTGGAGCATCTCCTCGTCCAGCGCCAGGCCCTGGTGGTGCAGCGTGTGGCCCATGCGCTCGGCCTTCGTGCGCAGGTAGGCCTCGTTGTGCGGGTTGGACGCGTGCGCGATCGGCACCTGGTCGGTGACGCGCAGGCCGTAGCCCTCCAGGCCGCGGATCTTCTTGGGGTTGTTGGTCAGGATCCGGATCGACGACAGCCCGAGGTCGACGAGGATCTGCGCGCCGATGCCGTAGTCGCGCAGGTCGGCGGGCAGCCCGAGCTGGAGGTTGGCGTCGACCGTGTCGTAGCCCTCCTCCTGCAGCTTGTAGGCCTTGAGCTTGTTGAGCAGGCCGATGCCGCGGCCCTCCTGGGCGAGGTAGAGCAGCACGCCCTCGCCCTCGGACTCGATCATGTTCAGCGCCGACTCCAGCTGCTCGCCGCAGTCGCAGCGCAGCGAGTGGAACACGTCGCCGGTCAGGCACTCGGAGTGCACGCGGACGAGCACGTCCTCCTTGCCGGCGACGTCGCCCTTGACCATCGCGACGTGGTGCTTCTCGTCGACCAGCGAGCGGTAGCCGTAGACGGTGAACTCGCCGAACCCGGTCGGCATCGACGTCGAAACGACGCGCTCCACGAGCTTGTCGTGGCGTCGCCGGTAGGCGATCAGATCGGCGATCGTGATCATCTTGAAGCCGTGCTTGTGGCAGTAGGCGGCCAGGTCGCCGACGCGTGCCATCGAGCCGTCCTCGTTCTGCACCTCGCAGATCACGCCGGCCGGAGTCAGGCCCGCCAGGCGCGCCAGGTCGACCGACGCCTCCGTGTGGCCCGTGCGCTCCAGCACGCCGCCCTCGCGCGCCTTGAGCGGATGCACGTGCCCGGGGACGACGATGTCGTGCTGGCCCTTGGCGGGATCGACCGCGGTGCGGATCGTCGTCGCCTGGTCGGCCGTCGAGATGCCCGTGGTCACGCCCTCGCGCGCCTCGATCGTGACGGTGAACGGCGTCTCGTGCGCGGACTCGTTCTTCAGCGACATGAGCTCGAGGCCGAGCTCGTCGCAGCGGTCCGGCGTGAGCGTCAGGCAGATCCAGCCGCCCGCCTGGCGCGTCATGAAGTTGATGTCGTCGGCGGTGACGAACTCCGCCGCCATCACCACGTCGCCCTCGTTCTCGCGGTCCTCGTCGTCGACGACCACGATCATCTTGCCGGCGGCGATGTCCTCCAGCGCCTCCTCGACGGTGGCGAACTGGACCTCGTCCCGGGTCTGCTGCACCTTGGCCCTCATGCGCGAACGCCTCCCACGAGCTTCTCCACGTACTTGGCGACCACGTCGACCTCCAGGTTCACGGTGCGCCCCACGGTGGTGGCGCCCAGATTCGTCCGCTCCAGCGTCTCGGGGATGAGCGACACGTCGAACGACGTCTCGTCGACCCGGGACACGGTGAGGCTGACGCCGTCCACGGCGATCGAGCCCTTCTCCACCACGTAGCGCAGGAGGCCGTCCGGCCCGCCCCCGGCCTCGACGGTCACGACGCGGGAGAAGCCGTCGTCGGCCAGCCCGGCGATCACCCCGATCCCGTCCACGTGGCCCTGCATGATGTGGCCGCCCAGCCGCGCGTCGGCGCGCAGCGCGAGCTCCAGGTTGACGCGGGCGCCGGCGTCGAGCTCGGCCAGCGACGTGCGCCGCAGCGACTCGTGCATGACGTCGAAGCCGAAGCGCTGCCCGCAGATGCCGGTCGCCGTCAGGCACACGCCGTTGACGGCGACGCTGTCGCCCTCGCCGATCTGGTCGGCCAGGCGCGACTCGACGGTCAGCACCGCGCCGCCGGCGGTGCGCTCCACCGCGACGACGGTTCCGAGGTCTTCCACCAGTCCCGTGAACATGCTCTCGATCACCACTCCCGCAGCCGTGCGCTGATGAGGACGTCGTCGGCGACGCGCTCGCAGTCGAGGGTCAGGGCCCGCAGCGCCTCGGAGATCCGCTCGACGCCCTCGCCCTCCAGGGGGTCGCGCGCCTTGCTGCCGCCGAGCAGCAGCGGCGCGAGGAACAGGCGCACCTCGTCGATCTCGCCGGCGTCCAGGAAGGCGCCGGCCAGGTGCGGGCCGCCCTCCAGCAGGATCGCGTGGACGCCCGCCTCGCCGAGCTGGTCGAGCGCCGAGCGCACGCGCGCGGGCTCGTGCTCGCCGGTGGCGACGATGACGTCGGCGCCCGCGTTCTCCAGGCCGTCGGCGGCGCTGCGCGGCGCGGCGCGCGACACGACGACGGTCAGCGGGATGTCGGGCGCCTGCTGGACGAGCTGGGAGTCCAGCGGCAGCCGTCCCGTGGCGTCGAAGACGACCCGGCGGGGCTGGCGCAGCTCGCGCGTGTCGTCGGGCAGCTCGATGCGCGAGGTCAGCTGGGGGTCGTCGGCCAGCTCGGCGCGGGCCGGGTTGTGGGCGACGCGCGCCGTGAGCTGGGGGTCGTCGGCCAGCGCCGTGCCGATGCCGACCGCGACCGCGTCGACCGACGCGCGCCACCGGTGCGCGAGCGCCCGGCTGGCGTCCGAGGAGATCCACTTCGAGTCGCCCGTGCGGGTGGCGACCTTGCCGTCGAGCGTCATCGCGGACTTGAACAGCACCCACGGACGCCCGGTGCGCGCGTGCTTGCGGAAGGCCTGGTTGGACAGCCGGGCGCGGACGGCGAGCTCGCCGCCGGCGACGTCGACCGTCACGCCCTCGTCGCGCAGGATCCCGAGGCCGCGACCGGAGGCCTTCTCGGTCGGATCGTCGGAGCCGACGACGACGCGGCTGATGCCGGCGGCGAGGATCGCGTCGGTGCACGGCGGCGTCTTGCCCTGGTGGCAGCACGGCTCGAGCGAGACGTAGATCGTGGCGCCGGTGAGGTCGGCTCCGTCGCAGTCGGCGATGGCGTTGACCTCGGCGTGCGGGCCGCCGTAGTCGGCGTGCCACCCCTCCCCCAGGACGGCTCCGTCCTTGACCACGACGGCACCCACCACGGGGTTGGGGTGCACGCGCCCGCGACCCCGCGTCGCCAGGTCGATGGCGCGGGCCAGATGCTGGTGGTCGGTGTCGGTCCGCTGCACCGCTCAGGAGGATACGGCGCGGCGACCGGTCGTCCGTTCAGGACGAGGCGCAGCGACCTCCGCGGAGGTGGTAGACCCACATCGTCGGGCCCGGGCGGTTGTAGGCCAGCGGGTAGAAGTCGAACGACCAGTCGAAGTTGAACGCGACCGGCTTGGCCCCCGCGCGGTACGGCGAGGCGACGTAGGCGGTGTCGGCGCGGCGCTCGAGCTCGCGGTAGTAGGCGAGCGCCTGCGGGACGGCCTCGGGCTCGACCTCCGCGCGGCCGCGCTGCGTCGAGCCGACCATGACCCAGCAGTAGCCGGCCTTCTCGTAGGTGTCGACGAGGCCGGGATACAGCGTGCGCTCGTAGTCCTCGATGTTGACGATGCGCCCCGGCCCCGGGATCTCCGAGCCGTCGTTGGCGATGTTCGAGCGGCTCGTCGGGAACTTCACCCAGCGGTTGCCGTTGCTGGTCAGCGGCGAGGGATGGCCGACGTCCTGCGCCCAGCCGTCGGGCACGACCGGCTCGACGACGACCTTGGTCTTCGGCGGCACGTGCGCCGCGAACCACGCGCGGGCCATGTTGCGCGTGTCGGGCCGCGAGAGCACCTGGCCGATGTGCAGCGAGGCGATGAGCCCCTGGCCGCAGAGCAGCGCCGCCGCGCACGCGAGCATCGTCGGCGCCAGCACCGGCCGGCGGCGGCCGATGGCGACCGCGGCGCGCAGCACCGCGTAGGCGGCCAGCAGGCAGATCATCGGGAAGACCGGCATCAGCCAGCGGCCGAAGAACCGCTCCTGGGTGCCCATGAACAGCAGGAAGAGGACGGGTGCCGGGACGAGCACGGCGGCGATCCGCCAGTTGTCGCGGGCGACGACCACGACGCCCGCGGCCGCGGCCAGCGCCGGGACCCACCCCAGCCCCCAGGTCAGCGTCCACAGGTAGTAGGCGAGCCCGTTGTCCTCGGTGAGGCCGAGCTTGCCGAGCGCGTCGTCGGCGACCGAGGTCTGGTGGTTCAGGCCGTCGGAGAACGCCGCGTGGTCCAGCAGGGCGTAGGGGTTGGTCACGAAGAACGCGACGGCGCCGCACAAGCCGGCGATCACCAGGCCGCCGATCAGCGTCGAGCGCTTCAGGCGGTCGCGTCCGAACAGCCAGCCGCCCGCCGCGGCCACCAGCGGCAGCAGCGCGATGCCGCCGGTGTACTTCATCGAGCATGCCAGGCCGAGGCCGATCCCGGCGACCACGAAGTCGATCAGCCGGCCGCGCCGCACGATCCCCGCCGTGCCGTACAGCGCCAGGCAGATCGGCGCCAGGGTCGGCACGTCGTTGAGCGCCAGGTGCGAGTAGAAGACCGGCAGGAACCCCACGCCGAGCAGCCCGGCGGCCAGGAAGCCGACGCGGCGGTCGTCGAACATCCGCGTGCCGGCGAGGTACAGCAGCCAGACGGCCAGCGTGCCGAACACGGCCGAGACCACGCGGGCGACGAGGAAGACCTCGGTCGGGTCGGTGGCGAACGACTCCGACACGCCGGCGCGCCCGCCGAACCACGCGGCGAACACGCCGTGCAACACGTACGTGTACGCCGGCGGGTTGACGAAGTAGTGCGGGTTCAGCCCGTGGCCGAAGAGCCCGATGGCCTTCGGGACGAAGTGCGCGTTCTCGTCGGCGTTGTAGGAGTAGGGCAGGCCGTGCTTGGCGCCCCAGATGCGCAGCACGAAGCTGCCGGCCAGCAGCACGAGCACCGCGGGCGCCCAGCGCAGCCGCTCACGCGCCCTGGCCCGGCGGGCGGCGGCGCGCTCGCCGGCGCCGGCGGCGGCCGGCTCGAACGCCGCGTCGGGATGCGCCTGCGCGCTCACGTCCTCACCGGCGCCCTGGGCATCAACAGCGGACATACGCCGAGTAGTACGGGGTGAACGCGAGGCGCCGGAAGCCCGACAGCGGGATGTTGTCGAACGGGTCGTCGGTGTCGGCCACCAGCGCCTGGCGCAGCAGGGCGCCGCGGTCGACGACGAACAGCGAGACGCCCTTCTGCTTGCGTGCCTCGGCCGCCGGGTCGGCGCGGGCGAGCACCTCGCCGGCGCTCGCGCCGAGCAGCCAGCGCGTGTCGGGGACGAGCTTGTGGTTCGGCACCGTCACCGGCCCGCAGCGCCGCGCGGCCCGCACGGCCGGCTGGTCGAGCAGGTCGGCGAGCGAGCGGTGCGACGCGCCGCGGAGCTGCAGCTCGGAGTCGAAGACGTGGAAGTTGACGCGCGTCGCGCTGAAGACGACCCCGTAGATCACGATCAGCCCCGCCGCGACCGCCCAGACCTTGCGGATGAGCGCGTCCTTGCGCAGCATCGACCAGCCGGCCAGCGCGACGGCGGCGAAGACCATCACCATGAGCGTCGGGACCAGCAGGTAGCGGTCGATGACCGACAGGCCCGCGATCCCGACGAGCACGAACGTGCCGGTGCCGATCAGCCACAGCACCGCGGGCATGATCGCGCGGCGCGGGGCGAGCCACAGCGCGGCAAGGAACCCGGCGATGGCGGCGTAGAGCACGGGCGCCTTGGCCAGGTTGAAGAAGAAGCGCTTCATCGACGACGGGACCTCGGAGAGCCCCTGCGTGCGTCCCAGCTCCTCGGCCAGGCCGCTGGTGTGCTGCAGCGAGAAGAACGGATGGCCCGTGACGACGAAGTCGGTCGCGACCCACACCACCGGGCCGACGGCGGCCCAGGCGGCGTAGCGCGCCCAGCGGCGCAGGCGCTCGCCGCGCGGATGCCCCGGACCGAGCTCGCCGGAGCACATCCAGAGGAAGTAGAGGCCGATCAGGATCCACGCCTCGGGGCGCAGCAGGCCGGCGCAGGCCAGCAGGACCCACACGATCCCGCCGCGCCGCGGACGCTCGAGCTCCAGCGCCGCGGCCCAGACGACGAACGCCAGGTACGGGATGTCGATGTAGGCGCGCGCCGCGAGGAACGGGAAGTCGAACCGCGTGCAGAGGATGCCCGCGGCGGCGAGGCCGACCAGCGGCGTGAAGGCCCGGCGGGCCAGGCGGTAGACGCCCGCGCACAGCACGACGAACGACGCCTCCGTGCAGAACACCATGACCCGGTCGCCGCCGCGGCCCAGCAGCGACAGCGCCGCGCCGAAGAGCACGGCGAGCGGATGCTCGGTCGGCGAGCGGTACTCGTCGAAGCTCGGCAGGTGGCCGTGCAGCACCTCGCGGCCCCAGAGCAGCGAGTAGTAGCTGTCGTAATTGGGATACGTCGGGTAGACGAGGAAGCCGACGAACGTCGCCAGCGCCAGCGCGATCAGCGCCAGGGCGGGCCAGGGCAGCGCAGTGAGGCGGGCGAGGCGGCCCGGGGACGGGCCGCCGGTGGCGGGGTCGGAGTCGGGGCGCGGGCCGGCGGGCACGGCGGCGACGTCAGCAGGTGGCATACACGGCGAAGTCTGGGGAACGGTCGATCAGGATGGCGGCCGGCCCGGGGACCTGGATCAGCGGGTCGTCCTCGACCGTGCGGTCGAACGGTCCGTAGGTGGGGTTCTCCAGCATGGCGGGCCCGGACACGAAGAGGTGCACGCCCTTGGTCTCGCGCCCGGAGGCCGGCAGCGCGCTGCGCGCGAGCACCTCGTCGGCGTCGGCGTGCAGGATCCAGCGGGTGTCGGGCAGCAGCTTGTGGTTGGGCACGGTCACCGGGCCGCAGCGGCGGGCCAGCGTGAAGGCGGGCGTCTGCAGCACGCGCGCGAGCTCCTGGCGCAGCTCGCGGCGGGTCGTCAGCTCGCGGTCGATGTAGCCCGGATGGAAGCGGGTCAGCGTGAACAGCGCGCCGCCCAGCGCCACGACCACCGCTCCGGAGGTCCACGGCCGGCGCGCCCGATGCTCCGCGGGCAGCACGGTGAAGCCGGCGATCGCGAAGCCGCAGAACACGAGCAGTCCCAGCGCGCTGATCGCCAGGTAGCGGTCGATGACCGACAGGCCGGCGACGGCGATCGCGCCGAAGGTGCCGATGCCCGAGAGCGTCATCACCAGCGGGACGCCCGAGCGCCGGCGCGCGAAGGCCAGCGCGAGCGCGATCCCCAGCACCGCGCCCGCCAGCACCGGCCACTTGACGAGCTTCTCGAGGTAGTCGACCAGCAGCGACGGCGCCTCGGAAGCGGACCGCCGGCGGTCGAGGTCGGCGGCCAGCGAGCTCGTGTGATCCAGCGAGAACCGCGGGTCGCCGGTGACGACGAGGTCGGTCAGCGCCCAGAGGACGGGCGCGGCGGCGGCGTAGACCGCCGTGCGGATGCGGCGCGACCAGGGCTGCGCGGGCAGCGCGCACCACAGCCAGTAGATGCCGCCGAGGATCCACGCCTCGGGCCGCAGCAGGCCCGCGAGGCCGATGAGGACCCACACCGCGCCGCCGCGCCGGGGCCGCTCGGTCTCCAGCGCCGCGGCCCAGACGATCATCGCCAGGTACGGCACGTCCACGTACCCGCGCGCCGCCAGGAACGCGTAGTCCAGCCGGCTGAGCACCAGCAGCGCCGCGACGAGGCCGACCCACGGCGTGAACGCCACCCGGCCCAACCGGAAGACGCCGGCGACCAGGACGCAGAACGACGCGACGGTCAGCGCCAGCCACACGCGCGGCGCCGCGTCGCCCAGCGGCGAGAGCACCGCGGCGAACAGCACGGCCAGCGGATGCTCGGTCGGGGCCCGGTAGGCGTCGAAGCTCGGCAGCTGGCCGTCGAGCAGCTCCCGGCCCCAGATCAGCGAGTACGCCGAGTCGTAGTTCGGATAGGTGGGGTACACCAGGAACCCGATGGCCGCACCCACGCACAGCACCGCGAACCCGGCCCGTGCCCAGGCATGGGCGGGAGCGGCGCGGAGCCGCGAGAGCATGCCGGGCTCACGGCGCGGCGGCGAAGTGAGCGTCGCGCTCTCCATCCGAAGTCGAGGTTCCAGCAGCCCAGGATCGGCGGATTGACGTGCGACGACAGCCGTCCCGGCCCTCTGAGATACTGAGCTGGCGAGTGTACGGCACGTCCCCGCCGGTACGGTTCGATGGGGCAGGTCGCCCGGGCCCTACCATCCCGGCGCAACCTCCAAGCGCGCCGTCCCCACCCTTCTCATGAAGCTCATCATCCAGATCCCCTGCCTCAACGAGGAGGAGACCCTGCCGGCGACGCTGGCGGATCTCCCCCGCGAGGTGCCGGGCTTCGACATGGTCGAAGTGCTCGTCATCGACGACGGCTCCACCGACCGGACGATCGAGGTGGCCCGCGCCAACGGCGTCCACCACATCGTCAAGCTCACGAACAACAAGGGCCTGGCCGCCGCCTTCCAGGCCGGCCTCGACGCGTCGCTGAAGCTCGGCGCCGACGTGGTGGTCAACACCGACGCCGACAACCAGTACAGCGGCGCCGACATCCCGAAGCTCGTCAAGCCGATCGTCGACGGCAGCGCCGACATGGTCGTCGGCGACCGCGAGACCGACCAGATCGAGCACTTCTCGCCGCTGAAGAAGCGCCTGCAGAAGCTCGGCTCGTGGGTCGTGCGCCAGGCCTCGGACACCGACGTGCCCGACACGACGTCGGGCTTCCGCGCCTACAACCGCGAGGCGGCCATCCAGATGGCCGTCGTCTCGAAGTACACCTACACGCTCGAGACGATCATCCAGGCCGGCAAGCTGCTGGTGGCCACCGACCACGTCGCGATCGGGACCAACCCGAAGACGCGCGAGTCGCGGCTCTTCCCGTCGATGAGCTCCTACGTCCGGCGCAACGCCGTGGCGATCGCGCGCATCTACACGCAGTACGAGCCGCTGAAGGTGTTCTCCTACCTGGCGCTGCTGCTGTTCGTGCTGTCGCTCGTGCCGTTCATCCGGTTCGTCATCGCCTACATCGGCGGCGAGGGCGCGGGGCACGTGCAGTCGCTGATCTTCGGCGCCGTGCTGTTCAACGCCGCCGTCGTGGTCGGGGTGCTCGGCATCATCGGCGACCTGCTCTACAGCCAGCGCATGATGTCCCAGCGGATCTTCGAGCGGGTGCGGCGCATCGAGCTGCAGCTCAAGGTGCCCCCGTCCCACTACGAGCCCGGCGCACACGACACCGGGCAGCACGCGACCACCGGCGCGCAGGCCGGCCGCACCGAGGAACGAGAGGCCCTGAAGCTATGAGCAGCTCCGTCACCGTCGACCGTGAGGGCACGGTCACCGGCAACACCTATGACAAGTACGGGTCCACCAACCCGGTCGTGCGCCGGCTGATGGCCAAGTTCGAGTCCACGCTCGAGGAGCTGTTCGGCAAGGCGGCGCCGACGACGCTGCTGGACGTCGGCTGCGGCGAGGCCGTGCTGACGCACCAGTGGGCGCAGACGCCCGGCATGCAGCGCATCGTGGGACTGGACCTCGACGACCCGCAGCTGCACGAGGCGTGGAAGACCCGCCAGCACCCCTGCCTCGAGTACCAGGTGATGAAGGCCGAGAACCTTCCGTTCGCCGACGGCGAGTTCGAGGTCGCCACCGCGATCGAGGTCCTCGAGCACGTGCCGGATCCCGAGCACACGGTCTCCGAGATGGCGCGCTGCGCCTCGAAGTGGCTGCTGGTCTCCGTGCCGCGCGAGCCGCTGTGGCGCGGGCTGAACCTCGCGCGCGGCGCCTACCTCAAGGAGCTGGGCAACACGCCCGGCCACGTGAACCACTGGTCCAAGCGCGGCTTCATGCAGCTGCTCGGGCGGTACGGGACCGTCGTCGAGGCCCGCTCGCCGTTCCCGTGGACGATGCTCCTCGTCCGCATTGGCGAGTAGCACCGAAGCCTGGTCTGACGGCGGCGTCCCGGCGTCAGCCGAAGGCGACGCCGGCGCCACCGGCGAAGGGCGGTCGTTCGGGTCCGGCGCGCGGCTCCTGAGCATCGGGATCGCCGCGACCGGGCTCTTCACCTTCGCCTACTTCTCGGTCGCCAAGCATGTCCTGAGCGACGACCAGTACGGGCGCGTGTCGCTGCTGTGGTCGGTGCTGTTCGTGACCATGTCGGTGATCTACCGGCCGGTCGAGCAGCTGCTGTCGCGCACGATCGCCGACCGCCGCGCGCGCGGAATCGAAGGCGGCCACTCGCTGCGGGTGCCCGCCATGATCCAGGCATCGTTCGCGGCGGTGTTCCTCGTGATCGCGCTCGCGGCGCGAGGACCGATCCAGGACGGGCTCTTCGACGGCGAGGCGTCGCTCTACTGGATCCTCATCGGCGCGACGGTTGCCTACGCGGCGTCGTACTTCGCCCGCGGCTACCTCGCCGGGCACCAGTGGTTCGGGCTCTACGGCGGCCTGGTGCTCTTCGAGTCGCTGTCGCGCTTCTGCTTCCCGGTCGCCGTGGCGGTGGGGCTCGCGACGGGCGAGACCGCCGTCGCGCTGGGGCTCGTGGCCGCGCCGCTGGCCTCGCTGCTGGTGATCCCCTGGGCGCTGCGGCGCCACGAGGCGGCGTCGCCGGCCGCCGGCGCAGCGGCCCGTGACCGGGGCGCGATGCGCGAGAGCGCGGGCTTCGCCGGCGCGGTCGCGGCGATCCAGCTGGCCGAGCAGACGCTGCTCAACGCCGCCGTGCTGCTGGTTGCGGACTCGACGAAGGCGGGCATCGTCTTCAGCGCGCTGCTGATCGCGCGCGCCCCGCTGCAGCTGTTCCAGGCCGTGCAGACGTCGCTGCTGCCGCACCTGGCGGGGCTCGAGGCGACCGAGGGCCACGCGGCCTTCGCGCGCGCCATCCGCCAGACGGTCCTCGTCATCGCCGGCTTCGCCGGCGCCGTGGCGCTCGGCCTGCTGGCGATCGGGCCGTTCGTGATGGACACGCTCTTTCCGTCCGACACCCACTACGGGCGCGTCGGCCTGGCCGTCATCGCCGTCGGCATGGGCCTGCACCTCACCGCCGGCACGCTGAACCAGGCGGCCCTCGCGCGCGGCCGGGCCCACCACGCCGCCGCGGCGTGGCTGGTCGCGGCGGGCGCGTTCGTGGCGTGGATGCTGCTGCCGGTCGTCGACGACGAGCTCACGCGCGCCGAGGTCGGCTACGCGGGCGCCGCCGGCCTGCTGTGCGTGCTGCTGTACGTGCTGTACCGGCGCCCGGCGCCGAGCGCCGCCGCGGCGCCCGCGGCCTCCTGAGCGTCAGGCCGAGGCGGGCGCGCCCGCGGCGCTGTCGTCCAGCAGCTCGCCGGCACGCACGCGCGCGGCCATGTCGTTCGACTCGGCGCGGTAGACGGTGCCGTCCTCGAGCTCGATCACCGGCAGGTACTTCTGGCCGCTCAGCTCGACGACGTCCGGGCGCTTGCCCTTCCCGAAGCCGTGCTTGACGACCTCGTACTCGATGCCCTGCTCGTCGAGCGCCCGCTGGACCTTCCAGCACGCGTCGAGGTCGGTGTGCAGGAACGTGTAGGAGCAGCGGTGCAGCTTGACCTTGGCCATGGGGCCCACCCTAGGCCACGGTGCGGCGGGAAGCGCCGGACTGAGCCGTCCACCTCCTAGCCTGCACGCCATGAGCCCCAGCGAGAAGGTCGTCGTGATCGCCACCATCCAGGTCAAGCCCGGCAGCGAGGACGAGGCGCTCGACGCCCACACCCGCACGCCGCACCTCAAGGAGCTGTTCGGCAAGGTCGGCCCGCTGGTGAGCGCGCCGCCGTCGATCATCCGCACGAGCGCCTTGCCGATCGGCGATCCGGGGAAGGGCGCGCTCCGCGCGGCCCACTAGCCATGGAGATCGGCATCACGACGTTCGCAGAGCTGACGCCCGACCCGCGCACCCGTGAGGTGATCAGCGCGCAGCAGCGGCTGCACGACCTCATCGAGGAGATGGAGCTGGCCGACCAGGTCGGGCTCGACGTCTTCGGCGTGGGCGAGCACCACCGGCCCGACTTCGCGGTCTCGGCCCCGGCCGTCGTCCTCGCCGGCGCGGCCACGCGCACCGAGCGCCTGCGCCTGGCCAGCGCCGTGACGGTCCTCAGCTCCGACGACCCGGTCCGGGTCTTCCAGGACTTCGCCACGGTCGACCTGCTCTCCGACGGCCGCGCCGAGATCTGGGCCGGTCGCGGCTCGTTCGTCGAGTCCTTCCCCCTCTTCGGCCAGGACCTCGACGACTACGACGAGCTCTACGCCGAGAAGCTCGACCTGCTGCTGGCCGTGCGCTCGTCGGAGCGCGTCACGTGGGCCGGCTCGGGCCGGCACCGCGCGCCGATCGACAACGTCGGCGTCTACCCGCGGCCCGTACAGGATCCGCTGCCGGTGTGGGTCGGCGTCGGCGGCACGCCGCAGTCGGTGGTGCGCGCCGCGTCGCTGGGCCTGCCGCTCACGATCGCGATCATCGGCGGCCAGCCCGAGCGCTTCGCCCCGCTGGTGCAGCTGTACCGCGACGCCGCGCAGCGCGCCGGCCAGCCGGCCGACCTGCCGATCGCCATCAACACCCACGGGTTCGTGGCGCCGAGCGCCGAGCAGGCGGTCGCCACGTTCTACGGGCCCTACGCCGCGGCGATGTCGCGCCTCGGGCGCGAGCGCGGCTGGCCGCCGATGTCGCCCGAGCAGTTCGACGCGCTGCGCTCGCCGCGCGGCTCGCTGGTCATCGGCGCGCCCGAGCAGGTCGCCGAGAAGATCCTGTTCCATCACGAGCTCTTCGGCCACGACCGCCACCTGATGCACCTGACCGTCGGCACGATGCCCCACGCCGACGTCATGCAGGCCGTCGAGCTGCTCGGCACCGAGGTCGCGCCGCTGGTCCGCGACGAGGTGGCGCGGCGCACGGCGAGCGCGCCGGCGCCGGCGAAGAGCGACAACTAGGGGTGCCGTAGGCGGCCGACGAGGCCGAGGCCCACGACGGCCAGCCGTCGCCGCCGGAGGTGGGTCCCCAGTCGCGATAGCGACACAGTCTCCTAGGGTCAGCGCCGCGGCCGGCCGGTGTAGCGGGGGCCGGGTCAGATGTCCGCGACGAGCCGCACGGCGAGGTACGCCAGCACCGCCGCCCCCAGCGCCCGACGGAACGCGTTGCTTCCGCGCGCCAGCTCATCGGCCGCCCAGACGGCCAGCGCGGCGTAGAACACCACACGGGCGACGTCGTGCGCGGCGCCGTCCACCAGGCGCGACAGCGCCGCCGCGACCAGCGCCACGATCAGCGGCACGTTGGGGAGCTGCACCAGCGGATACGGCGCCGGCCAGCCACGCTGCCCTCGGCGCCACAGCTCGAGGACGGCCCGCACGCGCCCGACCCTACCGGCCCCGACGATCCGCCCCCAAGCACAGCCGGGGCGGCGGTGCACGGCCCGCCGCCCCGGAGCTTGGTGTCCTTGCGCGAGGCCTACTCGTAGGCCAGCGACTCCAGCACGTTCAGGCGCGAGGCCCGGCGTGCCGGCAGGATCGCCGCGAGGACCCCTGCGACCGCCGCGGCGATCAGCAGGAAGATGAGCGTCCCGACGGGGATCGACAGCTGGAAGTCGTCGATCGCCCGCGTCACCAGGAGCGAGAGCACGATGCCGAGCGCGAGCCCGATCACGGCGCCGATCTGCGCGGTGATGATCGCCTCGTAGCGGATCACCCGCCGGACCTGGCGGCGCGACATGCCGATCGCCCGCAGCAGCCCCAGCTCCCGGGTCCGCTCGGAGATCGACAGCACGAGCGTGTTGACGATCCCGAACAGCGACACGATGATCGCCATCGCCAGCAGCGCGTAGATCAGCATCAGCAGCTGGTCGATCTGCTTGGCCTGCGAGTCGATGAACTCGGTATTGGTCTTGGCCTCGGCCTCGGGGAACTGGTCGTCGAGCACCCTGTCGATCGACGCCTTCACCTGCCCCTCGGGCCGGGTGCCGTCGTAGGCGACGAACGCGAACCCGTCCTTGCGGAAGCCGAAGTCCTTCTCGAGCACGCTGTTGGCGACCGTCATGTCCCCGGTCAGGCCACCCTTGTCGTACAGGATGCCGATGACCTTCAACTTGAGCGATCGCTCCGTGCTGGTCTGCAGGTTGAGCGTGTCACCCACCTTGGTGCCCTCGTTCTCGGCGTACTTCTTGCCGACGATCACCGTGCCGGGGCCGAGCTGGCGCAACGTCGCGTCGCTGCCCTGCTTCCAGCCCGAGTGGTACAGGTCCGCGAACGTCTGCGGGTCGACGCCCGTCACGCCCTTCTTGGTGCCGTCGACCTTGCCCTGGCCGAAGCGGACCGCCGAGACCTCCCGGACGCCCGGGACCTGGGCGACGGCCTGGCCCGCCTGGGGCGTGAAGGAGCTGAAGCCGTCGGTGTTCTGGATGACGGCCTGCGCCTTGGAGCCGTTGGTCACGGCGTCCTTGAACGTCGTCTTGGCCCCGGCCGCGAACACCGACGCGAAGGTCACGAGCGCGACGCCGATCATCAGCGCGGCGGCGGTGACCGCCGTGCGGCCGGGCTGGCGCACCGTGTTCTCGCGGGCGATCCGGCCCGTGACCCCGCGGAAGCGCTCGAACGGCGAGCCGACGACGCCGGCGATCGGGCCGACCAGGCGCGGGCTGAGGAACGCGACGCCGAGGAAGGTCGCCACCGCGCCGAGGCCCATGAGCGACAGCGCCGAGTTGGCCTTCATCGAGCCGAACAGCCCCAAGGCCATCAGCCCGAGACCGCCGACGGTGAGCACGCCGGCGACCGGCGTCCCCCAGCGCGAGTGCTTCTGCTCGCGCGTCAGGCCCTCGCGCAGGGCCGCCAGCGGCGGGACGCGCGTCGCCCGGATGGCGGGCGCGATCGTCGAGATCAGCGTGACGACCGTGCCGACGACCAGCGACACGATGATCGTGCGCTCGGCGATGACCGTGCCCGTCGACGGCATGTCGGCGCCGAAGGCCTTGAAGAGCGCGCGCAGGCCGTCGGCCACCAGGATGCCGAGGCCGAGGCCGACCACCGAGCCGATGAGGCCGATCGTCAGCCCCTCGCCCAGGACCGAGCGCAGGACCTGCTTGCGCTTGGCGCCGAGCACGCGCAGGAGCGCGAACTCACGGGTGCGCTGGGCGACGGTGATCGAGAAGGTGTTGAAGATCAGGAACGCGCCGACGAACAGCGAGATCCCGGCGAACGCCAGCAGCGCGGTGCGCAGGAAGTTCAGGAACCCGTCGTTGATGTCCTTGGTCTGCTTGTCGGCCTGCTCGCTGCCCGTACGGACCTCGACGCCCTGGGGCACGACCTTCGCGATCCGCCCCTTGAGCTGCTCGGGCGTGACGCCCGGCGTCCCGGCGACCTCGATCTCGTCGAAGGAGTTGCCGTGGCCGGTCATGCGCTGCGCCTCGGGCAGCGTCATCACGGCGATCACGCCGCCGCCGAACGAGTCCACGCCGGCGATCTTCACGATCCCCGAGATGGTGTAGAGCTTCTTGGGCGCCTCGTCGGCGACCTCGATCTTGTCGCCCACCTTGAAGTCGTTGTTGTCGGCGGTGCCCTTGGGAATGGCGATCTCGTCGGCCGTCTGCGGCAGGTGACCCTCGGTCGGCGCAAAGGACTCGAAGCGCTGCACGTCGTGCGTGCCGGCGATCGCGTTGAAGCCCTGGCCCTTGAGCTTGGAGCCGTCGGCCTTGCGGAACGAGCCGCCCGAGCTGAACACCGCGCCCTCGGCCGAGGAGACGCCGTCGACCTGCTTGACCCTGTCCAGGACCACGCCCGGGATCGGTGGCGGGTCCTCGTCGCCCGACAGGTCGTTGTTGGGAGAAAGCGCGACGTCCGTGCCCTTGTTGGACTGGACGAAGATGTTGTCGAACGACTTGTTGATCGTGTCGGTGAAGATGTAGGTGCCCGCGATGAGCGTGACCCCCAGCGCGACGGCGAGGGCGGTCAGGGCAAGGCGGAGCTTGCGGGCGAGCAGCCCGCGTACGGCGATCTTGGCCATGGTGAAGGAGCTTCCGGGCTAGGCGACGGCGGTGGCGGAGGGCGCGCGGTCTTCGACGATCTGGCCGTCGTGCAGCACGAGCAGGCGGTCGGCGTAGGCCGCCGCGTGCTCGTCGTGCGTGACCATGATGATCGTCTGTCCGAACTCGTCGACCGAGCGCCGCAGCAACTGCAGGATCTCGGTCGAGGCGTGGGAGTCGAGGTTGCCGGTGGGCTCGTCGGCGAAGACGACCGCGGGGCGGCTGGCGAGCGCGCGCACCACGGCGACGCGCTGCTGCTGGCCACCGGAGAGCTCGCTCGGGCGGTGCGTGATGCGGTCCCGCAGGCCCACGAGGTCGATCAGCTGGTCGACCCAGGCGTCGTCGGGGTCCCGGCCGGCGATCGACAGCGGCAGGACGATGTTCTCCCGCGCGTTGAGGACCGGCAGCAGGTTGAAGGCCTGGAAGATGAAGCCGACGCGGTCGCGACGCAGCTCGGTGAGCGCGTCGTCGTTGAGCGTCGTGAGCTCGATGCCGTCGAGCGTGACGGTGCCCTCGGTGGGCCGGTCGAGGCCGGCGAGCAGGTGCATCAGCGTGGACTTTCCGGAGCCCGACGGGCCCATGATGGCGGTGAACGCACCGGCGGGGAAGTCCACGGAGACGCGGTCCAGCGCCGTGACGGCGGCGCCGCCCTCCCCATAGACGCGGCGAAGATCCTGCGCGGAGACGATCGAATTCATGCCGAGGAGCCTCCCAGCCTGGCGCGAAGCGAAGGGTACGGCTATCCCCCACTTACCCCCTAGGGGATGTCATGGGGTCGACGGTGTCAGGTGCCGGGCTGCGGCGGTCTGAGCGGGGTTGGCTGGGGTTGGCGCGGGCGGGGCTGGCTGGGGTTGGCGCGGGCGGGGCTGGCTGGGGAGGGCGCGGGCGGGGTTGGCTGGGCGGCACTCCGCGATGCTCGCCACCGCCCCTGCGCGACGCGCTCGCGTGGTCGTGCCGCGAGCGCTGGGTGCTCGCTCGGGCTGCTCGCGACGACGCGATCTCCCCTGGCATCGATCGCGCGCTTTCGCTTCGGAGCGGATGTCGACATCGACGGAGAGCCGCCTCGGCTCAGCCCCACGGCGGCGCGAAACGCGCGCCGACACTGCCGAGGAGCGACGCGCCAGGGAAACCGTGTGGACCTACACGGCAGCGCTCCCTCCCGCCGCTGCCGAGGGCCGGCGTGTGCGCCGAGGCGTGGCGCCGATGCGTCGCGCCGAGCCGGGGGTGCGTCACGCCATCACCCGCGCGGAGCGGATCAAACCGAGTTGCCTGGAACGGTCAACGCCCTGAATCCGGACGCCGTCTCCCTGGTCGCTCGCTCCGGTTACAACGCTAGTCGCCTGCGGGGACGGTGTTGGTAGCGGCATCGGCCTCGCGCGGTTCCCGGTCACGGAGGAGCTTCCCTTGAGGCGGTTGCGGTAGGCGTTCTTGAAGATCACTTCGTCTGTGTCGACGTTGACGCAGTTGCTCACGTAGGTCCTTACACGCTGCTTGACCTTGCCCTGACACCGCAGGCACCGACGTCGCACTTGAGGGCACCATGGTTTGAGAGCCCGGCAGCAACACGGCGCGCTCCGCTGGCGCCGATTGGGACGCGTCAGCCCGGGCGTGCTGGCGTAGCGGGGATACGTGGCGTCGCCATCCGCGCGGAGCGGCTTAGCGCGGGATCGATGCCGGAAGCGGTCGCGCCGCCCTCGGAGCGATACGAGCGCTCAGCGCCCGAGCGACCCCGAGGCGAGCGCGAAGCGGAGCGCGGGGGTGACGCCACGTAGCCCCGCCGACCAGCCACGCCGCGCCCCGGTACGCCCAGCTCAGCCCTGCAGGTACGCCAGCACCGCCAGCACGCGCCGGTGGTCTTCGACCGTCGGCGGGAGCGTGAGCTTGGTGAAGATGCTCGTGACGTGCTTCTCGACGGCGCGCTCGGTGACGACCAGCGCGTCGGCGATCGCGTGGTTGGAGCGGCCCTCGGCCATCAGGCCCAGCACCTCGCGCTCGCGTGGCGAGAGCGCCTCGAGCGGATCCTCGCGGCGCCGGCGGCCGAGCAGCCGGGAGACGACCTCGGGATCCAGCGCGCTGCCGCCCTCGCCGACGCGGCGGACCGCCTCGGTGAACCGGTCGACGTCGCTGACGCGGTCCTTGAGCAGGTAGCCGATGCCGGCGGCGTCGTCGGAGAGCAGCTCGAGCGCCGAGGTCTCCTCGACGTAGGCGCTCAGCACGAGCACGCCCGTGTCCGGGAAGCGCTCACGGATCTCCAGGGCGGCCTTGAGCCCCTCGTCGGTGTGCGTCGGCGGCATGCGGACGTCCACGATCGCCACGTCGGGCTTGTGGGCGCCGACCTTGCGCAGGAGATCCTCGGCGTCGCCCGACTGGGCGACCACGTCGAAGTCCTTGCCTTCGAGCAACGCCGCGAGTCCTTCGCGGAGCAGCACGGAATCATCAGCCAGCACTACGCGCACGGGATCCTCGCCCTCACGGTCGTTCCGACTCCAGGAGGGGAGTCGACCTCAAGCCTTCCGTCGAGGGCGGCCAGGCGATCGGCGAGGCCCCGCAGGCCAGTGCCTGCGGACGGGTCCGCGCCGCCGATGCCGTTGTCCTCGATCTCCACCACTGCGTAGCCATTCTCCCGTACGACGCGGACGGTCGCATATTCGGCATCGGCGTACTTGGCCACGTTGGTCAGGGACTCCGACACGACGAAGTACGCCACGGCCTCCACGGGCATCGGCATCCGGCCCTCCGGGACCGCCTCGACCTCGACCGGGACGGGCGCCCGTCCGGCCAGCGCCTCGAGCGCCGCGGCCAGCCCGCGGTCGGTCAGGATCGCCGGGTGGATGCCGCGCGCGAGCTCGCGCAGCTCCTCCAGCGCGGACGCCAGCTCGCCGCGCGCGCCGTCCAGGATGCGCTCGGCGACGTCGGGGTCGGTGCGCAGCTTGGTCTTGGCCAGGCCGAGCTGCAGCGACAGCGCCACGAGGCGCTGCTGCGCGCCGTCGTGGAGGTTGCGCTCCAGCGCGCGGCGCTCGGCCATGCCGACCTCGATGACCTTCGCGCGCGAGACCTGCAGCTCGGCGACGCGGGCCTTCAGCTCGGCCTCCAGGCGCTCGTTCTCCAGCGCGAGCGCCGCCGCGGCGCCCGCAGCGCGGACGAGACCCGGCTCGTCGAGCAGCGCGGCGTCGTGGACGATGGCGGCGACCGGCACCGACTCGCGCTCGATCTCGGTCACCGCGCGCGAGCGCGACGTGGCCGGCGGCAGGTCGACGTGCTGGCCGTGGGCGTCGACGTAGCGCTCCGAGCCGCGGGACCAGAACGCCAGCGCCAGCGAGCGGTCGCCGAGGGCGTCCGACAGCGCGTCGCGCAGCGACTCGCCCTCGATGCCCCGCGCGTTGAGGCGCTCGACGAGGTCGCCGACGGCGCCGGCGCGGCTGTAGCGGCCGCGCAGCAGGCCGATGACGAACGCCCACGGCAGCGCCGCGAACGCGATCAATGACACGAGGCTCGGGCTCGCCGCCACCGAGGTGCCCGCCCCCAGCAGCTGCCCGACGACGGCGACGGCCAGCGTCGCGCTCAGCGCCAGGCCGGTCCACAGCACGGGCGCCATCGCGCGCCGCTGCGGCGGCGAGGCGACCTGGCGCTTCTGGACGAGCTGGACCGCCAGCCAGGCGATCAGCACCGCGGCGACCAACTGCGAGACCGCGCCGAAGACCTGCGCGCCGTCGGGGTTGTCGGTCAGCGCCCAGGCGTTGCGCGGCGCGTTGTCGGGCGTGCTGATGTCGCCGCCGAGCAGGAAGAACGGGATCTGCACGAACAGCGCGTCGAGGTAGCCGATGGCGATCAGCGTGCGCGCCGCGTCGGTCTCCAGCCGCCCGCTGGGGAAGGCCAGCAGCATGTGGCCGACCAACACGATGTACAACGGCCCGAGGTAGACGCCGAGCGTGTAGACCCACGCGGCGTTGGCCTCGGTCAGCCCCGCCAGGAACCATGCGAAGCCCACCGCAGTCATGAGCGCGCCGAAGCGGTTGTGAGGACGGCGCATCCACGCGAAGATGCCCGTGCCGCAGAAGCTCAGCCCGATGAGCGGACCGAGGACGGCGGTGACCTCCTTGGCGCTCTCGTGATCGCTGGAGACGACGAGCGCCACCATCACGGCGGCCATCGCCACCGAGGCTGCGAACAGCGCCAGGAGCGCGGCTCGCAGTGAGTTCATCGAATGAGCTCCGTGAGTGCGGCACCTGAGAGCTCCCCCTTCGGGATGAACCCGCGCGCACCGCTGCGATGCACGAGGGGTCCGAAGTCCGAGCTGTCGCGACTGGAGGTCAGGACCACGGCGGGCGCGCCGAGCACGCTGGTGATGCGCGCAGCGACGTCGAAGCCGTCGAGGTCCGGGAGGTTGACGTCCAGCAGCACCAGGTCGGGGTGCAGCTCCCCTGCCGCAGCGATGGCGCTCAGGCCGTCCGGCGCCTCTCCGATCACGTCGAATCCCTCGCTCTCCAGCAGGAGGCGAGCGGTCGACCGAAAGGTCGGGTGGTCGTCGACGATGAGTACCTTCGTGCTCACGGGCGTTCCTTCACATCATCGGCCCTGCACCGGGCCGAGTCGCTACGGCTGGCTACACCCCGCCGCGGCGGCGATTTCGGTATAGGCAGCCGCGGGATCGTCAGCGCCGAAGATGGCGCTGCCCGCGACGAACAGGGTGGCGCCGACCTCGGCGGCCGGCCCGGCGGTGGTGGCGTCGATGCCACCGTCGACCTCCAGCTCCGGCCCGTCCCGGAGCAGCGCGCGCATCCGCGCGATCTTGTGCAACGAGGTCGGGATGAAGGCCTGCCCGCCCCACCCCGGGTTGACGGTCATGCAGAGCGCGAGGTCGACCACGACCTCGCGGTAGATGTCCAGCGGCGTCGCCGGGCAGACCGCGAGGCCCGCGGTGCAGCCCAGCTCGCGGATCTGCTGGAGGGCGTAGTCGACGTGCGGCGTGGCCTCGGCGTGGATGGTGATGTTGCTCGCGCCGGCGCTGGCGAAGTCGGCCACGTGGCGCTCGGGCCGCTCGACCATGAGGTGGACGTCGAGCTCGATGTCGAGGTCCAGGGCGCGCAGCGCGCTGCAGACCTGCGGGCCCATCGAGAACGGCGGCACGAAGTTGCCGTCCATGACGTCGACGTGGATCACCCGGGCGCCGGCGTCGACGACCTCGCGGACCTGCGCGCCGAGGTGGGCGAAGTCGGCCGCGAGGATGCTCGGGGCGATGCGAGGCGGGCGCCTGGCGTTCACCGGACCTCAGACCTCGACCAGCATGGACCCGCCACAGTGGTTGCACACCGTGGTGGCGGTGGACGACATGCGCACGATCGTGGAGTGCTCCCCGCAGTCGGGGCACACGGAGCGCAGCTCCCAGCGGTGCAGGCAGTAGACGCAGCGGTAGCGGCCGGCGAGGGTCGTCGGACGCAGCCACGGCTCCCCGCAACCGGGGCATTTGAGACCTACTTCAGCCATCGTTGACGGCAATATAGAAGCCGTCGGTCTTGTCGCGGTGCGGGAGCGTGCGCACGACCGTGCCGTCGACGATCTCCTCGCGCGGCGAGAGGGTGCACGTCGAGTAGACCAGCCGGCCGCCGGGAGCGAGCACGCCGCGTGCCGCGGCGACGATCGCCTCCTGCTCGATCCGCAGCTCCTCGATCGACTCCGGCGTGGCGTGCCAGCGCAGGTCGGGATGGCTGCTCAGGGTCCCCAGGCCGCTGCACGGCGGGTCCACCAGGACGCGGTCGAACATGCCGCCGAGCAGCTCGGCGCTGACGTCCTTGGCGTCGGCGACCTGCACGCGGACGCTGGTGGCGTGCATGCGCCCGGCCTGCGTCATCAGCGCCTGCGCGCGCTGGGGATGGCGCTCGACGGCGACGACCTCGCCCTGGTCGCCCATCAGCGCGGCGAGATGCGTGGTCTTGCCGCCGGGAGCGGCGCACAGGTCGAGGATCCGCTCACCCGGCTGCGGGTCGACGGCGCGGGCGACGAGCTGCGACGCGCGCGACTGCGGCGTGATCGCGCCGGCGGCGTAGAGCGGGTGGGAGAGCACGTCCAGCGCGCCCTCGACGACCAGCGCGTCGTCCTCGCGGCGGCCGGCCAGGTCGACGTCGACGCCGGCCAGCGGGTTGACGCGCAGCGCCAGCTCGGTCGGCTCGTTGTCGGCGGCCAGCAGCGCGCGGGCCTCCTCGGCGCCGAGCCAGTCCCACCACAGGAGCGTCAGCCACTCGGGATGCGAATGGCGGATCGCGGCGCCCTTGGGGTTGTCGTCGGCCGGCAGCTCCACGCCCTCGCGCAGCACCTTGCGCAGCACGGCGTTGACGAGCTTGGCGCCGGGGCTGGGCTTGGCCAGCTCGACGCTCTCGGCGACCGCGGCGTGCTGCGGCACGTCGGTGTAGAGCAGCTGGTAGAGCCCGAGCTGCAGGGCGGCGCGCACCTGCGGCTCGAGCTTGCGATCGACGTGGCGGGCGACGATCCAGTCCAGGGTCGCGCGGCGCTGGACCGTTCCGAACGCCAGGCGCTTGGCGAGGGCGCGATCGCGGGCGTCGAGCTCCTTGGACTCTCCGTGCAGCGCACGGTCGGCGTAGGCGCCCTGCTCGTTGACGCGGCGCAGGACGTTCAGCGCAGCGCGACGGGCGGGGCTGGCAGGCACGCCACTAAGACTAGGGAGAACCCCGTTTCCCCTTCGCGCCGGTGCGGTTTACGGTGGTCTGCGCCCATGGCTGTCTCCGTCCCCACCGCCCCCGCGTTCAGCCTGCGGGGGATCGTCAAGTCCTTCGGCGGACGCCGGGTGCTCGACGGGCTCGACCTGGAGGTCGGGCCGCGGGCGCGCGTCGGCCTGGTGGGCGCCAACGGCGCGGGCAAGTCCACGATCCTGCGGCTGCTGGCCGGTGACGATGCGCCCGACGCCGGCGCGCTGACGATCCGCCGCGGCGCGACGGTCGCCTTCCTCCCGCAGCTCGTCGGCGGCGACGACCGCACGGCGCTGCAGACCGTCCGCGCGGCCGTGCCGGCGGCGGTCGCTGTGCACGAGGAGCTGGCGAGCGTCGAGGCGGCGCTGGCCGATCCGGCCCTGGCCGAGGACCTCGACCGCATGACGCGGCTGCTGGCGCGCCAGGCGGGGCTGGTCGACGCCCTGGCCGAGCAGACGGTCGACGGCGACGCGATCCGCCTGCTGCGCGAGCTGGGGCTCGACGACGCCGACGTCGACCGGCCCACCCGCACGCTGAGCGGCGGGGAGCGCAAGCTCGTCGCGCTGGCCGCGTGCCTGGTGCGGCGGCCAGACCTGCTGCTGCTCGACGAGCCCGAGGCGCATCTGGACATGGCGCGCCGGTCGCTGCTGGAGTCGCTGGTCCAGGAGCTCGACGGCGCGGTCGTCGTCGTCAGCCACGACCGCTTCCTGCTGGACGAGATCGTCGACCAGGTCGCCGAGCTGGAGCACGGCCGCGTGCGGATGTGGCAGGGCGGCTACAGCGCCTACACCGTCGCGCGCGAGCTGGAGCTGGTCCGCCGCCAGCAGGCCTACGTGACCCAGCAGAAGGAGATCGCACGCCTGGAGACGGCGATCCGGCGCTTCAAGGACTGGGCGCACCGCGTCGTCGACGAGCGTCACATCAAGCAGGCGCGCAACAAGCAGCGCCAGATCGATCGCATGGAGAAGATCCAGCGACCGGTCTTCGAGCGCCGCAGGATGGCGCTGGCGCTGCGGGCGGCGGCGCGCGGCGGCGAGCGCGTCGTCGAGCTGCGCGACGTGGAGTTCGATCCCGAGCTCACCGGCGTCGACCTGACCGTGATGCGCGGCGAGCGGATCGGCATCGTCGGGCCCAACGGCGCCGGCAAGACCGTGCTGCTCAAGCTGCTGGCGGGTGAGCTGGCGGCGTCGTCGGGCCAGCGCTGGGCGGGCCCGTCGATCGCGTTCGACCACCTGACCCAGGCCGTCGCCGAGCTGCCCGACGAGGCGACGGCGCTGGACGTCGTGCGCGCGACCGGGCGGATGACCGAGGAGGAGGCCGTCCGCAAGCTCATGGGCTTCCTGTTCGACTACGAGCAGGTCCGCCGGCCGGTGGCGGCGATGAGCGGCGGCGAGCGGACGCGGCTGCGCTGCCTGACGCTGATGCTCGGCGGCGCGAACTGCCTGCTGCTCGACGAGCCGACCAACCACCTCGACATCGACGCGGTCGAGACGCTGGAGAAGGCGCTGGAGTCCTTCGACGGCACGGTCATCGCCGTCTCGCACGACCGCTACTTCCTGGACCGGATCGCCGACCGCGTCGTCGAGGTTCGCGACCTCGAGGCGCGCGCCTACGACGGCGGGTTCAGCGACTGGGTCCGCTTCACAGCACGGGCGGATGGCCGCGGAGATAGTCCGCATACGCCATCGGACGCCCGCCCGCCGGCTGGACGGTGACGGGCTCGAAGCCGCCGTCGAGGCCGATCGTGGCCTCGAGGACGCCGAGGTACTGGTCGCCCGGCAGCGCGATGCGCGCGCCGATGTGCGGGTGCAGCGCGCGGACGATCCGCACGTTCTCCTCCGGCGGCCGCGTGAGGTCCAGCGTGCGGTCGGCGGTCGTGAGCTTGTCGGCGTAGGTGATGCCGTCCTCGGGCTGGGGCTCCGCCGTGGGCCGGCGCTCGAGGACGTCGCTGAGCAGCGCCACCGAGACGTCCTGGAGGCGCTGCGCGAGGGCGGCGTAGTCGTCGGACGGCAGGATCGGCTCCGCGCGCTGGGCGTAGACCGGGCCGGCGTCGAGTTCGGCGACCAGGCGCATGATCGAGACGCCGGTCTGGGTGTCGCCGGCCATCATCGCCCGCTCCACCGGCGCGGCGCCGCGCCAGCGCGGCAGCAGCGATGGGTGGACGTTCAGGATGTCGTGGTCGGTGAGCAGCGGCTCCTTGACCAGGGCGCCGAACGCGCACAGGATCACCGCGTCGGGCTGCACCGCGGCGATGCGGGCGCGCGTGTCGTCGTCGTTGACCGTCGCGGGCTGGTCGACCTCGATGCCCAGCTCGCGCGCGGCGACGGCCACGGGCGGCGGGCCGACCTTGCGGCCGCGGCCCTGCTTGGCGTCGGGGCGCGTCACGACCAGCGCGGGGCGGTACGGGCCCTCGGCCAGCCGGCCCAGCACCCCGGCGGCGAAGGCGGACGTGCCCAGATAGACGAGGGAGCCTCGCCCATGGGGCTCGTTCCGTGGCGGCAGCTCGCCCAGGGGCTCGCTCCCGCGGCCGGGGGCCACGTCGTCGTCCATGGGCTACGCGGCGTCGTCCTCGGCGGCCTCGAGGGCCGCGCGCAGGGCGCGCATGCCCTCCTTGCGCTGGTCGCGCGGGGTGCGGTCGAGGATCAGCACGCCGTCGAGGTGGTCCATCTCGTGCTGGATGACCCGCGCCTCGAGGCCGCTGGCCTCGACGAGGATGGCGCCGCCCGACTCGTCCTGGGCGCGGACGCGCACGTGGACGGGACGCTCGACGTCCACGTGGACGGCGGGGAGGCTGAGGCAGCCCTCCTCGGCCCACTCCTCCTCCTTGCTGGACCACTCGAGGACCGGGTTGACCAGCGCGTTGACCGGGCTGTCGGACTCGACGCGGTAGACCAGGACGCGGTGCAGGATGCCAACCTGGGTGGCGGCGAGGCCGATGCCGTAGGCGTCGTGCATCAGCACGCCCATCCTGGCGATCTCGTCGCGCAGCTCGGCGTCGAACCGCACGACCTGGCGGGCCTCGGTCCGCAGCACGGGATCGCCGAACTTGCGGACGTGCGCCAGCGCCGCACGACGGCGTGCGAGGGTCTCGGGATCCAGGGTCGGAGGCTCGGGCGCCTCGTCGAGCTCTTCGTGGTGCTCGGCCACGAGCAGGATGCTAGCCGGGCGTCTGCGCTACTGCGGATCGACGTCCACGCTGAACGCCACGCCCTTGTGCGCCTTGGCCGCACTGACCTCGCGGACCGCCGCGTCGACCTGGTCGATCGCCGAGCGGCGCTCACCGGCCTTCAGCACGACCTGGCTGCGCTCCTTGTCGCGCAGTCGGAAGAGCGGCGCCGGACCGAGCGACGTGGGCAGGCGCGCCTGGATCTCGGTCGCCGCCAGGTGGGTGGCGCCGGCGGCCTCCGAGGAGCACACGATCCGGATCAGCGTCGAGAACGGCGGGTAGCGCAGGAAGCGGCGGCGCTCGAGCTCCTCGGCCAGGAAGCCGTCGCTGTCGTGGCGCGCGGCGTGCGCGATCGCCGACGCGGTCGGGTCGATCGTCTGGACGAGCACCCGTCCGGCGCCGCCGCGGCCCGCACGGCCCGCGAGCTGGGTGACGAGCGCGAACGTCCGCTCCTCGGCCCGGAAGTCCGGGAAGCGCAGGGTCGCGTCGGCGTCGAGCACCACGCCGAGGTCGACGTCGGGGAAGTCGTGGCCCTTGGCGACCACCTGCGTGCCGACGAGGATCGCGGTCTCGGCCCGCTCGAACGCGCTGAGCACGGCGGACGCGTCGCGGATGTCGGCGTCGAGGCGCAGGACCGGCCGGCCCAGCGACGCGAGCTCGTGCTCCAGCCGCTCGGTCCCCGCGCCGTGGCGCGCGATGGACACCGAGCCGCAGTCGGGGCAGGCGCTCGGCACGCGCTCGCGGTGGCCGCAGTGGTGGCAGGCGACCGCGCCCTGGTCGCGGTGCAGGATCAGCGCGACGTCGCAGTGCGGGCACTCCCAGACCCGCCCGCACGAGCGGCACGTCAGGAAGTTCGACCAGCCGCGGCGGTTGAGCAGGACGATCGCCTTGCGCGAGTCCACGAGCGCCTCGTGCGTCCGCGGGTGCACCGCGCCGGGCGCCTCCTTGAGGTCGATGATCTCGACCGGCGGCAGCGGCGCGCCGTCGACGCGGCGCGGCAGCCGGATGCGCCGCAGCGCGTGGATCGACTCGGGCCGCGGCGTCGCGCTGCCGACGAGCAGCACCGCGCCGTGCTGGGCGGCGCGCTTCTCGGCGACGAGCCGCGCGTCGTAGCGGGGATCGCCCTCGTTCTTGTAGGACCCGTCGTGCTCCTCGTCGACGACCACGAGCCCGAGGTGGTCGATCGGGGCGAAGACCGCGCTGCGCGGGCCGACGCACACGCGCGCCTGCCCCGAGCGGAGGCGGCGCCACTCGTCGTAGCGCTCCCCCGCCCCGAGCTTGGAGTGCAGCACCGCGACCGTCTCGCCGAAGCGCGCGGCGAAGCGGTCGATCATCTGCGGCGTCAGGCCGATCTCGGGCACGAGGATCAGCACGCCGCGGCCGCGCTCCAGCGTCTCGGCGGCTGCGCGCAGGTAGACCTCGGTCTTGCCCGAGCCGGTGACGCCGTGCAGCAGCAGGCGCTCGGGGTCGCGCGACCGGCCGGCGGCCAGCACCTCGTTCAGCGCGGCCTGCTGGTCGGAGGTCAGCCGCGGCTGGGCGCGGCGCGTGCCGATCGCGGTGTGCTGCGGCGCGCGGCGGCGCCCGCGCGGGCCGATCTCCACGAGGCCGCGGGCCTCGAGCCGCCGCAGCGAGCCGAGGTCGGCGCCGGCGAAGCGCGGCAGCGCCTGCAGCAGCGCGCCCTGCTTGGCGGTCAGCCGCAGCGCGGTGCTGCGCAGGTGCGCCTCGTCGGCGATCGCGGCCTCGCCGTCCTCGGTGCGCTGCGCCCACAGCTGGACCTTCTCGCGCGCGCCGCGCGGCGGCAGGAGCAGCGACAGCGCCCGTGCGGGCGTCGAGGCGTACTCGCGGGCCAGCCAGAGCCCGAGGTCGACGAGGTCGGCCGGCAGCGCGTCGGGCAGCACCCGCAGCGGCGTGACGAGCCGGTGCTCGGACTCCTCGGCCAGGCCCGTGACGACCGCGGTGAGCCGCTGGCGACCGAACGGCACCTCCAGCAGCGAGCCGACGTCGGTCCCGTGCGGGCGCACGTAGTCGAACGGCCCGCGCAGCGCACGGGCCGTCGTGAGCGGCTCCACTTGGACGATGGGATGCGACACGGAGAGACGTCGAGGATAGGCTCCGGACACCATGGACCTGCATCCCGGGGAAGAGATCGTGTTCGACGGCCACCCGTCGTGGCGTGGCGTGCTCAGCTTCTACCTCAAGGGCCTGGGCATCGCGATCGTCGTCGGCGCCATCGTCCTGCTCGCGGCGACGCTGGCGCTCGGCATCGTCGCGTTCGTCGTGATCATGGCGCTGGTGATCGTGGCCGGCCTGATCGTGCGCGCGGCCACCGACTACACGATCACCACCGAGCGCCTGCGCATCCGCCGGGGCATCCTGTCCAAGCACGTCCAGCAGACGAGCATCGACCGCGTGCAGAACGTCAACACCGAGCAGACGCTCATCGATCGCTTCCTCCGCGTCGGCAAGGTCGACTTCGACACCGCCGGCACCGACGACTCGGACTTCACCTTCGACGGCGTCGCCGGCCCCGACCGGGTCGTCGCGGCCGTGGACCGCGCCCGGCGCGCCCACGACCGCTCGGCGCAGTCCCCGCCGTCGCTCTGAGCAGCGGTTGCCGAGGGTCCGGCCTGGCATCGGCCGGAGGACCGGTCGCGAATGGCCTTGAGCCCAGCGGGCACGGGACGCGGCGCGCGGCAAGCTCCGCAGCGGTCCCATGCACGGAGCAGGCAATGCCTTCACCTTCTGACCTGGACGCCCTGCAGCGGCGCGTCCTCGGCCTCTCGCCCGAGCCGGCCGCTCGGTTGGACAGCCCCTACTGGATCTCGAACGAGGCCTATGGGGCGCTTCGCCACGTCCTGCACGACGTGGGCGGCCAGCCCGACGCCCCGGTCCCGTATGTGGACAAAGAGGAGGAGGACTGGGAGCTGCGCACCTACGTCTTGTGCGAGGTGCTCGCGTGGCGAGGGGTGTGGAACGCCGAGGTCCGCCGCCGGAGGGAGAACGACCTCGGCGCGACGTTGTACCTCGGCCTTCCCTACTACGCCCGCTGGCTCTCGGTCGCGGCCAAGACGCTCCTCGACAAGGGCCTGATCTCGGTCGACGAGCTGGCGGCCAAGATCGACGCCGTCCGAGCGCGCAAGGAGGCCGGCTCGTGAGCCGGTTCGAGATCGGCGATCGCGTCACCGTGCGCGAGGCGACGACGCTGTTTCACCATCGGACGCAGGCCTACACCCGTGGTCGCACCGGCGTGGTGGTCGAGCACCGGCCGGAGTGGCTGATCCCGGAGCACGAGGCGTGGCAGCTCGAGGACGGGCGCGTGGAGCCGTTCTACGTCGTGCGCTTCCATCAGCGCGATCTGTGGCCGGACTACACGGGGCTGGAGCTGGACACGTTGGAGACCGAGGTGGCCGAAGGCTGGCTCGACCCGGCTGGGGAGGTGACGCAGTGAGCCACGATCACGATCACGCCCACCACGCGCCGATCGAGGCCGCGGACGAGGTCAGCGAGTTCGACGTGCTCGAGACCGCGATCCGCGAGCTGGCGATCGAGAAGGGCCTGTTCTCGCGCGAGGACCACCGCCGCTTCACGGAATGGGCGGAGCGCATCGGCCCGCACGGAGGCGCGCGCATGGTGGCGCGGGCCTGGCTCGACCCGGAGTTCAAGCGGCGCCTGCTGGCCGACGGCACCGAGACCTCGAAGGAGGTCGGGATCAACTGGCTCGATCCGACCGGCACGGGGACCCCGAGCGACAACACCTACTTCTACGTGCTCGAGAACACGCCCGCGGTCCACAACGTGATCGTGTGCACGCTCTGCTCCTGCTACCCGCGGCCCGTCCTCGGCCAGGCGCCGGAGTGGTACAAGACCCCGCATTACCGGCGTCGCGTCGTCCGCTGGCCGCGCGAGGTGCTGGCCGAGTTCGGGCTGCACGTCCCCCTCGACGTCGAAGTGCGCGTGCACGACTCCAACCAGAAGTCGCGCTTCATGGTCCTGCCGATGCGGCCCGAGGGCACGGAAGGCTGGACCGAGGATCAGCTCGCGGCCATCGTGACCCGCGACACGATGATCGGCGTCGCGCTGCCCCGCGCCGGCTGGACCGGCGACCGCTCGCCGGCCGCGACCCCGCGAGCATGAGCATGAGCATCGACGACCAGCGCTACCCCGTCCTCATGGCCACGCTGCGAAGGGCCGACCCGGCGCCGCCGGAGCCGGATCGCACGCCGGCCCCGTGGGAGGCCAACCTGCAAGCGACGTGCGAGTGCCTGTCCTGGCGCGGAACGCTCGACACCCTCGAGCGGCGCCACGCCGAGGACACGCTCGGAGCCACCACCTACGCCGACTTCCCCGCCCACGCGCGCGCCGCGGTCGTGACCGCGCATGCGCTCCTGGAGCAGGGCGAGATCTCCGAGCGTGAGCTCGAGACCAAGATGAACGACGTGCGCGCGCGCTTCCAGCAAGCGTGAGCGCCGACCAGAGGAGCGTCTCATGTCAGATGTGCTGGCCACCGCGGCCGTTCCCGAAGCGGCCCATCCCCCGTCGATCGAGCTCCGTGAGCTGTGGCCGTGGGCCGTGTTCGCGGGCGCGCTGCTGCTCGTCCTGCTGTATCTCGTCGGCGTCGACCAGGGGGCGGCCTCGGTCATCCCCGGACGGCTGCTGCACGAGTACGTCCACGACGGACGGCATCTGCTCGCCTTCCCCTGCCACTGACGGAGCCGAGCTGCATGTTGCGCAATCTGCTGATCTGGGGGCTGATCGCCGGGGCCTGCGCCGGGCTGCTCGCGACGGGGTTCGCGGAGTTGGCGGGCGAGCCCTCGATCGGCCAGGCGATCTCGTTCGAGGCCCGCCAGGCCCAGGCGGCGGGCGAGATGCCCGAGCCCGAGCTGGTGTCCCGCGGCGTCCAGAAGACCGCCGGCCTCCTCACCGCCGCCGTGGTCTACGGCGTTGCCCTCGGTGGGCTGTTCGCGCTCGCCTTCGGCTACGTCTACGGCCGGGTGGGCCGCACGAGTCCAGGACGGACGGCGCTCTGGCTCGCGGCCTCGGCGTTCGCGGTGCTCTTCCTCGTGCCGTTCCTCAAATACCCCGCGAACCCTCCAGGGATCGGGAGTCACGAGACCATCGGCGACCGCACGCTGCTGCAGCTGGCGATGATGGCCGTCTCCCTGCTGGCGGCGATCGCGGCGGTGCGACTCCGGCGAGCAGCGTCCGCGCACGTCTCGCCGGCCAGCGCCACGGCGATCTCCGGCGCGGCCTACGTCGGGATCGTCGTGGTCGCGGGGCTGGCGATGCCCGCGGTGGACGAGGTTCCCCGCGCGTTTCCGGGGACCACGCTGTGGCAGTTCCGGCAGGCCTCGGTCGGGATGAGCGCCGTCCTCTGGGCGACGATCGGCCTGGTCTTCGCCGCCGCCGTGCCACGGGTGATGGCCGGCCGGCCGGTGCTCGCGCGATCCGGGCACCGGCGCCAGGCCGCGGCGCAACGAGGCTGACGCGGCCGGTGGGCCGGAACGGCGGAGGGCGGCCCGCGGGCCGCCCTCCGTCCTGCAGCTGGTGCTACGCCGTGGCCGGCGCGCTGAGCCCGGCGTCGGCGGCGAGCGCCGCAGCCTTGTCGGTGCGCTCCCACGTGAAGTCGTGGTCGTCGCGCCCGAAGTGGCCGTAGGCGGCGGTCTTCTGGTAGATCGGGCGGTGCAGGTCCAGCGTCACGCGGAACGCGCCGGGACGCAGGTCGAAGTGCCGGTCGACGAGCTCGGCGATCTTGCCGCGGCCGATCTTCTCGGTCCCGAACGTCTCGACGAGCACCGACACCGGGTGCGCCACGCCGATGGCGTAGGCGACCTGGACCTCGGCGCGGTCGGCGAGGCCGGCGGCGACGAGGTTCTTGGCGACCCAGCGCGCGGCGTAGGCGGCCGAGCGGTCGACCTTCGACGGGTCCTTGCCCGAGAACGCGCCGCCGCCGTGACGGGCCATGCCGCCGTAGGTGTCGACGATGATCTTGCGGCCGGTCAGGCCCGCGTCGCCCACCGGGCCGCCGATGACGAAGCGCCCGGTCGGGTTGACCAGGAACTCGCGCCGCAGCTTGCCGGCGTCGTAGAGGTCCTTGGGCAGGATCGGCTCGACGACGTGCTCCCAGAGGTCGTCCGGGATGAGCGACTCGGCGCCCTCCTTGTGCTGGGTGGAGATCAGGAGCTTCTCGATCTCGACGGGCACGCCGTCGCGGTAGCGGACGGAGACCTGCGTCTTGCCGTCCGGGCGCAGGTACGGGAGCACCTCGGACTTGCGGACGTCGGCGAGGCGCTTGGCCAGCTTGTGGGCCAGCGCGATCGGCAGCGGCATCAGCTCGGGCGTCTCGTTGGACGCGTAGCCGAACATCATGCCCTGGTCGCCGGCGCCGGCCACGTCGAGCGCGTCGTCGTCGGAGGGGTCGGTGCGGGCCTCGTAGGCCTGGTCGACGCCCTGCGCGATGTCGGGCGACTGCTTGTCGATCGCGTTGAGGACGGCGCACGAGTCGGCCGAGAAGCCGAGGTCGGCGTCCACGTAGCCGATCTTGCGGATCGTCTCGCGGGCGATCTCCTGGATGTCGACGTAGGTCTCGGTGGAGATCTCGCCGGACACGACCACGAGGCCCGTGTTGACGAGGGTCTCGCAGGCGACACGGCCCGTCGGGTCGTCTCGCAGGACCGCGTCGAGGACGCCGTCCGAGATCTGGTCGGCAACCTTGTCGGGGTGACCTTCGGTCACGGACTCGGAGGTGAAGAGGTACTCGTTGTCGGCGTAGCTCATAAGGTGATGAGGAGCGTGATCTCCGCGGTCGATTCGCTGTCGTTGCCGGACGTGTGCGCGCCGATGGCGCGCACCTTCGAAAGGTCGCCCTTGGCCGCCTGATAGGCACCGGATTGGCCAAGCCCCGTCTGCTCGCCCAGCGTGAGCAGCCTGCTGAAGTTCAGGAAGAGTAGCGAGGAGATCGATTCAGGGTGATTCCCGACCGCCTTTGACCATTGGTCGGTGTCGGTGAGCCGGTCGCCGCCGGCCTTGACGGCGGCGATCCCCTTCGGGTCGGTCGACACGGCGACCTTGCCGTCCCAGACCGCCGTCGAGAAGCTCTTGCGCACCGCGGCGGGCAGGCCGGCCAGGGTCTTGCGCGTGGCGGCCTCGTCCTTGGCGGCGGCCAGGATCGTCAGCACGGGCGCTGGAGCGGCGGAGGTCAGGACGATCGCGGCCTCCCCGGGGAAGACCTGCTTGAGCGGCTTGTCGAGCTTGCCGATCAGCGGCTTGAGCTGGGCGGAGCTGCTGCCCGCGGCGGCCAGGATGCGCTGCAGGGCGGGCGCGAGGTTGCTCACGCCGAGGTAGGCCATGGCCGTCGCGGGGACCTGGTCGGCCAGGGTCGGGGTGAACTTCGTGAAGCCCGAAGCGGTGCTGCGCGCGATCTTCGGGTCGAGCTGCGACTTGACCACGAGGCGCGCGCGGTCGCCGGCGGCGCTGAGGCCGAAGGCCGCGCCCCGCAGCGCGGGCTGGTCGAACAGCGTGCCGACGGCGCCGAGCAGGCCGCCCTGCGGCGCGAGCAGGCGGCGCACGCCGTCGCGCGAGACCCAGCCGTCGACCACGCGATCGGCCGGCAGCTCGCCGAAGGCCTTCTTCGGGCCGGCGGCGGCCGCCAGCGACGCGCCGTCGCCCCGGTGCAGCTTCTCGGCCAGCGCGAGGCTCTCGGGCTGCCCGATCGCCAGGAACGTCCCGACGTACTCAGAGCTCAGGGAGCCGCAGCCGCGCTGCTTGGTGCCGGGGTGCTCGGCGCCCGTGTCGACGAGCACGAGCGAGTTGGCGGTCTTGCCGGCGCCGGTGTCGAAGATCGCCAGCGCGGCCTCGTCGGCGGTCTTCAGCGCCTTGGCCGCGACGTCGCAGCCCGGCGCCTGGAGGCGCTTGACGATCCCGTCGCGCAGCGCAGACCAGCTGGGGAAGGCGTCGGCGACCTTGGCGGCCGCCGCCGTCGCGGAGCGGTCGCGGTCGGTCGAGAGGTGGACGTAGACCAGCGCGTCGGCGGGCACGAGCCATGCCGCGCCGCTGGCGGGCGCGGACCCCGACGCGCCGTCGCCGCTGCCGCCCAGGACCACGGCCAGGGCGACCACCACGACGGCGACCGCGCCGCGGATCGCGTGCTGGGCCCTAGGTGACTGTGTCGCTACGGCACCCCTATCGGCTGTCGTCACGTCTGCTCTTGCGCTCGTTGAAGTCGATGATCAGCGGGATCCCGTCCATGCCGAATCGCTGCCGCAGACGATTCTCGACGAAATAGGCGTAGTCGCGCGTCACTCGGTTGCGGCTGTTGATCTGGATGGCGAACCGTGGAGGGCGCGTCTCGTACTGCGCCATGTACAGCAGCCGCAGCCGGCTGCCCTGCTTGGCGGGCGGCTGGCGCTCCTGGACGACCTCGCCGATGAAGCGGTTGAGCTGCGGCGTCGGGATGCGCGTGAGCATCCGGTCGCCGAGGATGATCGCCTCCTTGAGCAGGCGATCGACGTTGCGGCCGCTCTTGGCCGACACCGTCAGGACCTTCGGGCGCAGGCGCAGCTTGTTGTTGACCCGCGCGCGCTCGTGGTCGAGGTCGGCCTCCTCCATGGGCGCGACGTCCCACTTGTTGAGCACGAGCGCCGTGGCCGTGCCGGCCTTCATCGCCAGCTCGGCGACGCGCAGGTCCTGCGCGGTGACGCCGTCGTGCGCGTCGCAGATGACCAGCGCGACGTCGGCGCGCTCGACCGCCCGCTGCGAGCGCAGGGTCGTGTAGTACTCGACCGACTCGCTGACCTTGGACTGCCGGCGCATGCCGGCGGTGTCGACGATGATGACGCGCCGCCCGTCGATCTCCATCGGCAGGTCGATCGCGTCGCGCGTCGTGCCCGCGACCTCGCTGACGATGACGCGGTCGGACTTGAGGAACTTGTTGACCAGCGACGACTTGCCGACGTTCGGCCGGCCGATCAGCGCCAGCCGGATGATGTCGTCGTCCTCGGGCTCGAAGTCGCCCTCCGGCAGGAGGTCGACGACGCGGTCGAGGAGGTCGCCGGTGCCGAGGCCCTGCGTGGCCGAGACGGCCATCGGGTCGCCCAGGCCCAAGGTGTAGAACTCGGTGGCCTGCGGGACGTCCTTGACGGAGTCGACCTTGTTGGCGGCGATGACGACCGGCTTCTTCCAGCGGCGCAGCAGGTCGGCGAGCTCCTCGTCGCCGGGCCGCGCGCCCGCCTGGGCGTCGACCACGAAGATCGCGAGGTCGGCGTCGGCCATCGCGGCCTGCGCCTGCTCGCGGATCGAGCCCGCCAGCGGATCGTCGTCGAAGAAGTCCATGCCGCCGGTGTCGATCAGCGTGAAGCGCCGGCCGTTCCACTCGCAGGCCACGTCGTGGCGGTCGCGCGTGATCCCGGCGTCCTCGTGGACGACCGCGATGCGCGACTCGCTCAGCCGGTTGACCAGCGAGGACTTGCCGACGTTGGGATAGCCGATCACGGCCACCTTGGGTCCTGTACCGCTCACTGTCGTACCCGCTCCACGATCCGTTGGACGACCTCGTCGATCGAGAGGCCGGTGGTGTCCAGGAGCTCGGCGCCGGGCGCCGGCTCGAGGGTGCTGCGGCCGTGGCCGGTGTCGCGCTGGTCGCGCATCGCCAGCTCCTGGGCGACGACGTGCGCGTCGGCGCCCAGCTCGGCGGCGCGGCGGCGCGCCCGCTCCTGCGGTGAGGCGGTCAGGAAGACCTTGACCTCGGCGTCGGGCGCGACGACGGTCGCGATGTCACGGCCCTCGGCTACCCAGTCGCCGCCGGCGATCAGCGCGCGCTGCCGGGCGACGAGCGCCTCCCGGACGTCGGGCCGCGCGGCGACCTCGGAGGCCTTCTCGCTGACCTCGCGCGTGCGGATCGCGTCGCTGACGTCCTCGCCGTCGCACAGGACGCGATCGCCGTCGAAGGCGATGTCGAGGGTCGCCACATCGCGCGGCCAGGCCAGCGCGGCGCAGCGATACATGGCCCCGGTGTCGAGGTAGGTGAACCCGAGCGCGCGCGCAACGGCGCGCGCCACGGTGGACTTGCCGGCTCCGGCAGGCCCGTCGATGGCGACTAGCACAGCCCGCCAGGGTAGGGCGCGGCCACCTGGTGTGGCATCCTCCGCAAAGTCATGCGGTTGCTCGGACCTCTGCGGGAGCGGGACTTCGCGTTGCTGTGGGGCGGCATGTTCGTGTCGCTGCTCGGTGACGGGATCTACCTGGTGGCCCTCCCCTTCGCGGTGCTGGACCTGTCGGGCAGCGCCACGACGCTGTCGCTCGTCGGCCTCGCCTGGTCGATCGGGATGGTGGGGTTCCTGCTCGCCGGCGGTCTGCTGGCCGACCGCTACGACAAGCGCCGCCAGCTGCTCATCGCCGACCTCGTGCGCCTGCTCGCGGTCGGCGCGGTGGGCGTGCTGTCGCTCAGCGGCGCGCTCGAGATCTGGCAGCTGATCGTGCTGAGCTTCGTCTTCGGCGCCGGGGAGGGGCTCTCGGGACCGGCGCTCGGCTCGATCATCCCCGAGCTGGTTCCCGAGTCGATCCTGGTGCAGGCCAACTCGCTGGCCCAGTCGCTGCGCCCGGTGGGCCTGCGGCTGGCCGGCCCGGCGCTCGGTGGCCTGGCGGTCGCGCTGCTGGACACCGGTGGGGCGCTGCTGGTGGACGCCGGGACGTTCGCGATCTCGATCGTGTGCCTGCTGGCGATGCGCGCGCGGCCGCCCGTGCATGACGAGGAGCACGAGCCGCTGCTCGTGCAGATGCGCGAGGCGGCGGGCTTCGTGCGCTCGCAGACCTGGCTGTGGGCGACGCTGGTCATGGCGGCGCTGGCGCTGCTGCTCTTCCTCGGCCCGACCGAGGTGCTGCTGCCCTACCGCCTGCAGCAGGATCTCGAGGCGACGGCGGGCAGCTTCGGCCTCGTGCTGTCGGTCGGCGGCGCGGGCGCGCTCGTGGGCACCGTGGCGATCGGCCACTTCGGCATCCCCCGCCGCGAGGTCACGTTCCTGTACTGGGTCTGGGGCGTCGCGACGTTCGCGCTGTGCGGCTACGCGCTGGCCGACCACGTCTGGCAGATGGTGGCGTGCAGCTTCCTGTTCGGGATCCTCAGCGGCGCAGGCAACCCGGTGTGGGCGACGCTCATGCAGGTGCGCGTGCCGCCGGCGCTGCGCGGCCGCGTCAGCTCGCTGGACTGGCTCGTGTCGGTCGGGCTGACGCCCGTGTCGTTCGCGCTCACCGGTCCGGCGGCCGCGGCGTTCGGCGCCGGGACGGTCCTGCTCGTCGCCGGGGCGCTCGGCGGCGTGGCGATCATCGCGCTGCTCTACGTGATCCCCGGCCTGCGGGCCGAGGACGGCGGCGTCGCGCGCGCCACGGAGGCTGCGGCGGACGCGGCGGGACCGGCGGCCCCCGGCGGGCCTCAGCGGCCGAGCAGCGACCCGAGGTCCTCGGTGAACGTCGGGTAGGAGACGTCGGCGGCCTCCATGCCGACGACCTCCACGCCCTCGTCGGACGCCAGGCCGGCGATCGCGCCGAGCATCGCGAGGCGGTGGTCGCCGTGCGAGGAGATCGTCCCGCCGCGCAGGCCGCCGGTGCCGCGCACGACGAAGCCGTCCTCGGTCGCCTCGAGGTCGCCGCCGAGCGCGTTGAGCCCGTGCACGACGGTCGCGATCCGATCGGACTCCTTCAGGCGCAGCTCCTGCGCGCCGCCGACGACGGTCTCGCCCTCGGCGAAGCAGCCCAGCAGCGCGACGAGCGGGAGCTCGTCGATGGCCAGCGGGACCTCCTCGGCGTCGATGACCGTGCCGACCAGCGGGCCGTGGGCGACCTCGAGGTCGCCGATCGGCTCGTGGGCGAGCACCTCGTCGCCGGGCGCCTCCTCGAGCTCGCCGACGACGATGCCGCCCATGCGCTCGAGGATCCGGTGAAAGCCCGTGCGCGTCCAGTTGGTCCCGCTGCCCAGCACCTGGATCCGCGATCCGCCGACGAGCACGCCGGCGGCGATCATGAACGCGGCCGACGACGGGTCGCCGGGGACCGTGACGTCGTCGAGGGTCAGCTCGTCCACGTTGGTCACCGTCAGGTAGGGGCCGTTGCGGTGCACGGTGACGCCGGCGGCGGCGAGCATCCGCTCGGTGTGGTCGCGGGACGGCGCAGGCTCCAGGACCGTCGTGGCGCCGTCGGCCATCAGGCCGGCGAGCAGGACGCAGCTCTTGACCTGCGCGCTGGCGACCGGCAGGTCATAGGCGATCGAGCGCAGGTGCGCGCCGTGGACGGTGAACGGCGGCAGCCGGCCCTCGGTGGCGTCGATCCGCGCGCCCATGCGCGTCAGCGGCTCCGCGATGCGGTCGACGGGCCGGCGGCGAATCGACTCGTCGCCGTCGAGCGTGTACGAGCGGCCCTCCTGCCCCGCCAGCCAGCCCGGCAGCAGGCGCATCAGCGTGCCGGCGTTGCCGACGTCCAGGGGGCCTTCGAGCTCGGTCGTGTTGCGCAGCCCGGTGCCGCGGATGATCACCCCGTCGCCCTGCACCGTGACCAGCGCGCCCAGGGCGCGGATGGCGTTCAGCGTCGAGGTCGTGTCCTCGGCGTGCAGGTAGTTGCGCACCCGGACCGGCTCGGCGGCCATCGCGCCGAGGATCGCCGCGCGGTGCGAGATCGACTTGTCGGCCGGCGGCGTGACGGAGCCTCGCAGGCGCTTGGCGGGGGCGAAGCGGACGATGGTCACCGGCTGGTCCTCTCGTGACGGCGACACGGTCGGCGCGCGGTCATGCGATGACCTGCTCGACGAGCTCGCGGGCGCGGTCGGCATGGCCCTCGGCCACCCACAGCGCGACCTCGCCGCTGCGGAAGTCGGGTTGGGGCGAGAGGCTCATGTCGTGGATGTTGATGCCTGCGCGGCTGAGCGTCAGGGCGAGATCGGCGATCACGCCGGGGCGGTTGGGCACCACGACCCGCACTTCCCGCAATGGGCCCCCGGCCATGCCGACGTCCAGGAGCGCCCGGCGCTGCTCGCCGGCGGTCGCCTGCCAGCCCTCCAGCGCGCCCGCGTCGCCGGAGGCGAGCAGGGCGCGCGCCTCGCGCAGCAGGTCGATCGTGGCGTCGAGGCCGTCCAGGACGGCGTCGCGGTTGGCGGTGTAGATGCCCGCCCACAGCGGCGGGTTGGCGCCGGCGACGCGCGTCGCGTCGCGGAAGCTCGGCCCGACGACGGGGATCGCCTCGTCGCCCAGCGCGCGCGTCGCGGCCGTGACCATCGCGTTGGCGACGACGTGCGGCACGTGGGAGAACGCCGCCATCAGGCGATCGTGCTCCTCGTGGCCGATGACGGTCGGCACGGCGCCGAGGCCCGTGACGAAGCGGTGCAGCCGCTCGAGCAGGATGCCCTCGCTCTGCGGCCGCGGCGTGAGGTACCAGGTGGCGCCGGCGAAGAGGTCGGCGCGGGCGTGCTCGACGCCGGCGACCTCCGCCCCGGCCAGCGGGTGCCCGCCGATGTAGCGGTCGCCCAGCTCCGCCTCCACGAGCGCGCGCTTGGTCGAGCCGACGTCGGTGACCACGGCGCCGGCCACGTGCACGCACGCCTCGGCGACGCGGGCGGCCAGCGCACCGACCGGCGCGGCGACCAGGGCGACGTCGGCCGGCCCGAACCGCGCCGGGTCGTCGACCGTCTCGTCCACGACGCCGAGCGCCAGCGCGCGCTCGCGCACGTGCGGGTCGGGGTCGAAGCCGACGACCCGCGCGCCGAGGCGCTCCCGCGCGGCCAGCCCGACCGAGCCGCCGATCAGCCCCAGCCCGAGGAGGGCGAGGCGGAGCGGCGGTCCGTCGGTCGAGGCCTCATCCGTCACGCGGTCGTCTGCGCGGCGGCGGCGTTCTGCGTGGCGGCGGCGCCGAAGGGCAGCTTGCCGGCCAGGACGGAGGCCTGCTCGACCTTGATGGCGTACGCGTCGAAGGCGTCGACCCGCAGCTGCTGCGGCCCGTCGCAGATCGCCTCGTCGGGCTCGGGGTGCGTCTCGACGATGATCCCGTCGGCGCCCACGGCCGCCGCGGCCAGCGACAGGGGCTCGACGAGCGCGCGCCGTCCGGCGGCGTGGCTGGGATCGACGACGATCGGCAGGTGCGTCATCTCCTTGAGCACCGGGATCGCCGTCAGGTCGAGCGTGAAGCGGTAGGCCGTCTCGAACGTGCGGATGCCGCGCTCGCAGAGCATCACCGCCTCGTTGCCCTCCTTGAGGACGTACTCCGAGGCCATGATCAGCTCCTCGAGCGTGCTCGACAGGCCGCGCTTGATGAGGACCGGGATGCCGCTGCGGCCGATCTCGCTGAGCAGCGGGTAGTTCTGCATGTTGCGCGCGCCGATCTGGATGACGTCGGCGACCTCGGCGACGGCCTCGATGTCGCGCGCGTCCATCAGCTCGGTGACGACCGGCAGGCCGGTGCGCTCCTTGGCCTCGGCCAGCAGGCGCAGGCCCTCCTGGCCCAGGCCCTGGAAGGCGTAGGGCGAGGTCCGCGGCTTGTAGGCGCCGCCGCGGAACATCGTGGCGCCGGCCGCGAGCATCGCGTCGGCCGTGTCGAGCGTCTGGTCGCGCGTCTCGACGGTGCACGGACCGGCGATGAGGGCGAAGTGGTCGCCGCCGATCTTGCGGCCGCCGATCTCCAGGACGGTGCGCGTGTCGCCCTTGAGCTGGCGGGAGGCCAGCTTGTAGGGCTTGAGGATCGGGACGACCTTGTCGACGCCGTCGTAGCCCTCGAGGCCGAGGCGGGCGACGTGCTCGCGGTCGCCGATGGCTCCGATGACCGTCACCTCCTCCCCGCGGCTGGGATGGGCGTGCGCGCCGACGGACTGGATGCGCTCGATCACTGCATCCACCTGGGAGTCGGTGGCCGTCGGCTTCATGATGATCATCATCGGAGGGTTCCTTCTGCGGCTTGGGGGTGAAGTCTAGAGGCGATGGGATGCCGGCAGACGCCAGCGGTGGCTACGGCGCTCGACCCTGAGGGTCCGATGCGGACACGGCCACGCGGCCGGCCGAGCGCCTAGCTAAATCGCCAATACCAAGCAACGCAACCGCTGCCACCATCGACGCGCGCGGCGGCCACGAGGCCGACCTGCGGAGTGCGCATCGTGAGGGGCGAGCGGGACATGAAGCACTGCTATTGAAGCAGATCGCGCAATTCGCGCAAGAACCTTGCGTTCTGCTCCGGCGTGCCGAAGCTGACGCGCAGCGCGCCGGGGCGGCCGAGCGCGCCGCCCGCGCGCACCTGGACGCCGCGCTCGCCGAGCGTGCGGACGATCGACGCCTCGAACGGCGCCGGCTCCTCGCCGTCGGAAACCGGCAAGTCGAACCACGCGAAGTTGGCCTGCGACTCGGCGGGCGTGATGCCGAGCTCGCCGAGACCGTCCTCGAGCTCCAGGCGCGCGACGACCGCCCGCTCGACGCGCTGGGCGACGGCGTCGCCGTGCTTGAGCGCCTCGATCGCCGCGGCCTGGGCGGCAGCGTTGCAGAAGAACGGCTGGCGGACCTGGTTGACGGCGGTGACGAACGCGTCGGAGCCGCAGAGCGCGTAGCCGACCCGCAGCCCGCACAACCCGTACACCTTGCTGAACGTGCGCAGCAGGACCAGGTTGGGGTGCTTGGTCAGGAGGTCGAGCGAGGCGTCGGGATCGTCGAGCGTGTTGTACTCGCAGTACGCCTCGTCGAGGATGACGCAGACGTTCGACGGGACCCGGTCCAGGAACGCGGCGACGTCGGCCAGCGGGATCGCCGTCGACGTCGGGTTGTTGGGGTTGCAGACGAGGACGAGCCGCGTGGCGGCGGTGATCTCGGCGAGCATCGCGTCGAGGTCGTGCTCGTGGCGGTCGTTGAGCGGGACCTGGATCGCGGTCGCGCCGGTCGCTGCGGCGAGGTGCGGGTAGACGCTGAACGAGGGCCACGCGTAGACGAGCTCGGCCCCGGGCTCCAGCAGCGCCTCGCCGGCGGCCAGCAGGATGTCGCACGACCCGTTGCCGATGGCGATGCGCGTCGCGGGCACGCCGTAGCGGTCGCTCAGCGCGCCGCGCAGCTTGCTGTTGGTCGGGTCGGGATACCGGTTGACGCCGGTCAGGATCGCCTGCACGGCCGCGACGACCGCCGGGATCGGCGGCTCCGGCGACTCGTTGGACGCCAGCAGCGCGACGTCTTCGGGCAGCGCGTAGGCGGCTGCCGCGGGATACACGGGGATGCGGCTGACGGCCGCGGAGAACTCGATCGCCATCGCCGTCCATCCTAGGGGGGGGCGGACTACTGCGCGGACTCGAGGTCGAGGCGCAGCTTGCGCGCGTCGCCGAGGTACACGTGGCGCGACTCGTGCTCGTCGGGCGCGTAGTAGTGCATCAACACGCGGATCACCCGCGGCATCGAGCCCGGCACCGGCACCTCGCGGGCGCACATCAGCGGCACCTGCCCGAAGCCGAGCTGGCGCGCCGCGACCGCGGGGAACTCGGCGTCGAGGTCCTCGGTCAGCGTGAACAGGCAGCTGACGACGTCCTCGGGGACGAGGTCGTTGCGCTTCATGATCTCCCGCATCAGCCACTCGGTTGCACCGAGGATGGCTTCGGCGGTATTGCGATCGACGCTGATCGCGCCGCGGAGGGCAAAGAGCCGCATTCGGCGGCGGATCATGGCAGGGCCGGGCGTCGCTCGTTCGTCCACCGCGCTGCGGTCCGTCGTCGGACCGGCCGATTGCCCGGGACGATGTCGCTGCCCGTCGCCCAACGCGCGCTCGTGCTCGGCCTGGTCGCCGCCTGCGTGGCGCTGCTGCCGTTCCTGCGCGACGACCTGGGTGAGAGCTCCACCTTCCTGCCGATCTGCCTGACGGCGATCGTGCTGTGCAACCTGCTGACCAGCGCGCTCGTGCTGGCGCAGTTCCTCGCGCGCGGCTCCGCGCCCTTGCTCGGCCTCGCCGCGGCGTACTTCGCGGCCGGGCTGCTCGCGGTGGTCCACCTGCTCGTCCTGCCGGGAGCGCTCACCCACGACGGCGTCCTGGAGGCCGGCGGGCAGTCGGCCTCCTGGCTGTGGGCCGTGGGCCACGGCGGCCTGCCGCTCGGCCTGGCGGCCGCGCTCTGGGGCGGCCCGCCCGCGTTCCGCCGCCGGCTCGCCGGGCCGACCGTTCGCCGCGCGCGCGCCGCGATCCTGACCGGCCTGGCGATCGCCGGTGGCGCCGCGGGCCTCACGTGGGCGCTCGTGGCCTTCGGCGGCTCGCTGCCCGACGTGACCGACGGCGCCAAGCTGTCGCCGCTCGGGCTCGCCGCCACGCCCGTCGTCCTCGGCCTGGACCTGCTGGCGCTCGTCGTCGTCGCCCGCCGCGGGCGCCGGAGCCCGCTGGAGCGCCGCCTCCTGCTCGTCGTGGCGTGCATGCTCGCCGGCACGGCGCTGACGCTCCTCTCGCTCAGCCGCTTCTCGGTCGGCTGGTACGCGTCGGTCGGGCTGGAGCTCGTCGCATCGGCCATCGTCCTCGCCACGCTGCTGCGCGACGTCGGGCGCCTCGGCACCTTCGGCGCCGCCGATGCCCGCGCCGGCGCCTTCGACGCGCTGACCGGCGCGCGGACGCGGGCCGCGACGCTCGTCGCCGCCGAGCACCTGCACCGCAGCCGCGCGCCCGGCCGGCCGCTGGCGCTCGCGCTCGTCGACGTCGACGGGCTGAAGGCCATCGGCGACCAGCACGGGCCGCTGGCCGCCGACGCGGTCCTGCTGACGGTCGCCAACCGGCTCCGGGGCCAGCTGCGCGACGGCGACGTCCTCGGCCGCTCCGGCGACGAGGGCTTCCTGATCGTCTTGCCCGGCACCGACGCCGACGGCGTCACGCTGGCCGTCGACCGCGCCGTCGCCGCCGTGCGCGACCAGCCCGTCGGCACGTGGGCGCACGACGTGCGCACGACCGCGTCGGGCGGCATCGCGATGGTCGGCGCCGGCGACGACGCCATCGCGGTTGCGCTCGCCGCCGCCGACATGGCGCTCAACCAGGCCAAGGCCCACGGGCGCGACCAGGTGGTCAGCCCGGCTCGCGCGCAGGTGGTGCCGCTGCGTCGCGCAGCCGCTGGACCTCCGCGGGGCTGAGCCGCCGCACGTGGCCCTCGCCGAGGTCGCCGAGGCGCAGCGGGCCGAACGCGACGCGCGAGAGCTTCTTGACCGGATGGCCGATCGCCGCGCACATGCGCTTGATCTGCCGCTTGCGCCCCTCGCGCAGCGTCAGCTCCAGGACGCCTGCGCGGATCTGGCGGGCGCCCGCCGGGGCGGTGACGCCGTCGTCGAGCTCGACGCCCTCGCGCAGCCTGCGCAGCGACGACTCGCGCACCGGGCCGTGCTCGACCTCGGCGATGTAGGTCTTGGGCACCTCGTAGCGCGGGTGGGTGAGGCGGTTGGCGAGGTCGCCGTCGTCGGTCAGGAGGATCAGTCCGGTCGTGTCGGCGTCGAGGCGCCCGACGGGATAGAGCCGCGTGCCGGGCGCGTGGACGAGCTGCACGATCGTCCGTCGCCCGTGGGTGTCCTTGGCGGTCGAGACGACGCCGGGCGGCTTGTTGACCAGCCACACCGCCCGCTCCTCGGGCGCGCGGACCGGCTTGCCGTCGACGCGCACCTCGAGGCTGCCGTCGGCCTCGCGCGCCGGGTCGGTCACGATGTCGCCGCCGAGCGTGACGCGGCCCTCGCGGACGATCTCCTCCGCCGCGCGGCGGGAGGCGACACCGGCGTGGGCGAGGAACTTCGCGAGGCGCATCTGCGGCGCGAGGCTAGCGATGCCGTGGCCTGGCAGGGTTCCGGCCATGAGCATGGACTTCGACGCGTTGATCGCCTGGCTGGACGGGCACGTCGGGCAGCGGGTGTTCGCGGCGACGCAAAGCGCGTCGCAGGACGCGGGCAACACGCGGCTGAGCGTGGTCGGGGCGCTGGCGCGCGCCGAGGGCGAGATCACGCTGATCGACGCGCGCCCCGGGCGGATCGAGGCGTTCTCGGTCGGCGACGCGACGCTCGTGCTGCTGGAGGGCGACTTCCTGGACGCGTCGCCGATCGACTTCGGCGCCGGCCGGCCGCAGATGGTGCAGGCCGAGTTCCACGGCGCGGTGAGCGTGACGGTGGGCGAGGCCCCGGGCTAGCCTTGGGGTCGCGCCATGGACCTCGAGCTGCTCGACACGACCCTTGCCGACCTCGGTCAACCGACGTTCCGCTCCCGCCAGGTGTGGGACTGGACGGCGCGCGGCGCGGCGGGCTACGACGTGATGACCAACGTCCCGGCGGCGCTGCGCGCGCGGCTCGCCGAGCGCGTGCCGTTCTCGACGCTCGAGGTCGAGAACGAGGCGCACGCCAAGGACGGCACGATCAAGGTGCTGTTCCGCACGGTGTCGGACGGGCGTCCGGTCGAGGCGGTCCTGATGCGCTACCGCGACGGCCGCCGCTCGCTGTGCCTCTCGTCGCAGTCGGGCTGCCCGCTGACCTGCACGTTCTGCGCGACCGGGACGATGAAGTTCGGGCGCAACCTGACCGCGTCGGAGATCCTCGACCAGGCCCTGCACTTCCGTCGCGCCGAGGACGTCGACCACGTCGTGTTCATGGGCATGGGCGAGCCGATGATGAACCTCGACAACGTGCTCGCCGCCTGCCGCAGGCTGCCCGACGTCGGCGTGAGCCATCGCCACACGGCGATCTCGACGGTCGGCTGGACGCCGGGCATCGACCGCCTCGCCGAGTGCGACATGCCGATCCGCCTGGCGCTCTCGCTGCACGCCGCCGACGAGGAGCTGCGCTCGCGGATCATGCCGGTCAACGACCGCCATCCGCTGCACGAGGTGCTCGCCGCGTGCGGGCGCTTCTACGACCGCAAGAAGCGCATGATCTTCATCGAGTACGTGATGCTCGACGGCGTCAACGACCAGCCCGAGCATGCGGTGCAGCTGGCGCGGGTGCTCGACCCCAAGCGCTTCAAGGTCAACCTGATCCCGTACAACCCGACCGGCAGCTACGACGGGTCGGACCGGGAGACGATCGAGGACTTCCGCGCGACGCTCGAGGAGCACGGCATCGGCGCGACGGTGCGCCTCACGCGCGGCCGGGACATCGACGCCGCGTGCGGCCAGCTGGCCGCCAAGGCCCTGGCGTCGTAGCGCCGGACGTAGTGGGCCACGCGGAAACGTCTCACCGGCAATCCCGTCCGGCGATCACCGCCCGGCTGTGTCCTCGGACCTCGATGTGCCAGAGGCACACCTTCGGTCCTGCGTCCTTGCCGGATCGGCGCCGCCGAACGGGATTCCCCGGCGAACGTTCCCGCGCGACCCACTAGGGTCGTCGCGCCATGGCCGCGCTGACCCTCACCGAGCTGCACCGCCAGGCCAAGGAGCTCGAGCGCGCGCACCGGCGCGGCGACGCGGCGGCGCTGGCGCGGGCCGCGCCGTTTCGCCCCGATCCGGCCAAGCCGCTGAAGGACGCCGGCGCGCAGATGGTGGTCGCGCGCGAGCACGGGTTCCCGTCGTGGGTGCGGCTGCGCGCGTACGTCGAGCGGATCGACGCGTTCGGCGAGGGGCTGGAGTACGCGTTCCGCACCGACCTGGAGTACTACGAGGGACGCGCCGACGGGCTGCTGGCCAGCGCGCAGGACGGGACGCCGAGCGCCGAGGCGGCGTTCGAGGGCACGGGCGCGGCGCTGACCCGCGAGGGCGCGCGGCAGGTCGTGGCCGGGCGTCACGGGTTCGCGAGCTGGGCGGCGCTGCGGCGCCACGTCGAGGCGCTGGCCGACGGCGGCGAGCCGTTCGCCCGCGCGTTCCGCGCGATGGAGGCCGGCGACCGCCACCAGCTGGCGGCGCTGCTGGCGCGGTTCCCCGAGCTGGCGCGCGCCCGCGGGACCAACGGCAATGCCTTGATCAACATGGCGTCCGACGTGCCGACCGCCGCGTTGCTCCTGGAGCACGGCGCCGACGTCGCCCATCCCAACGCGCACGGCTGGACGCCGCTGCACCAGGCCGCCTACGCGGACGCCGCGGACGCCGCGGCGTTCCTGCTGGAGCACGGCGCGCCGCCCGACGTCTCGGGCCGTGGCGCGGGCGGCACGCCGCTGGTCGTCGCCCTCTTCTGGGGCCATCACCGCGTGACCGACGTCCTCGCGGCCGCCTCGCTGCATCCGCGCAACCTGCGCGTGGCCGCCGGCCTCGGGCGGGTCGGGTTGATCGAGGAGCTGGTGACGCCGGACGGCACGGTCTCCGAGGCGGCGGGCGCGCTGCGCGGCTTCTACCGGCCGCACGGCGGCTTCCCGGCGTGGACGCCCAGCGACGATCCGCAGGAGATCCTCGACGAGGCGCTGGCGTGGGCGGCGCGCAGCGATCGGGTCGAGGCGATCAGCGCGCTGGTGGCGCGCGGCGCGCGGGTCGACGCCGACGTCTACCGCGGCACGCCGCTGGTGTGGGCCGCGGCGACCGGCCGCGCCGACGCCGTCCGCCGGTTGATCGAGCTGGGCGCAGACGTCGACGGCCGCGCGACCTTCGGCGGCCCGACCCACGGCGACGGCGTCACGGCGCTGCACCTTGCGGCGCAGTCCGGATCGCTGCCGACCATCGAAGCGCTCCTGGACGCCGGCGCCGACCCGACCCTGCGCGACACGCTCCACGACAGCCCCGCCGCCGGCTGGGCCGACTTCGGCGGCCACCCCGAGGCCGCGGCGCTGCTGCGGTCGCGCGGGGGCTGAGGGGGCGGGCGGGCCTGGGTGCCGCGAACGCCCGCGGCGCCCCGCTCGGGCGCTCAGGTCGCGTAGGCCTGGCTCGGGGACGATGACGACGGAAGGCGTCCGGCGGCGCCGGCGCGTGGGGTGTCCGCCACGCCCGAGGGGCGAGGGACGCGGGTCGACTTTCCCTTGATACCCAAGGGAAAGTCGACCCGGATGGAATGCGTGCGGTCTAGACCCCCGTATACGTGCTCAAAACAGCACAGATTGTCGTTCACGCCCGAACGACCCGGCCCCGGGCGACCGCGGAGGACCGACGACGGCGGCGCCCGGCGCGAACCTCCTCGTCATCGCCCCCGAACCACGCCTCATGCCACACGAGCGCCGGCGCTGAACGCCGTGGGGCTCGCGGGGACAGTCCCCCGCCCGTTCGGGCGGGGGACTGTCCCCTCAGAGCACCGCCTCGACCGCGTCGCGCACGCGGTCGGGCGCGGTGCCCTCGCCGTCCAGGGCCCAGAGCAGGAGCGCGCCCTGCTGCGCCGCATGGACCGCGGGCGCGCGCGTGGGCGCGTCGGCGTAGCCGGCGGCGGCGAGCAGGCGCGCGATCGTGGCGCGGAGGTCGAGCGTCCAGCGTCGCGCGTGCGCACCGAGCTCGGGGTCGTCGAGGTCGAGCTGCAGGAACGTGAAGTGCGCGCGGAACGCGCCGAGCTCGGCGACCGGCTCGGCGAGGCGCACCAGCAACTCCACGAGGGCCTCGCGCGGCGGGAGGTCGTCGCGCGGCTGCGGTGGCCGGGCGCGCGCGGCCAGGGCGACGAGCAGGTTGTGCTTGGACCCGAAGCGGCCGTGGACCGACGAGGGCGCGATGCCGGCCTCCCGGGCGACCCCGGCGAACGTCAGGCCGGCCACGCCGGTGCGCCCCAGCACGCAGGCGGCGGCGTCGAGCAGCTCGTCGTCGGAGCGCGATCGTGGACGCCCGGCCATGGGCGCGTTACATTATCGAACATGGATTCGGAAATGGTTGGGCCGGTCGCCTGGGAGCGCGTCGACCGGCAGCTGCGCGCCGCGCGCAACTACTGGCTGTCGACCGCGCGGGCCGATGGCCGCCCCCACGCGAGGCCGGTCTGGGGCGTGTGGCTGGCCGGCGCGCTGTGGTTCGGGACCGGGCTGGAGTCGGTCAAGGGCCGCAACCTGCTGTGCGACCCGCGGTGCACGATGCACCTGGAGAGCGGCGACGACGTCGTGATCCTCGAGGGGACCGCGGAGCGCGCCGAGGACGACGATGCCTACGCGGCGTACAGCAGGAAGTACGACATGCCGGCGGACGCCGCGTCCTTCGCGGCTCTGCCCCAGGTCGGCGCCCTCTTCCGCTTCGCCCCGACGACCGCGCACGCCTGGCTGGAGACGGCCTTCGTCGACAGCCAGGCGACGTTCAGGTTCTAGGGGAACACTGGCCCAGAGGGCCAGGTTCCCTTGCGGGTCTTCGCCCAGGGGGCGAAACCCGCGGCGGGTAGGACCCGCGCTTCTAGCCGGGCGGTGCGAGGTCCTCGCCGTCGGCGTCGGCGTCCGCGCCATCCTGCTCGCCGTCGGCGTCCGCACCATCCTGCTCGCCGCCGTCGTCGTCCGGGCCCTCGTCCGGGCCACCCTGCGTCGGCGGGGTCGACCCGGCGCGCGCCTCGCCCGCGCGGAGCAGGCGCTCGCGCAGGTCGGCCTCCTCCTCCGGCGACGGATCCCACTCCTCGACGTCGGGCAGGTCGTCGAGCGACACCATCCCGAACAGCTTCAGGAAGAGCGGCGTCGTGCGGTAGAGGATCGCGCCGAACGGCGAGCGGCCGGACTCCTCGATCAGCCCACGATCGAGCAGCGTGCCGGCGGCCGAGTCGGCGCTGACGCCGCGGATGCGCGTGATCTCCGGCCGTGACACCGGCTGCAGGTACGCGACGATCGCGAGCGTCTCGGCCTGGGCGGGCGACAGCGGCGGCGTGCGCGGCTTGGACAGCAGCCGGCGTGCGGCGGCCTCGGTGTCGGGCGCGGTGGCCAGCGTCCAGCCGCCGGCGAGCTCGCGCAGCTCCAGGCCGCGCTGCCCGGGCGCGTAGGCCTCGCCCAGCGCGCTGAGCGCCTCGCCCAGCGCCTCCTCCTCGCACTCGCAGGCGGCCAGCAGCTCGCTCTCGGTGACCGGCTCGGCCGAGAGGAAGAGCAGCGCCTCGACGGTGCGCGCCAGATCGCTCACAGGGAACGCCCCCGGCCGCCGAAGCGAGCCCCTGGGCGAGTTTCGGCCCGGAATCCGAGCCCCTGGGCGAGGACTTCCGCGCTCACGCCGCGGCGGCGGAGGCCGCGGCCGCGCCCGGCGACACGATCTCGATCTCGCCGAACGGCTCTTCCTGCTGCCAAGTCGCCTCGCCCTGCTTGTAGAGCTCCAGCAGCGCGAAGAGCGTCACGCAGACGGTCACGCGATCGGCGCCGGCGACCGCCTCCTCGAAGGTCGTCCGGCCCGCGGACCGCAGCAGGCGCCGCAGGTGCGACAGGCGGTCGGCGACGCTGACGCGCGGGATCGTGAGGTGGCGGATGTCGACCTTGGGCGGCAGCGCCAGCAGTCCGCCGATCGCGCGGCCGAGGCGCGCCGGCTTGTAGACGGCGTCGAGGTCGTGCACGTCGGTGCGGCGCAGCGCCGCGGGCAGCGGCGCGCTGCGGAAGCGCACGCCGTCCTGGCCCAGCAGCTTCTCGATCAGGTGCGACGCGGCCGAGCGGTAGCGCTTGGCCTCCAGCATGCGCTGCAGCAGCTCCTCGGCGGCGACGTCGGGCTCGAAGTCGAGCAGCTCCTCGTCCTCGCGCGGCAGCATGAGCCGCGACTTGAGCTCCAGCAGCGCGGCGATGAGCACGAGGAACTCGGTCGCGACCTCGAGGTCCAGCTCGCCGCGGGACTCCAGGACGTCGATGTAGGAGAGGACGACGTCGGCCAGCTCCACCTCCAGCAGGTCGACCTCCTCCTTGAGGACGAGCGTCAGCAGGAGGTCGAACGGTCCGGTGAAGACCTCGAGGTCGAGCTCGAGCTCGGCGACCAGGGTGCTCATTGCGCCAGACCGTAGCGACCGTCCCCGACGGCGGCGGGGCGGGCGGGCTCGATTCCCGCAACGTGGGCGGATTCGGCCATCACGGCCCGCCCTCAGGTACGCGGGCCGACGCCCGTCGCGGCGCGCACGTCGCGGAGCGTCTCGGACGTGATCGCGCGGGCCTTCTCGGCGCCGGCGGCGAAGATCGCCTCCAGGGCGTCCTCGTCGGCCCGCAGCGCGCTGTAGCGCTCCCGCACGGGCTCCAGGAGCGCGTTGACCGCGTCGGCCGTGGCGATCTTGAGATCGCCGTAGCCCCGCGCGTCGGCCAGCGACTCCTCGACCTGCTCCGGCGTGATCCCGCGCGCCGCCGCGAGGATGTCGATGAGGTTCGAGACGCCCGGCTTGCTCGGGTCGCGCGCGATCCGCGGCGGGTCCTCGGAGTCGGTCACCGCGCGCTTGAACTTCTTCTCGACGGTCTTGGCGTCGTCGAGCACGTAGACCGTGCCCTCGACCGAGCCGCCGGTCGTCGACATCTTCGACGTCGGGTCCTGGAGGTCCATGATCCGGGCGCCGACGCTCGGGATCTTCAGCTCGGGGACCACCAGCTGCTCGCCGAAGCGATCGTTGAAGCGCTGGGCGACGTCGCGCATCAGCTCGACGTGCTGGCGCTGGTCGTCGCCCACGGGCACCTCGTTGGCCCGGTAGGCGAGCACGTCGGCGGCCATGAGGACGGGATAGAAGAAGAGGTCGGCGGAGACGAGGTCGCGCTGGCGGGCCGACTTCTCCTTGAACTGGTGCATGCGGTTGAGGTCGCCGTGGGCGGTGACCGCGCCGAGGTGCCATGCCAGCTCGGTGTGCTCGTGGACGTCGCTCTGGCGGATGAAGATGCAGCGATCGGGGTCCAGCCCGGCGGCCAGGAGGATCGCGGCCGTGTCGTAGACCCGTGCGCGCATCTCGTCGGGCTCCCACGGCACGGTCATCGCGTGGAGGTCGACCACGCAGAAGATCGCCACGTCGCCGGCGTCGGCAGCCCGCTGCTGTCCTTCGACGTACTGGACGATCGCGCCGATGTAGTTGCCCAGGTGCTTCTGGCCGGTGGGCTGGATCCCACTGAAGATGCGCATCGCCGCGGAGTCTATGAAGCCACCGCGCCGGGTAGCCGCCCCGCTGTGGATCCCGTCAGCACGACGCCGACCAAGCCGATCGACTACGCGACGCTGAGCGCGGGCTACGGCACGCTGCTGGGAGCGCTGGTCGTGGCCTCGCGAGCCAAGGAGGCCGAGCCCGTGCGGCCCGGGGAGCTGCCGGTGCTCGGACTGGCGACGTTCGCCCTGGCCAAGCTGGTCGCCAAGGAGAAGGTCGACTCGTGGGTGCGGGAGCCGTTCGTGGAGGAGCGGGTGGGCCGCGACGGGATCGAGCGGCGCCCGAAGGGCCGGCGCCTGCGCTACGCGGTCGGCGAGCTGCTGAGCTGCACGCGCTGCGTGGGCAGCTGGAGCGCGCTGGGCCTGGTCGGCCTGCGGCTGCTGCGCCCCCGCGAGGCGCAGGTCGTGCTGCCCGTGCTCGCCCTCGCCGCCGCCAACGACTGGCTGCAGTCGGGCTTCACCACCCTGTGCGCCGGCGCCGACCTGGCCCAGCAGCAGGCGCAGGCGCAGGCGCTGCCACCCGACGAGGACGACGACGAGGAGGGCGGGACGATCGCGCGCTTCCAGCGCCCGCCGCGCCCCAACGGCACGTCGAGGGACGACTGAACCGGGATATACCCGGGTGAGTCGTCCCTCGACGCCTGCCGTGAGGCTAGAGCGGCTGGCGCAGGACCGGCTTCTTGGCCGCGGCCGCCTCGTCGAGGCGGCGCACGGGCGTCGTGTAGGGCGCGTTCTGCGCGATCTGGGGATCCTCGCCGGCCTCGGTCAGGATCTTCGCGATCGCCTCGGCGAAGCCGTCGAGCGTCTCGCGCGTCTCGGTCTCGGTCGGCTCCACGAGCAGCGCCTCGTCGACCAGCAGCGGGAAGTAGACCGTCGGCGGGTGGTAGCCGTGGTCCAGCAGCCGCTTGGCCAGGTCGAGCGTCTTGATCCCGAGGTCCTTCTTCATCGGCGCGCCCGACAGGACGAACTCGTGCATGCAGAGCTCACCGAACGCCAGCGGGAGCCGATCCGCCACGCCGTGCTCGCGGAGCTTGGCGAGCAGGTAGTTGGCGTTGAGCACCGCCGTCTCGGACGCGTCGGTGAGGCCCTCCGCGCCGAGCGAGCAGATGTAGGCGTAGGAGCGCACGAAGCACCCGTAGTTGCCCTGGAACCCGCGCAGGCGGCCGATCGACTTCTCGTAGCCGTGGTCGTCGAGGTCGAACGACCCGTCGTCGCGCCGAACGATCCGCGGGTTCATCAGGTACGGCTTCATGCGGTCGCTGACCGCGATCGGGCCGGAACCCGGGCCGCCGCCGCCGTGGGGCTGGGTGAACGACTTGTGCAGGTTGAAGTGCACGATGTCGAAGCCCATGTCGCCGGGGCGCGCCTTGCCCATGATCGCGTTGAGGTTCGCGCCGTCGTAGTACAGCGTCGCCCCGACGTCGTGGACGATCTTGGCGATCTCCGTGATGTTGGGGTCGAAGACACCCAACGTGTTGGGGTTGGTCAGCATCAGGCAGGCGACGTCCTCGTCGGCCTTGGCGCGCAGGTCGTCGAGGTCCACCCCGCCGTCGGGGTTCGTGCCGACCTTGACGACCTCGAAGCCCGCCATCGTGACCGTCGCCGGGTTGGTGCCGTGCGCGGTGTCCGGCGTCAGGACCTTGGTTCGCGTCTGGCCGCGGTCCTCGTGGAAGGCGCGCGTGAGCAGGACACCGGCGAGCTCGCCGTGCGAGCCGGCCGACGGCTGCAGCGACACGTGCGGCAGCCCGGAGACCTCGCCGAGCGCGCGCTCCAGGTTGTACATCAGCTCCAGCGCGCCCTGCGACCGCTCGGGCGACTGCAGCGGATGCAGGCGCGAGTGGCCGGCCATCGCCGCGACCCGCTCGTGCAGGCGCGGGTTGTGCTTCATCGTGCACGACCCGAGCGGGTAGAAGCCCGTGTCGAGGTCGAAGTTGCGCCGCGACAGCTTCACGTAGTGGCGCACGAGCTCGGGCTCGCTCACCTCGGGCAGGCGCGCCGGCGCCGCACGGCGCAGCGCGGCCGGCAGCAGCTCGCCGCCGTCGGCCTCGGGCACGTCCAGCTTGGGCGCCACGAACGCGCGGCGCCCGGCGGCGCCCTTCTCGAAGATCGTCGTCGCGCGATCGCGCTGCATCGGCGTCGCGCCTTCCGAGGAGATCGGGACATCATGGTGCGGATGGTGCCCGTCGATGCCCGGATCGGCGTGCAGCCTGTTGTCGTTGAAGGTCGTCATGCCGTCACCCCCGCCGCGGAGCGCTCCGCAGCGACCGCGGCGCCCAGCACCGCGACCAGCTGGTCGATGTCGGCCTTGGACCGCTGCTCGGTGAGCGCGACCAGCAGCCCGGTTCCCAGCTCGTCGTAGTCGCGGCCCAGCGCGTAGCCCGGGTTGACCCCGGCGTCCTGGCAGCGGCGGATCACCGAGGCGACCCCGTCGACGCCGCCGACGTCCAGCGTCACGGCGAACTCGCGCACGACCGGCTGGTCGTGCAGCGCCGAGACGCCCGCGACGCCGGCCAGCTGCTCCCGCGCGTAGTGCGTGCGCTGCAGCAGCAGCTCGCCGAGGTCGACGAGGCCCTGCTTGCCCAACCACGTCAGGTACACCACGCCGGCCAGCGCGTTGAGCGCCTGCGCGGTGCAGATGTTCGACGTGGCCTTCTCGCGGCGGATGTGCTGCTCGCGCGTCTGGAGCGTGAGGACGAACCCGCGGCGGCCGTCGGCGTCGACGGTCTCGCCCGCGATCCGGCCCGGCATGCGCCGCAGGTAGGCCTCCGTCGCGGCGAAGAAGCCGAACGACGGGCCACCGAAGTCCAGGCGGTTGCCGAGGGTCTGGCCCTCGCCGACGCAGACGTCCACCCCGCACTCGCCGGGCGGCTTCAGGATGCCCAGCGGGATCGGGTCGTACTGGCCGACGACCACGACGCTGTCGCCGCCCGCCGCGTCCTTGGCGGCGCTGGCCAGCGCCGCGGCGTCCTCGACCGCGCCGAGGAAGTTCGGCTGCTGGAAGAACACCGCGCCGGTCTCGCCGTCGATCGCCGCCGCCCAGGCATCGGGATCGGTGACGCCGTCCTTGAGCGGGACCTCGACGATCTCCGCGCCGAAGCCGTGCGCGTAGGTCTGGAGCGTCTCGCGGGAGTGCGGGTGCAGCCCGCGCGAGACCACGAACTTCGGCTTGCCGTTGGCCAGCCGCGCGAGGTAGCCGGCGCTCGCCACCGCCGACGGCCCCTCGTACACCGAGGCGTTGGAGACCGGCAGGCCCGTCAGCTCGCTGATGGCCGTCTGGTACTCGAACATCGCCTGCAGGTTGCCCTGGGAGACCTCGGGCTGGTATGGCGTGTAGGGCGTGAGGAACTCGCTGCGCCCCAGCAGCATGTCGATGACCGCGGGGACGTAGTGGTCGTACATCCCGGCGCCCAGGAACGTGATCTCGTCCTCGGCGCTGACGTTGTTGGCGGCCAGCTCGCGGAGGTGCGCGTAGACCTCCTGCTCGGGCAGCCCGGCCGGGAGGTCGAGCGGACGGCTGAGGCGGACGTCGGCCGGGATCTGGCGATCGAAGAGCTCCTGGACGGAGCTGACGCCGATCGCGGAGAGCATCTCCGCGAGATCGGCGTCGGTGACGGCGGTGTACTGCGACAAGAGCGTCCTTGTGGGAGTTAGGAGAGCGTGCCCTCATAGGCGGCGGAGTCCATCAGGCCGTCGGTCTCCGAGGAGTCGGAGAGCCGGACCTTCACCATCCAGCCGTCGCCGTAGGGGTCGTTGTTGATCGCCTCGGGCGCGTCGCCCAGGCCGAGGTTGACCTCGATGATCTCGCCCGTCAGCGGGGCGACCACGTCGGAGACCGCCTTGACGGACTCGACTTCAGCGTAGGACTCGCCGGCCGTGACCGTCGAGCCGACCTCGGGCGGATCGAAGAACACGACCTCGCCCAGGGCGTCCTGGGCGTACCAGGTGATCCCGAACACGGCGGTGTCGGGGTGGGCGGGATCTACTCGGGCCCAGTCGTGCTCCGGGTGGTAGAGCAGTTCAGCGGGGTAGCTCGCGTCGGCCATGGCCGTGACCCTACTTCTTGAGGAGGGGCTTCTTCGCGACGGTCGCCGTGCGGATCTTCCCGCGCACGTCGATCTCGAGCTCGGTGCCTTCCGCCGCCATGGCGGCGGGTACGTAGGCCATGCCGATCCCGATCTCCAGCGAGGGCGACATCGTCCCCGACGTCACCTCGCCGCCGCCGATCACCGCGTTGCCCTGGCGGGCGATCCCCGAGGTCATGGTGAAGGCGACGAGCTTCTCAGACGGGCCGGCCTTGCGCACCGCGCGGACCGCCTCGGAGCCGATGAAGCCGGTGTCCTCCTTGCAGGCCCAGCCGAGCCCGGCCTCGATCGGGCCGCGCGACTCCATCAGGTCGTTGCCGTAGAGGTGGTAGTTGACCTCGAGCCGCAGCGTGTCGCGCGCGGCCAGGCCGGCGGGGTGCGCGCCGCGCTTGACGACCTCGCCCCAGATCATCGGCGCGTCGGCGGGGTCGCAGAGGATCTCGACGCCGTCCTCGCCCGTGTAGCCGGTGCCGCACGCCAGCACGCGCTTTCCGCGCAGCATCCGGTGGCGGCAGGTGAAGCGATCCGGCAGCGGGGAATCGGCGAGCGCCTGGACGATCTCGCGCGCCTGCGGGCCCTGCACGGCGAGCATCGCGAAGCGGTCGGCCGCGTCCTCGACCACGACGTCGAAGTCGGTGGCCTGCTGCTGGAACCACGCGAGGTCCTTCTCGTGGTTGGCGGCGTTGGTGACCGTCAGGAACTCGGCGGCGCCGAGGCGGTACGTGAAGAGGTCGTCGAGCACGCCCCCGTCCTCGCGGCAGAGCACGGAGTACTGCGCGCCGCCGGTCAGCAGCTTGGTGACGTCGTTGCTGAGGAGGCGCTGCAGGAACGCCTCGGCCCCGGGACCGGCGGTCGCGATCTCGCCCATGTGCGAGACGTCGAAGACGCCCGCGGTCGCGCGCGTCGCGAGGTGCTCCGCCTTGACGCCGGCGTATTGGACCGGCATCTCCCAGCCCGCAAACGGGACGAGCTTCGCCCCGGCCGCGACGTGCTTGTCGTACAGCGGTGTGCGCCGGAGCGCGGTGTCGATCGGAGCGGCGGCCACGGCGGCGAGGCTAGCACCAGCACTGGCGGCGGCCGCGCCCGCGGGCCCGCCGCGGGGCCTACTCCGCGGGGTTCGTGCCGGGCGTCTCGCGCGCCGCGCACGTAGCGACCGCGTCACTCGGCAGGATGCTGGCCCGGCGTCTCGCGCGCCGCGCACGTAGCGACCGCGTCACTCGGCAGGATGCTGGCCCGGCGTCTCGCGCGCCGCGCACGTAGCGACCGCGTCACTCGGCAGGATGCTGGCCCGGCGTCTCGCGCGCCAGGTACTCCTCCAGCAGCATCGGCACGGTGGCGGTGCGCTCGGCGACGGCGAGCAGGTCCGACATCGAGGACTCCTCCTCGGTCTGCTCCTCCAGGAACCACTGCAGGAACTGCTCGGAGCGGTAGTCGCGCGTCTCGCGCGCGACCTCGAACAGCTCGCTGATGCTGACCGTGACGGACTTCTCCTGCTCGAGCGCGAGCCGGATCGGGGCGATGTGGTCCTCGAAGTCGGCGCGCGGCGCGGCGATGCTCCCGAACTCCACCGCCGAGTCGGTGTCCTGCAGGTAGCCCACCATCTTGAGCGCGTGCTCGCGCTCCTCCTCGGCCTGCGAGTAGAAGAACGCCGACAGCTGCGGGTAGGTCTCGTCGGCGTAGTACGCGCCGATCGCCGTGTACTGATGGGCGGCCGCGAACTCGCGGGCGACCTGGGCGTTCAGGGCGTCGATGAAGCGCTCGGAGGGCATCGGACGACCCTAGCGGGCCAAATACCCCGGTTCCAGCGCTTTCGGGCCGCCTAACTCGGGCTTAGGGCGCCCTACGATTCCCTGCTACGCTTCCTGCGCCGATGCCCTCGAAGCGCTGCTGCCGCTCCTGCCCGCGCTGTGACGACTGCCCCGTGCTCGTCGCCGCCGCCGCACGCGCCCGGCGCCGCGACATGACCACGATCGCGGCCCTCGTCGACGAGGTCTTCGCCGGCCTCGCGGTCCGCAGGCTGCCGGACTCGGTCACCCAGACGCTCGAGGCGCTCGACAGCGCACGCCGGCGTCCGGCCGTCCCGGCCGCGACCCGCTGAGACGCCGGCCGCCGCGACGGCGGCCGACCGAGCCCCTGGGCTAGGAGACTGTGTCGCTATCGCGACTGGGGACCCACCTCCGGCGGCGACGGCTGGCCATCGTGGGCCTCGGCCGCCCTGGCCGCCTACGGCACCCCTAGCTAGTTGTCCTGCGTGCTCTTGGTCGGGTACGGACGGACGAGGAAGTCCGTGAGGAGCTCGTCGCGCGAGTCCTCCGTGCTCAGCTCCAGCTGCGTGAGCAGCTCGGCGAGCTCGTCCGTGGTCATGTCTTGCATGGGTGCGATGCGTCCTTGCTCCGGGCCGACTAGGTGGGACGGGGCCGTCCCACCTGCAGTGTCGTCACTCCCGATGGTCGGCGCCATCCCTACTTCTTGGGATCTTGCCGTCCGACGGAGGACCGGAACCTGGTCCTCCGTCCTGCAAAGCACCCCTGCACCCCGTCTGGGCGTCCGTCTCCGGACACCGGGCCCCATCTACCGCAGGAAGGGCGGGATGTCGATCTCGTCGTCCCGGATCTCGAGCGACTCGCGCTCGACCCGGGGCGAGCGGTCACGACGGCGCGCGCTGTCGCGCGTCTCCTCGCGGGCCTGCCGCGGCCGCGCACGGCCGTGGTCGAACCCGGTGGCGATGACGGTGACGCGCACCTCGTCGCCGAGCGACTCGTCGATGACCGAGCCGAAGATGATGTTGGCGTTCGCGTCGGCGGCGCCCTGGACGATCTCGGCCGCCTCGTTGATCTCGAACAGGCCGATGTCGGGCCCGCCCGTGATGTTGAGGAGGATGCCCGTGGCGCCCTCGACCGACTGCTCGAGCAGCGGGCTGGAGATCGCGGTCTTCGCGGCGTCTGCCGCGCGCGTCTCGCCACCCGACTGGCCGATGCCCATCAGGGCCGACCCGGCGTCCTGCATGATCGTGCGGACGTCGGCGAAGTCGAGGTTGATGAGGCCCGGGATCGTGATGAGGTCCGTGATCCCCTGGACGCCCTGGCGGAGGACGTTGTCGGCCTCCCGGAACGCTTCGAGGATCGTCGTACGGCGCTCCACGAGCGCCAGGAGCTTCTCGTTCGGGATCACGATGAGCGTGTCGACCACGTCGCGGAGGCGCTGCACGCCCTCGTCGGCCTGGCGCATCCGCTGCGTGCCCTCGAACTCGAACGGCTTGGTGACCACGCCGACCGTCAGCGCGCCGATCTCGTTCTTGGCGATCTCGGCGATGACGGGGGCCGCACCGGTGCCGGTGCCACCACCCTCACCCGCGGTGACGAACACCATGTCGGCGCCCTTCAGCGCCTCCTTGATGTCGTCGCGGGACTCCGCCGCCGCGCCGAACCCGACGTCCGGGTTCGCGCCTGCGCCGAGGCCCTTGGTGAGCTCGTGCCCGATGTTGAGCTTGATGTCGGCGTCGCACATGGCGAGCGCCTGGGCGTCCGTGTTCGCGGCCACGAACTCGACGCCGCGCAGGCCGGCGTCGACCATGCGGTTCACCGCATTGGTCCCACCGCCGCCGACGCCGACGACCTTGATGACCGCGAGGTAGCTGCCGCTTTCCATGTGCTTGAAGTTCCTGTCCGACCCTCTAGGTAGCGTCGAGACTTTGGG